>Ga0209060_10000134_pt1 | contig 191941 bp, 163 predicted proteins | sample Coa_R1_8_FD_187155 | JGI IMG/M metagenome (GOLD analysis project Ga0209060, IMG submission 187155) | Surface soil microbial communities from Centralia Pennsylvania, which are recovering from an underground coalmine fire - Coalmine... | ecosystem: Environmental > Terrestrial > Soil >...
TGCTTGGCTGGGACAATTTCGCCGGTTGCTTGTTCGTCATGAACATCTACTCTGCACTTACCGCGCCTTCTTCTATCTCGCTTGCTTCTGGATTACGCTTCGGAGGTGTTTTTGAAACATGCTCTAGACATTCGGGGAACCGGGGTAGGCGGCGACGTTGAGTTTGAAGATCTCGATTGCGCCGGCACGGTCCTGAGAAAGGGAGCAGGGGTGCAGGGCCTTCGGAGGCAGGCGGAGGAAAAGAACGACGAACGCAAGGCGGGTGGCCGGAAGCCGGCGGCGCGTATACTTTTTCGTTCTGCATCGCTGGACATCGAGGTGAGGGAGAAGCCATGAATTTGTCCGGACGCGTGGCGCTGGTGACGGGCGCCTCGCAGGGAATCGGCCAGGCGTGCGCGCGGAAGCTGGCGGAGGCGGGGGCTGCGGTTGCGCTGGCGGCACGCAATCGGGAGAAGCTCGACGCCGTGGCGGCGCAGATTACGGCGGCGGGGGGCAAGGCCGCGGTGTATGCGCTCGACGTGAGCGACGAGGAACAGATCAAAAGCGTGGTCAAGGCCGCGATGGGCGAGTTGGGGAAGATCGACATCCTGGTGAACAACGCCGGCATCACGCGCGATCAGCTGGTGATGCGTATGAAGCGCGCCGACTGGGACGCGGTGATGAACACGAACCTGACCTCGGCCTACCTGTGCATTCAGCAGGCGATCCCGGGGATGCTGAAGCAGCGCTGGGGGCGGATCATCAACATCACCAGTGTTTTTGGGCAGATGGGGCAGGCGGGGCAAGCAAACTACGCAGCCTCGAAGGCGGGGCTGATCGGATTGACGATGGCGATTGCGCGGGAAGTGGGGTCGCGCAACATCACCTGCAACGCGGTGGCGCCGGGGTTCATCGCAACGGCGATGACGGAGGTATTGCCGGCGGAGATGAAGGAGAGCGGGTTGAAGGCGATTCCGCTGGGGCGGATTGGGACCACCGACGATGTGGCGGCGGCGGTGCGGTTCCTGGCTTCGGAGGAGGCGGCCTACATTACCGGGCATGTGCTGAATGTGAACGGTGGGATGCTGATGGGGTGAGTGCCGGGCTGCCAGCAGCGAGTCGCGAGAACCTCTTGCAGAAGCCAGGGTCGGGGAGAGACGAGTCGAGCATCTAACAGCGAGAGCAGGAGAAGATCAAGTGAGGAGGTAGAGGGATGAGGCCTTCCCCGCCCGTGTCACCATCGCCCTGGCTGACGATCGTTGCGGCCGTGACTCCCGCGCAGATTGAGCAAGTGCGGGAGTTGTTTCTGGAGTACGCGAATTCGCTGGGGTTCAGCTTGTGTTTTCAGAGCTTCGACCAGGAGCTGGCGGGATTGCCGGGAGATTATGCGCCACCCGAAGGGCGGTTGCTGCTGGCGGAATGTGAGGGGCAACTGGCGGGCTGCGTGGGCCTGCACAGGCTGAACGAGGAAGTCTGCGAGATGAAGCGGCTGTATTTGCGTCCGGCGTTTCGCGGCAAGGGGCTGGGGCGGCGGCTGGCGGAGGAGATTTTGCGGCAGGCGGGGGAAATCGGATACCGGCGTTTGCGGCTGGACACGGTCGAGCCGGTGATGAAGGACGCGGTGGCCATGTATCGGCGGCTAGGGTTCCGGGAGATTGCGCCGTACCGGGAGAATCCGATGGCTGGGACGCTGTACCTGGAAGTGGATCTGGGGACGGGCTCTTCAGGGAAGATGGAATGAGAAGTCCCGTGGGTGGGATGGGCGCGCGGGTGAGGTTGCCGGAGGGGAGTGAGGGAGGTTGCTGAAGGCGGGCCACGACAGGCTCAGAGCAGCCGGCGAGACGTCGGCGCTACGTTTCGAGCGGAAGGTTCCTCCCTGGTTCGCTGCGCGCACGCGTCGGAATGACAAAGAAGCAAGGTGGAAGCGAGGGGCTTGCCCAAGCGAAGGGGAAGGACGGAACGAATGAGGAGCGCGATTCGGACGATGGTAGTGCTGGCATTGCTGCTGGGCTTGTCAAGTGCAGCCCTGGCGGCCACCAGTCACGAGGTGGCCTACAAGAGCGGCACGGAAACGGTGAAAGGAATCCTCTATGCGCCGGAGGGCAGGGGGCCGTTTCCCGGCATCCTCGTGATCCATGAGTGGTGGGGACTGAACGACTGGGTGAAAGAGCAGGCTTCGAAGCTTGCCGATGAGGGGTATGCGGTGCTGGCGATCGATCTGTATCGAGGCAAGGTGGCGGCCACACCCGAAGAAGCGCACGAGATCATGCGTGGCGTACCGGCGGACCGGGCGGCGCGGGACTTGCATGCGGCGTTCGAGTTCCTTGCGGCGCAGGCGAATGTGCGCAAGGACCGGATCGCATCGATCGGCTGGTGCATGGGGGGAGGCTACTCGCTGGAGGTGGCGTTGACGGAGCCATCGCTGAGAGCGGCGGTCATCAACTACGGGCACCTGGCGACGGACCCGGCGGCCATTGGGAACATCCGGGCGGCGGTGCTGGGGAACTTCGGCGGGCAGGACCGGGGGATTCCGGCCGAGGACGTAAAGAAGTTCGAGGAGCAACTGAAGAAGGACGGGAAGAAGGCAGATATCAAGATCTATCCGGATGCGGGGCACGCTTTCGAAAATCCGAATAACAAGACGGGCTACCGGGCGGAGGACGCGGCGGATGCGTGGCAGCGGACGGTGCGCTTCCTGGAGGCGAATCTGAAGAAGTGAGCTGGCGGATGGCTGGCCGCTCCCGGCTGGCAGCAAGCCAGTTTTGCCGCTCCCCATCAGTGATCGGGCACGGCGGGATGCTTCCTTCCTCCATGTTGTGAGTCAGGAACTTAGGGTGCGTGGCTTGATCTGGCAAGGCTCCCCCCCAAGGTGGTGGTTGCTTTTGCCGGCTTCTGCCGGGAGAATGAGCGTAAGAGGGGTCAGGCGGCCTGTCCGCGCCGGTCGGCGACGGCGGGGATAGGAGTTTGGCGCGTCCCTGTTGGGGGCCGGAATGGAAGAAGCGAACCGGGGTGGGCAAGGGGAAGTTCAGGAAGCGCAGGAGGAAGCAAGAAAGATCCGGCGGCTGCAGGTGATGATCAGCATGGTGATGTCGGTGATCAGCCAGGACCCGGACCTGACCATTGAAGAGGCCTCGGAGTTAAGCGCGAATGCCCGGCGGGCGGCGCTGGCCATGTTTCCCGGGAAGGAACTGGCGTTCGACATCCTGTATAAGCCGCGATTGCAGCGGCTGATGAAAGAGCGGTTCAGAATTCAGTAGAGCCACGCCTGATTGTTCGACCTTGGTGGTTGGCAAATCCCGCGCAGTGAACATTGCATAGCGAACGCGAGCGTTTGTGGGCGCAGGCAACGGGCAGATCCAGGGCGGGTCGCTGGGCTCGCGTGTCGGAATGACAAGTTATTCAGCAGAACTGAGCGTTCCATCCCAGGACTCCTCTCCAGGTTGTTTCCGGAGTTAACACACGCGAAGTCCTTCGACTTCATCCGGCGTGCGCCTACTTCGCGCAGGGCGGCAGGGGTATAGAGAGACAGAATTGCTGTCCGGGTGTTCACCAGGACGGAGTACGTCAGTTGCCCGCCAAGCAGTTCTCGAGGGCCTTCGCTAAATCAGAAAATTGAAAATGATATCCGCTGTTGACCAGGCGCGCGGGTTCGACGCGCTGGCTGCAGAGCAGGACCTCCTCGGCCATCTGGCCAAACAGGAGTTTGGCGGCGAAAGCGGGGACCGGGAAGATGGCGGGGCGGTGGAGTTGGGAAGCCAGCGTCGTGGTGAACTCGGCATTGGTGACAGGCCTGAGGCCGACCATATTGACGGGCCCCTGTACCAGATCGTCTTTCAGGATGTGGAGGACGGCGCCGACCCAGTCCTGGATGTGGATCCAGCTCATCCATTGGCGGCCGGAGCCGAGGATGCCGCCGAGGCCCATGCGGAAGGGCGGGAGCATTTTCTTGAGCGCGCCGCCCTTGGAGCTGAGGACGACACCGGTGCGGAGTTGCACGGTACGAATGCCGGCATCGAGGGCTGGCTGGTTGGCGGCTTCCCATTCGCGGCAGACGCCGGCCAGGAAGCCGGAGCCGGGGGCGCTTGTTTCATTCAGGATTTCGTCCGCGCGATTGCCGTAGAAGCCGATGGCGGAGGCGGTGATGAGCACGGCCGGAGGCTTGGAGGCGCGGGCGAGCGCCTGGGCGAGAAGGCGCGTGCTGGTTACGCGGCTCTCGCGGATTTTGGCCTTGCGGGCCTCGGACCAGCGGGTGGCCACGCTCTCGCCGGCGAGGTGAATAACCGCGTCGAAACCGGAGACCGATTCTGGGTCGATGGAGCGGCTGGGGATCCAGTGAATCTGGTCGTCGGCCGCGGGCGTGCGGCGCACCAGGCGGGTGACGGTGAAGCCACGGGCCTGCAGGGTTGGGACGAGGACGCTGCCGAGAAGGCCGGAAGCTCCGGAGATGAGGAGGCGAGCGGAGTCGAGCGCCATGCCTGCCAATGTAGCAGAGAGCGGAGGAGTGGCGGGGGTTTTGGGGAGAGGCGTGGCGCGGGGAAAGTCCGTCAGGGCGGTGGTGGAAATTCCTGGCAAGGGCCAATGAGATTGCGGTCGACATGGGGATCCTTCGACGCCGTTCGGCTGGTGGCTGAGTGGGCTCCGGATGACGGGCTGAGGAATCGGAGGGAGAAGTGTTGCCCCTGCCGTTGGCGGGCGGGAGTGTTGGGGGCAGACTTTCTCTCGTTATAATTCCGTTAACCGTCGCGGGCTGCATGGATCACGCTTCCGTAACTGGCTCTCCCGGTGCCCCACGGCTATAATCCCGCATGGCGACTCTACGCCAACAGATCGCGACCAACGTCCTCACGGTCACGAAATTCCGCGACCTGATGAAGAGGCTGCAGGCCAACCGGCCGACCGACGACCTGGAACTGGTCAAACGGGCCTACGACTACTCCCTGCACGTGCATTCTGGGCAGACGCGCGCTTCGGGGGAGCCCTACCTAGTTCATCCCCTTGAAGTGGCGCTGGTGCTGGCGGAAATGAAGATGGATCCGGTGGCGGTGGCCGCCGGGCTGCTGCACGATTCGGTGGAAGACACGTCGGTGACGATCGTGGACATCCGCCAGGAATTCGGCGAGCAGGTGGCGCATATTGTCGAGGGCGTGACCAAGATCAGCAGGATTGACTTTGCCACCAAGGAAGAGCAGCAGGCCGAGAACCTGCGGAAGATGATGCTGGCGATGGTGGACGACATCCGGGTCATTCTGATCAAACTGGCGGACCGGCTGCACAACATGCGCACGCTCGAGCACCTGCCGGCCGAGCGCCAGCAAAAGATCGCGAAAGAAACGCTGGAGATTTACGGGCCGATCGCGCACCGGCTGGGGATGGGCAAAATCCGCGGCGAGTTGGAAGACCTGGGTTTCAAGTATCTGGATCCGATTGCCTACGAGCAGGTGAAGAGCGCGGTGGAGTCGCACCGGAAAGTGGGCGAGGCGTTCCTGTCGCGGGTGGAAGGGGTGGTGCGCGACAAGCTGAAGGAAGCCGGGATCACGGCCAAGGTGGAGAGCCGCATCAAGCGCTACTACAGCATCCACAAGAAGCTGGTGCGGCAGCGCATCAACGTGGACCAGGTGTATGACCTGTACGCGATGCGCATCATAACGCGCTCAGTGCAGGACTGCTATGCCGTGCTGGGGATCATTCACAACGTATGGCGGCCGGTGCCGGGGAGGATCAAGGACTTCATCGCCATGCCGCGGCCGAATTTCTACCAGTCGCTGCACACGTCGGTGATCACCGAAGACGGGACGCCGTTTGAGGTACAGATCCGGACCGAAGAGATGCACAAGATGGCCGAAGAAGGCATCGCGGCGCACTGGAAATACAAGGACGGTGCGGTCTCGGCGCAGGATGAGCAGCGGCTGGCCTGGCTGCGGCAAGTGGTGGAGTGGCAGCGGGACGTTTCCGATCCGAACGAGTTTCTTTCCACGCTGAAGATTGATTTGTATCCGGAAGAGGTCTACACCTTCACGCCCAAGGGAAAGGTGGTGGTGCTGCCGCGGGACTCGACGCCGATAGATTTCGCCTACACGGTGCACACCGAAGTCGGGCATGCCTGCGTGGGGGCGAAAGTGAACGGGCGCATGGTGCCGCTGCGGCACAAGCTGCACAGCGGCGACATCGTGGAGATCCTGACGCAGCCGGGGCACAAGCCGAGCCGGGACTGGCTGGGGGTGGTGAAGTCGTCGCGGGCGCGGAACAAGATCAAGCACTGGCTGAACATCCACCAGCGCGAACGGGCGATCGAGATCGGGCGGAAGCTGATCGAGAAGGAAGCGCGAAAATACCGGATTGCGCTGAAGGAGCTGAAGGACGAGGAATTGCAGCGGATCGCGTCGGACTACGGGCTGGGGCGGCCCGATGACCTGATGGCGGGGATCGGCTACGGGAAATATTCGGCGCGGCAGGTGCTGGCCAAGCTGACCCCGGCCGCGAACCAGACCCTGGCCGAGAGCGAAGAAGCGAAGGAACCCGAGTCCGGGGTGACGAACGTGGTGCGGCGCGTGTTTGGCGGCGACCACAACGCCATCACGGTGAAAGGGTCGGGCGACCTGCTGGTGTATCGCGCGCGCTGCTGCAACCCGATCCGGGGCGAGGGGATTGTGGGTTACGTGACCCGGGGCAAGGGGGTGGCGGTGCACGCGGTGAGCTGTCCGAATGTGGTGAACCTGATGTATGAGCCGGAGCGGCGGATTGACGTTTCCTGGGCGCGCGATGAGGCGGCGCCGAGCCACTATCCGGTCAAGCTGACTGTGTTCTGCGAAGACCGCTACGGGATGCTGAAGCAGATCACGGGGGTAATCGGCGACGCCAAGTCGAACATCCGGAACATCGAGGCGCGCACGTCGAACAGCCAGGCGGTGGTGGACATTGTCCTGGATATCACGGACCTCAAGCACCTGGAGACGATCGTGAACGGGCTGCGGAAGATTGCCGGCGTGCGGGACGTGCAGCGGTTGCAGAAGATTTAGAAGCAGTCGTTGGTCGTCGGTCGTTGGCCGCTAGCCAAACCCCATGAAAGTGAAGCCCCTGCCGTTCCCGAGAATTGACTTGCGCATCGTTTATCTGCGTTAATCACGGGTCGAAGTGTTTTGCCCAGCGACCAACGACTAAGGACTAAGGACTGCTTTCCATGCGCGATGTGATAGCGACCAAAGACGGGCCAGCGGCGATCGGGCCCTACTCGCAGGCCATCCGGGCGAATGGGTTTGTGTTCGTGTCGGGGCAGATTGCACTTGATCCGGTCACGAACACACTGGTGAGCGGCGACGCGGGGTTCCAGACGGACCGCGTGCTGAAGAATCTCTCGGGGATATTGCGGGCGGCGGGTTCGAGCCTGGAAAAAGTGGTGCGGGCGACGGTGTTTTTGAAGGACATGGGCGATTTCGCGGCGATGAACGAAGTGTATGGGACGTACTTCAGCGTGGCGCCGCCGGCGCGCTCGACGGTGGAAGTGGCGCGGCTGCCCAAGGACGTGCTGGTGGAGATTGATGTGATTGCGCTGGCGTAAACCGGGAGATAACGATCATGATGAAGCAAGGAATTTTGGCGGGACTCGTGATTGTGAGTACGCTGTTACTGACCCAATCCGCCGGCGCGCAGACGGCGGCCAAGAAGGCGCCGTCCGCGGCTGGTCCGACGAAAGTGACCGGGGAGGGCACGAAGATCGCCGATGGCCTGCAATACTGGGACATCAAGGTTGGCAGCGGGCGGACGGCGGACCGGGGCAACACGGTGAAGGTCCACTACACGGGGTGGCTGACGAACGGGAAGAAGTTCGACAGCTCCGTGGGGGGGCCGCCGTTTTCGTTCCGGATCGGGGCGCACCAGGTGATCCAGGGCTGGGAGGAAGGGGTTACGGGGATGAAGGTCGGGGGGAAGCGGCAGCTGAAGATTCCCCCGGCGCTGGCGTATGGGAAAGAAGGGTATCCGGGCGTGATTCCGCCGAACGCGACGCTGGTATTCGACATTGAGCTGCTGCGGGTGGAATAGAACGGTCGCCGGCCACGCGATTGAGTCGCCAGCAAAGAAGCTCGGCGGGGCATAAGCCGGGGAGCTACGAAAACGCAGGATCAGAAAAACGATTGGCGCGGGGTGATCCCACGCCAGTTTTTGTCCGGCCGGGTTGGTTCTCGGGATTAAGCCTTAACCACTTTGCCGCTGCGCAGGCAGGAGGTGCAGACGCGCATGCGCTTGGTGGTGGAGCCGACGCGGGCGTGGACGGGGCGCAGGTTGATGTTCCAGCGCCGCTTGCTCACGTTGTGGGCGTGGCTGATGGTGTTGCCGCTCATCGGCTTTTTGCCGCAGATTTCACAGACTTGTGCCATGGGACCGCTCTCCAGAATTCTTCCGGACTAGTTGTGCAAAACGCTAATTATACGGGAATTTCGCGGGTTTGGCCAAGGGGAAGACCCCGGGGACGCGTCGTGAACGGGAACGGCCTCGATCTCGCGGGGCCGCTTTGATTGGGGAGCCGACAACACCCTGCGACGGCATCAGGTTTTCAATCGGCGTGATCGGAGAAAGCCGGAATCTGTAGGAAGCCGCCAGGCGAGTATCTGGTGTGGGGTGTTCCAGTTGATCCCAGCTGCCGGCTGTGCCTGGCTGGGCAGGCGAGGGCGGCGGTCCCTACGCGAGCATTTCAGGCATGCGATACTGACAGCATGCAGTCGCCGCTGAAAGCGCCGAGCGCCGCCACGGATCCACAATCGGTCAGGGTGAATCTCACGACCGGCAAGGGCATGGAGATCGAGTGGCGGGACGGGCACCGCTCGGAGTACTCCTTCGCCTACCTGCGGGACGCCTGCCCTTGCGCGTTGTGCGAGGAAGAGCGGAGCAAGAGCGGAGGCAAACCGGGCGATGCGCCGAAGCTGGCACCCGGGGCGCTGCCCATGTTCAAGCCTGCTGCCAAGCCCAACTCAGCCGAGCCGGTGGGCAAGTACGCGATCAGGTTCCACTGGAACGACGGGCATGAGCTGGGGATTTACTCGTGGGCGTTTTTGCGGGAGTGGTGCCCGTGCGCGGAGTGCAAAGCAGCAAGAGGAGTGAAGTGAGACAGGGCCGCGTTTCTGTCATTCCGAATGGGCCCGGGGCCATGGGGAAACCAGAGCGCGCAGGAAGCTGGAAGAGGCAAATTCCTCCTGCCCGGCTGCGGGCGGCGTCGGAGTGACAAATCCTGAAGAGGCTGGCGACCTGCAACGAACCTGACAAAATTTGAAGAAAGCTTGTGCGAACAGCGTACAGGGAACAAGCCTGAGGCAGTAGCGAACTTTGTCGTTTCTAGACCAACTCAATCCCCAGCAGCGTGAGGCTGTCGAAAGCACCGAAGGGCCGGTGCTGATCCTGGCCGGGGCGGGCAGCGGGAAGACACGCGTCATCACGTACCGCATCGCGCACCTGATCGAGAACCTGGGGGTGATGCCGGAGTCGATTCTGGCAGTCACGTTCACGAACAAGGCCGCGGCCGAGATGGTGGAGCGGGTGGAGCGGATCGTGGGCGGGCGGGCGGTGGCAAAGCCGGTGATCTCGACCTTTCATTCGTTCTGTGTGCGGGTTTTGCGGCGCGATGTGGAGGCGTTGCGGATTCCCTCGACGGTGCCCGGGCAGCTGCCCATCGGGCACACGAAGAATTTCGTCATCTACGATGAGGCCGATCAGCAGAGCATCGTGAAGTCGGTGATGAAGCGGATGGGGATCGACGACAAGGAACTGACTCCACGCACGGTGCTGGGGCGGATTTCGTGGGCGAAGAACCACATGCTCGATCCGCAGGAAGTGTACCTGCAGTCGGCCGATCCGAAGGCGGAGAAGGTCGCGCACATTTATGAGGAGTATCGCAAGGAACTGCGCAAGGCGAACGCCTTCGACTTCGATGATCTGCTGCTGGAGGCATTGCGGCTGCTGAAGTCGGTGGCGGCGGCGCGCGAGTACTACAACCGCCGGTTCCAATACCTTCTGGTCGATGAATACCAGGACACGAACCGACCGCAGTACGAGCTGATGCGGTTGCTGGCAGGCACGCGGCACAACCTGTGCGCGGTGGGCGATGAGGACCAGTCGATCTATTCGTGGCGGGGGGCGGACATCCGGAACATTCTGGAGTTTGAGAAGGACTTTCCCGAGGCGAAGATCGTGCGGCTGGAGCAGAACTACCGCTCGACGCAGAACATTCTGGAAGCGGCGTCGGCGGTGGTGGCCCACAACGTGAAGCGCAAGGGGAAGAACCTGTGGACGTCGCGGCAGGGCGGGGCGAGAGTTGGATACTACGAGGCGCCGGATGGGGAGAACGAAGCGCTGTTTGTGGCGGACCGCATCGCGCGGTACCTGAAAGAAGCGGTGGAGCAGGGCGAGAGGGCGCGGGCGGCGGTGCTGTACCGAACGAACTCGCAGTCGCGGTTATTTGAAGAAGCGATGCGGCGGTACCAGCTGAAGTATCACGTGGTGGGCGGGTTCTCGTTTTATGAGCGGGCCGAGATCAAGGACATGATCTCGTACCTGAAGGTCATCGTGAATCCGGAGGACTCGGTGTCGCTGCTGCGGGTCATCAACACGCCGGCACGTGGGATTGGGAAGACGACGGTCGATACGCTGGAGTCGCTGGCGCTCGAGACCGGGCTGTCGTTGTGGGGGGCGATGGGGGAGGCGATACGACGGCAGCTGCTGCCGGCGCGGGCCTGCCAGGCATTGAAGAGCTTCCGCGACTTGATTGAGGACGCGCGGGCGATGGCGGCGGGAACGTATGGGGAAGAGTTGACGGCGGAAGCCGCCGAGACGGTGGAGCGACGGGTGTCCCCGCCCGTCGTGGCCGACGCGGCAACTACACCAGAGGACGAGGCTATCGCCTTCGATCCGATGGCATTTGATTGGGAAGCCTTCAACAACGATGAGGAAGTGCCGGCGGGCGAGGACGTCGGCCGCTCCAGCGACGCAGCTGGGGAGGGCAATGCCTTATCGTCGACGACCGACGCCGACGGCGCGTTCCGCAAGCCTGGCGGTGCCGCCACGACGGCGGAGATCCTGAAGTTTCTGATCGACCGCACGGGCTACAGCAAGCTGCTCGAAGAGGAAGACACGCTGGAGGCATATTCGCGGCTTGAGAACTTGCGCGAGTTGGTGAATGCCGCGCTCGATTCGAAAGACCGGGGCGAGACGCTGGAGGAGTTTCTGGACCATGCGGCGCTGATCAGCGACGCGGACGGGTATGACGAGTCGGCGGGCATCACGCTGATGACCCTGCACGCGGCCAAAGGGCTGGAGTTCCCGCTGGTGTTTTTGTGCGGGCTGGAGGAGGGCCTGTTCCCGCACTCGCGGACGCTACTGGAGATGGACGACATCGAGGAGGAGCGGCGGCTGTGCTACGTGGGCATGACGCGGGCGATGGATACGCTGATTCTCAGCCGGGCAGTGTACCGGCGGCGGTACGGGACCGATCTGCCGGAGGCGAGCGTGCCGTCGCGCTTCCTGGAGGAAGTTCCGGCGGAATTGATTGAGGAGCTGGGGGGATCCAAAAGGCGGGCGTGGATGGGGAGCTCGCCGGCGCCTGGGGAGAAGCGGACGAAAGTATCCGCCCGACAGCGGGACGACGACCACCATGGCGGACACTATTCCTATGAAGACGAAGACCAGAGCGCGAACTGGCAGCGAGAGCGGGCGGAGCGGGCGAAGCCGACGTACTCGGGCACGACGTACAACTCCATCGACAACATCGCGGAGTTTTTTGCCTCGCGGGGCAGGAAGTTCAACCTGCCCAGGCCGGCCGTGGAGGAGCCGAAGGGGAAGAAGGGATTCCGGCCGGGGCAGAAGGTGCGGCATCCCAAATATGGGGAAGGCACGGTCTTTCAGCGCGAAGGAGATGGGGAAGACGCCAAGATTACGGTACAATTCCCGAGGTTCGGGCTGAAGAAGCTGGTGGAGAAGTATGCGCAGCTGGAGAAAGCCTGAAGATGTTTGGAATCCTGGACGTCATCGTTCCGATCCTGGTTCGCCGACATCGTTGTACCCGGTGTGACCGGGTGTTCTGGGCACTGCCATCGCACCCAAGCGATGAGCTGGCCGTTGGAAAAAGAGTGCTACGTTTGCGGTAACAAATACAAGACTGGCAGGCGGGAGTGGGCGCATCTCAGCACTGAGGAAAAAGGGAGATATCTGTGGTTTGGACTCGTACTGATTCCGGCCATCACTACTGCGCTGGGTGGGATCGGGGGATATTTTCTACGTTGGCACGAACCTTATTGGCTCATGGCAGTGTTGATCGGATTTCTGGGGCCGTTGAGCGGCCTGATATGTTCGGCGGTGCTGCTGTTCATAAGGTGGCTACCGGTAGTGACGTCGTTGTTGCGGACCAGCAATAGCGAACGGACTTCAGACAAGCTAATCTCATAGCAGAGGGCAAGCAATAAGTCATGGCAAATACCTCGACCCTGAGCAGGGAAGAACGCAAGAAAGTGAAACGGGCCGCGCGCAAGAAGCGTAAGGCCGAACATCCACTGAAGCCCCGCGACTATGCGCGCGGGTCGAAGAAGAGCAAAGTGAAAAAGATGGCGCGCGGACAGTCGAAGCGCACCTAAGGGAAGGGATTGAGCCAGGGCGGGTCTGCGGATCCGCCCTACAGTTTTGCCGGGGTGGCAGGCAACAGCGCCATCCGGTTCGACGTCTCAGGGGACAGCGGCCGGGAGTGTTCGGCGGCCCGATCCGCAAGAGGTGCGATTGGCACAGACACCCATCACCACAGAACCCGCCCCATCGTCGAGCAGCAGCAATCAACTGCTGTGCTGCAAGTCCATCGACAAACTGATAGCCGACTCCGAAGAAGCCGGGCACCGGCTGGAAAAGAAGCTCGGCCCGTGGTCGCTGACGGCGCTGGGCATCGGCGCGATCATCGGGTCAGGGATATTTGTCCTGACGGGCACGGCTGCCGCGGGAGAGCATTTCGAAGCGCCCTCGATACTGCATGCGCAGGTGCTCGACCTGGTGGTGAACTTTCTGCGCACGGGCAGTACGGCTGGGGCGCTGATGCACGGGCGGCCGGCGGCCGGGCCGTCGATTGCGATTTCGTTCTTTCTGGTGGCGATTGCCTGCAGCTTCGCGGGTTTGTGCTATGCGGAACTGGCCTCGATGATTCCGATCGCCGGCAGCGCCTACACCTACTCCTACGCGACCCTGGGCGAGATTTTTGCGTGGATCATCGGCTGGGACCTGATCCTGGAGTACGTGGTCAGTAATGTGGCGGTGGCGGTGGGCTTCAGCGGCTACTCGAAGGCGCAGTTAGCGGCATTTGGGATCAACCTTCCGGAGAAATGGGCGAGCCCGGTATGGGCCTCGGGGCATTGGACGGGGGCGTACTTCAATCTGCCCGGGTTCCTGATTGTGTTCCTGCTCACGCTGCTTCTGGTGCGCGGGGTGCGCGAGTCGGCGGAAGCCAACAACGTGATGGTGGCGATCAAGATCGGGGCGATCCTGACGTTCCTGGTGGTGGGCGGCATGCTGGTGAGGCCGGCGAACTGGACTCCGTTTGCGCCCTCGGGGTTCGGCGGGATTGTGACCGGGGGGGCGATCGTCTTCTTTACGTATATCGGATTCGATTCAGTCTCGACGGCGGCGGAGGAGTGCCGACGGCCGCAGCGGGACCTGCCGTTCGGGATCATTGCGTCGCTGGTGATCTGCACGCTGCTGTACGTGGGCGTGGCGGTGGTGCTGCTGGGGATGATGAAGTACACGACGTTCGTCTCGGGGGAGGCGGCCGAGGCCCCGGTGGCGTACGCGCTGAAAGCGCTGGGGGCGCGTCCCTTCTACCGCTCGGTGATCGTGGTGGGCGCGCTGATGGGGATGATTTCATCGCTGCTGGTCTTTCAGTACGGGCAAGCGCGCATCTGGTATGCGATGTCGCGCGACGGGCTGCTGCCGAAGCTGTTCTCGGCGGTACACCCGAAATTCAAAACGCCGCACTGGTCGACCTGGATCGCCTGTTTTGCGGTGGGAATTCCGGCGGGGGTGGTGGACATCGGGGATGCGGCGGACTTGTCGAACATCGGCACGCTGTTCGCGTTCACGCTGGTGTCGCTGGGGGTGATCCTGTTGCGGCGGCGACAGCCCGACCGGCCGCGGGCGTTTCGAGTACCGCTGGTGCCGTGGTTCCCGCTGATCTCGGTGGTGTTGTGCGGGGGCCTGATGACCGGGCTGACGGTGATCACCTGGATCCGCTTTGTGGTGTGGCTGGGGATCGGGCTGATGATTTATTTCTTCTACAGCCGGCACCGCAGCGAGTTTGCGCGGGGGAGAAGTTAGGGCGATTTCTTCATTTCGAGGCGACCCTCAACGGGGGAGGACACCGGTAGCCGGGGCACGGCCGGGGGGGGTGAGTGGGGAGGAACGGAGCGAGCCAGATTGCTCTTGTCTCCTGCCCTGCTCCGCTGGCGCGTCGGAAGGAAAACAAAGAAGAGCGCGGGTGAGCAGCACCGAAGGTGCGCTCTTCCCGAGTGCAGGCCGTTCTTGTATGGGTCTTTTTGCCAACCCGAGGCCGAGCGCGTTCGTCCGGTCGCTGCCGAAGGCGGAACTGCACCTGCACCTCGAGGGGGCGATCGAGGCGCAGACGCTGCTGGAGATCCAGCGCAGTCACGGGTTGCAGGACGCGACGCTGGCGGAGGTTGAGAGGCTGTACCAGTATTCGGACTTCGACGGGTTCCTGGTTTCCTTCAAGGACATCACCGCGCATCTGAAGGTCCCCGAAGATTACGAGCTGATCACGTACCGGCTGATGGAGCGGCTGAAGGCGGAGAACGTGTTGCACGCCGAGGTGTACGTGTCGGTGGGCGTGTGCCTGTATCGCGAGCAGGATTTTGCAGCGATTTTCGAGGCCCTGGAACGGGGACGGCTGCGCGGCGAGCGCGATTTCGGAATATCGCTGCTGTGGATTTTCGACGCGGTCCGGCACTTTGGCTCGGCCGAGGCCCAGCGGGTGGCAGAACTGGCGGTGCAGTACCGGGAGCGGAACGTGGTTGGATTCGGGATCGGCGGCGACGAGCGGCGGGCGGGTCCGGAGTTGTTTCGCGAGGTCTATCACTATTGCGCGGAACATGGGCTGCGGCTCACGGCGCATGCCGGGGAGACCACCGGGGCAGAGTCGATCTGGGGGGCGCTGAACCTGGGGGCGGAACGCGTCGGCCATGCGTTGAGCGCGCAACAGGACCGAGACCTTCTGCAGGAACTAGGGGAACGGCAGGTGCCGGTGGAGATCTGCGTCAGCAGCAACGTGAGGACGGGGGTATGTCCGAACGTGGGGGACCATCCGGTGCGCCGCTATTTCGACGAAGGCCTGATGGTGACGATCAATACGGACGATCCCTCGATGTTCGGGACGACGCTATCGGGGGAGTACCAGCTACTGCAGGAGAACTTCGGCTTCAGCGACGACCACCTGCGGGAGCTGGCGCGGAATTCGTTCGAGGCGGCGTTTCTGCCGGCGAAGAAGAAGGTGGAATTTCTGAACTTGTTCGACGCCGCGGCGGCGGCGCGGTAACGGCGGTCCCCGCGATTGTGGGGCTGCCGCGCAAATCTTCGAACCAGGACGCGCTTTGCAGCGCGGCAGCGAGGCGGGCTTCGCACGGCCGGACTGGCGGGGCGCCGGTTCCCGGGCGAGCATCTATGCCGCAACATATCGGAATCGTCGCATGCAGCGCGGAAGGCGCCGCACTGTGTTATCGGACCATCAACCTGGAAGGTTCGAGACTGCTGGGGCCGCACAACCATCCGGAAGTGTCGTTGCACAACCATCCGCTGGCGGCGTACATGGAGTGTATTCGGGCCGGGGACTGGGCGGGGGTGGCGCAGCTGATGATGTCGTCGGCGGACAAGCTGGCGCGGGCGGGGGCCGATTTTCTGATCTGCCCCGACAACACGATTCACCAGGCGTTTGATCTGGTGGAGCACCGCTCGCCGCGGCCCTGGCTGCACATCGCACGCGAGGTGGCGGGCGAGGCGGGGCGGCGAAACTTCCGGCGGCTGGGGATTCTCGGCACGAGGTACCTGATGGAGGGGCCGGTGTATCGGGAGGCGCTGCGGGCCGCGGGGATCGAGCATCGCACTCCGAACCCGGAGCAGCGGGCGCGCATCGACCAGATCATCATGGACGAGCTGGTGAACGGGATCTTTCTGCAGCGGTCGCGAGAGTATTTTGCAGAAGTGATCGGGCGGTTCAAGCAGGAGGGCTGCGACGCAGCCGTGCTGGGATGCACGGAGATTCCGCTGATCGTCAGCGACGAATCGTCGCCGTTGCCAACGCTCGATTCCACGCGGTTGCTGGCGCGGGCGGCGATACGCAAGGCAGTAGAGTCGTAAATAACGCGAAAGGCGAGGTAGGGCTCCGTTTGCAACGCAAGCTGAAGTTCTCCCGGGTGGAAGGTTCGTTTGCGATCTGCCGGCTGGCGGCGGGGACGGGCGTTCCCGACTGGGCGCTTCGGGGCGGATTCTTCTCGGTGACGTCGACGTCACAGGAGGTATCGATTGTTTGTCCCGAGGGGCAGATTCCTGAAGGCATCGCGCATGAGGGCGAATGGACCTGTCTGAAGCTGGAGGGGCCGTTTCCCTTCTCCGAGACCGGGATTCTGAGCTCGTTCCTTCAGCCGTTGGCCGAGCATGCGATTCCGATTTTTGCCGTGTCGACGTTCGATACGGACTATGTGCTGGTAAAGCGGTCATGGGCGGAAAAAGCGGTGGCAGTGCTGCGGGAGGCGGGGCATGTGGAGGCCTAGAGTCTGGAATGCTCGTCTGCTTCCCGGCTCGGCGTGGGAATGACAAGGTGCCTGGAAGTCGGGATGAACGGGCTGCGCTCGCACGTGCGGAATGCCAACTTGGCCGGGAGGCTGGTGGATGCTGAACCGGCGCGAGCCGCCGTTCGGGGCCGATTTTCGCCCAAAGGGTGCTGCGGAGGTCCGGACGAGCGGTTGCCTGTGATCTAATACCAGCCAGTACCTGAAAGCATGCCCTCCAGCCGAACAATCTGGAAACGTCGCCTGAAGGCGATGCAGCGCAACCTGCGGGGGGCGCGCATGGTGGCGAAGGGTCTAGCCTCGACCGAGCACCCGCTGCTTGCGCACATCATCCCGATCCGGCGCTGCAATCTGGCCTGCGAATACTGCAACGAATTCGACGATGTTTCGAAACCGGTGCCAACCGATACCATGTTCCGGCGAGTCGACAAGCTAGGGGAGCTGGGCACGTCGGTGGTTACGATCAGCGGCGGGGAGCCGCTGCTGCACCCGGAACTGGATGAAATCATCCGGCGCATCCGCAAAAACGGGATGGTGGCCGGCCTGATCACCAACGGCTACCTGCTGGTGGCCGAGCGGATCCAGCGGCTGAACAAGGCCGGGCTGGAGTGGCTGCAGATCTCGATCGACAACGTGAATCCCGACGAGGTTTCGAAGAAGAGCCTGAAGGTGCTCGACAAGAAACTGGAGCTGCTGGCCGAACATGCCGAGTTTCACGTGAACATCAACTCGGTGGTGGGCGGCGGCGTGAGAAACCCGAAGGACGCGCTGACCATCGGCCGGCGCGCGCTGGAGCTGGGGTTCAGCTCAACCATCGGGATCATCCACGACGGCAGCGGGCAGTTGCAGCCGCTGAACGCGGAGGAGCGCGCGGTGTATCAGGAGATGAAGGCGCTGGAGAAGCGCAGCTTCACGCGCATCAATTCGTTCCAGGACAACATCGCGCAGGGGCGTCCCAACCAGTGGCGGTGCCGCGCCGGGGCGCGCTATCTCTACATCTGCGAAGACGGGCTGGTGCACTACTGCTCGCAGCAGCGCGGCTACCCGGCGGTGCCGCTGGAGAAATATACGGTGGCCGACATCCGGCGGGAATATGTGACGGAGAAGTCGTGCGCGCCGCACTGCACGGTGTCATGCGTGCACCAGGTGTCGATTTTCGATTCCTGGCGAGCGCCGCAGCAGCCGGGAGCGGCTCCGGCGAGCGCGGGCGGACTCGTGCAGATCGAGTAGAACCCATCGAGTAATTGGAAAATTGCGCAATTGGTCATTGAAGGCGGCCGCTCGTAAAAGCCGCAGCGAGCGTGCCTGGCGGCATTGCTTTGCCTATTTGCAATGCAGTCCCTGGAGTGACCTTGCTGATTGCCCGCCGGCAAGGAAGCAAGCGCTCAGGGGCTGAAGCCCGCATTCTTCTTTCGCAAGACCGCAGGGCTGGAGCCGTGCCCTTCCCAAACAGTTACTTCTTTGGCTGTGCGGTTGGGGGTAGCAGTCCGTTGAGGCGCAGGTAGGTCGACGCCGCGGCGTAGTGGTCGGCCCAGTCATTGGTGAGTGCGATGAGGGCCCAGGCGCGAGGGACATCGCGGCCACCATAGGCCTGAATGGTGTCCCCCAGTTTCGAGTCATCGACCTTGGCAAGGCTGTTGGCGCAGAAATCGAAGGAAGCCTTGAGAGAGGCGACGAGCGCATCCTTGTCGGTTTCCTTCAGAGGTTCGAGTTTGGGCTGGGCGATGTCGGCAGCCTTGGCGCAGAGGTAGTAGTTGGAGTCGATGACGTGCGCCACCAGGTGGCCGAAGGTCATCTGCGCCTCGGTGGGTTTGAAGGAGAACTTGTCGGGCGGCATGGTTTCGACAGCGCCCTGCAGGTTCTTGGCCTGGCGGGGCATGATTTCTTTGATGACCGTGGTGACAGGGTTTTTCCCCTTCTGCGCGAAAGCCAGCGGGAGTGCGCCCAGGGCGAGGACGAAGACCAGCGCATACTTCATGAAAGCCTCCAAAGTACGGCACAAAGGATACCCGGCGGCCGGGATTTGCGCCAACCGGAAGGCGCTGGGGGCAAGAGGTGCTGGCGACCGCGGGCGGGACGGCGGAGCTAGCGTGCGGCCCGGGTTTTTTCTGCGCGCATCTGGGCTGCGAGTTCCTTGATTTCGGTCAAGTCACGCTGCATTTCGCTCCAGCCGTACCAGAGCGCATAGTCCGGGCTGCCATGGAACGTGCCCTGGAAGGTGCGCATGCGGTGTTCCAGATACATGACGAACAGCTTCTGTTCGATGACGGTAGGAGCATCGTGGAAGGTGAGCAGGTTGGGGAAGGCGTAGGAGTAGTTCTTGGGCTTGGCCAAGGTGCCATCCTGGTAGAGCGCGGCGACAACGCGGATCGCTTCGGCCATGAGATGGTCGGCATTGCGAATCATGTCGTCGCCCTGGGCCAGCTGTAGCTTCGCGAAGTTGAGCGAATGGCACTGGTTGCAGGTCTTGAGCATCTTGTCGCGCTCGCGCTGCCAGTCTTCCTGGGTGAGGCGGGCGACGTCGGCGGCCTTCACGGTCTCGACCAGAGCGGTCGGTTTGCCCTGGGGGTCGAGCACGCCGAGGGCCTCCAGGACGGTGGCGCGATCAGCGGCCCACTGCTGGTCTTCGGGCAGGGGCAGGCGGACGGCGAGGAAGCCCCAGGCGGTGCGGACCTCGTGGTTGCCATCCTGCATGTGACAGGTCTGGCAGGTGGGAGCGGCGGCGTCGGCGGGCAGGACCTTAAGTTGCTTGAGTTCGTGACGCACGCCGTGCTTGGAGGAGGAATACATCTCCCATTGCGGATGGTCGAATCCCATGTGGCAGGTTTCGCAGGCCTGCGGCTGGCGGGCCTCATCGGCGGAGAAGGTGTGCCGCGTATGGCAAGCGTCGCAGGAGGCGGCCCCGAACTCGGCGCCACCCTGGCGCAGTTCGACGATCTCGTTTGGGGTTTTGGTTCCGATCTTGTGGCAGCCCCCGCAGCCTTTTTCTCCTTCGGTCATCGCCATGGGTTGCCAGTGAATGGTGGGCATGGCCTTCATGGCCGCCCAAGCGGCGGCGTGCTTGCCTTTGCTGTACTGGGAGACCTGGGTCTGGTGGCACTGGCCGCAGGTTTCGGGGGTGGGGATGCGAACCTTGCTGACGTCGGCGTCGGAGTTGTGCTGATCGCCGTGGCAAGCCACGCAGGTGACGCCGAGCTGGCTATGACGACTCAGCTTCCAGTCGGACACGATGTTGGGAGTTTTCTTGCTGTGGCAATCGATGCAGGTCTGGGCGTTCGCAGACGCGTCCTGACCTCCCGCGCTTGCGCAAAACACGGCAAGCGCCGCGAACAGCAGAAAGAATCGTGCGACCATGAGTCCTCCAGCAGAATGGGAAATGATGAAGGGAGCCCGGAGCTTTGCGCAGTGACAAAAGTCACAGGTTTGACGCCCGGTATTTTCATCCAGGAGGGCCCGCAGGGCAAGTTCGCCGGAAGGGTTGTGCAGGGAGCAGGGCGCGGCACCGGCTCTGCACCGACCATCCGGTTCATGCGGTGCCGGTGGAGAGGGGGCATCGGGATGACGAGGTTTGGAGGGAGGCCTGGAAAGTTTTCCTGCGGCTGTCGCAAGGTGCTAGCGGAGAGCGTTGGCGGTCCCGTAATAAAGATCGGTAACGGCTTTCTGCACGCGCTCGGAGAGCGCCTGCATGTCGTGGCCCTTGAGCCCGGCAGTGGAAATTGGCTCGCCGACGCGCATCTCGAGCGGCCGGCATTTTATATGGTAGGTGTTCATGGGGAGCAGTTCGAAGGTTCCTACCAGGGCGATGGGCACGATATCCACTTGTGCCTTGATGGCGAGGAAAAAGGCGCCGGGCAGGAAGGGCTTGATCTGGCCATCGGGCGTGCGGCCACCCTCGGGATAGATGACGAGAGGCATGCCGGCTTTCAGGCTCTTCAGGGCGGAGCGGATGCTACCGATGGAACCGGAAGGGTTCTGCTGGTCGACACACACCTGGCCGGAGCGCTTTAAATGCCAGCCCACGACCGGGTACGACAGCAATTCCTTCTTGAAGGCGATACGGAACTGGAAGGGGAGGTAGACGTAGAGGACCGGGATATCGAGGGCCGAGGCATGGTTGACGGCGTAGACATGGGTCTTACGGATGTCGATCCGATCCAGGCCGATGACTTTGACCGGGGAGAAGATCGTCTTCATGATCATCCACGACCAGCCCCGGGCGAAGGCATGCAGAATGCGCTCCCGGTCGCCGAACAGCGAAGCGGGGATCGAGGTCAGTCCGAAGACCAGCGTGTAGAGCCAGATGAGCGGGTCGAGGATGAAGTAAGAGCGCAGGCGGCTGAGCCATCCATACTGCAGCGTGGGAGGAGCGGAGGGGACCTGGGGAGGGGCGTTGGGTGGCGGAGGGACCGCGGGCACTTCCCCGCTTTCGAGTTCGGTCGATTGGGTTCGGAACTGCACTCTTATTCGATGCGAGCGCGGAGGCAGCGCATCGCCTCTCCAACAATGTAAATCGAACCGGTAACCACCACCAAGCCCCGGGTTCCAACGAGCGCACGGGCCTTGGCCAGGGCGGAGGGCACATCGGCCGCCTCTTCGATCTCGACCGTCACGCGGCGGGACGCGACGCGAATCTCTTCCGGAGTAGCGGCGCGGGGGTTGTCGACGTGGGTGGCGAAGACGCGGTCGGCCAGGGGAAACAAGATCTCGGCGATTTCGGGGATGGCCTTGTCGCGCATGGCACCAAACACGATGACCAGGGGGCGCTCCTCATAGGCGGCCGCCAGGGTGGAGCGCAAGGCCCAGGCGCCTGCAGGATTGTGGGCCACGTCGAAGACCACTTCCGGATGCTCGCTAGTTGCCGGCAGCACCTGGAAGCGTCCTGCCCAATGGGTCTCGCGGATTCCGCGTGCGATCGTGGAGGGGGTGATGGCGGCCCAGCCCTGCCCGGCTAGCTCCACTGCGGTCGCGATCGCCAGGGCGGTGTTGCGCAGTTGATGCCGACCAACGAGGGGCGTCTCTACCTTGATTTCTGTGCCCATGACCTGCAGCGGATAGTGGGCGACATAGCCTGCCTTCCCGCGGCCGGGAGCCAGGTAGTGGGCGCTCTTGGGGCTGACGGGCGGAACATAGGGGACGGCGTTGATGGGCCGGGCGCCGAGCTCGAGAATCGTGTTGCCGATGACGTCGTTGGCTTCCGGGGTCTGGGGGAGGGTCACGACGGCGGCGCCGGGACGGATGATGCCGGCCTTCTCCCGGGCAATCTGGGCCACGGTGTCGCCCAAAAATTTCTGGTGGTCCAGAGAGATGTCGGTGATAACGCTGACGCGGGGCTCGACGACGTTGGTGGCGTCAAGGCGGCCGCCCATGCCGACTTCGAGGACCGCGAGGTCGAGCTTCTGGCGCGCGAAATACTCGAAGGCGATGGCGGTCAGCATCTCGAAGAAGCTGGGATGCCAGGGGAGTTCGGCCTCGCTGACCAGGCGCTCAGCGGTGCGGTCGACGAGATCGTGGATGAGGGCGAAGTCGTCATCGGCAATTGGCCTTCCGTTGATGCGCACGCGCTCGTTGATGCGGACCAGGTGCGGGGAGGTGTAAAGGCCGGTCTGGTATCCGGAGGCGGCCAGGATGGAAGCGAGAGTGGCGGCGGTAGAACCCTTGCCGTTGGTCCCGGCGATCAAGACGGAGGGGAAGCGGCGCTCGGGGTGCTCCAGGGCCTCGAGCAGGACACGCATGTGGGCCAGATCAAACTTGTGCGAAGGGGCGTGGGCCAGTTCATGGCCGAGGGCAAACATCCGGGCGATGGCGGTTTCGTAGGACAAGGATGAGTCGCTGGTCGCTGCTTCGAGCAGGCGCAGCACGGTCCCTGGTCATTGGCAGGTCCCGGCCGAGTGAGACTAAGGGTAACAAGTTTGGGCGGCCGGGTTCGAGGGGTGGGCAGCGGGTGGTCGCCGGGGCCGGTCGAACGGGGCGGCTTCGACCCTGACCGAAGATGGAGGCACGCCTGATTTGGGTCCTGAGACAGAAACGATTGCCAAGAATGAGGGTCTATCGAATGTGGGAGTTCCGGCGAATCCACGAGGTTTGTACCCGGCTGTGTGCAAAAGCGCGGGCGCGCCGCGGGGAAGATGGCCACTTGAGGCCCGAAGTTCCGCGACACCGGCGGGACGGAGGGATGCGGGTCCACCAGAACACGGAGATTGTCGAAATCCCGCCTATGCCGACTTCACCATGAAGTCGAGGGCGCGGGAGATATAGGGCTTCAGGTCGCGGCGGTGGACGACGGCATCGAGCATGCCGTGTTCGAGCAGGAACTCGCTGCGCTGGAAACCTTGCGGGAGCTTCTGGCGGATGGTTTGCTCAATGACGCGGGGGCCGGCGAAGCCGATCAGGGCGCCGGGTTCGGCGATGTTGAGGTCTCCGAGCATGGCGAAGGATGCGGTGACGCCGCCGGTGGTGGGATCGGTGAGCACGGAAATGTAAGGGACCTTGAGCTCGTCGAGACGGGCCAGGGCAGCGGAAATCTTGGCCAGCTGCATCAGGCTGATGACGCCCTCCATCATGCGGGCGCCGCCGGAGGCGGAGATGATGATGAGGGGCCTGCGGGTGGCGGCGGACTTCTCGATGGCGCGGGTGATGACCTCGCCGACCACCGCGCCCATGCTGCCGCCGATGAAGGCGTACTCCATGGCGCTCATCACCACGGGGCGGCCGTTCAGCGTACCTTCGGCGTTGATGACGGCGTCGGTGAGGCCGGTATCGCTGCGCGCCTGCTTCAGGCGCGAGGAATAGGCCTTCAGGTCAACGAACTTGAGCGGGTCGGTGGAGACCAGGTTGGTCTCGAAGGTATCGTAGTGTCCGTCGTCGAGCAACTGGGCCAGGCGGGTGCGGGCGTCGAGGCGGAAGTGCTTGTCGCACTTGGGACAGACGTTGAGATTTTCCTCCAGGTCTTTTTTCCAGATGATCTGGCGGCAGCCGTCACACTTCACCCACAGGCCTTCGGTGCGAATCTTCTTTTCGCCCGAGCCGTCGAGTTCTCCGGATTGGCGTTTGAACCAGGCCATAAGAGTCGGTTGCAGGTTGGAGCTGGCAGCGAGTCCCGAGAGACATGCGCTGAGGGCTCGGGCCGGCAGCTTGGAGCAAAATCTTTCGAACCGGACAGTCCGGCGTCGCTTTTAGCGGCAAGCCGGGAGCGGCCGGCTACCGCCTAATACTCAATTCCCCGTTGTGCCAGGACGCCCTTTTCGTAGGCATGCTTGACCTGGCGCATTTCGGTGACGGTGTCGGCAAGCTCGACAATTGTCGGATGGGCGTTCCGGCCCGTCAAGATAACATGCAAGGCCTCGGGTTTGCGGCGCAAGCTCTGGGCCACTTTCTCGGGATCGAGCATGCCGTAACTGATGGCATAGTTGATCTCATCGAGAATGACCAGGTCCCAGTCGCCCGAGTGCATGGCGTTGTCGGCTTCGGCCCAGGCGTCTTCAACCATGCGGAGGTCCTCGGGATCGGGCTTTTCCGCACCCACCTTGACGAAGCCGCGGCCCATCTGTTTCATCACGAAGCGGTCGCCGAATGCCTTGACCGCGTCGAGCTCGCCGTAATGCCAGGAACCCTTCAGGAACTGCAGCATGAGCACGCGGAGGCCCTGGCCGACAGCACGCAGGCCGGTCCCCATCGCGGCCGTTGTCTTTCCCTTGCCGGGGCCGGTGTTGACGATGATGAGTCCACGGCGGATGTCGGTCATAGGCGGCCGAACCTCCATTGTACCTGCTGGGCGGTGGCCACGGGCCGCAAAACGCGGCAGGAACAGGAGTTCGGAAGCTCCTAGGCGGGAAGACGGTCGGAGGGGTGATCAAGGGGGCGGAGGATTTTGGTCGAGGGAACTGCTCCGTTCGAGAATGCGTATGCATCTTAAGTACGGGTCCCCCTACGGCGGATGTCGTCCGGAGGTCTCTCCGCATGAAACGAAGCAGTGCTGTGCTGTTGGTTGTGCTCCTTGCGGTCTCGCCGGGTCTACAAGCCAGAGCCACCCATCCTCAGAGCAACGCAGCCGGTCCGCGCGAGGAAGAGGCGGTGCGCGAGATCGTGGATCTGGAGCGGCAGTCGAAGGACGCCGCGATTCACCGGGACGCGGCATTTTCGGAGCGGACGCTGGCGGAGGACTACGTCGCGATCAGTCCTCTGGGGCAGGTGATCGGCAAAGCGGAGACGGTGGCCGCGCGCAAGACGGCCCAGCTGCGATATGACTCCATCGAGGTCAGCGAAATGGTGGTCCGGCTGTACGGAAACACAGCAGTAGTGACGGCGCGGGCCGATGTGAAGGGCCGGGAACTGGGCGAGGAGTTCAGCGGACCGTATCGCTTCACCCGAGTGTGGGTCCGGCGCAACGGGCACTGGCAGACGGTGAGCTACCAGGCGACGGTGACGCGCTAGAGGAAGCGGCCGGGGGGTGTTACGGCATCTGCAGCAGCTGACGGTATTCCGTTTTGCGCTCAGGTGTTTCCGGCTCATCTCCGATGAGGTCAGCCACGAACCTCAGGGCTTCGATCTCTTTCTTGACGCGGGCAATCGCTTCTTGTTTTTCCTGAAGCACTTCGGCGACGGTTCTCATAGGTGTTGTCCTCGGCTGGGCGGTGGTTAGGGACGGTGGCGAGGGCGACTGTAAACTCGCGGGGGACTCATGGGTACATCACGAAGGTACACGGGGTAACGGAAAAGCTGGATCTCAATGTCCGGTATGGTAGGGGTGCCCTTTCAGAATGGTGAAAGCGCGGTAAACCTGCTCGAGCAAGACGACGCGGGCGAGTTCGTGGGCGAAAGTCATTTTCCCGAGCGAGAGCAAGGCCGAAGCTGCGTTCCGGGCCTGATCGGAGAAACCGTCGGCCGGGCCGATGGCGAGGACCAGGGGCTGTGGATTTCTTTCCTGATGGTCCTGGAGAAAGCGGGCAAACTCCTCGGAAGAGAGGGTCTTGCCGCGGGCGTCGAGCAGCACGACGGTGTGTGCGGGACGGGCGCCGGATTTTTCGCGCAGCTTGAGCAAGGCGGACTCGTCGGCGAGAGGCAAACTCGCAACCTCGGCGTAGCGCGAGATGCGTTCGAGGTAGTCGTCGGTAAGGGACTGGATGGCGGGATTCCTAGTTTTGCCGATCCAGGCAATCTTGAGTTTCATTTCCAAGTGTAGCCGACGCGAGCGCGACTGCCTGCAGCTGGAAAACATCGTAAAACGCAGAGCGACGCAGAGGAAGGCCGGGGAGAGCGCGGAGAGAGAAGCGCACAGCCGTGCTTCGGCTTGGCGCCAGCCCGGGCCCCGGGCGCAAAGCCTTCGGCAAAGGGCACGAGGAAAAGCCGGGAACCGCAGAGCCGTGGTGCGCCGCCGTCAGGCGCGCTTTTTTCTCGCTGTGCCGGTGGCGCTGCGTTTGCGCGGGGAGCGCGCGACGGTCGTCTTGAGGTCGCCCGGTTCCAGCTGTTTGGCGGACTTCCAGAGGCGCTCCAGTTCGTAATAGCGCCGAGCGTGTTCGGCGAAGACGTGGACCACGAAATCCACATAGTCGAGCAACACCCACTCCGCCTGCCGGTAGCCTTCGATATGGGCCGGATAAAGGCCGGAGCGTTTGAGCCGCAACTCGACTTCGTCGGCGATAGCCTGAATCTGGCGGGGATTGGTGCCGCTGCAGATGACGAAGTAGTCGGTGAAGGCGCCAGAATCTTTCTCCAGTTCGAGGATCGTGAGTTCTTCTGCTTTCTTGTCGAGGCAAGCGGCAATGGCTTCGGAGATTTGGCGGCGGGTCTGTTTGGTGGTCATGAATCAGTCGTTGGTCGTTGCTCCGGGGTCGACGGCTTGTTGGAATTGTAACTGAGGGGAGCGTTTGCAGATTCTGGGCATGCATTCACCTGCCGTTGCCGTACAGCCCGGTCTTGCTGATGTAGTCGGCGACAGCGGGGTCAACAAATTTTCCGAGCGGCCGGCCAGCCGCGGCGGCCTCGCGGATGGCAGTGGCGGAAACCGCATGGCGGACGGTGTCGAGAACGTGGAGGGTAGCGCCGCTGAGCACGAGGTCTCCGCGGGCGGGTTGCTTTTCGAAGGGTTTGGTGACGTGGGCGGCGGGGCGGAGTTTTTCGGGGAGGGAGTTAGCCACGTCGGCCAGGGAGTATCCCGGGCGGCTGGCGACAATGAATTCGCATTCGCGGAAAAGGGCTTCGGCCTCGCGCCACCTGGCGATGTCGCGGAAGGCGTCGATTCCGATGAGGAAGAAAAGCTGGTCGATTTTCTTGAGGGTGGCGCGCAGCCGGCGGACGGTATCGATCGAGTAGTTGGGGGGCGGCGGAGCGGGCGCAGTGCGTGCGAGCTTTCCGGGGGGTACGGACGGTTCCGGCGGCGCCTCGAGCAGGGAGGGCAGGAACGCCTTCTGCTGCGCGGTGGCCAATGCAACCATGGCGTAGCGGTGAGCGAACGAGGAGAGCGGCTGCTTCTGCTTGTGGGGGGGGGCCGAGGCGGGCACAAAGAGGACGCGCGCCAGGCCGAACTGCTGCCGTGCGGCGTGGGCCAGCGCGAGATGGCCGCGGTGAATGGGGTCAAACGTTCCGCCGAAGAGCCCGATTTTCATGCCGTCCTCTGGGAAAATGGCCCCGCTAGTCTGGCGGTTTCGTGGAGTGGTTGCAAGTTTTTGTTGGTCGGATTGCGGAAGTTGGAGGAGGGGCGTATGCTTTCTCCTCCCGTTCGACCTGCCACGCCGTCGCGCCCCTCGTCGACACGCATCTGGCCCGATGCACCCCTGTCCTAAAGGACACGGACCGGTCGGGCTGAGCGCGTAGCACTGCTGTAACTCGCCGCTTTCTCTTTGCGGCTCTAAGATTTACTCGGTATGCGAAAGCCCCTCCCCCTGCTTCGCAGCGGTGTCGTTCCCTCCGCGCGGGATCCCATTCTGCGCTATGGCGTGGCAGTGCTGAGTACGACCCTGGCGCTGATCACTGCGCTGTTTTTTTCCGACATTGCGGAAAGCCGGCTGGCGGTGTTTGCGGTTGCGGTCATGGTCAGTGCCTGGTACGGAGGATGGAAGCCGGGCCTGGTCGCGACGTCGTTTGCGGTTACGGTGAGCGCTTACTACACCCTGGCCGGCCCGCACTCCCCCAGCGAACTGCACCAGTCGATCTTCCGCCTGGGGTTGTTCGTCACGGTGGCATTCCTGATTTGCTGGTTTAACGCGGCCTTGCGGGCCGCGCAGGAACGGCTGCGGCTTTCGGAGAGCAACTTCCGTTCGCTGGTCACCAATGCGCCGTACGGCATCTGCCGGTGTGACGCGCGCGGGAACCTGGTGGATGTCAATCCCGCGCTGACGCAGTCGCTGGGATACGAATGGGGAACGGAGTTGGTGGGCCGCAACCTGAGCACGCTCTATGCGAACGGGCAGGACTGGTTTGTGCTCGCCGACCATCTGCGCAATCACGAAGAATTTCGGGGGCTGACGACGGAATGGGTGCGCAAGGACGGAAGCATCACGGCCATGCGGCTCTCGGGGCGCGCGATCCGGGACGAGGCCAACAACTACAGCTTCGAAATCTTTGGCGAAGACGTGACGGAACGGCGCGCGCTGGAGCAGCAACTGAGGCAGTCCCAGAAAATGGAAGCCATCGGACGGCTGGCGGGGGGCATAGCGCACGACTTCAACAATCTGCTCATGGTGATCTCGGGCTACTCGGAGTTTCTTCTGGAGCGGCTGGGTCCGGACCCAGCCCTGCGCGGGCCGGCGAAGGAAATCTCGACGGCGGCGGAGCGCGCGACTTCCCTGACCCGCCAGTTGCTGGCCTTCAGCCGCAAGCAAATGCTGGCGCCCAAGCTGCTTGATCTGAATGCAGTGGTGACGGAGAACCTGAAGATGCTGACGCGGCTGATCGGCGAGGACATCGACCTGGTGATGATTCCGGGGTCAGACCTGGGCGCGGTGAAGGCGGACCCGGGGCAGATTGAGCAGGTCATCATGAACCTGGCGGTCAACGCGCGCGATGCCATGCCCCACGGCGGCAAGCTGACGATCGAAACCGCCAACGTCACGCTGGATGAGGCCTACGCGCGGCTGCACGCGCCCGTCCAGCCCGGCGATTACGCCATGCTGGCCATTACCGATACCGGCGTGGGGATGGACCACGAAACCCAGTCGCACATCTTCGAACCCTTCTTCACGACGAAGGGGCCGAAGGGCACCGGGCTGGGATTGTCGACGGTGTACGGGATCGTGAAGCAGAGCGGCGGCTACATCTGGGTATACAGCGAGCCGGGCAAGGGAACCTCGTTCAAGATCTATCTGCCGCATGTGACCGCGGAAGAATTCGCGGCCGAAGAACAGCCGGCAGCCGCGGCGGCGGCAGCGCCGAACGAAACGGTGCACGAGACGATCCTGGTGGTGGAGGACGAAGGCAACCTGCGCCGCCTGACCCGACAGTTCCTGGAGAACCAGGGCTACACGGTGCTCGAGGCCGCCGACGGGGCGGCGGCGGTGCAGATCTGTGTCGCCCACCAGGGAACCATTCACCTGCTGCTGACCGACGTCATCATGCCGGGAATGAATGGGCGCGAACTTGCACACCGCGTTTCCGAAATACGTCCGAACATCCGCGTGCTGTACATGTCGGGCTACACGGAAAACGCAATCGGCCACAACGGGACTCTGGATGCAGGCATCATGCTGCTGCAGAAGCCCTTTACCCTGCACGCACTCCAGGCAAAAGTGCGTGAGGTGCTGGACCAAACCACGCTCCCCCAGGAGGTTGCCATGTCTGCTCGAGCCGTGATCCACCCCGAGACGCGCGCGTCTCGGGACCGGGTTCCCCGTTTTCGCGCGCAGCGCTTCAACCTGCATTTGCCGCTGCGCTACCGCAAAGTGGGCGAACTAGGATGGCGAAAAGGAACGACGTCGAACATCAGCCGTTCGGGGCTCCTGTTCGACGCCGAAGAAGTCCTGCAGCCCAACGTTCAACTGGAAATCAACCTGGTGCTGCCGGCGGAGATTGCCGGTCTCAGCCCTACGGAAGTCGTCTGCAAAGGAGAAGTCGTGCGCTCGATCGAAACCGAGGGCGGGGCGACGAGCCCGTCGCTGGCGGCGAAGATCCTGCAGTATCACTTTCAGCACGGCTCGCGCGTGCAAGAAGCGTAGTGCGAGGCGGCCGGCGCAAGGCCGGCCGGGCCGGACGCAGATTCGGCGCATCTCCCAGGTTCTGCGGTGCGCGGGCGCTGCCTCACTGGTGTGAGGCTTCTTCTCGTCGCGGTTGCCGTTCACTTCAACACCCCGTCTGGCGCGGCGTGCTCCTTTTGGAACTGAATGGATTCCGATTCACGGCAACGGAGGAGCAGGTCGTCGAAGCTGTCTTTGCATTGGCCGCGGGAGGGATGAAAGAAAGCGCCTTTGCGGATTTTCTCCGATCCCATAGCGCTCCCGCAAAGCGTCGGGCGCGCTAAGGCCTAGGAGTTAGCGGTGTCTTGGCCGGCTGAAGACTGCAAGCTTTCTTCCCGCAGTTCCTGCACCTTCTCGGCCATCGCCCACTTCAACTTCTCGATTCCCTCGCCGGTGACCGCCGAGATCGGGTACAGCGCGAGCTTCTTCTTTTTGCAGTACTGTTTCAACTTGGCCAGCTTGTCTTGGTTGGCCGCGTCAACCTTGGAGGCGACCATGAGCATGGGCTTTTCGCCGAGGTGGGCGCCGAAGCTGTCGAGTTCGCCGAGGATGACTTCGACATCTTGCACGACATCGGGGCGTCCGCTGGAATCGGAGACATCGACAAGGTGAACCAAGAGTCGCGTGCGTTCAATGTGACGCAGGAACTGCGTGCCCAGGCCGGCGCCTTCGTGGGCGCCCTCGATCAGGCCGGGGATGTCGGCGACGACGAAGCTGATTTCATCTTTCTTGTCGCCGACGGCGACCACGCCCAGATTCGGTTCGAGCGTGGTGAAGGGGTAGTCGGCGATCTTGGGCCTGGCGGCGGAGATGCGCGAAATCAGAGTCGACTTGCCGACATTCGGGTAACCGACGAGGCCGACATCGGCCAATAGCTTCAGCTCCAGGCGGAAGACGCGCTCCTCGCCGGGGCGGCCGGGTTCGTGCTCGCGGGGCGCCTGGTGTGTGGAGGTGGCGAAGCGGGCGTTGCCGCGTCCGCCGCGGCCGCCGTGGGCGATGACGATGCGCTCGTCGGGACGGGAGAAGTCCCAGACTTTCTCCCCGGTCTGTTCGTCGTAGACGATGGTGCCGACCGGGACTTTCAGAATGACGTCTGCGCCGTCGCGGCCGGTTTTGTTGGAGCCTTCGCCGTGGCGTCCGCGCTCGGCTTTGTATTCGGGATTAAAGCGGAAGTGGACAAGGGTGTTGTGGCGTTCGCTGGATTCCATGAGGACGTCACCGCCCTTGCCGCCGTCGCCCCCGGAGGGGCCGCCGCGCGGGACGAACTTCTCGCGGCGAAAGGCCATGCAGCCGTTGCCGCCGTCGCCGGCTTTGACGCGGATTGTGGCGGAGTCGATGAACACAGTCGTTGGTCGCTAGTCGTCAGTCCTCAGCCAAGGCGCTGGCAACTGGCGGCCGGCAGCAAAAACTTCCTCGTTGCCCGTCGCAAGACGCCAGTTCTGTTCGCAAAAAACAAGAGCCCCTGAAACAGCAGGGGCCATGAAAACGAGTAACTCACTGGGGCGCAGCTTCAGCCGGGTCCAGCAGCGATGGTTGCCGAATGCTGAGCGCTGAATACTTTTAAGCCTTCGCGACTTCGACCGGCTCGACCATGACGTACTTGCCCATCGAGCCGCGGTCTTTGAAGACGATGCGGCCGGTGATCTTGGCGAAGAGGGTGTCGTCTTTGCCGCGGCCGACGTTGAGGCCGGGCTTCACGCGGGTGCCGCGCTGGCGAACGATGATGGTGCCGCCGGGGACGACTTGTCCACCGAACGCCTTAAAGCCGAGCCGCTGCGAGTTCGAGTCGCGGCCGTTGCGAGATGTGCCTTGTCCTTTTTTATGCGCCATAAATCCGTCCTTTGGTCGTCGGTCCCCGTCGCGCTGCTCGGGGCAAGCTAAAACCGGTCATTTGGCCAAAAACCCATGCGAGCGCCTCAGCGCCTGACACCGGCACGGCGGGTGAGTTACTTCTTCTTTGCTGCTGACTTCTTTGTGGCCGTCTTCTTGGCCGCTTTCTTTTTCGCGGAGGCCTTGGGCGCAGCTTCTTTGGCTGCGGACGCCACTTTCCTGGCTTTCGGTTCCTTCCTAGGAAGCTCCGGCGCCTTGAAGGAGTGGCCATCGTAGGCGATCTCGGTGATGCGGACATCGCTGAAGGGCTGGCGGTGGCCGCGCAGCTTCTTGTACTGCTTCTTGCGCTTGTAGTGGAAGACGAGGATCTTGGCGCCGCGGCCTTGCTCAACGACTTCGCCAACGACGCGGGCATCAGCGCGGGGGCGGACGATCTCGCCCTCGGAAGCGGAGACGGCCAGCACCTCGTTGAACTCCACCTGGCCGTCGGTTCCGGTGCCGACCTTCTCCACTCGGATCACATCCCCGGGCGCCACCCGGTACTGCTTACCGCCGGCGCGGATGACCGCGTACATACGTTGCCTCCGAAAAATCTGTCCCCGGCGCACACGGGCGCTTGGGCGGGGAACCGTAAATGATCTTTGCTTGCTGTGCTTTGCCGCGAGGCGCTTCAGCCACGGCGGGCGGTCCAGAAGGGGTCCGCAGATACAGGCAAACCCGATTATTTTAACGTGGGCTGCGGAAGGCGGTCAAACCGGCGAGGTCAGATGGCCTCTCGACAGCCGGCGGGGACGGAGGCACTACCCGGCGGCGGGCGAATCCCCTTGTGGGATCAGGTCCCCTTCATGAACTTCGAGAACATTGGCGGCGCGGCGGTCGGTTCCGCGGAGGGTCCGAGGGTTGAGTTGCAGGAACAAGGAGTGTGCGACGCACGGGCTCTGGGCTGACAGGTCCACGGGTTTCTGGTACACCTGAAAGCCTTGTCCCTGTACTCAACGATCGTTCTGTTCGCAGCGGGGGCCCTGGGCGGGGCGCTCAATGCGGTTGCTGGGGGCGGCAGTTTTGTGGCGTTCCCGGCGCTGCTGTTCAGCGGAGTGCCGCCGATTCCTGCCAACGCGACCAACTGCTTCGCCCTGTGGGTGGGTACGACCGCCAGCGGCGGCGCGTACCGGGAGCGCCTGAACATCAGCCGCCGAGTGATGGTGCCGCTTGTCGCGATCAGCGTGGTGGGGGGCATCACCGGAGCGATCCTGCTGCTCAGAACGCCGGCGCATACCTTTATGCACGTGCTGCCCTGGCTGATGTTTGGGGCGACACTGCTGTTTGCCTTTGGCAAGAAACTCTCGGGGAACCGCGGTTCGGGGCTGGGGCATGATGCCTCCACAGCTGCTCTGTTCTGGGCGTGCGCATTCGAGTTCGTGGTGGCGGTCTATGGCGGATATTTCGGGGGCGGCGTGGGAATCATCAATCTGGCCATGCTGGCGGCGCTGGGGATGACCGACATTCACGACATGAATGCGCTGAAGGTGGTGCTGGGAGCAGTCATCAACGGGGTGGCGGTGGTGACGTTTATCGCGGCCCGGGCGATCGTGTGGCCCGAGGGGACGCTGATGACGGTGGGCGCCATTCTGGGCGGATATTCTGCGGCGCACTACTCGCAGAAGCTTCCGCAGTCCTGGATTCGGGTGTTTGTGATCTTAGTCGGGTCAGGGATGACGGTGTACTTCTTCTATAAGGCGTACTTGGCGTGAGTCTCCAGGGCGATGCCGCAGGGGCGCGCCGGAAGCTGGAGCATAGTTGCGGAAGAGTACAGATGCCTCGCTTGCCTCGGCGCGGTGGAGCGGTTGCGCAGCACTCGGAATGACCATATTTAGGGGCTGTTGTGGCGCGGTAGAAAGCCGCGCCTTTTCAGGCAGCATGAAAAATTGAGGGTCCCTGGCCATAAAACTCGCGCGCAGGTTGTGGGCAGCGCCCTGTTGGTTCCAACCGATGGAGGGACTGGCCAAGCGAGGCTTACTGTGCGGGCACGGAAATGTGCTCGTGGATGATAAGCCACGTTCCGTGTTGCTTTTCGAAGACAACCGTCCAGCGAAAGTTCCCCATCTCGCGGAAGGCGAGGCCCGCGGTGAAGGCCAGGATCACAAGAGTTGTGGGAAGAAGTTTGTGGCGCATGGGGTCCTCCAAGCGGGCGGCATTGTCGCACAAGAGGAAGCGATCTGCGAACGGGCAGGCGGCTTTCGCTCCGTGGGCTTCTGCTAAAATCCAGCGCATTCTCGACCGCAGGAGCCCACGCATGCCTCGAAGGTCCGCCCTGGCTGCCGGAGTGTGTCTGGCTGGATTGTTGGTGTTGTGCTTGCCCGCTGCGCTTCGGGGAGGGCAGCCTGAGAGTGAATTGAAAGGGGCGTTCCGTAGGCCGGAAGCGAACGGGTGGACGTTCGTCCATTTGGAGGGCACGCCGCGCCAGATCGGCTACCAGAACGGCTACCTGCTGGCAGCGGAGATTGAGGACTTCCTGAAGGTCGTGGTGCTGGAGCAGACCCACGACAGCAAAAAAGACTGGGCCTTCTTTCGCGAGGCCGCGCAGACCATGATGTGGCCGCACATCGAGCCGGAATATCGCGAAGAACTGCAGGGAATCGCCGACGGCGCCGCGGCGAAAGGCGTGAAGATCGACGTCTGGGACGTCGTGGCGATGAACGCCGAGACGGAATGGAGCTATTACGTCAAGGAGTACGACCGGCTGCACGGCATCAAGACGGCGTCGCTGGGAGTACCGGAACACTGCAGCGCGTTTGTCGCGACGGGCAAATACACCAAGGACGGGAAAGTGGTGATCGCGCACAACAACTGGTCGACGTACCTGGAAGGCGAGCGCTGGACAATCATCTTCGATATCGTGCCGGCCCAGGGGAAGCGGATGCTGATGGACGGGCTGCCGGGCGTGATTCACAGCGCCGACGATTTCGTGGTGAACTCGGCGGGAATGGTGATCACCGAAACCACGATCGGGCACTTCTTTGGATTCGATACGGCGGGCATTCCGGAGTTTGTACGCGCGCGCAAGGCGGCGCAGTACTCGGCCTCGATCGACGATTTCACGCGCATCATGAGGGCCGGCAATAACGGCGGATACGCCAACACGTGGCTGATTGCCGACACGGCGAGGAATGAAATCGGGCGGCTGGAACTCGGCCTGAAGAACGTAACGCTGGAGCGCACGACCGACGGCTACTACGTGGGCTCGAACTTTCCGATCAACGAGAACCTGATCCGCGAAGAGACCGACTGGGACTCGAAGGACATGAGCCAGAGCGCGGCGGCGCGCCATGTGCGCTGGGAGCAGTTGATGGCCGAGAACAAGGGCAAGATCGACGTGGCAGCGGCGGAGCGATTCCTTGCCGACCACTACGACACGTATCAGAACAAGGAAGAAGCGAACGAACGGACGCTCGACGGCCACATCGATCTGTCGCCACGGGGTTCGCAACCGTGGCAGCCGGCCTACGGGGCAGCCGGCGCGGTGCAGAACAAGGCAACCGACGCCAAGGGGGCGGCCGAGATGAGCTTCATGGCTGCCGCCGGTCATGCCTGTGGCATGGACTTCAAAGCCGCCGACTACCTGAGAGCCCATCCCGAGTTCGCCTGGCAGAAGGAGCTGCAGCGCGACATGAAGGCCTATCCGTGGACGAGCTTCAGCGTGGCCAAGTAGGGCCGGGGTCATTCACACACGGCCATCGCTCTGACCGGGAACGAAGTTCCTCCTTCGATCGCGGGGGGCACGGCGAAGAAGCGGAAGCGGGTTCCCGCGAGCTGCCCCAGTCCGCGCAGGTGCTCGACGATGGGAATCCCGGCGGCGAGCAGAATGGTGTGCGCCGGGCGGGCCGGGTCCTTCATGTTGTCAATGTTGGCGCAGTCAATTCCCACCAACACCGCGCCAGCATGCACCAGGTGTTGGCAGGCGGCCGCAGTGAGATAAGGCCCGGAGCGGAAATAGTCTCCGCCCCAGCGGTGCGCCCAGCCCGTATGCAGGAGGACCGCTTTTCCGCGGAGCGCAAAGCCGGCAAAAATCGCAGGCTCGATGGGGCCCTCTTCCGGGGCAGGAACCACGATGCCGGGGAGATTCGCCAGCTTCTCCAGGGGCAGGCGGGCGAGGTCGGGAGCGTGTGGGTGACGATGGAATGGGCTATCGACATAGGTTCCCGTGTTGCCGCCAATTTCGTAAGAAGCGATCTGGAACGTCGTGCCAGGAGCATAGCTGGTTTGCCGGGTCGAGTCCTGATGCGCAAGCAAGACATGAAATCTGGGGACGGGCAGCCCCGGATAGACGGGCATGCCGGGCGCAAGCTTGTGGCTGAGGTCGACGATCATGTTCATCTCCGATGATAGGAACATACAGGGTCGTGCGACCGATGAACAGGCGGCTGCACTGCCGCCGGCAGCAATCCCTTGCCGGAAGAGGCGGAAGTAAGCTGAGCTCGGCGCTGGGGCAGCGCCAAGAGAGAACAGGGAGAAGGGCGTCCCCATCCCCTGGCACGCCCCTCTCGGTGCCGAGCGGTCGGCGGTGAGCGGAAGGCCTCCGCCGACCCGTTCTGCACATCGTGCGCAGCCCGGAACCTGGGCTGCGATTCCTGCGGGCCAATCTCGCTTGGCCCTTGCGATGCCTAAACCCCGGACCGGAATGGAAGTTGCACCCGGAGTTTTCCTGCGCAGTACGGGGGATCGCGCAGAATCCAGAGGGTTTGTGGGATGGAACCGGAGTTTGCCGAAGGTGCAACGCTCCGTCTGCTGGCCGCACGATTCTGCAGTCGACCCTTGGGTGCGTGGCACTCGAGCAGTGCCGTGATGTGGCGGGTCGAGGCTCAGCCAGAGAGGGAAGGCAACCGGCCTTCTTCGATCGCGAGGGAAACGGGTAGCATGGAGGCACAGCGAGAAAACCCTGCCCCTTCGTCGAGCATGCGTCCCGTTGCCCCGCCGGTCGTCATTGGAGGAATGCCATGACAGCAGACAGAAGCAAGCAGTACGTGCGGCCCTTGCGCGTTTTCGTGGGACACGGGACGAGAGCGGAGAAGGGGTTTCACGCTCGCATGACGATGCCCGAGGTGCTGGCGCCGGGAGTGCCGGTGACGCCTGCGCACGACCTGATCTTTCACGGGGGACACACGATCGCAGACCTGGTGTACACAAACTTCTACGTAGGCGGGACGGCGGCCTGGAAAGCCGGCGACATTCAGAGCATCGACCAGGCCCTGGCGGCCGCCATGTCCGACGTCAACCTCAACAACGTCATGGTGCAGTACTTCTCGAGCGGCAAGATCAGCAGCACATTTCAACCGTCGCAGGTGCTGGCGGGTCCGCGGCCACAGGTGGTTTCGCAAGGCGACGTGGAGAATCTGGTGAAGCGTCTGTTTGCCAGCGGGTCGCTAAGCGGGTTCGACTTTCCTTCGACGGTCTTCAACTTCATGCTGCCCAGCGGGACGATCCTGAATACGGACACGGCTCCTACGATGGGAGCGATTGCCGCACAAGCAGAAAAACCGGTGGCGGTGAGGAAAGGCGTCCCTGTGGAAGAGGAAGAAGACTCGACGCAGGGGCTAGGCGGGTACCATGGTTCGGTCCACGTCGGCACGGGAGCGACCGACCAGATCATTTACTACGCTGTAGGGGTGTACTCGGAGAAGCTTCCGGACGGCACGGTCAACGGCATCCCGGTCTTCGACCAGTCGTGGAAGAACGTGGTGGCGACGTTTTACCACGAGCTGAATGAAGCGCGAACCGATCCAGACGTGGAGGACGCGATCCGCGCCGGGAACGGCCCGAGCGCGACCCGGTTCCTGGGCTGGACTTCGAAGCAGGGGGAGGAATGCGGGGACTTCCCCGTGTTTGAGGCGAACCCGCTGAGCCAGGTTTTTCAGGAAGTGCCCTTGACGGGAGGGAGGGGCACGGTACCGGTGCAGTTCCAATATTCCGACGCTGCGCACGGGCCGGAGGGCCCGAGGGCCACTGCGGCTCCGTTTGCCGGTCAAGCTGCGGCGAAAGAGGCAGGACACGCGCATGGAGGACGCAAGCGGGCGAGGGCGTGAAGGGATCCTGAGCTGGCGAGGCTGGGAGCTCCGACGAGGTTGGAGCTCCGTTTTTCTGGGCCGCCGAGAGGCGGGGAGGACAATGCAAAAGCCCGGGCCAGTCCTCACCGGAGACCTCCCGCGCCCGGGAGGGGGCGGAGGTCACGAAGCCGCCGGCGGATCGAGCAAACCGCTGCAGATCAGTTCGCAAGTGCGCCGTTCCACGGGGAGCCCAACCCTTTTGTTTGACAACGCACAACACATTTGCAATATTGTCAAAGCGGTTAGATGTTTCGGTCTTTTCGGCAGCCGCCGCCGCGTAGCGGAGAACCCAAATGTCCGAAGCGGAGTTCCTTGTCCATTCGCGCGACGTCCCAGCGGACCAGGGCGGCGAACTGCTGCATCTGCCCCGCCAGGCGGCCAACTGGGAGTGGATGAGTTTTTACGTCCGGCGCTTGCTCCCCGGGGAGAGTTACCAGTCCTACAGCGAGCAGGAGGAAACCGCGTTTGTCCTGCTGGGTGGGCTTTGCCGGGCTGACTGGGGCAGGGGCGGGCAAGGGATCGGAAAGCGCAAGCACGTCTTTGATGGATTTCCTTACGCCCTCTACGCGCCGCCCGGCCACCGGGTGAGCTTCCAGGCCGAAACCGTCTGCGAGATTGCGGAGTGCCGCGCGCCGTCGCAGGCAAAGCTGGAGCCCAGGCTGATCACGCCGGCAGATGTGGCCAGTAATCTGCGCGGCGGGGGGAACGCGTCGCGCCAGATCGTGGACGTGATGACACCCGCGTTCCCGGCCGACAAGCTCGTCGTGATCGAGGTCTACACGCCGGGCGGGAACTGGTCGAGCTACCCGCCGCATAAGCACGATGTGCACGATCCTCCGCGAGAAGTGGACCTGGACGAAATTTACTACTACCGCATGAAGCAGCCGGATGCCTTTGCGTTCCAGCATCTGTATTCGGGAAAGCACGGGAGCGACCGCACGTTGAAGGCGCGGGACGGCGACGTGGTGCTGGTGCACAGCGGCTTTCATCCGGTGGTGGCCGGTCCGGGATACGATGTCTACTATCTCAACTTCCTGGCGGGGAGCGCCCGCGCCCTGGCGATCACCGAAGACCCGCGACACGTCTGGATCCGCAACACCTGGAAAGAAACCGACCCTCGGCTACCGCTCGTGAGAGGATGAGCATGGCACCGGGGGCGCGCGCCGCCAGTTCGACTCCGCGGGGACTTTTTCGATGAAACGACGCTTAACCATGGCGCAGGCCGTCATCGCGTTCCTCAAGAACCAGTACAGCGAGCGCGACGGCAAGCAACAGCGGTTTTTTGAAGCGTGCCTGGGGATTTTCGGGCACGGCAACGTGGCCGGGATCGGCCAAGCCCTGGAACAGGATCCGGGACTGGCGTATTGGCTGGTGCGGAACGAGCAGGCCATGGTGCATACGGCATCGGCGTTCGCAAAGGCCAGCAACCGGCTGCGCGCGCTGGTGTGCACCAGTTCGATCGGGCCGGGCGCGACCAACATGGTGACGGGCGCGGCGGTGGCCACGGTGAACCGTTTGCCGGTGCTGTTGCTGCCGGGCGACATCTTCGCGCGGCGCGACGTGGCACCCGTGCTGCAGCAACTGGAGTCGGCGGCGAGCCAGGACATCTCGGTCAACGACTGCTTCAAACCGGTGGCGCGGTATTGGGACCGCATCGAACGGCCGGAGCAGATCCTGACGGCGCTTCCCGCGGCCATGCGGGTGCTGACTTCGCCGGCCGAGACGGGAGCGGTGGTGGTGAGCTTGCCGCAAGACGTACAGGCGGAGGCCCATGACTACCCGGAGCATTTCTTCCGCAAGCGCGTGTGGAGGGTCGCTCGTGCGCGCTGCGACCGCACGCTGCTGAGCACGGCTGCGGAGTGGATTCGCGCGGCCAAACGCCCTCTGCTGGTTGCGGGCGGCGGGGTGATCTATTCCGAGGCGAGCGCTGTGCTGGCCGAGTTCGCCGCGAAGACGGGAATTCCGGTCGTCGAAACGCAGGCGGGGAAAGGATCGCTGCGGTTCGACCACCCGCAAGCGCTGGGCGCCATCGGGGTGACGGGGACGCCCGGCGCAAACCGTTTAGCGCGGGAAGCCGACCTGGTTCTGGGAGTGGGCACCCGCTACAGCGACTTCACCACAGCCTCGCAAAGCGCGTTTCAGAATCCCGCCGTCAAGTTTGTCAATGTCAACGTCAGCGAATTTGACGCGGGCAAGCAGGCGGCGCTGCCGCTGGTGGGCGACGCCCAGGTCACGGTCCAGGAGCTCACAGGACTGCTCGAGGGATTCCATGTTTCCGAGGTCTACGCCGCGCAGATGCAGAGGTACCGGGAGGAGTGGGACAAGGAAGTCGACCGCATTTACCACTTCAACGCCGGCGTGCCCATCAGCCAAGGGGAGGTCATCGGCGTGGTCAACGAAGTTTCCGGGCCGCGGGATGTGGTGGTGTGCGCCGCGGGCAGTCTGCCGGGGGACCTGCACAAGCTGTGGCGCACGCGCGACCCCAACGGCTATCACCTGGAATACGGCTACTCCTGCATGGGCTATGAAATCGCGGGCGGCCTCGGGGTAAGGCTGGCAGCGCCCGACCGGGACGTGTATGTGATGGTGGGCGACGGCTCGTACCTGATGATGGCGCAGGAAATCGTGACCGCCGTGCAGGAGGGCCAGAAGCTGATCATTGTGCTTCTCGACAATCACGGGTTCGCGAGCATCGGCGGCCTGAGCCGGGCCTGCGGCAACCGGGGCATGGGCACCGAGTATCGCTATCGGCGCAACGGCCAGCTGGAAGGGGACACCATTGCGGTCGATTTTGTGGCGAATGCGCAGAGCCTGGGCGCGCACGCAGCACGCGCCCAAACTCGGGACGAATTGCGCCAGGAACTGGTCGCTGCCCAGGGGCGTTCGCGCACGTCGGTGATCGTGGTGGAAACGGCATACGACCAGCGGGTCCCGGGCTACGAATCCTGGTGGGATGTTCCGATTGCCGAGGTATCGGAAGTGGAGTCGGTGCGGGCGGCGCGGGAGGAATACGTCAAGGCCCGCGAGAAGCAGAGAGTGTTCTGAGGCGCGGTTGACCCGGGCAGCCGGGGTGAGTTCGACCGGCACAATTCCGTCGGAAGACGGCGAGGAGCGAGTGCAGACTACGACCGCGGACGCATCCACGCGACCCAAGCTCAAGCGGGTTCTCGGCCTCTGGGACCTTGTCTACTACGGAATCATCCTCACGTCTCCGATCGCTGTAGTCCCCATGTTCGGGGAAGCGCAGGTACTCTCGCAAGGACACGCGGTGATCACGCTGCTGGCCAGCATGGTGGCCATGGCGGCGACAGCGGTAAGTTTCGGGCGAATGGCCACGGTGTATCCGTCGGCGGGGTCGGTGTACACCTACACGAGCCGTGGGTTTAACTCGCAGATCGGGTTTGTGGTGGGCTGGGCCATGTTCCTGGAGTATCTGTTCCAGCCGCTGCAGAACAGCTTGTACGCGGCGCTGACCATCCAGCGTCTGCTGCCCCAGGTGCCGTTTGCGTTGCTGTCGGCGGCGGCGGTGGGCTTCATGACCTTGCTGTGCTGGTTCGGCATTCGCACCACCGCGCGCGCCAACCAGATCCTGCTGGCGATGATGTCACTGGTGATGATCGCCTTTCTTGGGGAAGCGCTGTGGTACATCTTCGTGCACGGGAGGTGGCACGGGCTGGTTTCCGCGGAGCCTTTCTACGATCCACGCACTTTCAGCGTGCGGGCGATTGCCGCGGGCACGGCGCTGGCGGCCACCACGTACATCGGATTTGACGGGGTCAGCATACTGGCCGAGGAAGTGGAGAACCCGCGGCGGAACGTGCTGCTGGCCTCGGTGCTGGTCTGCGTATTCACCGGGCTGTTCGCCGCGTTCCAGGTGTATCTGGCGCAGCGGATCTGGCCCGACTACCGCACGCTGGCGAACCCGGAAACGGCCTTCATGGACGTTGCCCGTGTGGTCGGCGGGCGGCACCTGTTTGTCGGCTTTGGAGTGGTGCTTCTGATCTCGAGCTTGGCGTGCGGGCTGGCTGGACTGCTCGGTGCGGTGCGACTGCTCTACGGCATGGGCCGAGACAATATTCTTCCGCAAAAGATCTTCGGTCACCTCAACGCGGAGCGGGGCAATCCCACCTACAACGTTCTCATTGCGGGAGCCGCCGCCTACCTCGGGACATTGATGATGGGTTGGGAGCGCGCGGTGGAGGTGATGAACTTCGGGGCCCTGATGGCGTTCATGGCGGTGAACCTGGCCTGCGTTCGTCACTTTGGGTTTTCGGCGGAGGAGCAGGGCAAGCGCAAAGCGTTTCTCGATGTGGTGGTCCCGAGCCTGGGATTCCTGTTTTGCCTGGTGATCTTCCTGGGGCTGCAGGGTTCAACGCTGGTCGCGGGGGGGATCTGGGTGGCGGTCGGAGCGCTGTACGTCCTGGTGAAGACTAAGGCGCTGGGGCATCCGGTCACGATCGACTTCAGCGAGTCGTAGGCGAGCCTGGCGGGGGGAGACTGGAAGGCCCAGCTAGTCCGAGGTCACCGATCGCAGGTGCGGTTCTCCCGCGAGTTCCACCACCGGGGGCGGCTGCTTGCCGGTGCGCAAACTGAATCCGCAGGATTCGCGGACGCGCAGTTGCGGCGACAGGCTGATGGTGACTGGAGTGGTGCGTTTCGCCTGCACGCGCTCAAGGAGCAGGCGGATGGCGGTATCACCCAACTCGTACTTGGGCAGCTCAATCGTGGTCAGACGCGGATGGAAACATCCCAGCCAGGGGTAATCGTCGAAGCTGACCAGGCCGAAATCTTCGGGGCAGCGCATGCCGATTTCGTCGGCGGCCGTCATGAACCCGATGGTCATGAGGTAGTTGGTGACCAGCACAGCGTCGGGGCGGTGGGGCAACAAGGCGTGTCCCGCGCGCAGTCCGGATTCGATGCGGTAATCGCCCTCGAAGGTCAATTCGGGCACATATTCGAGGTTCCATTGCTCGAGGGCCTTGGCGTACCCCTGGCGGCGGGCGCGGGCGTTGCTGACGTCGAGAGGCCCGCTGACAAAGGCGATGCGCTTGTGCCCGATGCGCGCCAGGTGGGCGATTGCGTCCATGGCGCCCTGGCGGTCATTGGTCTGCACGATGTCGGTCTTGAGCCCGGGACAGGTGCGCATCAGCAGGACCACGGGCACCTTCGACTCCTCGAGCATCTGCTGCTGCGCGAGGGTCAGGGGCGTGGGCGTTTTGCTCAGGATGATTCCGTCGACCCGTTTGGAGATGAGCAATTCCAGATAGAGGGCTTCCTTGTCGGGCTTGTCGTCGCTGTTGCAGAGCAGCATGCTGTAACCGGCTTTTTGCGCGGCGTCTTCCGCGGCGCGAACGATCGCGGGGAAAAACGGGTTAGCGATATCGGTGACCACCATGCCGAGGGTATGGGTCTGCCGCTTGGCGAGGCTGCGGGCCAGCAGGTTGGGCCGGTAGTTCAGCTTGCGGATGGCTGCTTCGACACGGCGGCGCAAGGTGGCGCTGACCCGGCCGGTCTCATTGATCACCGCGGAGACAGTGAAGACCGAGACTCTGGCCTCATGTGCCACGTCGTAAATACTCGGAGCTTTGGAAGCTCGAGCCGCAGAGCGAGTGCGTCGGGTTGGCTTGCTCATGGGAGCTCAGGACGTGGCGGTTGGCCTTGCTCCGCCAAGCTTATCCCCAGGCTCCTACCATACCACAGGAAAATCGAGTCGGGAGCGGGGTACGGCGGGCGGTCCGGCGCAGGGACCTGCGGATCTGGAAGCAGGGCCCGGAAGAGGGTTCTGCGTTCGAACATCTAAGCGGTTTTTCAAAGAACCGTTCCAGCTGGCGATTTTTGGAAACTTGCAGTATTCTCGCTGGCGGCATGTTTCTTCGCCAAGGTCTCGGTCAGGACGACGAATGGGTAAAAGGCGAAGGACGTGCAGCCGGACAGCAGGCCAACTCTGCAAAGCGCTAAGGTGAATGGCTTGACGACGAGAAAACTGGGGGTCGGCGTCCTGGGAGTAGGCGACATGGGCCGGCGCCATGCCGAAAACCTGCGCCGCCTTGTGCCCGAAGCGAGGCTGGTGGCGGTTGCCGATCCGGCCACGGAAAGAGCGCGCCAGGTGGCCCAGGAGTTGGAAATCGACAAGGCCTTCTCCTCGTTGGAGGAGATGTTGGCCTGCAAAGACGTCGAGTGCGTGGTCATTGCGGCACCCGACCGGTTTCACGCCGGCGCGATCGCGGCCGCGGCCTCCGCCGGCAAGGACATTTTCTGTGAGAAGCCCATCGCGCTGAATCTCGCCGACGCACACGCGGCGCTTGAGGCCGTAGCGAAAGCCGGGGTCCGCCTGCAGATTGGATTCATGCGCCGTTACGACCAGGGCTACAGCACAGCCCGCAAGCGAATTGAAGCAGGCGAGATCGGGGAGCCGGTGGTGTTTAAGTCCCTTGGCCGTGACCGCGACGCTCCGCCGATCAGCGCCTATCAGTCAAAGCTGAATGGCATGCTGCTCTACAACAATACGATCCACGATTTCGACCTGGCGCGCTGGCTGATGGGAGACGAGGTCGCCGAAGCCCAGACCTTTGCTACCGTTGCCATCCGCCCCGAAGTTGCGCAGTATGGCGACGTTGTCGCCAGCGTGGTGAACCTCAAGTACCGTCGCGGCGCGATTGGCAATATTGAATCCTATGTGCAGGCCGTCTACGGATACGACATTCGCACCGAAATCGTGGGTTCCAGGGGATCGATTCTGGTCGGCACCTGGCAGCAGACGCCGGTGACGTTTCTGACGAAGGAAGGGGGGAGCCAGCCACTGGCCGACCACTTCCTGAGCCGGTTCGAGGCTGCCTATGTGGCCGAGCTGCGGGATTTCGTGTACAACCTCGTGCACGATCGCCCGCTGCAGGTCACCGGAGAAGACGGCTTGCGCGCGCTGGAAATTGCCGTGGCGGCGGAAACTTCGCACCGGCAATTCAGACCGTGCGCCGTGACCTGCGGCACCGGTTCGGCGGCCTGAGGGAACGGGAGGAAGGTATGTCTCAAGTCATGGCACCTGCGGTCTTCAAGAGTCCACTGCATGAAATGACGCAGACCACGCCTACGTGCCTGTGGAATGATTCGGCCTCAATCCAGGAGTTGAGTTATTCGATTGAGCACGGAGCAGTGGGCGCCACCTGTAATCCTGTCATCGTGCTGGGCGTGCTGAAGAAGGAAATGGCGGCATGGAAAGACCGGGTCAACGAACTGATCCAGGCCTCGCCGCCGGCCAGCGAAGGCCAGATTTCCTGGCAACTGGTGCGCGAGATTTCGGCGAAGGCGGCCGCGCTGCTGCGGCCGATTTTCGAGGCCCAGCGCGGGCGCAACGGACGGCTCTCGATCCAGACCGATCCTCGCTTGTACCGCGATGCCGAGGCGATCGTGGCGCAGGCCGTCGAGTTCAGCCAGCTTGCTCCCAACATGATCGTGAAGATCCCAGTCACGCGGGCGGGCATCCCTGCGATCGAAGAAGCCACCTATCGAGGTGTGAGCATCAACGCCACCGTGTGTTTTACGCTGCCGCAATGCGTGGCCGTCGCAGAGGCGGTTGAGCGCGGCCTCGCGCGACGCCAGCGCGAAGGCAAGGACATCGACTCCATGGGGCCGGTGTGCACCATCATGGCGGGACGGCTCGATGACTGGCTCAAAGTCCTGGTGGAAAAGGAGAACATCGCCATCGATCCGGGATATCTCGAGTGGGCCGGCGTGGCCGTTTTCAAGAAGACCTACCGGCTTTTCAAAGAGCGCGGCTACCGCCTGCGGCTGCTCTCGGCCGCGTTTCGCAATCCCATGCACTGGAGCGAGATGATTGGCGGCGATGTGGTCATTTCGCCTCCCTATTCCTGGCAGGTGCGTTTCAACGCCAGCGACATCCCGGTGCGGCGGCGGATCGACCAGCCGGTGCGCGCGGAGATCGTCGAGGAATTGTCGCGAAAGTTTCCGGACTTCCGCCGCGCGTATAACGAAGGCGGACTCAGCGTGGAAGAGTTTGACAGCTTCGCGCCGACGCGGCGCACGCTTCGGCAGTTCATAGCGGCGTGCCACGACCTCGACGGCGTGGTGCGGGACGCGATGCTGCCCAATCCGGACTAGGCAGACTGTCTCGAGTCGCGCGCTGGGCGTGGTCTGCCGAATCCAAACTTCTGTTCTGGAACGGTTGCAGATGACAAAGATTGTCGGCGTGGGCCTGATCGGCGCCGGTTGGATGGGAACAGCGCACAGTCGCGCCTACCTGCAGGCGGCCGATCGCTTTCCGGAAAGCGAAATTCGGGCGCGGCTGGTGGTGTGCGCTGACGAGGTGGCCTCCCGGGCGCGGGAGGCGCAGCAGCGCTTCGGGTTTGCGCGTCACACGACGCAATGGCAGGAGGTGATCCGCGATCCCGACGTGGAGATCGTGAACGTGACCACGCCGAACTGGCTGCATCGCGAAGTGGCCACGGCCGCGGCTGCCGCCGGCAAACACGTTTTCTGCGAGAAGCCGTGCGGAAGGAACCTCGACGAAACCGCGGCCATTGAGCGGGCGGCTCGCAACGCAGGAGTCTTGAACTGGGTGGGCTTCAACTATCGCTGGGCGCCGATGGTGCAGTACGCGCGCCAGTTGATCGCGGGAGGGAAGCTGGGGCGCATCACCCATTTTCGCGGACGCTTCCTGGCCGGCTACGCCTCCAATCCCGCGACCCCGCTTTCATGGCGCTTCGAGCACGAACTGTCCGGATCCGGCGTTTCGGGTGACCTGCTGTCGCACGTAATCGACATGAGCCTGTTCCTGGCCGGGCCGATCAGGCGCGTGGTCGGGAACCAGGAGAGATTTATCGCGCGCCGGCCGGCCGCCGATGGCGGCCAGAAGGACGTCACCAACGAGGACTACGTGGGCGCGCTCGTGCAATTCGCCAACGGGGCGCACGGTACCTTCGAGGTCTGCCGCGTGATCCAGGGGCACAAGTGCGACTGGTCGTTCGAAATCGAAGGCACGCAGGGCGCGCTGAGCTGGAACTTCGAGCGCATGAACGAGCTGCATGTGTTTCTGCCCGATGGGGACACCGGCCACGATGGCTACGCGCGCCTTGTGAGCGGGCCGAACTATCCGTGGCACGCGCACTTCAATCCTGCGACGGGAACCAGTCTCGGCTACGACGATCTGAAGACGATCGAGGCCCACCAATTCCTGCAGTCGGTCCTGGCCAACAAGCAAGGGGAGCCGGGGCTGCGGGAAATGGTTCGTGTGGCCGAGGTGATGGCTGCGATCGAGCGCAGCTGGACCAGCGGGCGCTGGGAAGACGTCGCGCGGGCCGCGGCGTAGGCCGAGGGGACCGCGAATTCACCACCAAGGACAGGGACGTGGCCAAGACGAAGCCGGTTGGATATGCAGTCATCGGGCTGGGTAGCATCAGCGAGGTTGCGGTACTTCCCGCGTTTCGGCACAGCAAGAAGTCGCGCCTTGTCGCGCTCGCGAGTCACGATCTCAAGCGCGCCAGGGAACTGGCAAAGAAGTTTCATGTCAAGAACTGCTATTCCTACGACGACTACGAGCGCTGCCTGAGCCAGCCTGACGTCGAGGCCGTGTTCATCGCTTCCGTGAACGGAGCGCATGCCGAGCAGACGATACGGGCGGCCGCGGCCGGAAAACACGTGCTCTGCGAAAAGCCCATGGCCAACAGCGTGGCCGATTGCCGCCGCATGGTCGAGGCCTGCCGCCAGAACAACGTCCGTCTGATGATCGCCTATCGCAAGTACTTCGAGCCAGGCAGCGTGGCCTTGAGGAAGCTGGTGAAGAGCGGGAAACTCGGGCGCCTGCGGCACATCTTCTCGACCTACACCGAGATCGTCGACCCGGTGAAGGCAAAGCACTGGCAGCTGAACCCGCAACTCGCAGGCGGCGGCTCGCTGATGGACATCGGCATTTACTGCGTGAACAGCATGCGCTGGCTCGCGGGGAGTTCACCGCTGGAGGCTACGGCGTCGGCGTGGACGGATGATCCGCAACGCTTCAGCGGCGTCGAGGACAGCATCGCGTTCCGGCTGACTCATCCCGGCGGGCTGGTCTGCCAGGGGACCTCCAGCTACAGCGCGCAGGCGGCTTCGTTCGTGCAGGTGCACGGCGATAAGGGATGGGCGGCGCTGAACCCGGCCTTTGCCTTTGAGGAAGAACGGCGGTTGTTTGGGAAAATCCAGGGGCGGTGGTTCGAGCAGAAGTTCAAGGTGATCGACGAGTTTGCGCTGGAACTGGACGGCTTTGCCGCCTGCGTGCGCCAGGGCCGGGACCCGGAACCGGACGGCATGGAAGGGCTGCGAGACATGGCGACGGTGGAGGCCATCTACCGTTCGGTGCGCGAAAACCGCACCGTTACCGTGGAGCCGGTTGCCTAGCCGGGCGGGAGAGGCGAGAGCGCAGAGGGCCTGGCGCAGCTAAGCGGCATGAAGATTGGGCTTATTCATTTAATGACAGCCTTTTGCGACGAAAAAGCTTGACAGAGGGCGAAGACCTGGTCTATTAGATAACCGCTTATTCCACAGCTCGTGGGGAGCTGGGTCCAGGCCTAACCGCTTATGACCCCGCCCGGTTTCCGTGGCGTCACCGCGGGGGCCCGGCGGCACTGCAACGTGTCTAGAGGGGAGCCACGTGTATGACAAAACGCATCTGCTGTCCGGCAGTTGTTCTGGTGTGTGCGCTCGCAGTGCTCGGGTTCAGTTCGCCGCTTCTCATGGCGCAGCTGACCACCGCCGGCATCGTCGGCACGGTTTCGGATCCGTCCGGGTCGAGATTGCCCGGTGTCACGGTGACGGCCACGCACATTGAGACTTCCACGGTGAGCACGAGCGTGACCGATTCTTCCGGGAACTACACCTTCACGAACCTCAAGATCGGGAAATATTCGCTCACCTTCCAGAAGGAAGGGTTCCAGCGCGTGGTGCAGAGCAACGTGGACCTGGGCATCGCCCAGGTCGTGCGTTTCGATACCTCCCTCAAGATTGGCAGCGTGTCGCAAACCATCGAAGTGACCGACGCGCCGCCGCTGTTGCAGACGGAAACTTCGTCGATGGGAAGCATCGAAACCGAGAAGCGCATCGAAGACCTGCCGCTGAACGGGAGGAATTTCTTCAAGCTCACCTATCTGGCTCCGGGAACGAACGAGGGGGCGACGGGGACCAGCGCTGGTGCCGGCTCCACCGACAATAACCGCCCCGGGATCTCGCTTTCTGTGAACGGGATGCGAATTTTTGACAACAACTTCCTGCTCGACGGAATGGACAACAACGAGTTCGGCAATGGTACGGTGGTCATTCAGCCGCCGCCCGACGCCATTCAGGAGTTCCGCATCGAGCAGAATTCGATGAGCGCGGAATACGGCCGCGGTGGGGCCATGGTGAGCCTCGTGCTGCGTTCCGGGACCAACCAGGTTCACGGTTCTGCCTGGGAATTCATCCGTAACAACAAACTGGACGCCCGGAACTATTTCGCGACCAGCTCTCTGGGTTTTCAGCGCAACCAGTATGGCGGCCAGTTGGGCGGGCCGATCAAGAGAGACAAGATGTTTCTGTTCGGCTCCATCCAGCGCACCGACATAAGGGAGGAGCTCCCGTTCATCAGCACGGTGCCGACCCACCTGATGCACTCCGGCGACTTCAGCGAACTGCTGAGTCTCCCGCAGCCGATCCGGCTGACCAACCCGTTCACCGGCCTGCCGTATGCCGGCAACGTCATTCCCGCTTGCGCGAATCCCGGATGCATCAACAGCGTGGGCCAGAACATCGTAAATCTGTTTCCGGATCCCGGCCCCGGGGCGCCCCTGACGAACAACTATCTCTTCAACGGAAAATACAAATTCGATGAGACCGCGGTCGAGACGCGGTTCGACTACAACATTTCCACCAAAGATCGCTTCTTTGCTCATTACGCCATCGCCACGCCCAAGGCGACGAACCCATCGAACTTCCCCAACGTGGATGGCGGGGCCGGCTCGGGAACGTCGTCTACGCTGGACAACCGAGTGCAAGGTCTGGCCTTTGACTGGAACCATGTCTTCAACCCCAGCCTGCTGAACGACGCGCGGGTTGGCTTCAACCGCTTCAAAGATGCCACGCTGCCCCTCGACTTTGGCACGAACGCGGGGAACGCGGTGGGGATTCCGAACGCCAACCACGGAGGAAATTCCTCCGGCCTGACCAAGATCAACATCAGCGGCTACACGCAACTTGGAGATTCGCTGTGGGTGCCGGAAACGATCGCGGAGAACGTATACCAACTCGCCGATACGCTGAGCTGGACGCGGGGGAAACATTCTTTGAAGTTAGGTGTCGACTTCCGGCGGCAGCAGCGGAACTTCTTCCAGCAGACGGCGCCCTCGGGTTGGCTGACGATCAGCGGAGTGTATTCGGGCTACGGGCTGGCAGATGCCTTGCTGGGGATTCCCCAAAATACGTTTCAGGACCATCTGGCAGGCAAGGTCGACCCGACCCGCTACTGGGACTTGTCAGAGTTCGTGCAGGACAATGTCCGCGTGACCCCAAACCTGACACTGAACCTGGGCTTACGCTATGAAATCAACTCACCCGCGAATGGGCCCACGGTGGGTAACTTCAATCTGAACACGCTCACGGTCAATACCTCGTCGCATGGCGGGGTAAAATTTGACAAGAACGATTGGGCGCCGCGCGTAGGTTTCGCCTGGAATGTCCGGCCGAACACGGTGATTCGCAGCGCCTACGGCATTTTCTATGCGGCCGAAGGTAACATTTTCGACGACCTTGGCTTGAATCCGCCCTCGCTGGCGGTGCAGTCGTTCAACTGGCCCGGCTCCAATCCCTCGACGAACCAGTTGCTGCAGGCCTTCCCGACCACTTTTACGCAGCCCGATCCGAACAATCCTACGGGGGTGGTTCGCACGACAGGGATCATTGGCGCGTCGTCGTTCGACCCTACCCGGAAAATTCCACGGATTCATGAATGGAATTTGACGGTGGAACAGCAACTCAGCCAGAACTGGGTATTCCGTATTGGCTATGTGGGCACGAAGAGCAACAGCTTGTTTGATCACGAATCCTCGAACTTGAATCAGCCGCTGATTCCCCTGGATTCGAACTTCTCAGGATCAGGCCAGTTCGGCTACAACCAGGGGAGGCCATATTTTGCGACGCGGCCGGGCCTCAATGTGGTGCTTCCCCTGGACGTAGCGCGGCTGAGCATGTTCTACAACGGACTGCAGACCTCGGTCGAGCATCGCTTTGCGGAGGGCTTCAACGTTCTGGCCGCCTACACCTTCGCGAAATCGCTGGGAACGGCGGACGGGAATGTGAACCAGTGCGACGTTCAGAACGCCCACAACGTGGCGGCGGAGAGAGGGCCCACGACCCCAGACTTCCGTCATCAGTTAACGGTGAGTTACGTCTACGAGCTGCCTTACGGCAAAGGGAAACATTTTGGCAGTGCGGCGAGCAGCGTGACGCAAGCGGTTCTGGGAGGATGGCAGGTGGCCGGGGTCACTCGAGCGCGGAGCGGGGAGGCCTTTGATGTCCTGATGGGAGGGGATCTCACCAACACCGGCGCGTTTCCGCCGCGGCCAGACCAGGTCCACAACCCCTATGACTTCTCCTTTGACGTAGCAACGCAGCAGAGCCTTGGTTGCAGCAAACCCGGGCACCAAACTCTGGACTGCTGGTTCAATCAGGCCGCGTTTGTTGCTCCGGCGCTCTCTTCGGTCGCGGGCGACTGTGGCGGCCAGTGCTTTGCCCGCATCTTCGGGAATGCCAGACGTGCGGCGCTGCGCGGCCCCGACCTGGTGAACTTTGACTTTTCTGCCTACAAAAGATTTCAACTGGGGGAACGATTCGGGCTGGAATTTCGGGCTGAATTCTTCAACATCTTCAACCATCCCAACTTCAACCTTCCCAACGTTGGTTCCGGCGGCGGCAGCAGTGGAGCTGGAATTGTGAACTTCAGCTGTACAAACCCATCGCCGCCGGTGCCGACCGATTGCAGCGGGCGTTCCGGTGGCGGCGCCGCGATCACGCAAACCATCCCCGATAACCAGCGTGAGATTCAGTTTGGTCTCAAGCTCCAGTTCTGAAGTTCCAGTCCTCATCCGGGCGGAGGAAAACCGCCCGGTCTCCGGTCCGCTCGGTTCGCCGGGCGGACTCTTGTTCTCCAGCCAACGCGGTGGGCGTGAGAATGATAGAAGTTCTTTCTCCAGGCGCTGCCTGAAATTTCCGAACCCCGAGGACCGAGCATGCCGATCCAGGTAGCGAACGCACCGATTAGTTGGGGCATCATGGAGCACGTCGAGTATCCTCCCGAGTATCCCTACACGCGCGTGCTCGACGAACTGGCCGAAGCCGGCTACCGCGGCACCGAACTCGGCCCGTACGGCTTTCTCCCCAGCGATCCGGCGATTCTCCGCAAAGAGCTCGCCCAGCGTTCGCTGAGTCTCTGTTCCGCGTTCATTGATGTGGAGCTGGGCAACGCCGCCGCGCATAAAGAAGCCTTTGAATACCTGGAGCGCTCGGCGAAACTGATCAGCGCCGCGGGCGCGAAGCTGCTCATCCTGTCCGACCGGATTACTCCCGAGAGGAACGCAGTTTCCGGCCGTCGAGCAGAAGCCAATGCGCTCTCCTGGACGGAGCCGCAGTGGAAGGTGGCGGTGCAAGCCATCGGCGAGATTATTGCCCGGTGCGAGGCGATGGGGCTGCGCGTGGCGTTCCATCATCACGCTGGGGGGCACGTGGAGACGCCCGAGGAAACCGACCGTCTGCTCTCGCTATTTTCCGCCGAACAGCTTGGCCTCTGTCTCGACACCGGGCACTACGTGTATGGAGGCGGCGATGCCGTGGCGTTCCTCGAAAAGCAGGTCTCGCGCGTGTGGTGCGTGCACCTGAAGGATGTCTACCAGCAGAAGGTGGAAGAGGCCCGACGCGCCCGCATGAATTTCCATCAGGCCGTGCGACATGGGATCTTCGCTCCGCTCGGCAAAGGCAATATCGATTTTCCGAGTGTCCTGTCGCTGCTCAAGTCCGGCGGTTTTCATGGATGGGTCGTGGTTGAGGCCGATGTGTTGCCGGGTGGGGTGGGCGCCGATGCGCCCCTGGCTAACGCGATGTCCGGCCGCGAGTATCTGAGGAAGCTGGGAGTCTGAGGCGGCCGTGGAGGGCGAGTGTCAGGCCGTGCAGAGGGGACGCGCGGATCAGCGTCCGCCAGAACCGATGCGACACCCCGGGGCACGACTCAGCATAGAATAGGCATGATGAATCGCAGACGGTGGCTCAAGCATGCAGCAGCAGCCGCCGTGAGCTATGCCCTGCGTCCGTTTCCCGCGGCTGGTGTCGCGGCCGTCTCCGGCAAGCCCGAATATTTCCCGCGCTACGTCGACGTGGGCAAAGAGGCCGGTCTGCTGGCCAAGACTGTCATCGCGGGTCACGAGAACAAAGACTTCCTCCTGTCTACCACCGGTGGCGGTATTGCGCTGTTCGATTACGACAACGACGGCTGGCTCGACATTTTCGTGGTCAATGGCTGGGGCTTGACCGACTTCCCGAAAGGCGAAGAGCCCACGAACCATCTCTACAGAAATAATCGGGACGGAACTTTTACCGACGTGACCGAGAAGGCCGGCCTAGTGCGTCACGGGTGGGGACAGGGCGTCTGCGTCGGCGACTACGACAACGACGGCAATCTCGATTTGTTCGTCACCTACTACGGGAAGAACGTCCTTTATCACAACAACGGCAACGGTACGTTTACTGATGTCACGCGGGAGAGCGGGCTGCTCGAAGCCGAAAACCACTGGAACACCGGCGCTGCTTTCGTGGACTACAACCGCGACGGCCATCTCGATCTGTTCGTTAGCAACTACGTTGCCTACGAACACGGCCTGACGCTCTACGAGAGCAACCCAGCGCTGGTGGGCCAGCAGTCGCCGATCCTCTACGGCGTTGCCGGGCTGAAGGGAACGTCGAACTTCCTGTACCGCAACAACGGGAACGGGACCTTCACCAATGTGAGCCAAGCCGCCGGCATCAGCAAGGCCGAGCCCACGTACGGATTCACTCCTTGCGTTGCCGACTATGACAACGATGGCTGGCCTGACATCTACGTGGCCGATGATTCCACGCCCAGCCTGCTGTTCATGAACAACCGCGATGGCACGTTCCGCGAGACGGGCGTGCTGGCGGGAGTAGCGTATGACGCGAACGGACACGCGCAGGGCGGAATGGGCGCCGATGCGATGGACTATGACAGCGATGGTCTGCTCGACATCGTCAAGACGAACTTTTCAGACGAGATCCCGAGCTTGTTTCACAACGAGGGAAAGGGCTTCTTCACCGACGTGACCGTGCCTTCCGGACTGGGCGGCGAGACCAGTTCGGTGAAGTGGGGCACGGCGTTTCTGGATGTCGACGACGATGGCTGGCCCGATATTCTGATCGTCAGTGGATCGATCTACCCACCCGGGCGCGGCTTGCAGCATCAGCTCGCCAAGACCGACAGCAAGCTGGTCCTGATGCGGAATCTTGGCGGTTCGCGCTTCGTGAACATCGCCGAGAAGAGCGGACCGGCGTTTGGAGCGTCTCACTGCAGCCGGGGCGCGGCCTGCGGCGACATCTTTAATACCGGCCGCGTCGACATCGTGATCAACAACCTTAACGATACTCCCTCGCTGTTGCGCAACCAGTCGCCGCCTCCGAACAACTGGATGCTGGTGAAACTGATCGGGACTAAAACCAACCGGGCCGCGATTGGCTCCCGCGTGGTGCTGGAAGCAGGCAATCACCGCCAGGTGCAGGAGGTGCGCAGCGGCGGAAGTTTCTGCTCGCAGAATGATCTTCGCCTGCATTTCGGTCTGGGAACAGCGAAGGATGCGCGCGTGCAGGTCCGCTGGCTGAGCGGAACAGAACAGATCCTGGAACACGTGCCCGCCAACCGCCTGATCGTGGTGCAGGAGGGCAAAGGTATCATCGAGCAGGAAGCGTCTTGACCGTGGCACGCCGCCCTCGATCGCTGGTCCTCGCACTCCTTATTTGTCTGTCTGCCGGTCTCCTGCCCGGGAGCCGGCCGGCAGGGGCGCAAACGAACGACGCACCGGCGGTCTTCCACCGGGCGCTGCAACTGTTTCAGGCGGGCGATGCCGTCGATGCACTCAGCGTGATTGACTCCGCGCTCGAGGGCGGCGCCAGCGATCCGGCACTGTACAACCTGAAAGGCCTGGTTGCGGGCGAGTTGGGGCTGAACGCGGAGGCCGAGAAAAGCTTTCGTACGGTGATACGCCTCGCGCCGCAGGCGGCCATGGGCTACAACAATCTGGGAGTGCTGTTGACGCGACTCGGACGCCCCGAGGAAGCCGCCCGCGCGTTTCACGAAGCGCACAGCCGCGAACCGGAGAATTTCAACGCGCTGCTGGGGCTTGGAACCTCGCTCGCCGCCCTCCGGAAGTATGGAGAGGCTGCGACGTACCTGGAGAAAGCGTGGAATCTGCGACCGGGTGATTTTCAGGCCGGCTACGAATGGGCGCATGTGCTGCTCGAAGCCAAGCGTCCCGCCGAGGCCGGCAAAGTACTCAGTAGAGTCTCGGCTCCAGCAGACCCCGTCTCTGCCGGCAAGTATTACGCGCTTGCAGGAGTCACGGCCGAGAGCGCGGACAATTTCGCCGAGGCTGCCCGCGCTTACCGGAAGGCCTACGAACTCGATCCCACGTCGTACGCGACCTACCTGGCCCTGGTGAGGTCCACGCTTTCCGCCGAAGGTGCGTCGGCAAGAACACAATTTCCACCGCCGCCGTCGAACCTCAACGCCAGCGAGAACCTTGCGCTGGGGCTGATTTTCGCCGGGCACGAGGATTTCGACCAGGCCATTCCCTGGTTCGAGGCCGCGCTGCGACTCGACCCGAGCAATGAAGTTGCGATCCTGAATCTGGCATTGGCGGAGAAGAGCCTGGGGAAGACCGGTGAAGCGATCGATCGATTGCGAAAAGCGATGAACGACCATCCCTCGGCTGCGCTCAGCGATGCGCTCGCCGGCATGGAAGAAGAATCCGGACAGTATCTTCAGGCGGTCGCGAGCTACCAGCGCGCGGTGGAACTCGACCCCAGCAAGGAGCAGTATTATTTCGATCTCGGGGTGGAGTATCTGACCCACTTCACGTTCGGCCCAGCCAGCGAAGTCTATCGGGTGGGCACGCAGAAATTTCCCGAGTCATCCCGCCAGTTCCTGGGCCTTGGCTTCAGTCACTACGCGGTGAGGGAGTATCGCGAGGCGGCCGACGCGTTTACCAGGGCGCTCGAGATTGATCCGGATTCTCCCGCGGCATTCCGGGCCTGGAAGTCCATCCTCGATTCGCTTCCGCCGAACGATTGGGGGCCCTTTTTGCCGCGGCTTGACAAACTGGCCAGGACCCATCCTCGGAACGCGGAACTCGCCTTCTGCCACGGCGCGGCGCTTTTCCGGTCGGAAGTGGCCAAGGGGCCTGGTGCCAGCTTCAATCAGGCCCAGGTGCTGCTGGAAAAATCCGTTCGTCTGCGCCCGAACTTTCCGCCTGCACATTTGGAGCTCGGTGCACTTTACACGGCGAAGAAGGAGAGACAAAGGGCGGTTGACGAATACCTGGAGGCAATTCGGGAAGATGATAAGTCCGAGGTCCCGCATTACCGGCTGGGACAGCTTTATCGCGAGATGAACAAACTCGATGCGGCCTCCGCAGAACTGAGCCGTTACCAGCAACTCTACCGGGCGCGTCAGGAAAAGCTGAAGCACACTCGCAGCACGATCCAGCAGTTCATTGTTCCCGAGCCTTCTCAGGGGAAGAACTAGGGGCGCTGCTTCACAGAAGCACGCGTTCGGTTCTGCACGGCGACGGCACGTCCTTGCCGGTAGGATTGCTCCGCCGCCGCCGCCGCGGCCACAGCCTGCCGCCCATCGAAGGCGTCGGTCTTCGGTTCCTTATCGGCAAGGATGGTCTGGACGAAGTCGCGCATCTCGGCCAGGTACCCATCCCGAAAGCGCACCAGGAAATGATCGACCACGTCGGTCTTCGCGCCACTGGCGGTCAGCACGAGTTCTGCGGTCTGCTGCAGATACCCCATGATGATGGTGCCTTTGGAGCCGACGATCTCCGTCCGGATGTCGTACCCGTAGCCCGATTGCATGTAGTTCTCCACCGCGCCCAAGGTCCCGCGCGAAAACCTGAGGTTCAAGATCGCGGTGTCGATGTCGTTGAACTGTGCGATCTCAGGGAAAACGAGCACGCCGCCGTAAGCGTGGATCTCGGCAATCTCGTCGTTCATCAGCCAGCGGCCGAGGTCAAACTCGTGCACGGTGGAGTCCTGGAAGAACATGCCATTGACGCCGCTGGCCATGTAGCTGACGGGCGGAGGCGCGGGATCGCGCGCCAGCGATTTGAACAGCACCGGGTCGCCAATCTCGCCGGCCTCGATTCGCTGCCTGGCGCGCACGTTGGGGGGGTCATAACGGCGCACGTGCCCGAGTTGAACGCGGACCCCGGCCTTGGCCGTCAGGTCGAGCACTTCGTCGGCTTCTGGCAGAGTAAGCGTGAATGGCTTCTCGCAGAAGACGTCTTTGCCAGCTTGCGCGCAGACGCGGATGGCGGCGCCGTGAAACTTCGCGGGGGTCACGATGACGACCGCCTTGATGGCAGGATTTTCGACCAGCGCCTCGACGCTGCCGTAGAAATGCGGGACTTCGAGCTCGGCGGCGACCTGTTCAGCGCGCTTGACGTCGGCATCTGCGATCGCGATCAGGTTTGCTTCCGGGATCAGGCAGCGGATGTTCTGGGCATGTTGCCTGCCCATCGTGCCTACGCCCACCACTCCCATGCCGAGCTTTGCCATCGCTGCGCTCCCGTCGTCTTATGTGTATTTGATCTTTACAGGCTTATGGGTCCTTGCGGCTCTGTAAATCGCGTCAATAATGATGAGATCACGCAGGCCCTGCGCTCCGCTGGGCTCCGGATCGCGCCCCTGGCGGATGCATTGTGCGAAGGTATCGAGCTCGGGGGCGAATTCGTCGATGGCCCCGAAGGCCTGCTCAAACCACTGGCCGCCAATTTTCCCGCTCAGGCGGCGTTCTTCTTCGAAAGCGAACGCCGGCGATAAGGCGGCCCAGCCTTTTTCTCCGTGAACGTGAACGAACGAGGAGAAGACTGAACTGTAGGCTGCCGTCCCCTGAAGGATGAGGCCGCTTTTGAAATCCAGGCGGAATGCGATGCCTTCTTCGACTTCCGTAAAGCGCCGCTTGTCGCGTATCCAGCTGCTGGCCTCGGCCGCGATCGGGTCTTCCCCGACCAGCCAGCGGCCCGTGTTCACGCAATAGACACCGAGGTCCATCAACGGGCCGCCGCCACAGAGCTTCTTCGAGAATAGCCATGCCGGCGAGTTGTCGCCGTAAGGGCGGAACTCCCCGAAAAAAGTGTGGATCACGTCGATCCGGCCCAGCTCGCCGTCCCCGATCATCTTTTTCAGGGTGACCGTGCTGGGCTCGAAGTACTTGCGGTAGGCGGTCATGAAGCGGACTTTGTTGCGCCGGCAGGCGTCTACCATTTTGCGCGCCTGCGGAACATTAGCCGCCAGAGGTTTCTCGCACAGCACGTGCTTGCCCGCCCGAGCGGCCGCTACAGCGTACTTTTCATGCTCGCCGGGAGGCGTCGCAATGTAGACCGCTTCGACCTGGGGGTTTTTCAGGCACTCCGCGTACTCTTTGTAGGAGTATGCGGAGTGCGCCGCGAACTGCGCGGCAAACTTCTCGGCCTTGGCCTTGTCGCCGCTCACCAGGGCCACCAGGTCCGCGTTTGCGCTGTGCGCGAACGCCGGAAGCACGGCAACCTGCGAAATTCCGCCCAGCCCGATTACGGCGTACCCCACCTTCTTCATCGGTGGCATCGATGAACTCCTCGTTTGAAGGTATTCGCTTTGCTAGCTTTCGCGGTCCGCCCGACTCTGCGTTTGGGCCTTGATCGCGGGGTGCTCCAGCCCGCGCAACTCCTCGATGTTCTCAAGGACTTTCAGCATGGCATCCACGATGCTGTCCACGTCCTGCTTCGTGCCCAGGAAGAGGTGATGCGAGAACCAGATCGCCTCGTGGTACGCGGCGCGCTCGGCCGCGGGGCAGCGGTACATATTGCGCAGGTCCAGCGGGGCGGAGCGTCCCCAGGTGAGCGCCGGGAAGTCGTTGGGATCCAGCGGGAATAACGAGCTGCGATACACGGGCTCGTAAAACAATCCATCGCACGGGATCCCTTCCTTCTGCAGCGCGGCCACGAAGGCGGCGCGCGGGATGTCCTTCACCTGCTCGGCGAAATACTTCATGACATAACCGTAGGGGGCGGGACGCGTGATGCGCGGCTCGGGCTTCAGCATCCCAATGCCCGGGATGGTGCGGATCCGCGACTCGAAGTGGTCCATGTTGGCTTGCCGAATCTTGCCTTGCTCGGGCAGACGTTCCAATTGCGCCTCGAGGATTGCTGCCTGGAATTCGCCCAGGCGGTAGTTGAAGCCAATAATGCGCTTCTTGTACTGATCGGTCACGCTGCGGCGGCCGGCATTGATGTAAGACTGCACGCGCTCGAAGTACTCCAGATTGTTGGTGATGACCGCGCCACCCTCGCCGGAGGTCATCAGCTTGCTCGTTTGGAAGCTGAAGGCGCCCAGATCGCCGGTCGACCCCGCGCCCTTGTCGCGCCACATCCCGCCGTGCACGTGGGCGCAGTCCTCGATGACTTTCAGGTTGTGCTTCTGGGCGATGGCCATAATCGCGTCAAGGTCAGCGAAGCGCATCCCCAGATGCACCGGCAGAATCGCGCGTGTTTTGGGAGTGATCAGGCCCTCGATCAGCTTGGCGTCCATGCAATAGGAGTCCGGGTCGATATCGACAAACACCGGCACAGCGTTTACCAGCAGCACGGGGCCGACGGTGCCTTCCCAGGTATAAGCGGGAACCAGCACCTCGTCGCCGGGACGAATGTCGATTCCCTTCAGCGCAGCCTGGATGGCGACCGTGCCGGTGTTGACGGTCTGCCCGTACTTCGCGGTGTGGTACTCGGCGAACTTCTTGCCGAACGACGCGGTATGCTTGCCGGGGAACGGCTGCCCGCCCCAGTTCCGGTTGGTAAGAACATCCTCGAGCGCAGCCCTTTCTTTGTCGGTATAAACCGGCCAGGGGTCAAATTGCTTTTGTCGAAGTGGTTGGCCACCGGTAATCGCCAGTTTTCCCATCGAATGTTCTCCTCACAGGAATTTTCAGGGACGACGCACTGCTTTCAAGGATTGCCTACGACCACGGCGCGATTGCGACCTTCATGGAATCGGGCGCAATCGACTTGTGCACCGCTGCCTCCACGTCACGGAGCGGATAGCGGTGTGAAACAAATTCGCGAAGCGGATAGTGTTTCATGTACCGGGCCATCTGCCGCAGGCTCGGCCCGTAGCTGGCGGGTTCTTCGCCGCCCACGCCCAGGATGCGCACACTCTTGGCGCACAGTTGCCGGTGCGGGCTGATCGGAACCTCGCCCAAGTCGGAGAAATTGCCCGCCTCCACCAGCAGGCCACCCAAGCGCAGCATATCGAGGGCTTCCGGCACGGCCTGGGGGACGCCCGCGGTCTCGACGACCAAGTCGGCGCCCCGGCCCTGGGTCAGGCTGCGGACGAATTCCAGCCGCTCAGAAAGCGTGGTCTTGCCGACGTTCAGAACATGGTCCGCACCCAACCGCTTAGCAAATTGCAGCCGATAGTCGGAAAGGTCGGCGGCCACGATGTTCCCCGCGCCCAGCATGCGTGCCTTCATCAGAAAGCACATGCCCAGCGCGCCCACACCGAGCACAACAACGGTGTCATCGAACTGGAACGCTTCGCTCGGGAACACCGACATCTGCTTGGCGCGATCCAGTCCTACGGTAACTGCCATAATTTCGGTCAGCACCGCGACCTCCGAGGGCAGATCGTCGGGCACGCGCACCAGGAAGCTTCCCGGAATGATGTAAATGTACTGAGCCCAACCGCCGAACAGGTGCGGCGGATCGGCCGCGCACAGATTGTTCCCGTAGTCGGCCATGTTCTGGCAGAAGTAATAAGGGTAGTCGTGACGGCAGTAGTAGCAATGCCCGCACGACACATTGGCGCCCACAACCACGCGGTCGCCCACCTTCAGGGGAACGCCCTCGAAGTCCAGATATTCGCCCTTGCCGCCGATCGCCGCGACCGTGCCCACGTTCTCGTGCCCCTGGATGATGGGGAAGCGGATCCGCTTTCCGCCGCCGCTGCCGGCGTATTGCGTGGTGTACCCCTGGTAGGTGTGTTTGTCGGTACCGCAGATGCCGGACAGTTCCATCTTGACCACCACACAACCGGGCTGAGGATCGGGGAACGGGTATTCCCGGACCTCGTACTTGCCGGGCTCGACGAGCGTGGCGGCCAGGACCTGGGTTGCAGGCATCATGCGGGACCCCCTCGGGAAGACGCAGCGGCGCGCCGGGTCAGCGGAAAATGAACGCGCTGAACTAAGCGCTTAGGAACGATAACGGCGATCTCCACCCTTTGTCAAGATTCGCCGCCCGCCGGGTTATAATTTCACTCCAGCGTGGGCCCCGATCCCGCGCCCCTCGGCGGAAACTAAGGCTTGCCTGACCCTCGCCAATTCGTTCCGCGCGCATCCCTGCGGCGTCGCGATTTACTCCGCGGGCTGCTGCTCACGCCCGCGGCGGCGATGTTTGCGCAAAGCGCTCTGCTGGAGCGGGCCGCCGCCTGGGTGCGGGGCTCCGGATCCCAAACCACGTCGCGCGAACTGGTCACGGCCAATCCCGATTTCTTCATACGCAACCACTTTCAAACACCGCAAATCAGTTCTGGCGCGTGGAATCTGGAAATCATGGGACTGGTGTCCAAGCCGGGGAAGTTTTCCTTTAGCGACCTTCTGCTGATGAGCCCGGTCCGGCTGGCTTGCACGCTGGAGTGCGCAGGGAACGTTTCCGGCGGCAAAGGAGTCGGTACTGCCAGGTGGTCGGGAGTGCCGCTGGCGGCATTACTTAAGCAGGCGGAAGTGAAGCCGCAAGCGGCCTGCGTCGTGCTTCACGGGGCCGACTCCGGCAGCGGTGACGACGTGCCACCCGGCACCCACTTTGCCCGCGCCATCCCGCTGGAGAAGGCTTTGAGCGATGCGACGATCCTTGCCTACGAGATGAACGGGTCGCCGCTCCCGGCTGAGCACGGCTTCCCCCTGCGTGCCCTGGTGTGCGGCTGGTATGGCATGGATTCAGTCAAGTGGCTGACACGAGTCGAGGTCCTCGATCAGCCGTTTCAGGGATACTTTCAGCAGAAACATTACGTGGCGACCGAGCGCGACGGGGCGACGCGCGCGGTCACGCGGATGCTGGTGAGCTCGAAATTCCTGCGGCCCTTGCCGGAGGAAGAGATCCACGACAAGATCTACCGCGTGGAAGGGGTCGCCTGGGCGGGAGAAGGCAGCATCGCCAAGGTCGAGTTTCGTGCCGGGTCCAAGGAACCCTGGCAGACCGCCACGCTCGAGTCCTCCCCCTCTCCTTATATATGGACCCGCTGGTCCTATGACTGGCAGGTGCCCGGGCCGGGAAGATATACGCTGGAGGCCCGGGCCACCGATAACGAGGGCAATACCCAGCCCATGGTGCGCGATGCCGGGCGCCGGGACGCCTATGAACTCAATACGATCCAGCGGGTGAACGTCAGCGCACGCTAGAGTGGTACCTTGGATTGGCGCTTCCAGGCGATCTTCCATGAGGCAACTGCGGATTGCAGGTTTACCGAGTTCGTGCCGGTACTGCCGCGCAAAAGGGCTCGCCCTGGCCGCCGTCCTGACTGGTTTCTGCGCCCTGGCTCCCGCCCAGGCGCCCGATCTCGCGAAGCTGTCTGCGCAAGGACAGGCTGCGTTACAACAGCAGCAGTACGAGCGGGCCGCGCAGGCCTATGAGCAGATCATCAAGCTTGATCCCCGCTCGGCCCTGGCGCACTCCAACTTCGGGTTGGCGCTGTACATGTCGGCGCAGTACCCAAGGGCGATTACCGAGCTACAGAAGGCGCTGGAGTTGAATCCTCGCCTGGACCACTCGCGTGTGCTGCTCGCCCTGAGCTACTTCAACAGCGGCGACATCGTGCGCGCTACACCGCTGCTGGAAAAGGCCTACCAGGCTGACAAAAATGATCCCGTCATCGCCGCGCACCTCGGCCTGGCCTACATGCGCCAGGAAAAAGACGAGAAAGCTCTGGCCGTACTCAGTCGCTGGGCCGAGCTGGAACCCAACAATCCCGACGCGCTCTACTTCAAGGGGAAGGCCGCCATGTTCCTGGCATCCGACTCCTTCGTGGACCTGAGCAAAGCGGCTCCCGACTCCTACCGCATGTTCCAGCTTCGGGGAGAGATGCTGCGCCAGCAGGGGCAGGGGCCGGCCGCCATCAGCGAGTATAAGAAGGCCATCGCCCAGAAACCAGATGCCGCCGGACTGCATTACGCACTCGGCACGCTCTATCGCGAAGCCGGACGGCTCGACGAAGCGCTTGCCGAATTCAACGAAGAACTGAAGATCTCGCCCAATGACCCCATGACCAACTTTTTCATCGGGGACGTCTATCTGCAGCGGGACGAGATCGAAACGGCCCAGAAACATCTGCAGCAAGCGCTCGCCGTGCAACCCAATCTCGCCGATGCCCAGATCGACATGGCAAAGACCTACCAACGGCAGAACAAGATTGCCGACGGCATTCAGCTCCTCGAGGCCGTGGTCAAATCCGACCCCGAGCAGCAGGACGCGCACTACCTGCTTTTCACGTTCTACCGTGACCAGGGACAGACGGAGCAGGCCAGGAAGGAACTGGCGATCTTCGAAGAGCTGAAACGCAAAACCCGGGATCGCGAACAGAAGCTCATGCGGCTGGAGTCGCTGAACTAAGACCGAGGGAGAAAGGGCGCGCGCCGGAGCAAGGCCTGACGGGAGAGCGCCCCCAGTTAGCGAATGAAGCCGGACCAAGGAGGGTGTGAGAGGAGTCCAGGCAGCGTGGCGGAGGGAGAGGGATTCGAACCCCCGGTACGGTTCCCCGTACAGCGGTTTTCAAGACCGCCTGTTTCAACCACTCACACATCCCTCCGCGGCGGTGCCTACAGTCTAGCAGGGATACCAGGCCACGAGAGCTTCTCGTGGGCTCCCCTTACTTTCGAGTTACCGCCGCTTCGGTCCCCATAGCGCAGCCGCGCAGGCCTTGATAAACTAACGCCGGATTCCTGCCTCGAGTCCAGAGGCTTGAGACGCGCGCTGCTCCTCCCCGTAAGCGCGTCCGTTCCGAAAGCATGCACGATGAGGCCCCCACTGTGAGCCGCGACCCGAGTCCGAATTCGCGTACGCCGCGAAGTGTACGGCAGGCGCCGAGTGCTCCGGAACTGGCCCCGGCGGGGGCCCGGGATGAGCGGGAGGGCAGGGTGTCGCTGCCGGCCGGCATCTCGGCGAATGCGCTGCTGGCTGCTGGCTTTGAGGCGCTCGATCTGCTGAAGATCGGGGTGGTGGTGTGCGACGCGCTGGGACAGGTGCTGGCGGGCAACCAGACTGCGGAGACCATTCTCCACGAGCGTGACGGGCTCGAACTGAACTCGGACGGGGTGCTTGCCGCAAGTCTTGAAGAACCGTCTGCCCTGCGCGATGCCATCGCTCAAGTCGGGCAACGCGGGGGGCGAGAGAATCGTGCGCGCGAGCGGGCGCTGGCAGTGCGCCGCCCTTCCGGCAGGCGGCCCTTCACGTTGTTCCTGCGCGCGGCGACGGCCATCGGTGAAGCGCGCGCTTGTTCTGCAGTCCTTGTGATGATCCGGGATTCGGCCTTGCCTGTGGAAACTACGGAAGCCGATCTGCGGCAGCTCTATGGGCTGACTTCGGCCGAGGCACGCCTCTCCAACCTGTTAATGGAAGGCGTCGCGCTGGATGATTGCTGTACCCAACTCGGGATACGGCGCACCACCGCCCGCATGCACTTGCGCAACATCTTCGCCAAGACTGGAGTGCGCAGGCAGGGCGAGCTGGTGGCACTTCTGCTCAAGAGCATCGGACTCGGCCCGCGGGTGCGCTGAGCCCTCGCGCGCTTTCTGGCCAAATGCCGGTCGGCCCGGACCCGCCCCCCCGCTCTTCGACCTCGATTACTTCCGTGACCTCGTCTTAATTCCTGGCAATCTCATCCATGTGGACGTAGACGGTGGGTTTACAACCGCGTTACTTTCCTGCTGCGTCTCTGCCGGTCGGACACGTGGGGTGTCCAGTGTTCTTCCCTCGACCGGGCACGCCTCAAATTCCGGAGTTCACGTCCGGGTTGGAGTTTTGAGCGGGTGTCTCATGCAAGTAACGTAGACGGTGAGCCAGGGCTCGCCTAATCTGCGAAACAGGTTTTTAGCGCCAGACTCCCTCCTGGCCAGGTGCCTCCCCCAGGCAGCTAAAACGCACGGGCGTTTCTAACTCCCTCGCCCCGGGCGACAGTCACACGCACATTTGCTTTGGAATTCTGTGGAGGATTCCAGTTTTGGCCCTAAGCTGCGCCCGTTTGTCTAACGACCAGAACCACATCGCTCCCCTGCCGCACCCTTCGCGGTGCGCAACCGCTTTTGTTGGAGTGGAGCGTCGTTCTGTGCGCGAGTTGCTCGCGGGCAGCCATCCCCCCAATTCGTTTCTTCAACGCTCCCTCAAGGTAACTCAGGCGCTAACGGCGCCGGCAGGTCCGGTAGGAGGCCGCAAAGTCATGAGAAAGTCGCACCAGATTTGGTTGCCCATCTTGCTCGTTTGTTTCGCGACAGTCGCTGCCAGCGCCCAGTCGTTCCGCGTGCAGTGCCCCAACACGACCATCACTCACCCCGCGGCCAATAATGACGCTGAGCCGGCCTACACCGGGGCGACGTACACGGGGCCCTCGACGGACTACACGACGGGCAGGACCGGTCCCATTAACGGCGCCATCAAGTGCCAGCAGATCTCGGGCGGCGACGGCTACGCCACCATGGGCGACGGCACGCAGACCTATATGTTCTCGTTCGGTCCCTTGTCGGGCCTGGCCAAGATCGCTGCCGGGCAACCGGGCAGCGACTCGCCCAGCGAGTTCAACACGCTGTACAGCGATTATGCCGCCAGCACTGCCGGGGCGAACCCTTACCTGCAGCCGGGCGATCCCGCTACCACCAACGGCGCCAGCGACGCGCCCTATTCGGTTGGCACTCCCGGCACTTTCTCGTTTAACGGTGCGGTGGGGTTGGCGCCGAACACCGCGTATATCGCCACGATTTACGACATCAGCGAAGTCGGCACGACAGTCACGGTGGTGCTGAATGAGCAGAACCCTTTCAAGGTAGGGGACCAAGTCGTCGTCTGTGGAACGGGTACATACGCGGGAACAACGCCTGCGACCACGCCCCGGCCGCCCTGCGGCAAAGGTACGGCGACGCTGAACACCTATGATGGCACCTGGTCGGTCACTGCCATCAACATTCCCAATCCCTACCTTGCTCCCAACTATGCCTTCCAATTTACCGGACCGAGCGGTCAAGCCGATGTGCTGGAGAGCGCGACCGCAACCGCATCCAGCGTTTCGGGCGTTGACGGCCACGTCGAGACCCGGCCGATCATCGACGTCGGGGTGATGAACGGCAACATTCCCGCGCCGCTGATGGCCATCGACGAGGACGACGAGTTTTTCCTCACGCTCACCAACGTGGGCATGATCATGCGGCCCGACTTGTTCGAGCAGCACACGGTCCACTTCCACGGCTACCCCAACGCCTCGGCCTTCTATGACGGCGTGCCGGATGCTTCGGTCGCCATCAACATCGGCGGCAGCTTTACCTACTACTATCTGGCGCCGGATGCGGGGACCTACTTCTGGCACTGCCACATCACGCCGCCCGAGCACCTGCAGATGGGCATGGTCGGGCAGATCTATGTGCGTCCGCGGCAGGACCGCGTCCCGGCTGGCACGAGCCTGTATGCGGCCTTGCAGGCGCAGCAAGGCGATCTCCGCACCGCCTGCACTCCCAAGAATGACATTCTCTGCACCAATCCCCTGCCTGCGGTGAATACCGGGGCAACCGCGGCTTCGACGGTGGTGAACGGGGGAACGCAGGGCGGCTACGCCTACAACGACGGCGACGGCTCGACCTTCTACAACGTCGAGTATCCGATCCAGATCCACGGCTTCGATCCCAACTTCCACTTTGTCGGCATGACCTTCAACCCGGAAGGCTTCTCCGACATGAAGGACAAGTACTTCCTCCTCAATGGCCGCAGCTATCCCGACACGGTGACGGCGGGCCCGATGGCGACGCAGTCGGTGGACGGTTCGATGCACTACTCGCAGCCCCTGCCCGCGATCATCAACATTCCAGCCGGCGGCAAGGCATTGCTGCGGATCTCGGACCTCGATGTCACCGAGTATCAGACGCTGGCTTCGCTGGGCATTCCGATGGAAGTCATCGCGATCAATGCCAAGTTGCTGCGTGACCAGGAAGGCAACAATCTGTACTACAACACCAACTCCATCACGCTCGGCGGCGGCGAATCCCTCGACGTGCTTCTGGACGCCAGCAACACGACGCTCTATCCCGCAGGCAGCGTCTTCTATCTCTACACCCCGAACCTGGACCACCTATCGAACGACGCGGAAAACTTCGGTGGGCTCATGACCGAGGTGCACATCTGCAACAGCGTCACGGGCAACACATTCGGAAACACCTGCAACTAGGAGAGCCGCAATGAGGGCAACGAACATGAAAAATGCGATTTCGAACAAATCAATTCTCCTGGCGCTGGTCGCGGTAGCACTCCTGCTTGCTCCTGCGGCTTTCGCTGCGGCTCCCGGAATCACCGGTCCTACCTTCAACCTGACAGCGCAGCCCGCCTACATCAGCCAGCCCGACGGGCAGATGGTCTATTCCTGGGGGTATGGTTGCGCGGGGGCTCCCGCGGGGTTCAACCCGCCGGTGAGCAAAATGAGTGCCGCGAACTGCCCCAGCATGCAGGTTCCGGGGCCCACGCTGATCGTGAATGAGGGCGACACGGTCACGGTCAATCTGACCAACAACCTTCCCCCAGCCGCCGGCAACACATCGATTCTGTTCCCGGGCTTCACGCTTACCTCCGTCTGCCCTCCAGCTCAGCAGGGCCTGCTTACCTGCGAAGCCCCGCCGAACGGAACCGTGACCTATACCTTCGTGGCTCAAACTCCCGGCACGCGCGCCTACTACAGTGGTACCCAGGGCGACCTGCAGGTGGAGATGGGACTGTACGGGGCGATCATCGTGCTCCCAGCCAACGTTCCGGCCGCCTGCAACGGCGGGTTGCACGCCCAGAACCAGGCCGCGCAGGCGGCATGGCATGAGACCGATTTCCGCCTGGCGCACGCTGCCTATGACAACGCCAACACCTGCTACGACCGCGAGTATCTGTTCCAGTTCGCCGAGATGGATCCCAACATTCACGCGCAGGCCCTGGCGCAGGTCAACGCCGCCAACTGTACCCCTCTGTCGGGCGGCGCATTGCCGGCCACCTGCAAGCTGGACGTTCCGACCGAGCCGTACCACCCCAGCTATTTTCTGATTAACGGCCGCTCCATGCCTGACGACATGGATCCCAACTATGCGCCGCAGTATCCGCACCAACCCTATAACGGGAATCCGCACGTGCATCCGGGTGAACAGGTGTTGCTGCGCATCATTGGACAGGGTCGCTGGCAGCATCCCTTCCACGAGCATGCGAACCACGTGCGCATTCTGGGCCGAGATGGAAACCTGATCCTGACTCCAGACGGACAGATGCTGGCCGGACCCGCTCTGTTCACGACCTCGACCACGCCGGGGCTGGCCATGGACGGGATTTTCTACTTCACCGGCCGGGGTTTGAACTGGGACATGTACGGGCACAACCCGGCATCGCCCGACGCCAACGCGAAGCTGTCCTGCACGCCGGATGCGAACGGCTATAACACGGGCTTTGCCGCGACCGACACCAGCTTCAGCGCACCGAACACGGCGGTTGCCGCAGCCATCAACTACTACGAGTGGTGCCAAGACCACAACAAGCCGCTGCAAGTCCACCCCTTCGGCGATGTAGGAGCGGGTGGGCCGGTGACGCTGCCCGATTCCAACATCCTGACCAACGGCGCCTGGTTCGGAGGCAGTCCCTATCTCGGTCCGGACGCCACCACGCGCGCCACCGGCTGCAGCTCTGATCCCTACGTCAGCGCCAATGGCTGCGGCGGGAGCGGCACGACTCCGCCCTCGGGCACGATCGCGAACACGCCGAGCTCGGAGGCCGCGTTTGCCTATATGTGGCACTCGCACAACGAGCGCGAGATCACGACCAACAATATCTTCCCGGGCGGAATGATGATGATGCTGCTGGTGGATTCCCGGGAATTCGTTATTGACGAGCAGAACTAACTGAGGAGAAGAGCACAAATGCGATCTCACTATTTCAAAACTCTGAAGACAGCGGTCCTGGCGATATCTGTTCTCCTCCTCGGAGCCAGCGTTTCCTTCGCCCAAGTGACGGTCAACCTGACCGCCGGGCCAGCCACTGCCACGTTGCCGGATGGCAGCGCAGTGCCCATGTGGGGCTACAACTGCGGTAGCACCGCGGCCGCGATTTGCCGACCCCTGAATCCGGCGGCAACTTCGGCCTCGATGTGGTCCCCGGTGGTCATCACTGTGCCCTCGGGTCAGAGTCTGACGATCAACCTGACCAACAACCTGGCGTTCACGCCCACGGGCAGCACCACGCCCAACGCCATTCCGACCTCGCTGGTGATCGTGGGTCAGGTGGGCGGCGGCCTGGGGGATGCTACCCAGCGGACGACAACCCCGAGCCCGGCCCACGAGAACCTGGGCACGACCTGGCCGGCCGCCAATGGGGGAGCCGTGTTTGTGCCGCCCTCGCAGGGAGCGCGCGTGCAGTCGTTCTCCACGGAAGTGGCGGCGGCCACGACTGCGGCGGGCACCTGCCCCTCGGCCAACTGCGCGTCGCTGACCTGGACGGCCCCGCGCCCGGGCACCTATCTTCTTGAATCCGGCACCCACCCCTCGATCCAGGGGCCGATGGGCCTGTACGGCATCGTGGTGGTGACCTCGGCCCCGGGAACCGCGGCCGGTCTGACGACGGGTTGCGCGTATGGCTACACCGCGGCCAATGCGACAAACGGCACCCCGGCAGCCTGTCAGGTCCCCTATGGCGCTGACATCCCCATGCTGTTCAGCGAAATCGATCCCGCCCAGAACAATGCGGTGCAGGCGGCGGTTTCCAGCGCCGGCTTCAGCGAATCTGCGGTTCACGGTCCGTATGGCTCCATGCCGGTGGGCTCGATCAACCTGCTGACGCCGGGCCACGACTATACGTCTGCTCCCACGGTAAACTGCGTGATGGGTACGAGCGTCACTCAATGCGCGACGGCGGTCATTGATACCACGGCCGGCAGTCCGACTTTCGGTCAAGTGACTCAAGTCAACCTGATCGCGAATCCACCCTCCTACACCTCTGCGCCCACCATTCAATTTGTAGGCGGAGGCTGCACTCCGAGCGCCGCGAATCCGTGCGCTACGGCCAACGCCGCGCTGCTTCTGCAGAGCAACACCGCAGCGCAGTGCAGTGGCGGGGCGACCGCCTGCTATCCGCCCGCGGTGAATTACACCCCGCTTTACTATCTGATTAACGGCCAGGCCTTCGACAAGACCCACGCCAGCAACTCCCTGTTCCCGGCTTCGCCGACTTCCGGCGTGACCGGGGGCGTTCTGGTGCGCTTGGTCAACGCGGGCTTGCGCATGCACGTGCCTTCCATCGTGGGTTCGACCACCAACGGCGCCGGTGGCTTCAGCCTGATCGCCGAAGACGGCAATCCGCTGCCCGGCGTTCCGCGCGTGCAGAGCGAAGTGCTCATGCCCGCGGGCAAGACCTACGACGTGATGATCGACACGCCGGCAAACTCGGCTGCCCCGGCGCTGCCGATCTATGACCGCGAGCTGAGCCTCTCCAGCAATTCCATCCTCCGCGACGGCGGCATGCTGGCGTATATCAGCATCAACGGATCGACTTTACCGACTACGGGCGCGTTTGCGGCGGCGGCGACGACAGCGGCCGCGAACCCCGATTCCTACAGCATCGTGCCTGGCCAGACGCTGACCGTGACTGACCCCGCGAAGGGGGTGCTCGCCAACGACGTCAACGCCTATGGCGCGCAACTGTCGGGCACGGTGCCTTCTGGACTGGTCTTTAATTCGAACGGAACCTTCACCTACACGGGCGGGGCGACCACCTTCAACTACTGCATTAACGGCTCGACCACACTGTGCACGACCGTCACCATCGGAGCAGCATCTTCAGACGCCGGAATGGTCTCCTGCTCGGTGCCCCCGACTCCCACCTGGACTTCCAATGTGGCTACTACGATCAGCATCGCCCCTCCGGGCGTGCTGGCGTACTGTAAAGATTCGGCGGGCTACGCCTTGAAGGTGACCGGAGCGACGCCCGGCGCAGGGCTCAGCAGCGTAACCGTAGACGAGAATGGCGGGTTCCGCGCGATTTCTACGGGCGCCGGACCGGCGAGCTTCACGTTCACGGTACAAAGCCGCTTCGGAACAACTGCGAATGGATCTGCGACTCTGAGTTTCCTCCCCGCCAGCGGCCTGAACGTGAAGGTGCTGGACGGCGCGGACAAGACCACCCAAATCACCGACTACCGGTGGATCATCGAAGAAGACCGCACCTTCTACATTAACCCGAACACCACGACCAACAATGGTGGAACGGCGATCGTTCCCACCTTCGGAACGAACTTCCACACCAGCTACATGCCGCTGATTGCGGCGGGCTGTACGGGCCCGCTCTCCTGCGAGGGCGGCCAGACGCTGCTCGGCAGCCCGGTGGTTTGCGACATCGGCAACGGCGTCTGCGAGCCGGATTCCACCGGCAACGGCCAGACCCCGCTGATGCCCAGCCAGGTGCACCTGGATCCGACCAAGCGCTACTACCTCACCGTATTCCCCGGGGATGCGGCCAACCCGTTTAATAACGGCTACGGTGGCAGCCCGGTGTGTTCGTCGACCGGCGGAGTCAGCACGCCGAACGGGACTTGCGGCCACGGCATGGGCGGCGCTCCGATTCTGTTCCCTGCCACGGGGACCTCGGTCACGGTGCTGACGCAGCCATCGCCCTATCCGCCGGCCAAGCTTTCCGTCTTCGTGTTCGAGGATGACTTCCCGCTCAACGGGGAGCAGGACGGCGGCGGCGGAATTGACGTGCTCTCGCCCAACGAACCGGGCCTGGGCGGATTCAACATCAAGCTGTGGGACGATGCGGGCGGCACGGGGGACGCCACCGGACAGGTGAGCTACGACATGTTCAACATGCCGTTGTCCAACAGCCTGGCCGGAACCCTTGATCCGATGACGGGCCTGGATGCTTGCCCGCTTTCGGCGCAAGCCACGGCCAGCAGCGCACCGGGAGGCGACGGCAGCCAGGTGGGGATCACCGGGGAAATCGTGACCTGCCCGAAGTATGAGGCCGACGGTCTTACGCTCTCGCCGCTGGCGGGCCAGGCCGTGGTTGCCAACCTGTTCCCCGGACGCTACGGCGTCGTGGCGACGCCCGCGGCGGATCGGATTGCCCGCGGCGAAGAGTGGCTGCAGACCAATACGCTTGACGGTCAGAAGGCCCACGATTCGTTCCTGCGCATCGGTGAGCCGAGCTTCTTCCAGGAGTACGGCCCAGCCGGGTTCCACGTGTCGATTGGCTTTGCCAATCCTTCCATCATCAATGCCCGCAGGGCGTTTTTGTGCAATGGCACTGACGCCAACAGCCCTCAGCCCGGAACTCCGTACACCTGCAACAACACCTTAACGGGCAGGGTCACCGGCGAACACCTGAGCCGCACACCCGACGAGCGGCTCTACAGCAGCGGCAGCTACGACACCTTCGGATTCACGCAGTGCTACATCAGCTTCGGGGACGCCGATGGCGAAGACTTCGCGTTCACCAAGTGCGCCGCCGACGGCACCTTCACGCTCACCAACCTGCCGGAAGGCGACTGGCGCATCACGGTGTTCGACCAGTGGAACGACATGCTGGTCGACGGCCTCTCCACCCCGGTTCGCCTGAGTGGCGGAAGCACGCTCAACATCGGGGACATCGCTACCAGTCAGTGGCAGGCGAACCTCTACACCTCGACCTTCTTCGACAACAACCAGAGCGGCGTCTTTACCGACTACTCGGGGACGCCATGCACTTCGCCCGGGGTACCGGCCGGGTGCAACCCGAACTATGGCGTGTCTCAGCCGGGATTGTCGCTGGTCGCGACCAACATCCGTTTCCGCGACGGCAGCTATTCCAACTTCAACAACACCGACTTCAGCGGCAATGCCGGATTCAACGAGGTCTTCCCGCTGTTCAGCTGGTACGTCGTGGAAACCGACACGACCCGCTATAAGAGCACTGGCGTCCACGTGGTCTACGACGCCGGCGGTCCGACCGATGGCACCTGCACTTCCTCCACGGCCCCCTGCGGAGCCTCGCAGATCGGCAACTTCATGGCCAACACGGCCGAGCAAGTTTCCGTGCCCGCGCCCCTGCGCGTGCCCGGAGCGAAGTACTGCGCCAATGCCGACTGCCCGGTGGGCGATGGCGGTTTCACTGCTCCCGCGGGCCCGCCGTACTTCGTGCCTGGCGCTTCCACCGGCCGCATCGATCCCCCGTTCTGGTTCGGGACCTACGGCTGGCAGGGCTTCTCCGGCCAGAACAGCTTCCTCGAGTTCGGCAAGAAGCCGTTCGTTGCGGGAGAAACCGGCACCATCCACGGGGAAGTCATCTACGCTTCCACCCGTCCGTTTGACGATCCGTCCCTGCTCATTCACACCAGCTGGACCCCGGACGTTCCCAACGTGACCATCAACCTCTACCAGGAGGGCACGGCTCCCGATGGCAGCCAGTCGCTCACCCTGGTTGACACCACCAAGACCACGAGCTGGGACGATTGGGCGCAGGGCTTCTATCCCGGAACCAACAAGCCCTATATGTCCTGCCCCGGTCAGTACGGCGCGCCGACCAGCACCCAGTACGGCGACCTGTTCTTCTTCTCGCTGTACAACCAGCCGATGTGGCTGGACACGTACAACAACGGCGGCACGCCCAGCCACGATCCGGCGAACTGGTTCAACGCCCAGTTCAAGTGCTATGACGGCATGCACAACTGGAACCAGCTGCAGCCGGCCCCCTACGATGGCATGTACTCGTTCCCCAGTATCACGGGCCTGGATCCCACGACGGGCGAGCCCACGGGAACGAACTGCACCATCTGCGTCGTGAACCCGGACACCAGCGATCACTACCGGGCGCCCACGGACGGCTCGCCGGCGGGAACGCCGTGGACCCCAGCCCACGGAGGTTCTCCGATGCTTCCTCCCGGCAAGTACGTGGTGGAAGTTGTGGTTCCGCCGGGCTACGAGCTGGTCAAGGAAGAAGACAAGAACATCCTGATCGGCGACAACTATATTGCTCCCGCCACGTCGCAGTTCGCGGGCCTGGGCAATATCTTCATCCTGCCCGACCAGGCGGAAATCGCGTCGTTCTATAACCCGAACAACCCGCAGAACCCGACCAACACGCTGGGCCGCAGCACCTACCCCAACAACGAGGGCGACACGGGGAGCATTGAGCAGTTCTGGCCGTGCGTCGGTGCCCTGCGTCAGGTCCCCGACTTTATCAGCCTCTATCCGCAGTCGGGTGAAGTCGCTCCCTTCGCGGGGGCCTGGCGGCATCTGTGCGACCGCAAGGAAGTTGTCCTGAACGAGCAGGAGAATGTGCTGGCGAAATTCTGGATCTTCTCCTCCACGCACGTGGCCGCGCACTTCACTGGGGTCATTACCGACGACTACACGTCTGAGTTTGACCCGTTCTCGCCGCAGTTCGGCGAGAAGTTCTCGCCCCCGGATCTACCCGTCTCCATCAAGGACTGGACCGGTACCGAGATTTCGCGCGTGTACGCGGATCACTGGGGCGTGTACGACGGCTTGACCTACTCCACCTGGGAAGTCAATCCGCCCAACCCGACCGGGTACGCTCCGACCATGATGATCACCTGCATGAACGATCCGGGACCGATCCCGGGTCCGGGCGGAACCCTGATTACGGATCCGCTGTTCAATCCGGAATACAGCCAGTTCTGCTACGAAATCCCGTTCATGCCGGGTCAGACCCAGTACATGGACACGCCGGTAGTGCCGACCTCGGCATTCGCGGGCGCTGGCTACAACAACCCCGATTGCGCCTATCCCAATGCCACGCCGGCCATCAAGGAAGTCGATGGCGACGGCATCGGTCCCTGGGTGAGCGCCAGCGGACCTCGCCGGATCACCATCACGGCGCTGGGCGATGTTCCGGTGCCCAACAATGCCTACTCCGGACCGTCGGCCACCACGCCGCCGTATAACCAGAAGACCATCATGCGGCACTATGGTTTCGGCGCGCAGGGCGGGCAGAGTTCGGTGGTTCTGATCGGCGCGGATGGCAACCGTTATCCGCTGACGAGCGTGTCGTGGAGCGACTCGCAGATCACCGGTACGGTCCCGAGCAATCTGCCTGCCTGCTCGATTCAGCAGCAGTCGGTCTATCGCGGCGCGGGCGTCGGCGCGGCCTCATGCGGTCAGCTGGTGATCACCAACTCGAACGGTGTGGCGTCGGTCGACACGGTTACCGTCACCATGGGAGGCAAGGCGCCGACCCACATCGCGGCCTCTGGTTCCATTCAGGCTGCGATCGATGCCGCCAAGCCGGGCGACCTGCTCATCATCGACCCGACTTGTACGACCACTGCCGGTACGGTTCCCTGCACCACGTCGACGGGAGCGTCCGGCCTGCCGGCCGGTGCCAGCACCACCAACGCCGCGCACAACGAACTGCTCATCATGTGGAAGCCGGTTCGCTTGCAGGGTGTCGGTGCGGCCTCCAGCATCATCAACGCCAACACCCACCCCGCGGGCAAGCTGAACGATTGGCGCGCGCGGATCGACTGCCTGTTCGGCCTCACCACCGACGGAGCTCCGAATGGCGGCGACAGCTCCTGCGGCGGGCTGGCCAGCGGCTGGTTCGGCTTCAATCCCAGCAAGAACAATCCGCAGGTGGACCGTCTGCCTCTGGAAGCTACCGTGGGATGGCAGGCCAGCCTCAACGGCAACCTCGCCGAGTTGCTCCAGGAACCCAGCTTGATGGGCGCTCTGGAAGGCGCGGGCATCACCGTCCTCTCCAAGGGCGTCTTCTTCCCGTCCGATCCGTTTGATCCGACGCTGTTGGCCGGATTCCCGAACGGAACGGTCCTGTTTAGCGGCAGCAACGGCAACAAGAACGCGTACTGCCCCTCGGATGGCTCGAGCAAGCCGAGGTCGGGCTTCACCAGCAACTTCTGGTGCAACCCGTCCAGCATCGACGGCGTCACCATCCAGGACAGCTCGCAGGGTGGCGGCGGTGTGTTCGTGCACGGCTGGGGTCACAACATCCAGATCGCGAACAACCGCATCCAGAACAATGCCGGAACGCTGTCGGGCGGCATCAACATCGGACAGGGCGAACACCCGGGCGCCTACCTGCAGGGAAGCGCCACCAACCCGGCTCCGGGTTCGTGCATGAACACGAGTTTCTCAAACCTGCCCAACTCGCTGTTGCCGTACTGCCACGACCTGAACGTGAACGTGCACCACAACTTCATCACCTACAACTCGTCGACCGGCGACGAACTGTTCTCAGCGACGCCGGCGGGCGCGGGTGGCGTGAGCTTCTGCACCGGCTCGGACTTCTACAAATTCAATTACAACTGGGTTTGCGGAAACCTGAGCACGGGCGACGGCGGCGGTCTCGGTCACCTCGGCTTCAGCTACAACGGGGACATCGAGCACAACATGTTCCTGTTCAACCAGAGCACCAATCCGACCATCGTTACTAACGGTGGCGCAATGGTGATCATGGGCGCGCCCGACGTGGATCCGACCTGCGGCGCCACCACCGACCAGGATTGCGTGGTCATTCCTGCCGGCGCGGTCGGCCCCAGCGACGGAACCGGTCCGAACCTGGTCATCAACGCCAACATGATCATCGGCAACCAGGCGGAGAGCGGCAGCGGCGGCGGTATCGCTCTGCAGCAGGTCAATGGCTCCGATGCGGTGGCGTTCCCCAATTCGCACTGCGACGCTACGCTGACGAACCAGACCAGAGGGCGCACGCCGGGTTGCAGCTGGAACTCGGTGCAAGTCACCAACAACATCATCGTGAACAACGTGGCCGGTTGGGATGGCGGCGGCGTCTCTTTCCTGGATGCGCTGGCCGTGAACTTCATCAACAACACGGTCATGCACAACGACAGCACGGCCTCGGCCGGCGTGCTGTTCGACACCATCGGTGCTCCCCTGGCCAGTACGCAGGGCACCAACTGCATCCAGACCGGAAGCACGACCGCTTCCTGTCCGCAGGTGGGTGGTCTGGTGAGCATCCAGAACAGCGCCGTGCTGGCACAGAACCTGGCCGCTGGACCCGCGGTGGTATGCCCGGCGGGCCACGGTACGAATGGCAAGTGCGCAACCTTCTCGGTCCCCCTGCTGTATAACGACGTGTTCTGGCAAAACCGCTCGTACTACATCGGGGTCGGGACTCCGGCGGCGGGCGTGACCAACCAGCAGAACCAAGTGGCACTGTTCAATATGGACGGCACGCCCGCCCCAACCCAGCCGCAGGCAGACGCGATCACGGCCAACGGCACGGGTTCGATTGTGACGGGCGGCTCCGGCGCCTGCACCGCGGCCAGTTACTGGGACATCGGCGCGCGTGGCGACACGGGACCGGCCAACCATAATTCGACACTCACCCTGACGCCGGTATACTCGTTCCTCACCGACGCCAGCGACTACCCGGGCAGCAATAACTCGGGAGCCGATCCGACGGTAGCGCAGTCGTACTGCAACGGTTCGCGCATTCCGCCGGAGCTGGGCTCCAACGGTTGGCAGGTGCCCCCGGGCATTTCGGACGCCACCGTTCCGAACCCGCTCTTTAACCTGACCCCGGTCGCCACCGTGGACGAAGGCAACAACTGGATCAACATCAGTTGGGGTCCGCTCGCCCTGATGGGACCGAACGGCCAGCACACCGGAACGACGGCGGATACGTTCCTGGGCAACTACAATCCGACAAGCGGATCGCCGACCATCGGCTACATCCCGGCGGCCGGGAACAGCGGCGCCAGCGGTGCTTTCACTCTGGCTCCGGCGTTGGACTACTACGGAAACCAGAGGAAGACCGACAACGCAGTTGACGCGGGCGCCATCGAATTCCAGTTGCCGCCCAACACGCCACTGCTGTCGGTGACCGGCGGACCGTTGAACTTCGGCAACGTGGTGGTCGGCACGACCAGTACTTCGCAGACCCTCACGCTGCACAACACGGGGAATGCGACTGCGGCGGGGATCGCCATCGCCGTTGCCACCACCAGCGCCACGCCGAACCAGTTCGCGCGGTCGGGTGGAAGCTGCGGAGCAACGCTCACCGCCGGCAATACCTGCACCATCACCATCACCTTCTCGCCGACCGTGGCTGCCCCGGCCACCGGGACGGTGACCATCACCTCGACCAACGTGGCTTCGGTCACAGGCTCACCGGTGGCTCTGTCGGGCACAGGCATCCCGGCCGTCCGCACGGCCACGGTCAGCCCGAACCCGCTGGCCTTCGGGAACTGGGCCGCGGGGACCACGAGTAACCCGATGACGCTGACCGTCACCAACACGGGCAACGTCGCGCTGGCCGGCGGCACCTTCACCTTCGGCGGTGGAGCTCCACAACCGTACTCGCGGCCCGGCGGCGCAGCCGGCGGCACCTGCGGCGCGACCCTCGCGGTCGGTGCCAACTGCACCATCCGCGTCGTGTTCGCTGCTCCGGCGACCACGGGGGCCTACAACCGGACCCTGACCGTGGCATACACGGGGGCGACGGTGACGCCGACCCCGGTGAACCTCACCGGCACAAGCGTGGCGACTCGCGGTACGGTGTCGATCACGCCGAACCCGCTGACCATCACCTTGCCGACGGGAAGCATTACCGGCACGGGCACGGTCACGCTGACCAACTCCGCTGCCTCGGCATCGTCGGTGGCGGTCACCAATGTCGCGGTATCCGGAGGAACCATCGTGACCTACTTCTTCAATGTGGTAGGCGGCAGCGACACCTGTACGGGAGCGAACCTGGCTCCCGGCGCTTCCTGCACGGTGGGCGTGCGGTTCACGAACGTGCTGTCACCACGAGGCACGAATCGTGCGGGCACGATCACCTTCACCGACACGGCGACGGGCAGTCCGCAAAGCGGCAACCTGATCGGCTTCGCCACCCCGTAAGCGGTGTCGAAGCAAGAACCTCAACCTCGGAGCTGCCTGCAACGGATGCAGGCAGCTTCGTTCTTTTGCCAGGGGGAATTCCCGCCGCGATGCGGCTGTAGTAATCTATTGCTTCCCCCAAAAAGCATAAGGAAGGACCAGTCATGAGAATGTTCCGTATTGCGTGTGTGTCCGCAGTCCTGGCGCTTGCGCCGCTCGCCCTGGCCAAGCTGCCCGTGCCGAACGAAGTATTGGGCAAGGTGGAGGGCGCCCTGGATTTCTGTTCCCAGGCGGACCCTCAGTCTTCCGACAAGTACCAGGAGAAAAAGAAGGCCTTCGTGCAGGGTGCTTCCGAGGAGGAAGTCACCGAGGCCCGGGCCAGCCAGGAATACAAAGACGCCTACCAGTCTGCCACTGGCGAAATGTCGAAGCAGCCCAAAGAAGAGGCCAAGAAGACTTGCGCCGCGGCATTGGCAGGCAAGTAACCTAAAGGAAATCCGCACAGGCGGGGGCATCGCACGTTAGTGACATTGCTGCCCCCGCTCCCGTGGGAGCAAAATCATCCGATGTTTAAGTTCTCGCCGAACGCCCTGGAAATTGCGTTTCCACGTGCGCGCAGCTGTTGGCTGCCATCCCTTAGCCTGGCTGCCGCGGTTGTTGCCGGCACAGTCTTACTCTGCTCCGCCGTTGCTCAATCGCCCCAGGCACCGGCACCGAGCCAGCCAAAGAATGCACAGCCCGGCTCGGGGACGGCTCACAACAGCCGCTACCATGCGGGCGTGCCCCGGCGTGCCATTCAGTATTACAGCATGGTCTGGGGTATTGATTCGTTGGATGTCCGCTGGACCGAGTCCGGGGAAGTCATTCGTTTCTCCTATCGTGTACTCGATCCCGTCAAGGCCGCGGTGCTGAACGACAAGAAAAATGAGCCTTCTCTGATCGACCCGCAGGCCGGGGTGAGCCTGGTTGTGCCCGCGCTCGAAAAGGTGGGCAAGTTGCGCCAGAGTTCGCCCCCCGAAGCCGGGAAGACTTACTGGATGGCTTTCTCCAACAAGGGCCGTCCGGTGAAAAAAGGCCACCGTGTGGATGTGGTGATCGGAACCTTCCGCGCCGAAGGACTGGTCGTGAACTGAGCCAGACGGCGCTGCCTCTTCTGATTTCCCGGTCTGAATGAGTTAGGATATGCCATGTTCTCGATGAAATCCTCCGTTTGTGCCGGCCTGGCCGCATTCATACTGGGCGGCACTTTTCTGGTTGGACCTCGCGCCACGGCTCAGGCAGGAGAATCGGCCGCCCTGCCAGCCGCGTCTCAGGCACCGGCGCAGCCGCCCGCGCCATCGGTTTCTGCCCCGTCCCATGCGGCTCCTGCGCGGCCGCATGGCATGTACCGCAGGCGGACGATCGACGACCGTGTCAAACAGCTCGCGAAGGCCCTGGATCTGAACGAGACGCAGCAAGCCGGGGTGAAAGCGGTCCTTGAGCACCAGCAAATTCAAGCCCGCAAGATCCAGTTCGAGCAGGGGGTCGACGGAAACGAGCGCATCGGTCGCCTCCGTGCCCTGCAAGAGGACACTGTCCTGCGCATCCGCGCCTTGCTCAACGACGAACAGAAAAAGAAGTACGATCCTCTCAGCCACGCTCAGCCGAATGCGACCCCGAGTGATTCGTACGTTGACCAGTGGATGAAGCATCACCAGCCGCCCGCCGGGCAACCCGCGCCGGCCGCCAAGAACTAGCGCTGCGCGCCTGTAAAGTCGGATTTAACAGATGTGGAAGTCCATTTCCCACCGAGAACATAGTTGCATTCTTTTGCGGTAACCATTACCCGTTTCGCCCCCACTTTCGTGCCACCAACCATCGTAATTTCAATTAGTTAGAAGGCAGACCCCTTGGTCTGCAAACTGCCCTAGAAAACGCGACGGTGTTCCCCCCTTCCGACACAGTCGGCCGACCGATTAATTTACGGGTCGTACCGGTCGTAGAGTCTTGATCGCCGCGCCCGCACCCATAGGAGAGTCGCATGTTGAAGTTGCGTTTGGCAGTTGTGGGGTTGTTCCTGGCGCTTTGCGCAATTCCGGCCATGGCCGATTCCGTAAGCCTCAAGAACCAGGGCCTGATCTCGGGATCGCTGAGCAGCGGGGTGAGCTTGAGTTCGGTACTGACTGGCTTCAATGTGGACGCGACGCCGATCTTCACCGGTCCGTGTGGTTCGATCAGCTTCAACACAGGTTCACTGACCGGCGGCTCTTTCAGTGGCGGAAGCTTTCAGATTGCCGTGGATGGCGTGGGCACCATTCTGTTCTCGAACAGCTTTTCTGGCACGATCACCAGCCTGGGAGAGGACATGTTCAAGCTGGTCGGGACCTTCTCGGCATTGATCGACGGCATCAACATCAGCGGCCACACCACTCAGTTCTTTGAGCTCGAGTACGAAGATGGCCACCTGTCGTTCGACGACGTGCACGGCCGGACTTGCCTGAACGGTTCTCCCGCAGCCGTACCCGAACCGGGCAGCTTGACCCTGCTGGGCACCGGCCTGGTGGGTCTGGGTGGACTCGTGCGGCGCAAGCTGGCGACGGCGAAGTAAGGAATTCGACCGCCGGATAGAAAGGCTCGCGGCAAACCGGCTGCGAATGGCGGTTGCGCTCTGGGTTTCCAGATCGATGCGAGTGAGGAGTAACCGCTCCTCACTCGTTTGCTTTTTGCAGGCGCGGCATCCCGGCCCGGATCGCCCCCCGCGGCTCAAGCACCGTGGCCAAGGCCCCCCAGATCTGCGCGCGGTCCCCGAGCGCACTGAGCTCGATGCGCGGCGGCCGGGGATGGATCCGCGCTACCACCTTCTTCACCGTCTGCAGCAGGAGCTCCGGGGCCCCCCGCACCAGTCCGCCGTTGAAGACGACCAGCTCCGGATCGAGCACACACACCAGGTTCGCCACCGCGACGCCCAGCACGGCGAAGCTTTTGTGGATGATCGCCCCGGCCGCTGCATCCCCACGCTGCAAGGCCTCGAAGACGAAGTGCGCGTCCCGGCTGTCCAGCCGCGCGGAGCCGGCAGCCCCATTATTGCCGGTCTGCAAGGCCTGTCCCTGCTTTGCCAGGCCAACGCCGGCGACGTGCATCTCCAGATATCCGCTGTCGGGAAAGTCGTCCGTCCAGCGCTTCCATTCCAGGTTCATCCGGAACAGTTCGCCGGCGAAACCGCTGTGCCCGCGCCGTAATTGCCCGTCCAGGAAGATGCCGCTTCCGATCCCCGTGCCCAGCGCGATGAAGACGAAATCGTCCATGCCTTGTGCAATCCCGCGCCAATGCTCTCCGAGCGCCGCCATGTTGGCGTCGTTGTCGAGATACACCGGGCAGTGAAACTTCCGCTCCAGCTCGCTGCCGATGTCGACTTCACGCCAGCCCGGGACGTTGTTCGCATCCAAAACCTTCCCACTGCGCGGATCGACACCGCCGGGCACGCCGATGGCCACACCCAGCAGCTCGCCCGAGCGCGGCCGAGCGAGCAGTCTGGCGATGCCGGTGTGAATCTGCCCGACCACGGCTTCTGCGCCGCCGTCGGAGCGAACGCTGTCGCGCAGCTCTTCGAGCACCCGGGCCTCTGCATCCGCCAGCACCCAGCGGATGTGGCTGGCACCCATGTCGACGGCCACCGCGTGGCCGGCAGTGGTTGAGCGGATTTGTGGGGGCATGTTGAGAGCCGAGCTGCGCATGCTTCCGAGCCCCGGGCGAGCGGGCCCAGCGGCATTTGAGGCCAATGGAATCGATCTATTGAAACGTTTTAATCAGCGTATAACTTTGCGGTTCCCGCTCCCTCTTGTCAAGCGCAAACTATCCTTCCGCCTCACCTTTTCCCCTCCCCATTCGTTCCATGACTTGCGTCACTACCGGGAAGTGACGTGTTTTCTTCATACTGGCTCCACTCCGCAACTGTGGTCTAGGTGACGGGTTTCACTCGATAGCGTGGCGGCTCGGGCTCCTGCCTGGCTGCCTGCGCCCAAGACCCCGGCCCTGGAGGGCCAAGCTGATGAGAACTTTCCGGCAGCTTGTTCGGATGTCATCCCTGCTCGCGCTCTTCCTCGCGCTGGCCGCGCTCGGCGCGTTTGCCGATCCCCCCAGCCGCGCGGTGCGCATCAAGTACATTTCCGGCCCCGTGTCCATCCAGCCGGGCGGAGTGAATGACTGGGTCGCTGCGGTCGTGAATCGTCCGCTGACCACCTCTGACCGCGTGTGGACCGACAAGGAAGCGCGGGCTGAGTTGCATCTGGGCAGCGCCGCCCTCCGCATGAATGCCGAGACCAGCCTGACGCTGACCAACGTCAGCGACGACATCGTGCAGATCGAGCTCGATCAGGGCACGCTCAACCTGCATATCCGGCACTTGTTCGGGGGAGAGACGTACGAGATTGACACGCCCAACCAGGCCTTCACGATCCTGAAGGCCGGTGATTACCGCTTTGACGTTGACTCCAACGCCGACACCACCTCCATCACCGTGTGGCGCGGCGAGGGCGAAGCCAACGGCCAGGGTCCGGGCGTGAAGCTGAAATCCGGCCATCAGGCCAGCTTCACCAACGGCACGTCGCTCGAGCATCAGATGGCCAGCGCCCCCGGCCTCGACGGCTTCGATGACTGGTGCCGTGTGCGCGATGACCGCGAAGATCACGCGAAGTCTTACGAATACGTTTCCGCCGATGTAGTCGGGGCGGACGATCTCGACGACTACGGCACCTGGCGCACCGTGCCCACCTACGGCGCAGTCTGGGTTCCGGCCGTCGCGCCGGGATGGGCCCCGTATCACTACGGGCATTGGGTGTGGGTCGAACCCTGGGGATGGACCTGGGTCGACGACGCGCCCTGGGGATTCGCTCCCTGCCACTACGGCCGCTGGGTCTACGCCGGCGGATTCTGGGCGTGGGCGCCCGGTCCCGTCGTGGTGGCACGCCCCGTATACGCGCCAGCGCTGGTGGCCTGGGTCGGGGGCCCGCACTTCGGCATCAGCTTGTCGTTCGGGGGTGGCGGCGGGGTTGGCTGGTTTCCGCTTGGCTGGGGCGAACCCTACGTGCCGTCGTATCACGTCAGCCAGACTTATTTCCAGCAGGTCAATGTCACCAACACGCACATCACCAACATCACGCAGGTGACGAACAACTACTACATCAATAACAACAGCACCACCGTCGTCAACACCAACATCCAGAACATCCACTACGCGAACCAGAACGTTGCCGGTGCGATCACTGCGGTGCCGACGCGCGCCATGACCAACTCCGAGCCAGTATCGAAGGTAGCGGTTCCGGTGCCCGCGAACGAAATGAGGAACGCTTCGGTGGTGAACGCAGCCGCGGTGGCTCCTGAAAGGGCCAGCTTGCTGGGCGCGAGAGCCGGAGCAGCGACGGCGATGCCGCCGGCCCGCGCCCTGCCCGCTCGCCCGGTGGTTTCGCGCATGGTTCCGCCCGCCCGGCCCATTCCCTTTGAGGCGAAGCAGCAAGTGCTGGCAAGAAACCCCGGCCGTCCGCTCGATGCAGAGACCGAAACCCAATTGCGCGCCACCCTGGCCCGGCAGCCACAGGCTCCGCCAGCTCAGACCGCGGCCCAACCCGCGCAGCCCGCTAAGCCGGCTGCGCCGGCGACGAACAATGCTCCGGCAGCATCGAACGCCCCGGTGGCTCCGCGGCCTGTTCCGCGCCCGGGCGGGCTTCAGGCACCACTGGCAAATTCCCGGCCTGCCGCTCCCAGCCAGAGCGGGGGATCTGAAATGGCGCCGCCCAGCGCGCCGGTTCGCAACATCCCGCGGCCGCCGCAGGCTGGTGGACAACCGTCAGGCAACCCCACGCCAACCGCCGCCTCCCCGAGTCAACCCGCGGGGGTGCCGCGTCCGGTACCGCGGCCCCCGCAAGCGAATTCGATCGCGAATGGCGAGACGCCCCGGCCCACGGCGCATCCGGCCCCGAGCGTGGATGCGGAGCGCTCTGCCGCGCGTCCAGTGCCCAGCCCGGCTGTGCGCTCTACGGTCGAACCCGTGAAGCCCGCGCCGCGGGCGCCGCAGAACGTTTCCATGCCGCGCAGCGAGCCCCCTGCGCCCCATCCCTCGGCCCCGCGTCCGGTGGAAGCTGCGCCGCGGGCGCCGCATGCGGCCCATCCCGATCGCGCACCAAAGACACAGCAGCCCAAGCACGAGGAAAAAACCGAGCGCCACGAAGGTCGCTAGCTTGGACTTCAGCCACTCCCTATCGGGTCCGCACTCAGAGGACGCGGGCCCGATTGCTTGTGGGGGTCGGACACTCTGTCCTTCCTTGGGCGGGAGGCACGAATTGCCAGTTGCGCTTTAGAATCGCTGACGGTCCCGGGGTCAAGTCATCGCGGACTTCCCATGCCAGCCCTCATCGCGTTCCTTCGCGGTATCAACGTCGGAGGCAGTCACCGGGTTCCCATGGCGGACCTGCGCGCCTTGCTGGACGGGCTTCGCCTGCGCAATGTCCAGACTTACCTGCTAAGCGGAAACGCGCTCTTCAAGAGCGATGAGAAAGACCTGCCGCAGCTGTCGGAAAGAATCGCCACGGCCCTTGAGCGCAAATTCGGGTTCCGCATCGGCGTAGTTCTTCGCACGCAGGAAGATCTCGAGGCCGTCGTTGCCAGCAATCCCTTCGCGCACAGCGCGGGGGTCGAGCCAGCAAAGCTGGTCGTGTTTTTCCTGCCGAAAGTTCTCGAGAAGGCCAAGCGCGACGAAATCGCTCAGCTCAAGTTAGGAAGGGAAGACATCCGCTTCGGCAAGCGTGAACTTTACATTTACTTTCCAGACGGGCAAGGCCGCTCCAAACTGCCCGCGGCGCTCGATCGCATCTTGAAGAAGTCCGCCACCGCCAGGAACTGGAACACCGTTGCCAAAGTGCTCGAACTCGCGAGCAAGCTGGAAAAACACTCGTAGGGGCAGGTGCGCTCGCGGGTCCGGCCGGGGCGGTTTGCGCCGTGCCAGTTTCGCAGTTCGCAAGTCTTCGCCGGACAGAAGCGTCCGCCCCGCAACCCTAGGCCTCCCCGCCCCACGGCGCCGGGTGCCGCGACTCATATGCCGCAATGTCTTTCTCATGCTGCAGCGTGAGCCCAATATCGTCCAGTCCTTCCAGCAAACAGTGCCGCACGAAATCATCGACCTCAAATCTTGCGGAGAATCCCTGCCCGTCATAGACCATCTTCTGTTCAAGGTCCACGGTGACCTCGCGATCAGGGTCCTCCTGCACGCGCCGCATGAGCTCCGCGACTTCGGCGGCGCTTAGTACCACATTCAGGAACCCATTCTTGGTGCTGTTGTTAGCGAAGATGTCGGCAAACGACGGCGCAATCACCGCGCGGAATCCGAAATCCGCCAGGGCCCACACCGCGTGCTCGCGCGACGACCCGCAGCCAAAATTCTTGCCCGCAATCAGAACCGTCGCGCCTTTGTGCTGGGGAAGGTCGAGCACAAACGGCGGTCCCGACTGCGCCTGCCGCCAGTCATGAAATAGAAACTGGCCGAACCCGGTTCGCTCGATCCGTTTCAGAAACTGCTTGGGGATGATCTGATCGGTGTCGACATTGGCCCGGTCCAGCGGCGCCGCTTTTCCCTTATGCACGCGAAATGGTTTCATGAAAGCCCCTGTTCACCGCCAAGACCGCAAAGAACTTCCAAAAACAAGTGCCGGGTAGGCAAGTGAAACGAAAGAGTTGTGGGTCTCCGCCTTGGTGGGAAAGAGAATCTTCGTTGCATCTTTTGTGCCCACTTTGCGCTGGTTGCGGGGAGGAGCCTTTTCCTGGGCGCCCTCCGCATTCTCGGCGGTGAGTCGTTACTTGAACTTCCACTCCCGAATGTCGGTGAACCGACCAGCAATCGCGGCCGCGGCGGCCATCATCGGGCTGACCAAGTGCGTCCGTCCCCCGCGTCCCTGCCGGCCTTCAAAATTCCGATTGCTCGTCGCAGCGCACCGCTCGCCCGGCTGCAGGATATCGGGGTTCATCCCCAGACACATCGAGCAGCCCGATTCGCGCCATTCAAACCCGGCGTCGCGGAAAATCCGGTCCAGCCCTTCCTGCTCGGCGGCCTTCTTCACGGCCTGCGATCCGGGCACGACCATGGCCCGCACCTTCGGATTCACCCGATATCCCCTCGCCACCTTGGCCGCCGCCCGCAGATCCTCGAGCCGCGAATTCGTGCACGACCCGATGAACACCCGGTCGATCGCAATCTCTTCGATCTTGGTCCCCGGCTGCAATCCCATATACGCTAGTGCCTGCTCAGCGGCCTTTCGCTCCGCGTCGCTCGCACCGTTCAACTGCGGGACACGCCCGGTTACCGGAACCACCATCCCCGGATTCGTTCCCCAGGTGACGAACGGAGCCAGCGTTGCTGTATCGAGCTCAAGAACGTTGTCAAACTTCGCTCCCGGGTCGGAATGCAAAGTCCGCCAGTGGGCGACCGCCTTCTCCCAAGCCTCGCCCTTGGGCGCGAAGCGCCGACCCTTCACATAGGCGAAAGTCGTCTCATCCGGAGCCACCATCGCCGCCCGCGCTCCCGCTTCGATGCTCATGTTGCAGAGCGTCATCCGCCCTTCCATGCTCAGGCCGCGAATTGCATCCCCTGCATATTCGATCACGTACCCTGTCGCGCCGTCGGTACCGATCTTCCCGATCACGCCCAAGGCCAGGTCCTTCGCCGTGACGCCCGGAGGCAACGTGCCCGTGACTTCGATCTTCATGGTCCTGGGCTTGCGCTGCGGCAGGCACTGAGTGGCCAGCACATGCTCCACTTCCGACGTGCCGATTCCGAAGGCCAGCGATCCGAACGCCCCATGCGTGCTGGTATGGCTGTCGCCGCACACGATGGTCATACCGGGCTGGGTCAGCCCCAGCTCGGGTCCGATCACATGCACAATGCCTTGCTCGGGCGAATCCATGTCAAACAGGCGGACGCCAAACTCCTTGCAGTTGTTCTGCAGTGTCGCGATCTGCAGCGCGGCAATGGGATCGGTGATCGGAGTCTCCCGCGGGTCGGTGGGCACATTGTGGTCGACGGTGGCCACGGTCCGCCGTGGCTGCCGAACCGGCCTGCCGGCGGCGCGCAGCCCGGCAAAGGCCTGCGGGGAAGTGACCTCGTGCACCAGGTGGAGGTCAATGTAGAGGAGCGGCGACCGACCGGTCGGTTCGGCCACCAGGTGCTCTTCCCACAGCTTCTCGAACAGCGTCTTTGCCGCTTCCATGCTGGATTCGCCTCGCGGAACGTAAGGGGCAACCTCACCCTCGGAGGCCAGAGCTGCATTGTACCAATTTCCCAGCCGCCCGGCCGTCCCGCCCGCCTACTCCGATGCTGCACCCGGCCGGGTCCAATCGCGCAAGTACAGCCCCAGCAGGACCGCGCAGCCGGCCAACGGAAGGCTCAGCCCGATCCGGAGGCTGGACGTTGCTGTCGAGGCGACGCCGACCAGCTTCGGCATGACCGCGGCTCCGAGGCTCCCCAGCATGAACATCAGGCTGCCCAGCCGTGTCGCACTTTCGCCCAGGGCCATGGGTAGCAGCGAAATCGTAATCGGATACACCGCCGCCAGTCCCAGTCCGATCGCGCCCGCGCTCACAAAAATCGCGGCCAGCGATCCTGAACCGAGCAGGGCCGCCACCCCGAGCAAAGCCATCGCCAGGCACACTCGCACCGTGGTCATTTCCGAGGCCCGTCGCAGTACCAGCGGCGCCAGTCCTCTTCCTGCCAGCAGCCCCACATAGAAAAAGGAAGGCGCGACTTCCCACATGGCTCCCGCATTGCCGGCGACGCGTTTGGCGTAAGAGGCCAGCCATCCGCCTACCGAATTCTCAACCCCTACATAGACAAAGAAGAGGATGGCCAGCATGATTGTCGCCGGATTGAGCAGCAAAGCGGTCAGGGCCTGCCACTGCACCCCACTCCGGTTGTTGGTTGCCGCGCCGGGCACTGGCAGGCCCGCCATCAAGACCATGACCAGCCCGAGAACGCCCGCCAGCCCGTAAGAAAACCGGTTCAGGTGTCCCGCCCGCTGGAATGGGACCAGCAAGAAGGGACACGCTACCGCCCCCACGCTCCAGGAGAAATTCAAAAGCGACACCGCGGATGCCCGTTTGGCGGAATTCAGTTCCGCCACCAGCAGATTGCACGCCGGAATCACCAGCCCCAGGCCAATTCCGTAGCCGCCCACGGCGGCCACGCCCATCCAGTGGCGGGAACTCACCGGCAAGCCAGCGACGCCGGCCGCCATGCAGAGCAGGCCCAGCACCAGGACCCGCCGATACCCGAATCTCTGCGCCAGCACGCCCAACAGCGCGTTGCCCGCCAGCGATGCCAGGAACTGCACCGTGAAGAATTCGCCTGCCTGCGCGTCGTTCATCGACCAGCGCGCCGAAAGCAGGGGCAGCAGGGGCCCCAGCAGCACGGTCACGATGCCGGTCGGCACAAACGCAGCGTGCGCCAGCGCCGTGGGCGTAAGAACTGATTTGCGTTCCAGCGCAACTTGGGCCGTGCTACCCAGCGACATAAGTGCAGCTCGAAATGGGGCCGCAGCCCCAAGGATGGCCCAAATTCTACAGCCGACACTGCATCGGTGCGGTGTCCCGCGAAGAAGATTTACCGAAAAGTCATGTACGGCCCGGCTATGCACCCCGGTCGGGCCAGCGTATGATAAAGGCAATCCTCGTTATTTTCAGAATTGCATGATCAACGGCAAACGTATCGCCATCGTCCTTCCCGCCTATAACGCGGAGAAAACGCTCGAGGCCACCGTCCGCGACATCCCCGAACTGGTCGACACCTGCATCCTTGTCGACGACGGCTCCAGGGATGGCACCGTTGAACTGGCCCACAAGCTCGGCCTCCAGGTCTTCGTGCACGACCGCAATTACGGCTACGGACGCAACCAGCAGACTTGCTACCGCGAGGCCCTCTCCGCGGGCGCCGACGTCGTCATCATGCTCCACCCCGATTACCAGTACACGCCGCTGCTGGTCACGGCCATGGCCAGCATGGTGGCTTATGGTGTGTATGACGTGGTGCTGGGCTCGCGCATCATCGGAGGCACTGCCCTGCGCGGCGGCATGCCGTTCTACAAGTACGCCTTCAACCGCCTGCTGACGGCCTTGGAGAACCTGTTCCTGGGCGTGAAACTCTCCGAATACCACACCGGCTACCGCTGCTTCAGCCGCCAGGTGCTGACCGAACTACCGCTGATCGAGAACTCCGACGATTTCGTTTTCGACAACCAGATGCTGGCCCAGTGTGTCTACTTCGGCTTTCGCATCGGCGAGGTCTCGTGCCCGACGAAGTATTTCGAGGAAGCCTCCTCCATCAATTTCCGGCGCAGCGTTGTCTACGGACTGGGCGTTCTGCTCACCACCTTGCAGTTCACCTTGCAGAAATGGAGCCTCGCCCGATTCCGCCTGTTCAGCGCCAAGGGCCGCAAGCTGGAAGCCGGCGGCCTCACGTACTATTCGCGCGGGGTCGCCGATAAGCGGCCGGCGTGATGCCGCCTTGGGCACTTCGAGCATTTTGTCCCAGAGCTAAGTGCGCAAGAGCTAAATGCCAAATGCTCGCCTCATGTTTCGCGCCCGCTTCAGAAAGGAAATCCTCACCGAGTTCCTTCCCCCTGCACGGCCCAGCAGGAAACAGAAAGTCATCGTGCTCTGCGACGGCATGCCCTCGATCCCGCGCAAGCAGCCTCTAGCCAGCTTCCTCGCACAAAAGGGATACTGGGTGTTCTATCCGCGCTACCGCGGGACCTGGGAAAGCGGCGGAGAGTTTCTGCGGACCTCGCCGCACATCGACATCCTCGAGGTCATCGACGAACTGCCCAAAGGCGTGCGCGACGTGACCTTCGGCGAGAACTTCTCAGTAGACCCCGACGAAATCTACGTAATCGGGGGAAGTTTCGGCGGCGCCGCCTCCATCCTGGCGTCGCTCGATCCCCGGGTGAACAAGGCGATCGCCAATTGCCCGGTCGTCGACTGGTCCATCCTCGCGCACTCGGAAAAAGCCGAGACCTCGAACCCAAGCTATGCCGCGTACATCCGCGAAGCCTTCGGGCCCGCCTACCGGCTTTCTGACCGCAACTGGAACAAGCTCCGCACCAGCGCGTTTTACAACCCCGCGTACCACGCGCGAGAGATCGATCCCTCCAAAATCATGATGTTCCACGCAGTGGACGATCCCTACGTCCCGTACAAATCGGTCGCCCGGTTTGCCGCTCGGACAGGAATCCGTTTGAAACTGCTGAAACGCGGCGGACACCTCTCCACCGATCAGACGGTCCGCCAATACTGGGGGGAGATTAAGAGCTTCTTCGAGGAGAAACCATAACACCGGCGGCCGAAGCTGCCAGACCGCGCCCGCATCCCCACCGTTGTCCTCGCTTTCGGAACTGCCCTTGTCATTCTCGCGTCCCCCCGTTCCCCGATGTACAATTGGATCTTCCAAAAACCCCCTGGTCCTTCTGTCAGGAGTGCCGGAATGTCGAAAGTTAGGATACGAATCGTGTACGCCGTCTGTCTGGCAATTGTGGCAATGTGCGGTCCTGCCCTGGGGCAAAGTTATCTCATCGTGCGTGCCACCTACGGGGAAGGAACCCGCACCATGGATGTAACGCTGCGGGTTCAATCGATGGTCCGGAACGGTGCCCTGAATTTCCGTCTTACCAATGAGGCTTTGGGCGTCAGTGATCCCGCGCCCGGTCGTCGCAAGCAACTGGTTGTCGTGGTGCGACAGGGGGACGGCCGGACTCGCGACTACCTGTTTGACGAGAAGACGCAGGTAGTGCTGCAAGTGGGACCAGAGTCCTACCAGGGGCGCCTCAGCGGCGAGGACCAACGCCGCTTTGACAGCTACTACTCCCGCTGGCTGCAGTACCGGGATACCAACAACCGCGAGGAGATGGGTAGCATGGAAAGGCGTATGCGCGACATCTACGCCCGCTACAAGATTCCCCTGACCGTGGATTTCGACCAGGTGGTCTCGCCGGGAATCGTGCGACCTTCACCGCGCTAGGCCGTGAGCGTTCGGCCATCCCCCTTCGTCAACTAGGTGGCGGGCGCGCGCTTCTGTGCATGTCAGGTTCCTGGGGTCAAGCCTTTTGTCCACTCGCGATCAACTCCTCGCCTTGAACGCCAGGACTGCTTCAGAGCGCACGTCTCCGCGGAATCTGTGTCTTTTGATGGCCATGACACTTGCCGCCGTGTGCGTCCAAGGAGTCCATCCCTATGTCGAAGACGCCGAGATCTACGTTCCCGGAATCAAGAAGCTGTTGAATCCTGGCCTCTACCCGTCGAATTCCGAATTCTTCATGTCGCATGCCGGCATGACGCTGTTTCCCAACTTCGTCGCCGCCTCCATCCGGATCGTGCACATTTCCACCGAGTGGGCCCTCTTCCTGTGGCAGATTGTCACGATCTTCTTGCTGCTGTGGGCGTGCTGGCGGATTGGAAAGGCAACCTTCCCGGCGGCGCAATCGGCCTGGGCCGGTACTGCACTGGTCGCGGCGCTGCTCAGCATCCCCGTCGCCGGCACGGCCCTCTACATCATGGACCAGTACATCACTACGCGGGCGTTCTCCACCGCGGCTACGCTTTGGGTCGTCGCTGAAGCGATCGAGCGTAACTGGATCCGGGCCGGGTTGTGGCTGCTGTTCACCGCCCTGATCCACCCTTTAATGGTTCTTTTCTGCGTTTCCTACGCCGCGTTGTTCTACCTTGTTGAGCACGACTGGAGCCCTTTCCGGTCCTCGACGGCCGCCGCGGCAGTCTTCACGCTGTTGCCCACGCGCCTTTTCCCGCCCGTCACCGACGCCTACCGGGAGGTACTCGATACCCGATCCTATTTTTCCCTGCTGCGCTGGCAATGGTACGAATGGCTGGGCATTTTCGGTCCCCTGCTCTTGATGGAATGGTTCCGGCGCATCGCTCGCCGCCACAACCTTGCGGTGCTTGAACGCATTTGTCGCACGACCATTCTGTTCGGGATTCTCTGGTTCGCCGCCGCCCTGGTCGTCAGTGTTCCGCCAAGCCTGGCGCAGTTCGCCAAGCTGCAACCCCTGCGTGCTTTGCAGCTCGAATTTATCCTTCTCTTCTTGTGCGCCGGCGGGTTGCTCGGACAATTCGTACTGCAGCGCGTTCTTTGGCGATGGCTCGTCCTGTTCGTCCCAATCTGCGCCGGGATGTTCTATGCCCAGCGCCAGCTCTTCCCCGCGACTTCGCACATCGAATGGCCCGGTGCCCCCTCCCCCAACCCCTGGGTACAGGCTTTTGTCTGGGTGCGCTTCAACACTCCCCGCAATGCCATGTTCGCCCTCGACCCGCGCTTCATGCTTGCCCCTCAGGAAGACCAACAGGGGTTCCGCGCGCTCGCTGAGCGTTCCCGAATCGCCGATCGCGTCAAAGACAGCGGTGCCGTCACCATGTTTCCGCAACTGGCCGAGAGGTGGCGCGCCCAGGTCCGTGCGCTTGACGGCTGGGAACACTTCACGGCAGCCGACTTCGCCCGACTCAAGCAACGCTTCGGGGTTGACTGGGTAGTGCTCGAGCGCCCGGCAGGCGAAGGGATGCAGTGCCCTTATGAGAATGAGAGGCTGAGAGTGTGCCACTTGCCGTGAGGGTGAGGCGACAAGAAATGATCAGTCCTGCACGGACTGGGAGGACACCCGGAGGCAGTAGGGGATTGGCGAGGCACCCTTTCCCTCCCCTCGCTTCGCCCCATATCATCTAACTAGCGATGGTCCACGTTCCCAAAGTCCACATGCCCAAGGTCCGGGTGCCGAACGTTCGGGTGGCCGACCTCAAGCCCAAGATGGCGCTGGGCGAAATCCTCAACTTCGCCTACGACACCTTCATGTCAAACAAGGTGCGCTTTACGCTGACTGCCCTGGGCATGGTCATCGGCACGGCCTCGCTGATCTTGGTGGTCACCATCGGCATGACCGGCAAGCAGTACGTCCAGCGCCTCATCCAGTCCATCGGTGCCAACATGATCTACGTGGAGTACTCCGGCGGTGGCCCGCGCATCACGAATACGGCGCCCGACCCGCTCACCGTCGACGACATGCGCGCCGTGCAGGAACAGGTTCCCAGCGTGACTTACGCTTCGCCGCTGGTGGTGCTCAGCGAGCGCATTGCCGCGGGTTCGGGCAAGGAAAAAGACATTACCGTGATGGGTGCCTCGCCGGAATACCAGCGCGTGCGCAATCTCGTCGTCCTCTCCGGCCGCTTCTTCGATGCCGGCGACGCTCAATCGCGCAACAAGGTCGGTGTGCTCACCAAGAAGATGGCCGACGAAATGTTCGGTTCGGTCGACAACGCTGTCGGCCAGATCATCAAGCTCAGCGGCCTGCCCTTCACCGTGATCGGCACGTTCAAGGAGAGCGTCGACACCTTCGGCCAGTCCGAGGTGCAGGATTACACGATGGTCATCCCCTCCACCGTCAGCCGCTACTTTACCGAGACCGCTGCCGTGAAGCAGATCTTCTTCACCGTGGCCAGCCCCGACGACGTGATCCCGGCCACGCAGCAGATTCAGCGTGTCATCCAGGCCCGCCATCGCCCCGAATCCGTCTACACCGTCAGCAACCTCACGCAGCTGCTCGCCGTCTGGGACAAGATCGCCAACGCGCTCACGATGGGCCTGCTGCTCATCGCCGCGGTCACGCTGCTGGTCAGCGGCATCGGCATCATGAACATCATGCTGGCCACGGTCAGCTCGCGCATCCGTGAAATCGGCATTCGCAAAGCCATCGGCGCCACCAACCGCGAGATCCGTTTTCAGTTCCTGGCCGAGGCCGTACTGATCTCCCTTGTGGGGGGCATCATCGGCATCGTCATCGGACTGGCGATCCCGTTCTCCGTCCGCTTCTTCACCGCCTACCGCATCCCGATCTCCGGCCTTTCGGCGATTATCGCCATCGTCGTGTCGTCTTTAGTGGGAATCATTTTTGGAACTTTGCCGGCCACCCGTGCCGCCCAACTTGATCCGGTGGAGAGCCTGCGGTACGAGTAAAACAGCTCGTAAGCCATAAGCTGTTCTTAGCCTCAAGCCATAGCGCCCTTTCTTCTTGCAAGAGGTAGGCGCGCGGGGCTCCCTGGAAGGGCCGGGTCTTGGCGGGATTGGGTGGGAGTCCATCGTTCCGAGAGCGCCACAGGCACAAGCCAGGAGCTAAAGGCTAACCGCTAAAGGCTGCTCTCAAATGCAAAAGCCGGGCAGGTTCGCCCGGCTTTGCTTTCAAATTCTGATCGAACCAGGGTCCGGTCAGATTTCTAAATTTTCCCGACTGTGTCAGCGCACGGGAGGTTCACCGGCCTCCCAGGGCCTACATGACCAGTGCCAGGTTCTCCAGTTCCGTCCGCAGCACGGGCATCGAGCACCCTGCCATTTCCACCCGGCCGGCCGCATCCAAGGCTGCCTGCGGAGACACTCCGTAGCCGCGGCCCATCAGGAACACCTGCAACAGCTCCGCCGCTTCCCGAGAATCGATCATCCCGCTCTGCAGGAGATCGCTTCTCAGCGACGCAAGTTCCGTGGTCGTGAATCGCTCTTTCATGGCCGTCCTCACCTCCGACCCAGCTTTTCGACTGCCGTTACCCATTAGACTCAGCGGCTGCTGGAAATGTTGCATGCAATTGGTCTGCCGCAACGGGCCGCTCTCTCTATATACGTAACGGCTCGCCTTCTAGTTTCTTTAACCCCAAACCTGTCCATTAGTTGCGGGCCACCCTTACGAGCGTAACCAGCCCCCCGATGCCTGGAGTCACATCTCAGGACTGACACGGAATGTCGTTTGGAGACGAAAAGCGGCGTTTTTCGTGCAGCTTGCGGCAAAACACCCGGTCAGGAGGGTTCTACGGTTGCTTGGTCCACCAGCAGCACCGGAATCCCGTCGCGCACCGGATACGCCCGCCTGCACTCGCTGCATTTCAGGACTTCGGGGTCGACTTTTAGGACCAGCGGCTTCTTGCACGCTGGGCACACCAAGATGTCGAGAAGGTCTTTCGGGATCATGTCGGGGAATTGTACGCCTATGGAGTAGGCGGCAGCGCTATTCCCCCGGCTGGTCAATCCGCGCCAGTTCCCGCCGGTACAAGGGATTGTGAGGAAACTCCGCGGCCAGACCGTTGAGCAACTCCCGCGCGCGGTTGCGGTCGTGATCGCGAAGGGCAGCCACGGCCAGCAGCAGCCGGGCATAAGGCGCCAGGTAGTGCCCCTTCTCCGCGGTGAGCCGCAGCTTCGCCAGACCCCGTTCCCGATCCGTCTGAGCGCCGCCCAGCCGCAGAAGCCAGCGGACCGGCGCCGAGTGCACGCTCAACACGTAATTCTCCACGCCGATCGCCAGGTACGCGTCGTAATACGAAGGATCCGCAGCCAGCAGTTTCTCCGCCAGCATGCGCGTGCCCTTGATTGCGCTCAGCGCGGCCAGGTTCTTCTTTTCCACCAGCGCGAGGTAATCGCTGCGCAACCCGCCTGCCATGACCTTGGCAAACATGGCCGCGTGGTCCCCGGGTGACCGCGCCAGGGCCTGCTCCGCTTCTTGCTCGCTTTTCCGCAACTCCCCTTCAAAGGCAGCCTGCACCTTGGGATCGGGCATGAACTTCTGCCGCCGCTCAAACGCCGTATCGTTCACAAACAATTCCGACTCCAGAATGTGCATCCGCTCGAACTCGGAAAACAGATACGCTGCCGCATTCGAGACCGGGCCGAGAGGGTCCTGGGGATGCGCCCGTTCCCATGCCCCGAAAGTCTGGTGCGCCGCCTCAAAGTCCAGGTCATACATCTGCCGGTACCCGGCGTCCAGCGAAACGTTGCCAATGGAGTCGGCAGCCGTGCCTGGGGTCGCGCTGCCGAGCGCCCAGGCCGATACAGCCGCGATCAGCAACCGCGGCCCCCATATTCGTACTCTGTGATTCATGGACCCCCACGCCGAGTGGTGAAAGGATGAAACATCCAACCCCTGGGTTGCAAGCGCCACGTGCCCGGTTGTGAACGCGCACCAAGGCCCGGACGCTTCCCTCCACCCGCTCGGTACCCTATGAGATTCCAGGCCCTGGGCGCACGTTGGCCTGGTGACAGATTCTTTACATTCGGAACGGGGCGGATGGGTCAGTTCTGCGGGGCCTCCGCGGGATCCAGATAGAGATCGGCAATGTGCAGAGCCAGTTCCGGAGCGGCAAGGTCCGTGCGGTTGCACAGCACAATCACCGTCAGCCCATCCGCTGGGAAGCGCTGAATCGAAGTCCGGAACCCCACGGTTTCTCCGTAGTGCCACATGCGCGGATGTCCCCGATAAGGATCCAGGAACCAGCCAAAGCCGTAGCTGACAGCGCGGCCATGTTCCTGCGCCGGGCCCGCCGAAGGCGCGACCGCGGTCAGCGCCGGTTTCATTTCCCCTTCGTCCAGCAGGGTGTGCTCCCGCAGAGCCTTGTCCCAGAGCGCCATGTCTGCGAGTGAGGTGTACACGCCACCGTCGCCCAGTGTCGCCGAGGTCGAATCCTGGTCGGTCTCGCGCCAGCGCGTCCCGTGCAGGGTATGACCGTAGGCGCGGTTCACAACCTGGTTGACCCCCTTCTCATACGCCACCGTCTGCGTCATGCCGAGAGGCGTGAAAATGCGCTCCTGCAGAAAGTCCCGGAACGGTTTTCCGGAAATCTTTTCCACCACCATCGCCAGCACGCAGTACCCTGAGTTGCTGTACGCCCAGTGTGCGCCCGGCGGAAACTTGGTGGCGTTCACCGACTCCATCCGTGCCAGCACGCCGGCTGCGTGGATCTGCGGGATCCGCTCCTCCGGGGTGTTCGCATATTCGCTTGCCAACAGGTCTTCGTAATCGAGCAGTCCTGAGGTATGGTTCAGAAGTTCCCGGATAGTAATGCCTCTCCCGTAAGCAGGGAACTCCGGAAAGACTTCTGTCAGGGGCTCGTCGTAGCGTAGCTTGCTGTCATGCACCAGCAGCATGACGGCCATCGCGGTGAACTGCTTGCTCAATGACGCCAGCCGGAAATTGGTGTGCTCGTCAATCTTGCGATGGGTGCGCAGGTCGGTCACGCCGTAACCGTGCTGGAACACCACCCGGCCGCCTTGAATGACCAGCACGGCCGCGCCCGGCGTGGAACTCCCCACCTTTGCGAACAGGGAATCGATGCGGGCTTCCGGGTTCCTTGTCGGCGGATCGGCAGCAGCCCACAAGACCACGCCTATCACCAGGCAGGCCGCCAGCACACCTGTGAACACCGCTTGCCGGCGGCCGTCTCGTCTGCCCAAGACAAACGTTCGCCGCTTCTTCCGACCCAAGGCTGTCTCTCCTGTACCAGCGGTTTGGCCGAGTCTACTCTCTCAGGGACGCTGCGCGAGGCAGCGCCCGGCGGCTTTCCCCTCGTGTGATCTGCGTCACAGACCGATTGTACGAAACGCGTAAGCTGGAATCGTTCGCGGGTAAGGACGCCGGGTATGTGTCGCGCCTCCATTTCGGTCCTGCTGATGCTGCTCCTGGGTGGCATGCTGGCCTTCGCCGCATCTTTTGCGCCTCTGCCCGCCCCGCCGCCCCGGATGCCCTGCGGTGGTCATCATTCCTGCTGTATCAGCCCTTCGCCGGGAACGGTTCCCGCTCTGCCCTCGACGCTGAACCGGCATCGCTCGCCGGTCGCCCGCAGTTGTGGCGCCCCTTTCGCGGTGCGGCCCAGCTCGAATTATGGAACTGGTTACGCGGTAGATACCTTGTCCCTGCCTACGCAATCTGCCTTCAGCACAGTGCTCCGCATCTGATCTCCTCGATCGTCCTATGCTCGTTCCCGATTCGCGAACCATGAAGCTGGTGGGAACACGAATGCATCACCACGAACTTATAAGGAGATCATCATGAAATCGAAACTGCTCGCGGTCCTTCTGGCCCTCAACGTGATGTGCTGGGCGCAGACCTCCACCACCCCGAACCCCGCTCCTGCGCCTGAGAAGAAGTCCGCCCCGGCCGAAGCCAAGCCCGCCTGCCCGTGCTGCGAACACATGGGCGCCGACCATGCCGCCATGCACAATGGCATGGAAAGCTGTTGCATGCACAAAGACGCTGCCGGAAAGGACAAGGACGCTATGTCCTGCTGCGCGGGCATGGACGACAAGATGGCTTGCGGCCGCGCGAAGGACAACAAGGCCACGGCGAAAGACGACAAGGCCCCGGCCTCCTGCTGCGGAAGCGGCAAATGCGCTGCAGGCAAGGAAATGAGCTGCTGCGCCGCGAAGGCAGGCGATGCCGACCACGACTGCTGCGGAGGCAACGCCTGCGGCAAGCATGACCATGCGCAGCACGCGGCGCCGGGAAACTAGTTCCACTGCGCCTGTTCGCCCTCCCGATCAGGCAAAAGGCCCCAGCATCGTCTGGGGCCTTTTCCAATTTCCTGTGCGGCCAGCTTAGTGGTAATCCGCGGCCGAAGGCGGGCCATCGCCATCTTGGCCCTGCCGGATCTCCCGCTCCAGCCGGTCGAGCAGTTCCTGCCGCGCTCCGCTCTTGAGTTCCCGCTGCAACTGCTCCAGGGCCAGCGCCACCACGTGATAATGATGCGCCCCGGCGAAACGCGGGTCCTTTGTGATGTCGAGCCACACGTTGTGCATCAGGCCGATGTCTTGCGGCCGCATGCGCGGTGTGTGCGGTCCCAGCAGGTACTCGTGGGCCGTGCCGTCCGCTTCATAGACTACTAGCGTGAGCCGCGGCCGCGGTTCCGGCAGCCGCTCCCAGGCGTCGCCGGTCAGCTTGCCCTGCTCATCCAAAGAGAGCTTGTTGGATTTTCCGCAGACGATCCGGCTCGAGGCCAGCCGCTGTGCCGTCACCACGATGGCTTCGAATACGTCCGTGCCCGGCACCACCAGCAGCGAAACCGGCTTGCCTTCTTTCTCCGCGACGGCGACCACCGCCGTGAACAGTTCCTGTTCATAGTGATCGAAGATCTGGCTGGCGTCGAATACATTGCTCCCGCTGAAGGTATGCTCGCGGTGATACAAGCGCACGCTCATCACCACCACGTCCTGTTTGGTCGTATCGGTGCTGTGCAGCACGCTCCGCAGGTAGTGGAGGCTCCTGGGGTCGCGCACTGCCACCAGGATGTTGCCCGGGCGCACTCCCATGGCGCCGCTGCCCAGTTCCTGGTTTCCGTAGACGCGGAACTGGTCCAGCTGCTCCGGCTTGCCGTGGCGTTCCTTGGCGACGTGCCGCTCCGACAGCGTGAAAATTATGAAGAACACCGCACTGAAAATCACGCCCGCCACCGTGGCTTGCGACTTGGTGAACAGATTTACCAGGGCGGTGAGAAACAGCACCACGAAAATCGCGGCCAGCCCCAGCGGGATTTCGGTTTGCCCAATATGCAGGTTTCCGGGCACTTTCCACTCGCGGTTCCCCGGCTCGGTAAAGCGGAGCACGAGGACCGCCAGCGACTTCATGGTGAAGCTCCAGATCACGCCGAAGGCATAGAGGGCCGCCAGGCTGTAGACGTCGCCGCGGCTCAGAATGATGGTCAGCAACTGCATCCCGACGATCAGGTTGATGATCCGGTACGTCGTCCCATACTTGTGCTGCGGCTTCTGGAACCACTCGGTGAGCACGCCATCCTCGGCCACGCGGTTCAGAACGCCGTTCGCGCCGACGATCGATGTATTCTGCGCGCCTGCCAGGATGAGCACCCCGACCAGCACCACGAATCCATGGAACAACAACTTGAGCGGCATCGGTCCGACCAGGTACATCGCGATGCCCCCGATCAGGTTCGCGAAAAAGTTCGGACGGACAGCGTCGGGAATGATCATGTACGCGAAGAACGACACCAGCGACGTGAACAGCAGGCTGTAAATGAAGATCACCAGCCCCGTCTTTTCCAGGTTCTTCAGCTTGGGATGCTCGATCTCCCGGTTCACCTGGGCCAGCGTTTCCTCCCCGCTCATGGCCAGCACCGAGTGTCCGAACCCTACAAACATGATGACCAGGGTCAGCTTGCTGAACCAGGTGCCATCCAGCCAGCCCAACGACTCTTTGTTGAGGGGAATGACGCCCGGGTGAAGGGGGTTCGGCGGCCAATGAATGCCGATCTTGAATATCGTGATCGTGCTCCACAACACCAAAATCACTACCATGACCGTGGTGACGATCATGATCTGCAGGGCTTTCTCGCTCGATTCGTGAATGCCCTGGATGTTCTTCCACCAGAAGTAGGTCACCACGCATAGGGCAAAGGCCGCCGAGAAGTAATTCTCATTGAGCGTGATGGGGTGGTGCAGGTAGGTTCCGATGTCCTCGATGAACCCGGCCAGGTACTGCCCTGCCGACACGGCGCTAATGGGCCCGGTCAGCACGTAATCGAACAGCAGCGCCGACACCGAGAACTTGGCCAGCGTGCTGCCCATCGCCTCTTTCACCACGCGGTATACGCCGCCGCGCACAAACATGGCGCTCGACTCGATGTACAACGCCCGCACGGCGTAGCTGAACAGCATCACCGCCAGAATGAACCACGCGGCGCTCTTGCCGATCACCTTTTCGGCATCGCCGCCCGCGTAATACGCGGACGAAGCCAGGTCCGACAGCACGATGGCCGCCGCCCGCCAGAATGAAATAAAGGTCAGCATCACCGTCGTGGCGACGAAAACCTTGACCGCGGGACGACGGGAACTTTCTAGGGAAGAAGTAGACATGGGGCGTTGCTGTCCCCAATCAGGCGATTGGGAAACCTATCGAAGATAGCACAGGGCCTGCCCCACGGGCACTATTGTGCCCGGCGCAGCCTGGGCAGATTTCAGGAAGGTTAGAGTCGTGGCATGGCGCGTCCCGCGGAGCCCGGCGGTCTTCGGGGAACGTCGAGCCGACCGCCGACGGCAAATTCACAGATCAGGCAGTGGCCTTCGGCTCCGGTGGTTGCATCGAGATGTGCGTCCTGGTTACCCGCTCGTGCCAGCACAGTCCGTCTTCATCGAGGAACTGCCACGCGTACCCCATGCCCAGCGCCGCCAGCGAAAGCACATGGCACAACACTCGCGCGCGCCGCAACTGCCGTCCCGCCGGCTTGCCGTCGAACCGTTCCAGCCTCAACCGCAGGATTCTCAACCCCGGGGTCAGGCCGCAGTACACCAGGAGCAAGTACTGGTACGCAAACCAGAACACACCCAGCAATCCCGACCCTGCCAGCGCCGCCGGCCACAGACCGGGGATCGTATGCGTGGTCCGGTAAAACACCGCGCCGAACAGCAGCGTGGCGAACAGCACCAGCAACGCGTCCAGCGCGGTGGCCAGGGCCCGATGCGCCCGCGGCGCCGACTGCAGCGGCATGTCGATTCCCGCCAGCCGATCCGGTTCCGTCTGGGCCGTGGGTTCGAGGGTGATTCCCCCCAGCGCTGGCGGTGGAGGCACGACCTCGGGGGCCTCGAGGATTCGCGGACGGTCCAGCACGGGCTCTGCCAGGAAATGCGAAAAATCCTCCGCCACGTAAGCCGGAGCAGGGAACTCGATGACTTTCGCCGGTTCCTGTCGTCGAGCGGGGGCCGGCGGGGGCACTTCCACAGCGTTTTCCGGGACGCCCGTGCTCACCACCGGCTGGCGCGCCACCGACTCCAGCGCCACCGCCGCCGAACTCACGCGCGGCGGAACCTGCGTCTCGCTCCTAAGCTGGGGAGCGGCCGCCCTCTCGCGCGGCCCCACCGTCGATGGTCCCTCGGGAGCCTCAAGCTTCAGCCGCAGCGAAGGATACCGCGGCCCGCGCGGCCGTCGCCGCGCCCGGTAGCGGTGCAGTCGCTCCGAGACTTCCCGCCGCCAGGCCGCCGGATCCTCCTGCGGCAGCAGTTCCGGCGGCAGCAGTGCGGAGACCGGCGCAGGCGCGCACCTGCACTCGCCGTTGCAACGCAGACACGTCATCGAGGAGCTTGCGAGAAACGCCAGGGCCAGAGCGAGGCCACATGCGGAACAACGAAACCAAACTTATGATCCCCGGCGCTTTTGCCTCTCAGGCCAGCGCCGTGCTAAGTTCACGAAGTCCCCGAAACTCGACCGCGGTTGGGGCCTCCGTGCGCTTTCCATGATTGCCCGCACTCGAATCCTTATCACGGCGGCTTTCGTTTGTCATCTCCTTCTGGCCCCCCGTTTAGTTACCAGCCAGTTGCTTTCCGCCCCAAAGCAGGACATCCCTGCGCCCAGCGTCCCCCCTCCGCCTCCAATCGCCCGTCCCGGGCAGGACGTGCGCATCCAGGCCCTCGAACAGGAGAAAGACGGCCCCCGGTTTAAACTCCGCGGCCACGTCGAGATCCGCTACGAAACCTTCACTCTCTACGCCGACGAAGTCACCTACAATTCCGACAGCGGAGAGGCCGCCGCCGACGGCCACGTGGTCCTCGACGGTGGACCCGATGACGAACACATCGAGGCCAGCGACGGCGTTTACAATCTGCGCGGCGAAAGCGGCACGTTCCATAATGTCATCGGCACCCTCGGACTCCGCATAAAGGGCAGCGGCACGATCCTCACATCCAGCAGTCCTTTCGCCATTGCCGGGAAGACCGTGCAGAAAACCGGACCCGATCACTACCTGGTCGAAGACGGCTCGGTCACCACCTGCGAACTCCCCCGTCCCAAGTGGACGTTCAATGCGCATAAGGCGACCGTCGATGTCAGCGGCAACGCTGTCGTCTACCGCAGCAGCTTCCGCATTCGGGGGGTGCCCGTCTTCTATTTCCCCTATGCCGCCTTCCCGGCGCAGCGCTTCGGGCGCAAGTCCGGATTCCTCATCCCCAGCTTTGGCCGCTCTTCCACCAAGGGCACCATCTTTGGGGATTCCTTCTATTGGGCCATCAATCGCAGCATGGACGTGACCGCCGGCGCCGAGTACTACTCCCAGCGCGGCTGGGCCGAACGCGGCCAGTTTCGCGCCCGGCCCAGCGATACCTCCTACATCGACCTTACCTACTTTGGCGTCGTTGACCGCAAGCACCAGGGCGGGCAGGAAGTCAACCTGGCCGGGGAAGGCCGTTTTCTGCAGAACTTCCGCTCGGTGGCCAGCATCGACTACCTGAGCTCGTTCGTTTTCCGGCTGGCCTTCAGCGAAACCTTCACCCAGGCCGTCAATTCCGAGGTGAAGTCCCAGGCTTTTCTTTCCAACACCACACGCGGCTTCTCCTACAACGCGCTCGTCCAGCGCTATCAGGACTTCGAAAGCTCCCAGAATGGCGACGTCATCACCATCCTGCACGCTCCCAGCTTCGGCCTCTCGAGCGTCGATCGCCGGCTCGGCCACACGCCGGTTTACTGGTCCCTCGATGCCGCGGTCGAAGGCCTCTCCCGCAGCGAGCCCGGATTCCGCACCGCCAATCTTGTCGGGCGTTTCGACCTCACGCCCGCCCTCTCCCTGCCGTTGTTGTCTCACGGCTGGTCGCTGCGTCCCGAACTGGCACTGCGCGATACCTATTACACCCAGCAGTTGCTGCCCACCGGGAATCCCGGCAGCGCCGTCGACAACCCGATCAACCGCAAGGCCCTGGAGGCCTCGGTCGATCTCCGCCCGCCCGCGCTCGCGCGCGTTTTCGAGCGTTCTGTGTTCGGCCGGAGAGTCAAGCATGTGATCGAGCCGCACGCCACCTACCGCTACGTCACCGGCATCAGCAATTTCGCCAAGGTCCTCCGCTTCGACGCCCGTGACATCCTCAGCAACACCAACGAAGTGGAATACGGCATCGTCAACCGCATCTTCTCCAAGCGCAGCAGCGAGCAAACCGAGGACTGCGCCCCCTCGGCCATGTCGTCGCTGCGCATCGGCGCCCCCGGCGAGCAACTGCAACCCTGGGAACGCACCTATACTCTCGAGAGCATCCCCTGCTCCGCGCAACCGCAGGTGCGTGAGATTGTCACCTGGGAACTTGCGCAAAAGTATTTCCTCGATCCCGACTTTGACGGGGCTGTTGTGAACGGCCGCCGCAACGTGCTCGCCACCACCGCTGACTTCTCCGGTATCGCGTTCCTTACCGGGCCGCGCCATCTCTCTCCAATCATCTCCCGCTTGCGCGTGCGCACCAGTTCCCAGGCCGATGCCGAATGGGACATTGACTACGACTTCCAGAAGGGCCGCGTCAACGCTTCGACTGCCCTGCTCAACTACCACCTCGGCGCTTTCACCTTCGGCGGCGGCGATGCGTACGTGCAGGCCCTTCCCGGCCTGACCTTCGTCCCCAACGTCCAGCAGGACTTCAACCAGTTCCGTATCCTGTTCGGGTACGGCAACCCCAGCAAACGCGGCTTCAGCGGCGCCACCAGCTTTGGCTTCGATGCCAATCTCGGCTTACTGCAATACGCCACCGCCCAGACCACTTATAACTGGGACTGCTGCGGCATCACGGTCGAATACCGGCGCTTCGCGCTGGGCTCCGTCCGCAATGAGAACCAGTTCCGCTTCAGCTTCACCCTCGCCAACATCGGCTCCCTCGGCAACCTGCGCCGGCAGGAGAGGTTGTACTAGCGACTCGCCGATGTGTTTACCGATGCCAAGCATCCTTGCACCCCGGGTCCAGACACCTTCGTGGCCATACGGTCCGGGCGAGGGCCAGCCGAACGAAGTTGAGGGGGCGCAGTGCTCCTGAGAACCGCCGCTGCCGACTGGAAAGTTTCACCACCGAGGGTTCTGCCCCCGCGCTCCCGCGCCGGCAACCCCGGGAGCCACTCGCTGTATTAACATCTTTGCCATGCTCCTTCCCCTTGACCTCGCCGCCAAGCAGGCCAAACTCGACGAGCAACTCCGGCTTCTCGGCCGCACTCTCGTCGCCTATTCCGGCGGAGTCGACTCGGCCTACCTCGCCTGGGCCGCGCATCACGCCCTGGGCGCCGGCATGCTGGCGGTCATCGCCGACTCTCCCAGCCTCGCGCGCACCCAGCTTGCCGATGCCCTGGCCTTCGCGCGCGAACAGAACATCCCGGTCGAAGTCATCCCGACCACGGAACTCGACCGCCCCGACTACGCCCGTAATGACGCCTCCCGCTGCTTCCACTGCAAGGACGAACTGTTCACCGTGATGGAACAAGTCCGCCAAAAACACGGCTTCGACGCCATCGCCTACGGCGTCAACCTCGACGACCAATCTGACTTTCGCCCCGGGCAGCAGGCTGCCCGCCGGCACCGCGTCGCCGCGCCGCTGCTCGCCGCTGGGCTCACAAAAAACGACCTCCGCACCCTGGCCCGCGCCGCCGGGCTTCGCCTGTGGGACAAACCGGCTTCTGCTTGCCTGTCCTCGCGCATCGAGTACGGCCGCCCCGTCACCCGCGAAGCGCTCTCCGCCGTCGAGCAGGGCGAAGATGCCCTCCGCTCCCTCGGATTCCGCCAGTTCCGTGTTCGTCACCACGGCGACATCGTCCGCATCGAAATCGCGCGGGACGAACTGCCCCGCGCCCTCGATCCCGGGCTCGCCGCCGAATTCACCCGGATCTTCAAGGCGCTCGGATTCAAATTCGTTACCCTCGACCTTGAAGGCTTCCGCTCCGGTTCCATGAACGCCCTGCTTCCGCCCGAAGACCTTTTGCGCGCCGGCTGATTACTCCGAGCGGACCCTGTTTGTGCGCCTTCCCCGCCGTTGCCTGTGAGATAATCAAGCTTTAGTCCGGATGCTAAGGCGGTTCCTATTGACGCTTCTTCAACGCTCGTTCTTTCTCCTCTTGGCCATTTGTCTCGGATGCTCGGCTCAATCCAATCCCGCGAACCCCACGTCGGCTGACACCGCAAAAGCCATCGAGCGCCAGGTGCGCGCGTACTACAAGCTGCCACCCGACGTCCAGGTCGTCATCGGCCCCATCCAGCCCAGCAACTTCTCCAATTACGACGCCGTGAAACTGGCCTTCCTCAAGGGCACGCGCAAGGACGAATACGAGTTCCTCCTCGCCAAGGACCGCAAGACGCTCGTCAAGATGACTACCCTGGACCTGACCAAGGACCCCAACGCGGAAATCGTCAAGAAGATTGATCTCAGCGGCCGTCCCACGCGGGGAAACAAGAACGCCAAGGTCGTCGTCGTCAACTTCGACGACTTCCAGTGTCCTTTCTGTTCGCGCATGCACCAGACCTTGTTCCCCGAGATCTACAAGGAGTACGGCGATCGCGTGCTGTTCGTGTACAAGGACTACCCGCTCGAGGAAATCCACCCCTGGGCCGTGCATGCCGCTGTCAACGCCAATTGTCTGGCCGTCCAGAACAACGATGCCTACTGGGACTATGCCGATTACCTGCATGCCAACCAGCACGTGATCAATGCCGAGCAGGGGCATGACGCGCAGATCGGCGCCCTCGACCGCAGCGCCCTGCTGCAGGCGCAGCAGCACAATCTCGACAATGTCAAACTGCTGGCTTGCATGAAGGCGCAGGACCAGAGCGCCGTCCGCGCTTCGATCAAGGAAGGCGACGCGGTCGGCGTGCAGGCCACGCCCACGCTGTTCGTCAATGGCGAGGAGATGGATGGCGCCCTGCCCATCGCCGAGATCCGCGCCGTGCTCGACCGGGCGCTCACACAGGCGGGCGTCCAGCCTCCAGCCCATCCCGGATCGACCCAGCCAGAATCGGGCGCACTCGCAAAATGAAGCTCACGTCTCCGCAGACTTCGATCCACACTGAGGGGGGGCTTCGCTTGACTCGCCACCCGCTTTGGTTCGGCCGCCTGCTCCCGTTCTGCGCTGTTTCCGCGACGCTGTTTCTCGCCGCCTGCCAGCCCAAGCAGGGCAGCGCTGACGTGATGGCCTCCGTCGACGGCCGCAAGATCCTCCGCGCCGACGTCGAAAAGTACTATCTCAACCAGACCGCGGGCTCCGACCAGCCCCAGGCTCCCGTCGGCGAACAGGCCACCAGCCTCCGCCTCAGCATCCTGCGCGAGCTGATCGACAACGAGATCATCATGCGCCGTGCCGAAAAACTCGGCTTGCTCGCCACCGACGAAGAGGTCGACCGCGAAGTCAACAAGGTCAAGGCCCCCTACACCCAGGAACAGTTCGACCAGAAACTCAAAGACAAGAAGATCACGCTCGACGATTTCCGCCGCGATCTTCGCCGTTCGCTCACCGTGGACAAGGTTCTCAACAAGGAAGTCACGTCCAAAATCAACATCACCGATCAGGACGTCAACGATTACTACAACGCCCACAAGGGCGAGTTCAATCTCATCGAGCCCCAGTACCACCTGGCCCAGATTTACGTCTCGCCGCTCCCGAACCCGCAGGTCCACAACTTGAAGAACGACAAGGCCGCGAACGAAGCCGATGCCCGCAAGAAGATCCAGATGCTCGCCAACCGTCTGGACAGCGGCGACGATTTCGCCACCCTGGCCATGAATTTCTCGGAAGACAGCGAGACCTCCGCCAACGGCGGCGATCTGGGCTTCACGCCGGAATCCGCCCTGCAGCGCACCGATCCCGCTACCCGCGAAGCCGTCATGAAGCTCAAGCCTGGCCAATACAGCCCGGTCATCACCGTCCAGGACCCGGCCAGCAAGCGCCTTGTCGGCTTCCGCATCGTGCGCCTGGTGGCCAAGGAGCCCGCCGGCCAGCGCGAACTCGGCGATCCGAGGGTGCAACAGGCCATTCGCTCCCAGCTCCGGGACCGCCGCGAACAGCTACTGAAAGCCGCCTACTACGAAACCCTTCGCGACGCCGCCAAAGTGGAAAACTTTTACGCCGAGCAGATCCTGAAAGACGCCGGGGCAGGAAAGTAATTGCTTGGGGAGGGACAGAGGACGGCACCTCGCCAAGCTTGCCATCCCGCGCGGCGAAGCGAGACCGGCGCTTCGGTCCACCTTTTTTCGAAGGCCGTCGCCCGCTCCACGCCGCCGTGTGACCCCGCTCACACCCACGCCGCCGCCCTCTCCGAGCTACCCTCGTAGGCGGCAAGGTGCGGGCCGCTGCCCCGTAAATTAGAATGACCGGGCGCAGCCTGCGACGCAGATCCTGGCGCTCGTGACGACCGCTATGTTCAAGAAGATCCTCATCGCCAATCGCGGAGAGATCGCCGTGCGCGTCATCCGCGCCTGCCGCGAATTGGGCATCCCCTCGGTGGCCGTCTTCTCCGAAGTCGATCGCGCGGCCCTGCACGTGCGCAAAGCTGACGAGGCCTACCTGCTGGGCCCGGCCGCCGCTTCCGAGTCCTACCTGAACATCGACAAGATTATCGCCGTCGCCCGCAAAAGCGGGGCTGACGCCATCCATCCCGGCTACGGCTTTCTCTCGGAGAACCCGCGCTTTGCCCGCGCTTGCGGCGAAGCCGGCATCAAGTTCATCGGGCCTACCGCCGCCTCCATGGAGATGATGGGCTCCAAGACCCGCGCCCGCCAGCACATGGAGAAGGCCGGAGTGCCTTTCGTCCCGGGCACCTCTCGTGGAGTGGAATCCCCGGAGGAAGCTCTGCGTGTCGCCCAGAACATCGGCTACCCCGTCATGCTCAAGGCGGCCGCCGGCGGCGGCGGCAAGGGGATGCGCCTCGTTCACACTCCTCAGGAACTCCCGTCTGCCCTGGAGAGCGCGCGCAGCGAGGCCCACCGCGCTTTCGCCAGCGACGAGGTCTACATCGAAAAGGCCATCCTGAATCCGCGTCACATCGAAATGCAGGTCCTCGCCGACGAATACGGCAACACCGTCTACCTTGGCGAGCGCGAGTGCTCCATTCAGCGCCGCCACCAGAAAGTGCTCGAGGAATCCCCCTCACCGATCGTCGATCCTGAAATGCGCCGCCGCATGGGCGAAATCGCCGTGCGCGTCGCCAAAGCGGCCGGCTACACCAACGCCGGCACCATCGAGTTCCTCGCCGACCAGCAGAAGAACTTCTACTTTCTCGAGATGAACACGCGCTTGCAGGTCGAGCACCCAGTCACCGAACTCACCACCGGGCTCGATCTCGTGCACCTGCAGATTCGCATTGCCGCCGGAGAAGAACTCCCCTTCCGGCAGCAGGACGTGCTAATCCGCGGCCACGCCATCGAGTGCCGCATCTACGCCGAGGATCCCGACAACCACTACTTCCCCAGCCCCGGTAAGATCTCGCTGCTGCTCCTGCCTTCCGGCCCCGGCATCCGCCGCGACAGCGGCATGTATGAGGGCTGGACCGTGCCCATCGACTACGATCCGCTGCTGGCCAAGCTCATCGGCTATGGCACCGATCGCGAGCAGGCCACGGCGCGCCTGGTCCGCGCGCTCAACGAATACTTCGTCGGCGGCATCAAAACCAACCTCTCGCTGTTCCGTCGCATTCTGAACGACCCCGACTTCCGCGCCGGCCGGCTCGATACCGGCTTCCTCGACCGCCTGCTCGAGAAACCACAGGCCCAGGAGGACGCTGACGGAAACGCTGCCCGCATCGCCGCGATCGCTGCCGGAGTCTTCGCGGTGCTTGACCCCGAAACGGCGCGCAAGGAACCGGCTTCCGCCAACGGGGGCGGAGGGCACGGGCACTCTAACTGGAAACGAATCGGAAGGGAAGAAGCCCTCAAGTAGTTCGCGGCGCACGGCCGTGCCGCGCGAACAGGATTTATGACCTACGAAGTCACTGTCGAAGGCAAGCAATTCCGGCTCGAGCTCAACCGCATCGACGGCCGCTGGCAATGCAGCCTCGACGGCCACGAGATCCGTTTCGACGCCGTCGTGCCTCGCCGCGACGTGCTTTCGATCCTCATCGACGGCAAGGCATACGAGATCAAGCGCGAGCGCACTGCCACCGACCTCCACCTGTGGGTCGGGCCGCGCCGCTACGACGTCCAGTTCCGGGACCCGCGCTCCCTGCGCAGCCGCGCCGCTTCCGACGACGGCAAAGGCCCGCGCAAGCTCGTCGCCCCCATGCCCGGCAAAGTCATTCGCGTGCTGATCCCCGAAAACGAAGAAGTTGAGGCAGGACAGGGGGTCCTCGTCGTCGAAGCCATGAAAATGCAGAACGAGATCAAGTCCCCCAAGAAAGGCGTAGTCCGCAAGCTGGTCGCCGCCCCCGGCGCCAACGTCAACGCCGGAGATGTCCTGGCGGTCGTCGAGTAAGCTGCAGCATCAGACTGGGCTGGCCAAGAAGAAGAGGGCGAGTACGCGCCGGTTCGCATGGCTGGGACCTCGTTGCTCCGAGTTGCCCCTCGCTGCGCTGCCAGAGCGAAGACCGGCGAGGAATCTCTGGTTTGTGAGCACCGAGATTTCTGCGCGACTGGAGGCGCCGGGGTGTGCCTGGGCTGCCTGCGCTAAGCGGACTCGGCGTGCCTGGCAGCGCAACCGAATCTTTGCCTCCTTTCCACAGGCCTGGGCACGCCGCCCATGATTTAATAAGTCCCATGAAATATTGCCGCTTTCATTCCAATGGCGACGTGGTCTACGGGCTGGTCGAGTCGGTCGCGGGACGCGACGAAATCACCCGTCTCCTGGTGACTCCACCGGAAGAAGTCAACGGAGACATGGACGAGCTCCGCACCAAGCGCGTCGATCACATTTCCTTGAGCGACGCGGAGCTGGCCTTCCCCGTCCGCCCTTCGAAGATCGTCTGCGTCGGGCGTAACTACCGCGAGCACGCCGCCGAGCTCGGTCACCCTCTTCCCACCGAGCCGCTGCTGTTCTTCAAGCCCACCACTGCGCTCAACTCGCCCGGGGGCCAGATCCGGCGCCCTCGCGTCTCTGCGCGCACCGACTACGAAGGTGAACTTGGCGTCATCATCAGCAAGCCCTGCTACAAACTCGGCGACTCCGACGACGTCCGCCCCTACATCCTCGGCTACACTTGCGTCAACGACTTCACCGCCCGCGATCTGCAGGACAAGGACGGCCAATGGACCCGCGCCAAGGGCTTCGACACCTTCTGTCCCGTGGGCCCCCTCGTCAGCGACGAGATCGACCCCTGGGCCGGCGTCGCCGTGAAAACCACGGTCAATGGCGCAGTCCGTCAGGACGGCAACACCCGCGATTTCATTTTCCCACTGGATGTCATCCTCCGTTACATCTCGCAGGTCATGACTCTCCAGCCCGGCGATCTCATCGCGACCGGCACGCCCAAGGGCGTTGGCCCCGTTGTCGCCGGAGACCAGATCGAGGTCAGCGTTGAAGGCATAGGCACCCTGCGCAACACGGTAGTGGATGAATAACCCTGGAACCTTGCGGAGCACCTGAGCGTTCGCCCGGTGATCCTGTCACCAGTCGTCAGTCTCCAGTCGCCAGCAACGACCGATTCTGCTGATGACTGGCGACTCAGGACTGACGGCTGTGTTCCCTTGCCCCTTCGTAACCCACCCACCCCTTCCGCGATTTGCCTTTCCGGCTTATCCTGTCCTTTAGGAATTCCCCTCCGGTCATGAACCCGTTCCGTATTTATAGCGTTGTCCTCGGCTGCGCCGCCATCTTCTCCGCCATCTACTTCGTTCTGAACCGCAAGCCCAAGAGCCCAGAAGAAGTCGAGCGCAAGCGCCGCGAGTGGCTTGACAGCGTGGGCCGCATCACCGACGGTACGGTCATCGACGTGCAGGAACTGCCGCTCGACGACCAGCGGTCTTCCACCATGCTCATTTATCAGTACGACGTCGCCGGCGTCTCCTACGAGGCCTCGCAGGACATCACATACCTCCGCCAGTGGGTCAACCTGCATTCCTGCCGCCTTGGCCTGCCCACCTCCGTCCGCTACGACCCTCAAAATCCGGGCAACTCCCTCGTTGTCTCCGAGCGCTGGATGGGGTTGCGACAGTGAGGCGTTGACCTGTTCTCTGGGAGCAGGGAAGCAGCCAGAACAGACGGACGATCTTTGTCCCTGAACGAACCCGCAGGTGGAAGGACTCCATCGCCGGCATGAGCAGTCGTCGCGTCCCGGATCTTGGTGGCCCCCGCCCGGTCCCTGCAGAACACGGTCAATCCCCCGGCCAGGTGTCGGGAGATTTCCCGTGGAGAAGTAGAAGCCCAGCCCGAAGCAGGGCCAGGCAAGGCTGGCGGTCGATCGCAGCGACTACGCGTGTACGGTCTCAGGCTTCGCTGCCAGCAACTGGCGCAAAACGTACTGCAGGATGCCGCCGTTAGCATAGTAGAGTGCTTCCTGCGGCGTGTCGATGCGGACCAGCGCCTGGAACTCAGTCACCGCACCGTTCCTTGACGCCTTCAGAGGGAGCTTGCGGCCGGCAGTGAAATGCTCAATGACATCGCGGATGCCGGCGATCTCGAAGACCTCTTCCCCGCTCAGCTGCAGGGTCTCGGCGTTGTCACCGGGCAGGAATTGCAGCGGCAAAATTCCCATGCCGACCAGGTTCGAGCGGTGGATGCGCTCGTAGCTTTCGGCAATCACGGCCTGCACGCCCAGCAAACGCGGCCCTTTCGCCGCCCAGTCGCGGGAGGACCCCGAGCCGTATTCCTTTCCGGCGAGGACCACGAGGGGGATGCCTTCGGCGATGTACTTGGCTGACGCGTCATAGATCGACATTTCGGCGCCGTCAGGCCAATGGCGGGTGAAGCCGCCTTCGGTCGCGACCATCTTGTTGCGCAGGCGCGTGTTGGCGAAGGTGCCGCGCACCATGACTTCGTGATTGCCGCGGCGCGAGCCATAGGAGTTGAAGTCGGCGGGCTTGACGCCGTGCTCGATCAGATATCTTCCGGCGGGGCTGTCTTTCTTGATGGAGCCGGCCGGGGAGATGTGGTCGGTGGTCACGCTGTCACCGAGGACGGCGAGCACGCGGGCGCCCTTGATGTCTTCGACGGCAGTCGGCTTCAGCCGCATGTCGTCGAAATAGGGTGCCCTGCGGATGTAGGTGGAGCCGTGCTCCCAAAGGTAGGTCTGGCCCTGGGGCACGGGCAGCGAGCGCCAGCGAGAATCGCCATCGTAGACCTCGGCGTAGCTCTTGCGGAACATGTCGGACGAAATTTGCTGGACAGCCCGGTCGACTTCCTGCTGGGTCGGCCAGATGTCCGCGAGATAGACCGGCTTGCCATCTTTGCCTTGGCCGAGGGCGTCTTTTTTCAGGTCAACGTCGATGCGGCCGGCGAGCGCAAAAGCAACGACGAGCGGGGGAGACATCAAGTAGTTGGCGCGGACTTCGGAATTGATGCGGCCTTCGAAGTTGCGGTTCCCGGAAAGCACCGAGGCCACGACCAGGTTCTTCTCGTCGATGGCTTGCGAGACCTCGGCCGGCAACGGGCCGGAGTTCCCAATGCAGGTGGTGCAACCGTAGCCCACGAGGTGGAACTTCAGTTTCTCGAGATACGGGAGGAGCCCGGCCTTGGCCAGGTAGTCGGTGACCACCTTGGAGCCCGGAGCGAGCGAGGTCTTGACCCAGGGCGGCGTCTGGAGCCCGCGCTCCACGGCCTTCTTTGCGAGCAGGCCGGCTGCCATCAGGACCGAGGGGTTCGAAGTGTTGGTGCAGCTGGTGATGGCCGCGATCACGACGCTGCCGTGCTGGAGCGCGTCCTTGACGTTGGCGGGAACGTGCTCCTTGACGCGGGAATCTTCAACCCCGACGGCGGTAGGATTTCCGCCTTCCTGCTCCCAGCGGCCCACCTGCTTCAGCGTGCTGTCGTTGGTGACGGTCGCCGCCGCCGGCTTGGCCTTGGGCTTGATGAGCGAGGGCAGGGCCTGGCGAAAGGAATCGCCTGCATTCGACAGGGCCACCCGGTCCTGCGGACGCTTCGGTCCTGCTAGGCTCGGCTCAACGGTGGCCAGGTCGAGTGAGAGCAGTTCCGAGTACTGGGCTTCGGGCGTGCTCTCGTCGTGAAACAAGCCTTGCTCGCGGGCGTAGGTCTCGACCAGCGCGATCTGTTCCTCGGAGCGGCCCGTCAGTCGCAAGTAGCGCAGGCTCTCTTTATCGATGGGGAAGATGCCGCAGGTCGCGCCGTACTCGGGCGACATGTTGGCGATGGTGGCGCGATCGGCAAGCGGCAAATCCCGCAGGCCGGGGCCGAAGTACTCCACGAACTTCCCGACGACGCCGTGCTTGCGCAGCATTTCGGTGATGGTGAGAACCAGATCGGTGGCGGTCGCTGCTTCGCACAGGCGGCCGGTGAGCTTCACACCGACCACGAGCGGGATCAGCATCGAGACGGGCTGGCCGAGCATGGCGGCCTCGGCCTCGATTCCGCCGACGCCCCAGCCCAGCACGCCGAGGCCGTTGATCATGGTGGTGTGCGAGTCGGTGCCCACCAGCGTATCGGGATAGGCAATGCGCTGGCCGTCGGTTTCCTGCACGAACACGACGCGTGCCAGATATTCCAGATTTACCTGGTGCACGATGCCGGTGTCGGGGGGAACGATGGCCAGGTTGTGAAAGGCTTTCTGGCCCCAGCGGAGAAAGGCGTAGCGCTCCTTGTTGCGCAGAAATTCCAGTTCGGCGTTGAGGCTGAAGGCCTGCGCGCTGCCGAATTCGTCCACCTGTACGGAGTGGTCGATGACGAGCTCGGCGGGCTGCAGCGGGTTGATCAGCTTCGGGTCGCCGCCCAGACGCTTCATGGCGTCGCGCATCGCGGCAAGGTCGACCACCGCGGGCACGCCGGTGAAGTCCTGCAGCAGGACGCGGCTCGGGGTGAAGGCGATCTCCTTGTCCGGCCTTGACTGGCTGTTCCAGGCGGCGAGCGCGCGCACTTCTTCCCGGGTGACGTTGCGGCCGTCTTCGGTGCGCAGCAGGTTCTCGAGCAGAATGCGGAGACAGTAGGGCAGGTGTTTCGTGGAAATGCCCTGCCGGTCGAGCGCGTCGAGGCGATAGATCTCGTAGTCTTTGCTGCCGACACGAAGAGTGGAGCGGCTTTGGAAGCTGTTCAACGGCATGAGTCGGTCCTTTCGGTTCCGGGTAGACAGAGGTGCGGGCGCGTGCTCATGGCGCAGGCCTGAAAACGGCGCTCCGCACCGGAGAGAGAACCTTCTAGTTTAAAACTTTCCGCCGAAAGTTTGGTAGAGCAGGAGGCCGTTGAGGGCAACAATGATGGCGACGGTTGCGTAGGCCATCCAGTTGGTGCGCCTTCCGTTGACCAGATCGCCCATCAAGTCGGCGCGGCGCGTGAGAAGGATCAGCGGGACCAGGGCAAAGGGCAAGGCGAAGCTCAGCACGACCTGGGACAGCACGAGGATCTTGAGGGGATCGAGGCCGGCGGCAATGACCAGGACCGCGGGCAGCATGGTGATGAAGCGGCGCAGGAAGATGCTGATCTTGATGTCGAGGAAGCCTTCGAGAATGACCTGGCCGGCCATGGTGCCGACGGTCGAGGAAGAAAGTCCGGAGAACAGCAAGGCGACGGCGAACGCGGTGGCCGACAAGTTTCCGAGCAGCGGTTTCAGGGTCTCATGGGCCTGCTCGATCGAGGCCACCGGCCGGCCGGCATGCGCGAACACGGCAGCGGCCATGACAATCATGGCGGAGTTCACCAGCCAGGCGCCGTTCATGGCGGCGAACACGTCGATGAGCTCGTAGTGGGCATGCCGCAGCTTCTGGAGATACTGGCCGGTGGGGCAGCTGAAGTTGTCTTCCTTGAGCCGCGACTGCACCAAGGCAGAATGCAGGTAGACGACATGCGGCATCACGGTCGCGCCCAGCATGCCCACGGCAATATAGACGCTGCCCGAGGAGAGGTGGGGGATGGCGACATAGTGAACCACTTGTCCCCAGTCGGGTTTGGCCAGGAAGATCTCAATGCCATAACAGGCCCCGATGCCGAAGACGAATCCCATGATGACCTGCTCGAGCCGGCGGAACCCGTAGAGCTCGCTGGCCAGGATCAGGAACACGCAGACGCCGGTGACCAACGCGGCCGCCAGCAGGGGGATGTGGAACAGGAGGTAGAAACCCAGGACCGCTCCGAGGAACTCGGCCAGGTCGGTCGCGATGGCTGCCAGTTCGGCTGCCGTCCACAGGCCAAAGTTGACGGCCGGGGCAAATTCCTTGCGGCAGTTCTGGGGGAGGGTTCGCCCGGTCGCGATGCCCAGCTTGGCCGAAAGGTACTGGATGAGGATGGCCATGAGGTTCGACCACAGCAGCACCCACAGCAGGCTGTAGCCGAACTCGGTCCCGCCCTGAATGTTGGTGGCGAAGTTTCCGGGATCAATGTAAGCGACGCTGGCCACAAAGGCCGGACCGAAATAGGCCCACACCTGCCGGCTGCGAAAGGCAGGCAGCCACTTGAAACGGATTTTTCCGTTCAATGCCGCGGCTTGTGGAGGATTGCCCATGGACCGAGACACGCTCCCCGCATCCAGGAACGTTAGATAGAGTATACCGCAGGAAGTAAACTATAGTTAACAAACACGAAAGTAATCGAAGAGAAGGCGAAAGAGGGTGGGGTCAGCGCCGGGGACGATGGCCGTGGCCTTCAACAGCAACCCAAACGCGCTCGGCGGCGCCGCTGCCTAAGGCAATGTTCCCTGCGTCGGTCTTCAGATTCAGCGTCTGGTCGTAGTTGCGGCTCTCGACGCGGACCTTTGCTCCCGGGCGAATGGCCCGGGACTCGAGGAACTCCAGTAGCTTGCGATCGCGCTCGTAAATTCCGCTGACCAGGTAGCTCCTGCCGCCTTCGGCTTCAGAGAGAAGGACAAGGCCCCGCTGGCGGCGGCTGGCCGGACTTTCGAGTTCGCTGAGGTTTCCATGCGGGCAGGCGCCCGCGCGTCCCAGGCGGGACATCAGCTTGGCCTCGAAATCCGGGGAGACGGCGTGCTCGAGGCGCTCGGCCTCGTCGTGCACCTTGAACCACTCCATGCCGAACATCTCGGAGAGCATGCGCTCAATGAGGTGGTGGCGCAGCGTGAGGCGGCGGGCGATCTTGCGTCCGGCAGCGGTCAGGCGCACGTGACCATCGTTCTGCACGCGCACGAAGCCGTCTTTCTTGAGGCGGCGGAGGGCCATCGTGACCGCGGGCGGCGAGACCTGGAGCCAGTGGGCGAGGGTCGCCGAGATGACCGCCTCGCCCTCGGTCTCGGCTTCCAGGATCGCTTTTAAGTAGTCCTCTTTGGAAACCGTGATCATCAGGGAGAATTATACTTCGGGGTTAATCGCGGTTAACAGGCGCAACCGGGAGACTGCGCGGCCGGGGCGGAAGATCAGCAGGCGGGTTGGCGATGGGATTTCTGCACCGAGTGAACGCTCTCTGGGTTTGACATCAACTCGCTGTGCCCCTACCCTTGAGTGTCTCTGGCTATGAAGGTCCTGGTCATTGGTGGTGGTGGCCGCGAGCACGCCCTCATCTGGAAACTGAAGCAGTCTCCGCGGGTGAGCCGGCTTTACTGCGCTCCGGGCAATGGCGGAATCGAGCTCGACGCGGAGTGCCTCGCGGCGGATGTGAAAAGCCTCGATTCGCTGGTCGAGGTGGCCGCCCAGGTAAAGCCCGATCTGACCGTGGTGGGGCCGGAGCTTCCCCTGACGCTGGGCGTGGTGGATGAGTTCCAGCGGCGGGGTTGGCCGATTTTCGGGCCCACGCAGGCAGCGGCGCGGCTGGAATCGAGCAAGGGTTTCGCCAAGGCGTTCATGCAGCGGCACCGCATTCCGACGGCGCATTATGCCATCTGCCGGTCGGTGGATGAGGTGCGCGCGGCGCTGTCGCACTTCCATCCGCCGATCGTGGTGAAGGCCGACGGTCTGGCCGCGGGCAAGGGAGTGGTGATTGCCGCGACGAAAGAAGAGGCGGCCGCCGTGGCTTCCGAAATGCTGAGCGGCAAGATGGCCGGCGCGGCCGGGTCGCAAGTCGTGCTGGAAGAATGCCTCAAGGGCGACGAGTTGTCGTTTCTGGTGATCAGTGACGGAGAGCGCGTGGTCCCTCTGGTCGCCGCTCAGGACCACAAGCGCGTCGGCGATGGCGATACCGGGCCCAACACCGGAGGCATGGGTGCGTATTCGACGCACGCCATCATTGACGACAAGATGCGCGACTGGCTGGTGAATCACATCGCGCAGCCGGTGGTGAGCGGGATGAAAGCGGAGGGCACGGAATATCGCGGCGTGCTCTATTGCGGCTTGATGATGACGGCGCGGGGGCCGATGGTGCTGGAGTTCAATTGCCGCTTCGGCGATCCGGAGACACAGCCCATCCTTATGCGCATGGAAAGCGACCTGGTCGAGGCCTTAGAGGCGTCCGTGGAAGGGCGGGTGAGCGACGGCGACTTCCGCTGGTCGCCGGATGCCGCGGTGTGCGTCGTGATTGCCTCTGGCGGGTATCCGGGGACCTTCGAGGCGGGCAAGAAAATTGCGGGACTAGAGGAGGCCGGAGCGGTCGACGGGGTCAAGGTGTTCCATGCGGCCACCAGCAAGCGGGATGACGTCTACTTCACTTCGGGAGGGCGCGTGCTGGGGGTGACGGCGCGCGCTGCGGAACTGGCGGCCGCAGTCGAGCGCGCCTACTCGGCCGTTTACAAGATTGGGTTTGAGGGGATGCACTACCGCAAAGACATTGCGGCAAGGGCGCTGAAGAAGTAGGGCTGCGCAAGAGTGGAGCGAATTCCCGTGGGGCGGCCAAGACCGCCACGGCGGACCTTCGATTCCGCTCGCACGCGCCCTGCGTCCCAGGCTGACAACTTTGTGATCGGAGAAGAAACTTGACCAAGCCACTGGTTTCGATCGTCATGGGCAGTGATTCGGATCTGGAGATCATGCGCGAGGCAGGGAAAGCGCTGGAGGAGTTCGGCATCGAGTATGAAATCGATGTCACCTCGGCACACCGCTCGCCCGACCGCACCGCGGACTTTGCCCGCAAGGCCGCGGTGCGCGGCATTCGTGCCATTATCGCGGGCGCCGGAGGCGCGGCCCACCTTGCCGGCGTGATCGCCGCTCATACGACGCTGCCCGTGATTGGAGTGCCCATTCCTTCGACTTCGTTGCAGGGCATGGACTCGCTGCTGGCCACGGTGCAAATGCCGGCCGGAATTCCGGTCGCGACCGTGGCCATTGGCAAGCCGGGCGCGACCAATGCCGGGATCCTGGCAGCGCAGATGATCGGACTTTCCGACCCTGAGGTCGCCAGAAAACTCGACGCGCACAAGCAGAAGCTGGCGCGCGGCGTGGAAGAGAAATCGAATAAGTTGAAAGCGGGGAACGGCTAGCGGCTGATCGCTGGCAATCGGGAACCGCCACTCCCAATGGGCCGATGATGGGACGCCTTGCTGACTGCAGACCCCTCGCCTCGCAAGCTCGGCCACGGGCGGGTGACGGAATCCCAAGATAAAGGAACGTGTATCGGCGCGGCTGAAGCCGCGCCCTTTCAAAGCTGATCCGGCTTCCTCAGCCTGGACCCTCTTCGCACTGGCGTCTTCAGCGAACCTAAGTTGCAGGACGCGAGGATTTCCCGAAACCAATCGGGTGCCGTCACTTCCTCACTCGGACCTGCACCCGGGTTCCTTCCGGTAGCGGAGCGCCATCGAGCACGATGACTCCGTCGCGGACCGTGCCGGTGAACTCCCCGGCGGCGAGCGAGGGAGCGGCAGAAGAAGGCGCGACCCCAGCGGAGCCGCGGCCCATGCCCTTGTCCATGGCGAGGTTCGCGAGGCGGTCGGCCTCCTGGTTGCCGCCGCGCAACACGTGCTGAATCGAGAACCACTCCAGTTGGGCGATCCTCTTGCGCGCACTCTGGTAGAGCTCGAGGAGCGCCGGGCTCTTGACCTTGTATTCCCCGCGAATCTGCTTCACCAGCAGTTCGGAATCGGCAACAACTTGGAGCGCCTTGTGACCGTTCTGCAGGGCATAGTCGAGGGCCGCCAGCAGACCTTGGTATTCGGCATAGTTATTGGTCTGGTGGCCGAGGTATTCGCTGAGGGAGGCGACCTTGTGGCCAGCCTGGTCGGTGATGAAGACACCATAGCCGGCCGGGCCGGGGTTGCCGCGCGCTCCACCATCGATGTGGGCGATGAGGTGGGAACCGGGCGGCGAGGCGGCCGGGAAAAGAGAGCCGGGAGTAGTTCGCGTTCCGCGAAAAGAAGAGGACATCGCATGAGTGTACAACGTGCGCGGGCCTGGGGGGCCAGGTGTGCTCCTGGCGCCTTGCGACGCGGAACCGGGGGGCGAGGTGCCGAGGCGCCGCCATCGCGAATGCACGTATATCGTATTAAGATATATCTATCGACAGTCAGGCGAAGCCTGCGAAGCTTCGCACGCCTGAGGGGAGGACGATCATGGGTCTTCGAATGCTGCTTTGTGTGGTCTGTGGGGCCGGGCTGGCCATCCCAGCCGGGGCTCAGGCGCCATCACCGGGCCGGCAGGAGAGTGCCTGCACGTTCCAGGATGGCGGGCAGGTGTCGGTTCATTACGAAGCGGTCGCCGCGCGTGGCGAGCATCCCCCGGAAGGAAAGGCCTGGAGTCCGGGTGAGACTCCGGCGCTGCTGTTCACTTCGACCCCGTTGGACGCCGGTGGCACCCGGATTCCTGCGGGGGCTTACAGCCTGTTCTTCATTCCGAACAAAAACGAGTGGGCACTGGTTGTAAACAAGGATGTGCGCGACGCCAAATACGATGAGCAGCAGAACCTGGCGCGGCTGACCATGGACCTGGGCATGGTGGAACAGCCCGGGAAAGACGTGTCTCTGGCCTTCGGCCACATCGGTCCCAAGCAGTGCAGTCTGCGGCTTTATTACGGCAAGACGGGGGCGTGGGCGACGTTCCGCGAGCCGTAACCGACTGGGTAAAGATTCCACAGACACGGGACACGAACTTCGATCGCGCGATGAGCACGGTTCCTCGAGAGAATGAAGAAACGCGTGGACGTGCGCACCTCGGGTCCGGCCGCCAAGTAAATCTCTAACGCAAAATAGCGGCGGCTAACGCCCTGCCGCCAAGCGCGTTGCCAGCCGCTGCGGCAGGTTGGCGGCGAAGATGCGGTCTTGCGCGTTCTTCAGGTTGTAGGGAACGCGGTGGAAGGTCACAATCCAGTCGTCGGTATCGAAGATGGCGAAGGCGGCGCGCCAGTCGCCGTCGCGGGGCTGGCCGACCGAGCCGGGGTTCACCAGGTAGCGCACATCGCGTTTGAGCGGCAGCTGCGCGCGCTCGGTCTGGCCGACGGTCTTGTAGGGTGGTCGGTAGGCATCGCCTCCGGCGGTCTTGAACGAGAAGGCGCCCTGCAGATGAGTGTGTCCGAAGAACGTAACGGCGGTCGGCAGCGAGGCCAGCGGGGCGAGGGCGTCGTGCAAAGTAACGACGTACTCGTCCTCGTCGATGGGCGAGCCGTGGACAAACTGGATCTCGGGGACGCCAGGGATCTGGATCGGGCCCTGGGGAAGTTCCCGGAGCCAGGCGAGGTTTTCGGGGGTGAGGTGCTCGCGGGTCCATAGGGCGGCGAGGCCCGCCATGGGATTGAAGTCCCGGAGGTCCATGATGCCGCTGGAAGCTTTGTCGTGGTTGCCGCGGACGAAGTACTTGCAGACCTCGCGCGAACGCTCGATGACCTCGTTGGGGCTGGCACCGTAGCCAACGGTGTCGCCGAGGTTGACCGCCTCGTCATAGTCGCCGGCGGCGGCCAAACAGGCCTCCAGCGCGTCAAGATTGCCGTGGATGTCGCTTAAAACAAGGATCCGCACGTTCCCACCGGGGGGGATGGGGGATTATACCCCTCGGGGCAAGCCCACGCCGGGATTGATCACAGGACACCGCGCCAGCTGACCGGGGGCCACCGGAACCAGAGGAGGGAGCTCGAAATCGCACTCCGAGATGCGGTGCGCACAGCGTGGACTGAACGGGCAGCCCGGCGGCATGGCGCTTGGAGCGGGAACCGAGCCCTCGATGGTGTGCAGGGGCTGCCGGCGGTCGGTGGTGAGGGTGGGCGCGGCATGTAGAAGGCCGCGTGTGTAGGGATGCGCGGGCTGGCGAAAGACGGCCTGCGTCGGGCCCATTTCGACGAGGTTGCCGGCATACATCACGGCGACGCGGTCGGCGACCTGCGAAACCACCGCGAGGTCATGGGAGATGAACAGCATCGCGAGGTTGTACTTGGTGCGAAGGCCGGCGAGAAGGGTAAGGATCTGAGCTTGGATGGTGACGTCAAGGGCGGTGGTGGGCTCGTCGGCGATCAGGAGTTTCGGGTGGTTGACGAGGGCCATGGCGATCATGACGCGCTGGCGCATTCCGCCAGACAGCTGGTGGGGATAGTCACGGGCGCGCCGGGCAGCGTCAGCGATGGCAACGTCATCCATGGCCTGGACCGCGCGGTCCCAGGCTTCGGATTTTGGGATGGCAGCGTGGGCGAGCACGGCTTCGGCGATCTGATCGCCGACCCGCATGACCGGGTTGAGCGAGGTCATCGGCTCCTGGAAGATCATCGCAAGCGAGGACCCGCGCAGGCGCCGCATCTCAGGCTCGGGAAGTTCAAGCAGCGGTTGCAAGTGAGAACTTCCATTCGTGAAAAGGACCTGGCCTGCGACGTGGGCCTGCGGCGGCAGCAGGCGCATGAGGGCAAGCGAGGTGACAGACTTGCCCGATCCGGATTCCCCGACTAGGCCCAGGACTTCTCCGGGGGCGATGCGGAACGAAAGCTCGCGCACGGCCACCGCAGGCGCGGTCGGCGCGTGAAACGGAGGACCTTTCGGCCCAGTGGGGAGTGGACCGAAGGAGACCGTAAGGTTGCGGACCTCGAGCAATGCGCTCACCAGACTATCGTAGCAGTTGAAGCCATCGCTCCTCGCGGGCAGCGAGGGTTATCATCGCGCCATGAAGAAATTTCCTGCCCGCGCGCGGCGCTCGACCGCAAAGCCAAACTCTGCTCCCCGCAGCGTCGAGGAATACCTGGCGGGCGTGCCCGGGCCCGCTCGCAGCGCGCTCCAGAAAGTTCGCGCGATCATTCGGTCTGTGGTGCCGGTGGGAACGACGGAACTCATCAGCCACCGCATCCCCGCTTTCAAGCACAAGAAAGTTATCGTCTGGTACGCAGCGTTCGCCGACCATTGCAGTTTGTACCCGACCGCATCCGTCATCGCGCGATTCAAGAATGAGCTGAAGGCATACAGGGTCTCGAAGGGTACGATCCAGTTTCCAGTCGATAAGGGTCTGCCGGCGGCCTTGTTGAAGAAAATTATCCGAGCCCGTCTGGCCGAGATCGACTTGAACTGGTCAGCTCGTCTATAGGCTTTGGGCAGGGCTTGTCCGACCTTCGCGGCCACTCACCGACAGTCGGTCCCGATGAGAAGCTCGCTCCCTACTGTCCCAGGATCAGCGGCAGGCCGTTTTTCGGGTTCCCGATTACCACCACCTTGGAATTGGGGCTCTTGGAGAGTGTCTCGGTGGCCTCGATGCCCTTCCACTCCAGCAGTTGCGGGCTGATCCCCTGGGCGACGATCTGCTGAAAGTCGCGGATGCCGCCGGCTTCGATGCGCTTCCGCTCAGCTTCCTGTTTCTCCTTCTGCAGGCGGAAGTTCATGGCAAGCGCCTCCTGCTCGGCCTGCTGCTTGGCTTCGATGGAGGCTTTGAGCGTCTGTGGCAGCTGAATGTCGCGCAGCAGAACGTTCTCGACGATGAGGCCGCGCTGGTTGAGGCCCGCAGTGAGCTGGTCGCTGATCTGCTTGGCGACCATTTCGCGCTCGCCGGTGTAAAGGGCGTTGGCGGTGTGCGAGGCGGTCGACTCGCGGATGGCGGCCCGCAGCGTGGGCTCGACCACGACGTTTTCATAGTTGGGGCCGATCTTCTGGAAGACTTCGGCGGCCTTGTCGGGGTTGAGATGGTAGATGAGCGACGTGTCGAGGTTCATCACCAGCCCTTCGCTGGACGGCACACTGGCGGATTCCTTAATGGTTTGGGTGCGGATGGAGAGTTCATTGCTGGTCTTGAGGGGATTAATGAGGTGAATCCCCTCCGTCAGCACTTCGCCCGTGACCCTGCCAAACAGCGTCAACACGCCGACGTGACCGGTGGGCACCCTGGTGATGCAGCTGAACAGCAGAATCACGGCGATGAATCCGAGAACGGCCAGGCCGCCGAGTCTCAGGAACGGGCCGGAGTTTGCATCTACCACTTTCGCCCGAGGGTCATTGAAGATGGTCATCAACAATACCTCCCCGCTGGGATTCTAGGAAGAAAACGAAGGCTACATAAGTGACTTTGCGGAGCACCCCTGCGAGGCCGCCAGGTCGCGCCGCAACGCATGATTCCTGCTTTATGACACGATTTCCACACGGAATGGTTCGCGCCTGATTCCGGTCGAGATGCCGGAATTCGGCTCTGGTCCTGAGGAAAAACCCAGGCCGCATCGCCGCCGCCGCGAATCCACGGACGCCGGCTGCACCAAAATCGGTCAGGGGGCTGTGGAGCGGCTGCACTCAATTGATTTCAGGGCAGATAGAAATGCATGCTTTCGCATTGACGATTTTTTCAGAAGGAGTAAAAGGATATTCGTTCTTTGACACCTTCTGAGTTTTGCCGATTGGTGCGGCGTCCGGGGCTCAAGCGTAGTCACTGTCCTGCGCAAGCGGGACGGAGGGCAAGCAAGGGTCTATAGCAAAGCGCTGGTCGAGGAGAACAAGAATGGCCCGTCAAAGGCAAGATAGAGTCCCGAGGCGTTGCGCTGGTTTGTCCGGTTGGCGGTGAGCCCGGAGCCCGAGCCTTGATCGCGCGTCGCAACCCGCAAGGAAGCGGCGAGAGCAGGTCGGTAAGGGTCTAACGCGAGCTACTGGCCGAGATGAATGGGAGCAACACCACCTCGGGGCTCTTAGTCTTTGCACGTAATAAGAAACCAGTTATAAATCGCGGAGCGCCTATACAGCGCTGGCCGCCTGGTAGTCCTGTGCTATCGTGATCGCTGACGGCATGTGATCCTTGCACTTTCGGGCGTGTGTCTCGCCTACGATCATGGCCGCTCTGTGTGGCGACGGAACTGGCCGCAGATCAGCCGTTTTTCAACTGTCCGCCCGACATCCACCGGGCGATCCATACGGCCAACAGTGTCGAACGCCCCACTCCTCGCTGCGTAAGATCGTCAAGGTGCGGGGCGGCTTTCCCAACGAAGAGACGGCCCTGAAGCTGCTGTTTCTTGCCTTACGGCAGGCGGCGAAGAAGTGGAGGATGCTGATTCATTCCTGGCGCGAGGCGCTCAACCACTTCACGATTCTATGGCCGGAACGCATGCCGGCGCTGCAGCGGGCGGCGTCATGAATCGCAAAACCTGTGCTAAATCGCTGCGCGAGGGACAGGGAAACTGCCCCCCTCCCTCGCGCACCCATCCCCAAAATCAGACCCTGGCCGTTTTACACATGAAGAGTTGACATACCTCGGAGCAGAACGATTTTGATAGGCTGAGGTTGTCCCAACCGCATGCTTTCCCGAATCCTGCGCCACCTGCGGCCTTCGCACCAGCACACGGCCTTTTCCGCGACCGTGCTGCTGATGGGCACCATCATGCTGTCGCGCGTCATCGGCTACCTGCGCGAGGCCTACATCGCGTACGCATTTGGGGCGGGCGGGCAGACGGACGCCTACGTGGCCGCCTTCACCCTGCCCGACTGGCTGAACTACATCCTGGCTGGCGGCACCGCTTCCATCACCTTTATCTCAATCTACACGCGGTTCCTGGCGGAGAAGCGCGAGGCCGACGCCGAAAAGACTTTCTCGGTGATCATCACGGTGATGACGACCGTGTTCCTGGTCGGGATCGCGGGCGCGGAAATCTTCACCCCGCAGTTTGTGGGTTGGATGTTCCATGGCTTCTCGCCGGAGCAGATGAAGCTTTGCGTATATCTAACCCGCGTGTTGCTGCCGGCGCAGATCTTCTTTTATGTGGGCGGCGTGGTGGGGGCGGTGCTGCTGTCGCACCGCATGTTCCTTTTTCCGAGCCTGGGGCCGCTGCTCTACAACGTGTTCATCATTCTGGGGGGCGTCATCGCGGGCAAGCAGTTGGGGATCGCCTCGCTGGCATACGGGGCCCTGCTGGGGGCGGTCATTGGCCCGTTCCTGATGAACGCGATCGGGACGGCCAGAGTCGGCACGGGATACCGTCCGTCGTTCGACATCCATAACCCGGCATTCCGCGAGTGGGTGCGCATGTCGATCCCGCTGATGCTGGGCGTGTCCCTGGTGACCGCCGACGACTGGATCCTGCGCTACTTTGCTTCCAGCGGAATCGGGGACATCGCGCGGCTGAATTATGCCAAGCGCCTGTTTCAGGTCCCGATCGCGGTGCTGGGGCAGGCGGTGGGGCAGGCCTCGCTGCCATTTTTTGCGAAGCTGTTCGGCGAGAAGAAGACCCGCGAGTTTGCCCAGACCGTCAACGGGTCGGTGTACCGGATCACGGCGCTGTCGTTTCTGGCATCGGGGCTGATGATGGTGACGGCGCTGCCGCTGATCGACCTGGTCTACCGGCGCGGGCATTTTTCGTTCCGCGATTCGCAGGAAACCGCGGTCTACTTTTTCTGGTTCTCCCTTTCGCTCGCGTTCTGGTCGGCGCAGGCTTTGTATGCGCGCGCCTTCTACGCGGCGGGCGATACGCTGACTCCAATGGTGGCCTGCACGCTGGTCACGTTAGCGTCGCTCGCGGCGTATCGGGGACTGTTCCACGCTCTATCGGTGGTCGGGCTGGCGATTGCATCCGATATTGGCATCGTGGCGAATACGCTCGTGGCGGCGATTCTGCTCGACCGGCGGAAACTGGTCGCGCTGGGAGATTTTCCCTGGCGGGAGCTGGGAAAGTCGGTGGTCATCGCCGGGTTCGCGGGCGGGCTGGCGTGGCAGGTGTCGCGGCAGGTGCTTCTTGGCGGGAGCCGCCGGGCTGACCTGGAATCGCTGGCCTTGAGTTCGATTACCTGGGCCGGCGCGGTGGCGGCCGGATTGTGGCTGCTGCGCTCGGACCTACCCCAGGCGCTGCGGCGGAGGCGGCAGGTTCCCGTGCCGGCTGCGGAAACGGAGATCGGCAGAGCGACCACGACGGGGTCCTAGCCTGTCACGGCCTCTTTCAGGGGCCTCGGTAGTTGCCGAATGGTTGACTTCGGGGCGATGGCGCGCAATCTCTTCATACTCATCTTTTGCTTGACAATTACGGTCCTCCTTGGACGCGGTTACTTCGTGTCGCTTCGCAGCGGCGTGCTTACGGTCGAAGGCCGCACCTCTCGCCGGGATTTGGGGAAAACGCACTTTTCAGGCACGACCGGGGCCGAAGTGGTTGGCATGCTTCCCACTTGCGCGTCCCTGTGGGCGGACACGCATCTGGGGCAGCGTCGCTGGCCGATTTAGAACTTTCAAGATCTAAGTTCCCTTCAACAACTTAACGGATGATCTAGGCTTGCGCGAGGCTTTACCGCCTGTGCATTGCCGGGGCGCGGAGCAGCAAGCAAGGTGGACTCGCACAGGAGGTCTCCCATGGCGAGCCCACTGGTTGAGTATTGCGAGCAAGCGGATCCCGGAGTCCTGGCGGACATCCGGAAGTTTGGCGTCGCGGTTGGGAATGCTTCCCAGGTCAGCGTCCACAGGGCGGACAGGAATCTGGGCCAGGGTCGGCTGACAATGCGGCGCGACGCCCAGCGCATTCAGGCCAGCCTTCTGGCCGCGGCGGAAAAAAAGGCGCTCCTCTGGATGGCCGTGCGCACGCCGGTCTGGATCAACTCCGACCACCTGACGGGGCTGGGCTTTGTCGCGCAAGTCGCGGCGGGAGTTTCTTATGCGCTCTCGCGGTCGAACCGCTTCTATCTCCTGGCGGTGATCGGCTGCCTGGTGCTCAACTGGCTGGGCGACAGCCTGGATGGCACACTGGCGCGCGTGCGGCAGCAGCAGCGGCCACGCTATGGGTTCTATGTCGATCACATGGTCGACAGTTTCGGCGCGGTCGCCATGATGGGCGGTCTGGCGCTTTCCGGATATATGCATCCGGGCATCGCGCTCGGGCTGCTGGTGGCATTTCTGGTGCTGTCGCTCCAGTCGTACCTGGCGACGTATACGCTGGGAGAATTTCATCTGTCGTTCTGGAGATTCGGGCCCACGGAGCTGCGCCTGCTGCTGGCGCTGGGGAACCTGGCGCTGCTGCGCTGGCCGGTGGTCCTGCATCACCACTACCGGCTGTTTGATATCGGCGGCGCGATCGGACTGGCGGGTATGGCTTTGATGGTCGTCTGCTTCACGGCGAAGAACGGGTATCGGCTGTATTGCGAGGAGCGCTTTCGATGAGAGATCCTGATACGGCCACGGGAACTGGTGTTCGCTGGCTGAAATTCAACGCGGTCGGCGGGGCTGGAATTGTGGTGCAACTGCTGGCGCTCGGGATTCTGAAATCAGTGTTCAAGCTGGACTATCTGCTGGCGACGGCTCTCGCGGTGGAAGCCGCGGTGTTGCACAACTATCTATGGCACGAGCGGTATACCTGGGCGGACCGGATGGTGCCCCACGCTTCTCGAAACGCGCCCCCGAAGTGGAACGCCCCGGGGTTGGGAACTCGAAGCCCGAGCATTTCCGGTTCGTGGCTGCGGTTTCTCAAGTTCAACGGCACGACCGGATTGTTTTCGATTCTAGGCAACCTGCTGGTGATGCGGGTGCTGGTGAGCGAGGCGCGCCTGAACTACTTGGTGGCAAACATTCTGACCATCGCGGCCTGCTCGATCCTGAATTTTCTGGTGAGCGACCGGTTGGTGTTTGAGGGATAGTGAGGCGCCGGCGAGACGCGCCGACGACCTGCAATTCTGTAATTTGTAAGTTCGCCGGCGCTACAGTCAGTCGGCATGGCTGTGGGCCTGGCGCCCGACATCCCAGATTTCCGCTTGCGTTTTCTCCAGTGGGTAGAGGTGTACCATCCAATTGAAGACCAGCGGATGGAATGTCCCCCCATTGGCGTCGCATTCTTCTTTCGTCGCAATCGAGCCATGCAATCCGAACTTGGGGCCCAGGGCTTCCTGCTTGCGGTCGGCGGGGGGCATGCACAGGTTTACGTGCTCGTGCCACTGCGCGATCGAGAGCGGGATGCGCTTGTCGAGGTCGTCTTCGTTGTAGCGCTTGGGAGCGGTGTACATCACGCCGACCAGTTTGTAGTCGTCGCCGTGCTTTTCGTACAGCAGCGAGGTCGGGTGCTCGGGGTTGAACGTGAACGCCGCTTCAAACGCGTACTTATAGTTGGTGAAGTGGTACATCTTCTGCGGCACGTTGGGCAGGAAAATCTTGAAGCCGTCGGCCAGGGCGGTGTGGTAGTCCCTGTATTTTTCGGAGACCTGGCGTGCGGCCTCAACCACTTTCCGGGCGCGCTCTTCATCCCCCGGCTTGGGGTCGCGCAGCGTGGTCATCTTCATGTGCGGGCCCATGTCCATGTGATGTCCTTCCATGGAGTGCATGGCCGGGGCGCTGGCCTCCGCGTCCATGCCGGGCATGTCTTTCATGCCGGAGGAGGAGGCGAAGTCCGGGCTGGACATATCGTGCGACGACATATCCATGCCGGGCATGGATTCGGTGTTCCGGCCCTGCTGGCCGAAGGCCAGGCTGGCGGCGAGCGAAAGCATGAAGCATGCGGTGAAGAAAGATCGGCGCATAGGTTCCCCCAGATGTGCGTCGATTGTATAAACACGGGAGGGCTGGCGTTGTTGCGGTCTCGAAAAGTTGGTTACGGTGGTAATTCCTGGCGGACCCGCGGGCGTCCCCGCCGGTCAGACGGTCGAGGCGCCCGTCGCTCCGTTGCCTAGGATTTCGCCGCGGTGGATTCTGACTCCATGATTCCAAAGGAGGTCAGAATCTCCTCCACCGCCGCCGTCCCCGAACGTACGCAGTCCGGCACTCCGATTCCGGTGAAGCCGTTTCCGGCCAGAGCTAAGCCGGGCAGTTTCTGGCGCAGCGCGGCGATGCGCTCCAGGCGCTCGAGGTGGCCGATGCCGTACTGTGCCATGGCGCCTCTCCATTTGAAAACGCGGGCGAACAGCGGTTCGGCCTTGAGGTGGAGGATCTGGTCGAGTTCGTTGCGGACGATCGTAAGGATTTCCTCCTCGGAGAGGGCGAGCATCAGTTCGCCGCGGGCTCCGCCGAGGAAGCAGCGAATGATGGCACGATTGTCGGGAGCGCGATGAGGAAATTTGTTGTGCACGAAGGTGGCCGCCAGCAGGCGCTTGCCTTCGCTGCGAGGGACGAGAAATCCGAAGCCGCGGGGCAGCGCGGCGCGCACCTGCCGGTCGTAACCCAGGGCGACGGTGACAGAGGAACTGTAGTCGATCCCGGCCAGTTCTGCGGCAAGTTCAGGGCTGCATCGCTGCAAGAGGGCCGCCGCGGCGCGCGTAGGGAGGGCCAGGATGACGGCGTCGAATTGATCGCTGTCGAGCCCCGCAGAGACAACCCAGCCGCCGGCTTCGTGCGCCGCCGACTGCACCGCTGCCCCCGTCTTCAGCGATTCGTGATCGAGCGCGGCAACGAGTGCGTCGATCATCTGCTGCATGCCGTCTTTGAGCGAGGTAAACAGCGGACGCGCGGGCCCCTTGGAGTTCTTCGCCATCGCCACCCGGGCGGAGAGCATGGCGCGGCCCAGGCTGCCGTGTTTGGCTTCCATTTCGGCGAAGCGGGGCAGGACGGCGCGCACGCTGAGCTGCGCGGCTTCTCCTCCGTAGACGCCGGACAGCAGCGGATCGGCAAGGCGGTCGACCATCTCGGGGCCGTAGTGCCGCTCAACGAAGGCGGCCACGGTTTCGTCGCCGGTGGCCTTGTGCGGAGGATGGAACCACTCGCGCGCCATACGAAGCTTGGTCTCCCAGGAAAACAGCGGCGAGAGCACGGTCGGCGCAAGCTTGGTCGGCACCATGAACATCAGCCCGTCGGGCATTTCGACGAGCTTGCCGTGCACAAGGATGTAGGTCTTGCGGTCGGCGTCGTTCGAGCCGATGAGCTGATCGCCAAGGCCGAGTTTCTTGCAGAGGTCGATGGCCCAGGGTTTTTCGGTGAGGAAGGAGTCGGCGCCGGCTTCGAGGATGCATCCATCGACGCGGTCGGTGACCAGCACGCCGCCCAGGCGCGGGCTGGCCTCGTAGAGGAAGTACTCGACCTCGACTCCGGCGCGGCGCTTTTCTTCGAGCGCGTACGCGGCCGAAAGGCCGGAGATGCCGCCGCCGATGATGGCGATGCGTTTCATAGAACGGCTGATGGCCGGCAGCTTGCGGCTAGCGACGGGGTACTCGCTGCCGGCTACCAGCACGCGGTCTTAGCGTCGAAGCAGAAATAGAGTACACGCCGCATCCTAACGGTTAAAGGCCCTGAAAACCTCATAACGCAGAGTTCGCCGAGAACCCCGCAAAGGGCGCAGAGAAAAGCTCAACATTCATGGGCCCCCAGCCCAGCCATGGTCAGGGTTCTTGGTGGCTCCTCACGATTTCTGCCAACGCTGCGATCAGCAGCGGTGACTCGTTCAGCGAGGCCGCCCGCCACAGGCGCATGCACTGCTTCTGCGCGAACTCCTTGAAGGCGATATCAATGTCGTAAAGCACCTCCACGTGGTCGCACAGGAACCCAATGGGTTGGACGAACACTCCCGGGTGACCTCCGCTCTTCAATCTCAGGATGGTTTCTTCCACCGTGGGCCCCAGCCAGGCGCCGCCCGACATGCCCTGGCTCTGGAAGGCGAAGGACCAGTCGCTTTCTTTAAGTCCCCCACTGTTCGCGACCAACGAGGCGGTCTCACGCGCCTGCCTTTCGTAGGGATCGCCCTCGGCGATGGTACGGGAGGGCACGCTGTGCGCGGTGAAGACGACGGGGAGCCGGGCGCCGGCCTCGGCGCAGGCGGCGGCCCATCCCGCGCGCAGTTTCTCGGCGAAGGCCTGGATGAGCTGCGGGTGGTCGTGCCAGGACTCAATAAAGTCGAGCGCGAAGGACGGGCCCGAGTCGCCCTCCACCGCCTTGCGGTACAGGCCCACGCTGGTGCGCGAGTTTTGCGGGGCCAGGCAGATGGCCACTGCGCGCAGGACTCCGTCGGAAGCCATTTTCTTCACGACATCGGGAATCAGCGGCTTCCAGTTGCGCATGCCGACGTACACGGGGAGCCGCAATTCGCGGGCAAGCAGTTCGCCCTGGCGCGCCGTGATTTCGTTCATCGGGGAATGGCCGATGAGCGAGTAGCGGTGTTTGACTTCTTCGATCACCTGCGGGGGCACGGGGCGCCCTCCGGTGACATTGCGCAGGAATTCGGGGATATCGTCGATCGAATCGGCGGTACCGTGGGCCAGGAGCAGGACGGCGAAATTCTGGGCAGCTAGCATGTCTTGAGCAGATTCCCCGCTGCCGCTGCGCTAAGCGGCGGAATGACAATCCTTATTCTTTCCACTCCTGCACGTACTTGCACAGGCGCTTCACGTTCTCCACCGGCGTCTCGGGCAGGATACCGTGGCCGAGGTTGAAGATGTGGCCGGGGCGTCCGGCGGCGCGGCGCAGGACGTCATTCGCCCGGGGTTCGATTTCCTTCCAGTCAGCAAACAGGACGACCGGATCCAGATTCCCCTGCACCGCGCCCTGATGCCCCATCCGCTTCCAGCCCTCGTCGAGCGGGATGCGCCAGTCGAGGCCGACCACCTCGGCCCCGGTTTCTTTCATGGAGGGGAGCAGGGTCGCGCTGTCCGTGCCGAAGTAGATAATCGGGGCGCCTGTCTTCTGCAACCGTCGGACCAGGACGGTGACGTGGTCCAGCACGTAACGGCGGTAGTCTTCGACGCTCAGACAGCCGACCCAGCTGTCGAAGATCTGAATCGCGTCGGCCCCGGAGCGGACCTGCTCGGCGGCATATTCGCTGGTGACCGCGACGAGCTTGGCCATGAGCTCGTTCCAGGCGCCGGGCGCGGCGTACATCATCTTTTTGGTGTGGACGTAGTTCCGCGAGCCGCCGCCTTCAATCATGTAACTGGCCAGCGTGAACGGCGCGCCGCAGAAGCCGATCACGGGGAGACCGTCGCCGAAATGTTTGCAGACGACGCGGATCGCCTCAGCCACGTAGCCGAGGTCGGCGGCGCGATCGGTGCGCAGGCGGGCCACGTCAGGTTGGCCGCGGACCGGCTTTTCGATAACGGGTCCCTCGCCGGCTTCGAAGCGGAAGGGCAGGCCCATGACTTCAAGGGGAAGCAGGAGGTCGGCGAAGATGATAGCGGCATCCACGCCCAGCGCTTCGGCGGCCGTGATGGTGACTTCGGCGGCGAGCTCAGGCTTCTTGCAGATTTCGATCAGGCTGTGCTTCTTGCGCACGGCGCGATATTCAGCCATGTAGCGGCCAGCCTGGCGCATGAACCAAACGGGTGTGCGGTCGACCGGCAGTGCCTTACAGGCGCGTACGAAGCGGGAATTGGGGGCAGACATGAATCTCAAATGTAACACTTCCGGATTGCCGGGCTGGTGATTGGGGTCACGTGGTATCCGGAGTCGAAAAGCACGCACACGACGTGAAGGGCGGAGCATCCCAAACGATACGGATTCCTTGCAGCGCTCGCATGCCGGAATGACGAGGGCGTGAAACGCGGAAGCGCTGGTCACGAACGCGTCAGTGTTTCGAGATTGATGCGGCTGCCATGCTTCTGGATGTCGGCCACGATTTCAAGGGCGAGGGCCAAGGCGCGGCGGCCGTCTTCGAGGCCCACGACCGGTGTCGAGCTGCGGCGCACGGAGTCCAGAAAAGACCGCAATTCTGCCATCAGCGGCTCGCCGGGTTCGACCGGGGGCTTGGCCATTCCGATCTGCGGGTTGGCCGAGGGAGTGGCGCCGGGGGCCTGGCCGGCTCCCACCGTGAAGACGAGCACGTCCTGACGCCCGTAGTCGATAGAAATGTACTGGCGGGGCTGAAAGAAGCGCAGCTTGCGGATTCGCTCGGTGGAAACGCGGCTGGCGGTGAAGTTGGCGACGCAGCCGGATGAGAATTCCAGGCGCACGTTGGCGATGTCGGTTTTGCCCGAGAGAATCGGGAGGCCCACGGCCCGCACCTCGCGCACCGGCGAGTTGACGAAGGACAGGACGATGTCGAGATCATGGATCATGAGGTCCAAGACCACATCCACGTCGAGGGCGCGCGGGGTGAAGACGCTGAGGCGGTGGACTTCGAAGAACATGGGCTGGGTGAGCAGGGGGACGGTGGCGCGGACGGCGGGATTGAAACGCTCGAGATGCCCGACCTGCGCGATGCGCTGATGATTGCGGGCGGCCGCGATCAGTTCGTCCGCTTCGGCGAGCGTCGTGGCGAGCGGCTTTTCAATCAGGACATCGACGCCGGCCGCCATAAGGGCCAGGGCGGTCGTTGTGTGACGCACGGTCGGCACGGTGACGGAGGCGGCCTGCACTTCGCTGTGGGTGGTAAGCAGTTGCTCGAGCGAACCGAAGGAGCGGCAGCCGAATTCGCGGGCGGTGGCGTCGGCGCGCAGCAGGTCGGGGTCCACCACTCCGACGAGGCGCACCGGTTCCCCGGCCTTCTCCAGTTCCTTGTAGACGCGCGCGTGGTTGCGCCCGAACGCGCCCACGCCGATGACGGCGACATTGACGGTGCTGTTGGAGTCCAGGGGAGGCTCTCGACGGCAGTGGCCGCCGCTTGCCGATTGTACCTAGGGAATGACTGGCCGTGCACCCGATTTTTCGCAGGCGGCTTGGCTCCCCAATGCGACCTCAGGACCTTGCCTGAAATTTTTTCAGCAGCGCGATCTGGCCCGCGTGATAGAGCTCATGCTGGGCGACTCCGTGGAGCATGAAGGCGATGTCGTACCGCTTGCCCGGGACGCGTTCGCGGAGGCGGTCTTCGGAGAGACGGCGCGCCGTGCTGAGCAGGTCCGCATGCGCTTTTCTGGCCTGGGCAACGGCCTTCTTCCACGCCGCGGGGCTCTGGTCGGTGACGGGCGGGAAATTCTCGCGCCGCTTCAACTGCACGGCCTTGCCAAAGACGATGCGGCGGTTGACGGCATCGTCCCAGGCGGCGATGTGGAGCACGAGTTCCCAGATGCTGTGGGCGCCGGCGACGGGATGCGCGGCGGCGGTTTTCGCGTCGACACCGGCGAGAAGCTCCAGGACAGCGGGGCCGTGCCAGGCTCCGCCGGCGAAGGCGTTTTCCAGTTGCTGGGCGATGCGGGCGGTTTCCGTCATGGCTTGGCCTCCTGTCGATTCCAGGCTTTGCCCGGTGTGGGGTGTCCATGATTTTCCACGCGCGGGCGGGGACCCTGGCATCAGCCGGCGAGACGCCGGCGCTAGTTTCTATTCTGCGACGATGGTGATTTGGACGTTGTCGGCGGCCTGAAGGATAGCTTCGCCGTCGAGCAGCAGGCATCGACCCGCGTCAATGGCCAGGCAGCTGGCTCCTGCTTTTTGCATCACTTCGATGGTCTTTACCCCGATGACGGGGACGTCAAAACGCATGTCCTGGTTCGGCTTGGCAATCTTTACGACGGTGAGGGCGCGGCTGAGCGTGGAGGCCTCGCCCTCAAGCGACCGCAGGAGGTCGCTGGCGCGCTCGATGGCGGCGTCGGTGCCTTCCATGGCTTCGACCGCTACGCAGGCGGCTTCGGCAATGACCACGGTCTGTCCAATGTCGTATTGCGCGAGGTGTTGGGCAAGGGCGCGGCCGTAGGCGATGTTCTTGCGCTCTTCTTCGCCGGGCCTGCGCTTCGTGAGGACGCCGGGCTTGGCTAATAGCGGTTCAAGCAGGGCCGTGGAATTCTCCAGGGCGATGCCTTCCTCGGCGAGGACCTTCGCCACGGCTCCGAGCAGGGAATCGGTGTTCCGCGTGCCGAGCGAGAGCAGCAGCTTGGCCAGGCGCCAATCGGGCTTGATGCTGGAAAAGATCTGCTTGTGCTTGACCTGTCCGGCCATGACCGCGCGCTCCACGCCCTCGCGCTGGAAGGTTTCGATGAGGCGCGAAAGCTCGCCGAGCGAGAGCCAGTGCACGCAGGCGGCGCCCCGGGATTCAATCTCCGGCAGAGTCTCCTCCTTGAGGGCAGCGACCACGACCTCGTAGCCTTGTGCGCGTGCGGCATCGAGCACGAGAAAGGGAAACATCCCGTTGCCGGCAATCAGACCGAGCTTCTGCTTTGTGGAATTCACTCGTGCGAAAGTGTAGCACTCAGTCACGCCGCAATTCCGAGAAGCCGCCAGCTGCCATCCACCAGCCGCGAGCTACTTAATCACTCCCCGTTCCGACGCCTCGATGAAGCGGACCAGCAGGGCGACGTCTTCTCCGAGGTCGCCTTCTTCCTTCAGTTTCTCCAGGGCCTGGGTGGTGTTCAGCTTTGAGGCGAGCAGCACTTTGTAGGCGTGGTGGATACGCCGGATGCGCTCTTGGCTGAAGCCGCGGCGCTGCAGTCCCACGGCATTGATGCCGTAGGCGTGGGTACCGCGCTCGGCCGAAGTCTTGGAAAAGGGCAGGACATCCTGGGTGATGGTCGTGCCCCCGCCGATGAAGGCGTGAGTTCCGATGCGCACGAAGTGGTGCACCGGGCAGAGCGCGCCGACCTGGGCCCAGTCTTCCACGATGACATGGCCGCCGAGAGTGGCGGCGTTGGCCAGGATGACGTGATCACCGATGCGGCAATCGTGGGCGATGTGGGTATAGGCCATCACCAGAACGTGGCTGCCCACCCGGGTCAGTCCTCCGCCCTTCAGGGTGCCGCGGTTGATGGTGACAAATTCACGGACCGTGTTGTGGTCCCCCATCTCCAGGCGCGTGGGTTCACCCGCGTAGCTCAGGTCCTGGGGGGCGAGCCCGATGGAGCTGAACGGGAAGAAGCGGTTGTAAGCGCCGATCTGGGTCGGGCCCGCCATGACGACGTGGGAGATCAGTTCGCAGCCTTCGCCGAGTTCGACCTCGGCAGCGATGGTGCAGTAGGGGCCGACCTTGCAGCTGGCGTGAAGCTTGGCTCCGGGATCGACGATGGCGGTCGGGTGAATGGTCATGCAGGGTGGTCAGCGGGTAGCGCACAGGGCGCGGTTAGGCGCAAGGGCGCGATGCCGCGATACTGCAGATCGCGCTCGGGGTCGCAATGCAAGCTAGCTTTCCTCGGCTGGAGTTGCCGATTCGCCCGTGCGCCGCGACGCAGAGCGGTCGATGAGCTGGCAGGTGACGGTGGCCTCGGCGACGCGCTTGTCGCCGACAAAGGCCCGGCCTTCCATGCGGACCGCGTTCATGCGCCAGGACTTGACGTCGACTTCAATGCGGACCTGGTCGCCCGGCACCACGGGCCGCCGGAAGCGGGCTCTCTCGATCCCGGTGAACACCATGAGCTTGTGGTCGCGGTCTTCGACCTCGGTGAGCAGTAGCGCGCCCCCGGCCTGGGCGATGGCCTCCACGATCAGCACGCCGGGCATGATGGGCAGGTTGGGGAAGTGCCCCTGGAAAAACGGCTCGTTCATGGTGACGTTCTTGATGGCCACGATGCGCTCGCGCCGCGTCAGGTCGATCACCCGGTCGATCAGCAGAAAGGGGTAGCGGTGCGGCAGGATCCGCTGGATCTCGTGGATATCCATGGTAACTCTGGCGCTTTCGGCAGGCGTGGCTTCCGCGTGTGTGATCTCGCTCATTGGCTGGACTGTTTTGGCCCGAAGATTATACTGTACGGCGCGTTTTGCGACCCCAATCTGTGCGGCCCGGAGCCTGAAGCATACGCATGACCAGCCGACCGTCCCACCCCTGGAGCCAGCGCCCCCATCCAGCACGGCCCGCGCAAGTCCGGCTCCGGTATTTCGAGCAACGACGCGACCAGATTGTCGACATGATCCGCCGACTGGTGGAGCTGGAATCGCCCAGCGATAACAAGCAGGCGGTCGACCGCTGCAGCGCGTTTGCCGCCGAAGAGTTTGCCGCTCTGGGAGGGCGGGCGCAGTTTCATCGCGTCTCGGAGTTCGGCAATCACCTGCAGGTCGATTTTCCCGGCGAGACGCAGCAGAAGCCCGTACTGCTTCTCGGGCACTATGACACCGTGTATCCCCTGGGCACCTTGGCCAATATGCCATGCAGGGTCGGGAATGGACGGCTCACCGGGCCAGGCGCGCTCGACATGAAGTCGGGCATCGCGCTGATGAAGTTTGCCATCCAGGGACTGCAGGCGCTGCTTGGGCAGTTGCCCAGGCCGGTCACGGTGCTGCTGGTCTCCGACGAGGAAGTCGGAAGTGAGAGCTCGCGGCCCATCACCGAGTCCCTGGCGAAGCAGTCGGCAGCGGTGTTCGTCGCTGAGCCATCCTATGGCTTGAAGGGGGCGGTGAAGACCGCCCGCAAGGGAGTGGGGGAGTACACGCTGAAGGTGAAAGGAGTGGCTTCGCACTCCGGTCTCGACTTCGAGAAGGGGCAGAGCGCGGTGCTGGAGTTGGCGCAGCAGATTGTCGCGCTGCAGAAGCTGGTCAACGTGAAGCGCGGGCTGACCTTGAACGTGGGACTGGTGCAGGGCGGAACTCGCGTGAACGTGGTGGCAGCGGAAGCCACGGCCACCATCGATGTGCGCGTCGCGCGGATGAAAGACGCGGCCGTCATCGACAAGAAGCTGCGGTCGCTCAAGCCGTTCAACCGCCGATGCAAGCTGGAAATCAGTGGCGGCGTGGATCGTCCGCCGATGGAGCGCACGCCGGGCGTGGTGGCACTTTACGAGAAAGCGGTTCGGATCGCGCATGAACTGCACTGGAAGCTGGGCGAAGCTGCCGTCGGGGGTGGTTCAGACGGGAACTTCACGGCGGGGCTGGGGATCCCGACCCTCGACGGACTGGGTGGGGTGGGCGATGGGGCGCATGCCATCCACGAGTTCATTACCCTTGCCGAGCTGCCCCGGCGGGCCGCGCTCCTCGCCGGCTTGATTGAGAGTGCGTAGGAGCAGTCGCTGGCCGTCAGTCCCCCTTCTCAGCACGAGCTTCCCGATCGGCAGCAGGGACGGTCCCCGCCAACCCGATAGAGCAATGTTTCTGCACTTGGCGGAGGACGAGCGCCTGACAACTGGCGGCTGGGGGCTGTTTTTTGACTCCCCGCGGAAACAGGCCTACACTTCTGTCAGGAAAGGCTGAGAACGTGGTGACGGCGCGTTCTTTGGCAAACTCCTCGGGAGGCGGTGCATGCCTGGCAAATTAGGCTTGCCGGAAATCCTGCTGATTCTGGCCGTTGCCCTGCTCATATTCGGTCCCAGCAAGCTGGCCGACCTGGGCAAGGGATTGGGCGAAGGCATCCGGAACTTCAAATCGGCGGTCAAAGACGGCGAGCAGCAGGACACGGAAAAGAAGTCGTAAGGTCCTACCTCTTAGAACCGGGACGCGGGAGCGGCGGTCTCAGGATCTTGTGGCGAATCCTCCTACTTCGGTCTAAACGGCGCCGTGCTCCCGGAGCATGCGGTACACCAGCGCCACCGGCAATCCCACGACATTGCAGTAATCGCCCTCGATCCGGGGGATCCAGCGCGAGGCGATGCCCTGGATGGCGTAGGCCCCTGCCTTGTCCATGGGTTCGCCCGATTCAATGTAGGCGCGGATCTCTTCGTCGGAAAGCTGGTTCATCGTGACTACCGTGGTTTCCGAGCGCGTGTCGCCGAGCGGGCCCTCGGGTTTGGGATCTTCTGTCGCGGCCGCGGTGCGTGGTCCCATCAGGCAGACGCCAGTTGTCACCTGGTGTGTGCGCCCGGAAAGCAGGCGGAGCATGCGGGCGGCGTCGGCGGCATCCCCGGGTTTGCCAAAGATTTCTTTGTCGACAGCAACAATCGTGTCGGCGCCCAGGACGAAATCACTGGGGCGTTCCTTGAAGATGGCCCAGGCTTTTTCGCGGGCGAGCCGCTCGGCGCAGGCCTTTGGGGCTTCCCCCTCCATGGGAATCTCGGGAATGTTGGTGGGCTGAACCGTGATCGCGATCCCCGCGGCGCGGAGAAGCTCCTGGCGGCGGGGCGACGCCGAGGCGAGAACCAGACCCATGCCGGGATTGTAGCGAAAGTCGGCCCGCTTAGTCCGAGATCAGCTCAATGCGATTGCCGAAGGGGTCGAAGATGTGGCTTCGGCGGACCCCGGGGAGGTCGTTGACCTCGACGACCTCGATGTTGTGGGCTCGGAGATGAGCGAGCAGTCCGGCGTAGTCGCGACATCGGAAGGCGGGATGCGCCTTCTTCGCAGGCCGGAACTCGGCCTCGACGCCGACATGCACTTGCACCTCTCCGCTGGCGAACCAGCATCCCCCGCGACCGGCCAGTCCGGCGGGCTTAGCGACCTCCTCCATGCCCAATACGCCGGTAAAGAAGCGGCGGGCCAGGTCTTCTCCCCCCGCAGGCATGGCAAGCTGGACGTGGTCGATGGCAACAAACAATGCCGGCCGCCTGCTACAAGTCTAATGCTTTCACTGGTTCGGTCTCTGGCACTTCGCAATGGGCGCTTGGCCAATCGGCTGGATGCTCAGCACCCAACCGCCAGGCGCGGTCCGAGGCAAGAACCGGACCTCCACGGGAGTTGCAGGAGAAGGCCGCCCAGATCTCGGGCGGCCTCTGGCTGTGCTCGGTTTTCTTGGGAACTTACCGGAGCGACCCGATGATCTTGCGGTACTCGGCTTCGGTGAAGGCTTTCAAGGTTTCGGTCGAGATGTTCCCCAGTGCGCCAGCCGAGAGCGCGAACCGGGCGCAGGCTTCGTCGCTGGGGAACTCCGAGAGGAGAACGGCATCGTACTGGCCCATGGTGAGATACCACGCGTTGATCTTTCCCCCTTCGCCTTCAGCGGCTTTCTTGGCGGCGTCGAGGCGGGAAGGGCTGTCCTTGATTTTGGAAATTCCCTGCTGGGTGTAGCGGACCAGGGTCACATAGTGTGGCATGGGATACCTCCATCTTGCGGGCGAAACGTTACGCGGGTTGGGGTCGCGAGTCAACGTGACTACCCTCAGCCGGGACGCGGCCCCCGAATAAATCTCTTTTCCACAGAATGTCACAGCTGCGCTCGGGGCAACACAGGCATATACTTCGGCCGCGTCAGAAACCAGCCTCTGAGGTCTCCCCGGATGAACAAGGTACTCGAGGTCCTGCTGAGCGCTTTTGCCCTGGTCGGATTGTTCTGCGCAGTTACGAATCGCGCGCCGACAAACCCTACGATTCGAGCAAAACAGGCCGTCGTCGTGGCCGATGGCACCGCTCCCATGCCGATTTGCCGCGGGAAGCGCTGCTTCTAGTCTGAAGCCAGAATCACCATTCCAGGCTGCCCACAAACCGGTTGCGCGGCGGCGGTGGGAGGGGTATGCTTTTCGCCTCCGGGGGCCTGGTAGCGATGAACGGGTCAATGTATTTGAGCTGGGCGCTGGGCCCTGCCTTAGAAGTGGCCCTGCTCGCCTGCATGGTCCATCGCAGGCTGCATCGCGTGTTCCCGCGGTTTTTCTCCTACATTGTCTTTCAGATTCTGAACTCGGCCGTCCTGTTCCTCGCTTATCGCTATTACGAGCAGAATTATTTCGCTGCCTACTGGGCCGGCAACGCCATCAGCGTCGTCCTGACCGTCACCGTGATGGACGAAATGCTGCTCCAGGTATTCAAGGAATATGGGGGCGCTCAGAACCTGGGGGCCGTGATCTTTCGCTGGTCCTGCGGGCTCCTGCTGTTACTGGCGATCGTGACCGCGCTTACCGCACAACAAGGGGTCGCGGATCGCGTGGTGGTCACGGTGCTCACCTTCGATCGCAGCGTGCGCGTCATGCAATGCGGACTGTTCTGCCTGTTGATGATTCTGTGCCGGCTGCTCAAGAACTGCTGGCGGCAGCAGGTGTTCGGGATTGCCCTGGGATTCGGGATCTTTGCCAGCAGCGAGATGATCCTGGTCAGCGTGGCCATGCGCTATGGCGGCAGCGTGGGGCCTACGGTCAGCCTGCTGATCAGCGCTGCCTACAATGCAGTCACGATTCTGTGGATTGGCTATCTCAGCCAGCAGCCGCATACCATCCCGGCCGTCGAAATGACGCCACGGCTCGAAGTGGCGCTGGCCGATCCGGCTGCGGGCCGGGAGGCCTTCATCTCCATGGTCGAGCGGGCGGTGGAGGATGTGATTTCGCGCAATCCGTGGCCGCGGCCGCGCACCCACGGCCCCAACATCGTGGGGCGCGCGCCGGGTCCCGGGGAGAGCAACTGAGCCCACCCTCCGGATGGCAATGCCTTGATGAACACCCCGCTGCAGACCTCCAACGCCGCCGAGAGTTGGCCCCCGCCCGAGGGTGCGATCATCGCTTTCACCTCGCCTTCAGGCAAAAGGTCCGGAGTCATCCGTGAGGTTCGCTGGGGATTGGTCTGGCGGGATTTCGTTCTCGCGGATGGCCGCGTGATTCCCGAGCACCGGGTCGTCGGATTCCCCGAATCGTCGACCTGGCGCAGCGCCGATGAGGTTTCGCAGGAAGAACGCGAACTGTGGGAAGAGCGGCTGGTCGCGCTGGCCGAGAGCGGCGTTGACCCCCGGGAGCGCGAGCAGACCTTCTGGGCGGAATTGAACCAGTATCTCGCCTACATCTATTTGAAATTTCGCCCGCCGGAGCGGTAGTTCTGATTGCGCCCGGCGGAGTGGTGAGTCTGCGCAGCGGAGGCGGAGATTTTTGAGCGCAAACGACCGCAGCCAACAAGTCCGGAAGTCGCTGGCCGACGCCCGCCTGGTCGGGATCGAGCCGGACGAGTTCCCCGCGCGCATTCGCGAGGTCAAGCAGGTGGCCATCGGCCACCTTGGCGAACTGCTGCAAAGTGAGGCCGGACTTCACGAGCCGCGATCCGTGGCCCACGCACTGGGGACCCTAAGCCGGCTCGAGGCGACGCTGCGCGCAGGACCCGCGCCGGGGCCCTCGAAGCCAGCCGGTCCACCTGCGAACGATCTTCCGCAGGAGTCGCGCTTGCCCGGCTTGCGGAAAAGCTAGCTCGGTTTTTTCCCTTCCGTCTCCAGCGGGCCTTCACGTTTCTGCAGTTCCACGGCGATCTGCTCCATCTGGCGCATGGCCCGCAGGTGGTTGCGCCCCGCGATCTTGCGGATGTCGTCATCGGAATAGTTGCGGCGCAATAACTCCGCAAACAGATACGGATATCGGGTCACGTTTTCCAGGCCCTCGGCCATCGAGGTCTTGCCGTCGTCAAAGTAATCAGCGCCGATGCCCACATGCTCGATGCCGGCCACGTCACGAATGTGGTCAATGTGGTCGGCCACGTCGGAGATCGTCGGTTTGGGAAACGGGTTCTTCTCTTCCCATTCCTTGATGGCCTTTTGTATCGCGTCGTCGGAGTCGAGCTTTGCGTGCAGCGCTTCGAGCGCGGCGGTGCGGCGTTGCTGCCACTCCGGGTTCTTCGGAGAAATGAAGTGGGTGACGAAGTTGGCGTGGACGACACCTCCGTTGTCGCGGAATCGGCGCAGAACGTCGTCGGGGACATTGCGCGGATGCGGGTTGATGGCGAAGGCGCTCGAGTGGGAGCAGATCACGGGGGCGCGGCTGAACGAGAGCGCGTCCCGCATGGTCTCGGCGCTGACATGCGAGATGTCGACAAACATGCCCAGGCGGTTCATCTCGCGCACCACCTGCTTGCCGAAGCCGGTGAGGCCGTAGTTCTGCGGGCGATCAGTGGCCGAGTCTGCCCAGTCAACGTTGTCCCAGTGGGTGAGGGTCAGGTAGCGGGCGCCCAGCTCGTAAAAGATGCGCAGGCTGGCGGGAGAATTCTCGATCATGTGGCCGCCTTCGACGCCGAGCAGGCAGGCGATGCGGCCCGACTTGTGAATACGCTCGATGTCGTCGGCGCTGCGGGCCTGCTCGAAGTCCGGCTGGCTGCGGATCAGGCGCAGGGCGACGTCGAACTCGCGCATGGCCTCGTGCAGCGCGGTGTGCGAGCGCTGTGTCGCCGATTCCACGAAGACCGACCAGTACTGCGCGCCCACGCAGCCTTCGCGCAGGCGGGGCACGTCGGCACTGAGGGCAGGCTGTACCCTGCTGAGATCGTGGGCAGCTAATTCGCCTGCCGCGCCGAGCAGAGAGGAAGGCAGGTCATTGTGGGTATCGATCAGTGGGGCTTCCCGCAGCAAGGCGCGCGCTCGCTCGAGCAGTACCGGGCCGGGCGCCGTGCTGCCGGAGGGTGTCGCCAATCTTGCGGCGGCCCATCCCCCAGCCGGACTGCTGTGGATCCATGCGGTAGCGGTGAGAACGCCGGCCCTTCCCAGAAACTCTCTGCGTGAGACCAAGTACACCTCCTTGTTCGCCCCGCGGGAGTATAGCGGAAACGGGACAGGCGTGATGGGGTGCCGGTGAGCCGCGAGTTTGGGGGTGCAGGCGGCAGTGACGAAAGAAAAATCCAGGGCTGAGTTTGGGCACTGATCGCCAGCCCGATCCAGGCGATGAGCTGCCACCGGGGACGGCCGCTTTGCCTGCTAGAATCAAGGTTTAAGCCACCGCCATGGACGCCGCCTACATCCGCAACTTCGCCATCATCGCGCACATCGACCACGGTAAATCGACCCTGGCCGACCGCCTGCTGGAGCTCACCGGTTCGCTCACGGCCCGCGAGATGCAGGAGCAGGTGCTCGACGCCATGGACCTGGAGCGGGAGCGCGGGATCACGATCAAGGCCCATGCCGTGCGCATGCTGTACCCGGCCAAGGATGGTACGACCTACCAGCTCAACCTGATCGACACGCCCGGCCATGTGGATTTCTCCTACGAGGTCTCGCGCTCGCTGGCCTCGTGCGAGGGGGCCTTGCTGGTCGTGGATGCCTCGCAAGGCGTGGAAGCGCAAACGCTGGCGAACTCCTACCTGGCCATCAACCACGGCCTGGAAATTATCCCGGTCATCAACAAGATCGACCTGCCTAGCGCTGACGTCCCGCGAGCCAAGGAGATGATCGAAGGCGCGGTGGGGCTGGATGCCTCCGACGCCTGTCTGATCAGCGCCAAAACCGGGCAGGGCGTCCCCGACGTGCTGGAAGCGATTGTGAAGCGCATCCCGCCGCCCAAGGGAGCGCCGCAACGCCATCTCCAGGCCCTGATCTTCGATTCCTGGTTCGATCCCTACCGCGGCGTGGTGGTGCTGGCACGCGTCTTTGAAGGCACGCTGAAGAAGGGGATGAAGATCCGCTTGTGGTCGAACGCGCGCGTCTTCCAGGTGGAAACGCTGGGCGTGCTGACGCCCAAGCCGGTCGAGGTGGACGAGCTGGTCGCGGGCGAGGTCGGCTTTCTGATCGCGAACATCAAGAACGTAGCCGACACCAAGATCGGCGACACCATCACCGATGACGAGCGCCCCGCCATCGAGCCGCTGCCGGGGTTCGAAGAAATCAAACCCATGGTGTTCGCCGGCCTGTACACCGTCGATGCTCACGAGCACACGCAATTGCGCGAGGCCCTTGAGAAACTGCGGCTGAACGATTCCTCGTTCTTCTTCGAGCCGGAGAGTTCAGCGGCGCTCGGCTTCGGCTTCCGCTGCGGTTTTCTCGGGCTGCTGCACATGGAGATCATCCAGGAGCGGCTGGAGCGCGAGTATGGCCTGGACCTCATCACGACCGCGCCCGGCGTGCGCTACAAGGTCACCCTCACCGACGGCTCCATGGTCGAGGTCGACAATCCTTCGCGCTGGCCCGATCAAAGCGAGATTGCGAAAGTCGAAGAGCCGATCATCCTGGCGGTGATTCTCACCAACGAAGAATTCGTCGGCGGGATTCTCAAGCTGGTGGAAGAGAAGCGCGGCAGGCAGAAGAGTTTTGAGTACGTGAGCGGCTCGCGGGTGATGCTGCAGTACGAACTGCCGCTCAACGAAATCGTGCTCGACTTCTACGACCGGCTGAAGTCGGTCTCACGGGGCTACGCTTCGCTCGACTATCACCTGGCCGGGTACTGGGAGTCGCCCATGGTCAAGCTCGATATCCTGGTGGCGGGCGATCCGGTCGACGCGCTGTCGCTGATCGTGCACCGAGACTTCGCCTATGAGCGGGGGCGGGCGCTGGTTTCCAAGATGCGCGAACTGATTCCCCGGCAGATGTTCGAAGTGGCCATCCAGGCGGCAGTGGGGGCCAAGATCATTGCCCGCGAAACTGTGGCCGCCATCCGCAAAAACGTCCTGGCCAAGTGCTACGGCGGTGACATCACCCGCAAGCGCAAGCTCCTGGAAAAGCAGAAAGAGGGGAAGCGCCGCATGAAGCGCATCGGGCGGGTCGACATCCCCCAGGAAGCCTTTCTGGCCGTGCTCAAAGTCGGCGAAAATAGCTCATAATCCGAACCAATCTGCGCCCTGCTCCGGCCCGGGGAAGACAGAACTGGAGGACGTCTGAATGTGCAAATCTCAAGGGTTGCTTGAAATTTCCGGCACTTCGCCGTGGCGTTTTGCAATGGCCCCAAGGTAGCTGTAACCGTAATATTCCAAATGGTTTAGCGGGGCAGCGCGCTTTTCTGGCGACCGACCAACTGGTCACGGTTCCCGAATTCACGGCAGGAAAAAAGTCAGTTCCACAGTCTTTTCCACAGAAATGTGGAACCTTGAGTGAGCGTGCCGACGGTGACCCCGGGACATTCCAAGCCGACCCTATTCCTCCCCGCCGAGGCCCCCCTCGGCGATGGTCTCAAAGCGGGTGGACTGCTTGAGGAATGCCAGGTTGATGCGGCCGATGGGGCCATTGCGCTGCTTGGCGATGATGATTTCGGCGCGGCCCTGCAGGTCGGGGTCGTCCTGTTTGTACACCTCTTCGCGGAAGATGAACATCACCAGGTCGGCGTCCTGCTCGATGGAGCCGGACTCGCGCAGGTCGGCGAGCTGGGGGCGGTGATCGCCGCCGCGGCTCTCGGGCGCCCGGCTTAACTGCGAGAGGGCGATCACCGGCACCCGGAGTTCCTTGGCCAGCGCCTTCAGGCCACGGGAAATGGCCGAAACCTCCTGCGTGCGGTTCTCGTAGCGCTTGCCCCCGCCCGACATGAGCTGCAGGTAATCGACGATCACCAGGTCGAGCCCTCCGCAGGATTGTTGCAGGCGGCGCGCCTTGGCGCGCATTTCGCTGACCGAGACGCCGGGCGTGTCGTCGATGAAGATCTTGGAGCTGGCCAGTTCTTCCATGGCGCGGCCCACGCGCTGCATGTCGTCGCGCCACAGCGAACCGGTCCGCATCTTGTGAGCGTCGACCCGAGCGCGGGAACAGAGCAACCGCTGCAGCAGCGCCTCGCGCGACATTTCCAGCGAGAAGATGCCCACCACTTTCCCGTCCTGGATGGCGGCGTTCTCGGCGATGTTCATGGCAAACGCGGTTTTGCCCATGGAGGGGCGGGCCGCCAGGATGACCAGGTCCTGCTTTTGCAGTCCGCTGGTCATTTCATCGAGATCGTTGTAGTGGGTGGCCAGACCGGTGATGCGCTGGCCGCGATCCAGAAGGGCGTCGACCGAGCCGAAGGACTCTTTGACAATCTCGGTGACATTCATGAAGCCCCGGCCGATGCGCTTCTCCGAGAGTGCGAACAGCTCGGCCTGGACATCGTTGAGGACGTCTTCGGCGGCGTCGGACTGGTCGGCGGCGCGCGCCATGGCGGCATTGGCCGCATGAATCAGTCCGCGCAGCAGGGCCTTGTCGCGGACGATCTTGACGTAATGCTCGATGCTGGGGCGGTCGGGAACCCCGTCGAGCAGAGAGGAAACATAGCCGACGTCGCCGATGGCCTGCAGTTCCTTGCTGCGCTCGAGTTCGTCGGTGAGCGTGATCAGGTCGATGGGCCGCGACGACTCCGCCAGGTCCATCATGCGTGCGTAAATGCGGCGGTGCGCGTCGAGCGAGAAATCGTCGGGGCGGAGGTGCTCGGCCGCCTGGTTATAGGCGAAGTTGTCGAGCAGAATCGCGCCCAGGATCGAGCGCTCGGCTTCGATGTTCGCCGGCAGAGTCAGGCTGTAGTCGGTGGTCGCCAATTTCTAGGCCGTGTCCGTTTCCCCGAGCCCGAAGGCAATCTTCTGGTGGAAGCGAATCGCACTATACCCGCGAAGCATGCTGTGGATGCGAAGTGTTCGCTTCGGAAAACTGGTTGCGTGCAGGAAAATCCTGGCCCCCGATTTGCATGTGGACACCGGCTCCGCAACGGCCAATCTCCGAAAGAAAATCATAGGCGAACAAAATACGAAAAACAAGAGATGGTGGGGTGCCAGGAGTGCGCCGGCGGGACGCCCCAGGCACAGCCGCCAGGGTGCCGGTACCACAACCCGGCGCTCCCGGCGCTCCCAAATACAAATGCGGCCCGGGCCAGCCACCCGGACCGCATTGTTCTGGCGGAATGTCCTGTCGCCCTTCCACGCGCGAGGCGTAGAGGTTTCACCGCTGGCGCGCGCCCCGAAGAGCGCTGGCCGGGGATCCCACCCGGCAGACCGAAACCGCGAAGCAAGCTCCGCAATTCGTCTGCGGCACTACGGCGGCCGGCAGTGAGCCCTGCCACGAGAGGAGGACTCTTGAGGAGGCCGCAACGCCCGGGCAACCATGCGCTCGTCGAAACGCGCGCTCTGGAGATCCCTCCCGGCAGTTCACCCTCGGGAACTGCCAGGCTCCGCCGGCTCTGCCATAACGCTCTGGCAAGGCGTACAGAACATCTCGCTTGATGACAACACAATGCGCTCGCGAACATTTCACCGCAAGCGAAAAGCCGGGCCGGCTTGTGAAGAAACTGTGGATGCGCGCGATTGGTTGTGGAAAGCGCTGGAAAACATGGAAAGAACTGCCGCTTCCTGCGCCGACCGCCGTTCCTGAAGAGTGCTCGGCGCCGGGCATGCCGCTGAGAACGGCCCCTGTGTCAAGCCGCTTTCACTGGATAACGCCGTCGAACTTTCAGCAGCAAGCCGTGCGCGCGGTGAATGAAGCCGGGCGAGGGGAAGAACATGAAGGGGCAGTGTCCTTCGACCACCTGGATTCCATGCTTTCGGCACAGACCCTGCGCGTGGTGCAGGACTGCATCGAAGCGAACATTCGCCGGGTGTGGATCTACCGCGCCGGTGGCCAGGGCGCGGTCAGCCCCGAGGCCATCGCCCGCGGAAAAGTGCTCGCCGACCGCAGCCTCTCGCGGCTGCTGGGCTCGGACTGGCCGCGCACGCTCGATGAACTGGAAGCCCTGAAGCGGAAGTAGGCGGCGGTTTGAGGAACACTGAACCTTCAGGTGTGTCTGCGGTCACAAGCGGCCTGCCCGAGACCGGCATAAGATCAGGGTGGAGTTCCGCCCTTTGTTGGCGCGCTTTACTCAGACCACATTGCGGGTGCTTGACCGGTGCGGGTTGGGCTGCTCCTCCGACGAAACGCTACCCGCCCATCAGCGCACCGGGCGGCAGGGCGAAGAAGATGCCTATTTCTATTTGCGCAGCCACGGCTACGTGATCGTGGCTCGCAACTTCAGGTCCCCGCGCCGCCGGGGAGAAATCGACCTCGTGGGGTGGGACCAGGGCGTGCTCTGCTTCATCGAGGTCAAGACCCGAACTTCGCGCGCAGTGAAACCCGCCGAGGCGGCTGTGGACCGGGAGAAGCGCAGGGAACTGGGCGGCATGGCACGGGAATACTTAAGGCGCGTGCCGGTGGGCGTGACCTGCCGCTTTGACGTGGTCAGCGTATATTACGATCGTTTTCCCACCCGTGTGGAAATCGAATTGTTCAAAAACGCTTTTCCGGTATCGTAGAATGTGGGCTTTGAGTCTTAGTGAAAGGATTTAGTACTTGCCGGAACTCAGGAAAGATCCCATTGTCGGGCGCTGGGTAATCATCTCCACCGACCGCGCCAAGCGCCCAACCGATTTTGTGCGCGAGGGCGTTCGCATTCGGGGAGGGTTTTGTCCCTTTTGCCCGGGGAATGAAAACAAGACTCCGCCCGAGATCCAGGCCTACCGCCCGAACCCGAACGGCGGGCCGCCACCGCCGCGCGATACGCCCGGCTGGACCGTGCGGGTCGTGCCCAACAAGTTTCCCGCCCTCGGCATTGAAGGCAATCTCAACCGTCAGGCCGAGGGGCTGTTCGACAAAATGAACGGCATCGGGGCCCACGAAGTCATCATCGAAACGCCCGAACACGCCCTCACCCTGGCCAACATGGCTCCCAAGCGGATCGAGGACCTGCTGTGGACCTTTCGCGATCGCATCCTTGACCTGAAGAAGGACCGGCGCTTCAAATACATTCTCATCTTTAAGAACCACGGCGAGCCGGCGGGCGCCTCGCTGGAGCACGGACACTGCCAGCTGATTGCCCTGCCCATTCTCCCTATCTATGTGGTCGAAGAACTGGAAGGTGCCAAGCAGTACTACATCTACAAAGAGCGCTGCGTGTTCTGCGACGTGATCCGCCAGGAGAGCGAGACCGGCACGCGCGTGGTGGCCGAGAACGATGACTTCATCACCCTGGCCCCGTATGCTCCGCGGTTTCCCTTCGAGACCTGGGTGCTGCCCAAGGAACATGAGTCGGCGTTTGAAAATTCTTCCTCGCGCATGTTTCAGAACCTGGCCAAGGCGCTGAAGACGCTGCTGATGAAGGCGGACCGCGTGCTCGACAATCCTCCCTACAACTTGGTCATTCACAGTTCGCCGGTCCAGGAGTCGACCAACGACCACTATCACTGGCACATCGAATTCATGCCCAAGTTGACCAAGACGGCGGGATTTGAGTGGGGCACCGGGTTCTACATCAACCCGACTCCGCCGGAGGAAGCCGCGCGTTTCTTGCGCGAGGCCGGAGTGGAAGAACCTGCGCCCGCTGCCGTCGGTTAATTCATGTCCTTGGCGAAGAGCCAGACACGGCACGCTGGGCAAAAAACAGGGCACGCTTTCCCAAGAGCGTGCCCTTAGCCTTGTGAGAGAAAAACCGAATACCCGCTGTGCCGGGCCGCTGCCGCATAAGCAGGCCCCTACCCGCAGCAGCCACCCGGCACATCAGTCACGTCTGCGGCAGTCTAGAAAAGCCGGCGGTCCGAGTTGTCACCAGATTGTAAATGCGGTGAAAAAAGTGCTTTGCAAGCCCTCAGCCTTGGGTGCGGTCAAGAAACTCTTCGTGCCATGCCATCTGGATGGCTTCCAGCTTGGTTTCGTTGGACTTTTGCGGGTCGTCGGTAAAGCCGGGTAACCCGGTCACGTAGCGGTGCAGGTCGGTGAAGCGGACCGTCAGCGGGTCCAGTTCGGGATACGTTTCCGAGAGCAGAATCCCGATGTCTTCCGCATCGGTCCAGGTGAGTTGCTTCGGCATAGAATTCCTCACACAACGATCAGCTCTTACCCGTTAGCTTGTCGCGAGGGTTCCGTTTCCGCCCGAGAACCTCTCTGCCAGCCGCAAAGGCTAAGCGCCAATCGCTGCCTTTCTCAGTGTTCCTCGGAAACATAGTTGCGGTTCCAGGCCGGGATCTCGACCACGACCTTGCCGGGCCGAGTGATGACGGCCTGGCAACCCAGGCGCGAGTTTAGCTGCAGGTCGGCGGCCATGTCGAGGCGGTCGGCTTCGTCATCCTCCATTTCGGAAAGGTTCTCTGCTCCTTCCTTCACCCAGACGTGGCAGGTCGTGCACGCGCAGTTGCCGCCGCAGGCGTGATCGAGGCGAATGCCGTTGTTCAGCGCGACATCGAGAATCGACTGCTCTTTGCCGTGGTCTTTGTAGGGGAGCTTGCCATTCTCAAACTGCACGGTCTTGCCTTCCGGCAGAAACGTGACCTGCACGGTGTTCTCCCCGACTGCCTCCAGGGTAGCGGCGGTGCCTTTGCTTGTTTCGTCAGCCATGGGAACTCCCAGAAATCTTGCAGCTGTCAATGTTTCAAGGCGCAGCGATCCGCGGACTGAGCCAATCCTCGAGGGTTGACTCCACCAATCACGAGACCTTGAAACCCGTTCTACTCAAATTCTGCCTTCGCCACCGGATGGGGCGCGGCCGGGCCTTCGCCCAGGTCAGCCTCGTCCATGGTTTTGCCTTTCAGCGCGATCGAAACGGCGCTGTCCATCATGAGTTCTGCCAGCCGCATGGTGCCCTGGTTCAGTTCGTCGATGGCCTTGCGGATGGCCTGGTAATCCTCGCCTTTCTTCACGTCGTTCAGAGCTTTCTCAAGCTTTGCGGTGCGCTTCTGTTCGTCGGCGGTCAGCGCCGTCCATGCCGGGCTCTTGCGTCCCTTATCGAGAGCTGTCAGGATCGTCTCCGCTTCGTTGCGCGCCTCAATGACCTGGCGCTGGCGGAAGTCTTCTTCCGCGTAGTCGAAGGACTCGAGCAGCATGCTCTCGACTTGTTCGTCGGTGAGCCCGTAGCTGGGCTGCACCTCGATTTCGGCTTCCTTGCCGCTGCGCAGCTCGCGCGCGGAAACATGCAGGATCCCGTTGGCGTCGATCAGGAACCGGACCTCGATGCGCGGCATGCCGGCGGTCATCGGGGGAATGCCCTTGAGATCGAAGCGCGCGAGCGAGCGGCAGTCTTTGGCGAGTTCGCGTTCCCCTTGGAGAACGTGGATCGCGACGTTGGCCTGACCGTCGACTTGCGTGGTGTAGAACTGCGTTGCCGAAGCGGGAATCGTCGAGTTCCTCAGGATGATCTTGTCCGTAACCCCGCCGGCGACTTCGATCCCTAAGGAAAGGGGCGTCACGTCAAGCAGGAGCATTTCCTTGGTGGCTTCCGAGCCGCCGGAGAGAATGTTGGCCTGTACGGCCGCTCCCAGCGCCACCACCTCGTCGGGATTCAGGTCGGTATGCGGGGTCCGCCGGAACAAGTCCTGCACCAGCGCGCGCACCTTCGGGATGCGCGTGGACCCGCCCACCAGCACGACCTCGTCAATCTGCTCCGGCTTCAGCTGGGCATCTTTGAGCGCCTGCTTGCAGGGCGCGACTGTGCGCTCGAGGATGGGCTGGATGAGTTGCTCGAACTGCTGGCGCGTGATTTCCCGCTGGTAGCGGCTGCCGCCCGGCAGCTCGATGTCGAGCTGGGCTGCGGGCTGCGACGAGAGTGCAACCTTGGCGTCAATGACCGCCTTGCGAATCGTCTGCACGGCTTCGCCGCTGCGGCGAAGATCGAGGCCCATGTCGCCGCGGATGTCGTCGAGCGCAATCGTAATCAGCAGGTTGTCGATATCGTCGCCGCCGAGGTGCGTGTCGCCATTGGTGGCTATCACTTCGAAGATGCCGTCGTGCAGCTTGAGAATGGAAATGTCGAAGGTGCCGCCGCCCAGATCGTAGACGGCGACGATGCCGTTCTTTTTCTTGTCGAGACCGTAGGCGAGCGAGGCTGCCGTCGGTTCGTTGACCAGGCGAAGGACCTCGAGGCCGGCGATGCGCCCGGCGTCTTTGGTGGCCTGGCGCTGGGCGTCGTTAAAGTATGCCGGAACCGTGATCACCGCTTTCGTGACGGGTCCGCCGAAGTAGCGTTCAGCGTTACGCTTCAACTGGCGCAGGATGAAGGCGGAGACTTCGGGAGGCGTGTAGGTCTTCTCGCCCAGCTTGATGCGCAGCACTTCCCCGGGCTGCAGATCTTCGGCCAGCCGGAAGGGGAAAAGCTTGAGTTCCTCCTGAATGTCTTCGACGCCGCGGCCCATCAGTCGTTTGATCGAGTAGACGGCCCGCTCCGGCGTCTCGATCAGAAACTTGCGGGCGGCGCTCCCCACAAGGATCTCGTCGTTTGCGCCCAGGGCAACCACCGAGGGAACCAGGTTCAGACCGTCCTCGCCCGGGATCACGACAGGCGTGTCCCCCTGCATGAACGCCACCAGGGAATTGGTGGTGCCAAGGTCGATTCCGACGATGCGATCGTTAGCCATACCTTCGCAAGCGGCCTTTCGCTGTCAGCTCTTAGCAGCGCCAGCGCTCGGAGGTGTGCTTCCCAGCGACTGCCCGAGCCTTAGCCTCGAGCACCCACCCGCAGTTCCTCGAAGCTCGTAACGCAGTCCCTGCCCGCGCTGGTGGAATGCTGGTTGCTGACGGTTAACTCTCCAGAACTTCATTCACGTCCCTCACCAGATTCCTCAAGTAGTTCCGCCGGTTCAGCACGTCCACCATTCTGTCGCGGACCTTCAGCCGCTCAGATTCAGAACCGCTGTCAACCGCCCGGTCCCAGTCCGTCCAATCGCGTTTCAGCTCTTCGAGGAGCGCCTCGTGCTTCTGTTCCAGTTCCAGCTTCTGCCGGCCAATTTCCTCGATCAGCGCGGGGTCGTCCTCTCCCGTCTTCTTCTGCATCTTCAGCTCTTCAAGCTGCATGTTCAGGTCGAAAACTTCTTCGAGCAGATCGGGCGGGACGACTTGTTTCTTCAGCTGCCCGCTGGCGCGCGCTTCGTCGGTGGCGGTCTTGGATTGCTCTTCCAGTTCCACGCCTTCCAGGCGCAGCAGGTATTCCGTGCGCTTGATCGGGTCCCTCAGGGTGCGGTAGGCGTCATTGAGTTGCGAACTCTGTTCCAGGCTCCATTCCTGCTCACGGGCGTCGGCGCGCGAAAACAGGTCAGGATGCAGCTTGCGGCTCAGCTGGTAGAACTCGCGCTCCAGCTGGGCCACATCGACGTTCAGCTTGCGCGGGAAGCCGAAAAACGTGAAGTAATCCACCGGAACCGGGGGCTGGACCTTGCCACAGGCGCTGCAGAAGTGTTCCGCGCGCATGGTCCCGCAGGACCAGCAGGTGGAGGTGGCCTCGCCGGGCACAATTAGCGACGAACTCGATTTGGGAATTGGATTCGCCATCAACAAATTCACCACGAACGCCCGTCCTGCACCCGCAGTCCGCACGGTGCGAGGCAGAGGCGCCGTGGTGCAAGCTCTGCGGTATAACCTCCTGGGCCTGGCGGACCGCTGTGGCCGTCCCGCATCAGGCTGAAAAAGAACTGCCGCAACCGCAGGACTTCGACGAGTTCGGATTCACGAACACGAAGCCCTGCTGCATCAGGGTCTCCTGGTAGTCCAGGGTCATGCCGTTCAGATAGATGAACGACTTCGGGTCGACAAACACGCGCACATCCCCGAATTGAAAGATCCGGTCGCGCTCGCGGGGCTGCGTGTCGAAGCGGATGTTGTAGCTCAGGCCCGAACAACCGCCACCCTGCACGCCCAGGCGCAGGCCGCCCTCGCTCGCAGAGAGCCCCTCTTTCGCCATTGCGCTGCGAATCTTCGCGATCGCCTTCTCCGTCACCTGAATGCCCTTGGCGGGCGCATTCGAGGCGGGAGGGGCAGTCGTCTTGGTCGTTTCCTCAGTCACACTCATGACGCTAACTCACTTCCGGAGTCCGGGCTGTGATCCACGGCACAGTGGAGCGACCCCGGCCTAGTGGCCGGCCTGGCTCCCGGCAGGTACGGCCGCTTCGCTGGCCACGCCGTTCTTCTTCTTCCAGTCGTGGATGGCCGCCCGGATGGCGTCTTCGGCCAGCACCGAGCAGTGAATCTTGACCGGAGGCAGCGCCAGCTCTTTCACGATCTCGGTGTTCTTGATCTGCAGCGCCTCTTCCACCGTTTTGCCCTTCACCCATTCGGTCGCCAGGGAAGAAGAAGCAATCGCCGACCCGCAGCCGAACGTCTTGAACTTCGCGTCCTCGATGACCTGGGTCTCAGGGTTGACCTTGATCTGCAGCTTCATCACGTCGCCACACTCGGGGGCGCCTACCAGACCGGTCCCAACCTCCCGGCTGTTCTTGTCTAGCGATCCTACGTTGCGGGGATTGGAATAGTGATCCAGAACCTTATCGCTGTATGCCATTTACCTTTCTCCTGCTTTTTCGAAACTCGAAACTAGAAACCTGAGCCTGCCTATTCTGCCGCCCACTTCACTTCTTTCAGATTGATGCCTTCTTTCGCCATCTCGTAGAGCGGCGAGAGTTCGCGCAGGCGCTCGACGGTCTCGCACACGCGGTCCGCCACGTAATCAACTTCGGCCTCGGTGTTGAACCGGCCAATGCCGAAACGGATCGAGCTGTGGGCCAGATCATCGCCCGTGCCCAGGGCCTTCAATACATACGATGGTTCCAGCGTCGCCGAGGTGCAGGCGGACCCGCTGGAAACCGCTACATCGTTGATGCCCATTAGCAACGACTCGCCTTCCACGTAGGCGAAGCTGAGGTTCAGGTTGCCGGGCAGGCGATGCTCCATGGATCCGTTGATGTAGACCTCATCCAACCGGTTCATGATGCGGTCTTTCAGGCGGTCGCGCAGGGCCGCCAGCCGAGCCCCTTCCTGCGCCATCTCTGCGCGGGCGATTTCGCAGGCTTTCCCCAGGCCGACAATCCCGGGAACGTTCAACGTCCCGGAACGCATGCCCCGCTCGTGGCCGCCGCCGTCGATGATCGCCGAAATCTGCACACGCGGGTTCTTGCGCCGGACATACAGAGCGCCGGCGCCCTTGGGGCCGTAAATCTTGTGCGCACTGATCGAGGCGAGATCGATGTTCTCCCGGTTCACGTCGATCGGAACCTTGCCGACCGCCTGCACGGCATCGGTGTGAAACAGCACGCCGCGCTCGCGGCACATCTTGCCGATTTCGCGAATCGGCTGCAGCACGCCGATCTCGTTGTTGGCCGCCATGATGGTGACCAGGATCGTCTTGTCGTCGAGGGCCCGCTTCAGGTCTTCCAGGTCGATCAGGCCGTCCTTCTGCACCGGCAGGTAGGTGACGCGGTAGCCGTACTTCTCCAGCCGCTTGCAGGTATCGAGCACGGCCTTATGCTCAGTGACCGCGGTGATGATGTGGTTGCCCTTCTCGCGGTACATCTCGGCGACCCCCTTGATGGCCAGGTTGTCGCTTTCGGTCGCGCCGGAAGTGAAGATGATCTCCTTGGCAGTGGCGCCGATCAGCTTGGCGATCTGCTCGCGGGCATTTTCCACAGCTTCCTCCGCCACCCATCCGAAGGGATGGTTGCGGCTGGCGGCGTTGCCGAACTTCTCCATGAAGTAAGGCAGCATCGCCTCAAGAACGCGCGGATCCATCGGGGTGGTGGCATGGTTGTCCATGTAGATGGGCAACTTGATGCCTTCCGGAGCGGGCGTACGCTGCTCCTGGGTGGCCGGCTTCACTTCGAGACTCATGGTTCGTTCTCCTACCTTCCGTCCTGACCTGGCTAGCTCAGAGTCACCAGCTCGGCGAGAGCTTTCTTGGATTCGCCGTGGCCCTCGGCAGACTCGGTCATTTCCGAAATACGGATCTTCTTCAAAACTTCTTCGATGCTCTGGTTCACCTTGCGCAGCGGTTCACGGATCGTGCAGCGCTCGGTCTGGTCGCATTCGCCCCGGACCGTAATGCACGATGTGATGAACAGCGGGCCATCGATGGCGCGGATCACCTCGTAGGCCGAAATGTCACAGGCGGGCCGGGCCAGCGTGTATCCGCCCTTGATCCCGTGCTGCGCCCGCAAAAGTCCGGCCCGGGCCAGACGCTGCAGAATCTTGGCCAGTGCCTCGGGCGGGATGGAGTACGCCTCGGCCACGTCCTTGGCGCTGCAGGACCCGTGGTCGGCGTACTCGGCCAGGTGCTTCATGGCCATCAGTCCGTAATCTGCCTTTTTCGAGAGTTTCAGCACTGGTTTGGATAATCCGACCTTTTTGATCGGATTAATATCCGACCCATCTGGTCGCCTTTTATTTTACGCTGCCTTCCTGAACCCCCGCAACCTGCAGCAGGGAACCGCCGAAAACTCCGGTTGAGCGGCAACTAACCGCAGTGGGGTGGGTTAGGGGAGGAGGGTGCCTTCCTTAAGATTTCTCCAGGTGGGCTGGCCGGGGTCCATTTGGACAAGGGAACCGGGGTGACTGCCGGGGACTTGACAACCGTTTGGGCAGGGCTACAATACCCGAAATTTTCCGGCAATTCCGGTCCCTGAGACCTCGCCTTGGGACCTGCCCGACCGGAGTTATGAAGCCAACCGCCGTCGCCAAACCCCCAGCTGAGAAGGAACATGAATCAGTGTAAGCACCCGCGCGTGCAGATCGTCAGCCGCGACGAGGACACCGAGTACGTCGAGTGCCTGGAATGCGGGGAAGTCTTCGAGTCCAGTGAATTCAAGGACATGGCCATCGAAGAGCGCACGCAATCCGACGAAGCCTGAACTCCCCTCCGCCTGCTGTTGCCGCCGGTTTAGCGCGGGGAGACCCCTGCCTAGCGTCATGACGAAGGTAATCGCTGGAGCGCGCTTTGTGTTTGTTGCCGTAAACGCTGGTTTGCTCTAATAAGCGGCACGGGCCCTTGTGTGTGCTTGAGGCAAATGCATGCCCATTGTGGCGTTGGTGGTCGATGACTCGATGGTGATCCGGCACACGGTGTGCCGATTCCTCGAGGACCGCGGCTACGAAGTGGAAGTCGCCTCCGACGGCCGGGAGGCGCTGGAAATCGCCGCTCGCAAGCTCCCAGGCCTGATCATCACCGACATGCAGATGCCCTCCATGGGCGGCCGCGAATTGATCACGGCTTTGAAGGACGATCCGAAGACCGCTCGCATTCCCATCGTCATCCTGACCGGGCGGTCCAGCGGCTACGACCAGGGAGAAACCCGGGCCGAATTCACGATCTTCAAGGACATCGACGTCCAGCAGCAGCTCGAGCAGGCGCTCCAGGCGGTGACCGGCGGAACCCGGGGCCAGGCGCACAGGACCGGGAACTGACCTTCTCACCTTCCCAGCCAAACTAGAGTCTCCGCAGCGGCAGGCTGGCCTCCGCGGAGAAGTCCATGGAGGCGAATTCGCGCGCCAGCCACTTGGGATAGGCGGCGGCAGCGATCATGGCGGCATTGTCGGTCGACAGCGGCCGCGAGGGGAAGAACACCGGCACGCCCTGCTGCGCGGCGGCCTGCTCGAAGCGCGAGCGAAGTTCGTTGTTGGCGGCAACGCCGCCGGTCACAAACAGGGTCGCGGCCTGGAAGAAGTCGGCCGCGGCGAGGGTCTTCTCGACCAGGTCTTCGACCATGGCGCGCTGGAATGACGCCACCAGATTGCGCGTCTCGGGCTCGCATGCCGCGAGGTAATCTTCCAGCTTCGGCTTGGCGATCGCCGCCAGCGCCTGGCGGCGCTTCTCGATGGCGGGCGCCAGGCGGTGCGTTTCCACGTAGCGCAACACTGCCGTCTTGATCCCGCTGTAGGAGAAGTCAAAGCGCGGGCGGCCCCCCTGTGCTTGGCCGCGCTCCTTGCGGTCGGCGTGCTTCATCTGCGCGATCGCGAACTTCACCGCTTTCGGGTCGCCGTGGGGCGAGAGGCGATCGATGACCGGCCCCCCGGGGTAGCCGAGGCCGAGCAGCTTGGCGACTTTATCGAAGGCCTCCCCGGCCGCATCGTCGCGGGTATGCCCTACGTTTTCGTACGACCAGCTCTCGCCCTTCTGCTCGGCCAGGTACAGGTGCGTGTGCCCTCCCGAGACCACCAGCGCCAGCACCGGGAAATTGACTTCGTGATTGCCCTTCTGTCGCTCCTCGAGCAGCACGGCGTGGATGTGGCCTTCCAGATGATTGACCGCGATCAGCGGCTTTTCCAGCGCGAAGGCCAGCGCCTTGGCGTAGCTCAATCCGACCAGCAGCGCCCCCGCCAGCCCGGGACCCTGGGTGACCGCGATGGCGTCGACGGACTGGTACGTCTGTCCCGCTTCTTCGAGCGCTTTGCGGACGACAGGGACGATTGCCCGGAGATGCTCGCGCGAAGCCAGTTCCGGGACCACGCCTCCGTAGGGAAGATGGGTCGAGATCTGCGAGAAGACGATGTTCGACAGGATCTTCTCGCCGGAGCGGACCACCGCCGCCCCGGTCTCGTCGCAGGAGCTCTCGATGCCGAGGATGTTAGCGTCGGGCATGGCTTCTATATTATTTGAGGAAGCGCCCCGAGATGCGCAATGCCAAACAATTCGCCCTCGAGGTCGTGCGCACGCTGCGAGAACGCGGCTTCCAGGCCTACTTCTGTGGCGGCTGCGTCCGTGACCTGCTGCTCGGGCGCGAGCCTGCCGACTACGACGTGACCACTGCCGCCACTCCCGCACAGGTGATGCGCACCTTTCCACGGAGCTATGCGGTCGGGGCGCGATTCGGGGTGGTGCTGGTGCCGATCCCCGGAGAAGAAGACACGACGCAGGAGGCATACTCGGGCGCGGAGAGTTCGACGCATCCCCAATTCGAAAACCTGCCCGCCAATCCCAAGGCCGGCGTCATCGAGGTGGCCACGTTCCGTTCCGACCTCAGCTACAGCGACGGGCGGCACCCTGACGCCGTGCGCTTCAGCAACGATCCGCGCGAAGATGTGCAGCGGCGCGACTTCACCATCAACGCCCTCCTCATGGATCCGATCTCGGGCGAGGTTCTGGACTTCGTGGGCGGGCGGCGGGACCTGCAGGCGCGCGTTCTCCGCACGATCGGCGACCCGGCGCAGCGCTTCACCGAAGACAAGCTGCGCATGCTGCGGGCGGTGCGCTTTGCCGCGCGCTTTGAATACCAGATCGACGAGCCGACCCTGGCCGCGGTCCGGAACATGGCGGATCAGATCCACCAGGTGAGCCGTGAACGCGTGCGTGATGAACTCACCAAGATGCTGACCGAGGGCCGGGCGCGAAACGCATTCTTGTTACTGGACGAATCTGGCTTGCTGGGCGAAGTGTTGCCGGAAATTTCCGCCATGAAAGGAGTCGAGCAGCCCCCGGAGTTCCATCCCGAGGGCGACGTCTTTGTGCATACTCTCCTGCTGCTCGAGAAACTGCCGCATCCGTGTCCTGCGTCTCTGGCGTGGGGCGCGCTGCTGCACGACGTGGGCAAGCCGCCGACGTTCCGGGTGGCGCCGGACCGCATTCGCTTCGACGGCCACGTGGAGGTGGGCGTGAGGATGGCGGAAGCGATCTGCCGGCGCCTGCGCTTTTCCAATGAAGACACCGAGCAGGTCCTCGCTCTCGTCGACAACCACATGCGCTTCGCCCATGTGGGCCAGATGAAGGAATCGACCCTGAAAAAATTCCTGCGCATGCCGCGGTTCGAAGAACATCTCGACCTGCACCGCATGGATTGTCAGGCCAGCCATGGGGACCTGACCCTGTACGAATTCGTAAAGAAGAAGCTGGCGTCCATTCCGCCCGACCAGATGCGTCCCGCGCCCCTGGTCAATGGCGACGATCTGATCGCGGCGGGCTACGTGCCTGGCCCGCGCTTCAAGGACATCCTTTCGTGCGTGGAAGACGGCCAGCTCGAGGGGCGGCTGCGTTCCAAGCAGGAGGCGATGGAATGGATTGCCCGCCAGTTTCCCGTGCAATGAGCGTTCATCAGTTCGGAGCGACGGCGAACTCCCAGGCATTTCCGTCGCTGAAACGGTGGAAAACTGCTCGCCAGCAAAGTGCTAGAATCTGTCTCTCATTGCTGACTGCGACTTCCGCCATGACGCCCTCAAAATTTCCTATGCAGCCGGCCGCTAGCGGCCTTGATCAAGTGCTCGCGCGGTCACTGCGGAAAGCGCCGCCGGCGGAGGCCCCTCTTTTGGCCTGGCCGGTGGCCTGCGGAAGTGCGGTGGCCGCCCGCACGCGCGCGCTGCAATTTTCCGACGGGGTTCTTTGCGTGCAAGTACCCGATGCGGGATGGCGGCGTGAGTTGCAGGCGCTGGCCCCGCGCTACGTGGCTGCGATCAACCGTTATTTGAAGGATGCGGTCAGCGAAGTCGAGTTCGTGGTCGCCGCCCGCAAGCGGGCTGCCACCGCTGCAGGCAACAAGACTGCACGCCGCAAGCGCGCGTAACCGAGATGAAAATCACCGAAAACGACGTAAACTACGTGGCCGACCTGGCCAACCTCGAGTTGACCGAAGAGGAACGCGTGCGCATGGTGCGCGACCTGAATTCGATTCTCGACTACGTCGACATGCTGGGCCGGCTCGATACCGAAAATGTCGAGCCGATGGCGCAGGTGTCGGACCGCTACGGCGTCGATACCTCCAAGACCGGCAGCGAACGCTTTGCCTACGCGCGCCGCGAGGATGTGCTGTTCGGGTTGCGCCCCTCGCTGCCGCACGACCAGGCGCTGGCCAACGCTCCGGATGCCGACGCGCACTACTTCCGAGTTCCCAAGGTGATCGAGCGCTGACCGGCGCGCCGCCGCATTTCTGACTTATGGACTTGACCCCGCTCACCATCGACGCCGCCCGCGATGCCGTACAGAAGCGTACGGTGACGTCGCTGACGCTGGTCGAGAGTCACTACCAGCGCATCCAGAAAGAAGATGGAACCATCGGCGCCTTTCTCACGCTCACCCGCGAGCGCGCGCTGGAACAGGCCGACCGCATGGACCGCTTGGCCGCCGAAGGCACGCCCTTGCCGCCCCTCGGAGGCGTGCCGGTCGCGGTCAAAGACGTCATGTGCACGCGCGGCGTGCGCACCACCGCGGGCTCGAAAATCCTCGGCAACTTCATTCCTCCCTTTGACTGCACCGCCGTCGCCCGACTCGAAGCCGCTGGCGCGGTCGTGCTGGGGAAACTGAACTGTGACGAGTTCGCCATGGGATCGTCGAATGAAAATTCAGCGTTCCACCCCGTGCGCAATCCCCACGATCCCAGCCGTGTTCCCGGAGGCTCCTCGGGCGGTTCCGCGGCCGCGGTGGCGGCTGCTATGGCGGTTGCCGCGCTGGGTTCAGACACCGGCGGCTCCATTCGCCAGCCGGCGTCGTTCTGTGGCGTGGTCGGCCTGATGCCAACCTACGGGCGCGTGTCGCGCTACGGACTGATCGCGTTCGCCTCCTCGCTCGACCACATTGGGCCCCTGACCCGGACCGTGAAAGATGCCGCCCTGGTGCTCCGCTCGATCGCCGGACGCGACCCCATGGACTCGACTTCCGCAGACGTGCCCGTCCCCGATTTTGTTGCGGAACTCGACAAGCCGGTGCGCGGCCTCAAGATCGGCGTAGCCCGGGAGTATTTCGGCGAGGGACTCGACCGCGAGGTCCGCAAGGCGGTCGAAGATGCGATCCAGAAACTCGCGGAACTCGGCTGCGAGGTGGTCCCCGTCTCGCTGCCCCATACCGAGTACGCCATTCCGACCTACTACATCGTGGCGACCGCGGAAGCTTCGGCCAACCTCGCCCGCTTCGACGGAGTGCGCTACGGATATCGCGCGAAGGGCGCGCGCTTCCTTTCCGACATGTATCGCCGCAGCCGCGACGAAGGCTTCGGCGCCGAGGTGAAGCGGCGCATCATGCTGGGAACCTACGCCCTCAGCGCCGGGTACTACGATGCCTACTATCTCAAGGCCCAGAAAGTGCGCACCCTGCTGACCCGCGACTTCGAGGATGCATTCAAAAAAGTCGATGCCATCGTGACCCCGACCAGTCCTACCGCGGCGTTTAAGTTGGGCGAGAAAGCCAACGATCCGCTGGCCATGTATCTGGCCGATATCTATACCGTGACGGCCGACCTGGCGGGAATTCCCGGAATATCCATCCCCTGCGGCAGAACCCGCGAGGGCCTGCCCATCGGCCTGCAGCTTTTAGGCAGGCATTTCGAGGAGGCCACGATTCTGCGGATTGCCCATGCCTTCGAGATGGCCGGCGGAGCTTTTGGGTTTTCGTAATTCTGGCATCGGGTCATCTGGGAATCTGACCTCTGGCTGCCGTCAGATTCAACCACTCTTGCCCGGCAGGTTCGGTCTGCGACCACCAGATTACAGAATTGCTAGATTGCACAGTTGCCCTATTTCCTCCGCCAGCGCACCCCATCCTTCGTGTTTTCGATCAGAATTCCTGCGGCGACCAGCTCCGCGCGGATGGCGTCGGAGACTTGGAAGTTCCGCGCCTTGCGGGCGCTTTCCATCTCGTCAATTCTCGTTTGAACCCCCGCGTCGTCGGGTTGCCCGGAACCGGCGTTGGCCAGCGCCTCTGCGGTAATCTGCTTTTCCCGACCCTCGGCCCGCGCCCAATCCAGGATGGCTCTCACCTTGGGCGCATCGTCGTCGGCAACCACGGCGAAAATCTCGTCGAACTTCCCGATCGCGCCCAGCAGCGGGGCCGCGTCGCTGGCGCGCATCTCGCCGGCGTCGATGGCCGCATTGGCCGCGCGCACCATCTCGAAAATCGCCGCCTGTGCCTGGGCCGTGTTCAGGTCGTCTTCCAGCGCGGCCTTCATCCGCTCGACCGTCTCTTGCGCCAGCTTGCTCATCGCCGGGTTCGTGCCCGGGGGAAAGGGGCCGCTGACCATTCGGAGCTTGAAATTTCGCAGCCGATCGACCGACGTCGCCGCCTGGCGCAGGCCATCGAAGGTGAAGTTGAGCTGGTTGCGGTAGGGAACCGAAGTCAGCAGATAGCGGATCGAGGAAGGCTTGTGGCCTTTGAGCACCAGGTCGCGGGGCGTGAAGAAGTTTCCCAGGCTCTTCGACATCTTCTCGCCTTCCACCAGCAGAAAGCGCGCGTGGAACCAGGAATTGGCGAAAGTCTTGCCGGTCAGCGACTCTGATTGCGCGATCTCGTTTTCATGGTGCGGGAAAATGAGGTCTTCGCCGCCCGCGTGCAGGTCGAACGTCTCGCCCAGTTGCTCCATCGACATCACCGAGCACTCGATGTGCCAGCCCGGGCGGCCGGGCCCGATCGCCGTCTCCCACGAGGCTTCCCCCGGTTTCGGCGCCTTCCACAGAGCAAAGTCGCGGGCGTTGTCTTTTTCATATTCGTCCACGTCCACGCGCGCGCCGTCCTCCATGCCGGCGAAGTCCTTCTTCGAAAGCTTGCCGTACGCAGGGAACTTCGCGATGCGGAAGTAGTAGGAGCCATCTTCGGCGCGGTACGCCACGCCTTTCTTGGCAAGCCTGGCGATGAACTCGGCCATCGCCGGAATATGCTCGGTGGCGCGCACCAGCACCGGCCGCTCGATGTTCAACAGCGCCGCGTCTTCCCGGAACGCTTTCTCGTACTTGGCCGTGTATTGCTGGACGCCGACCCCATCGCGCGCCGCGTTGCGGATGATCTTGTCATCCACGTCGGTGATGTTCATGACGTAGCGGACCTGGTATCCGCTCTGCTTCAAGAAGCGCTGGAGAAGATCGACAGCGATGAATGTCCGGAAATTGCCGATGTGGCCGTAGTCGTATACCGTCGGGCCGCAGGCATACATCCGGACTTCGTTGGCCTGGATCGGGTGAAACTCCTCCACCCGCGCGGTCATGGTGTTAAACAGGCGCAGTGCCATAGATCAGAATCAGAGCCTTCGGGCGAACTTGTCATTCTCCAGAAGCATGACTGTTAAAACAGCACTCGTTGTTCTCATCCTGACCTCTAGGAACGGTAGTGCATGCGCGTTCCGTTGTTGTCTTCACCTGGACTGCTCAGCCCGTAGCGGAAGGAGCACCTGCGGAATCCCGACGCTTTCGAGCGTCGTGGACGGGCGTGCAAGATAGGGTCACTACGAGAACCAACCACGACAGGCGCTGAAAACAGCCGAACAGCCTGGGTGCCCCCTCCGAGGGTGATGTTGTCACGCTGACTCTGAGCGAGCTCTATTCGCATGTCGATCTCCTTGCTGAGTATTATGGCCAGCCAAAAGAGCTTCGAGAACCGCTGGCAACTCGGCTACGCTGCGCAGAATGTGTGTGTGAGGCTCCTCTCGCAGGCGCTCCTCCTTATGCGCTCCAGTGAGCACGCCCATGACCCCTCCTACACCGGCATTCGTACCAGCCCGCAAATCGAGCGGAGTATCTCCGATGTTGACGACTTCCGACACGTCGGTGATCCTCGCGGCTTCCATGGCCCGAAAAATCATGTATGGAGCCGGCCGGCCCAGTGCAACGTCGGTGCTGCATACCTTGTTTGTGAAGACATGTCCCCAGCCAACCGCTCGTAGAACCAAGTCGTTGATCTCGCGGTCAAAGCCGGTCGTGGTGGCGATGCAAACGTTCCGGTCGAGCAACCAGCGGAAGGTCGCTTCCGCACCCTTGATTGGCATAACGCCGGCGCTCCCGTACTGTTGTTTCAGCAGCTGGCGAAAATCGTCGAACGTGCGGTCAATCCGCGTCTCTAGGGAATGCTCCGTGCTTCCCAGATGCCTCTCGACGAAGAAACGGATTACTTCTCGCTTCGAAGCACCCTTCCACTCTCGCAGGTCGCCTTCGTCTACATGCACCCCGTTCATCTCCAGTGCTCGCCCGAAGCAGGACAGCACCTCGCCGTGGTCTTCGATGATCGTGCCGGCGACATCGAAGATGACTAGCTTGACCGGTTTCAAGCGATCGCGCTCCTCTCCGCGAGCTCTCGCTAGTATCAAACTGCGCTCAGTTGTGAGACGGACCCAGAATGATTATAACGCGCGCAAACTTCCATGACCCGTCCTGCTGGCGCCGCAGAATACGAATCGCGAACACCGTCTGTGTCGCTTCTTTGCCCGTTCGGCAGCTTTGCCATGGCGCTCATTTCACCCCACTCGTAAGCTTCGTTTCGTCCGATCTGCCGCTCTTTCCAGTCTTCCTGATACGCGAGGGTCGTGATCGCAGACGCCTGCCGTTTTGTTCTTCCAAAAGCGCTCGGATCGCGGCGATGCCTACCACAGGCTTTGATCTGGGCTGGAGAAGGATTGCGTCCGATGTCCACAAAGAGACGAGCGTCTCCACATCATTGACCTTCGCGGCAGCTGCATCTCCAAGGCGATGATCGCCGCCGCGTCCTGTGCAACCGATTCTGACTCGTGATGGCCTCCCACTTGAGTGTTGGTCTGTGCTGCTGAAATGGTGGATGCGAGCAGAAGTGCCAGCCAGATCCAAGGTCGTGAGTTCCGCGGGATTCCTCCTTCGTCAGCAGAGGGCGATGCGAACAAGCGTCAATCCTGACCGGGTGTTTCATCCTTCAGGTGCAGCCCGGCTGCTGCATCAAGCTGTCTAACCCGTCGGAACTGTCATTATGACTGGTACAAAAACAGGGGGCAGATCACCCGCTTCATAGTGCACAGGCATGTGACAGTGGAAGAGCCGTGTTCCCGGATTGTCCGGAACCATGTCCGCAACCGAGGTCATTGGGGGGAGGCAATATCCGTACTGCATCTTCCTCCTCAGAAACGAAGCCCCAGAAGAATCATGTGCCGAAACCTTTGGGCCAGTAATTCCGATACCGCGCGATCTCGCGATACCCGAGGCGCAGATAAACGGGCACGCCCATCTCGGTAGCTTCGAGCGACGCAAACTTGGCTCCCAATTCAAAGCCAGCTCGGGTGGCTGCCGCGGTCGCGAGCTGTCCCAGCCCAAGGCGTCTTGAATATGGCCGTGTGGCGACCCAGCCAATCCAGGCAATGCCTTCCTTCAGCATCATCATGGCGGTCGCGGCAGGCATGCCCCAATAATGGACGACGAGCGCCGCAGTATCAGGAGCGATCAACATGCGCTCCTCCGAGAACAATGCGTGGATCAAGTCAGAGAGGCCCGGGGCTTCCTCACGAAAACCATCTGCAGCAACCTCCCGGAAAGCACGGACGCCCTGGGAGTCAGTTACCTTCCTAAGTTCCACGCCCGGCCGCGGCTCGGGAAGGTCAGGGCAGAATTCCGCAACCATGCCAACAAGTTCCGGGGCGAGCTGCATCTCGTGCTCGCGAGCGGCTCGTTCAAGATCGGCATCCGCACCATGTCGGATCCAGGTCTCCCAGCCGTGTCCGAGCTCTCCGAAAAATTTTCGAGACCGGCTTAAAACCTCCTCCGCATCCATGGCTCCCAAGCGCAACGCACTGTTCACCAGAACAGGGCAAGGATGATTCGCCGCCGCAAGCAACAACCCGTCTTCCTCGCGAACTTGGCCTCCGCAGCGGAGTGCGGTTTCTTTGAGAACCTCTGCCAGCGCTCTTCGAGATCGATCCACGATTTCGTCGTTCTCGGATGTCTTCCTTTCGCGACCGCCTACGAGCGTCATGATCCGACCTCTTCGCCTTCTGCTGGTGACACAGCGATTCTCGGTGGGAGGAATCGCCCCGAATCTAGGCGCAGCTTCATCGCGAGTCCACGGCGAGCGAAATAGAGGAGCACTCCGCTGATCGCAATGAGTCCGACGACAAGCATTTGTTGGGGGACAGCGCGCCAATCCCGGAGAGTCGCGAACAAGACCACTCCCCCGAAGGTGCAGGGTGCCAGACAGACATAAGCAAGTCCCCACCATCCTCCCGGCACCCGAAAGGGCCGATCGGCGTGCGGACGCCGACGGCGCATGACAATGAGCGAAAGCAACTCAAGCACAAGCGCAGGTATGTAGAGGAGGCACTGAATGACGGCGAGGCCTCCGAAAGGGAATGCAGCAAGCCCTGCGGCGACTAGTGCGCAAGAAACTACTGCCACCGTCGGAGCAGCTGAGTCCGCTGACACCTTTGCCAATCCAGCGGCAAGCCAGCCATCACGCGCTAAGACCAGCGGCATCCGCGAGACATAGAACAGCTGTGCATTCACCAAGGCCCACACGGAGACGAGGCCTGCCCCGGCAATTAGGCTGCCTAGCCGTCGTCCACCGATCAGCTCTGCAATCACCGGCCAACCGGCGTCTGTGGTCCAGAGTGCGCGATCGGTGACGGCCCCAATGCCAACAATGACAGGAAGAAGGTAGCCGAGAAGCACAACCACAAAGACCACCGCAATGGCGCGTGGATAGTTGCGCTGGGGATGGTCGACTTCTCCGGCGTAGGTCGAAGCGTTGTCCCAGCCGCCGTAGTTGAAGACGATAATAGAGAGGCCCACCAGCAGTGCGTTGGTGGGGCTGCCCGAGAGATCTTGTCGGACGATGCGAATCGCCTGCCAAGGATGTGGATCCCCAAGGATCCAGAACAAGCACATCGCAGCGAACGCGCCAACGACAAGGGTAGCGCCCACCTTGGACGAACGACCCACATCCCTAGCGCCCAACAGGTTGACAATGGTTGCTGTGCCTATGACTGTGGATGCGAGCAGCCAACGAGAAAGCGGGCCGAACGCGATGTACGTGGAGTCGTGAGTGGGTACTGCCAAACGTATGAAGAAATCGAGGTAGGTACCGAACAAAAGAGAAAGCATGGCGACCAACGCGATGGAGTACCCCATCGTCCACCAAGCTTCTTGTACAGCCCAGAAGTCCCCTAAGCTCTCCCTGACCCAAACGTAATAACCGCCTTCTTCTGGAAGCAGGGTTGCCAACTCTGCCACCATCAAGGCCATCGGCAGACTCCAGAAGATTGGCGTGACCACGATCAGCAACACAGCCATACCAGGGCCCACTGCCCCGACGAGAGGCTCAATCCCGAAGGCCCCGCCAGAGACAGTGAAATAGATCACGCACACAAGTGCAAAGAAACCCAGGCGGCGCCCGCGCGGCTGTTCCATCACTGCGCGATTGCTGTGTTGTTTGTCCGAGGGTGGCGAAAACAAATTCACAAACCCTCCTTCCGTCTGCTCTGGCAAGTCGTCCGAGATCTCCGTTAGCCCGAGCCGATAAATGTTGCTGCCGTTATCGAACCGCGAGGATCTCTACAAGCTTGTCCCCTCTCAACGTTTCGCCGTCTCGGGTTGACACTTTCAATACAGTTCGCCAAATCCCCGGCGGGAAGCAGCGTCTTTCCTACGCTGATTCCCGCCGCGGTCTAGTCTCAGCACTGGGTCTGTGGGATCGTCGAACAGCACGCCCAGTACTGGGTGGAGCTCTTTAGCCTGACCTCTTCAAGACGGTTACTTGCAGTCGTTGACAGTCCACCGCGCGTTGCTATTGAAACCGCGTTCCGGTAAAGGTTGGGCAGGTCGTCGCCAGGAGATTTCCATTCGCATCGAACACCTCTGATTGTCCCGATCCTGCTTCTCCGCTGCCGTCTTCGTTTAGTGCGACGTTGAACTTGACGACGTTCCAGCCGACATTGTTTCCGCCCGCATCAAATCGGAATATCTTGAAGGTCAACTGATAGTTGTTTCCCCGAACGTGGCGCCAGATGCCCACGTGCGCCGACAGTAGAGCTGGATTGGTGGCTGGTACGACTTGCGCCGTGCCGCCGAGTTCATACTTGTGTAGCCCGCGAAAACTGGCTAGCTGGGTGCCTGTGCTGCAGTCGAAATTGCCTATCTGAGCATCCCAAACTCCTACAATCCTGTTGCGACGAGCGTTGTTGTTGTGATGCGCGTCTACCACTTGCGCCGATGTCATGGGCTGCACTCCCACGACTAACGTCAGCAAAAGCGACACTGTTCCAAGTTTCCTGCGAATGTTCATTGTCTTCATCCCCTTTCAAGAATTTAGTCCGTGCGTTTTCTCGACACTGGTGCACGTAGACGGTCTGCGGCATGCGGAGTTCCAGAACTTGACAAGACAGTCATCATCCAGCGACCAGTGAAATCAGCAAACTCGCGGTCTTGTATTCAGTTGCGGGGGATGTCTAACAGCGAAGTGAGTGGTGGAGGATCTGGAGGGGCTCAGCCAAAGCCCGGATGAACAGTTGCCCTTTCCAAGCTCTAAGCGAGATTGCAAGGCTTAGGAAAAAACAGAGTAGGGCGGCTGTTGATCTGAACTGTAGGACAGAATGAAAATACGCACGAAGCGCGACGAGAGAAGTATTTCTTTGAAATGCAGTATCCAGCAGATCTACATCTGGCAAAACCAAAATGAGGGTTATCACTGCTAATAACCCCAGCAGCAGGACGAGAGCCGGAGCTTTTATCCGGAAAGAGTTCACGGGCGAACTCGCACGCATTAATTTGTACTGTCGATTACACCCAATTGGCCCACTACCAATCTGGAAAACACACCCCAAGTAGAAAGTAGTATGCACGTTTGCGTTAGCTCGGTCAAGATGCATACTTCGTAATTTCCTCAAATCCCATGCCTTTCTGCAGTTTGGGATTTACGACTGGAGCTTACAGTCACGAGTTGTGATCTCCGGTGTGCCCGTGATACGTAGAAAACCAAGAATGCGGTGTTTGCAGATCTGCGGGTGCGGAGGGCTCTAATGCCATCAAGAGCGTTGCCAAGGATGTTTTTGCTTTTGGGTTTTCTGCTTTCCGTGCTGCTAGGTGCCGTCGTTAGCCGCAGTGCAGGGCGAGCAGAACAGGGATGCACGCCCCGAGCCACTCTCGATATCAAAGGATTTCAGTCTGTGATGGAGACGGTTGCGGATGGGTGGAATCGGGGAGATGCAAGGAGTGCCGCCTCGTGCTTCGCCGAGCATGCTACGTATTCCGGGCCGCCGTCGCCTCCGCGTCGGGGACGCGAAGCGCTCTACGAATTCTTTGGCGGAGCCAAGGGCCGCGACCTTCCGATGCACATGAGGTGGCACCACCTGATATTCGATCCTGCGCAGCAGATTGGCGCCGGAGAGTACACGTTTCGGTACAAAGTTCAGACTCACGGCTTGGTCATTGTCCGAATGGCGAACGGGTTGATCCTCAATTGGCGGGAGTACGAGGTTGAGTCCCCATTGCCCTGGGAGCAATTTGTCGGAGACAATCGGTTCTGAGTTAAGGATGGCGGCGATGAGGGTGGTGCTTCCCGGCGTGTTGTGTGGTTTGTTCGCGCTGAGCGTTGCGTCTCAAGGAGTTCCAACCGCGGCATCCCTGAATGCCAAAGCTGTCGCAGCTTACCAGGCGAAGGATTTCGCCGCGTTTCTCCGGCTCGGACAGCAGGCGCACGCGCTTGAGCCGGAGAATCCACAATACATGTACAACGTTGCCTGCGGTGAGGCGCTGAACGGCCATCCTGCGGAGGCCATACAGTTTCTCGATAAGCTCCTTGAGGAAAGACTGGACTTTGGTGCCGAAACTGATCCGGACCTGGCCAGAGCACGTAGCTCGCCCGAGTGGAAAGCATTCGAGACACGCTTGGCAGCACTTCGCAAGCCGCTCATTCGTAGTCAAGTTGCTTTCACACTGCCTGACCCTGAACTCTTGGCAACAGGGATAGTGAGCGACCCAGAGACCGGAGATGTGTTCGTCGCCAGCGTAAGGCAACGCAAAATTCTTCGGCGCACTCCTCGCGGGAAGGTATCCGATTTCATTCATCCGGGTCAGGACGGCTTCCTGGCCGGCGACTCGCTGGCTGTCGACAAGCCGCGAAGGCTTCTCTACGCGACGACATCCGCGGTTCCCTACATGGTGGGATACGAAAAAACCGACTACGGACGCTCGGGACTGTTCGCCTTCGATTTGAAGTCGGGGAAGCTCGCCAGGAAAACGATGCTCCCGGCGGACGAAAAAAGACATCTGCTCAACACCCTGGCGATTGACCATGACGGCAACGTGTACGTTTCAGATACCGGCGCTTCAGGGATTTATCTTCTGCGCCGGGTGGGCAGCACCCTGGAGGAGTTCTTACCTGCAAGCGCATTTGAAGCAACCCAGGGGCTGGCGCTGTCTGAGGATGAGAAGACCTTGTTTGTCGCCGATTATGCGAGCGGCCTTTGGGCGGTGGACATCGCCTCCAGGCGGCCGCGAAAACTGGACACGCCTCGCGGAACCTGGCTGGGTGGACTAGACGGAATCTCTCCAAGTCAGGGTGGGTTCATCGCTGTGCAGATCGGAGTGAAACCGGAGCGCGTCCTGCGAATCCGGGTTGATCGAAAGGCCACGCGGGTGACGAGCGTGGAAATTCTGGAGATGAACCATCCAGCCTACGAGGGCCCGATCCAAGGCATGGTTGCAGGCCAAAGTTTCCTGTACGTGGCCAACAGCCAACTGGACCTGGGCGATGCCAAGACCGGCAGGCTGGCAGCCGAACGAGCACACCCAACCGTGGTCTTGCGACTCCCGCTTTAGCTGATCAGGCCGGCTTCGATCAAGCTCCGGAGCAGGGAACGTTGGAGCCGGGAACTTTCGTTGGTCGGGTGGCGTAAACCGCCAATATGAAAGCCATACCGCCGTTTCTGCTGCAGTCACTGGCGACTGGTTCGCTCTGGATAGCGTCGCTCCTTCCACTAGTTCTATTAGCCTTCCGCGGTGCCAAGCCTCCGGCTGCCAACCGACTGGCCGTGGTTGCGGGTGTGATCTACTTGGAGTTGGCCTGCGTAATGGCGCCCCAGACCGCTTGGTTTCGTGGCTTATCCTGGAATTGGCAGGGGAAGATTCTGGAAGTGCTCTGGGTGCTGCTGTTGGCCGCGCTCCCAGGCTACAGTTTGGCTCGCCTCGGGATCCGGGGGCGGCTGTCACCAGGAAGCGCCGGCCCGATTTTGTGCGTGGTTTTGGGAGCAGTGGCGCTACCCATGGTGTTCTGGTTTCAGGGTATGCGTATGCCGCCAGACCGGGAAACCTTGTTGTTTGAGTTGACGATGCCCGGGATCGCGGAAGAACTTGTTTTCCGGGGAGTCTTCCAATCGTTGTTGAACGAAGCTTTCGGCCAACCCTGGCGGCTAGGCCGGGCTTCCCTGGGGTGGGGCACCTTGCTCACCGCGGCTCTTTTCGTGGTTGGCCACGGCGCGCTTTTTGACCAGCACTTGCGCCTGCAAACCAGCATGTTCGCTATGATGTTCGCGATTCCGCCCGCTGTCCTGCTCGGCTGGCTCAGGGAACGGACCGGAAGCGTGTGGCCTGGAATCCTGGTTCACAATCTTGTAGACGGCTTGCCTCTGCTGGCCAGCAGATTTCTATGAGATTACGAGGCGCAAGGAAACCCCACGAGTGGCGATGATGCCAGATCGGAATTCCTCCTTCACCCTATAAGAGGCCGAAAAATGGGAAAACCTCAAAAGGGAAATCTGGATTTTTTCAGCACTTCGTGAATTGGGTTAAGAGCAGCCTCGGTCCATGAGAAACTCGCCCCAACTGGTGTACTTCACGCGCAAGCCAAAGCCGTTCTTTATTACCTTGGTACCACTCTCTTCTTTCTCCAACAATTCATACACTATTGACCTTCCTGTAAGAAAAAGGAGTCACGCTCTACCCAGCGCGTACCCTGCGCCCGGAGCGCCCATGCGCAAGCTGACCATCGTGTTTTTCGATGCCGGCGGCGGGCATCGCAATGCCGCTGAGGCGTTGAAGGTGACGCTCGAACAGCAGTCCCGGCCGTGGGATGTGCGGCTCATGAACCTGCAGGAGCAGCTCGACGCCATCGACGTGGTCCGCCGCGCGACCGGAGTTCGCATCCAGGAAGGCTACAACCTGATCCTGCGCAAGGGCTGGACGCGGCCCACCAGGCAACTGCTCGTGCTGCTGCGCGGGCTGGTGCGCTTCTATCACGGCCAGGTGGTGGCCAGGCTGGAAACGTACTGGCGCGAGCATCCGGCCGATGTGGCGCTTTCGGTGGTTCCGTTGTTCAACCGCGCTCTGGCGGAAAGCCTGCATGCCGCGGCGCCTCAGACCGCGTTTACGACCTTGCTGACCGACATCGCGGATTGCCCGCCGCATTTCTGGATCGAGGAAGAGTCCGAGTTTCTGATCTGCGGCAGCGAGCGGGCGGAGCAGCAGGCCTTCGCCGCCGGGCACACGCGCGATCGCGTGTTTCGCACCTCGGGCATGGTCCTGAAGCCGAAGTTCTACGACAAGCCCCAGCTGAATCTTCGCGCGGAGCGGGAGAAACTCGGCTTGCATCCCGATCTGCCCACCGGGATCGTGCTGTTCGGGGGACACGGCGCGCCGGTGATGGCCGAAATCGCCCGGCGCATCGACGCCGGAACCGCCGAAGTCCAGCAAATTCTGATCTGCGGCCACAACCGAAAGCTGTACGCGGAACTCGCGGCCAGGCGAACTCGCCGCCCGATTCGCGTGGAAGGATTCACCTCGAATGTCGCCCACTTCATGGCGTTGTCGGACTTCTTCATCGGCAAGCCGGGGCCGGGCAGCATCAGCGAAGCCTTGCAGTTCGATCTGCCCGTGATTGTTGAGCGCAACGCCCGTACCATGCCGCAGGAGCGCTACAACACCGACTGGGTGCTCGAGAAACGCCTGGGGATCGTGCTGAAGGACTTCCGCGAGATTGCTTCCGGAGTCAGCCAGTTGCTGCAGCCGCAGACCTTCGCCGAACTGCGCGCCAATGCCCGGGCCTATACCAATCGCGCCATCTTCGAAGTGCCGGCGATCCTTGAGGAAGTCGTCGAGCGGCATGTGCCGGTGTCAGCGCCAGTTCTTACAGACGCCGCGATGGGTTGCCGAACGGCGTGGGCAGAACCGATCAGGCTCTCATAGGCGACCCGTAGACCCCTCCCGGCAAAACTCCCTATGCCGTCTGGGACAATTCCGCCGGCGGATGCGAACGGTAGGCGTTTACCAGTTCCTGGCTGAGCGCGTTGGTGCGGGCAATCTCGCCGTACAGCCGCCCGCTCGGCCGAACAACTCGTTCCTGGGTGGCGGGGTTCAACTCTACCAGGCCGAAGCGCAGCCTCCATCCTTCGGTCCATTCAAAGTTGTCGGTGAGCGTCCAGTGGAAGTAGCCGCGGATGTCGTGGCCTTCAGCGATCAATTTGTGCATCTCGGCGACCACGTTCACCAGCAGCCAGGGGCGGATCCGGTCTTGCCCGTCGGGCACGCCGTTCTCCAGGATGTAGATCGGCTTTTTCAGCCGCGCGGCGCGCTCGACCGCCACCCGCACGGCCCGCGGATAGGCCTCGCCGTAGGGACGTTCCACACCGGGGTCCCCTTGAGGAACACCCTCGGGAACAAAGATCCGGCTGAACAGCTGTCCCAGGTTCACGGGATCAAATTCCACATGCAGCCGGTTGTAGACGTTCAGGCCGACGAAATCACAGGCGCCCTCGACCTGCGAGGCATCTCCGTCGAGCAGACTCAGCGGGAAGCGCAGGCGCCCCTGCTCGATCAGCTTCAGGAAGGTCTCGTTAAAAGTTTCATTCAGCAGGCTGGCGACCCAGCGGTCCAGGAGGTTGGCGACCGGCTCAAAGACCACGTAATGCTGCGCCCAGCCCACTTCCGCATCCGGTTCGAGATCGTGGATCATGTGATAGACGAGCAGGTGGCAGCGCGCCAGCACACTGGTCACGCGGATGGCGTTGCTGATCTCTCCCATTTTTCCGGGTGGGAACTCCCCCAGCACATAGCCGGACGCGGCATAGACGTTGGGCTCGTTGAAGGTCACCCAGCAGCTGCACAGATCGCGCAGGCCTTCGACCACGTAGCGCGCGAAGCGCTCGAACAGCAGCGGTGCTCCGGGCGCCAGAAACGCGCCTTTCTGCTCGAACCACCGGGGATTGGTGAAATGGTGGAGGCACACGACCGGTCGAATGCCCCGCTGAATCAGGCCTTGGAGCAGCTCGCGATAGCGTGCCAGCGCTTGCGGGTCCCAGCGGCCTTCTTCCGGCTCGATGCGGCTCCATTCCACCGAAAGCCGCAGCGCGTTGAGTCCGAGGTCGCGCGCCAGGTCAAAGTCGCGCTCGGCGTTGGTCCACCACTCGCAGGCCGCGCCCGAGCGGTCGCCCGACCGAATGCGGCCCAGGGTTTCCCAGTCGGCCCACTGGCTGTTGCGGTTGTGGCCTTCGACCTGGTACGCCGCGGTGGAAACGCCCCACAGGAATCCTGCGGGAAATTGGCGGCTGGGTGCGGGCGAGGCATGCTCGGCGGCGACAACGGGCTCCGGTGGAAAAGCGCTCATCGCAATCTGGCAAAACAACGACGGCGGCCCCGGCCGCAAGCTGGGGAAGGGAGCGCCGAACCTCCTTCAAGCCTCCCCATTGTAACGGAAGACGCGTGCGGACCGAGTTTGCAGGGGGCGCAGTTCTGGTAGCTTGACGCGGCAACCCTCAACGATCTCCACGAGACCCAGGCCTTGAATTGGCGAACCCCTTGCGCGGTTTTTGTCTTGTTCTGGTCGGTCCGCCTGCCCGCGGGGGCGGCGCGGAGGAATTTCCGCCGGCCTAGTCTCCCAGGCTGGGGGCTTTGCCGGTTTTGAGCTGCCGCATGAGCACGCGGACCAGCATGCCGTCGTAGCGGGTGCCGCTCATCTTTTCGATTTCGGCGATGGCTTGCTCGGGAGTCTTGGCGGGAGCGAACGAGCGGTCGGTGGTCATGTTGACGAAGGCGTCGGCCAACCCGACGATGCGCGCCCATAGCGGGATCTCTTCGCCGCGCAGGCCGTTGGGATAGCCGCTGCCGTCGAAGGCCTCGTGATGGTGCTCGACGGCCTTCTGCAATAGGACGCTGCCAGGGATGGTCGACACGATTTCCGCCCCCGTGCTGGCGTGGGTCTTCATGAGGGCGTATTCCTCGTCGGTGAGGCTGCCGGTCTTGCTGACGATGCGCTCGGGAACGAAAATCTTGCCGACATCGTGCACGCGCCCGGCGTAGGCCAGTTCGGCAATCTCGTCGGCCGGCAGGGCGAGGGCGCGACCGATCAGTTCCGCGTAGCGGCCGACCAGCTCGCCGTGGCCGCTGGCGTGGAACTCGCGCGCCTCGGCGGCCCGGGCCAGAGCCTCGATGGCTTCTTTCAGCACCTGCACGTTGCACTCGGCCTCGCCATCGCACAGGCGGCGGAGGGTCGAGACCAGGTCGTCCAGGTCCTGCGGGCCCGTGTTTTCGCGCTGCAGAAAGCCCTCGATGTAGTTGGAAATCTGCTGCCGCTGCGCGGCCAGGCTCTCACTCTCGCCGAACAGCTCGGCCACGGCGACGCGGTTGCCGCCGCCTTTCTTGGCGGCGTACATGCCGGCGTCGGCCACGCGGATGATGTCCTCGGCGGAAAAACCGTGCCCGGGATAGCTGGCGACGCCGAAGCTGCCGGTGATCTGATGTTCGGCCAGCATGGCATCCTGCGCGAGCCACTGCCGCAAGCGCTCGGCCAGCGCCTGCGCCTGCTCGACTCCGGTTTCCGGCATCAGGATCACGAACTCGTCGCCGCCATAGCGGGCGACAACATTCGATTGGCGGCAGCGCTGCTCGAGCAGCCGGCCCACCCGGGCTAGTACCAGGTCGCCTTCCAGGTGGCCGAAGGAATCGTTGACTTCCTTGAACTTGTCGAGGTCGACCAGCACGACCGAGAATGGCCGGCCGGAGCGTGAAGCGCGCTTCCATTCCGAACTGAGGGCCTCCCAGAAGAAGCGGCGCGTCTTGATCCCGGTAAGGCCATCGGTGATCGACTGCAGCTGCAGCTTCTGGAAAACGAAGGCGTTGTGCAGGGCGGTGGCCAGCAGGTCGGCGAGCGTGCTCATGATGAGCACGTCCTGCGGCGAAAACGCGTTTTCTTGGCGGCTTTCGACGTTGAGCACGCCCATCAGGCTCTCGCCGTAAGTGATGGGAATGCAGAGGGCGGAACGCGACTCCGGGAGCACCCCCAGCAGGGGCCCGTCGCCGGCATTCTGCACCAGGGCTCGTTCACTGCTGCGCGCCACCCGGCCCACAATGCCGGCGCCCAGCGGAATCCGCTTGCCTCGCGCCTGCGCCGTGGTCCCCGCTTCGGCCTTGATCTCGATCTCCTTGGCGACATAGTCGAGCAGGCCGATGCCGATGTGGTCGAAGTGAAAGTTCTTCTGGATCTCGGCGACGATGTCGGCCAGCATCTGCTCGGCGTCTTCGCTGGAGATCGCCGTGCGCGAGATGCTGTTCAGGAAGCTGAGTTGCCGGGAGCGGCGGAGCTCCTCGGCGAACAGGCGAGCATTCTCGATGGCGACCGAGAGCTGCCCCGCGGCGGTCTGCATCAGCTCAAGATCGCGCGGCTGGAAGGCGTACTCGCGCTCGGTGTTCATGGCCACGATGGCGCCCGCCGACTTGCCGCCCAGCAGGATGGGAGCTCCGCAGAACGACTTGGCCGGCTTGCCCGGGCCGACGCGGGTGGCCCCCAGCCGCTCCCGCGTCTTTTCCAGGTCGGAGCGGATCAATAGCGCCTGCCCGGTCCGAATGATCAATTCGGTGAGTCCGCTCGCAAGCTTGCGCGAACGTTTGGGCAGGATGCGGTTGTTCTCGGTTTCCAGCTCAAAACGGATTTCGTCCCCTTCCTGAAAGGCAATGTAAAACTCGCTGGTGTCGAAGATCTGTCCCAGCTCCTTCTGAATGGTGCGCAGGACTTCGTCCTGGTCCAGCCGGGAGCTGATGGCCTGGCCGATCTGGGTGAGCAGTTCGTACTCCTTGGTGCGCCGCTGCGCGTCGTGCATCACCACGTAGTTTTCCAGCGTCAGGCCGATCTGCAGCGCCAGGCCTATGAGCAGGCGCAGATTGGACGACCCGAACACCCGCAGTTCCGCGTGCGGGAACAGAATGACGCCGAAGTTGTGCTCCCGCGTTTGCAGGCTGACCGCGGTCAGGTGCGGGATCTGTTCCTCGGCCATGACGCGCCGGAACTCGGCGAACTGGGCCCCGGGAAGCGCGGGCAGGGGCTCCTCCATCGAGGCCACGTTGCGAAACGTGAAGTAGCCGCCTCGCCGGTAGGCGAGCTCGCACACGTATTCCCCGGCGCCGGACTTTTGCAGCTTTTCCAGGAGTTCCGGAGTGAAGCCGCGCTGCACACAAGGCAGGACCCCGCGCCACTGCTCAGCGATGTAGATGGCGGCTCGGCGGCTGGGCAGCGGGCTGATCAGGCGGTCGAGCACGGCCATCATGCTGGGGATCAGGTCTTCGGGAGTCAGCAGGCGGCGCGGGTCGACCCCCAGCGTGGAGAAAGCCAGAGCATTCTCCTGCACCGCGTTGCGCTCGTTCTCAAACAGCACCATCACCATGGCGATGCCGAGCAGGGTCTGCGGGAGCGGGCCCAGCATATGGCTGGCGTTGCCCAGCACTTCAGAGTACGGGCTGACCAGCTGGCCTACGGCCATGAGCCCGCCCCAGAGGGCCAGCGCCAGCGCCAGCATGCGGAAGGCGATCGAACTGCGCTGGTGAGCGTAGAGGTAAAAGCGGAGCGAGCAATACAGCAGCAGGGCGGCGATCCCCAGTTCCAGCCGGATGTGCGGCGGGGTGGGCAGGTCGTTTACGAAGACCCCATTCACGAAGTGGCGCTCGAGTCCCCACAGCGCCAGACCGGCGCCCGCACCGGCGATGGCGGCGTCGTACCAGTGCGCGCGGAAGCGTTCCCGCATCAGGCGCGTGGACACGAACAGGCACAGGCCCATCACCGCGATCAGCAGCGAGCTGGCCAGGTACACCATCGGCGAGGGCTGGTGGTAAACGTTCCACAGGTCCAACGCAAAGTGCAGGGAATAGGCGCCCCAGCCCAACTGCCAGGCCCGGAAATATTGCTGCCGGCTTTGCTCGTACAGGTAGGTGAAGACGAAGAACAGCAGCAGGGCCACAATCCCCGGAAGGATGAACATATTCGTGGCAAGGCTGTTCATGGCGCGCAATCCGCTCCAGAAATACCAATCACCACAGGGTTGGCTGGAGCCTCTGCAGTTAGCTGCATCGTTTCACAGCCCGGACGGCAAACTCAATACGATTTCAGTACAGGGGGTGTGGAAATGACGCCCCCCACTCTCGCGGGGCGGTCCAGAAGTGGGGGCACGCTTGACGCCCGTTTTGACCAACCCGTACCATGACATCGTCCATGGCGGACTCTTCTACTTCGCTCAAAAAAAGGAACTTATCTGCTCCCCGCCCGCGGGTGCGGTTTGCTCCCTCGCCCACCGGCTTCCTGCACGTGGGCAGCGCGCGCACCTTTATCTTTAATTGGCTCTATGCCCGGCACAACCACGGGACGATGATCCTGCGGCTCGACGACACCGATGTCGAGCGCAACACCGAGGCGTCCGTCAATTCGATTTTTGAAGGCCTGAAATGGCTCGGCTTGGGCTGGGACGAGGAGTACAAGCAGTCGGAGCGGCTGGTGCTGCACCAGGGCGCTGCGTGGTCGATCTTTGAACGCGGCTTCGCCTATCGGGATTTTACCCCCGCGCATGCTGGGGACGCGGAGAAATCGGGGGCGCAGGGCACTTGGCTGTTCAACCCCGGCATGCGCGAACTCTCGCGCGCCGAAAGCGACCGCCGGGCAGCGGCGGGCGAGCCGTTTGCCTTGCGCTTCCGCGTGCCCCGGGACTCGGGCACGGAGGTCCGCTTTCAGGATGCCGTCTACGGGGACCAGCGGAAGGCCGCGGCCGACATTGAAGACTTCGCGCTGCTGCGGTCGGACGGCATGCCCACCTACCACATGGCTTCCTGCGCCGATGATGCGGACCTGCGCATCACGCACATCATTCGCGGGCAGGACCACCTGTCGAACACCTTCAAGCACGTGCTGATTTTCATGGCGCTGGGCGCCGAGCCGCCCTGCTTTGCTCACTTGCCCCTGCTGGTGGCGCCCGACGGCACGAAGCTCTCCAAGCGGCGGCATGGCCCCGTGGTGAGCGTGACCACCTACCGGGATGCTGGGTTTCTGCACGAAGCCTTCATCAACTTTCTCTGCCTGCTGGGCTGGTCGCCCAAGAACGATCGCGAGCAGATGTCGCTGGCCGAACTGGAGCAGATCTTTACGCTCGAGGGAATCAACCGGGCGAATGCCGTGGTGAACTTCAAAGAGCCAGCGCCCACGCCGGAGGAGATGTTCGACCCCAAAGCGGTATGGCTGAATGCGGAACACATCCGGGCGCTGCCGGTCGAGGAGTTGAGCGCGCGGCTGTTGCCGATCGTGCAGGGCGCCGGGTTCAGGATTGATGCCGCGCAGATGTTGCGCATCACGCCGCTGGTCCGCGAGCGCATCAAGCTGCTGCGCGATGTGCTGACGGTGGGAGACTTCTTTTTCCGGGAGCAGCTCGCGCCCTACGATCCGGCCGAACTTGTCCCGCAGAAGGGCGATCCCGCCATGGCCAAGCGGGTCCTGGAGAAGGCGCGGACGGTGTTGGCGGCCGTGGAGTTCCGGCACGATCCGCTCGACCAGGCGCTGCGCGGCGCCGCCCAGGAGCTCGGCATCAAGGCCGGGCAGATGTTCCAGCCCATCCGGGTCGCGGTCTGCGGGCGGAAGAACGCGCCGCCCCTGTTTGAAACCCTGGAAGTGCTGGGCCAGCAGAAAACGCTGGCCCGGATTGAGCACGCGATGGCGAAGATCCAGACACGCTGATCGAGGTTTTAAAATAAGATTGCATGACTTCGACTGATTCTCCCAGCCGCAGTTCCGCCGGCACGCCCGAGCCGCGCCCCTCCAACTTCATTCGCGACCGCATCCTTGAAGACCTGAAGACCAACAAATACGGAGGCCGCGTGCAGACCCGCTTTCCTCCCGAGCCCAACGGCTACCTGCATATCGGGCACGCCAAGGCGATCTGCCTCGATTTCGGACTCGCCGATGAGTTCGGCGGCCACACCAACCTCCGCTTCGACGACACCAACCCTGAGAAGGAAGACGTCGAATACGTCGACTCCATCATGGAGGACGTGCAGTGGCTGGGCTTTCACTGGGACGGCCTCTACTACGCCTCCGACTACTTCGATCAGCTCTACCAGTGGGCGGTCCAGCTCATCAAGGACGGCAAGGCGTACGTCGACGACCTTTCCGCCGAGGAAATTCGCCAGTACCGCGGCACGCTCACCGAGCCGGGGAAGAACAGTCCCTACCGCGACCGCAGTGTCGAAGAGAACCTGGAGCTGTTCGAGCGCATGAAGGCGGGAGAATTTCCCGACGGCTCGCGCGTGCTGCGGGCCAAGATCGATATGGCGTCGCCCAACCTCAACATGCGCGACCCCGTCATGTACCGCATCCTGCACGCCGAGCATCACCGCACCGGCAACAAATGGTGCATTTACCCCATGTACGACTTCGCGCACGGGCAGTCGGACTCGATCGAGAAAATTACCCACTCGATGTGTTCGCTGGAGTTCGCCGATCACCAGCCGCTCTACAACTGGTTCATCCAGCAGCTCGGTATCTTTCCCTCCCAGCAAATTGAATTCGACCGGCTGAGCTTGACCTACACCATCATGAGCAAGCGCAAGCTGCGCCGGCTCGTGGAGGAAGGGCACGTCAGGGGCTGGGACGACCCGCGCATGCCCACGCTGAGCGGCATGCGCCGCCGCGGGTATACGCCGGAGGCGATCCGCAATTTTGTCAGTGCGGCGGGAGTCTCGCGCACCAACGGGATCGTCGAGCTGGCCATGCTTGAGCACTACGTGCGCGAAGACCTCAACCGGCGCGCGCCGCGCGTCATGGCGGTGCTCAGACCGCTGAAAGTCGTGCTCGACAACTACCCCGAGAGCCAGGTCGAGGAGATGGAAGCGATCAACAATCCGGAAGACCAGAGCGCGGGCACCCGCAAGCTCCCTTTCTCGAAAGTGCTCTACATCGAGCAGGACGACTTCCGCGAGGATCCGCCCAAGGGTTACTTCCGCCTTTCGCCCGGGCGCGAGGTGCGTTTGCGCTACGGCTACCTGGTGACCTGCACCAGCGTGCTCAAGAACGAGAAGGGGGAAGTCGTCGAAGTGCACTGCCGCTACGATCCGGCCACGCGCGGCGGCAACACACCGGACGGGCGCAAGGTGAAGTCGACCATCCACTGGGTGTCCGCTGCGCACGCGGTCGGTGCCGAGGTCCGGCTTTATGACAACCTGTTCACCAAGGAGAATCCCGACGACGCGGAAGAAGGAAAAGATTTTGTTTCGAACCTGAATCCGAATTCGCTCGAAGTCCTGCGCCACGCGAAGCTGGAGCCGTCGCTGGCGAATGTCACGCCGGGGACACGGTATCAGTTCGAGCGGTTGGGATACTTTTGTGCGGATCCAGACTCGGCGCCGGGCAAGCCGGTGTTCAACCGCACGGTCGCGTTGAAAGACACGTGGGCCAAGGTGGAGAAGAAGCAGGCCGGAAAGTAGCTAGCGGTGCACGTGCGGGCTCTGCGCCGGGTTCTTTCCCCCTTGCGCGGCCCCTCTCAAAACGCGCACTTCAAAGTCGATGGGCAGGTGCTTGGGCGGATAACAGGCGGCATTATCGCAGGCCTGGTACTTGAGGTCCCCGTGGATCGCGTACTTGCCCGGCTGCACGGTGTGCAGCGGGCGCACGGTCATGGTCACGGTGAAGTCCCCGGTATAGACATTGAGCTTCTCATCGGGGGCGAAGGGGAACGACATGTCCTTGCCTTCGGGGTAGGCCACCTTGGTAAGCGCGATGTCGGTGGGCGCGTCCATTTTGAGCGCCGTGGGGATGAGGAATTCGGACTTCGGCGTGTTCGAGTTGATGTGGAATCCGGGGGCGACGCGGAAATGCAGGGTCGCCGTTCCACTTTTCCCGCGGGTGACGGTCACGGGTGCCACCGGGGCCAGCGTCACCGACGGCGCGCGGTTCCCCGGTGACTGCGCTAAGGCCGTCGCTGCCGCGAACAGCACCGCGATGGCAGCCGATTTTGGCATTCCTCGCATCACGCGAATACTAGACCGAAGCTCCCTGCCCGCCTAGTTACTTTTGCGCCTGTACCGCGCCCCCCTGGCCAAGAGACTTCTTGATGTTCTCGACGAACACGCTGCGGCTCTGTAAGCCGAATTCGCGGGCCACGATCTTTCCCTCGCGATCAATGAAGAACGTGGTGGGCAGCACGTTCACGCCGCCATACTGTTCCCCCACCGCTTCCTTCCCCAGTAGGATGGGATAGTTTACGCCCATCTCTTTGACGAACTTGGCGATGTCGTCTTTGCTGGTGTCGTCCATGGCCACCCCGACAATCTGCAGGCCTTGCGGGCCATATTCCTTTTGCAGTTCGACGAACCAGGGCATCTCGATTTTGCAGGGGCCGCACCAGGTGGCCCAGAAGTTTAGCAGCACCGCCTGGCCCTTGTAGCCGCTGAGCTGGATGTTCTTGCCGTCCAGCGATTCCAGGGTGAAGTCAGGCGCAGGCTTGCCGGCGACGTCCAGGCTGTCGTCTCCCGCTCCGCCGCCCGGGCGGCGCGCCGCATGAAAGCCCACGAAAAGCATGGCCGCCACGATCGCCGCCACAAAAAATAAAGCTGCAGGATTCCGTTTCACGAAGACCTCTCTAAAGCGCAAACCGGTTCAGGAACGAGAAATAGCGCGCGATGATGCTGAAGCGTCCGAGCACCAGCAGGGTCCCCAGAACGATCAGCAAGCCGCCCGAGGCCACCTCCAACGCGTGCATGTGCGAGCGGAAGCGGCTGTAAAACTTGAGGAAGCGCTCGATGCCAAGCGAAGTCAGCAGGAAGGGCACCGCCAGGCCGAGCGAATACACGGCCAGCAGCAGGATGCCCTTCGTGACCGAGCTCTGCGTGGCCGCCAGCCCGAGGATGACCGCCAGGATCGGGCCCACGCACGGCGTCCAGCCGAAAGCGAAGGCAAACCCGATCACGAACGACCCCCAGGCAGTGCTGCCCCCCTTTACTCCATGCAGGCGGGCGTCGGTATAGAGCGCCTTGATCTTGAAGATCCCGGTCAGGTGCAGCCCGAACACGATGACCACGATTCCCGCCACCTGGGCCAGGACCGACTTGTAACGCGAAAGAAACTGCCCCACCTCGGTCGAGATGGCGCCCAGCGTGATGAACACGATACTGAAACCCAAAATGAACGCCGCCGAATTCGCCATCACCTTGCGCAAAAGCTGGCCATTGCTCGACTTGAGTTCTTCCACGCCCGCGCCCGAAATCAGCGACACATAGCCGGGAACCAGGGGCAGCACGCAGGGCGAGAGGAAGGAAATCAGCCCCGCGAAAAAAGCCGCGATCGGCAGTGGGAGACTCGACATTGAAGCTATTTTACCTGTCCTGCAATCGAAATATGTAACCGGGCCGCTAAACGCAGGGGAGTCATCAGGGCAGGCCTCCTCTACAAAGCACAGATGCGCCGGCGCGGCTAGGGTTACAGGAACACGGTCATGGAAATCCCCGCAGGGCCTCAAGGCCACAAATCTTAAGCTCGTAGCGGAAGCTCTGAAACCCGTTCCTTTCAAACTCCGAAAACTTTAACAACGCCTTCAGAACCGGAAAAGATACGACGCCTTCACAAAAAACTGCCGGCTGTCGTTGATGTAACTGTCCGGCGTAGTCAGCAGGCCGGTAGGCGTCGGGATCAGCCGCCGGTCCAGGTTCTGCAGGTTGCTGTTGTAGCCCACATAAATCGCGGTCCCGGGATGCACCAGGTAGGTGATCAGGAAATCGGCGTTGAAGTTCTTGGTCGGCGACAACGAGCTGATTAACGGGTTCGACAGCACGCTGGTGTATTGCAGGATCACGCGTGCCGACAATTCCTTGGTGAACTGGTAATTCCACTTGCTGCGGACGATGTGGTTGGTTACCGCCGTCAGATGAGTGTCGCGCTCACGGACGTGCTCGAGCAGATAGTTGTTGTCGATGCGCAGGCGTCCCGAGGCGTGAAAGGTCAAAGTGAAGTTGCCCTGGTCTTCGTGTCCGATCATCGGCACGCGGCCCGCCGCGGGGTTGTAATTCGCTCCCGTTCCCGAGACGAAGAACCACGAGAAGTCGACCTGCTTGATCCAGCTGGTCGCGCCCTCAATTCCCCAGAATGGCTGCGGATAGTTCGTGACCTTGGTTAGGAGGCTGTAGTCCTGGGGGCGGAGGTAGATGTTGTCGTAGGCAAAAGGATGGAAGTTGACCCAGGTGGCGCGGGTCAGATCGATGCGAAATCCGGGCATAACAAAGTAGTCGATGCCCGTGCCGCGGTGGTCCCAGATGTTGAATTGCTGCAGCGTCGGCCCGTACGAGATCAGGACCTTGCCCTCCGGCCGGATGCTGTAACTGAGGTTGAGATTCTGCTGGCGGATGTCGACGTGATTGACGAAGCCGGTTTCGGTGACGAAGCCCGGGCCGTAGTCGAGATAGAGCGCCTGCAGGTTGAACTGGCGGCCGGAGCGCTCCAGATCGGCCTTGTAGCCAGGACTGGCGGAATGGGTGCCATCGGGGTTCAGCGTGCTGCTGCTTACGGCCTGTCCTTGCAGGCGCCAGTTCTGATTGAGCTTGAGGTTGGCGTCGACGCCGCCGATGCGGTTGTACCCGCCCCCGAATTCACGGTCGGCAAAAATGGCGCCGACGGTGGACTGGTCGAGAATGTCGTGGCTTACGCGGGCGATCGCAAACGTAGCTCGCTCCCCGCTGTGCGGGTCACTGGGGGGCAGGGCCTCGCCGGGGGCGCGGTCGTCGGTGGCCAGCACGCCGACCGCCCAGGGACCGGATTTCCCCGTCAGCCGCAGGCCAAATTCCGGGTGACCGATGCGGCGGGTGAAGACCAGGTTGATGGGGGTGGTGAAGAAGTTGCTGTTCTCGAGGAAAAACGGGCGCTTCTCCGGGAAAAAGACCTCGAAGCGCTGGTTGACCGTGACCTGGGGTTGGTCGCTTTCCACCTGGCTGAAGTCGGGGTTCACGGTGGCATCAAGAACGAAGCGGCCATGGAGGATGAACTTTCCGTCGATGCCAACATCGGGCTTGAGCGAGCGGCCTTCGAAGAAGGGGTTGTTGGGGTCGCGCTGATCGATGTCGCGAAAGCTGCGGACCAGCCCGTAAGGAATGAGTTGCACGTTGCGCGCCGGGGAAATGTGTTCCAGGCCGGTCAAGGTCGCGGCCTGGTTGAATCGCCCCTGGATGCGGTTGGAGACGCGCGGCCAGAAGATGTTTTCGTTGGTGCGCGGAATGCTGCGGTTCAGGATGATCCCCCATTGCTGGACGTCGGTGTTGGGGAAGCGCAGGCTTTTGAATGGGACCGTGATCAGCACAATGTAGCCGCGCCCGGTCAGGCGCCCCTCGGAACGCCACACCGTGTCGAACGACGAGTCGAAGCCGCTATAGTCGCCGGCGGACCCGCTGCCCATCGAGCCTTCGGTCCACAGCGCATCCCACTGGATGCCCAATGGGTTGGCGGCGAAGGCGTAGCCGCGGCGCGCGTCGTGGAACGTGTCGAGCATGATCTCGACGGCATCATCGGAGAAAATGTCTTCGCGCCGCGTCATGCGGGCGCGGATCTTGTCGGGGTCGCTGTCCCAGGCGACGAAGGCCGAGTAGAGGTTGTGCTGGTCGTAGGCGAGGTAGACGTCGGTCTTTTGCGAGGGCTCCGTGCCATCGGCCGGTTCGCGCACCACGAAACCGGTGACTTTGAGCATATGGTCGGCGACCCGGCGGCTGGGCTGCATGTCCTCGAAATCAGAGAGCGTCGGCGGCGTGTCGATGCGCGGGATGCGGATGGTGGGCGGCGCTGCCAACAGCGGAGCGGCCCAGAGCCCCAGCGCGCACACAACCCCGTACACCCGGCGTCTGTGCCAGGGTTGACCCGTCTGGTGCAGTTGATGCCAGCTTGGTGTGTGCGACATCCGCGAGACCCGAGCCCGAACTTCGCGCCAGGGCCGTTGCCCTAACCCGGTTAGACGGACAAGGGCGGCTTCCGGAAACCTGCGCGAGGCAGATTCAACTGGCGGAACGGGGAATTCTACTTGGAGGGCTTGCCCGCGGGTGAGGGTGGTGCCGAGGGAGACACGGGGGTGAGGGTCGTGCCGGGTGCGGGTTCGGGGCCTTCTTGCAGCGGCGCTCCCATCACCTTGCGCAGGAAGCCCGGCGGCACGGCCGCGGTGAGCACGGCGCGGTCCCCCTGGCGCTCGACCCGCAGACTGTCGAAGAAGGCGCGCACGTCGGGATCCGTCTTGCTTCCCGCCACCGCGTCTTCGGCCGCATGGAAGAGGCTCAGGAAGGTCGCAACCTTGTCGGTCAACGTTTGGGCTTCGTCGCTGTTGCCCGAGAAGGCTTCGGCGCGCAGGTGCAGGGTGGGCGAGTATACGGCGTAGTAGGCCGACATGACCAGGGCCGCTGGTTTCTGCAGCAGCAGAGACCAGCTTCCCAGACTCGGCATCTTCGAGGGGTCCACCCTTCCAATGAACCAGGCCAGCTTCAGCACGGGAAGCGATTTGCTGACCACGGGGAGCGACTTGTAGTACTGGCGCAGCAGCGCGGGGCCCCCAAACGGAGATGCCAGCTTGCGCGAGCGGTCGATCATCCCGCGGATTACGCCGGGATCATCATGGTTGGAGCCGGCCACGGTATCGACGCCAAGAATGGCCACCCGCAGCGTCCGTCCTTCCAGCGGAATGATATAAATGTCGGTCGAGCGGTAGGTTTCCACCCGGGCGGAGAGCTTGCGCAGGTAAGCGATGACGCGCTGCCCGTCAAATCGGCCCACCAGCACTTCGGAGAAGCGCATTTCGGGGGCGGAACCGCCGGTGGCGCCCTGTCCCCATGCCGCCGGGTAGTGCACTGCGAAGGCCGCCTCATCGAGGTCGCGCTCAAACTGGAATCCCGTCTCCTCGAGGAACCGCTGGTACTCCGGATCGTGCGTGACCGGTGGCAGCTGGATGGCTTTCAGGGTGCGAAGCCATTTCAGGTTTACGTAAAAAAATCCGTCAGCTCCGGGCAAAAGACGGGCTGGTTCAGGAGGGGCTCGCCGCCGCAACTGCACCACCGCGACCAGCGCCGCGGCGACCAGCAGTACCCCAATGACAACGGGCAGGCTACGTTTGAAGCGCACTGGAGCCTACCATGATAGCATCTGGGCTGGCCGCGACCGCGTCCCGCCGGGATGGGCGGGCGTTTTTGCCCCTTACGCCGCTCTTCTTTGGCGGCTGGCCGGAGCACGGCCAGACCCTCGCGACGGGGTAATGAAACACTGCATCGCCCCCACATTCCGCTTCCCCTTGGGTCAACCGCCGAATTCCCGGCTATCGGATTGGTTGCACGCAGTTTGCCGTTATGGTACCTTTTAAAATTGTCCCGGTCATCGGAAAGGGATCCGTAGGGGGATTTGCGTCTGAGAAGGGCGCAACCCCTCAGCTTGCTGGCGTAGCTCAGTCGGTAGAGCATCTGATTTGTAATCAGAGGGTCAGGGGTTCAAATCCCTTCGCCAGCTCCAAGAACGATTTTCCGGCAGGGCGGCGGAAGCAGTCTTAGCGCGCAGCGGGTTTCCAAACGCACTCCATTAGGAATTTTTCCGAAGTGTAGTGGTTTTCGTGCGCGGGTGTGTGTGCTCGCGCGTTCCCCGTTTTTCTGCGTGGTGGCCAGCCTGCGAAACTACGCGGGTTGGGCCTTGCGCAGGCCTGCCGCGGCTGGATGCGGAGTTGCTCCGCGAATGGTTGGAGCGAAACGAATTCTGCACAGGTGGGTGAGTGGTTAAAGCCGACAGACTGTAAATCTGTTCCTCCTAGCGAGGTACGGAGGTTCGAATCCTCCCCTGTGCACCAGGATTTATCGTGAACCGCTTGCTGGTGGCGTATGCGGCCTATGTCGCGCTGGCCGTTTTAGCGTACAAGACCCTGCCGGATCCGCGGATTCGCATGGCGACGTTCGCGATCCTCGGATTGTTCGCCGGGAAGACGTGGTTGCACCGGCAGGACGCAATCGATCGCAGTGGGAGTCACGGCAACGCCGAAGAATAGGTTTTGCTGACAGCTGACGACTGAAACCTGGCGGCTGAGTTTTGCCGATTTAGCTCAGTTGGTAAAGCACTCCCTTGGTAAGGGTCGCAGCCGCGAAGCGTTGCTGCGAGAAGAAGGAAGCCGTCACCAGTTCTGGTTTTGGATCCTGGTCATCGGCTCCAGGGCGGTTGACAGAGACGTTGGGTTTTGAGCCGATGGGTTTCGAGCCGATGTAGCTCAGTTGGTAGAGCACTCCCTTGGTAAGGGAGAGGTCACCAGTTCAATCCTGGTCATCGGCTCCAGGTTTAGCCAGCCGCGAGCGGCTGGCGGCGGGTTCGCGGGAGTAACTCAGTGGTAGAGTCACAGCCTTCCAAGCTGTTGGTCGCGGGTTCGATTCCCGTCTCCCGCTCCAGTTCATTGTGAAGGTGCAAGCGATTGGGTTTTGAGCAGGCCACAATCAAGGTTGAGAAGGAAGCGCAGTTTGCGGAGCTGAAAGCGGCCATCGAGCGCGCATTCTCCGCCGGGACAGTCGAGAAGCTGCTGAAGCGGTTGGACAGCCGCGGAATCCGGATCCGGGACTTTGACAGCGTGCTGGCCAAGCAGGCACTCGATCACGTCGACGAGACCCTGCGCCAGGCCCGCAAGACTGCTAAGGGGCTGTACCAGGAACTGACGGTCACCGACCAGGGCCAGCTGCGCGAGTTCTACCTCTCGAAGCTGGAGGGAGTGGAAGAGGCGCTGCGGCACCGATTCAAGAAGGTTTTTCAGTATTACTGAGATCTGGGGCACCCAGCACCCAGTCAGGAGCTGAGAGCGGAGATATGGCGAAGGAAAAATTTGAGCGTACCAAGCCGCACTGCAACGTGGGGACGATCGGGCACATTGATCACGGCAAGACGACGTTGACGGCGGCGATCACGAAGGTGTTG
>Ga0209060_10000138_pt1:0-70000 | contig 185067 bp, 166 predicted proteins | sample Coa_R1_8_FD_187155 | JGI IMG/M metagenome (GOLD analysis project Ga0209060, IMG submission 187155) | Surface soil microbial communities from Centralia Pennsylvania, which are recovering from an underground coalmine fire - Coalmine... | ecosystem: Environmental > Terrestrial > Soil >...
CCGACACCACGCCCACGACGAGGCCGATCAGGGCGTAGGCCGCAAGGGCCGTGCCGCCCGCGGGCGCGAGCGCCGGCACGGCGAAGATCGCCGCGTGCCCGACCATTGCCGCTCGCGCCGCGGCGGCGGTGGCGCTCGCCAGCGCCACCGGGATCACCGACCGGGGCCGCAGCTCGAAGAGCAGCAGCTCGACCGCGAGCAGCACGGCGGAGACCGGGCTGCCGAAGGTCGCCGCCATGCCGGCGGCGGCGCCGGCGGCGAGCAGCGTCTTGCGCTCCTCGGAGGTGACGGTGAGGAGCTGGCCGACGAGCGAGCCGAGCGCGCCGCCGGTGGCGATGATCGGCCCCTCGGCGCCGAACGGACCGCCCGTCCCGATCGCGATCGCGGCCGAGAGCGGCTTGAGAAACGTGATCCGCGGCGGGATGCGGCTCTCGTTGAAAAGCACCTGCTCCATCGCCTCCGGGATGCCGTGGCCGCGGATCGCCTCGGCGCCGAAGCGCGCCATGAGCCCGACGACCAGGCCCCCGGCGACCGGTACGCCGATCTCGAGGGCGCCGAGGGAGTTACCCGCCGGCGAGACGAAGCCGCTCGCCCAGCGGCCGTAGAAGGCCAGGTTCGTGATCAGCCCGATCAGCCACATCAGCGCCTGCGCGGCGCCGGCCGCCGCGACGCCGACCGCGACCGCGACCGCGCCGATCAACGCCACCCGCCGCCCCACCAGCCGCCGGCGGCGCGGGAAACGCAGCCCGGCGAGCGCGGGGCTCAACGACGGCGCCACCGGAAGTGCCGCCCGTCCACGGTCAGGCATGGGGCCGCCTCCGCAGCGGCCGGCGCGCGATCTCGTCCTCGAAGAACATCCCGGGCGCGTTCGCTTCCGGCTCGGCGGCGCGGGCGATCTCGGCGAGCGCGCGCGCGAGCACGCGGCGGCGTGGCGGCGAGAGCCGCTGGAGCGCGTCGAGCAGGCGCGTCTGCGCCGGCTCGGGCGCGCGGCGGAGCAGGGCACGCCCCGCCGCGGTGAGCGCGATCTCGATCCGGCGCGCATCGGCGGTCGCGCTGCGGCGCGCCACGAGCCCGCGCTCGACGAGCCGCCGCACCACCACGGAGACCGAGCTCTGGTCGGTGTGCGTGCGCGCGGCGAGCGCCCCCAGAGACTCCGCGGGCGCCGCCGCGAGCTGCTGGAGGACGAAGAGCTGCGCCCCGCTGATCCCGATCGCCTTCTCCGCCGCGCGCGCGGACAGCCGCAGCGCGCGCACCAGCCGGCGGAGCGCGTCCATGACCGCGCGCAGCTCCTCGGTGCGCCGGCGCCCGCGGCCGTCGAGGGTCCGTTCCATTGGGTCCCATATATGACGCGGGCATGCCGATGCCAAACGGCCCACGGGGTTTTCTGCTAGGATCGCGCCGTGTCACCCCGCACGGCGGTCCCGATCGTGCTTCGCCGCCTGGCCGCAGCGCTCGACGGCCCGGAGGGCCCGCGCGCGGGCGAGCACCTGCTGGTCGCGGTCTCGGGCGGCCCCGACTCGACGGCGCTCCTCGCCGCGCTCGCGGACCTGGGACCCGCGCGCGAGCTGCGCCTCACCGGCGCGCACGTGGACCACGCCCTGCGGGGGGCGGAGAGCGATGCCGACCGCGCGCTGGCCGAAGGGCTGGCGCGCACGCTCGGCGTGCCGTTTCGCTGCCGGCGCGCGGCCGTGCCCGCCGGTCCCGGCCTCGAGGCGCGGGCGCGGCGGGTGCGCTACCACGCGCTCGAGGCGCTCGCCGACGAGGCAGGCGCCTCGCGCATCGTCACCGGCCACACCCGCGACGATCAAATCGAGACCGTGCTGCTGCGCTTGCTGCGCGGCGCCGGGCGCGGCGCTCTCGGGGGCATGCGCGCGCGCCGCGGCCGCCTCTGGCGGCCATTGCTCGAGGTGACCCGCGCCGACGTGCGCCGCTTCCTCGCCGACCGTGCCTTGGGCTTCGCCGTCGATCGCGGCAACGCCGACCTGCGCCACGCGCGCAACCGCGTCCGCCGGCTCCTCGTGCCCTGGCTCGAGGCCGAGTTCAACCCCCGCCTCGGCCCGGCCCTCGCGGCTCTCGCCGAACGGCTCGGCGACGAGGATCGCTTCCTCGCGGCCGCCGCCGCCGCGCGCGCCGCGGCTCTCGGCCCGGGGCCCGCCCTCGACGTGGCCGTGGGCACCGAGCCCCCCGCGCTCGGTCGGCGGATCGTGCGCGTCTGGCTCGGGCCTCTCACGGGCCGGGCGGTGGACGCCCGCCACGTCGAGCGCATCCTCGCGCTCGCCCGGGGGCGCGGCCGGGGCAGCGTCGCGATCCCCGGACCCGCCCGGGTGGTGCGCGAGGATGACCGCCTGTGGTGCCGCCGAGGACGCCAGGCTCCGGTGCTGCGCATCCACGTGCGGATCACCCCGGGCGAGCGGGTCCGTGACCCTGCGGGCCGGTGGGAGCTGTGTCTCTCCACCCCCCGCGCGGCCGCAGGGGACGATCTCGCGGCAGCCGGGCCGTGGCGGGCCGTGTTCGACGCCGACGCGCTGCCGGCGGACCTCGTCGTGCGCTCGCCCGCGCCCGGCGATCGGGTGCACATCGCGCGCGTGGGGACACGCAAGCTCCAGGACGTGCTCGTCGACGCGCGCGTGCCGCGGGAGGCGCGGGCGACCCTGCCGCTGCTGGTGGGCGCCGGGGAGGTCCTGTGGGTGGCCGGGGTGGCCCGTGGCACGGGGGCGCTGCTCGGGCCGGGCACCCGGCGCATCGTGGTCGGGACGCTCGAGCGGCGCGCTTGAGCGCGCGTTGCCGCAACGAGAACCGTGTGTTAACCTCGCAACGGTCTGCTTCCGGCTCCCGGACGACGCATTGAATCCGGTCTCCCGCAATCTCGGGCTCTGGCTCCTCCTCCTGCTCATGGGGGTGTTGCTGTGGTCCATCGTGACCAAGCAGCAGCCGCGTGAGCCGGAGGTGAGCTTCAGCCGCTTCGTCCAGGCGGTCGAGGACGGCCGCGTGGCCGAGGTCACGATCCAGGGCAAGAACATCCGCGGGCGCTACCGCGCCGAGAAGGGCGAGCTCGGCGAGGGCTTCAAGACCTTTGCGCCAGACGACCCCGACCTGGTGCGGCTCCTGCGCGAGAAGGGCGTCGACATCGAGGCCCGTCCAGAGGACGCCGAGCCGTGGTACTTCGTGGCGCTGGTGCAGTGGGCGCCGATGCTGCTGCTGATCGGCGTGTGGATCTTCTTCATGCGTCAGATGCAGCTCGGCGGCGGCAAGGCGATGTCTTTCGGGAAGAGCCGCGCCAAGCTCCTCTCCGAGAACCAGCACAAGGTCACGTTCACCGACGTCGCCGGCATCGACGAGGCCAAGGAGGAGCTCGAGGAGATCATCGCGTTCCTCAAGGACCCGAAGAAGTTCACCAAGCTCGGCGGCCGCATTCCCAAGGGCGTGCTCCTGGTCGGCGCGCCGGGCACGGGCAAGACGTTGCTCGCCCGGGCGATCGCCGGCGAGGCCGGTGTGCCCTTCTTCTCGATCTCGGGCTCGGACTTCGTCGAGATGTTCGTCGGGGTGGGCGCCTCGCGCGTGCGCGACCTCTTCGTGCAGGGCAAGAAGAACGCCCCCTGCATCATCTTCATCGACGAGATCGACGCGGTCGGGCGCCACCGCGGGGCGGGCCTCGGCGGCGGGCACGACGAGCGCGAGCAGACGCTCAACCAGCTCCTCGTGGAGATGGACGGCTTCGAGAGCAACGAGGGCGTCATCCTGATCGCGGCGACCAACCGCCCCGACGTCCTCGACCCGGCGCTGCTCCGGCCCGGCCGCTTCGATCGCCGGGTCGTGGTGCCGCGCCCCGACGTGAAGGGACGCGAAGGGATCCTGCGCGTGCACACCCGCCGCGTGCCGATGGGCGAAAACGTGAACATCGAGCTGCTCGCCCGCCAGACCCCGGGCTTCGCCGGCGCCGACCTCGAGAACCTGGTGAACGAGGCCGCGCTGCTCGCCGCGCGCATGAACAAGGACCGGGTCGACATGGCCGACTTCGAGCTGGCGAAGGACAAGGTCATGATGGGCTCCGAGCGCCGCTCGATGATCATCCCGCTCGAGGAACGCCGGAACACCGCCTACCACGAGGCGGGGCACGCGCTGGTCGCCAAGCTCATGCCGGGCGCCGACCCGGTGCACAAGGTCACGATCATCCCGCGCGGCATGGCCCTCGGCCTCACCCAGCAGGTGCCGCTCGACGACCGTCACACCTACTCGAGGGATTTCCTGCTGGGGCAGCTCACCATCCTCTTCGGCGGCCGCGCCGGCGAGGAGCTCGTGCTCGGCCACATGACCACCGGCGCGGGCAACGACATCGAGCGGGCCACCGAGATGGCGCGCAAGATGGTCTGCGAGTGGGGCATGAGCGAGAAGCTCGGGCCGATGACCTTCGGCAAGAAAGAGGAAGAGATCTTCCTCGGCCGCGACTTCACGCAACGGGTCGACTACTCCGAGACCACCGCGGTGCAGATCGACGCCGAGGTGCGGCGCATCATCCTCGAGGCGTACGAGCGCGCGAAGCTGCTGCTCCGGCGCAACCTGGAGGCGCTGCACAAGATGGCGGAGGCGCTGCTCGAGCGCGAAGTCCTCGACGGCGCCGAGATCGACGACATCCTCCGCCAGTACGGAAACCGCAACGGTGGCCTCCGCGAAGCGGCCGCGGCCACGGCGTAGCCCGGCGATCACGGGCGCGGTGCTGCGTACGCGTTCGGGGGCCGTCCCCCTGGACCGCGTGGCGTTGATGGGCGTGCTCAACGCCACGCCCGACTCTTTCTCCGACGGCGGTCGCCTCGCCTCTCCGGCGCGCGCCGCGGAGGCTGCGGCGGCGATGGTCGCCGAGGGCGCCGTCCTGCTCGACGTCGGCGCCGAGTCGACCCGACCAGGAGCGGCACCGGTCGCCGCGGAGGAGGAGCTCCGCCGGCTCCTCCCGGTGCTCCGAGCGGTGCGCGCCGCGGTCGGGGTGCCGCTGTCGGTCGACACGCGCAAGGCGGCGGTCGCGCGGGCGGCGCTCGACGCGGGCGCCGATCTGGTGAACGACGTGTCGGCGGGGCGCGACCCGGAGATGCTGGCGCTGTGCGCCGCCGCCGGTGTGCCGGTCGTCCTCATGCACATGCGCGGCGTGCCGGCCACCATGCAGCGCCGCCCCCGCTACCGCAACGTGGTCGCCGAGGTCGCCACGTTTCTCGCCGCGCGAGCCGCCGCCGCCCGCCGCGCCGGCGTCGCCGCGGACGCGATCGTCGTCGACCCGGGCATCGGGTTCGGCAAGACCGTCGCCCACAACCTGGCGCTGCTCCGTCACGTGGACGTGATCGCCGCGCTCGGCTATCCGGTGCTCGTGGGCGTCTCGCGGAAAGCCTTTCTCGGCGCGCTCCTCGGCGGGGCGCCGCCGACCGGGCGCCTCTTCGGCGGCGCCGCGGCGGTGGCGCTCGCGGTGGCCGGTGGGGCGCGCATCCTGCGCGTGCACGACGTCGCGGCGATGCGCGAGGCGGCGGTGGTGGCGGAGGCGGTGGCCGCCGCATGATCGACCTCCTCCTCTCCTTTCGCTGGCAGGACGCGCTCGACATCTTCCTCCTGGCCGTCCTCATCTACTGGGGCATCAACCTGATTCGCGGCACGCGCGCGGTGCCGATGCTCATCGGGCTCGGCATCGTCTACGCGGTCTACGTCGTCTCGGGGATGCTCGAGATCTACACGGTGAACGTCCTGCTGAACTACCTCCTCGACTGGACGCTCGTGCTGGTCATCATCGTCTTCCAGAACGACATCCGCCGTGCGTTGACGCAGGTGGGCACGCGGCCGCTCTTCTCGCCGCGCGAGCGCATCCTCCAGGGACAGGCGGTCGAGGAGCTGGTGAAGGCGGTCACCTACCTCGCCAGCCGTCGCGTGGGTGCGCTCGTGGTGCTGCAGAACGAGGTCGGGCTCAACGAGTACATCGAGGTCGGCACCCGGCTCGACGCCCAGGTGTCGCGCGAGCTGATCACCAGCATCTTCCTCCCCGGATCCCCGATCCACGACGGAGCGCTCATCATCCAGAACGGACGCATCACCGCCGCGGGCTGCTTCCTGCCGCTCACGACCAACCCGAACGTCTCGAAGACCCTCGGCACCCGCCACCGGGCCGCCATCGGCCTCACCGAGGAGACCGACGCGCTCGCGCTGGTCGTCTCGGAGGAGGACGGCACCATCTCGCTCGTGCGCGAGGGCAAGATCACGCGCGACGTCGACGCCGCGACGCTCCGCACGACGCTGCACCGCCTGCTGGTCGCATGAGGCTGCCCGTGTTGCGCCCCCGTCCCGACACCGTGGCGCCCGGCGACGAGCCGCGGCGACGGCGGCGCGTGCCGCTGCCGAGCTGGCGCGCGCTGCGCGAGGGCCTGCGCCGCAACCCCGGCCTCAAGCTCCTCTCCCTGGTGCTCGCCACGCTGCTGTGGTTCACGATCAACCTCACCGAGCGTGACGCCGAGCGGCTCGTCGAGCTGCCGCTGAGCATCCGCAAGCTCCAGCCGGGGCTCATCGTGACCAACCCGCCCGTGCGCCCGATCGCGATGACGCTCCGGGGGCCGCGCACCATTCTCGACGGCGTCGACGAGCGCAAGGAGCGCATCGCCCTCGATCTCGCCGGGATCGCCCCCGGCGACACGCGCATCGAGCTGAACACCGACATGATCCGCCCCGAGCTGCCGCGGCGGGTGAAGGTGGTCCGCATGGAGCCCGCACGCCTCACGCTCCGCGTCGACCGCCTGGCCCGGCGCACCGTCCCCGTGCACGCCGAACTGGCGGGCGCCCCGGCGCTCGGCTATACCGTCGCCGAGTCGCAGGTCGTGCCCGACCACGTCGAGGTCACGGGCCCGGCCGGCAAAGTGGACGAGCTGAAGGAGGTGACCACCGAGCCCATCGACCTGCGCGGTCTCAAGGACACCCTGCAGCGTAACGTCCTGCTCGCCTGGGCGGGGGACTTCGTGAGCTTCGCGCCCGATCACGTGGTGGTGAGCGTGACCTTCGAGGAGGTGATGGTTTCGCGCGACTTCCGCCACGTCGAGGTGGGGGTGCTCCACGCCGAGGGATTCCAGGTACAGGTCCGGCCTGCGGCGGTCGATTTGACCGTCCGCGGCCCGCAGCGGCTGTTCCACAATTTCAAGCTCGCCGCGGGCGGCGTGTACGTCGACGCCGCGGGCCTCGGCCCCGGGCGGCACACGGCGGGCGTCCACGTCGAGCTGCCCCCCGGGCTCGAGCTGCTGGGCGACCCGCCCGAGGTGCAGCTCACCCTGACGGCCGCGGGGACCGAGCCGTGACCCGACGCCGCCTCTTCGGCACCGACGGCGTGCGCGGGATCGCCAACGTCGAGCCGATGACCTCGGAGACCGCGCTGCGGCTCGGGCGAGCGCTCGCCCACGTGAGCAAGCGCTCGCCGCACCGGCACAAGATCCTGATCGGCAAGGACACACGGCTCTCGGGCTACATGCTCGAGACCGCCATGGCCTCGGGCATCTGCTCGATGGGGGTCGACGTGCTGCTGGTCGGCCCGATGCCCACCCCCGGTATCGCCTTCCTCACCCGCTCGCTCCGCGCCGACGCGGGCGTGGTGATCTCCGCGTCGCACAACCCGTTTCAGGACAACGGCATCAAGTTCTTCAGCCGCGAGGGGTTCAAGCTCCCCGACGAGGTCGAGGCCGAGATCGAGCGCCTCGTGCTCTCCGATTCGATCGACGCGCTGCGGCCCACGGCGACCGAGATCGGCAAGGCGTTCCGCATCGACGACGCGGTCGGGCGCTACAACGTGTTCGTGAAGGGCTCCTTTCCCCGGCACCTCACGCTCGACGGCCTCACCGTGGCGCTCGATTGCGGCAACGGCGCCGGCTACAAGGTGGCCCCCGAGGTGCTCGAGGAGCTCGGCGCCCGCGTGGTGCCCCTCGGGATCACACCCGACGGCGAGAACATCAACCAGGGATGCGGGGCGCTCCATCCCGCGGCGCTCCAGGACGCCGTGCGGGTGAGCGGCGCGCACGTCGGCGTCGCGCTCGACGGCGACGCCGACCGCGCGATCTTCGTCGACGAGCGGGGCGAGCTGGTCGACGGCGATGCGGTGATGGCGATGCTCGCGGCCGAGCTCGACGCGCGCGGGGAGCTCCGCTCGCGCACGCTGGTGGCCACCGTGATGAGCAACCTCGGGTTGCACGTGGCGATGCGCGAGCGTGGCGTGCGGATCGTCACCACGCCGGTCGGCGACCGCTACGTGGTCGAGGAGATGCTCCGCGGCGGCTACAACCTCGGCGGCGAGCAGTCCGGGCACGTCGTGTTCCTCGACCACAACACCACCGGCGACGGGCTCGTGACCTGCCTCGCCGTGCTCGCGCTGATGGTCGGGAAGGGCCGCCCGCTCTCGGAGCTGCGGGGGATCATGCGCCGCTTCCCGCAGATCCTGCTGAACGTGCCGGTGGCCGAGAAGCGCGACCTCGACGGCGTGCGCGAGGTCCAGGCGGCCGTCGCCCAGGCGCAGGCGGCGCTCGGCGAGCGCGGGCGGGTGCTGGTCCGCTACTCGGGGACCGAGAAGCTCCTGCGCATCATGCTCGAGGGCGAGCACGAGGCGCGCATCGGCGAGCTCGCCGAGGCGATCGCCGAGGCGGCCCGCGCCGCCCTCGGGGGCGGCGCGGAGGCATGACGACCGGCGGGGCGCGCGCGATCGCGGCGTTCGCGCTGCTGCTGGCCGCGTGCGCCAAGCCGCGGCCGCCGGGCGAGGTGTGGCAGGCCGCCCAGCTCGCCGGCGAGGAGGCGCAGCGCCGCGGTGACCTCGCCGGCGCCGCGGCCCACTTCCGTACGGCGGTCGGCGAGGCGGAGCGCTTCGGGGGACAGGATGCCCGCCTCGGACGCAGCGTCGACGCGCTCGGAGGGGTCTACCTCGCCCAGCGCCGGGCCGCCGAGGCCGAGGCCCTGCTGCGGCGCGGGCTCGCGATCGACGAGGCCGCGCTCGGACCCGCGCATCCCACCGTGGCGCGCCAGCTCGCCACGCTGGCCGAGCTGTACAAGGAGCAGGGGCGCTATGCGGAGGCCGAGCCCCTGCTCCAGCGGGTGCTCGCCGTCGAGGAGCGCGACCGCGGCCCCGAGGATCCGGAGGTCGCGCGGCGGCTCAACAACCTCGCCACGCTCTACTACGCCGAGGGGCGCTACCAGGACGCCGAGCCGCTGCTCCACCGGGCGCTCGGCATCGCCGAGCGCAAGCTCGGTCCGGACCACCCCGACACGGCCCAGACCCTCACGAGCCTCGGCGTCGTCTACCTCGCCGAGGAGCGGTACGCGGACGCCGAGCCGCTGCTGCGCCAGGCGCTGGCGATCGACGAGCGCGCGCTCGGCCGGGAGAGCCCGGCGGTCGCCGGCAACCTGACGAACCTGGCACTGCTCTTCGGGGCGCGGGGACGCTACGGCGACGCGGAGCTGCTCTACCGGCGCGCGCTCGCCATCGAGCAGCAGGCGCTCGGCCCCGACCATCCCGGCGTCGCGCTCATCCTCGAGGACTACAGCCGGATGCTGCGCAAGGCGGACCGGGCGTCCGAGGCCGACCGCGTCGCGGCGCGCGCACGCGCGATCCGGGCGCGGCAGCCGGCGCCGTAGCCCCATGGTGCGGCTCGGCGTGAACGTGGATCACGTCGCCACGCTGCGCCAGGTGCGCGGCGTGACCTATCCCGACCCGGTGGCGGCCGCGCGCGTCGCGGAGGCGGCGGGCGCCGACGGCATCACCGTGCACCTGCGCGAGGACCGCCGGCACATTCAGGACCGCGACGTCGAGGCGCTGCGTGCGGCGGTGCGCACGCGTCTCAACCTCGAGATGGCGGTCGCCGAGCCGATCGTCGTGTTCGCCTGCCGCCTGCGGCCCGACGACGTCTGCCTCGTGCCCGAGCGGCGGGAGGAGCTCACCACCGAGGGCGGCCTCGACGTCGCCGGCCACGTCGAGCGGGTGCGCGACGCGGTCGCCCGGCTCGTCGCCGCCGGCATCCGCGTGCACCCGTTCGTCGACCCCGAGCCGGCGCAGATCGAGGCCTGCCGCGCGATCGGGGCCCACGGCGTGGAGCTGCACACCGGCGACTACGCCGCCGCACGCACGGCCGCGGCGGCCGCTCGCGAGCTGGCACGGCTCGCCGCGGCGGCCCGCCGCGCACACGCCCTCGGCCTCGAGGTGCACGCCGGGCACGGTCTCACCGTCGACAACGTGCAGCCCGTGGCCGGGCTGCCGCACCTGGCCGAGCTGAACATCGGACACGCGATCGTCGCTCGCGCGGTGTTCGTCGGGCTCGGGGCGGCCGTGGCCGAGATGCGCGCCGCGCTGGCGGGTGGCGGGGCGAGGGCGTGATCGTCACCACGGCCGCCGAGATGCGCGCGCTCGACCGCTGGACGATCGCGCACGGCACGCCGGGCCACGTGCTGATGGAGCGCGCGGGCGCCGGCGCGGCGCGCGTGCTGCGCGAGCGGCTGCCCGCAGCCCGCGGCCGCGCGGTGGTCGTCTGCGGCCGGGGCAACAACGGCGGCGACGGATTCGTCGTCGCCCGGCACCTCAAGCGGGCGCGCTTCCAGGTCGAGACCTGGCTCCTCGGCCGCCCCGACGCCGTGCGGGGCGACGCCGCCCGCATGCTCGCCGCGTGGCGGCGGGCCGGCGGGCGCGTCGAGTCGCTCGCCGACGACGCCCGGCTCGGCACGCTGCGGGCGCGGCTCGCCCGGGCCGCCGTGGTCGTCGACGCGATCCTCGGCACCGGCCTCGACGAGCCGGTCGCGGGGCTCACCGCCGCGGTGATCGAGGCGATCAACGCCGCGCCGGCGCCGGTGCTGGCGATCGACCTCCCGTCGGGCCTCTCCGCCGACACGGGGCGGCCGCTCGGGACGGCCGTGCGCGCCGCGGTCACCGCCACCTTCGGCTTCGCCAAGGTCGGGCAGTGCATTCATCCCGGAATCGAGCACACGGGCAGCCTCGCGGTCGTCGATATCGGCATCCCGCCCGAGGCCGTGGCCGCGGTGCGGCCCCGCACCGCGCTGCTCGAGGCGCACGAGGTGGGGCGGCTCCTGCCCGCGCGCGGGCGCGACGCGCACAAAGGGAGCTTCGGCCACGTGCTGGTGATCGCCGGGTCGCGGGGCAAGACCGGCGCCGCGCTCCTCGCGGCCGAAGGGGCCGCGCGCAGCGGCGCGGGCCTCACGACGCTCGCCGCGGCGGCGGCGCTTCAGCCGCTGCTCGAGGGGCACGTGCGCGAGGCGATGACCGCCGCGCTGCCCGACGGTCCCGACGGCACCGCGGCGCTCGGCGACGGAACCGCCGTCGACCGCCTGCTCGCCGGCCGGGCCGCCGTGGTGTGCGGACCGGGCCTCGGCCTCGCCGAGGGCACGCGGGCGCTGGTCGCCCACGTCGTGCGCCGCTGCTCGGCGCCGCTGGTTCTCGATGCCGACGCGCTCAACTCGGTCGCCGGCACGGATGTCCTCGCCGCGCGCCCGGGGCCCACCGTGCTCACGCCCCACCCCGGCGAGATGGCGCGGCTGGTCGGTGCCGACACGGCCACCGTGCAAGCCGACCGGCTCGGCGTCGCGCGCCGGCTCGCCGCCGCCGCGGGCGTGGTGGTCGTGCTCAAGGGCGCCCGGACGGTCGTCGCCTCGCCCGACGGCGGGGCGGTCATCTGCCCGACGGGCAATCCCGGCATGGCGAGCGGCGGCACGGGCGACGTGCTCTCGGGGATCGTGGGCGGGCTTCTCGCGCAGGGCCTCGGGCCCGCCGATGCGGCCGCGCTCGGGGTCTTCGCGCACGGGCTCGCGGGGGACACGGTGGCCGCGCGGCGGGGCGAGGTCGGGCTCCTCGCGCGCGATCTCCTCGCGGAGCTCCCGCCGACGCTCGCCGGGCTCCAGGCCGCGGCGGCCGGCCGGAAAGAGCGCCATGCGGACGCGTGAGGTCGAGAGCACGGGGCCGGCCGACACCGAGGCGCTCGGGGAGGCGCTCGGCCGCGCGGCGGCGGGCGGCGAGCTGATCGGGCTCACGGGCGACCTCGGCAGCGGAAAGACCTGCCTCGTGCGCGGGATCGCCCGGGGCCTCGGCGCCGATCCCGACCTGGTCCACAGCCCGACCTTCGTCATCGCCACCGAGTACCGCGGGGGCCGGCTGCCGCTCGCGCACGTCGACCTCTACCGCCTTGAGAGCCCCGGCACCGATGCGCTATCGTTGCGCGACGTGCTCTACGGCGAGGGTGTCGCGGCCGTCGAGTGGTTCGAGCGGCTGCCCCCGGCGGCCGGAGAGGAGGCCCTGCTGGTCACGCTCCGGCATGGGGGAGGCGACCGGCGGACCATCCGACTCGAGGCGCACGGCCCGCGTCACGAGCGCCTGCTGGCGGCGGCGCTCGGCACGTGATCGGCCGATGGCGCTCATCGTACAGAAGTTCGGCGGCACCTCCGTCGCCGATCTCGACCGCATCCGGCACGTCGCGGGACGCATCGCGCGCAGCCGCGCGCGTGGCCACGAGCTGGTGGTGGTGGTCTCCGCGATGGCGGGTGAGACCAACCGGCTGCTCGCGCTCGCCCGGCGGGCGGCGCCCGCCCCCGACGGCCGCGAGACCGACGCGCTGCTGGCCACCGGCGAACAGGTGACCGCCGCGCTCACGGCGCTCGCTCTCCACGCCGCGGGCGTCGCCGCGCGCTCGTTCCTCGGATTGCAGGTCCCCATCGTGACCACCGCCGATCACGGGCGCGCGCGCATCCTGCGCATCGACGAGGACCGGCTGCGGCGCACCCTGGCCGCGGGCGCGGTCGCGGTGGTCGCGGGCTTCCAGGGCGTCGCCGAGGACGGCAGCGTCACCACGCTCGGCCGGGGCGGGTCGGACACCAGCGCGGTCGCGCTCGCGGCGGCGCTCGGCGCCGCGGAGTGCGAGATCTACACGGACGTCGACGGCATCTACACGGCCGATCCGCGGCTCGTGCCGCGCGCCCGCAAGCGCGCGCGCATCGCTTACGACGAGATGCTCGAGCTCGCGAGCCTCGGCGCCAAGGTGCTCCAGATCCGCTCCGTCGAGTTCGCGCGGCGCTATCGCGTCCCGATCCACGTGCGCTCCTCGTTCCACGAGGGGGAGGGCACCTGGGTCGTCGAGGAGGATCCCACGATGGAAGAGGAGTCGATCGCGGGCGTCACCTACGACCGCGACCAGGCGAAGCTCACCGTGCTGCGCGTTCCCGACCGGCCCGGGGTCGCGGCGACGCTCTTCGGCACCGTCGCCAAGGCCGGCGTCGTGGTCGACATGATCATCCAGAACGCGAGCGCCGACGGCACCACCGACCTCACCTTCACCGTGCCGCGCGGGGACTACGAGCGGGCGCGCGCCCTCGTCGAGGCCACGGCGCGGACGATCGGCGCGCAGGGGGTCACAGGCGAGACCGACATCGCCAAGGTGTCGATCGTCGGCAGCGGCATGCGCACGCACGCGGGGATCGCCTCGCGCATGTTCGAGGTGCTCGCGCGCGACGGCATCAACATCCAGATGATCTCCACCTCGGAGATCAAGATCTCGGTCGTGATCGACGCGAAGTACACCGAGCTCGCGGTGCGCGCGCTCCACGACGCCTTCGTCGGCTGACGCATGCCCGCTCGGCGCATCCGGCTCTACGACACGACGCTGCGCGACGGCTGCCAGGCCGAGGACGTCGCCTTCACGCTCGACGACAAGCTGCGCATCGCCGAGCGCCTCGACGCCCTCGGCGTCGACTACGTCGAGGGCGGCTGGCCGGGCTCGAATCCGCGCGACGAGGAGTTCTTCCGCGCGGTCAAGCGCCTGCGGCTCCACCACGCGCGCGTGGCGGCGTTCGGCTCCACCCGCCGGGTGGGCGTGCGCGCGAGCGAGGACCGTAACCTCCAGCTCTGCGTGCGCGCCGAGACGCCGGTGATCACCATCGTCGGCAAGGCCTGGGACCTCCACGTGCGCGAGGACCTGCGCATCGCGCTCGGCGCCAACCTCGAGGTGATCCACGACTCGATCGCCTATCTCAAGCGTCACACGGACGAGGTGATCTTCGACGCGGAGCACTTCTTCGACGGGCTCGCCGCCAATCCCGAGCACGCGCTCGCCTGCCTCGCCGCCGCTGCCGACGCGGGCGCCCATGTGCTCTGCCTCTGCGACACGCGCGGCGGCTCGCTGCCCGGCGCGGTCGCCGCCGGCGTGGACGCGGCCCGCGCCGCGCTCCCCGGAGCGACGCTCGGCATCCACTGTCACAACGACTGCGAGCTCGCCGTCGCGAACTCGCTTGCCGCGGTCGAGCACGGCTGCGCCCAGGTGCAGGGGACCATCAACGGCTTCGGCGAGCGCTGCGGCAACGCGAACCTCGTCTCGCTGATCCCCGTCCTCCAGCTCAAGCGCGGCTACCAGTGCGTCACGCCGGCGCAGCTCCGCCAGCTCGCCGAGGTGGCGCACTTCGTCTACGAGCTGGCCAACCTCGAGCCCAACAAGCGCCAGCCCTTCGTCGGGCAGAGCGCGTTCGCGCACAAGGGGGGCCTGCACGTCGCGGCGGTCCAGAAGAACGCCGCGACCTACGAGCACATGGACCCCGCGCTGGTCGGCAACGTGCAGCGGGTGCTGGTCTCCGACCTTGCGGGCCGCTCGAACGTGCTCGCCAAGGCCGCCGAGTTCGGCATCGATCTCGCGAGCGACAAGCCGGCCGTTCAGGCGCTGCTGCGCGAGCTGAAGGAGCTCGAGGCGCGCGGTTACGCCTACGAGGGCGCCGAGGCGTCGTTCGAGCTGCTCATGCGCAAGGCGCTCGACGGCGAGCGCGAGCGATTCTTTCGGCTGATCGGCTTCCGCGTGATCGACGAGAAGCGCCACGAGGGCGAGCCTCCGATCGCCGAGGCGACGATCCAGCTCGAGGGACCCGACGGCCGCGTCGAGCACACCGCCGCGCAGGGCAACGGCCCGGTGAACGCCCTCGACGGCGCGCTGCGCAAGGCGCTCAGCAAGTTCTACCCCGAGATCGCGACGATCCGCCTCCACGACTACAAGGTGCGGGTGCTGGGGGGCGGCGAGGGCACCGCGGCGCTCGTGCGCGTGCTGATCGAGTCGGGTGACGAGCACGAGCGCTGGGGCACCGTCGGCGTCTCGCACAACGTGATCGAGGCGAGCTGGCAGGCCCTCGTCGACAGCATGGACTACAAGCTACACAAGCACCGGCGGGCCGGCGGCCGGCGGCGCCCGGCCCGGCCGGGCTGAGGAGCGCCGGTGCGCGTCTACCTCGATCACAACGCGGGCGCGCCGCTGCGCCCGGCGGTGCGCGACGCGGTCCTCGCCGTGCTCGCGGGTCCGCCCGCCAACCCGTCGAGCGCCCACCGAGAAGGGGCGCGGGCCCGGCGTCTGCTCGAGGAGGCGCGCCGGGAAGTCGCCGCCCTCGTCGGCGGCGCACCGGCGGAGATCGTCTTCACCAGCGGCGCGACGGAGGCGAACAACCTCGCCCTGCGCGGCGTGCGCGCCGGCGCGCGGGTCCTCACCACCGCCATCGAGCACGCGTCGGTGCTCGAGACCGCGCGCGCCCGCAGACCCGCCACCGTCGTCGGCGTCGACGCCGAGGGCCGCGTGACCGCGGAAGACGTGCTCGCGGCGTGCCTCCCGGACACGGGGCTCGTGAGCGTCGGGCTCGCCAACGGCGAGGTGGGGTCGATCGCACCGGTGGCGACGATCGCCGCTGGCCTCGCCGGCCGCGACGTGCTCCTGCACACCGACGCGGCGCAGGCGGCGGGAAGGCTTCCCCTCGACGTGCGCGCGCTCGGCGTCGACCTGCTCTCCCTCTCCGCGCACAAGCTCGGCGGTCCGGCGGGGGCGGGCGCCCTGTGGGTCCGCCGCGGGGTCGGCGTCGCGGCCCAGGTGACCGGCGGCCCGCAGGAGCGCGGGCGGCGAGCGGGAACCGAGAACGTGGCGGCGATCGTCGGCTTCGGCGTGGCCGCACGCCTCGCCCGCGAGGAGCTGGCGAGGGCCGCCGCGCACATGGCGGCGCTCACCGAGGCGCTCTTCGCGGGGCTTTGCGCACGCGTCCCCGACGTCGTGCGCAACGGTCCGTCCGAGGGCCCGCGCCTGCCGAACACGCTCAACGTGCGGTTCCCCGGCTGCCCCGGCGAGAGCCTGCTCGTACTGCTCGACCTCGCCGGGATCGCCGTGTCCCTCGGCTCGGCCTGCGCGGCCGGCGCCCCCGAGCCTTCGCACGTGCTGCGCGCCATGGGGCGCTCGGCCGACGAGGCGCGTAGCAGCCTGCGCTTGAGCCTCGGCCCGGAGACGACGCCGGCCGAGGTCGCGCGCGCCGTCGACGTGCTCGCGCGCGCGGTCGTCGAGGTGCGGGCGAGGGCGGCGGCATGAGCCGGGAGCGCGTCGTCGTGGCGATGAGCGGCGGCGTCGACTCGAGCGTGGCCGCCGCCCGGCTGGCCGCCGCGGGGCACGAGGTGGTGGGCATCTCGCTGCGGCTCGCGCCCGGCGGCGACGGCGCCTGCTGCTCGCTCGACGACTTCCACGACGCGCGGGCGGTCGCGGAGCGGCTCGGGTTCCCGCACTACGTGTTCGACTTCACCGAGGCGTTCGCCGAGCGCGTGGTCGGTCCCTTCGTCACCGAGTACCTCGCCGGGCGCACGCCGAACCCGTGCGCGCGCTGCAACCAGCACGTGAAGTTCGACCTGCTCTGGCGCCGGGCACGCGAGCTCGGCGCCGCACGGCTCGCCACCGGACACTACGCGCGGATCGCGCGCGATCCCGCGAGCGGCCGGCCGGCGCTGCGCGCAGCCGCCGATACCGACAAGGACCAGAGCTACTTTCTCTTCGCGCTCGACGCCGAAGCGCTCGCGCGCACGCTCTTTCCGGTGGGCGACCTGACGAAAGCCGAGGTGCGGCGCCAAGCGCACGGCCTCGGATTGCCGGTGGCCGACAAGCCCGAGAGCATGGAGGTCTGTTTCGTTTCCGGCGGCGACACGGCCGCCTTCGTCGCCCGGCACGCGCCGCCCGGCGCGCTGCGCCCGGGCCCCGTGGTCGACGAGGGCGGGCGCGTGCTCGGGACGCACGCGGGCGTCCATCGCTTCACGATCGGCCAGCGTCGCGGCCTCGGCGGCGCGGGCGGCCCCCGGCGCTACGTGCGGGCGATCGACGCCGCGACGGGCACGGTGACGGTCGGGGCCGCGCCCCGGCCCGCGGCGGGAGTCGTCGCCCGCGACGTGGTCTGGAGCGCCGGCACCCCGCCACGGCCGGGCGCCGCCGTCGGCGTGCGCGTCCGCCACCGCCAGCCGCTCGTGCCCGCCCGCGTGCTCGCCGCCGACGGCACGGAGGTGCGCCTCGCCTTCGACGCGCCGGGGCCGGCGGTGACGCCCGGACAGGCCGCGGTGCTCTACCGTGGCGACCTCGTCCTCGGCGGGGGCTGGATCGTCGGCGAGCTCGCGGTGCACGAGCCGCGGCCCGTGCCGGCCGCACGATGACGGACGAGGCGCGCGCCGCCCTCGAGGGCCGGCTCGGCCACCGCTTCGTGCGCCCCGAGCACCTCGCGACCGCGCTCGCGCATCGCTCGCACGCGGTCGGGGCGCCCAACAACGAGAAGCTCGAGTTCCTCGGCGACGCGGTCCTCGGGCTGGCGATGTCCGATCTCCTGATGGCGCGCTTCCCCGAGGCGCGCGAGGGCGACCTCTCGAAGATGCGCGCGGCGCTCGTCAACGCCGAGGCGCTCGCCCGCAAGGCCCGCCAGCTCGACCTCGGCCGCTGGCTCCGCCTCGGCAAGGGGGAAGAGAAGAGCGGGGGACGCGAGAAGACGTCGATTCTCGCCGCGGGCTACGAGGCGCTGCTCGGGGCGGTCTACCTCGATGCCGGCTACGACGCCGCCCGCACGATCGTCGAGGCGCACTTCGCCGCCGACCTCGCCGCGCACGCCACCGTCGGGCTGCGCGACTACAAGACGCAGCTCCAGGAGGTGACCCAGCGGCTGTTCCGCGCCACGCCGCAGTACACGCTGGTCGAGGAGCGCGGTCCGGACCACGACAAATCCTTCGTTTCCGAGCTGACGATCGGGGGCCGGCCGTACGGGCGTGGCGCCGGCCGCACCAAGAAGGTCGCCGAGCAGGCCGCAGCCATGGAAGCGCTCGCGGCGCTCGCGCGCGAGCACCCCGGGGCGGTCGAATGACCCGCCCGCACCGCAGCGGGTACGTCGCGCTCGTCGGCCGGCCGAACGTCGGCAAGTCGACGCTGCTGAACGCGTTCGTCGGCGTCAAGCTGGCGATCGTCACGCCGAAGCCGCAGACGACCCGCAACCGTATCGCCGGCATCCGCACGCTGCCCGGGGCGCAGGTGGTCTTCCTCGACACCCCAGGCATCCACGCGGCGCGCTCGGGGCTCAACCGCCGCATGGTCGACACGGCCCGCCGTGCCCTCGGCGAGGCCGACGTCGCCGCGTTGGTCCTCGACGCCGCGGCGGGCGTCACCGCCGCCGACCGTGCGCTCGCCGCCGACGTCGCCGCGAGCCGCGTTGCGGCGCTCGTCGTCCTCAACAAGATCGACCGGGTGGCGAAGCCGGCGCTGCTGCCGCAGATGCAGGCCCTCGGCGTGCTGCTGCCCGGGCGCGACGTGGTGCCGGTGAGCGCGCGCACCGGGGAGGGAATCGACGCGTTGCTCGGGGCCGTGGTGAGCCTCCTGCCCGCGGGCCCGCGCCTCCATGCCGAGGACGACCTCACGACCGAGACCGAGCGCTTCCTGGTGCAGGAGGCGGTCCGCGAGCAACTCCTGCTCGCGCTGCGCGAGGAGGTTCCGTACGGGACGGCGGTCGTCGTGGATACTTTCCGTGAGGATGCCGACCGGGACCTGCTGCTGATCCAGGCGACGATCCTCGTCGAGCGCCCCGGGCACAAGGGGATCGTGATCGGCACGGGGGGCCGGCAGCTCGGCGAGATCGGCCGCCGCGCGCGGCTGGCGCTCGAGGCGTTCTTCGGGAGAAGGATCTTCCTCGAGCTGTTCGTGCGCGTCGAGCCGGGCTGGTCGCGCAACCCGCGCCGACTCGCCGAGCTCGGCCTGTGACCGCCGCCGGCCCGCCGCGGGTCGCCCTCGTCGGGCGCCCGAACGTCGGCAAGTCGACGCTCTTCAACCGGCTCGTACGCGCGCGGCGCGCCATCGTCGACGACACGCCGGGCGTCACCCGCGACCGCGTGGTCGCCCCCGCCGAGCACGGCGGCCGCAGCTTCCTGTGCGTCGACACCGGCGGGTTTTTCGCCGAGCCGGCCGACCCCGGGACCCTCGCCGCCGCGGTGCGCGCGCAGGCGCTGGCCGCCGTCGAAGAGGCCGACGTCGTCGTATGCGTCTTCGATGTCACCGCCGGCCTCGCCCCCGCGGACCGGGAGATGGCGCGGCTGCTCGCCCGCAGCGGGCGGCCGGTCCTTTGGGTGGTGAACAAGGTCGACACGCCGGCGCGCGAGGCTCTCCTCTCGGACTTCTACGCCGTCGGCGTGGAGCGGCTCCTGCCCGTGTCGGGCGAGCACGGCCGCGGCCTCGAGGCGCTGCGCGACGCGATCGTCGCCGCGCTGCCGCCCGCCGGCGCACCGGCGGGGGCGGCGCCCGGGACGCGCCTCGCGCTCGTCGGCCGGCCGAACGTCGGCAAGTCCTCGCTGCTCAACCGGCTCCTCGGCGCCGAGCGGGTCATCGTCGCGCCCCAGGCAGGCACGACGCGGGACGCGGTCGACACCCCGCTCGTCGTCGCGGGCGTGCCCTACGTCCTCGTCGACACGGCAGGCATTCGCCGGCGGGCGCGCGTCGAGGACCGCGTCGAGCGCCACGGCGCGGTGCGCGCGCTCGGCGCGCTCGCCCGCGCCGACGTGGCGCTGGTCGTGCTCGACGCGGCCGAGGGCATGACCGACCAGGACGCGCGCATCGTCGCCCGTGCCTGGGAAGCGGGGCGCGCCGTCGTCCTCGTCGCCAACAAGTGGGACACGGTGCCGGCCACACGCCGCGACGCCGCCGCCTTCCGCCGCACGCTCGCCGAGCAGCGGCCGGCGTTCGCCCGCCTGCCGCTCCTCTGCGTGTCCGCGCGCACGGGGGAGGGGCTCGCCGACCTCTTCCGCCTGGTCGCCCGCGTCGACGCGGCCCACGCGCGCACGCTGCCGACCGCGGCGCTCAACCGCGCGCTCGCTGCGGCGGTGGCGGCGACGCCGCCGCCGAGCCCCGGGGGCCGCGCGCTGCGCTTCTTCTATGCCACCCAGGTCGGCCGGCGGCCCCCGGCGGTCGTGGTGTTCACGAACGCGCCCGCCGCGGTCCCGCCCGCCTACGTCCGCTACCTCACCGCGCGCCTGAGCGAGGCCTTCCGGCTCGACGGCGTGCCGCTGCGGCTCACGCTGCGCGCGCGGCGCGAGGGCGCGCTCAGCGCAACCCCTGGGCGCGGTAGCGGGCGGCGTACTCCACGTAGTTCTGCGCGAGCCCGCGCAGGCGGGCCAGCTCCTCGCCGCTGACTTCGCGCACCCGCCGCGCGGGGCTGCCGAGGACGAGCGAGCGCGCCGCCACACGCGTCCCGGGGGCCACCAGCGCGCCGGCGCCGATCAGGCACTCCTCCTCGATCACCGCCCCGTCGAGCACGACCGCGCCGATGCCGATCAGGCAGTGGTCGCCGACCGTGCAGCCGTGGAGCACCGCGGCGTGCCCGACGGTGACCCCCGTGCCGACGATCGCCGGCCAGCGGTCCCGCGCGACGTGCACCGTGGCGTTGTCCTGGACGTTCGTGCGCGCGCCGATGCGCACCCGCTCGATGTCGCCACGCACCACCGTGTGGAACCAGAGGCTCGCCTCGGGGCCGATGACGACGTCACCGATCACCACCGCCGAGTCGGGCACGTAGGCGCTCGCGTCGATCGCGGGCGTCTTGCCGCCGTACGGGGCGATCATCGCGCGTCCATAGCCCCGGGGCGCACCGCGGCGCAAGCCGGCGCCCGCCGCGATCTCGCCGCGCCTGGCACCGTGATGCCGCAGCGCGAGGACCGACCCCCGGTTCCCGCGTCCTGGCACGCGGCCTGCTTCCGCCGAAGCCATGCGCCTCGGCTACCTCCTCCTCGCCGGCCTGCTCGTGGCCCCGTCCGCACGGGCCGCCCTCCCGACCGCGCCGCGCACCGCGGTGCAGCTCGGGCCCGGCGTCTCGCTCAGCCTGCCCGCGGGCTTTCGCATCGTCACCGGGCCGCGCGCGCGCCGGATCCTCGCCGACATCGGCAACGTCCCCCCGAAAGACCGCTTCGCCCTCGTCTCGCCCCCGGGCGCCGACTGGTTCATCGAGGTGGCGTGGGTGGAGGAGGGGTACGTGCGCGACGCCGACGCCCGCACGCTCGATGCCACGGCGCTCCTCGCCGCCGTCCGGGCCGACACGGCCCGCACCAACGCGGCGACCGCCGCGCGCGGGTTCAGCCCGCTGCGCGTCGAGGGCTGGGGCGAGCAGCCGCGCTACGAGCGCAGCCGCCACGTCCTCCTGTGGAGCGTCGCGCTGCGCGATGACGACGGCGCGGTGATGAACCTCGGCGCGCGCATCCTCGGCCGCCGCGGCTACGTACGCCTGAACCTCGCGGCGGCGCCCGCCGACTACGCGGTCGCGCGCCGTGCCGTCGCGCGGCTGATGGACGCCGTCGCCTTCGCACCCGGCGCGGCGTACGACGACTTCCACCCGCAGGCCGACGCCGTTGCGCCCTACGCCCTCGGCGCGCTCGTCGCCGGACCCGCGGCGGGCGGCGGCTGAGCGCGCCGCCGTCTGCTTGCTCGACCCCCAGGCGCCTGCTACACGACGGCATGGCACGTTCGAAGGGGCTCATCCGCACGTCCGGGTGGGCCCCTTCGCGCGTCTCGAGGAGGAATCATGCCGCTCGACGAGCTGCGTGAGGGACTCACCTTCGACGACGTCCTGCTGGTGCCCGCCGCCTCGGACGTGCTGCCGCGCGACACCGACGTCTCCACCCAGCTCACGCGCACGATCCGGCTCAACATCCCGCTGCTCTCCGCCGCGATGGACACGGTCACCGAGGCCCGCACGGCGATCGCCATGGCGCAGGAGGGGGGGCTCGGCGTCGTCCATCGCAATCTCGCGATCGCCGCCCAGGCCCTCGAGGTGGAGCAGGTGAAGAAGTCCGAGAGCGGGATGATCGTCGACCCGGTGACCGTGCACCCCGAGCAGCCGATCGCCGCCGCGCTCGAGATCATGCAGCGCTACCGCATCTCCGGCCTGCCGGTCACGCGCGACGGCAAGCTCGTCGGCATCCTCACCAACCGCGACCTGCGCTTCGAGAAGCGCCTCGACCGCACCGTCGGCGAGGTGATGACCCGCGAGCGGCTGGTGACCGCCCGCCCGGGGATCACGCTCGAGGAGGCCAAGGAGATCCTCCACCGCGACCGCATCGAGAAGCTCCCGGTGGTCGACGAGCACAACGTGCTCCGCGGGCTCATCACCGTGAAGGACATCGAGAAGGCGGCCCGCTATCCGAACGCCGCCAAGGACGACCTCGGGCGGCTGCGCGTCGGCGCGGGGATCGGCACCGGCCCGGACCGCGAGGCGCGCGCCGAGGCGCTCGTGCGCGCGGGCGTCGACGTGCTCGTCATCGACACCGCCCACGGCCACTCGCGCGCCGTGATCGAGACCGTCGAGGCGATCAAGGGGGCCTTCCCCCGCGTCGAGCTGATCGGCGGCAACGTCGCCACCACCGAGGGCACGCAGGCGCTGCTGCGCGCCGGGGTCGACGCGGTCAAGGTCGGCATGGGGCCGGCGTCGATCTGCACGACGCGCGTGGTTTCGGGCGTGGGCGTGCCGCAGATCACGGCGATCGCGGACGCGGTGAAGGCGAGCGCGCGGGCGGGCGTCCCCGTGATCGCCGACGGCGGCATCAAGTTCTCGGGGGACATCACCAAGGCACTCGCAGCAGGCGCGCACGCGGTGATGCTCGGCGGGCTGCTCGCGGGCACCGAGGAGAGCCCGGGCGAGACGATCCTCTACCAGGGTCGCACCTACAAGCTCTACCGCGGCATGGGCTCCCTCGAGGCGATGCGCGAACGGGAGGGCAGCCGCAACCGCTACTTCCAGGACGACGAAGAGCTCGCCGGCGCCGCCAAGCTCGTGCCCGAGGGCATCGAGGGCCGCGTGCCCTACAAGGGTGCGCTCTCCTTCATCGTGCAGCAGCTCGTCGGCGGGCTGCGCGCGGGCATGGGCTACCTCGGCACGCGCACGCTCGCCGAGCTGCGCGAGAAGGCACGGTTCGTGCGCGTGTCGGCGGCGGGGCTCAAGGAGAGCCACGTCCACGACGTTTACATCACGAAGGAGGCGCCCAACTATCGCCTCGAGTAGGCCGCCGCGCTCGTGATCCTCATCCTCGACTTCGGCTCGCAGTACACGCAGCTCATCGCCCGCCGCGTGCGCGAGCTGCACGTCTACAGCGAGATCCATCCCTACGACGTGCCGCTCGCCACGATCGAGCGGCTCGCGCCCGAGGGCATCATCCTCTCGGGGGGCCCGGCGAGCGTCTATCGGGCCGATGCGCCGCTGCCGGCGGCCGACGTGCTCGCGTTCCTCACCAGGGCCCCGGTCCCCGTGCTCGGCATCTGCTACGGCATGAACGTCCTCAACCAGGCGCTCGGCGGCCGGATCGGCCGCGCGGAGCGCAAGGAGTTCGGCCCCGCCGACCTCCGCATCGTGCGCGTCGACCCGCTGCTCGCCCTCGGCGGGCGCACGACCCGCGTGTGGATGAGCCACGGCGACCGGATGGAGACGCTCGCCGACGGGCTCGACACGCTCGCCACCAGCGACAACTCCCCCCACGCGGCCTTCCGCCACCACGCGCGGCCGCTCTACGGGCTCCAGTTCCACCCCGAGGTCACCCACACGGTCGAGGGCCGCGAGATCCTGCGCAACTTCGTGCTGCGCATCTGCGGCGCCGAGCCCACGTGGACCATGGAAGGCTTCGTCGAGGCCACGGTGCCGCGCATCCGCGAGCGCGTCGGCCACCGCCGCGTGCTCTGCGCGCTCTCGGGCGGCGTCGACTCGACGGTCACCGCCGCGCTCGTCCACCGCGCCGTCGGCGACCGGCTCACGTGCGTGTTCGTCGACAACGGGCTGCTCCGCGCCGGTGAGGCGACGGAGGTGGTGGAGCTCTTCCGCGGGACGATGGCGCTCGACGTGCGCCTGGTGGACGCCGGGGAACGGTTCCTCGCGAACCTCCGCGGGGTCGAGGATCCCGAGCGCAAGCGGCGCATCATCGGCGCCACCTTCATCGAGCTGTTCGAGGAGGAGGCGCGCGACATCCCCGACGTCGGGTTCCTCGCCCAGGGCACGCTCTACCCCGACGTGATCGAGTCGACGTCGGTGCGCGGCCCCTCGGCGACGATCAAGAGCCACCACAACGTGGGCGGGCTCCCCGAGCGCATGCGGCTCGAGCTGCTCGAGCCGCTCCGCGAGCTGTTCAAGGACGAGGTGCGTGCGCTCGGGCGCGTGCTCGACGTCCCCGACGCGATCATCGCCCGCCAGCCGTTTCCCGGCCCCGGGCTCGCCATCCGGGTGATCGGCACGGTCGACGCGGAGCGGCTCGCGATCGTGCGGGCGGCCGACGCGATCGTGCAGGAAGAGGTGCGCGCGGCGGACCTCTACGACGAGCTGTGGCAGGCGTTCGCCGTGCTTCTCCCGGTGCGGACCGTCGGTGTCATGGGCGACGAGCGCACCTACGAGCACGTGGTCGCGATCCGCGCCGTGCGCTCGACCGACGGCATGACCGCCGACTGGGCGCGGCTGCCCGCCGACCTGCTCGCGCGGCTCTCGAGCCGCATCATCAACGAGGTGCGCGGCGTCAACCGCGTGGTCTACGACGTCTCGTCGAAGCCGCCGGCGACGATCGAGTGGGAGTGAGCGGCGAGCGCCGCCCGCAGCAGGGCGAGCGCCTGGCGGAGATCGGCGGACCTGGCCCGCAGGTCGCTGCGCAGCCCCGACGCGAGCTTCTTCGCCGGCCGCGAGCCGAGCCGCGCCGTGAACTTGCGCAGCGCGCCGATCGCCTTCGCGAGCTTGCGGCGTGCGCGGCCGGCCTGCGCCTGATCGGCCGCGGCTTCGGCGTCCGCGACGAGCGCGCTCGCCTTGGCGAGCGCCCCGGAGAGCCCGGCTTGGAAACCGCCCGCCGGCACCTCGGCTGCCACCAGGCTCACGAGCGCGCCGAGCCGGCAGTGGATCGAGGCGAAGGTCGGCGCGACGACGCAGGGCAGCGTCGTCGTGGTCGTCGTCCCCACCGACGGGGGCTCGTACTCGTACGCCCCGATGTCGCAGCGGGCGACCCCGTCGCCGTTGCCGTCGGCGGGCCGCGGCATGCCGCGCTGATCGGTGGCGGGGCAGTCGGCGTTGCCGGCGTCGATCGCCGGGCTGCCCGGGGGCAGCGCGTGCGTCTTCGTCGGGCCGCCGTTGTTCGCGAGCGCTCCCAGCATCGGGTTCGCGTTGCGGAGGTCGCCCGCGGCGCCGAGGCCGCACGTGTCGGCGTCGTCGAGGTTGGCGCCGAGCGAGGTGATCATGCCGAGGCAGTTGCTCGTGCCGTTGCCGGCGAGGATCGTGTCCTCGACCGCCACCTGATGGAGCCCCGGGTTCACGAGGCCTTCGGCCGTGTTCCCGTAGACCGTGCTGCTGCGCAGCGTGGCCGTGCCCGCCGAGCGGACGCCGGTGCCGACGTTGCCGGAGACGGTGGCGTTGACGAGCATCAGCGTCCCGGAGACGTCGTTGAAGACGCCGGCACCCATGCCCGACGGCGCCGCGTTGGCCGAGAGCGTGCTCGCCGTGATCGTGAATGCCGCGCCGGCGTTGAAGATGCCGCCCCCGGACTGGGCCGCGCCGTTGCCCGAAAACGTGCTCGTGGACACATTGGCGGTGTCGCTGGCGGCATAGATGGCCCCGCCGCTCGAGCCGGCGCTGTTCCCGACGAAGGTGCTGCCGGTCACGATGAGGGCGCCGTCGGCGTAGATGGCGCCACCCGGGCTGTTGCCGATCGCCGTGTTGTTGGCGAACGTGCTGGCGCCGACCGCGAGCGAGGCCGACGGGCCGCTGGTCGCGATCGCCCCGCCGTCGCTGCCCTGGTTCATCTGGAACGTGCAGCCGTCGATCGTGAGCGTGCCGCCGTTGAGGATCGCGCCGCCTTCGAGGCCGCCGAAGTTGCCCGAGAGGGTGCTGCCGCTGATCGCCAGCGAGCCGAGGTTGTCGATGGCGCCGCCGAGCCCGGCCGACGCGGAGTTGTTCGCGAGCGTGCTGTTCGTGATCGTCGCCGCGGCGCCGCTGCGGTTGTTGATGGCGCCCGCGACGCCGCCCGGCGCGCTGTTGCTCGACACGGTGGAGTTCCTGATGAACAGGCTCCCCCCGTTGTCGATCGCGCCGCCGGGCGTCGCGCTGCCGCCGGTCAGGCTCAGGTTGTCGAGCTCGAGGATGACCCCGCTCCCCACCTGGAAGAGGCGCGTGGCGCCGCCGCCGTCGAGCGTGATCCTCCCGCCGCCGTCGATGATCGTGTCCTGCGCGATCGCCTTCTGGGCGGTGAACGTGATCGTGGCCGGCGCGGCGCCGCAGTCGAACACGACCCTGCCGCCGCCGGTGAGCGCCGTGACGAGGGCGGCCTCCGTGCAGCTCCCCGCCGAGCCCGTGCCGACGGTGCCCGCCGCTCCGGCGGGGCCCGCCGCAGCGAGCGCTGCCGCAAGCGCCAGCGCCCGACCCCCCGTGCGCACCACGAGGACGCGAATACCCGAAGGTCGCGGCCCTGCGCAACCGTCCCGCGGCCCGTGGCCCTCCGTCCTGATGAGATGTTATCTTACCGACCCATGACGCAGATAGCCGCCACGAGGACCGCCGTCGCCGCCGTCCTCCTGCTCGCCTGCCGGGCGGCCGTGGTGCCCGCGTCGAGCCTGTCGCCGAACGATACCGTCGTCTGGACGGGGCCGTTCGGGCAGGGGTTCGACGACGTGCAGGGGATCGCCGTCGATCCGACCGGACAGCTCGTGTACGTCGCCGACACGTACTACGTCTACGAGTACGACTCGACGGGCGTCTTCGTCCGGGTATGGGGCGGACCCGGGAGCGGCCCCGGCCAGATCGACCACGCGAGCGGGATCACCGTCGATCCCTTCGGCGACGTGTACGTCGCGGACTCCGGGAACGGCCGCGTGCAGCACTTCGACGAGAACGGCAAGTTCCTCGCCGCATGGGACATCCCGGGGGCGCGGGAGGTCGCCGCGGACACGGGCGGGACGATCTACGTGCTCGCCAACGTGCTCCTCTCGCCGTATCCCTTCGTCACCGCGCGCGCCGCGGACGGCACCGAGCTACGCACGTGGCCGGCGCAGTTCCCCGACGACTTCGGCCCCTCCGAGTACTATCTGCCGCACTACCTCAACACGGGGACGGCGCTCGCCACCGACGCGGCCGGGAACGTGATCGTCGTCGGCCGGTCCTTCCAGCGCTTCCAGCAGCCCGACGACGACACCTGCGCGCGGCAGGTCTGGGACTACCAGCGGCAGTACGACCCGCGCCCGCTCGCGGATCCGCTCGCGAGCGGCGAGATCGTCGTGTTTTCCCCACAAGGCGTGGTCCGGGCGAACGGCTGGCTCAGCCGCTATTCCTTCTCGTGCGTGTACGTCTCGATCTCCGACGGCGACGCGCGCGGCGTGGCCGTGGACCCGACCGACGGCTCGTTCTTCGCATCGATGGCCGAGCACTTCGTTCGCCAGGTGCCGGACACGCCCCCCTATCTCGGGATCGGCGCCGAGCTCGACATCCCGTGCCTCATCTGCCGCGATCCACAGATGAACAACTTCGGGACGCCGCACGACCTCGCCTTCGACTGCGCGGGGAACCTCTACGTCACGAGCGCGGATCGGATCCTCAAGTACCGCAACGCGGGCGCGCCCCCGCCGCCGTGCGGGACGAAGCGCAAGCACTTCGAGCTGGCGCTCTCGCCCGCGCTCCGCCGGCCGCCGGGCGTGAACGACAAGCTCCTGGTCACGCTCGGGTGCACGGGCGACGCCTGCACGGGCATCGTCAAGGCGACGGGCCGCAAGCCCGGGTGCAAGCGCTGCCGTCTCCTCCTCGCGCGGCGACGCTTCACGGTGCCCGGCGACGGCCCGCAGACGCTCGAGCTGACGATCCGACCCGCCGCGCTCGCGGTGCTCGGGCAGGGCCTCGCCCCGATCCGGCTCGCGGCCCGGGCGCGGCCGAAGCACGGGCCGGCGCGCTCGGCGCTCGTTCGGCAGGCGACGCTGCTCGACGCCGGCGTGATCGCGCTGGCCTGCCCGGCGGGCGCGACCGCCGGGACACCTGCGGCGGCGTCCGGGACGCTCGCTCCGCCGCTGGCGGCGGCGGTCGAGGTGCAGGTGGAGGCACCGGACGGGACGACGACCACCCTCGCCGCGGCCGCAGGCGCCGACGGGCGCTTCCAGACCCCCCTCCTTCCCGATCGCGCCGGCACGTGGACCGTGCGCGCCGCGTGGGCCGGCGACGCGGCGCACGCGCCCGCGAGCGGCGCGTGCGCGTTCACCGCGAACGAGACGCCGCCCGCGGTCACGGTGGCCTGCCCGGCGGGTGGCACGGTCGGGAGCCCGCTCGCCGCGACCGCGACGGTCACGCCGCCGCTCGGCGACGGCCAGGGCGGGATCGAGTTCGCCCCGCCGTCGGGCGGGCTCATCGTGATTCCCGGCGGCGACGGCACGGGGATGCTCGCCGCGAGCCTCGTGCCGGCCGAGGGCGGGACGTGGATGCTCCGCGGGCGCTGGGCCTCAGTCGGCGGCGAGGTCACGGCGTCGTCCGCGTGCGCGGTCGACGTGCAGCGGCTCGCATCGAGCTTGACGCTCACGTGCCCCGCCGGGATGCCGCTCACCTTCACCGGGACGCTCATCCCCGCGCGGGCGGGCGCGACGGTGACGATCAGCTACACGCCGGCCGTCGGCGGAGCGCCGGTGGACCGCACCGCGACCACCGCCGCCGACGGGTCCTTCAGCGACACGCTGCCCGCCGGCACGATCAACAGCGGAAGCGCGCAGGCGAGCTGGCCGGGCGACGCGGCGTACGCGCCGGCGGCGTCGGCGGCGTGCGCGTTTTGAGCTATCCCGCCATCCGCTCGGTGGCCCAGCGCAGGAAGTCCTCCTCGGTGACGATGCCGGCGAGCCCGCCGCGCGCGTCGACCACCGGCAGGCAGCCGATCTTGTACCGCACCAGGCGCCGGCCGGCCTCGGCCGCGGGCTCTTCGGGCGACGCCGTGCTCACGTGCGTCTCCATGAGGTCGCCGACGCACGCCCAGGCGAGGAGCCGCACGCGCTCCTCCTCGGGGCGGCCGAGCAGCGAGCTCGGGCCCGCGGCCACCAGGTCGCGGTGGCTCACCACGCCGAGCAACTCGCCGGCCGGGCCGACGACCGGCAGATGGCGGATGCGGCAGGCGCGCATGAGCCGGTAGGCCTCCGGCACCGAGTCGCCCGGTCCGACGGCGATCACCCGCTCGACCATGAGGTCGGCGACGCGTAACCCCCCGGGCAGCGGGGCCGCGGCGGCGGTGTCCGGGCGCGCGCCGCACGCCCCCACGAGCTCGGCGAACGAGTCGCGCAGGTCGTCGGGAAGGAGGTGCGCGTCCGGGACGAGCCGCGCGTCGGCGTTGGCGCAGATCGAGAGCCGATTGGTGTAGCTCATCACCGCGAACTCGAGCCCCATGCCCATGAACAGCGGCACGATCGGGTGCACGTCGAGGATGCGCCGGCCGAGCAGCACGACCGGCTCCCGCGGCCCGGGGACGTTGGTGATCACCGTGTTGCACGTCGTCTGGCAAGGCATGAGCCGCCCGAGGAGCGCGCTCACCGGCGCCGAGAGCACGCCGGCGAGGCCGAGCACGAGCGCCGAGGCGCGCGCCTGGCCGCGATCCTTCAAGCTGCCCATCTCGGCCGCGATCCGCCGCAGCCGCTCGGCCGGGTCGGGCTCGTCGAGCGGCAGCACGGGGAACATCGCCGAGACCAGGTTGCCGAGCTTGAGATGCTCGGCGGCGCCCCGGAGGCTCACCGGGACGAGCGCCCGCACCCAGGGCGCGCGATCGAGCGCGCCGCGGCGGAGCACGTAGCGGCGCAGCGCCCCGGCGATCACGGCGAGCACCACGTCGTTCACCTTGCAGCCGGCCGCGCCGCGCACGGTGAGAAGCGCGTCGAGCGGGAAGGCCGCCCAGACGATCCGCCGGCGGTCGCTCAGCGGTCCGTCGAAGGGCGGGCTCGGGGAGGGGTGGCGGAGCATCGAGACGATCGTGCCCGCGGCCTCGAACGCGTCCGCCATGCGCTCGCGGAGGGCGGCAGGCGCCAGGGCGGCCCGCACCGCCTCGGCGGCGGCGCGGGCCTGCTCGAACGGCCCCGGCCGCGGCCGAGGGAGGCGGGGAGCCAAGGGCGTCCCGTCGGCCATGGTCTCGAGGAGCTGCGCGCCGCTCACGCCGTCGATCATGCAGTGGTGGATCTTCCACAGGAGCGCGCTGCGGCCGTCGGCCAGGCCGTCGATCGCGTACAGCTCCCAGAGCGGGCGCTCCCGGTCGAGGGGCACGGCGAAGAGCGTGTCGACCAGCTCGTGCAGCTCGCGCTCGCCGCCCGGGGGCGGGACCGCCACGTGGCGCACGTGGCGGCGGACGTCGAAGTCGGGATCCTCCTCCCAGCGCGGCCAGCCGAGATCGAGGAAGGGGCGCACGGGCCGCTGGCGGTAGCGGCGGAAGGGCTTGATCCGCGCGTCCATCGCGGCGACCAGGTCCTCGAACGGGACGCTCGCGTCGAGGATCGCGACGCTGCCGACGTGCAGGAGCTGCGTCGGCCGCTCGAAGTAGAGGAAGGACGCGTCGAGCGGCGAGAGCAGCCGGCGGCGACGCCCCTGCACTGCCGTGCCCCCCTCCATGCAATCCGAGAAAAGCAATCCCCGGACCACCGCGCGGCCGCGCAGCGACGGGCGGCGCTTCTCAAGGCTGCGACGGGTGACGCACCGCGCTTGTCCCGGCCGCGACGCGCCTGGTAGAGCCAGGCCTCGGCGATGGACCTCGAGCTGACGCCCGACCAGCGCCTCCTGCGCGACAACGCCCGCCGCTTCCTCGAGCGCGAAGTGGCGCCGCGGGTCGCGCGCCACGAGGCCGACGGCATCTTCCCCCGCGACCTCTACCCGCGGCTCGTCGCCCCGGGTTTCATCGGCGCCATGGTCCCCGCCGAGCACGGCGGCCACGGCCTCGACGCCACCTCGTACTGCGTGCTGGTCGAGGAGCTGGCGTACTGCTGGGGGTCGCTGCGCAGCTCGGTGACCACCCACAACCTCGCCACGGGCGTGATCGCCCACGCAGGCACCCCGGCGCAGCGTGCCCGCCATCTCCCGCCGCTGCTCGACGGCCGGCGGATCGCCTTCTTCGGCCTCACCGAGCCCAACGTGGGCTCCGACGCCTCGGGGGTAGAGCTGACGGCCACGCGCCACGGCGACGCCTACCGGCTCTCCGGGACGAAGACCCTCATCACCAACGGCACCGTGGCCGAGACCGGCGTCGTCTTCGCGCGGCTCCGCGACGCGGGGCCGACGGCGTTCATCGTCGACCGCGAGGAGTCGCCCTTCGCAGCCCGGGCGCTCGACAAGATGGGGAACCTCGCGACGCCGCTCGCCGAGCTCGCGTTCGAGGACGTCCCGGTGCCGGCGGCGAACCTGCTCGGCGAGCCGGGCAGCGGGCTCGCGCTGGCGCTCCGGGGGCTCGCCACCGGGCGCTGCTCGGTGGCGTTCGCGGCCGTGGGGCTCGCGCGCGCGGCGCTCGACGCGGCGGTCCGCTACGCGAAGGAGCGCCGCCAGTTCGGCAAGCCGATCGGCGCCTTCCAGCTCGTGCAGGAGATGATCGCCGAGATGGCGGGCCTCACCGAGGCCGCGCGGCTCATGGCCTACCGGGCCGCCGCCGCGCTCGAGGCCGGTGGGAAGGCCGTCCTCGAATCGTCGCAGGCGAAGCTCTTCGCCACCGAGGCGGGGCTCCGCGTGGCGCACCTGGCGATCCAGGTGCACGGCGGCTACGGCTACACGCGCGAGTTCCCGGTCGAGCGCTACTACCGCGACCTCCGCCATCTGACGCTCGCCGAGGGAACGTCGCAGATCCAGCATCTCGTGATCGGGCGCGAGCTGCTCGGGCTCGACGCGATCCGCTGAGGGAGGAGGGGACGATGCGGCTCGCAGGGCGGGTGGCCGTGGTGACCGGGGCGGGGCAGGGCCTCGGCGAGGCGATCGCGCTCCGGCTCGCGCGCGAGGGCGCGGCGGTGATGGTGAACGACCTCCACGCCGAGACCGCCGGCCGCACCGCCGCCGCGATCCGCGCGGCCGGCGGCCGGGCCGCCGTCTTCGCCGGCAGCGTCACCGACCCCGCCGCCGTCGAGGAGCTGATGGCACGCACCGTCCGCGACCTCCGCGGCCTCACGATCCTCGTCAACAACGCCGGGATCACGCGCGACAAGCTGCTCCGCGACATGACCCTCGAGGACTTCGACGCGGTGCTGAACCTGAACCTGCGGGGCACCTTCCTCTGCTGCAAGCACGCCACGCCCCACATGGTGGCCGCCCGCTGGGGCCGGGTCATCAACATGAGCAGCCGCGCCCACCTCGGCAACAAGGGCCAGGTGAACTACTCGGCGTCGAAGGCGGGCGTGATCGGCCTCTCGCGCTCGCTCGCGCTCGAGCTGGGCAAGTTCGGCGTCACCGTCAACTGCATCGCCCCCGGCGTGATCGCCACCCCCGGCGTGACCTCGCTCCCGCACTACCAGAGCCTCGTCGAGCGCGTGGCCCCCACGCTGCCGATCCCGCGGCTCGGCAAGCCCGAGGACGTGGCCGGCGTGGCGGCGTTCCTGGCGAGCGACGACGCCGAGTATGTCACGGGCGAGGTGATCCACGTGTCAGGCGGGCGGTACGGGTCCTGAGCGAGGCCGCCCTTCGGCATTCTCTGACAAACTCCCAACGTCCCAAGGGAGTCTCGCACCAGCCCAGCCATTCCGTGCAGGGCATACATGCCCCGCACCTGGAAAATATCTTGACTCCATCACGACACTGCCTCTATGGTCCAGCCGCCCCGCAGGCTCGCGACTTCGCCGACCATTGGAGGCACGGATGATCCGGAACGGTGGGACATGTTCTCGCACGTGATCCTCGGCCTGCTCCGTGACGGCCGGCAACGGCACGGCTACGAGCTCATCAACGACTACCGACTGCGCTCCGGGACGCTTCCCAGTCCGGGAAACCTCTACCGCGAGCTCGGGCGGCTCGCCACCGAGAAGCTCATCGCCGCGGGCATCAATCCGCCGGATGCCGACCCGCGCCGCATTCCCTACGAGATCACGGATCGAGGACGGCGGACCTTCGACCAGTGGCTCGTCGCCTCGCGCACGCAGAGCGATGAATTCCACAATTGGTTGCTGTTCATCGATCGTGTTCCCGCCGACGTTCGCGAGCGCCTGCTCGATCGCCGCCAGGAAGATCTGTGGTTGCGGAGCAAGGAGCTCGCGCGCGCGCTCGAAGACGTCGGCATGCGCCGGCCCGAGCGACCACCCACGACGGCCTACGATCCGCTTCCGGCCATCCTCGAGCGCCAGATGAAGATCGTCGCCGCGGAGCTGGAATTTCTCAAGGAGTTTCGGTCGAGCTTCGGATCGTGGCTGCGCCAGGGCGGGCAGCTTGCGGTGAGTCCGGTTGCGGCGGCGCGCGCCGAGCGCCGCGCGGACGACCGGCGCTGAAGCCCGCGTGAGCCACGTGATCATCGAGCTGGCGGACGTGAGCAAGTCCTACGGGACCGGACGCTTGGTGACGCGCGTCGTCAGCCGGCTCAACCTGCGCATCCGGCGAGGCGAGTTCGTCTCCATCATGGGTCCGAGTGGCGCCGGCAAATCGACGCTCCTCAATCTGATCGCCGGGCTCGACACGCCCGACGCCGGGCGCGTGATCGTGAGCGGCATCGACCTTCAGACCCTGACCGACGCGCAGCTCGCCGGCATGCGCCTGCGCAAGATCGGTTTCGTGTTCCAAGCCTTCAATCTGCTTCCGGCGCTCACCGTCGGACGCAACGTCGCCTGGCCGTTGCAGTTCGCCGGCTTCTCGCGTCGCGAGCAGCGCGCGCGAGCGCTGGAGGCGTTGGAGAGGGTGGGGATGGCCGACTACGCAATGCGGCGCCCCGCAGAGCTCTCCGGCGGGGAGCAGCAGCGTGTGGCGATCGCGCGCGCCATCGTAGCTGGGCCGGAGATCCTGCTCGCCGACGAGCCCACCGGCAACCTCGACTCGCACACCGGACAGCACATCCTGAACCTCCTCGTGGCACTCAGCCGCGAGGCGAACGCCACCGTCGTCATGGTGACGCACAGCGTGCTTGCAGCGTCCCACGGCGATCGGACGCTCGAGCTCGAGGACGGAAGGATCCTGCGTGAAGTTCGCGCGCCGCCACCGCCCGACGGGCTTTCCACCGTCGGGGTGGGCCAGCGATGAAGGTCTGGTTGTCCTTTCAAATGGCCTACGAGCACGTGCGCTTCGGCTTCAGTCGCATGGCGCTGGCGGCACTCGCGATCGCCCTCGGCGTCGGCCTCGTCGTCGCCATTCAGCTCATGAACGCCGCCGTCCTGAACGCCTTCCTCGACACTCTCGACGGCACCGCCGGTCGGGCCGCACTCACCGTTTCCGCCGGCGAAGGCTTCACCTTTCCCGAGGAGGTCCGCGAGACGGTCGCCGCGGTCCCGGGCGTGGCGCTCGCCGTTCCCTTGGTCACGGGCGTCGCCTTTCCCGACGACACGTCCGGCGAGCTCCTCACCGTGCACGGCGTCGACCTCACGCACGACGCGGAGGTGCGCGTCTACCATCGAGCCGCCACCGCGGGGGTCGTCGACGACATCGTCGGCTTTCTCAACCAGACCGACTCGATCATCGTCGGCCGCGAGTTCGCGGCCCGCCGCGGCCTCGATGTCGGCAGTCCTCTGCCACTCGTCACTCCTCACGGCGTCCAGCGCTTCGTCGTGCGGGGGCTGCTCGACCCGGAGGGGCTCGCGCGCACGCTCGGTGGCCGGCTCGTGGTGATGGACCTGTACGCGGCCGAGCGTGCCTTCGCGACGGAGGGGCATATCAACCGCATCGACCTCCTGCTTGCACCTGGCGCGGATCTCGCTGCGGTGCGGGCGGCGATCGCAGGGGTTCTGCCTCCAGGGCTGCTCGTAGAGGAGCCCGTCCTGCGGAAGGATATCGTTCGAAGATCCGTACGCGGTTTCCAGGTCATGCTGACGGCCTTCGGCTTCCTGGCAGTAGTTGCAGGATTCGTCATTTGCTACAGCCGGCTCAGAGCAATCTTCGAACGTCGTGCCTGGGAATGCGGTGTCTTGCGGGCAGTTGGCATGCGCCGGGCGGCTGTTTTCGCAGAACTCCTCAAGGAGAGTCTGCTACTGGGCGCGGCCGGGACGCTCGCCGGGTGGCTGCTCGGTATAGCGATAGCCCGCACCGCCCTCCCGCTGGTCGCCAACGCGACGGCGATTAATTTTCACATGCCCGTTGCCTCAGCGAGCCCGGCATGGGACTCGCACGCTGCTGCTCTAGGTTCCATCGTCGGCCTTCTCGCGGCGCTTCTTGGGGCGATGATTCCTGCTCTCACACTGTCACGGCGTTCGCCTCTCGCGTTGCTATGCCTGCGCGGCCGCGAGCAGCCAAGCACACCATTGCCCCTTCTCGTTTCAGCCGCCTTCGTGTTGGGGCTGATCCCGATATTGGTTGCGTGGCAAAGACGCTTCGGCAGTACTGCGGCAGGCAATCTCATCACCGGAAGTTGTATGGTTGCCGCCTGCCTTTGTGCACGGCCCCTAGTGAGCGTTGGCGCGAGAATCATCCATGCGCTGTGGGGGCACCTGTTCGCTGCGGTAGGTGAGTTCGCCGCAGGGCATTTGGAGCAGACACCGCGTCGGATCAGCCTGACCGTCGGCGTTCTTGGCGTAGGCCTAGCGGCCGTGTTGCTCTTCGCGGTGTTAACCAGGAGCTTCGAGCGAACCTTGGTTTCGCAGCTCACTTCACGGGTGCGCAGCGACCTTGTGGTCACCTCGGCGTTCGTTAGCGGCGGCTGGATGAACGCTCCGCTCGCCGATACGCTGGTCGATGACGTGCGGGCCATTCCCGGCGTGGCAGTGGTTGCAGGTGGGCAATATCATGAGATCGACTATCGCGGCGCGAGCGTGATTTTGGCCAGTTACGATGCGCCGTACTTCAACGACCGACGGCTGTGCGACTTCGGCATCGACGAAGCCGTCAGGGCTAGCACTGCCGCGTCGATCGTGGGGGGCAGCGGGGGGATTATCTCCGCATCGTTCGCGCACGAATTCAACCTTGGCGTTGGTGACGAAATCACACTCGAGTCTCCACGCGGACTGCAGCGGCTTCGGGTCGTCGGTGTGACACGAGCAGAACCGACAGCGGCTATCTTCATTGACCGAGCGTGGTATCGGCGCGTATGGGGCGATCGGACAGTGACGTGGATACACCTGGCGCTGAGCAACGACGCCGAGGAGGGGGACGTTGCTTCACTGATCATGCGAAGATTCGGAACGAGGGAGCGGCTTCAGGTACGCGACGGTCACACACTCGTGAACTACTTTGCCGGTCAAGCGCGAGAGGGCTTTAGGCTCGTCTACCCGATGCAGATCATCGTCTTCTGTCTCGTATTGATCGCCCTGAGCGACGCCCTCGCGAGCGGGGTCCTCGAGCGCACGCGGGAGATCGGCGTTCTTCGTGCCGTCGGTCTTCCGCGTCGGCACATTTCGCAGATCGTAGTCCTCGAGGGGCTGGCGATCGGTGTCCTCGGCCTCACTCTGGCCGCGGTGGCCGGCCTCGGGCTCGGCGTCTTCTGGGTCGAGGTCCAGTTCCCCGCATTGCTCGGCTGGCAGCTCGATCTGCACTTTCCCACTCGCTTCGCGCTCGGGGCCGCAGGCCTCACGCTGGCGATCTGCGTCGTTGCATCGCTGGTGCCTTCGGTGCGCGCCGCTCGCCTTCCGGTCCCCGCCGCCCTGCGCGACGAGTAGCCACTCTCGCGGTTGACCCCCCCGCCGCCCGCGCGCTACCCTCGCTCGTCACTCGGACGACGGAACGGAGGAGGGGAGCGCGGCGATGTCCTTCGTCCACCTGCATCTCCACACGCAGTACTCGCTGCTCGACGGCGCCAACAAGATCCGCGAGCTGATCCCGCGCGTGAAGGCGGCGGGGATGCCGGCCTGCGCCATCACGGACCACGGCAACATGTTCGGCGCCGTCCAGTTCGCGCAGGAGGCGGCGCGCTTCGGCGTGCAGCCGATCGTCGGCTGCGAGATGTACGTGGCCCCCCAGAGCCGCCACGAGAAGGCCGGCCGCATCGACGACTACGAGGCCGGCGGCAACTACCACCTGATCCTCCTCGCCATGAACCGCGAGGGCTACGGCCACCTCTGCCAGCTCGTCTCGGCGGGCTACCGCGAGGGCTTCCACTACAAGCCCCGCGTGGACAAGGAGCTGCTGCGCGAGCTGAACGGCGGGCTGATCGCGCTCTCGGGCTGTCTCCGCGGCGAGGTGGCCCACAGCCTCATGACCGGGCAGCCCGAGAAGGCGCGCGCGGCGGCCGAGGAGCTGGCGGGCATCTTCGACGGCCGTTTCTACGTCGAGATCCAGGACAACCGCCTCGCCAAGCAGGAGAAGGTCAACGCCGAGCTGAAGGAGCTGGCCCGGACGCTCGGCCTTCCGCTCGTCGGCACCAACGACTGCCACTACCTCTGCCCCGAGGACTCGGCCGCGCACGAGGTGCTGCTCTGCATCCAGACCGGCAAGACCTTCTCCGACGAGAAGCGCTGGAAGTTCGAGACCGACCAGCTCTACGTGAAGAAGCCCGACGAGATGGCGGCCGCCTTCGCCGACGTGCCCGAGGCGGTCGCCAACACGCTCGCGATCGCCCGCCGCTGCGACTTCGAGTTCAAGCAGCGCTGGCGCTTCCCGGCCTACCGCGTGCCCGAGGGCCAGACGCTCGAGGGCGCGCTCGAGGCCGCCGCCCGCGCGGGCCTCGACGAGCGGTTGAACGCCCGGCGCACCCTCGGCTGGACGGTCGAGCAGGAGCGCGTCTACGAGGAGCGGCTCGCGGGCGAGCTCGCCACCATCAACTCGATGGGCTTCGCGGGCTACTTCCTCATCGTCGCGGACTTCATCAACTGGGCGAAGGGGCAGGGGATCCCCGTCGGCCCCGGGCGCGGCTCGGCCGCAGGCAGCGTGGTGGCATGGGCGCTGCGCATCACGGACCTGGACCCCATCGAGCACGGGCTCCTCTTCGAGCGGTTCTTGAACCCCGAGCGCCGGTCGATGCCCGACATCGACGTCGACTTCTGCTTCGTGCGCCGCGACGAGGTGATCCGCTACGTGCGCGAGAAGTACGGCGAGGACCGCGTCGCGCAGATCGTCACCTTCGGGACGCTCAAGGGCAAGGCCGCGATCAAGGACGTCGGGCGGGTGCTCGACTTCACGTTCGCCGAGACCGACCGCATCGCCAAGCTCTACCCCGAGCCCAAGCAGGGGAAGGACTTCCCGCTCGAGAAGGCGCTCGAGATGGAGCCGCGGCTGCGCGCGCTACGCGACTCGGGCGAGCGCGAAGCGCGGCTCTTCGATCTCGCGCTGCGCCTCGAAGGCCTGCTCCGCCACACCTCCAAGCACGCCGCGGGCATCGTGATCTCGCCCCGGCCGCTGGTCGAGGACGTGCCGCTCTGGGTGGACAAGGACGGCGCGGTCGTCACCCAGTACACCTTCACCGACGTCGAGGCGATCGGGCTCATCAAGTTCGACTTCCTGGGCTTGAAGAACCTCACGATGATCGACGGCGTCGTGCGCCGCATCCGCGAGGGCCGCGGCATCGAGCTGCGCCTCGACGCCCTCCCGCTCGACGATCCCGCGACCTACGCGCTGCTCCAGCGCGGCGACACGGTCGGCGTCTTCCAGCTCGAGTCGGGCGGCGCGCGGCGCATGATCACGCAGCTCAAGCCCTCGTGCTTCGCCGACATCGTCGCGGCGAACGCCCTCAACCGCCCCGGGCCGCTCGACGCGAAGCTCGACGACGGCCGCTCGATGGTCGAGGTCTTCATCCACCGCAAGCACGGCAAGGAGAAGATCCGTTACCCGCACCCCGCCCTCGAGCCCGTGCTGCGCGAGACCTACGGCGTGATCGTCTACCAGGAGCAGGTGATGCAGATCGCGCAGGCGCTCGCCGGCTACTCCCTCGGCGACGCCGACAACCTCCGCCGCGCCATGGGCAAGAAGAAGAAGGAGGAGATGGCGAAGGAGCGCGAACGCTTCATCGCGGGCGCCACCCGCCTCGGCACGGCCGACGCGCGGCTCGCGGGCGAGATCTTCGACCAGATGGAGACCTTCGCGGCCTACGGCTTCAACAAGAGCCACTCCGCGGCCTACGCGGTCGTCACGTACCAGACCGCGTACTTGAAGGCGCACTTCCCGACCGAGTTCATGGCCGGGCTCCTCTCCCTCGAGGCGGGGGACAGCGACGCCACCTACAAGAACATTGCCGAGTGCCGCGAGCGCGGGATCCGCATCCTGCCCCCCGACGTGAACGCGAGCCGCGAGGACTTCACCGTGGTCGGCGACACGATCCGCTTCGGCCTCGGCGCGGTGAAGGGCATCGGCTCGAAGGCGATCGAGGCGATCATCGCCGCCCGGGGCGACGGGCCGTTCGCGAGCCTGCACGACTTCTGCCTGCGGGTGCGCGGGCAGGTGGTCAACCGCCGCGTGGTCGAGAGCCTCATCGCCTGCGGGGCGTTCGACTCGATCGACCGCAACCGCGCCCGGCTCTGGGCTGCGGTCGAGGACGTGCTGCGCTGGGCCGGGCAGCGGGCGGAGGAGAAGGCGAGCCCGCAGATGGGGCTCTTCGCCGCCTCGGGCGCGGCCGAGGCGCCACCGCCGCCGCTGCCCGACGTGCCGGCCTGGCGCCCCGACGACGAGCTCGGGCGCGAGCGCGAGGCGATCGGCCTCTTCATCACGGGCCACCCGCTCGACCGCTACGAGCAGGACCTCCAGAAGTTCACCAACGTCACCACGGGCACGCTGCGCACCAAGGGCCCCGAGCTGCCGCCGGCGCAGAACGGCGAGCGCGGCGGCCGCCCCGATACGCGCCCGCGGGTGCGGCTCGGCGGCGTGATCCACACGGTCAAGCTGAAGAACAGCAAGCGCGGCGAGCGCTACGCGACCTTCCGGCTCGAGGACCGCGAGGGGGTCGTCGAGGTGATCGTCTGGCCCGACGCCTACCGCCGCCACGAGAGCGTCGTGCAGGCGGGCGCGCCGGTCGTGGTGGCGGGCGCGCTCGACGTGTCGGCCGATCGCTGCCAGGTGATCGCCGACGAGCTCGTCGCGCTCGCCACCGCGCGGGCCGACGCCGTTCGCCAGGCGCACGTGCGCGTCCCGCCGGCGGCCGGCCGCGGTGACCTCGAGCGCCTCAAGGACGTGCTCGCCGCACACCCCGGGCCGTGCGAGACGTTCCTCCACCTGCTCCGCCCCGACGACACCGAGGCGGTGCTGGCGCTGCCGCAGGCGATCCGGGTTGCGGCCAGCGACGCAATCGTCGATGCTGTCGAGACGGTGCTCGGAGCCGGCGCCATCTCCTTCCGGTGAACGCGCGCGCCCACACGACGGCCCGCGCGGCCGAGCGGGCCATCATCGTGGCGGCGGAGCTGCCGCGCATGCTGCTCCCCGTCGAGGAGTCGCTCGCGGAGCTGTCCCGGCTCGCCGAGACGGCCGGGCTGGTCGTCGTCGGCCACGCGGTGCAGGCGCTGCGGCGGATTCACCCCGCGACGTTCGTCGGGCAGGGGAAGGTCGAGGCGCTGCGCGAGCAGGTGGCGGCCACGGGCGCCGACGTCGTGATCTTCGACGACCCCCTCACGCCCGCGCAGCAGCGCAACCTCGAGAAGCCGCTCGCCTGCAAGGTGATCGACCGCAGCGCGCTCATCCTCGACATCTTCGCGCAGCGCGCGCGCTCGCTCGAGGGCAAGCTCCAGGTCGAGCTGGCGCAGCTCCAGTATCTGCTGCCGCGCCTCACGCGACAGTGGACGCACCTCTCGCGGCTCGGCGGCGGCGTGGGCACCCGCGGCCCCGGCGAGACGCAGCTCGAGGTCGACCGCCGGCGCGTGCGCGAGCGGATCGCGCAGCTCCGCCAGCGGCTGCGGGGCGTCGAGCGCACCCGCCGGCTCCACCGCGCCGAGCGCGCCAGCGTGCCGTTCCCGACCGTGGCGCTCGTCGGCTACACCAATGCGGGCAAGTCCACGCTGATGAACGCGCTCACGCAGGCGGGCGTGCTCGTCGAGGACCGGCTGTTCGCCACCCTCGACCCGACCGTCCGGCGGCTGCGCCTCCCGGAGGGGCAGACCGTGCTTCTCACCGACACGGTGGGCTTCATCCACAAGCTGCCGCACCAGCTCGTCGAGGCGTTCAAGAGCACGCTCGAGGAGGTGCGCACCGCGGACCTCCTCGTGCACGTGATCGACGTCGCGGCGCCGAGCTGGCCCGAGCACGTGCGCGTGGTCGAGCGCGTGCTCGACGAGATCGGCGCCGGCGACCGCCCGCGCGTCGAGGCGCTCAACAAGGCCGATCTGGCTCCGGCGGCCGCGCCCGGCGCGGACGGCGTGCGCATCTCGGCGCGCACGGGCGCCGGGCTGCCGGCGCTGCTGCGGGCGATCGAGCAGCGGCTCTCCGCCGGCCTCGAGCGCGTGCGCTGCGACCTGCCGCAGGCGCGTGGCGACCTGCTCGCGTGGCTCCGCCGCAGCGGGCGGATCGTCGAGGAATACTACCGCGACGGGCGCGTGACGGTCACCGCGCTCGTGCCGCCGAAGGTCGCCGGCCAGCTCCGCAAGCGGCTCCCCGAGGCGGGAGCGTGCTGACAGTCCTCACCATCCCGAACCTGCTCACGCTGCTCCGGCTGGGGATGGTCCCCGTCTTCCTCATCCTGCTCGAGGACTTCCGCTACCCCGAGGCGCTGATCGTGTTCGTCTCGGCCGGCGTCACCGACGCGCTCGACGGAGCCATCGCCCGGTTGACGCACACGAAAACGACCCTCGGCGCGTACCTCGACCCGGCGGCCGACAAGCTCCTGCTGGTCTCGGCGTTCATCGCGCTCGGCTTCATGCACGCGGTCCCGCGTTGGCTCGTGGTCATCGTGATCTCGCGCGACGTCCTCATCGTGCTCGGCTACTTCTTCCTCTTCATGCTCACCCAGCGGACCATGGAGGTGCGGCCGAGCGTCACGGGCAAGCTCAGCACGTTCCTCCAGCTCTGCGTGGTGACGCTCGCGCTGCTGCGCCTCGGACACCCGGGCGTCGTCGCGCCCGCGGCGGAGACGGCGGTGGGCTACGCCAGCGGCATCGCCACCAGCGCCGCCGGGCTCGAGTACGTCGTGCGCGGGCTCAACTGGCTCCAGCGCCAGGATCGCCCGGCGGAGACGCCGCGGGCGGCGGCCGAGCCCCCGGGCCGCCGGCGCGCATGACGCGCCGAGCTTTGTGCCGCGTGCGGGCACCCTGCTATGGAGCCGGGATGCGCATTTCGCTCCTGCTGCCGGCGGCCGTGGCGCTCGCGAGCAGCCTCTGCCCGCTCGCCCGCGGCGCCGAGACCGCCCGCCAGATCCTCGACCGCGCCAAGCAGCTCGACGACACCACCCGCCACTGGGACGACCGCCACCAGCGAATGAAGCTCACGATCACCGACCGCCGCGGCGGCGAGCGCGTGCGCGAGCTCGAGGTCTACGAGCGCCGCTATCCCGGAGACGAGCAGAAGGCGATCCTCTTCTTCCTGGCGCCCGCCGAGGTGAAGGGCACGGCCTTCCTCGCCTTCACCCACCGCGGCAAGCCCGCCGACCAGTGGCTCTACCTGCCCGAGCTCAAGCGCGTGCGCCAGATCACCGCCAACATCCGCAACGAGAGCTTCGTCGGCACCGATCTGAGCTACCACGACCTCGACCTGATCACCGAGATGCCGTCGTGGACGGAGGCCGACGCGCGCTCGAAGCTGCGCGGCGAGGAGCCGATCGACGGCACGCCGTGTCACGCGATCGAGCTCACGCCCCAGCGCGAGGACATCGGCTACAAGAAGATCGTCGCCTGGCTCGCCACGGACGACCTCGTCGCCCGCCAGCTCGAGTTCTACGGGGAGGACGCCGCGCCGGTGAAGCGCATCCACCAGAGCGACGTGCAGGCGCAGGGCGCAATTCCGGTGGCGCACCACGTCCACGTCGAGACCCTCGCCGCCGGTACCAAGACGGAGATCGACATCAGCGACGTGCAGTTCAACCAGGGGCTCGAGGACGACCTGTTCACGCAGCACCGTCTCGAGCGCGGAGGACGATGACGCATGCGGCGGCTGCTCCGGGTGGTCGCGCTGCTCGTCGTGATCGGGGTTGGCGCGCTGGTGAGCTCGCTCGCCCGCAACAACCCGCCTTGGGGCGATCCGCCGGGCTTCGCCGCGCGGCTCCAGACCTACCTCACCACCCACGTCGCCGAGACCCGCCCGGACTCGCCCTTCCCCGAGCTGCGCTCGCGGCACTACCCGGGCCTCGCCCCCGAGCGCCTCTACGGCCTCGCCGTCGAGGCTCTCCAGGCGATGCCCCGGACCCGGATTGCCGAGCGGCGGCCCGCCGCGCGGGAGGTGCACGCCGTCGTGCGAACGCCCCTTGTCGGCTACCGCGACGACCTCACGATCCGGGTCGAGCCGGACGGGACGGGCGGCGGCTCGGTGCTCGTGGCCCGCTCGGCCTCGCGCGTGGGCAAGGGGGACCTGGCCGCCAACACCCGCCACCTCCTCGACTTCTACGCACGCCTCGACGCGCTCGTCCCGCCGCCTCAGGGCAGGCCCACGGGCTTGTAGGTGAACGTGCGGAAGAGACCGGCCTGGTCGCCCATGTGGGGGTCGGCCTGCCCCTGGCCGCTCGGGAGCTGGTGGATGAAGCCCGACTCGCCCGGCGGCAGCACGTTCTCGCCCCGCACCGTGCGCCCGACGTCCACGGCCTGCATGTAGGTGCTGCGGTTCTCCTCCGCGGCCTTGCCGAAGCTCGTCGGCTGCGTGCCGAGCGCGAGCAGCGGATCGGCGAAGGAGTCGAGGCAGTCGAAGTCGAGGTTCACCGGCGGCTGCCAGCCCCAGTGGCGCGGATCGGGATCGCCGAACCCCGGCGTGTCCGCGTGCCCCGAGCAGGTGCCGTAGCCCATCCGCGGCAGCGGTCCGGTACCCGAGAGGGCGGCGATCGCGTCGTTCAGGCTCTCGACGACGATCTCGTCGCGATGGCCGCCGAAGTAGTCGCCGGTGAAACGCTGCGGCACGCCGGCGGCGGGCCCTTCGAGGAGGTGGAGGAGCATGTTGTAGGTGGTCTCGTCGAGGTAGCTGTTGCCGTCGATGGTGGGGTCGGCGAAGTTCACCGCCCCGACGAAGGCCGCGTTCGGGCTCGCGCCGCCGCCCCAGAGATTCAGCTTGAGCGCGTACCACCACTGGAAGAAGATCGACATCCCCGGCTGCCCGCGCGAGGGGCTGTACGCCGGGCCGTAGTGCCCGTCCGGGTAGATCTGCGAGAGGTCGCTTAAGTACGCGAGCCACTCGCCGAGCACCGTCACGGCGGTGCCGAGCGTCGGATGCGCCGTGGGATCGACGAGCGGGCTCCCGGCCGCCTGAAGGTTCGCGTACGCCTGCTCGATGTACGGGATCAGGAACGGAGCGGCCGCGCGGACGGTGTCGGTGCTGTTGTCGATGGTGCCGACGTCGCGCTCGATCTCCTCGACGTCGTGGAGCGTCATCTGAGCGTCGTGCGCGAGCAGGAAGGCGATCCGATCGGAGCGGTAGATCTCGCCCCAATGCTCGTCGTGGCTGTTGCCCTCCTCGATGTAGGACTTGCCCGCCGCGGGCTTCGTGTTCCAGTTGGCGAGCCACCCCTGCGTCGGGTTCACGCTCAGCAGCGAGCGGCTGAACGGCACGTAGCGCGCGCCGTCGGGGAAAGTCCCCCATTCCTGGCTTCCGGTCCCGTCGGCCGGCAGCCGGTCATCGAAGCCGGCGGGGAAGGCGGGCCGCGCGCCGGCGCTCCAGTACGCAATGTTCCCGAAGCGGTCGGCGTAGAAAAAGTTGTGCAGCGAGACCACCTTGTTCACGGAGGCGAAGAAGTCGTCGAAGCCGCGGTCGAGCTCGAACTCGAGGAAGCCCTGCGCCGTCGCCGTCTCGTTCTTCCAGTACGCGGTCTTGTAGGTGAACGCCCGAGGCGGCGAGGCGGCGAGGTCGAACGCCATCACCGGCCCGTGGAAGTGCGCCGGGTCGCAGTCGTTTACCCGGAAGACGTTGAAGAGCACCGGGCCGTCGCCCGGGGCCGGGCCGCTCGGCGCGTAGGCGGGGGGCTTCGTCGAGTCCTCGCCGGCGAAGTGGAGGACCTCGGTGCGCCGGTCCATCGGGTAGTAGGCGCCGTCGAGCAGGAACGAGTAGGCGGCGCTGTCGGCCTGCGGCTCGGGGAAGGCGGGCGCCGCGAGCGTCTCGACGTAGAGGGTCGAGTTGTCGATCTCGCCCGAGGTCGTGGTGTAGGCAAAGCGCTTGGTGAGCCCGATCAGCACGCCCGGCACGCCCGTGATGAACATCCCGCCCGCACGCATCGTGCGCGCGGTGACGTAGGCCTCCCAGTCGATGTTGGGATTGCCGAACCCTTCCTGCGGCCCGCCCCACAGCAGCGCGTGGCCGTTCGCGCTGCGCGCGGGGGCGACGAGCCAGGCGTTGCTGCCCCAGCGCAGGAAGACCCCGAAGAGGCGGTTGAGCCGTTCGGCTTCGCGCCGCATGCGCTCGGCGGCCGCGAGCCCGCGGAGCACGCTCGCCGGCGGCAGGCTCTGCACGAAGGCGAGCTGCGCCTCGTGCACCGGGCGCGGGGCGGCCACGGCGGCCGCCGGGCCCAAGAGCAGGGCCGTGCGCGCGGCGAGCACCGGCAGGGGAGGGGCGGCGGCCGCGAGCGGGACCGGGGTCGTGCCGTGGCTCACGGGGTTGATCGCGCCGGTGGCGGGCACCGTGGTCGGCGCCTTCGGGTCGTCGAGCCAGCGCACGTCCTCGAAGACGTCGCGCGCGGCCTCGGCGGGCGTCTTGCCCGGAGGCGGGCCGATCTGCGCGAGCTTCGCAGTGAGGTAATCGAGGAGCGCGGCCTGCCGGAGCTGGCGGCCGCCCCCGCTGCCGAACTCGCCGGCGAGCAGCGCGGTGATCGCGGCCACGTCGGTCACGCGCCAGGGGTCGGGCTTGTAGACCTGCTTGCCGGCCAGGGTGACCACCGAGTAGCGCACGCCGCTCGGGATCGTCCCGTTGCCGACCAGGCGGATGACCGCCGGCAGGAAGAAGAACTCGTGCGGCACCTTGGCGAGCGTCGGGTCGGTGTAGGCGGCGTCGATGAACGCGTTCACGCCGTCGACGAATCCCTGGATCATCGCCCGCACGTCGCACGAGAGGGTCTGATAGAGCGCCGCGCGCTCCTCCTCGGAATAGAACTGGCGCCGCGTGTCCTCGTCGTCGCTCAGGAAGTCCGTGCCGACGACCTCGGCGAGATTGCCCGTCGCCGACTTGCGCGTGAACTCCATCTGGAAGAGACGATCCTCGGCCTGCGCCTGGCCCACCCCGTAGCCGACGTCGTAGAGCGTGCGCGCCTTGAGGTGGGGCACGCCGTAGGCGTCGCGTTTGATGCGCACGTGGGGGGCCCGCAGCCGCAGCGGCGGGCAGGCCACCGGCGGGCTCGCATTGGCGAGGCAGAGCGCCGCCGCCGAAGCCGCGCCGGGGATGAGCCCGCAGAGCGCCGCCCCACGGGCGACGAGCCGTAGCGGCGTCATACGCGACTCGTACACCCGCCGCCCCCGGCGGCGTCAAGCCGAAAAGTCCACGTCGTGGCGTCGTCCGGGCGGTTCGGCTATCCTCGGGCACCGTGGAGGTGCGCGGCCGCTGGGCGCTCGTCACCGGCGCGGGGAAGCGGGTGGGACGGGAGATCGCCCTCGAGCTGGGGCGCCGCGGCATGCACGTCGTCGTCCACTACCGCAGCTCCGCGGCCGACGCCGCCGAGACGGTGCGCGCGCTCGGCGGGCTCGGCGTCGAGGCCGTCGCGATGGCCGCCGATCTCGGCGATGCCGCGGCGGTGGCCGGCCTCGCCGCGGCGGCGGAGGCGCGCACGGGCGGGATCGCGGTGCTGGTGAACTGCGCCGCGAACTACCTGCGCATCCCCTTCGACGACATCAGCGACGCGGTCTGGAACGCGAGCCTCGACACGAACCTGCGGGCGCCGTTCCTGCTCGCCTGGCATCTCGGCCGGGCGATGCGCGCGCGCGGCGCCGGCCGCATCGTCAACCTCGCGGACTGGGCTGTCGACCGGCCCTACGCGGGCTTCCTCCCGTACTTCGTCTCGAAGGCGGGCATCATCGGGCTCACCAAGGCGCTCGCCAAGGAGCTCGCGCCCGCCGTCCAGGTGAACGCGGTCGCGCCCGGGCCGGTGCTGCTGCCCGAGGACGTCGGCGACCGCGAGCGCGAGGCGATCCGCCGGGCGACACCGCTCGGCCGCATCGGCCGCCCCGAGGACGTCGCCCGGTGCGTGCGTTTCCTCGCGGAGGAGGCCGATTACACAACCGGCGCGGTCTACCTGGTCGACGGTGGCCGGCTCGTCGCCTGATGGCCGGCTACGTGGCGCGGCGGCTCTTGCGGGCGGCGACCACGCTGCTCGGCACGACGCTGGTGCTCTTCGTGCTCGTGCGGGTCATCCCGGCCGACCCGGCCGTGTCGATCGCGGGCCCCAAGGCCGATCCGGCGACCCTCGCCGCGATCCGCAAGGACCTCGGCCTCGACGATCCGCTCGCGGTGCAGTACGGCCGCTACCTCTGGCGGCTCGCGCACGGCGACCTCGGCCGCTCCTACGTCACCGGCCGGGGGGTGGCGGCGGTGATCGGCGAGCGCCTGCCGGCCACGGCGTTGCTCGCCGTGACCAGCCTCGCGATCGGCTTCACGCTCGGCGTCGCGGTAGGGCTCCTCACCGCGGCCCGCCAGGGCTCGGCCGCCGACCTGGCCGTGCTCATCGCCACGCTCGTCGGGCTCTCGATCCCGACGTTCTTCGTCGGCAACCTCCTCGTCTACGCCTTCGGCTACCGCCTGCGGCTGCTGCCCCTCGGCGGCTACGGCGGCCTGTCCCACTTGATCCTGCCGGCGGCGACGCTCGCGTTCGTCGAGCTGCTTTTCTACGCACGCTTCGTGCACTCGAACGTGAGCGGGACGCTCGCGAGCGACTACGTCCGCACGGCGCGCGCCAAGGGGGTGCCTCCGCTGCGGCTCTACCTCCGTCACGCGCTGCGCAACGCGCTCGTGCCGATCGTGACCCTGCTCGGCCTCGACGTGGCCTCGCTCATGAGCGGCGTGGTGCTCACCGAGACCGTGTTCAACTGGCCCGGGCTCGGGCGGCTCGCCGTGCAGGCCGTCTTCAACCTCGACATCCCGCTCGTGGCCGGCACGGTGCTGTTCTCGGCCGTGCTCGTGCTCGCGTGCAACCTCGCCGTCGACCTCCTCTACGGCGTGATCGACCCGCGCGTCCAGCATGGCTGACACGGGGCGCAGCCGCCTCCTCTTCCTCGTCGGCGTCGGCATGATCACGGTGATCGTGCTGCTCGCGCTGCTCGCGCCCCGGCTCACGCCCTACGACCCCGACGTGACCGTGGTCGCGCGCTACACGGGGCCACAGCCGCCGAGCGCCGCGCATCCGCTCGGCACGGACACGCTCGGGCGCGACGTGTGGGCGCGCATCGTCTTCGGCGCGCGGACGTCGCTCGCCGTGGGGGCGCTCGCGATGCTGGTGAGCCTCGGCATCGGCGTCGCGGTGGGCCTGCTCGCCGGCTACTTCGGGAGCTGGCTCGACGCGGCGCTCATGTGGGTCGTCGACCTGCTGCTCACGATGCCGACGCTGCTGCTCCTGATCGTGCTCGCGACCCTGCTACCGCCGTCGCTGCTCACCATCCCGCTCGTGATCGGCATCGTCGGCTGGACGACGTTCGCGCGCACGGTGCGCGGCGAGGTGCTCTCGCTGCGCGAGCGCGACTACGTGCTCGCGGCGCGCGCGCTGGGGGCGTCGCACGGGCGCGTCATCGTGCGCCACCTGCTGCCGGGCACGCTGCCGAGCGTGCTCGTGCTCGCCGCGCTCGGCATGTCCGGCGCGATCGGGCTCGACGCCGGGCTCAGCTACCTGGGACTCGGCGTGCCGCTGCCGACGCCGTCGTGGGGGCGGATGATCAGCGAGACCCAGACGTACTTCGCGGTGGCCCCCTGGCTCGTGGTGGTGCCGGGTGTGGCGATCTCCACGGCGGTGATCGGCTTCAACCTGATCGGCTACGGGCTCGTCGACCTGCTCGGGGCGCCGCGGACGTGAGCGGGGGCGGCCGCGCGCTCCTTGCGGGGCTCGTCCTCGCCGCCGCCTGCGCCGTCCCCCTCGACCCGCCGCCCGCGGGGCCGGCCGACGGGGGAGGGCCGCCGCGGCCCGGCGGCGTGCTACGGCTCGGCTCGCCCGAGGACCCACACACGCTCGACCCCGCCAAGGGATACGACACGGCGTCGTGGTCCTTCGAGCTGATGCTGTTCGACACGCTCGTCGCCTACGACCAAGGCACGAACCTCGTTCCGGAGCTGGCGGCGTCGTGGGAGGTGAGCGCCGACGGCCGGCGCTGGGCGTTTCGGCTTCGGCCCGACGTGCGCTTCAGCACGGGCCGGCCGCTCACCGCCGCGGACGTCAAGTTCTCGCTGGAGCGCCTGCTCAAACCGACCATCCACTCGCAGGGGGCCGAGTTCTTCGCCGGCCTCGAGGGCGCCGCCGACTTCGGCGCCGGACGCGCAGCCGAGGTGCGGGGCATCGTGGTGCCGGCACCCGACCGCGTCGAGTTCGTGCTCCGCGAGCCCGACCCCCTGTTCCTGCACAAGCTCGCGATGCCGTTCGCGTCGGTCGTCGACCCCGAGACCGTGGCGCGGGTGGGGGACGACGCCTTCGCCCAGCACCCGGTCGGCACCGGCGCCTTCCGCCTCGCCGAGTGGACCTACGGGCAGCGGCTGCGGCTCGAGCGCAACCCGCACTACTTCCGCGCCGGCCTGCCGTACCTCGACGGGGTGGAGGTCACCATCGGCGTGAGCGATCAGCTCGCGTGGTTCAAGTACCAGCGCGGTGAGCTCGACCTGGCCGGGATTCCGTCGGCCGAGTTCCCGCGGGTGGTCATCGACCCACGCTACCGGCCGCTCCTGCTCGAGCGCACGACCCTCACCACGCAGTACCTCGGCATGAACTGCGCGCTGCCGCCGTTCGACGACGTCGACGTCCGCCGCGCGCTCAACCGCGCGGTCGACAAGCAGCGGCTGCTCGCGCTCATCGACGGGCGCGGCGTGGTGGCGGACGAGATCCTGCCCCCGGACATGCCCGCCTACGACCCAGAGCTCCACCCCTACGCGTTCGACCTCGCCGCCGCCCGTGCCGAGCTGGCGGCCGCCGGGCACCCCGGCGGTTTCGCGACCACGCTCTGGGCCACGCGCGACGACGGGACGCTGCGTATCGCGCAGTCGATCCAGCAGGACCTGCGCGCGCTCGGGATCGCGCTCGCGATCAAGCCGGTCGACTTCCCCGCGCTCCTCGAGGCGGTGCGCCGGCCGGGCATGGTGCCGCTGTTCCTGATGGGATGGGAGGCCGACTTCCCGGATCCGTCGAACTTCCTCGCGGTCCTCTTCCACAGCCGCAACCGCGACACGAACAACAACACGTTCTTCGCCGACCGGGCGGTGGACCGGCTCCTCGACGAGGCCGAGCCGCTGCTCGCGGGCCCGCGGCGCTGGCAGCTCTACCACGCGGCCGAGGTGCGCATCCTGGCCGACGCCCCCTGGGTGCCGCTCTTCCATCCGTCGAGCTTTGCGGTCCGCCATCCGCGGGTGCGCGACTACCGCCTCCATCCGCTGCGCCCCGCGCGCCTCGAGACCGTCTGGCTCGCGTGGTGAGCGCGCCCGCCGGGCGCCCCGCGCGGTTTGTCAGGGCAAAACCCCTGTGTTAGCGTCGCCGACCTGAGGGTCGTGCGCGTGTTCGCCTCCATCGACGACGTCATCGAGCGCTTCGGGCGCCTCCAGTACATCGCCAGCCGCACGATCGCGACGGTCGTCTACCTCGCCAGCCGGCTCGACAAGCCGATCCTGGTCGAGGGCCCGGCGGGCGTCGGCAAGACGGAGCTGGCGAAGGTCCTCGCCGGGGCGCTCGACCGCGAGCTGATCCGGCTCCAGTGCTACGAGGGGCTCGACGAGGCGAAGGCGCTCTACGAATGGGAGTACGCCAAGCAGCTCCTCTACACCCAGATCCTGAAGGACAAGATCACCGAGGTCGTGGGCGGCGCGCGCTCGCTGCGCGAGGCGGTCGACCGCATCGCCCGGGAGGACGACGTGTTCTTCAGCGACCGCTTCATCCTGCCCCGGCCGCTGCTGCGCGCGATCACCTCCGAGACGCCCTGCGTGCTCCTGATCGACGAGATCGACAAGTCGGACACGGAGTTCGAGGCGTTTCTCCTCGAGATGCTCTCCGAATTCCAGGTGAGCGTGCCCGAGCTCGGGACGCTGCGCGCCCGGCACGTGCCGCTGGTCGTGCTCACCAGCAACAACGCGCGCGAGATGTCCGACGCGCTCAAGCGCCGCTGCCTCCATCTCTACATCGACTTCCCCGACCGGGCGCACGAGCTCGAGATCGTGAAGCTCAAGGTTCCCGGCGTCTCCGAGCGGCTCGCCGCCGAGGTCGTGGCGGTGGTGCAGCGCATCCGCAAGCTCGATCTGAAGAAGGTGCCGAGCATCAGCGAGACGCTCGACTGGGCGCGGGCGCTGACGCTGCTCAACGTCGGCGCGCTCGACGACCAGCTCGTCACCGACACGTTGTCGACGATCCTCAAGTACGAGGGCGACATCCGCAAGGCGCAGCAGGAGCTGAAGGCCCACCTCGAGCTCCAGCGTGCGAAGCTCAAGACCGCCCAGCCGACGAGCGACAAGGACCTCCTCAACTAGCGGGCCGAGACCGTCCCGTGGACGCCAAGCTCATCGAGTTCTCGACCCTGCTGCGCCAGAACGGGTTGCGCGTGTCGCTTGCCGAGAGCATGGAGGCGTGCCGCGCGCTCGCGGTGACCGGGCTCGCTGACCGCACGACCGTGCGCGACACGCTGCGCGCGACGATGGTCAAACGCGGCGTCGATCTGGCGACCTACGAGCTGCTCTTCGACCTCTTCTTCTCGGGCGTCGGCGAGGCGATCGAGGCGGCAACCGAGGCGACCCGCGAGGCGCTCGGCCTCGACGCCCCGGACTTCCAGCGTCTCCTCGACGAGCTGCGGCGCTGGCTCGAGGAGCAGGGGATCGAGCTGTCCGAGCTCGCGCGGGCGCTGCTTGCCGCCGACGGGGGCTCGCTCGAGCGCCTGCTGCGCGAGGCGGCGGAGCGCGCGAACCTCGGCGACATCCAGCAGGCCTTCCAGGAGGGGCGCTTCGCCCACGCGGTGGCCGCCGCCCTCGGGGTGGGCAGTCTCAGCGAGGAGCTCGAGCGCCTGAAGGCCGCGCTCGCGGGCGACGATGCCCCGCCCGCGCTGCGCGACTACGTCGAGCGCCGTCTCCAGGACCTCGGCGACGTCGTCAAGGCGATGGTGCGGGCCCAGCTCGACCGCCAGGATCTCAGCCGCCGCGAGCGCCAGCGCCTCGACTCGCTGGCCGAGAAGAGCTTCTTCTACCTGAGCGAGGAGGAGATCCGCCGCATGCAGGAGGCGGTCACCCGCCTGGCGCAGCGGCTGCGCAACGTGATCTCGATCCGCCGCCGGCGCGGGCGGCGCGGCCGCTTCGACTCGAGCGCGACGCTGCGCAAGAACCTCCAGTACGGGGGGGTGCCCTTCCACGTCGTGTTCGATCGGAAGAAGAAGGACCGGCCGCAGGTGATGGTCCTCTGCGACGTTTCCGATTCGGTGCGCAACGTCTCGCGCTTCATGCTCCAGTTCATGTACTCCCTCCAGGACCTCTACTCGAAGGTGCGTAGCTACATTTTCGTCGCCGAGCTCGGCGAGATCACGCCGCTGTTCGCCGAGCGCGACATCAACCAGGCGATCGAGAGCGCGCTGCGCGGGGACCTCATCAACGTCTACGCGCATTCGGACTTCGGCCGTGCGTTCAAGATGTTCCACCGCGATCACCTCGCCGCGGTGAACAAGCGAACGACGGTCATCGTCCTCGGGGACGCCCGCAACAACTACAACCTCCCACACGAGTGGGTCCTCAAGGAGATCAAGCAGCGGGCGAAGCAGGTGATCTGGCTCAACCCGGAGAACCGCATGACCTGGGGCTTCGGCGACAGCGAGATGGATCGGTACGCGCCGCACTGCACGGTCGTCGAGGAGTGCCGCAACTTGAACCAGCTCTATCGTGTCGTCGATCGCCTGGTGACCGCGTGAGCCATTGACCTCCCCGGGGGGCTGTTTCACAATGCCTCCGCGCCCGGAAGGGAAGCACCCATGAGCCGTGAGAACTTCATCCTGATGAGCGTCGGCGGCCTCACGCTCGACCCGGTGACCAAGACCCCCATCGTGATCCTGCGCGATCCCGACAACCGCCTGAACCTCCCCATCTGGATCGGCCTCCTCGAGGCGACCGCGATGGCGACCGAGATCGAGGGCATCAAGATGGCCCGGCCGATGACCCACGACCTGTTGCGCACGGTGATCACCGAGCTCGGCGGCGTGGTCGAGTGGGTGGAGGTGACCGATCTCAAGGACAACACCTACTTCGCGCTCATCTACCTGCGCTTCAACGAGCGGCAGGTGACGATCGACGCGCGCCCGTCGGACGCGATCAGCCTCGCGCTGCGGACGAAGAGCCCGATCTACGTGGCGAAGAAGGTCCTCGAAGCATCCAGCGTCCTCCAGCAGATGGAGGAGGGGAAGGAGCAGGACCTGTCCAACGTCTCGCGCGACAAGTGGGCCGAGATCCTCGAGAAGATGGCCCCCGACGACTTCAAGTACAAGATGTGAGCGCGCGGGTCGTCGATGCCCCAGCACGCCAAGCGCGTCCGCATCAGCCGCAAGAGCCTCCGCCAGCCCGACGAGTTCCAGACCATCGCCGGCGGCGCCTTCACCTGGGCGGAACAGCACGTTCGCGAGCTGCTCACGGGAGTAGGGGTGCTCGTGGCGATCGCCGTCGCGGCGATCGCGGTCGGGCGCTACCGCGCGAGCCGCGAGGCCGCGGCGGCCTATGCCTTCCAGAGCGCGCGCGCGGTGCTGGAGGCGGGCAAGTTCAAGGATGCGGCCACGGCGTTCGCCGACCTACGCCGAGACTACGGCTCGACGTCCTTCGGACGGCTCGCCGGCCTCTATGCGGGCCACGCGCTCGCTCGCGCCGGGGACCTGGCGGGCGCCGCCACGGCCTACGAGGAATTCCTCGCGGGCACGCCGCCGGCCGACTACCTCCGGCAAGAGGCGCTCGATTCCCTGGGGCACGTCAAGGAAGCCGGCGGCGACGCGAGCGGCGCGCTCGACGCGTACACGCGAGCCGGCGCGCTCGACGGCCCGTTTCGCACCGATGCGCTGCTCGGCGCGGCGCGCCTCGACGAGGCGGCCGGCAAAACCGCGGAGGCACAGGAGCTCTACCGCAAGCTGCTCGCTGAAGCGTCGAACGGCGAGCTACAGGAGTTCCTGCGCTCGAAGCTGCCCGGGGACGTCCCGAAGCGGCCATGATTCGGGTGATCGCGCAAAAGCCCGCGCCCCGGCCCAACGTCTGATAAGGGACGTTATGTTAACTTTTATCCCTTGGCCTCCGCCGGGCCGCACACGGCGGTGAACCGCCCCTCCCGCTCGTACGCCTCGAGCACCTCGAAGCCCGCCGTCCGCAGCATCGCGCGGATGCAGCTCGGCGTGAGACCCCAAAACCAATTGCCGTACTCCTTCTCCGGGGCGAACTCCGTGTCGAGGCCGCGCCTGAGCCCTTTGCCGCGGAACGCGAGCCGCCGGCGGGCCTCCGCGTCCAGGTAGGGAAAGAAGATCGCCGCCTGCGGTTCGGCCCGCTCGGGGATGATCGCCGAAGTGAGGATCAGAACCTGCTTACAGACCCGATGGAGCTGACCAAGCGTGTGGACGGGGTTCGGCATGTGGTAGAGGACGCCGGAGCAGAACACGACGTCCGCCCGGCCGAGCAGCGCCTCGACGCCGGCGGCGTTGACGTCGCCGCGCACGAAGCGCACGGGATCGCCCAGCTCCGCGTTGCGCGCGAGGAATTCCGGTGTCGCGGGCGCCCGGTCGAAGCCGACGACCGCCACCGCGCCACGGGCATGGGCGTGGAAGGCGTAGGCGCCGTGCACGCCCCACATGCAACCCACGTCGGTGAAGCTCCGCCCCGGGGCGAATCGATCGATCAACGCCCAGCGCTCGTCCTCCCCTGAAGACGCCTCTCGCGGCCTGGTCAGCAGACGGCTCATGCACGCCTCCGCCGGGGGGCCCGCGTCGGAGCGAGCGGTTGCGCCCCCGGAGCCCATCCTCTATCAAACCACGGGGGATTGGCCTACCTTCGGCATCGCCTCGCGGAGGCAGGGTTGGACCGCGTCGGGACGGTGTTCGTCGTGCCCGCGCTCGAGGGCTGGCCGCTGCGCGAGCTCCAATCCGAGCTGCACGCGGCGTTGCCCACCGCGAGGATCGTCTCGCCGGAGCAACCCTGCCCGACCGCCCCGCACCTCGTCGTGCTGGCCTTCCGCCACCGCCTCCATCGCCACCTCCTCCACGAGAAGCTCCGGCTCCTGGTGCGCGGGCTGCGCACGGGCGCGCCGGCGCTCCTGCTCTTCGACGTGACGCGCCGTCGCGCCGAGGTGATCCCGCGCAATCGGATCGGGCGCTGGTACCTCGCCCGGTTGCTCGAGTACGCAGCCCTGCGCGCGGCCCGGAGTCTCGGATGGCGTCCATCCTGATCGTCTCCCACGTCGGGCCGGGAACGAGCGACGTGCCGTTGCTGCTCGCCCGCGCCTTCGACCGCCTCGGCCAGCGCGCCCAGGTGTTCGCGGTCGACGAGGACCTGTCGAGCCGCGAGCGCGTGCTCGACGCGCTCGGCGCACACCGCGACCATCCGGGCGCGATGGCGGCGTTCAACCGGCGCCTCGGCCGCCGGATCGCGCAGTACCCCCCGGCACTCCTCTTCCTCTTCGGCTCCAACTGGAACGTGCTGCCGGCCACGCTCGACGCCGCACGCCGGCGCGGCACCACGGTCGCGATCTGGGAGACCAACCATCGGTTCGCGGAGCCGCACCAGGCGGAGTCCATGCGCCGCTACGACTGGTACTTCGACTACGACACGCACTTCCTGCCAGTCGCCCGCGCGGCGGGGATCGCGCACGTCGAGCTGCTGCCGGCGTGCGCGGACCCGGAGGAGCACCGTCCCCTCGTCCTCGGGCCCGACGAGGAGGAACGCTACGGCGCGGACGTCGGCTTCGTCGGCTCGCCGTATCCCGAGCGGATCGCGTTCGCCGAGGCGCTCGGCGCGTGGCGGCTCAAGCTCTGGGGCGGCGGCTGGGCGGCGCTGGCCGACCCCGGCCTGCGCGTGGTCCCGCGCGCGGCGATGGCGGAGCCGGTCTACGGGGTGAAGAAGACGAAGATCTACCGTGCCTCGAAGATCAACCTGAACGTTCAGGGGACGCACATGGTCAACGGCGAGAACTTCCGCCTGTTCGAGGTCGCCGCCTGCGACGCGTTCTGTCTCACCACCCCCAAGCCCGACCTCGCGCGCTGGTTCCGGCTGGGCGAGGATCTCACCACCTTCGAGGACGTGCCGACGCTGCGGCGGCGCGTGGCCGAGGCGCTCGCCTCGCCCGCGCTACGGGCCGAGCGGGCGGCGCGCGCGCGGGAGATCGTGCTGCGGGCGCACACCTACGACCATCGTGCCGCGCAGATCCTCGACGCCGTGGGGCTCCGCAGCCGGCCACCTCTCTCCGCAGAGGCGACGGTGGCATGAGCCCCCGTCCGGTCGTGCTCATCGGCCTCGACGGAGCCTCGCACGCGGCCTTCGGACCGCTGATCGCCTCCGGCGAGATGCCGACGCTCGGCGGTCTGGTCGCCCGCGGCGCCTCGGGGGTGGTCCGCTCCGTGGTCCCGCCGATCACGCCCGCGGCGTGGTCGTCGTTCATGACCGGCAAGTATCCCGGGAAGCACGGCGTCTACGACTTCCGGCTGTACGATCCGCGGACCTACCGCGACGTGTTCGTGACCAGCCGCGCGCTGCGCGACGCGACGATGTGGGAGACCCTGACCGCGGCCGGCCGTCGCGTCGGGGTGATCGGCCTGCCCGTCACTTACCCGCCCGACCCGCGCGCGGGCACGGTCGTGAGCGGCTTCGACACGCCGTCGACCGCCGCCGCATTCACCCACCCGCCGGCGCTGCGCGAGCGCATCCTCGCCGAGATGCCCGACTACGCCTTCATCGCGGTGCCCGACGTGAAGGATCCGAACCTCGAGCGCGACGAGAGCTTCGCCGATTTCGTGCGCCAGGTGGAGCGCGGCTTCGAGCAGCGCACTGCCGTGGCGCTCGACCTCCTCGCCGACGGCGCCTGGGACGTCTTCATGGTCCATTACCAGGACGTCGACATCCTCCAGCATCGGGCGTGGCGCTGCCTCGAGGAGCCCGACGCGCAGCCGGAGCGGACGGCACAGGTCCGGCGCGCCTACCGGCGTCTCGATACGCTGCTCGCCGCGCTCTTGTCCGCCGCGCCGCCACGGGCGCTCGTGCTCGTCGTCTCCGACCACGGCTTTGGCCCGCACTGGGGCCGCGTGTTCCCCAACACGGTCCTGCGCGACTGGGGCTACCTCCGCAAGGATCGGCCGGGCAAGCTGCGGCGCTCGATCCGCAAGCGCCTCGCGTGGCTCGGGCTCGTCGAGCCCCCGGCGAAGCGGCCGAAGCCCGAAGGGGCATGGATCTCGGTCGTGCGCGAGACGAGCCTCGCCAGCGTCCTCGCGCTCGACTGGCGGCGCACGCGTGCCTACGTCGCGGTCGCCGAGATGTACGGCCTGCTCTACTTGAACGTGCGCGGTCGCGAGCCGCGCGGCATCGTGCCGCCCGAGGAGGCAGGCGCGTTGCGCGACGAGTTGCGGGCGCGCTTCGCCGCGCTCGCCGACCCGAAGGACGGGGCGCCCGTGTTCGCCGAGGTTCTTCCGGGCGAGGCGGTGTACCCCGAGGATCCGTTCGGCCGCCGCCCCGACCTGGTGCTGGTGCCCCGCCCCGGCTACACCGTCGGCCGCGACCTGATGCCGCAGATGTGGCTCGATCACTTCGCGGTGATGAACGGCACGCACCGGCCCGAGGGCGTGCTCGTCGCCGCCGGCGACGGCGTGCGGTCGGGCCCGCTCGCCGCCGGCGCCGACCTCGTCGACCTGGCGCCCACCGTGCTCGCGACCGCCGGCGTCCCCGTGCCGGCCGACATGGACGGCCGCGTGCTGACCGAGCTGTTCCTCGAAGCGCCGGAGGTCTCCTACGGCCCGGCCGCCGAACGCGCCGAGCGCGAGGCCGAAGGCCTCGCCGCCGACGAGGAGGACGAGGTGAGCCGGCGCCTGCGCGCGCTCGGCTACATGGCATGATGGCCCGCGTGAGCGTCGTCGTCGCGCTCTACAACCTGCGGGCGTTCATCGGCGAGGCGATCGACAGCGTCCTCGGGCAGACGCTGCCGCATGAGGCCGTCGAGCTGATCGTGGTCGACGACGGCTCGACCGACGGCGGCGGGGACGTCGCCCGCGCCCATGGGGCGCGCGTGCGCTGCCTGCGGCAGGAGAACCGCGGCCTCTCGGCCGCGCGCAACGCGGGCCTCGCCGCGGCCGGGGCGCCCTTCGTGCTCTTCCTCGACGCCGACGATCGCATCCGCCCCGAGATGCTCGCGACCGTGCTGGCGACGTTCGAACGGCAGCCCGACGTCGGCCTGGTCTACACCGGCGTCCAGTGCATCGACGTCGCCGGCGCCCCGCTGCCCCAGCACGGCTGGCCCCGCGCCGAGGGCGAGGTCCTCGACCGGTTGGTCGTCGGCAACCTGATCCACGTCGGCGCCGCGGTCGCGCGCCGCGACGCCGTCGTCGCCGCCGGTGGGTTCGACGAGACGCTCGCCTCGGCGGAGGACTGGGACCTCTGGTTGCGCCTCGCCCGCGCCGGCGTGCGCTGGGCGTGCGTCGACCGCGCGCTCGCCGAGTATCGGATCCGCCCCTCGGCCATGCACCAGCATCCGGGGCGGATGGCAGAGAACTGCCGGCGGGCCCTCGACAACGTCTTCGCCACGCCAGGACTGCCCGCCGCCGTGGCCGATCGGCGGCCCCTCGCCTACCAGAACCTCCATCTGCGCGCCGCCGCCGATCACTACCGTGCCGGCGATCGCGTCGCGGGCGCCCGCGAGTTCCGCGCCGCGGTGGCGGCCCGGCCCATGCTCCTCACCGAGCCCGACACCCTCGCGGGGTTCTGCCGCCTGCTCCTCCCAATGGGCTACCAGACCGGCGCGCTCATGGCCGCGCGCTGGCGGTCGCTCGGACGCACGCTGCGCGCCGCGATGGCCGCGGCGCTCGCCGACCCGGGGCTCGCCCCCCTGCGGTGGCGAGCCGAGCTGGCCTACTGGCGCACGATCCGTCCGCTGCTGCACCGCCGAGCCAAGGCAGCGCTCGCGGGCGGGCGCCGCCGGGCCCGGCTCTCCGCCGCGAACGACCGTCTGGTCGCCTTCGAGCGAGACGACATCCCCACGGGCCCGAGGGAGTCGCCTTGAGCGACCGCGATGCCGGCACGGCCGACGCGGCTACGGCGCGATTGCGACGTAGTAAGGCCGCCCGCTCGCGAGCCACTCCTGGTACAGCTCGACGAACGGCGGCCCCATCGGATCGAGCCCGCGGATCGGCATCGAGCCGCGCCGGATGGTGAGGTCGAGCGGCGCCAGCTCGCCCGCACGCACGAAGTGGCGCTCCGCGGCCTCCCTCCGCCCGCGCTGGTGGAGGTGCCACGCGAGCGCGAACTCGGCCCGAGCGCACTGCTCGGCGGGGGTGGGCAACGATTGCCGCCGCCGGACGCCGGCCTCGTCGAAGGGGAGCGTGCCCGCCGTCACCCAGGCGCGCAGCGCGTCGAGGTGCGGGCCGGAGTGGATCCCGTGCATCTGCACGAACGTGTCGCTCCCGAACGCCGGATCGTTCGGGCGGACGATGCGGCCGCGCTCGTCGATCCAGATGCCGGTCGGCACGTTGACGACATGGTAGAGGTCGGCCACACGGTGCTCCGTGTCGATGAGACTCGGATGCGTCGGCCGCGCCGCTTCGACCCACGGGCGCACCTCGTCCACGCTCTTGTCGAGCGCGACGCTGAGGACGACGAACCCGTGGCGCCCCAGCTCCTCGTACAGGCCCTGCCAGACCGGCAGGTCGTAACGACACCCTCACCACGAGGCATAGGCGATGAGGAAGACCTTGCGACCGCGATATGCGGACAGCGTGTGCGGGCGACCGTCGAGGTCGGGAAGGGTGAAGTCCGGCGCCTCGAGCGACTCGAGCCGCGCGGCGCGCTCGCCGGCCGACGCGCCGAGGTACGCCGCGCGCTCCGCCGCATCGAGCGCGAGCGGACGGTCGACCAGGGCCGCGAAGCGCTCGAGATCGACGCCGTCGGAAGTGACGAGCTCGTCGTGGCCACGGGTGGCCACGCAGCGCGCGCCCTGGCAGAGGCCCTCGGGCTTGAGCGTCCAGCCGAGCGTGGCCTCGAGGTCCGCCGGCGCGATGCGGACGCCGCCCCCAGCGAACGTCGCGGCGACCGCGAAGGGACGGCCGTCGTCGACGAGCGTCAACGTTTCGCGCACCTCGCCTCGGTAGGCCGGACCCCCACCGCTTGTCAACCGCCGCGAGCGCGCCGGTCGAGCCGCCCCGTCCGCCGCCTCGGCGATTGCCCCCAGGCGAGCGAAGGTCTACGACGCACCGAGCCCGTGCCGCGCGTGAGCGTCATCATTCCCGTCTACAACCTCGCGCGATATCTTCCCGAGGCCATCGAGAGCGCGCTCGCGCAGACGCTCCCGGCCGGCGACGTCGAGGTCGTGGTCGTCGACGACGGCTCGACCGACGGCAGCGGCGAGGTCGCGCGCCGTTACGGCGGGCGCGTCCGCGTCTGCCGCCAGGACAACCGCGGCCTTTCGGCGGCGCGCAACGCGGGCCTGCGCGCGACCACCGCGCCGTTCGTCAACTTCCTCGACGCCGACGACCGCCTGCTGCCCGAGAAGCTCGCCGCGCAGCTCGCGGTCTTCGAGCATCGACCCGACGTCGGGGTGGTCACCGCGGGCGTGCGCTACGTGGACGAGGCCGGCGTGCCGCTCCCCCCGCAGGGCTGGGCGCAGCTCGAGGGGGACGTGCTCCCCCAGCTCGTCCTCGGCAACGTCGGCCCGCCACATGCCCTGCTCGTGCGCCGTGAGCCGATCGCGGCTGCCGGCGGGTTCGACGAGACGCTCGCCTCGGCCGAGGATTGGGACCTCTGGCTGCGGCTTGCCCGCGCCGGGGTGCGCTGGGCCCTGGTCGATCGCCCGCTCGTCGAGTATCGCGTCCGCCCCGACGCCATGCACCAGCACCCCGAGCGCATGGCGCAGAGCTGCCTCCGCGTCCTCGACAAGCTCTTCGCCGACCCCGGGTTGCCCGGCGGCCTGTCCCGCCTGCGCCCGCTCGCCTACCAGAACGTGGCGCTGGTGGCCGCCTGCGACCACTACCGCGCGGGCGACCGCGGCGCCGCGACGCGGTGGCTCCGCACGGCCGTCCGCGCCCACCCCGCCTTCCTCACCGGGCCGCGCGCGATGCGCCGCCTCTGCCGCCTGCTCCTTCCCGTTGGCGGGCAGTCCGACGCGGCGGTGCTCGCCGACTGGCGACGGCTCACCGCGATGCTGGATGCGATGCTCGGCGACCTGTTCGCCTCGCCCCACCTCGAGCCCGAGATCGCCCGGCTCCGCCGCCGCGCCCGGCTCGCTTACTGGCGCATCGTGGCCCGCTGCCGGCGCAAGGCGCTGTGGAGGTAGCGAGCGGATGCGCATCGCGCTGCTCTGCCCCACGTGGGGCGACCTCGGCGGCATCGAGCGCAAGGCCGAGAGCCTGGTGGCCGAGTTCCGTCGCCGCGGGCACCCGACGCTGGTCGTCGCCCGCGGGCGACGCGCGACCTCCGCCCCGGCGGGAGAGGTGCCCGTCCACCGTCTTCCGCTACGACACCTCCCGAGCCGCTCCCACCTGCTTTTGCGGCGGGTGCGGCTGGTCGTGCGCCTGCCCGGGCTGCTCGTGACCGCGCGCCGTCTCCTGCGCACGTGGCGCGCCGACGTCGTCCTCTCGCTCGCGGTCTCGTCCTACACCCCGTACACGATCGGACTGGCCCGCGCGTTCCCGCTCGTGTTCAGCATCGAGACCGCCGGTCCCGACTTCGCGCAGCACCCCCGGGCGCTGCGTTGGGCCTTCCGGCGTGCGGCCCGGGTCGTCGCCTGCGCCTCGTCGCTGGCGGCGAGCGCACGCGCGCTCGCGCCCGAGGCGGCCTCGCGCGTCGTCTATGTGCCCAACGGGGTCGACCTCGCGCGCTTCGCGCCCGAGGTCGTGCCGTATCCGCACGGACGGCCCTACGTCCTCGCCGTGGGACGGCTCGCGCACCAGAAGGGCTTCGACGTCCTGCTCGAGGCGTGGGCGCTCGCCGGGCCGGCCGCCGCGGGCGTCGACCTGCTGCTCGCCGGCGACGGTCCGGATCGGGCTGCCCTCGAGCGGCAGGCCGCCGAGCTCGGTATCGCCGCGAGCGTCCACTTCCTCGGCTCGACGCAGAGCGCACGGCTCGCCGCGCTCTATCGCGGCGCGCTGCTGCTCGCCTGCCCATCGCGCTGGGAGGGCCTGCCGCTCGTCTGCCTCGAGGCGATGGCGAGCGGCTGCCCGGTGGTGGGCAGCGACGTCGACGGCATCCCCGACGCCGTCACGCCGGGCGAGACCGGGCTCCTCGTGCCGCCGCGCGAGCCGACCGCGCTCGCCGGTGCGCTCACGGCGCTGCTCGGCGACCCCGCACGGCGGGCCGCGTTCGGCGCCCGCGCGCGCGCCATCGCCTGCGCGCGCTTCGGCTGGCCCGTCGTCGCCGGGCGCTACCTCGACGTCCTGACCGCGGCCTGCGGCCGTTAGACGCGCTCGTCGGCGTCGAAGAGCTTCTTGTATTCCTCGACCGCGAAGCGGTCGGTCATGCCCGCGACGTAGTCCGCGATCACGCGGTGCATCGGCTCGCCTTCCTCCCGCGTCCGGCGCGTGACGTGCGGCGGAAGCTGGCGCGGCTCGGCGACGTACGCCTCGAAGAGCGCCGTCATGATGCGCTCCGCCTTCTGGGTCATGCGCGTCACGCGGTGGTGGGTGTAGAGGTGCTCGTAAAGGAAGGCCTTGAGATCGCGGTTACACGCGGTCATCTCCGGCGAGAACTCGACCAGGCGCGGCTTGTGACGCCGCACGTCCGCGAGCGTTTCGACGCCCCGTTCGCGCAGCCGCCGCTCGATCGCCTCGCCGAGGTCGGTCACCATGCGATCGATCAGCCGCCGCACCGCCTGGTAGCGCAGCACGCGCACGGGAACCCCCGCGGCGCCGCGCTCCGCCTCCGCGAGCGCGTCCGCCCACAGCGGCACCGCGGCGAGCTCCTCGGGGTCGAGCATGCCGGACTGGAGGCCGTCGTCGATGTCGTGCGCGTTGTAGGCGATCTCGTCCGCGAAATCGACGATCTGCGCCTCGAGGCACGGCGCCAGGTCGGCGTTGAACTCGGCCACCTGCGGGCGGTCGTAGCGCGTGGAGTGCTTGACGATGCCCTCGCGCACCTCCCACGTGAGGTTGAGGCCGCGGAAGTGCGGGTAGCGCTCCTCGAGGACGTCGACGATGCGCAGGCTCTGGCTGTTGTGGTCGAAGCCCCCGTGGCCCGCCATCAGGCGGTCGAGCACCTTCTCGCCCGCGTGCCCGAAGGGCGTGTGGCCGAGGTCGTGGGCGAGAGCCACCGCCTCGGCCAGGTCCTCGTTGAGACGCAGCGCCCGCGCGAGCGTGCGCGTCACCTGCGCGGCCTCCATGGTGTGGGTCAGCCGCGTGCGGTAGTAGTCGCCCTCGTGGTTGACGAAGACCTGGGTCTTGTACTCGAGGCGGCGGAACGCGGTCGAGTGGATCACCCGATCCCGGTCGCGCTGAAACGCCATCCGGAACCGATGCTCGGCTTCCGCGTGGCGCCGGCCGCGCGAGTCGCGGCTGCGCATCGCGTAGGGCGCCAGCAGCCCGTCTTCGCGCGTCTCGAATGCGGCGCGGTCGAGCATCCGGCGCGCCCGCTCTCACTCCTCGGCGGCCTCGACGATGAGCTGGACGGTCGCCTGCACGTCGCGGCCGACGTGAACCACGATCCCGTACGTGCCGAGCTGCTTGATGGGCTCCTCGAGCGCGATCCGCCGCCGATCGACCGCGCACCCCTGCTCGGCGAGCAGGCGCTCGACGTCGAGGTTGGTGACCGAGCCGAACAGCCGCCCCTCCTCGCCGGCGCGGGCGCGCACCCGCAGCGTGAGCCCGTCGACCTTCGCGGCGGCCGCCTGCGCGGACTTGCGCTCGCGGTCGGCCTTGGCGGCGATCATCCGCTTCTGGTGCTCGAGCTGGCGCAGGTTGCCCGTGCTCGCCTCCACCGCAAGCCCGCGGGGGAGGAGGTAATTGCGCGCGTAGCCCGGCCGCACCCGCACCACGTCACCGATCTTGCCGAGGTTGGGCACGTCGTCCCGGAGAATGATCTCGACCGCCATCGTCGCGCCCTCCGCTACGGATAGACCGCTGTGTACGGGAGCAACGCCATCGTGCGCGCCCGCTTTATCGCCACGGTGAGGCGCCGCTGGTGGCCGGCGCAGTTACCCGTGATGCGCGCCGGTATGACCTTGCCGCGCTCGGAGAGGAAGTTCCCGAGCACCCGCGTGTCCTTGTAGTCGATGAGCATCGTCTTGTCGGCGCAGAAGCGGCACACCTTGCGCCGGCCCATGCCCCGGCGCCGCGGTCCTCGCCCGCCCGCCTGTGGCCGCTCGCGTTCCTTGGCCATCTACATGCCCTCCCCGTCGCCCAGCTCCGCCTCACCGCCTCCCGCCTCCTCCACCTCTTCGCGCTCGGCTCGACGGACGGTGCGCGGCGGTGTGGGCGGGGCGTTCTCCTCCTGGCGGACGGAGACGAACCGCAGCACGGGGTCCATGAGCTTGAGGTTGCGCTCGATCTCCTGAAGAGCCGTGGTCGTCGCCCGGTACTCGAACAGCACGTAGAACCCCCGGCGCTGCTTGGCCACCGGATAGGACAGCTCGCGCAGCCCCCACTCCTGCACCTGCCCGATCGGGCAGCCCTGCTCCTCGACGAGCGTCCGGATGCGGGCGGTGATCTCCTTCGAGCCGGGTTCGCCCTGCTCCGGATGGATCAGGACGAGCGTCTCATAGCGGCGGTCCGCCATGTGGAATCTCCCTCTGTCTGTGCTGGCTTCACTTCTCCGCACCACCCTTCGGCGCGGCCGGCGCGGCCTCCGCAGCCGGCGCCGCCGCCCCTTCGGCCGCCGCGGCCTCGGGTGCCGCCTCGGCGGCCTCGCCCGGCTTGGGCGCCTCGACCGTCGGAGGCAGGACCGTCACGACCGGCTGGGCCCGATCGGCGACCGCCGTGACCCCCGCCGGCAGGTTGAGCTCGCCCACGTGCACGGCCTCGTGGATCCCGAGGCCGGCCACGTCCACCTCGATGAACTCCGGGATCTCCGTCGGCAGACACTCGACCGCGACTTCGCGCAAAAGCGGCTGGAGGATCCCGCCCTCCACGACACCGGCGGCCTTGCCCACGAAGTGCAGCGGCACGGACACCGTGAGCCGCTCGGTGAGATCGACCTCGTAGAAGTCCGCGTGGAGGACCGTTCCCGTCACCGGATGGCGCTGCATCTCCCGCAGGAGAACCATGCGTTCGTGCAGCTCCGGCTCCCGCTCGGCGTGCAGGAGCCGGATCAAGTGCGAGCCCTCGAGGTGGGTGAGCTTGCGCTCGATCTCGTCAGCGCCGACCGCGATCGACGTCGTCGTCCGCTTGGGCCCGTACAGGACCCCCGGCACCTTACCCTCGCGCCGCAGCCGACGGGCGGTTCCCTTGCCGTGGCCCGTGCGCCGCACGATGGTGATCTCGACCGTTTCCATGGCGTGAGTCCCTCAGACGAACAGCGAGCTGATCGAGTCCTCCTCGTGCGTGCGGCGGATGGCCTCGCCGAGGAGCGTCGCTACCGAAAGCACGCGGAGCTTGGTGAGCCGCGACGCCTCGGGGCGCAGCGGAATGGTGTCGGTCACGACGATCTCGTCGAGCGTCGAGCCGGCCAGGCGGTCGATCGCCGGTCCGGAGAGCACCGCGTGCGTCGCGGCGGCGAGAACGACCGGTGCGCCCGCGCGACGAACGGCCTGGGCCGCGGCACAGAGCGTGCCGGCCGTATCGACCATGTCGTCGACGATGACCGCCGCTCGCCCGTCGATCTCGCCGATGATCTGCATCTCGGCAACCTCGTTCGCGCGCACACGGCGCTTGTCGATGATCGCGAGGTTGGCGTCGAGTCGCTTGGCGAAGGCCCGCGCGCGCTCGACACCGCCGGCGTCGGGCGCGATCACGGTGGTCGGCCGCCCCGTCAGCTTCTCGCGCAGGTATTGCAGCAGCGGCGGGGTCGCGTACACGTTGTCGACCGGGACGTCGAAGAACCCTTGGATCTGACCAGCATGGAGGTCGACCGTGAGGACGCGCGCCGCCCCGGCGGTCGTGATCAGGTCGGCGACGAGCTTGGCGCTGATCGGCACGCGGGGAGCCACCTTGCGATCCTGCCGCGCATAGCCGTAGTAGGGCATCACCGCCGTGATGCGCTGCGCCGAGGCACGCTTGAGCGCGTCGAGCATCAGCAGCAGCTCCATCAGGTTGTCGTTCGTCGGCATGCAGGTGGACTGGATGACGAAGACGTCCCCGCCGCGCACGTTGTCGCGGATCTCGACCTGAACCTCGCCGTCGCTGAACCGTCCGACCTCGGCCCGTCCCAGGGGCACGCCCACGTAGCGGCCGATCGCCTCGGCGAGCGGCCGGTTGGAGTTGCCGGCGAAAATCTTGACCTCGTCCTTCACGATCCTCCGTCCACGCCGCCCCGGAGCTGGGCGGGAAGGACTCGAACCTTCGCTGCCGGATCCAAAGTCCGGTGCCTTACCAGCTTGGCGACCGCCCAAAGGGTCTGGTGCGTCCGCGAAACCGGGGATGCTAGTTTTCGCCTTCGCGCCTGTCAACTCCGACCGCGGCTTTGTTCGCTCGACGCCCCATGGCAGGAGGATCGGGGTGCGCGCCTTCGAGGAGGTGGCGCGGGCGGCGGCGAGCCGCGCCGGCGCGTTGCTGCGCGCGCGTTACGCCGCGCCGCAGGCGGTGTCCTTCAAGTCGGAGGTCGACCTGCTGACGGCGGCCGACCGGGATGCCGAACGCCTGATCGTCGATGCCCTCCGGGAGGCGTTTCCCGAGCACGGCGTGGTCGCCGAGGAATCCCCGGCCGTGCCGGGCGCCGGGCCCTATCGCTGGTACGTGGACCCGCTCGACGGCACCACCAACTTCGCACACGGCCATCCCCACTTCGCCGTGTCGCTCGGCCTCGCCCGCGACGAGGAGCTGCTGCTCGGCGTCGTGCACGACCCGCTCCGCGGCGAGACGTTCGTCGCCCGACGCGGCGAGGGGGCGCGGCTCGGCGATCGGCCCATCACCGTGTCGTCGGTGGCGACGCTCGACCGGGCGCTCATGGCGACAGGTTTCCCATACGACCGCCGCCACCACGCCGCCTACTACCTCGCATACGTCCAGTCGGCCCTCGAGCGCACGCAGGGCCTCCGCCGCGCCGGCTCGGCCGCGCTCGACCTCTGCTGGGTCGCCTGCGGCCGGCTCGACGGCTTCTGGGAGTGGAAGCTCCAGCCCTGGGATACGGCGGCGGGCCGACTCGTCGTCGAGGAGGCCGGCGGGGCCGTCAGCGACGTGGCCGGCGGCCCGCTCACGCTGGCGGGCCCGGAGATCGTGGCTTCCAACGGCCTCCTGCACGGGGAGCTGCTCGCCATGCTCCGCCAAGTCCGCGCTCGTGTCGGTCCGCTGCCCGCCGCACGGTGACCGGCCGTCGTTGTCGCCCAGGGCCCACTCGTGTAATTACGCACGCATCGGGCCCCCGTGGTGAAATGGATATCACACAGGCCTCCGGAGCCTGGGGTAGAGGTTCGATTCCTCTCGGGGGCACTCGCACACGCCCTCCTCGCGTCGACTAAGCGCTTGATTCTTCGTGGTTCCTCCGGATAGAGTCGACGTTCTGCGAGGCGCCCGGGCCGGGCCCCTGCTTGGCGTGAGGAGTGGCTGATGGAACTTCCCAAGTGCCAGAAGTGCAACAACGGGACGCTGATCCCGCTGTCCGACTACGGGCAAGAAGGGGCCTCGGTGATGTTCAAGGCGTGGGTGTGCACGAACCCCGACTGCGGCTTCTCCCTGCGTGTGGACAAGGGCGAGGTCAGCTACGGGAAGCGGGTCGAGCACAAGCACTGACGTCGGCGCCCGAGGCCCCCCGCTCCTTCAGCAGGCGTTGTAGCGGCCGGAACTCCGGCGCCTCGGCCGTTCGTACGAGCTCGAGCAAGGCCTGCTCGGACGTGGTCGCGAGCATTCCGGCACCGCGCATCCGTTCCCACGCCACCGTCGCATCCGCCATCTGCCGCGACGACGTGGCGTCACGCGCCACGTGCACCTGATAGCCCGCGGCGATCAGGTCGTGGACGGTCTGGTTCACGCAGGCGTGCGTCTCGATGCCCGCGACCAGTACCTGCTTCCGCCCGCTCGCCGCGAGCGCGTCCATGAAGGCCTGCGAGCCGCAGCAGCTCATCGAGAGCTTCTCGAGCACGGGCTGGCCCGGGCGGAAGTGCGCCGCGACCTCGGCGGCGGTGCGCCCGAGGCCGCGGGGGTACTGCTCGGTGACGAGCAGGGGGAGCTCGAGGATCGATGCCCCGCGGACGAGGACGGCGCACGCGTCGCGCACCCCGTCCCAGCCGTGGAGGACCGGGCGATAAGCTTCCTGCAGGTCGATGAGGAGCAGCACCGCGCGGTGGCGGTCGAGCAGCCCTGGGTGCCTCATGCCGGAGGTCCTAGCCGAGGCGGCGCGCCGGGCGCAACGTGTCTTTCACCTTGCGCGCGGCGCCGGCCCGCGGTACACGCTCGCGAGGCCGTCGCGAGAAGGGGGTTCCATGCGCAGAGGCGCCTGCACTTTGCTCGCTGTCCTCATGCTGTCGGTGCTCTTCGCTCGCTCCGCGGCAGCCCGCGTCGCCTACGAGGAGCGCCCCTTCTACCAGCGTGCCGCCCTCACGGCCGGCGCAGCCGTGCTGAACGTCACGCCGGTGCTGTCCGGGCTGGTCGCACCCCAATGCCTTCCCGGGTACGTCCTGTGCAAGGTGGGGTTCGCCGTCTTCAACACCGCGGTCGCCGAGGTTCACCTGCTCATGTCCGGCTTCGGCGATATGGCGCAGACGCGCGCCATCCTCTATCGCGGGTGGGCGGGCGACTGGTACCTCACGGGGCGTGATCTTGCCGGAGATCACGTGCCGCAGCCCTACCCCGACCCCCCGCCCGCGGAACACCGTGGGAGCCACGGAGGCTTCGTGCCGCCGCCCCTCTGAGCGAGCGGCATACGCCGGCTACTGCACCTCGATCGTGACCTTGTCGATCTTGAGCGGTTCGCTCGTCCTACCGCTCTGCGACCCGGCGGCCTCGAGCGCCTTGAGGGTGTCCATCCCGTCGACGACCGCCCCGAAGATCGTGTGCTTGCCGTCGAGCCAGGGAGTCGGGACGAACGTGATGAAGAACTGGCTCCCGTCGGTCCCCGGCCCTGCGTTGGCCATCGAGAGCAGGCCCGGGCGGTCGTGCTTCACGTCGGGCTTGAATTCGCCATCGAACTTGTAGCCGGGGCCGCCGGTGCCGTTGCCCAGAGGATC
>Ga0209060_10000138_pt1:77500-185067 | contig 185067 bp, 166 predicted proteins | sample Coa_R1_8_FD_187155 | JGI IMG/M metagenome (GOLD analysis project Ga0209060, IMG submission 187155) | Surface soil microbial communities from Centralia Pennsylvania, which are recovering from an underground coalmine fire - Coalmine... | ecosystem: Environmental > Terrestrial >...
AGCGTGCGACCAGCTCGTGCGCCAGGGCCTTCTTCGCCTCCATCGGGTGCACGCCGCCCGCCCGCACGACCGCCAGCCGCGCCTCCCCCACACCGCTCAGCAGCTCGTAGTAGCGGAGCATCAGCGGGTCGCTGATCGACATCAGCTTACCGTACATCGTCTCCGGCGGTTCGGCGATTCCCACGTGATTTCCGAGACTCTTCGACATCTTGTTGACGCCGTCGAGCCCTTCGAGCAACGGGAGGACGAGGGCCACCTGTCCGACCCCTCCCGCGCCGCGCTGGAGGTCGCGGCCGACGAGCAGGTTGAACGTCTGATCGGTGCCGCCGAGCTCCAGGTCGGCCTCCACGGCCACCGAGTCGTAGCCCTGCAGGAGCGGATAGAGGAGCTCGTGCAGCCCGATCGGCGTGCCCCCCTGGTAGCGGCGCCGGAAATCGTCACGCTCGAGCATGCGCGCCACGGTCGCCTGCGCGGCGAGGTGGATCACGCCGTCGAGGCCGAGCCTGGCGAGCCACTCGCTGTTGCGCCGGACCTCGGTCCGCGCCCGGTCGAGGACCTTGAAGACCTGTGCCTCGTAGGTCCGGGCGTTGGCCTCGATCTCGGCCGGGGAAAGCGGCGGCCGCGTGGCGTTGCGCCCGCTCGGGTCACCGATGCGGGCGGTGAAGTCCCCGACGATCAGCACGCCCGTGTGCCCGAGGTCCTGCATCTGGCGCAGCTTCGTCAACGGAACCGTATGCCCCAGGTGGATGTCGGGCGCGGTCGGATCGACCCCGAGCTTCACCCGCAGCGGGCGACCCAGCTGCAGGCGGCTCGCCAGCTCCTCGTCCGGGATCACCGCGACGAGCCCCCGGCGGATGATCGCAAGCTGCTCCTCGATCGTCACGCAGCCACCCGCTCCTGGACGCGCTCGATCGCCGTGGCCCGCCCACTCGCGTCATCGACGTCGATCAGGGCGCCCTGCACCACCACCGGTCCCGACGCCACGTCGAAGCGCACCGGCATCTGGGTGAGAAACCGTTCGATCACCCGATCCGCCCGCACCCCGAGGATCGAGTCCTCGGGTCCGCACATACCGGCGTCGGTGAGGTAGGCCGTCCCCCCGGGCAGCACCGCCGGGTCGGCGGTCTGCACGTGCGTGTGGCTGCCGACGACCGCCGTGACCCGGCCGGCGAGAAACCGCCCCATCGCAACCTTCTCCGAAGTGGCCTCGCCGTGCATGTCGACGATCACCACCGTGGCCTCCTGCCGCACCAGGGGGAGTGCTTCCTCCACGCACCGAAACGGGCAGTCTGCCGGCCCCATGAAGACCCGGCCGATCAGGTTGACGACGCCCACCGCCGCGCCGCCGCGGTGCGGCCGGCGCACGGTCCAGCCCCGACCGGGCACGCCGGGCGGGAAGTTGAGCGGACGCAGCACGCGACCGTTCTCGCGCAGATAGGGCAGCAGCTCCCGGCTCCGCCACACGTGGTTCCCGGTCGTGATCACGTCGACGCCTGCGTCGAGCAGCTCTTCCGCGCAGCGCGGGTCGATCCCCTTCCCCGCCGAGGCGTTCTCGCCGTTGGCGACGACGAACTGCACGCCCGCCGTAGCGACCAGCCGCCGCACCACCTCCCCCAGAGCACGCCGCCCCGGGCGGCCGACCACGTCGCCGAGGAAGAGGACCCGCACGTCCCCCTCAGCGCGCCACGTCGCTCGCGCGCGTCTCGCGGATCACGGTCACCTTGATCTGGCCAGGATAGGTCAGCTCCTGCTCGATCTTGCGCGCAATGTCCCGGGCGAGCAGCCCAGCCTGATCGTCGGGAATCGTCCCCGGATCGACGATGATGCGCACCTCCCGTCCAGCCTGGATGGCGAAGGACTTCTCGACGCCGCGGAAGGAGTTGCTGATCCGCTCGAGATCCTCCAGCCGCTTCGCGTAGCTTTCGAGCACCTCCCGGCGCGCCCCAGGACGGGCCCCCGAGAGCGCGTCGGCCGCATCGACCAGCGGGGCGAGGATGGTCTCGGCCTTCACCTCCTCGTGGTGCGCCGCGATTGCGTTCACGATCTTTGCCGACTCCCCGTATTTCCGCGCGATCTCCCCGCCGATGATCGCGTGCGACCCTTCGACCTCGTGCGTGAGCGCCTTGCCGATGTCGTGCAGAAGGGCCGCCCGCCGGGCCTGCCGCTCGTTGAGTCCCAGCTCCGCGGCCAACGCGCCCGCGATGAACGCAGCCTCGATCGAATGCGTGAGCACGTTCTGAGCATAGCTGTAGCGATACTTGAGCATGCCCACCAGGCGCACCAGCTCGGGATGGATGCCATGGACACCGACTTCGAGCACGGCGCGCTGGCCCGCCTCGCGGATCGCGTCATCGAGCTCCTGCTCGGCCTTGCGCACCACCTCCTCGATGCGCGTGGGATGGATCCGCCCGTCGGAGACGAGCCGCTCGAGGGCGAGCCGCGCCAACTCGCGGCGGATCGGGTTGTGGCACGAGATCACCACGGCCTCCGGGGTGTCGTCGATGATCAGGTCGACGCCCGTCGCCGCCTCGATGGCCCGGATGTTGCGGCCTTCGCGCCCGATGATCCGCCCCTTCATATCGTCGCTCGGCAGGGCGACCACGGACACCGTCCGTTCCGCGACGAACTCCCCGGCCAGCCGTTCGATGGCGATCGAGACGATCTTCTTCGCCCGGCGGTCGGCCTCCTCTCGCGCCTCGCTCTCGATCTGCCGGATGACTTTCGCGGCGTCGTGCCGGGCCTCGTCGACCATCTGATCGAGCAGCTCCCGCTTGGCCTCCTCCCGGGTGAGCCCGGCCGCCTCCTCGAGCTTGCGTCGGACACCGTCGACGAGGCGGTCGTACTCCGCCCGACGATCCGCCAAGCCCTGCTCCTGCTGCTTGAGCCCCTCCTCGCGCCGCGCAAGCTCCCCTTCGCGCTGCGCCAGGTTCTCGAGCTTGTGGTCGATGCTCTCCTCTTTCTGCGCCACGCGCTTCTCGAGGCTCACGATCTCCCGGCGCTGATCGCGCGCCTCCCGCTCCCACTCGGCCCGTGCCTGGATCACCAGGTCCTTGGCCTGGAGCTGGGCCTCCTTGCGGATGACCTCGGCCTCCTTGCGCGCCTCCTCGACGATCCGTGCCGCAGTCTCCTGCGAGCTCGCCTCGAGCTCGGCCGTCCGCCGCCGGCGGCCGCGGTCGAACAGGGCCACGGTCGCCGCACCGCACGCGGCACCGAGGACGATCCAGAGCAGCGTGGTCATGTTGGCAGCTCCTTTCCAGAGGAAACGAGCAGGCGAGCCTCCGTGGCCACCGCGTCCATGCGGACGTCCCAGGCCTCCTCGGGTACGGCCTCCACCACCTGCAGCTCGAACGCCAAACCGACCCGGAGCGCGCGCGGATGTCGGACGAGGGCGCGGTCGTACCACCCGCGCCCCCGACCGAGCCGAGCCCCGCGCGCGTCGAAGGCCACGCCCGGCACCACGAAGACCACGTCGGGGGCGTCGTCCTCCAAAGCCGTCCCGCCCGGATACCCCGACACGAACGCCGGCCGAGATGCCGGGTCGGCCGGGTAGTACACGCGCTTGCCGAGGCGACTGGCCCAAGACACCACCGGCGCCGGGTCGGCCTCGCCTGCGAGAGGCCGATAGGCGACAACGGTCCCGGCGGACGCCACGGGGCTGAGGGCCGTCACCCGCGCACAGGCCGCCGCCGCCAGACGAGCCGCGGTATCAGCCGGCAGCATCGCCCGGGAGCGCAGCAGCCGCTGCCGCAGCAGGTTCTTCGTGTGCTCGAGGTCTCCCCCCATGCGATGGAAGCGCCGTCACGGGGAGAGCGACGAGTCGGGGAGGATCGTCTAGTGGTGCCTGGGCGTGCCGTTCGCGGGCGGCGCCAGACAATACGGGTACAAGCCCGGAGAGCTCATGCGCATCCACTCAGGTCACGCCGCGTGTCGGCGACCGGTTCCACTCGCACCCACCCCGCCTCGTCGTCTCCCAGATATCGGCATCCCCGCCGGGCAGGCTCGGTCTCGAGCGCCCGGACGAGGTTCGTATGGTCTTCTCGAATCGGCCTAGATCCTCCACGGCCCTGCGCTCATGCCCTCGTATGACATGCAAGCGTCGGACCGCCGCACTGTATGCTCCTACCGACGATTCTGCAACGCCGCGCCGTCGGCCTCCCGCGGCGCCGGCGCGAGCAACGCCTCGACGAACTCCCTGGCGTCGAACGCCCGCAGGTCGTGTGGCCCCTCCCCGACGCCCAGGTACCGGACGGGCACGCCGAGCTGCTGGCGCACAGCGAGAACGACCCCGCCGCGCGCGGTGCCGTCGAGCTTCGTCAGCACGACCCCGGTGGGCCGCACGATCTCGCCGAACGCACGCGCCTGGTTGAGGGCATTCTGACCCGTGGTGGCGTCCAGGACGAGCAGTGTCTCGTGGGGAGCGCCGACGACCTCGCGCGCGATGATGCGCCGCACCTTCCCCAGCTCCTCCATGAGGTTCTCGCGCGTGTGGAGCCGCCCGGCCGTATCGACCAGCACGACGTCCCGGCTGCGGGCCACCGCCGCTCGCATGCCGTCGAAGATCACCGCCGACGGCGAGGCGCCGGCCGCGTGCCGGACCAGATCCGCGCCGGTTCGCTCGGCCCACACGGCGAGCTGCTCGGCCGCCGCGGCCCGGAACGTGTCCGCCGCCACGATCAGCACGCGGCGCCCGGCCGCCGAGTGCAGGGCCGCGAGCTTTCCGACCGTCGTGGTCTTGCCCACGCCGTTGACGCCGGTCACCAGGATGACCCAGGGGCGAGCGGTCGGCTCCGGTGGCGGCTCGGCGGCGAGGAGCACCTCCATCTCGGCGGCGAGCGCCGCCCGGATGGCAGCGGCATCGGCCCGTTGGCCGAGCCGGGATCGGACCTGTCGGAGCAGCATGGTCGCCGTGGCCGTCCCGACGTCGGCGGCCACCAGCGCCTCCTCGACCTCGGCGAGGATCGCGTCGAGCGGGCGCACGCCGCGCTTAAGCGCGGCGTCGAGCTGCCCCGTGAGGCGCCCGCTGGTCGCCCGCAGCAGCTCGCCGATGGGCCGCGGCCTCCCTGCCGGGGCCCCGGTCGCCGGCGACGACGGCGGCCGGAGCCGGCGACGCCGCCACAGCAAGACCGCCACGCCGGCAGCTCCGGCGAGCCCCGCCGCGAGCAGCGCGACGGCTCCGGCGCCCATCGCGAGCCGCTATGCCGCCTCGCGCAGCCGCACCGCCACGACCTTCGACACCCCCGGCTGCTCCATCGTGATGCCGTAGAGCGTGTCGGCCACCTCCATGGTCCGCCGGTTGTGCGTGATCACGATGAACTGCGTGCGCTCGGCCATGTCGCGGATCAGCTGGTTGAACCGGCCGATGTTGGCCTCGTCGAGCGGTGCGTCCACCTCGTCGAGGACGCAGAACGGCGTGGGGCGGATCAGGAAGAGCGAGAGCACGAGCGCCGCCGCGGTCAGCGCCTTCTCACCCCCCGACAGCAGGCTGAGTCGGCTAAGCTGCTTGCCCGCCGGCTGGACGGCGACCTCCACGCCGGGCTCACCGTCCTCCTCGGCTTCGGTCAGCTCGAGCCGCGCGGCGCCCCCGGGGAAGAGCTTGGGGAACACCTCGCCGAGCTTGGCGTTGGCGGCAGCAAAGGTCTCCTCGAAGCGCTCCCGGGATGCACGAGTGAGCTTGGTGATGGTGCGGCGGAGGTCGTCGAGCGAACGCTCGAGATCGTCGCGCTGCGCGCCGAGGAAGCCGTAGCGTGCCACCACCTCCTCGAGCTCCCGAACCGCCGCGGGGTTGACGTCACCGAGATGGGCGAGCCGGCTCCGAAGTCCCTCGACTCGGGTCGCCCGCTCCTCGGGATCGCCCTCCTCCACGACGACCGCGGCGAGCGCGTCGAGGCCGAGCTCGTAACGCTCGGCGAGCTGGGTCGCAAGGTGCTCGAGCGCCATCCGCCGCTCGGCGGCAGCGACCTCGAGCGCGCCGCGCTCGTCGCGCAGCGTCGTGAGTCGCGTCCGCGCCTCCCGCTCGGCCCGGTCGTCGGTGGAGAGGGCGGCGTCGGCGTCCATGATCCCCGCGCGCACCCGGTCCCTTTCGAGGACCAGGTCCGCCCCGCGCTCCTCGGCCGCCGCCCGGGCCACGAGCGCGGTCGCCGCTTCGGCATCCGCCGCCGCGGCGCCCGCGGCCGCCACCGCCGCCTCGTCCGCCGCCGCGTGTTCCCGCGCCTCGATCTCCCCCAGATCGGTCCGGCACCGCTCGACCGCCGCGACCGCCGCCCGACGGCGCTCGCCGGCTGCCGCCGCCGCGACCGCCGCAGCGGTGCGCTCCCGCTCGGCGCGGACGCAGTCCTCCCGCCAGTGCGCCAGCACCTCCTGCCGCGCCGCGAGCTCCGCTCGCCGTTGCGCCTCCGACGCCTCGGCCTGCGCAAGCCGCTGCTCGACGGCCGTCAGCTCCTCGGCCGCCTGGTCGTCGGCACCGGCGATCCCGCCCGCCTCGAGGGCCCATGCCTCGAGCTCGGCGGTCACCCGCGCGCGCTCCTCGTCGAGCCGCTCGCGGTCCTTCTCGGCCGCCACCTGCGCCAGGCGCAGGGCCTGCAGCCGGTCCTCGCAGGTCGCGAGCGCCGCCGCGGCGGCGGCCGCGCGCGCCCGAACCGCCTCCGCGGCCACGCTCGCCTGGTTCACCTCGCGCTCACCCGCCGCCAGCGCCGTTTCGAGCTCACGCAGCTCGCGCGCCCTCGCCAGCAGCAGCTCCTCCAGCGGCGGCTCGCTGCCGCCGGTGACCGCCCCCAGGGGATCGAGCGCCTCGCCGGCGAGCGTGACCACGGTGACGCCGTGGCTCGCCTCACGCCACAGCCGCAGCGCCTCGTCGAGATCGTCCGCCAGCAGGACCTGGCCCAGCACCGCCTCGGCCAGCGCCCAGTGGTCGGTGTCCACCTCGATCTGATCGAGCAGCCGGCGTCCGGTCGGCACGATTGCCGGTGCCCGGCGCACGGCCTCCCGAGGGAGCACGCTTGCGCTGCCCGCCGCCGCGTCGCGGAGCCAGCGCACGGCGGCCACGGCCGCCGCCGTGTCGGGAACGACCACTTGGCGCAGCCGCGCACCGAGCGCCGCCGCCACGGCGCGCTCGAGGGCGGCTGGGACGCGCAGCACGCCGGCGAGCAGGGTGACGCCCGGCTCGCGCCGCCCGAGCAACGAGGAAACGCCTCGCGTGCAGCCCTCGTGGCGGGCCTGGAGCTCCCGCAGCGAATCGGCGCGCGAGCGAAGCTGCGTGTACGCGGCACGCGCCGCCTCGAGGCTCGCCGCGGCGGCCATCGCTTCCCCTTCGAGCGCCGCCTGCTCGTCGGCGAGCGCCGCTCGCCGGCGCGTGATCTCCGCCCGCTCGCCTTCCAACCGCGCCGATTCCGCGCGGGCGGCCTCGGCCGCGAGCTCGTTGCCGTGGAGGCGCTCGCCGAGCCGCCGGCGCTCCTCGTCGAGCTTGCGCCTGCGCCCCTCGAGCTCGTCGCGCCGCCGGCGCAGCGCATCGCCGAGGTTGCGCAGCCGCGCCGCCTCGGCGAGCGCATCGACGAGCGCGTCCTTCGCCGCCTCCGCCTCGCCCTCGAGCGGTGCGCCGGCCGCGGCCAGCTCGGCGAGCCGGCCCTCGGCCGCGGCGCGCGCGGCCTCAGCCTCCGCCTGCGCCGCGGCCAGCCCCTCGAGGTCGGCCGACAGCCGGGCGAGCTCCCCGCCGAGCGCGGCCCGCCGCCCGGCGAGCGCGCCCGCCTCCACGCGCGCTTGCGCGGCACGCTCCGCCAGCTCCGCCCGCCGCGCTGCGAGCGCCGCCGCTCGCACCTGCGCCTCGCCCGCTGCGACGCGCTGCTCGCCGAGCTCCGCTTCGATCGCCCGCAGGCGTTCCTCGTCGGCGAGCCGGCGGGCCCGCGCCGCGCTGCTCTCCGTTTCCGCCCTGCGCACGTCCTCCTGCAACGCCGCCTCCTCGCCCTGAATGGCACCGAGGCGCTCCTGAAGGCGCCCGAGCTCGGCAACCCAGGCGCGCTCCCGCGCGGCGAGCACCTGGAGATCGAGCACCCGCAGCTCCTCCCTGAGGCGGTGGTACTGCTCCGCCCGCCGGGCCTGACGCTCAAGCGACGCCCGCTGCCGCTCGAGCTCGCGCAGGACGTCCTGCACGCGCACGAGGTTCTCCCGCGTCCGCTCCATCTTCCGCTCGGCGGCGAGCTTGCGGTGCCGGAAGCGCGTCACGCCGGCCGCCTCCTCGATGAACAGGCGCAGCTCCTCGGGCTTGGCGTTGACGATCTTCTCGATCTGGCCCTGCTCGATGATCGCGTAAGCCCGCGCTCCGACCCCCGTGCCGAGGAAGAGCTCCGTGATGTCCTTCAGCCGGCACGGCACCCGGTTGATGAAGTACTCCGACTCCCCCGAGCGGAAATAGCGGCGGGTGACCAGCACTTCGCTCGCCCGGGCGAGCTCGGCCGGCAACGCGTCCCCGGTCTCCTCGTCCGATCCGTCGGAGCGCGCCTGCAGGAGGTCGGCCTCGTCGCGCTCGAGGAGCAGCGAGACCTCCGCCATGCCGAGCGGCCCGTTGTCCGCGTTGCCGTTGCAGATGACGTCCTCCATGACGTCGCCGCGCAGATGCTTCGGGCTCTGCTCGCCGATGACCCAACGGAGCGCGTCGACGATGTTCGACTTCCCGCATCCGTTGGGTCCCACGACGGCGCTCACGCCGAGCGGCAGCTCGAGCACCGTCCGGTCCATGAAGGACTTGAATCCGTTCAGCTCGATCTGCCTGATCCGCATCCCCCACCCCCTCCCGGCTCCACCGCGTCAGTCCTGCTCCAGCTCCGTGTTCCAGTAGGCCGCGTCGACCGCGCTGAGGAATGGCATCCACTCCTTGTAGCGACGCAGGCTGAACGTTTCGGTCATGAACGGCGTCCACTGCGGCCGGAAGGGCTGGCGGACGAGCCGCATCCCGGCCTCGGCCGGCGTCAGCCCGCCCTTGAGCCGGTTGCAACGGTGGCACGAGCACACGACGTTCTCCCACGTCGACCGCCCGCCCTTCGACCGCGGCACCACGTGATCGAGGTTGAGCCCGGCCCGCGCGAAGACGTGCCCGCAGTACTGACAACGGTTCTGATCGCGCGCGAAGATGTTGAAGCGGCTGAACCGGACGTAGCGACGCGGTAGCCGGTCGTAGGCGAGCAGGAGGATCACGCGTGGGACGCGGATTGCGCGGTTGACCAGCCCGATCGAATCCTCCTCGGCGGCGAGGTCCGCCCAGCTCGCGAAGTCGAACGTGCGGTACTGCGCGTCCACCGCCCGCGCGATGTCCTGGTAGAGCAGCGACAGCGCGCGCCGCACCGACGTGATGTGCACCGGGAGGTACGAGCGGTTGAGGACCAGGACCTTGGTGTTGAGGACGGACATGGCGCCGGAGCCGAGCACGCTACACGCCGGTTGTGAAGCTGTCAATTTTCTAGCGCACCGACGGCCGCCAACGCAGCACCGGCCGCCGCGCCGCACGCGTCTCGTCGAGCCGGGCGAGCCGCGTGCGGTGCGGAGCGTTGCGCACGCGCGCCGGGTCGGTCCGCGCCTCCTCGGCGATCGCGCGGAGCGCCGCGACGAACTCGTCCAGCGTCTCCTTGGTCTCGGTTTCGGTCGGCTCGATCATGAGCGCCCCCTTCACGACCAAGGGAAAGTAGATGGTGGGGGCGTAGAATCCGTAGTCGAGCAGGCGCTTGGCCACGTCGAGCGTGTGCACGTCGTGCTCCTGGAGCAGCCGGTCGGAAAACACGCACTCGTGCAGCGACGGGGTGTCGTACGCCAGGTGGTAGACCCCCGCGAGCCGCGCGCGCAGGTAGTTCGCGTTGAGGACCGCGAGGCGGGTCACCTCCTCGAGGCCGGGCCCGCCCAGCCGCGCGATGTAGGCGAAGGCCCGCACCAGGATGGCGAAGTTGCCGTAGAACGACCGGACCCGACCCACGCTGCGCGGGGCCTCCTCGAGCCAGGCGAGCCGGCCGTCGCGGCGCGCGAGGCGTGGCACGGGCAGGTAGTCGGCGAGCACGGCGCGGACCGCGATCGGCCCGGCGCCGGGACCGCCGCCCCCGTGCGGAGTGGAGAAGGTCTTGTGCAGGTTGAACTGCATGACGTCGACGCCCATGTCGCCCGGCTTGGCGATGCCCATGAGCGCGTTCATGTTGGCGCCGTCCATGTAGACGAGCCCGCCGCGGGCGTGAACGGTCGCCGCCACCGCCTCGATCTCCTCCTCGAAGAGGCCGAGCGTGTTCGGATTCGTGATCATGAGCGCAGCCACGGACTCGTCGGCGACCGTGGCGACCGCCGCCGCCTCGAGCAGCCCGCGCGCGCTCACCGGAACCTCGACGACCTCGTAGCCACACAGCGCCGCGCTCGCGGGGTTCGTCCCGTGCGCGCTCGCCGGGATGAGCACCCGCCGGCGCGGGTTGCCCTGCGCGACGTGGTGGGCGCGGATCACCTGCATGCCGAGCAGCTCCCCTTGCGCGCCCGCCGCCGGCTGGAGGCACACGGCGTCGAGACCGCTGATCGCCGCCAGCGCCGCCTCAAGGCCGGCGAGCAGCTCGAGCGCCCCCTGAGCGAACGCCTCGGGGACGAGCGGATGCAGGCCCGCGAAGCCCGGCAGCCGCGCGATCTCCTCGTTCACCACCGGGTTGTACTTCATGGTGCACGACCCGAGGGGGTAGAACGTCGTCGCGGCGCTGTAGTTCCATTGCGAGAGCCGCACGAAATGCCGCAGCACCTCGAGCTCGCTCACCTCCGGCAGGCCGGCCAACGCGTCTTCCCGTCGCAGCGCGGCAGGCAGCTCCTCTACGGCTCCATCCGGGGCTCCATCCGGTGCCGGAGGCGGCCGCCAGCCCGTCCGTCCCGGCGACCCGCGCTCGAAGATCAACGGCTCGTCCAGCAACACGGCCCCCTCAGCCCTCTGCCGCCCGCCGCCGGCGCCCACCGCACGCGAGCGCACCCACGAGCCGATCGATCTGCTCGGGGCCGTGCACCTCGGTGGCGCACACGAGGAGCGCGTCGGGGAGCTCCGGGTACCAGCGGCCGAGCGGGAAGCCCGCGATCACCCCGCGCTCGCCGGCGATCGCCTCCCAGCGAGCCGCCGCGTCCGGCGCGCGCACCACGAACTCGTTGAAGAACGGCGCGCGCCACCGCCGCGGCACGCCCGCCGCCTCGAGCCGCGCCGCGACGGCGTGCGCCGTGCGGTAGTTCACCTCGGCGAGCTCGCGCAGGCCGTTGCGGCCGAGCAGCGAGAGGTACGCCGTCACCGCGAGCGCGCACAGGCCCTGGTTGGTGCAGATGTTCGACGTCGCCCGCTCGCGGCGAATGTGCTGCTCGCGCGTCGCCAGCGTGAGCACGAACCCGCGGCGTCCCTGCGCGTCGACGGTCTCGCCGACGATGCGCCCCGGCATGTTGCGGACGTGCCGGTCGCGAGTCGCGAACAGGCCGACGCCCGGACCGCCGTAGGACACCGGCAGGCCGAAGCTCTGCCCCTCGGCCACCGCGATGTCGGCTCCCAGCGCGCCCGGCGACCGCACCAGCGCCAGCGCGAGCGGCTCGGTGCTGACGGTGATGGTGAGCGCCCCCGCCGCACGGGCGCACGCCGCCGCGGCGGCCACGTCGTCGATCACGCCGAAGACGTTCGGGTAGCCGAGCACGACGCAGAGCGCGTCGCTCCCGATCCGATCCGTCACGGCCGCGACGTCGGTGCGTCCGTCGGCGGCGACCGGAATCTCCCGCAGCTCCACGTCTCCCAAGCTGCGCACGTAGGTGGCCACCACCGCCCGGTACTGCGGGTGGAGCGCGCGGGCCATCCACACGACGCGCCGCCCGGGCAGCATGCGACGCGCCATCAGCACGGCTTCCGCGGTCGCCGACGCGCCGTCGTACATGCTGGCGTTGGCGACGTCGAGGCCGAGCAGCGTCGCCACGAAGGTCTGGAACTCGAAGACCGCCTGGAGCGTACCCTGGCTCACCTCGGGCTGGTACGGCGTGTAGGCGGTGGCGAACTCGGAGCGCATGAGGATCTGGTCGACGAGCGCCGGCACGACGTGGGGATACGCACCCGCGCCGAGGAAGGCGACCGGGGCACCGGGGCCGCCGTTGCGCGCGGCGAGCGCCGCCATCCGCTGGCGAAGCTCGGGTTCGGTGAGCCCCGGCGGCAGCTCGAGGCGGGCGCGCGCCCGCAGGCTCGTGGGCACCTGGGCGAACAGCGCGTCGACCGAGTCGACGCCGATCGCCCCGAGCATGGCGGCAACGTCGGCCGCGGTGTGCGGAGCGTACCCGCTCACTTCGCCTGCTCCGCCTCCACGTGCGCACGGTAGGCGGCCGCGTCGAGCAACGTGCCCGCGCTCTCGCCTGCCGCCACCGCGAGCCGGATCATCCAGCCGGCCCCGTAGGGGTCCTTGTTGACGAGCTCGGGCTCGTCGCGCAGCGCCGCGTTCACCGCCACCACCCGCCCGCCGAGCGGCGCGAAGAGATCCGAGACGCTCTTGTTCGACTCGACCACCCCGAACGCCTGCCCCCGAGTGAGCGCGCTGCCGACGGCCGGCAGCTCGACGAACACCACGTCGCCGAGCGCGTCCTGGGCGAAGTCGGTGATCCCGACGACCCCCTCGCCCCCCTCCATCCGCAACCACTCGTGGTCCTTCGTGTAGCGGAGCTCCTCGGGCACCCGCATCTCAACCCTCCTGCCGCACGCGGCGATAGAACGGACGCGCCACCACCCGGGCCGGCAGCCGCCGATCGCGGATCGCGACCGTCACGGGCGTGCCCGGAACCGCCGACGCGGCGGCGACGTAGGCAAGCCCGATGTACGTTCCCAGCGTCGGCGACCTGATCCCGCTGGTGACCGTGCCGATCGGCTCGCCGTCACGGCACACGGCGTGTCCGTGCCGGGGAACGCCGGGCTCGTCGAGCTCGATCCCGACCAGCCGCCGCCCGACGCCGGCGGCTTCCTGTGCCACGAGCGCGGCCCGACCGACGAAGTCGTCTTTGTGCAGCTTGACCACCCAGCCGAGGCCCGCCTCGAGCGGCGTGGTGCTCTCATCCATGTCCGTCCCGCAGAGCGGGAGACCCGCCTCGAGCCGCAGCGTGTCCCGGGCCCCGAGCCCGGCGGGAAGTCCGCCGCGCCGGCGCACGGCCTCGAGCAGCGCCTGCCAGAGCACGGGCAGAAGCGCCGCGTCGGCCAGGATTTCGAAGCCGTCCTCGCCGGTGTACCCGGTGCGCGAAAGGACGACGTCCTGTCCCGCGACCGCGGTCTGCAACACGGTGAACGGCCGCATTCCCGCCAGTGCCGCCCCGGTGAGCGGTCGCAACACGAACTCGGCCTCGGGCCCCTGCAGGGCGAGAAGCCCGAGCTCGGCGCTGCGGTCCACCACCTCGACGTCGCGTCCCGCGTGCTCCCGGATCCAGGCGACGTCGGCCGCGGTGTTGGCCGCGTTGACCACGAGCAGGAAGCGCTCGCGCCCGAGACGGGACACGATGAGATCGTCGAGAACGCCCCCCTCGGGATTGCAGAGGATCGTGTACTGCGCGTCGCCGATGCGCAGCCGGCTCACGTCGTTCACCGTCAGCCGCTGGCAGAGCGCCCCGGCCGTCGGCCCGCGCAGCTCGATCTCGCCCATGTGGCTCACGTCGAAGAGGCCGCAGCACCGCCGCACGGCGAGATGCTCCTCGACGACGCCCGCATACGAGAGCGGCATCGCCCAGCCGGCGAACTCGACGAACCGCGCGCCGAGCGCGCGGTGGGCGTCGTGCAGCGGCGGGCGGCGCGCCTCGGTCACGCCGTCCCCGCGCCGGCCGCGCGCTCGGCCGCGGTGACGGTGTTCGCGAGCAGCATGGCCACGGTCATCGGACCGACGCCGCCCGGCACCGGGGTGATGTGACCGGCGCGGTCGCGCGCGGCGGCGAAGTCCACGTCGCCGCAGAGCTTCCCGTCGGGCCCGCGATTCATGCCGACGTCGATGACGACGGCGCCCGGCCGTATCCACTCGCCCCGCACCAGGCCGGCCTTGCCGGCAGCCGCGATCACCACATCGGCGCGCGACACCTCGGCCGCGAGATCGACGGTGCGCGAGTGGCAGAGCGTGACCGTGGCATGGCGCTCGAGGAGCAGGAGCGCGACCGGCTTGCCGACCAGCGCGCTGCGTCCGATCACCACGGCGCGCGCGCCACGCAGCTCGGCGCCGACCTCGTCGAGCAGGCGCAGCACCCCCAGCGGCGTGCACGGCCGCAGCCCGGGCTCGCCCGCCATGAGCCGTCCCTGGTTGAGCGGATGGAGGCCGTCGACGTCCTTCTCGGGCGCGACCGCTTCGATCACGGCGCGCGCCTCGAGCGGTGCCGGCAACGGGAGCTGCACGAGGATGCCGTGCACGCGCGGGTCGTCGCCGAGGGCGCGGACGCAGGCGAGCAGCTCGGCCTGTGCCGTGCTCGCGGGCAGGCGGTGGCCGAAGGAACGCATCCCCACGTCCTCGCACGCCCGTTCCTTGTTCCCCACGTAGAGGCAAGACGCCGGGTCGTCACCGACCAGCACCGTGGCGAGGCCGGGCACCGTCCCGCGCGCCGCGAGCCGCCGCACGCGGGCCCGGACCTCGTCACGTACCGCCGCCGCCACGGCCTTGCCATCTATCGTTCGCCCCACGGCAGAGCGCCCATCGCCTCCGGTCGCGCTCCTTTATAGACGCGGCCGGGATGGAGGCAAGTCGCCGGCGCGTCTGCTAGGGTGTGCGCATGATCGTGGGCATTCCGCGCGAGATCAAGGAGGAGGAGAACCGGGTGGCGCTCACCCCGAGCGGGGCGGGCGCGTTCGTGGCGCACGGTCACACCGTGCTCGTCGAGCGCGGCGCCGGCGCCGGATCGAGCCTGCCCGATCGGCTCTACGCCGACGCCGGCGCGACGCTCGCCGATGCGCCGAGGGTGTGGTCGCAGGCGGAGCTCGTCCTCAAAGTGAAGGAGCCGCTGCCGGCGGAGTATCCCTTCCTGCGCCCCGGCCTGGTGCTGTTCACGTACCTCCACCTCGCCGCCAACCCCGATTTGACGCGCGTCCTGATCGAGCGGCGGGTGCGGGCCCTCGCCTACGAGACCCTTCAGCTCGACGGCGGCGGCCTGCCGCTGCTCGCACCGATGAGCGAGGTGGCGGGCCGCCTCGCCGTGCAGGTGGGGGCCTGGTGCCTCCAGGCGGGCAACGGCGGCCGCGGCGTGCTTCTCTCGGGCGCCTCGGGGGTCCGTCCGGCGAAGGTCGTGATCCTCGGCTCGGGCATCGTCGGCACCAACGCGTGTCAGGTCGCGGTCGGCGTGGGGGCGCACGTATCCATCCTCGACGTCGACCCGGCGAAGCTTCGCTACGTCCACGACATCGTCGGCGGCCACGTGACGACCGTCATGTCGAACCGGGCCAACGTCGAGGAGGAGGTCACGGCGGCCGACCTCGTGATCGGCGCGGTGCTCATTCCCGGTGCCCGCGCTCCGCAACTCCTCCCGCGCGCGCTCGTGCGTGCGATGCGCCCGGGCTCGGCGCTGGTCGACGTCGCCATCGATCAGGGCGGCTGCTCCGAGACCGCGCGACCCACCACGCATGCCCGTCCCACGTTCGTCGCCGAGGGCGTCGTGCACTACTGCGTGAGTAACATGCCCGGGATCGTGCCCCATACCTCCACCTTCGCCCTCACCAACGTCACGCTGTCATACGCGCTCGCGCTCGCCGACCTCGGATTCGCGGAGGCCCTGCGGGTGCAGCCCCCACTGCGGCGCGCCTGCAACGTTCTCGACGGGCACGTGACCCACGCGGGCGTCGCGACCGCCATCGGAACGACGGCGGTCGCCCCCGAGGCCCTGCTCTAGGAGCAGGGCTCCTAGCTCCCGCCGATCACGCGCAGGCCGAGCTCGCGCAGCTGCGCGGGGTCGACGGGCGTCGGCGCCTCGGTGAGCGGACAGACCGCCCGCTGCGTCTTCGGGAAGGCGATCACCTCCCGGATCGAGTCGGCACCGGTGAGCAGCATCACCAAGCGGTCGAGACCGAGGGCGATCCCGCCGTGGGGCGGCGCGCCGTAGGACAACGCTTCGAGCAGGAAGCCGAACCGCGCCTGCGCTTCCGACTCCGACATGCCGAGCAGCGCGAGCACGCGCAGCTGGACGTCCGGCCGGTGGATGCGGATGCTGCCGCCGCCGAGCTCGATCCCGTTGAGCACGAGGTCGTAGGCCTGCGAGCGCACGGCGAGCGGCGTGCTCTCGAGCCGGTCGAGGTCGTCCTCGCGCGGTGCCGTGAACGGGTGGTGCACCGCCGCGTAGCGGCCGCTCTCCGCATCCCGCTCGAGCAGAGGGAAGTCGACCACCCAGAGAAAGCGGTCTTCGCCGCGGGCGAGACGCCCCAGGCGCTCGCCGAGCCGCAGCCGGAGCTGGGCGAGAATCGGCGCCGCCCGCTCCTCCGGCTCGGCCAGCAGCAGGAGCAGGTCGCCCGCGCCGAGCCCGGCGGCGGCGGTGAGCCGCTCGCGCTCGGCGTCGGAGAGGAACTTCACCGCGGGCGACTGCCAGCCGTCGGCCCCGATCCGGATCCACGTGAGACCGCGCGCCCCCTCCCCCACCGCGAAGCCGACCAGGTCGTCCAGCTCCTTGCGCGAGAGCCCGGCGCCGCCCGGCGCCGCGAGGCCGCGGACGCGGTAACCCGCCGCCAGCGCCTCCGCGAACACGCGAAAGCCCGTGCCGGCGAAGCAGCCCGAGAAGTCGGCGAGCTCGAGGTCAACGCGGAGGTCGGGGCGGTCGACGCCGTAGCGCAGCATCGCGTCGGCGTGGGTCATCACCGGGAACCGCTCCGCTGCGGGGCGCTCGCGGACGGCGGCGTACAGACCCGCGATCATCGGCTCGACGACGCCCATCACGTCGGCCGGCCGCACAAAGGACATCTCGAGGTCGATCTGCGTGAACTCCGGCTGGCGGTCGGCGCGCAGGTCCTCGTCACGGAAGCAGCGCACGATCTGGTAGTAGCGGTCGAGCCCGCCCACCATGAGAATCTGCTTGAAGAGCTGCGGCGACTGCGGCAACGCGTAGAAGCTGCCGCGCTGCACGCGGCTCGGCACCAGGTAGTCGCGGGCGCCTTCGGGGGTCGAGCGCGTGAGGACCGGGGTCTCCACCTCGACGAATCCCGCCGCGTCGAGGTACGCGCGCACGCGACGGGTCACGTCGTGGCGCAGCCGCAGCCGCCGCTGCATCGCCGGACGGCGCAGGTCGAGGTAGCGGTAGCGCAGCCGGTTCGCCTCGCTCACCTCGGCGTGCTCGTCCACCGGAAACGGCGTCGGCCGCGCCGTGTTGAGCACGCGCACCTCCGCCGCCATCACCTCGACCGCGCCCGTCGGCATGTCCGGGTTCACCGTCTCCGGCGGGCGGGCACGCACCGTGCCGCGCACGGCCACGACGTACTCGAGGCGCAGGTCGCCGGCGCGCGCGTGCGCCGTCGGGCTCGCGCTCGGGTTGCACACGATCTGGAGGATACCGTCGTGGTCGCGCAGGTCGATGAAGATGACGCCGCCGTGGTCGCGCCGGCCGTGGACCCAGCCGAAAACCGTCACCTCGCGCCCGATGTCCCCGTCCCGCAGCGCGCCGCAGAGGTCGGTCCGCCGCCAATCGCCGAGGGGCTCGACCGCGGCGCTCACACCGTCGCTCCGCGGCGCACGCGGCGCAGCAGCTCCGCCTCCGGCGCGTCGAGCGCGAGGGCGAGCGGTTCGTCCTCGCGGCGCGCGAGGTCCCGCACGGTCGCCCGTCCGGCGGCCAGCTCGTCACCCCCGAGGATCACGGCGAGCCTGGCGCGCTGCCGGTCGGCGGTGCGCAAGAGCGCCTTGAGGCTTCGCCCGGCGGGCTCGAGCCCCACGTGCACGCCCGCGTGGCGCAGCCTCGTCGCCAGCGCGAGGCCCGGGCCGACCGCACGCTCCTCCAGCGGCAGAATCACCGCCGCCGGTCCCTCCGACCCCGTCCCGTCGATTTCGACAGCCGCCGCCAGGCGGTCGAGGCCGACCGCGAAGCCCACGCCGGCCACGTCCGGACCGCCGAGGGCCGCCACCAGCCCGTCGTAGCGACCGCCGCCGGCGACCGCGTTCTGCGCGCCGAGCCCCGAGGCGAGCACCTCGAAGGCCGTCCGGCAGTAGTAGTCGAGCCCGCGCACGATGCGCGGGTCGATCACGTACGCCACCCGCTCCTGATCGAGGAGCGCGCACACGGCGTCGAAGTGCGCCCGGCACGCCGCGCACAGGCTCTGCAGCATGACCGGGGCCCGGGCCATGACGGCGCGGCAACCCTCGACCTTGCAGTCGAGAAGACGCAGCGGGTTCCGCTCGAGGCGACGGTGGCAGTCGGGGCACAGCGCCTCGCGATGAGCCTCGCCGAAGGCGCGCACGCGCTCGCGGTACGCCGGCCGGCAGGCCGCGTCGCCGAGGGAGTTGAGCGATAGCCGCACCTCGCTCGCACCGACCACGGCGAGATAGCGCACGAGCATCAGGAGCAGCTCCGCGTCGGCGAGCGGGTCGTCGCGGCCCAATACCTCGGCCCCGATCTGGTAAAACTGCCGATAGCGGCCCTTCTGCGGCCGCTCGCGCCGGAACATCGGCCCCGCGTACCACAGCCGCGCCGCCGGGTCCCGGTGCACGAGCCCGCTCTCGAGATACGCCCGCACCACGCCGGCCGTCGCCTCCGGCCGCAACGTGAGCGACGTGCCGTCGCGGTCGGCGAACGAGTACATCTCCTTCTCGACGACGTCGGTGGTCTCGCCGAGCGAGCGCGCGAACAGCTCGGTGCGCTCGAGCACCGCCAGCCGAATCTCCCCGAAGCCGTAGGCGCCGAAGAGGTCACCGGCCGCCCGCTCGAAGGCGCGCCAGCGCTGGCTCTCCGCCGGCAGGATGTCGCGGAACCCCTTGACCGCGGCGATCGTGGCTGGCCTCGGCATGGCGGCAGGACGAACGGTCACTAGTAGCAGAGCCGCCCGGCCGGCTTCAAACCACGAACGTTTGCGAATCTGGACGTTTGCCTCCACAATCTATCGGAGTCGCGAGGGTGAGCCATGCTCGAGACCGACACGCTCACGGGACTCTTCCGTCACCTCATCCGCACGGCGCTCGCCACCCAGCAGGTGGAGGCCTCCGAGGCTACGGAGTTCTACCTCGTGCGCCTGCTCGAGCAGTTCACTCGACCCGGACGCACCGACCTGCTCGACCCGCCGCTCGCCCTTGACTATCTCGCGGCCGGGCACCTGCCCGCCTCGCAGCGTTACGCGAAGCTCAAGCGCGTCGCCGACACGGCGCTGTTCGTCACCGGACTGTTCGTGGACAGCCTCGACCGCACGGTCGTCGGCGTCGATTACTACACGGCGCTCGGCCGCAACGCCTACGCGCGGCTCTCGGCGGAGCCCGGCCGCGCCGCGCAGGCGGCCCCCTTCGAGGACCTCGCCGGCCGCTTCCTCGACTTCGTGCGCGTCCTGATGGAGGTGAGCGAGCGCGACATCTTCCGCCGCGAGCAGGACACGCTGCGGCTCTACAAGCGCTGGCTCCACACCGGCGGTCAGCGCGAGGCCGACCTGCTGGTGCGCCGGGGGATCATCCCGGTCGCCTCACGATCCTCGCTGCGGCACTGAGCCGCGGCGGTCAGGGGCGCGCGCCGTCCGAGCGCGGCGCTTCAGCTCTCGGCGGCGCGGGGAGGGCTTTCGCGTTGCGCGCGATCACGATCGTGAAGAGCGAACGCGGCGACGTCTTCCACTGCCGCTCGACGTGCAGGGTCCGGCGGTCGAGCACCTCGGGTAGCCGCAAGGTGGTCCAGCCCAGCCGCCGGGTCACGGGGTCGATGGTGCGTGCGAAGCGCGCGAGCGCGCGATTGGGGCTGCGGAAGTGGTTGATGATCGTGAGCAGCCCTCCGGGACGACAGACCCGCTGCGCCTCGGCCATCATGCGCCGTGGGTCGGGCACCACGCTCACGACGTGAAAGGCCATCGCGTAGTCGAAGGTGTCGCTCGCGAACTTGAGGTCGAGGGCGTCGCCCTGCTCGAGCGTGATGTGCCGCCAGCCGTTGCGGTTCACCTTGTCCTGTGCCCGATCGAGCATGTGCGGCGCGAGATCGATCCCGGTCACCTGGCAGTGCGCCGGGTAGGCGTCGAGCGAGAGCCCGGTACCCACGCCGAGCTCGAGCACGCGCGCGCCGGGCGGAATGTCGAGCGTGCGGATGACCATCGCGATGCGAGGATAGAAGAAACGTCGGAAGATCGGCTCGTAGAGATGGGAGAACTCGTAGTACAGCGGGCTCTCGTGCGGCTGTGCGTTTGCTAGGGCCATACGCCTCCCTGCGCGCTCGGTCGAGGCGCCGTTGTCCAACCGAGCTGCGGACGAACCTCCCCCAGCAGCGCCACCGCGTCCGCCGCGCCCCCCCTCATGCCGCCGTCGTGCCGCGCAGCTGTCGCTTGAAGGAGGCGATGTCGCGCTTGCGGAAGCGCCACTGCCGCCCGCGCTTGAAGGCGGGCAGCACGCTCTTGCGGGCCAGCTCGTTCACCGTGTCCGGGCTCAGATCGAGGATCTCCGCAACCTCTTTGCTGTTGAGCAGGATGTCGTCCCGATCGAGCATGGCGCGGTCAGCCGGTGCCGGTACGTCGTTCTGGTACCAGGGACCGTCCGCACCGTCAAGGAAGAGCCGTTTCTCCTGATATCTCCGCCAGTTGGCTCGCCTCCGAGGTCCGTGCGGGGCGCAGCGCGACGACCTCGACCTCGAGCCGGTCGACACCCTGCCATCGGTCGAGACGAGGTGTGAAAACCACGTCGACGCGGTCTCCCGCGCGCACCACCGTGTGCCCGAGGCCGAAACCGATCGCCGCGACGGTGCGCCCGTCCTGGCGAAGGCGCAGCTTGAGGTGCGGGCGCATGGGATCGCCCACGAGACGCGCGCCTTCGATCCGCACTCCGCGGGCGAGGAGGCGCGGCTCGGGATTGCCGGCGCCGTGCGGCTCGAGCGCGGCGAGCGCCTCGGCGAGGCGCGGGGTCACCAGGCCGAGCGAGACCTCGGCGTCCATCTCGAGGCGCGGTCCCACGCGCATACCCCCCTGGCCGCGCACGGCGGCGGCGAAGCGCGCGCGCAGCTCCGCAACGCGCTCCGCCCGTACTACGAAGCCGACCGCCTGACGGTGACCGCCGAAGCGCTCCAGCACGTCGCCGCACGCGCCGAGCGCGTCGAGGAGGTGCACGTCGCCCGGACTGCGCCCGGAGCCGCGGCCCGTCGCGTCTTCGATCGCGACCACCAGCGCCGGCCGATGATAGCGGTCGACCAGGCGCGCCGCGACGATGCCCACGACGCCGTGGTGCCATCCCTCCGCCGCCACGACCAGCGCAGGAGCGTCACGTTGACCGGCCTCGACGGCCGCGACCGCCTCCGCCACCATGCGCTCCTCGACGGCTCGTCGGGCGGCGTTGTGCAGCTCGAGCTCCGCCGCCAGCTCGCGCGCTCGCTCGGGGCTGTCGGTGGTCAGCACGTCGACGCCGAGCCGTGCGTCCGCCAGCCGCCCGCCCGCGTTCAGCCGCGGACCGAGGCGAAAGCCGATCGCCCGCACGGTCGCCCGGTCGACGAGGGCCGCCTCCTTGAGCGCCCGCAGCCCCGGGCGGCCGGTCTGCTCGAGCGCGCGTAGCCCGTGCGTCACCAGGACGCGGTTCTCCTCGCGCAGCGGGACCACGTCCGCCACCGTGCCGAGCGCGACCAGATCGAGATAGCGTCGGAGGTCGGGCAGCGGCCCATGACCGCGCGCCCGCAGCTCCGCGCGCAGCCCCATCAGGAGATAGAAGACGACGCCGGCCCCCGAGAGCCCCTTGAACGGGAACCCACATCCCGGCTGGAGCGGGTTGAGGAGCGCGAACGCCGGGGGTCGGGTGGACGGCGCGTGATGATGATCACAGACGATCACGTCGAGGCCGAGGTCGGCCGCGAGGCCGAGCTCCGCGCTGCTCGCCGTCCCGAGGTCGGCGGTGACGACAACCCGCGCGCCCTCCGCGCACAGCCGTCGCAGGGCGTCGGCGGCGAGGCCGTAGCCCTCGCGCCCCCGGTGCGACACGTGGAGCAGCGGCTCGGCTCCGAGCTCGCGCAGGAAGAGGACTAGCTGTGCGGCACCGCTCATGCCGTCCACGTCGTAGTCCCCGTAGATCGCGATGCGCTCGCCGCGGCCGAGCGCGTCGGCGAGCCGCGCGGCCGCGCGGTCGAGATCCTTCATCAACCGCGGTGCGCGCAGGCCGGTGGCGAGCGTCGGCCGGAGGAACGCCAGGGCAGTCTCGGCGTCGCGGATGCCACGGTTCCACAGGAGCCGCCCGAGCAACCCCGCGTGCGTCCGATCGGCGATCGCGTCGCGCAGATCCCGCGGGACCTCGGCGTCCGCCGCCCGCCACGCCCATTCCCGCTCCACCACCCCGCCCCGCCCCGGCTGGTGCGCCCGTCAGCGCCGTCGACCCCGGTCGCGCTCGAGATAGAGGACGATCGGGCTGGCCACGTAGATCGACGAGTAGGTCCCCACCACGAAGCCCACCAGCAACGTGAACGCGAAGCTGTGGATCACCGCCCCGCCGAGCACGAAGAGCGCCGCAGTCACCAAAATCGCGGTGCCGCTCGTGATCAGCGTCCGCGACAGCGTCTCGTTGATCGACAGGTTCATGATCGTGGCGAGGTTCTCCCGGCGCATCTTGCGCATGTTCTCGCGGATCCGGTCGGACACGATGACCGTGTCGTGCACCGAGTAGCCCACGACGGTGAGCAGGGCGGCGACCGTGGTGAGATCGAACTCCATGTTGGCGATCGACAGCGCTCCGAGGGTGATCAGCACGTCGTGCACGAGCGCGACCGCCGCGCCCACCCCGAAGCGCAGGTCGAAGCGGACCGCGATGTACGCACCCATCACCAACGTCGCGAACAGCACCGCCAGCGTCGCCTGCCGCCAGAGGTCGCGGCCCACCTTCGGCCCCACGGTCTCGACCCGCAGAATGTCGTAGGTCCCCTCGCCGAAGCGTTCCTTGAGGCCCCCCTTGATCGCGTCAGCGACCCCGCTGCTCCCGCCCAGCTCGAAGCCGAGCACGCGGATCTGGAACTCCGTGCCACCCTTGCCGACGTCCTGGACGATGACCTCCTTCAGCTCGGGCCGCGCGAGCGCGGCGCGGATGTCGGCGATCGCGGTGGGCTGCGTGAAACGGACCTGCACCACGCTGCCGCCGGCGAAGTCGATGCCGTAGTTGAGCCCGCCGTGCCACCAGATCGAGCCGAGCCCGATCATGATGAGCACCCAGGACATCAACAGCATCTTGAAGCGCAGGCCGACGAAATCGATACGCAGGTCCGGGGGGATCAGCTCGAAGAACCGATGCTCGACCGGCGTCGCGGCCTTCTCCGCGCGTCGGGTGGGTTCCTTCGCCGCCATGGAGCCGCCGCTGCCCTTCACACGCTCACCGTCGCGAGCCGCCGCCGCTGCGTCACCAAGTCGTAGACGATGCGGGTTCCGAACACGCCCGTGAGCAGGCTCGTGACGATGCCGACGCAGAGCGTGACGGCGAATCCCCTCACGGGGCCGGTCCCGAACTGGAAGAGGATCACGCCGCAGGCGAACGTCGTGACGTTGGAATCGCGGATGGCGTCCCACGCCCGCTGGTAACCCGCCTCGATCGCCGCGCGCACGCTCTTGCCGAGGCGCAGCTCCTCGCGGATGCGCTCGAGGATGAGCACGTTCGCGTCGACCGCCATGCCGACGGTGAGCACGATGCCCGCGATGCCCGGCAGCGTCAACGTGAACCCCCCGACCGCGAAGATCGCGACCAGGAAGAGGACGTTCAGCACGAGCGCCCCGTCGGCGATCGCGCCCCCGCCACGATAGTAGCCGAGCATGAAGAGCACGACCAGGATGCTCCCGACCACGAACGACACCACGCCCCGATGGATGGAGTCCTGCCCGAGCGAGGGGCCGACCGTGCGCTCCTCGATCAGCTTGAGCGGGGCGGGCAGCGCGCCGTTGCGCAGCACGTTGGCGAGATCCTGCGCCTCGGCGACGTCGAAGCGTCCGGTGATCTGGCCCCGGCCGCCGGTGATCGGCTCGCGAATCACTGGTGCCGACTCGACCGTGTTGTCGAGCACGATGGCGAGGTTGCGACCTACGTTCTTCGTGCTGATGTCGCCGAACAGCTTGCCCCCGCGCGCGTCGAGCTGGAAGTCGACCGCCATGCCTTCGGTGGCGCTTCCCGGCCGCACGCTCGCGTCGGTGATCGCATCGCCGGTCATGAGCGTCCGTCGCTCGACCAGGTAGGCCGTCCGCCCGCCCCGCTCGCCCTTGCCGTAGAGCACCTGCACGCCGGGGCCGGGGTGCTCCACCGTCCCCGCCTGCGGGCCCTGGGCGAGCAGCTTGAACTCGAGCTGCGCCGTGCGGCCGATCAGCTCCTTGGCGCGCTGCGGGTCTTGGATGCCGGGGAGCTGTACGACGATCTCGTCGGCGCCCTGCGCCTGGACGGTCGCCTCGGCGACCCCGAACTGGTCGATGCGGTTGCGGATGATCTTGAGCGCCTGCTCGACGACGTTGTCCTGCAGGCGCTGGACGTCCTTGTCGGCGAGCGTGTAGGCGAGGTCCGCGCCCTCGCCGGCGGTCGCCCCCGCGCTGGTGAGGCCGGGGAAGCGCTCCTTCACGAGGTCGGCGGCCTGCTGCCGCTTGTCCTTGTTGGCGAGCCGGACCTCGAGCGTGCGGCCCTGGCGGTCGACGGTGACCGCGCCGACCTGCGCGTCGTGCAGCTCGCGCTCGAGGTCCTGCCGCTGGCGGTCGAGGGTGTTCTCGATCGCCTGGTCGACGTCGACCTGGTAGAGGAGGTGCGTCCCCCCCTGAAGGTCGAGGCCGAGCTTCACCGGCTCCCTCCACGGCCACCACGCCGGCGGCCGCGCGGTGAAGGTCGGCACCAGGACCACCACGGCCGCCACCACGAGCGCTCCCATCAGCGCCAGGCGATACTGCACCGAGCTCACGACCTCTCGCGCTCCCGTCCCTCGGCAACCGCCGGCTGCTCGACCCGCTGGATCGCCGCCCGGTCGACCTGGACCTGCAGCTTAGGTGCGATCTCGACGGTCAGCAGCTTCTCGGCGAGGGCCACCACGCGCCCGTGCGTCCCGCACGAGAGCACCACGTGGTCGTTGCGCTTGAGCCCCGCCAGGAGCTGCTCGTGCTCGCGCCGCCGCTTCTGCTCGGGGCGCAGGAGGAGCACGTAGAAGATGCCGACGAGCACCAGCAGAAAGCCGATGTTGTAGATCGCCGGCGGCCCGCTCCCGTCGGCCGTCGCTTGCGCCCAGGCCGTGCCCACGTCAGACCGCCCAGGCCCCGGCGGCCGCCGCGGCCCGCCCGGGGAAGGTCCCCTCCGCGATCGCGGCGCGCATCTCGGCCATCAGCCGCAGATAGAAGTGCAAGTTGTGGATCGTCGCGAGCTGCGCGCCGAGCATCTCGCGCGCGAGCGCCAGGTGCCGCAACGTCCCGCGGCTGAAGTGGACGCAGGTGTAGCACTGGCACCCCTCCTCCACCGGCCGTGCGTCCCGTGCGTACCGCGCGTTGCGGATCATGAGCTTGCCTTCCCGGGTGAACAGCATCCCGTTCCGCCCGTTGCGGGTGGGCAGGACACAATCGAAGAGGTCATATCCCATCGCGACGAAACGAAGCAAATCGGCCGGCGTTCCCATGCCCATGAGATAACGCGGCTTGTCCGCCGGCAGCAGGGCCACGGTCTGCGCAGCGACGCGCGCCGTCTCCGCGGGCGGCTCGCCGACCGAGAGCCCGCCCACGGCGTAGCCGTCGAACCCGAGCGCGACCAGGTCGGCGGCGCTCGCCGCGCGCTGCCCGACGTCGAGACCGCCCTGCACGATCCCGAAAAGCGCCGTCTCCGGTCGCCGTCGCGCGCGCAGGCCCCGCGCCGCCCAGGCCGTCGTGCGCGCGACCGCCGCCGCCACCGCGGCGGGCGACGCGGTCGCCGGCACGCACTGGTCGAGCGCCATCGCGACGTCGACCCCGAGCGCCTCCTGGTCCGCGATCGCGTCCTCCGGCCGCAGGCGCCCGGCGTGGCCGTCCACGTGCGAACGGTAGGAGACCCCGTCGTCGTCGACACGCACGAGCGCGCCGAGGCTCATCACCTGGAACCCCCCGCTGTCCGTGAGAATCGGCCCGTCCCACCCCATGAGAGCGTGGAGGCCGCCGAGGGCGCACACGACCTCGACGCCGGGGCGCTGCGCCAGGTGGTACGCGTTCGCGAGCACGAGGGTCGCGCCCGCCTCGTGCAGCTGCCGCGGGGTCAGGCCCCTCACCGCGCCGTGGGTCGCCACGGGCATGAAGGCGGGCGTCTCCACCACGCCGTGCGCCGTCGTGAGCCGCCCCCGCCGCGCGCCGCCCGCCACGGTCGAGAGCACCGCGAAGCGCGGGCCGATCACAGGATGAGCATCGCGTCGCCGTAGCTGTAGAAGCGGTAGCGGTGGCGAACCGCCTCGGCGTAGGCATCGCGCACGCGCTCCCAGCCCGCGAACGCGGCGACGAGCGCGAGCAGCGGCGTGCGCGGGAGGTGGAAGTTCGTGAGCAGGCCGTCCACGACCCGGAAGCGGTGGCCCGGGCGAACGAAGAGCGTCGCCTCGCCCGGGCCCGCGCGCAGGCCGTTCTCCCCGGCGGCGGACTCGAGCGCGCGAACGACCGTCGTCCCCACGGCCACGACGCGGCCGCCCCCCGCCCGCACCGCGGCGATGCGCTCGGCGGTCGCCGCCGGCACGTCGTACCGCTCGGGGAGCACCGCGCCCTCGCCCTCCTCCTCCGGCCGCAGCGGCAGGAAGGTGCCCGGCCCGACGTCGAGGCTGAGCGCCACGTGCCCGACGCCGTCGCGGGCGAGCGCCTCGAGGAGCGCGGTGGTGAAGTGGAGGCCCGCGGTCGGGGCCGCGACCGCGCCCGGGACGCGGGCGAACACGGTCTGGTAGCGCTCGGCGTCGGCCGCGGTCGGCCCGCCGGGCCGGCGGATGTACGGCGGGAGCGGCACCTCGCCGACGCGCTCGAGCCAGGCGAGGACCGACCCCTCCACGCGCAGCTCCAGTCGCCAGCGCCCGCGCCCGAGCGGCGCCACCCACTGGCCCTCGGCATCGGCGAGGTGCACGCGCTCGCCCGGCCGCGGGCTCCCGCGCACGAGCGCTTCCCACTCGCCGTCCGATCCGAGCGGCCGCACGAGCAGGATCTCGAGCCGCCCGCCGCTCGGGCGGCGGGCGCGCACCCGCGCCGGGATCACCCGCGCGTCGTTGAGCACGAGCAGGTCGCCCGGCCGCAGCAGCCGGGGCAGGTCGCCCACGCGCGCGTGCCGCGGCGGCGTTGCGTCGCGCGCCAGCACCAGGAGCCGGGCCGCCGTGCGCTCGGCCGCCGGCTCCTGGGCGATCAGCTCCGGCGGCAGCGCGTAGTCGAGGTCGGCGAGCCGCATCCGGGCCGTCTACGGGGTTCTCCCGGTGCCCGGCGTAAGGAAGGGTCGCAGGATGTCGATCGGCACCGGGAAGATCGTCGTCGAGTTGTTCTCGGTTGCGATCTCGGCGAGGGTCTGCAGGTAGCGGAGCTGTAGCGTGATCGGGTCCTTCGCCATGATCGTGGCGGCGTCGGAGAGCCGCTGCGCCGCCTGGAACTCGCCCTCGGCGGCGATGACCTTCGCCCGGCGCTCGCGGTCGGCTTCCGCCTGCCGCGCCATCGCGCGGCGCATCTCCTCGGGCAGGTCGATCTGCTTGATCGCGACCTGCACGACCTTGATTCCCCAGGGCTCGGTGTGCTGGTCGATGATGGTCTGCAGCTGCGTGTTGATCTTCTCCCGCTCGGCGAGCAGATCGTCCAGCTCGACCTCACCGCAGACGCTGCGCAGCGTCGTCTGAGCGTTCTGCGAGGTGGCGAAGAGGTAGTTCTCCACCTCGACGACCGCGCGGGTCGGCTCGAGCACCCGAAAGTAGAGGACCGCGTTCACCTTCACCGAGACGTTGTCCTTGGTGATGACGTCCTGCGAGGGGATGTCCATCGTCACCGTGCGCAGGTCGACGCGCAGGGCCTTCTCGATCCCGGGGATCACGTAGATGATGCCCGGACCGCGCGCCCCCACCAGGCGTCCGAGGCGAAAGACCACCATGCGCTCGTACTCGCGCACGACCTTGAGCCCGCTCACCACGAGCACGACCACGACCACCACGATTCCGAACGCTCCCGGCATGACTCACCTCGCTTTCGCTACGACCTCGCCCGCGCCCGGCGTACCTTGAGGCGCAAGCCGTCGACCGCCGTCACCTCGACCGGCGCCCCGGCGTCGATCGCCTCGTCGCTCTCCGCGGCCCAGTACTCGCCCCGCACCACCACCGTCCCTTGCGGCGCAAGCCGCTCGCGGGCGACCCCGACCGCGCCGATCATCCCCTCGCGCCCGAGCATCGCCTGCCGGCGCTGTGAGCGCGCGACCAGCGTGCCCACGATCAGGATGAACGCCGCGAGCGTCCCGCCGACCCCGAAGACGAGGCTGCGCGCCACCGCGACGCCCGTCTCGGCCGTGTCGAACAAGAACAGCGAGCCGAGCAGGAACGCCACGACGCCGCCCGCCCCGACGAGCCCGAAGGTGGGGAGGAACGCCTCCGCGACGAGCAGCGCGACCCCGAGCAGAAGAAGCGCGAGGCCCGAGGTGTTCACCGGCAGCACGTGCAGCGCCGCCAGCGCGAGCAGCAGGCAGATCGCGCCCGCGATGCCGGGAAAGGACAGCCCCGGATGCGTGAACTCCAGGTAGAGGCCGAGCAGCCCGGCCATCATGAGCAGATAGGCGATGTTCGGGTCGGCGAGCACGTCGAGCACGCGATCGGCCAGCCGCATCTCGTACGTGCGCACGCGCACGTGCCCGTCGCCGCCGCGCACCGCGGCGAAGTGGAGCGCGCGGCGGCCGCCCGCCACCTCGACCGTGCGCCCCTCCGCCTTGTCCACCAGATCGTCGAGGTCGCGGGCGACGAAGTCGACCACGTGGATGCGGACCGCCTCCTCCGCGGTGATCGACAGGCTCTCGCGCACCGCCTTCGCCGCCCAGTCGACGTTGCGACCGCGCTGCTGCGCGATGCTCTGGCTGAACGACGCGGTGAAGTTCTCGATCTTCTTACCGAGCGTCCCCTTGATCTCCTCGCCCCCCCCGCCCACCGGATGGGCGGCGCCGATGCTCGTGCCGGGGGCCATCGCCGCCACGTGCCCCGCGAGCGTGATGAACGTCCCCGCCGAGCCGGCGCCCGCCCCGCTCGGCGCCACGTACACGATCACCGGCAGTGGGGCGGCGAGGATGTCCTTCACGATCGCCCGCGTCGAGGGCAGCAGCCCGCCGGGCGTGTCCAGCTCGATCACGAGCGCGGGCGCCGCAGCCGCCTGCGCACGGCCGATGGCGCCGTGGACGAAGTCGGCCACCGCGGGGTTGATCATGCCGTCGACGACGATGCGTGCGAGCGCCGGCGGCGGTGCGGCGCGCCCGCCTCCGGCGAGCGCGCCGAGCGCGAGCACCGTCCAGAGCCCCCTCATCGCCGCCCGGGCTCGAGGCCGAGCACGCGCATCACCTTCTGGATGTCCTCCCAGACGAGCCGCTTGTCGCCCGGATTGCGCAGCAGGTAGGCGGGATGGAACGTCGGCATCAGCCGGATGCCGTGATAGTCGGCCCAGCAACCGCGCAGCTTCGTGATCGGCGTCTTGGTCTCAAGGAGGGTCTGGGCGGCGAACTTGCCGAGCGCCACGATCACCTCGGGTCCGATCAGCTCGATCTGGCGTCGCAGGAAGGGCTCGCAGGCGGCCACCTCGTCGGGCTCCGGGTTACGGTTGCCGGGCGGACGGCACTTGACGACGTTGCAGATGTAGACGTCCTCGCGGCGCAGCCGCATCCCTCGCGTGATGATCTCCGTGAGGAGCTGGCCCGCGCGGCCGACGAAGGGCTCGCCCTGGAGGTCCTCGTCGTATCCGGGTCCCTCGCCGACGAAGGCCAGCCGCGCGCCCGGGTTGCCGACGCCGAACACGAGGCGCGTGCGGTGCGGGGCGAGCTTGCAGCGCCGGCAGTCCCCGATCGCCGCCCGCAGCGCTTCGAGCGTCGCCGCCTGCGCCACCGCCGGCTCGGCGAACAGGTCGCGCGGCGCCGCCCCGGCGCAGGCGCCCGGCGTCGGAGCCGGCGGCGCCGGTCGGAGCACGCCGAGCTCCCCGAGCTCCGCCTGGTACTCGACGTGCGCCCGCAACGCCGTCGCGAGCGCCGCGAGCCGGCCTTGTGAGCCCCGGTCACCCATTGTAAGGTCGTCTCTCGATGGTGTTCGCCGGGATCGTGGCGCTACTGCTCGTCCTCTGGCCTGGCGAGGCGCACGCGTGGGGGCCGGTGACGCACCTGGTCCACGGCTCGCAGATCCTCGGGAACCTTAGCATCCTCGCCCCGGCCCTTCAAGAAATCCTGCGCGAGCATCGCAAGCCGTACCTCTACGGCTGCGTGGCCGCCGACATCGTGCAGGCCAAGAAGTACACCCGCAACCTCTACACGCACTGCCACTGCTGGCCCGTGGGCTGGCAGATCGCCGCGGCGGCCACGACCGAGCGGGAGCAGGCCTTCGCTTGGGGCTATCTCTCCCACCTCGCCGGCGACGTCTATTCCCACAACCACTTCGTACCCGTGCAGCTGATCGTCAGCTACCCCGCCCGCACGCTGCGGCACATCTACTGGGAGGCGCGCTTCGACGCCGCCCAGGAGCGGGACCGCTGGCGCCTGCTGCGCGCGGTGCTCGATGCTCGCTTCGCCGACTGCGATCGGCTCGTCGAGCGGGTCGTCGAGCGCACCCTGTTCTCCTTCCGCACCAACAAGCGCATCTTCGATTCGGTGATGGCGCTCCAGCGGCTCGATCAGTGGCAGGCGATGATTCGCCACCTGGGAGCGCGCTCCCGGTATCCGCTCGCGGCCGCCGAGATCGAGCGCTTCAACGCGCTCTGCGTGGGGGCGATCGAGGATCTGCTGGTGCGCGGGAAGGAGGCGGCCTGCCAGCAGGCCGACCCCACCGGCCGAGAGGCCCTCGAGCGCGCCGAGCGCCTGCGGCGGCGGCTGCGCGCGCTCCGCGGCCGCGGGCAGGTGACTCCGGCGATCGCCGCCGAGCTGAAAGCGCTGCAGGCGGCCTAGCACCGCCGCGGTCACACGCGCCGCAGGCGGCGCGGGCGCGCCGCCGCCGTCCGCCGGGCCACGACCCAGTCGAGGATGCGGCCGGCCACAGCGACCTTGGGCAGGACGGGCAGCGCCTCGTCGAGCCCCGCGGCATCGAGGAGGCGCACGACGTTCGTGTCGCCGCCGAAGCCGGCGCCGGCCGCGGTCACGTCGTTGGCGACGATGAGGTCCAAGCGCTTCGCGCGCAGCTTCCGGCGCGCCTCCGCGACCACGTCGTGGGTCTCTGCCGCGAACCCGATCACGAGCCGTCTCCCCTTGCGGGCCGCGAGTCCCGCGAGGATGTCGGGCGTGCGCTCGAGCGCCAGCGCGAGCGCCTGCGCGGTCTTCTTGAGCTTGCGCCCCGCGACCTCGCGCGGGCGGTAGTCCGCCACCGCGGCCGCCATGACCAGCACCGTGGCCTGCGTGAACTCGGCCTCGAGCGCCCGCGCCATCTCGCGCGCGCTCACGACCGGCAGCAGCCGCACGCCCGCCGGCGGCGGCAGCGCCGTCGGTCCGGCGACGAGCGTCACCTCGGCCCCGCGGCGCCGCGCCGCCTCGGCCACCGCCCAGCCCATCTTCCCGCTCGAGCGGTTCGAGAGATAGCGCACGGGGTCGATCGCCTCCTGTGTCGGGCCGGCCGACACGAGGACGCGCTCGCCGGCGAGATCCTGCGGCGTGAGCGCCCGCACGATCTCCTCGACCACCGCCGCCGGCTCCGCCAGCCGCCCCTCGCCCTCCCAGCCGCAAGCGAGCGCGCCGGTGGCCGGCCCGACGATCCGCGCGCCGCGCGCGACGAGCCTGGCGACGTTCTCCTGCGTCGCCGCGTGGTTCCACATGTTGACGTTCATGGCCGGCGCCACCACCAGGGGCGCCCGCGTGGCCAGCAGGACGGTCGTGAGCAGGTCGTCGGCGACGCCCGCGGCGGCCTTGGCGATCACGTTGGCCGTGGCTGGTACGATCGCGACGACGTCGGCGCCGTCGGCGAGCCGGATGTGCCCGATCTGCGCCTCCTGCCCGAGGTCGAAAGTGTCGGTCGAGACCGGCTCGCCGCTGAGCGTCTGCAGCGTGAGCGGCGCGACGAACTCGCGCGCCGCGGCGGTCATCACCACCGACACGCGCGCCCCCTCGCGCACGAGCAGGCGCACCACCTCGCACGCCTTGTAGCACGCGATCCCCCCGGTCAGCCCGACCACGGCTCGCCGGCCCTCCAGCCCCACGTCAACCCTCCGCCGGCGCGGGCGGACCCTCCGGTCCCGCGACGCGCAGCAACTGCCGCAGCGAGACGTCTTCGCGGGCGAGGAAGAGGCCGCCGGCGAGGAGGTTCGTGCCCATCATCCCGAGCCAGGTGAGCAACGAATAGCCGATCGCCGTCTCCCGCGGCGTGTCGAAGAGGGCGAGGGCGAGGACGCACCCCGCCTGCCAGGTACCCACGAAGCCCGGCCCCTGGGGCAGGAACACGAATGCCGCGACCGTGACCATCACGGTGAGCGACGCGGCGAGCGGCGGCACCGGCAGCGCGAGCGCCAGCAGGCCGCACATCCACGTGAGCGCGATCACCCCCCAGAGCAGCGCGGAGTAGCCGAGCGCCGCCACCACCGTTCCGGCGTCGGCGAGGCTGCCGAGGCCCGCGAGGAAACCATGCAGGAGCGGCCCGACGGTAGCCGCGAGCCGCCGGGGCAGCCGGCGCGCGATCAGCAGCTCCGTCCGCGCGCGGTTGCGCAGCATGATCAGGAGGACGACCAGACCCGCCACCGAGAGCACCCCGAGCGCCGCCGCCACCCGTCGCAGCGACCCCGGCAGCGGGTAGACGAGCCCGGTGGCGAGCGCACAGCCGATCACCACGAGCATGTCGAAGAGCCGCTCGACCACGACGCTCGACAGCGCAGGGCTGAGCCCGATGCCCGCCCGGCGGCCGAGCAGCGCCGGACGCACGAACTCGCCCAGGCGCAGCGGCAGCACGGCGCTCGCGCCGAACCCGATCGCCGTCGCCGAGAGCGACGGCTCGAACCCGACGTCGCCCACAGGCCGCAGGAGCACGCGCCAGCGCTGCGCGCGGATCCCCAGGGTCAGCAGGCCGACCCCGATCATCCCGAAGACCCACCCCGGCCGCGTGCCGGTCAGCACCGCACCGACGGCCGCCCAGTCCGTGCCCCGCGTCGCCAGGTAGAGGCAGCCGAAGGACACGGCCAGGCCGAGGGTCAGTCTGAGTGCGTTGCGCAGCGGGGGTCCTCCGTCCGACGGGGCATTATCCCTGGCCCGGCGGCGGGACGAAAGCATCCCGCCGCCGCCCGGTCGCGCCCGAGCGCCACCAGCCCGGCGGCAGCCAGCGCGCCGCCGGCGACCAGCACGGCGGCCGCCAGGCGCTGCCAGCTCGAGTCGAGACGCAGCCCGAAGCCGCACATCAGCACGAAGAAGCCGAGCGGCCGCAGCCGGGCGCCCCCGCGCCTCACCGGGGCGCCTCCGTGCGCAGCGCGCGGGCCGCGTGGCGGGCACGCTCCAGGGCCGTGGCAAGCGACACGGCCGCGAGCATCACGACCGCCGCGGCGAGCACCGCGTGCGTCGGCCGACCGAGCAGCGGGCAGGCGAGGTGCGCGACGAGCCCCGACGACCACGCACCGAAGCCGAGCAGCACGTAGCGCTCCGGGCGCTGCGCGCGCCCCAGCGTCAGCGGGAGACCGAGGCCCTCGGCGCGCGCGCGCGCATAGCTCACCATCAAGCTGGCGAAAGCGGCGAGCACCACCACCAGGCACACCCAGCTCGTCCGGAAGAAGAGGCCGAGCCCGAGGAACGTCGCGAACTCGGCCCAGCGATCGACCACCGAATCGACGAACGCGCCGCGCGCGCTCGCCGCCTGGCGGCCGCGCGCGACCGCGCCATCGAGGATGTCGAGCGTCCCGGCGAGAATCGTGAGCCAACCGGCGAGGAAGACGCACCCGGTGGCGAACGCGGCCCCCGCGAGCACGCTCACGCCGAGCTGCGCCCACGTGAGCGCGTCGGGCGAAACGCCCGCGGCGACGAGCGTCGCGGCGAACGGCTCGAGGAGCCCGCGGTACCAGGCCCGCAGGCGCGGACCGAGCAACGGGCCCCCCGCGGCCGGATCCGGCGCCGGCGCCGCCGTCCGGGCGAACCCGCGCAGCGCCAGCCCGACCGTCGCGACGATGACCAGCGCCGCCGCCGCAGCGGTCCCCGGGCGGCAGGTCGCCACGCCCTAGCGCTCGATCTCCCCGCGCAGGAAGCGCTCGAGCTCCTCGCGGCCGAGGTCGTCGCGCACCTGGCGCGGCGGATGCTTCATCAGATAGGCGCAGACGCTCGTGAGCGGGCCGCCGACGCCCCGGTCGAGGGCGACGCGGCAGCAGCGGACGGCGTCGATCACGACCCCCGCGGAGTTCGGGCTGTCCTCGACCGAGAGCCGCACCTCGAGCTCGACCGGCGCGTTGGCGAAGCCGCGGCCCTCGAGACGCATGAAGCACACCTTGTTGTCGCGCAGCCACGGCACGTGGTCGCTCGGCCCGACGTGAATGTCCGATCGGCCGAGCGGTTCGGCCAGCACGCTCTGCACCGCCTCGGTCTTCGAGCGCCGCTTGGAGTCCGTGCGGGCATGGCTCAACATGTTGAGGAAGTCGGTGTTGCCGCCCACGTTGAGCTGGTAGGTGCGGTCGAGGATCATGCCGCGATCCGCGAACAGCCGCGCCAGGGCACGATGGACGATCGTGGCACCGAGCTGCGACTTCACGTCGTCGCCGACCACCGGCAGCCGCCGGCGCTCGAACTCTCCCGCCCACTGCGGATCGGAGGCGATGAACACCGGGATGCAGTTGATGAAGGCGACCCCCGCGTCGAGACACGCGCGCGCGTAGTGCTCGGTGGCGACCTGGCTGCCGACCGGCAGGTAGTTGACCAGGATCTGCGCGCCGCTCTCACGCAGCACCCGGACGGCGTCGACCGGCCGTCCCCCCGCCGGTAGAAAGGTCTCGTCGGCCGGATACTCGCGCATGTGCTCGGCGACGCCGTCGAGCAGCGGGCCCATCTGCACCACGACGTTCGAGCGCGGCAGCTTCGGGTAGAGCGCGCGCGTGTTGTTGGGCGGCGCCATCGCCGCCACCTCGAGCGGCTTGTCCACCTTGCGCCGATCGACGTCGAAGGCGCAGACGACCTCGATGTCGCTCGGCCGGTAGCCGCCGATCTCCTCGTGCATGAGGCCGACCGCCGCGTCCCCACGGTCCCGCACGCGGTAGAATTCGATGCCCTGGAGCAGGCTGCTCGCGCAGTTCCCCACCCCCACGATGCCGACCGGAATCCTACCCATGCTCGTCGTGTGCGCGGGCCGCGCCGCCTCGTATACTCAACGCGGGCGGGCCTGTAAACGTAGCGTGCGTGCCCGGCAGCTCACTTCTTGCGGAAGCGCGACGGGAAGTCGTCGCCGAAGGTCTGCTCCGGGTGCAGCGCGCGGGCCTTCTCGAGAAGCTGCCCCTCGGTCTCCGGATCGTCCGGATTGGGCACGCAGCAATCGACCGGGCACACCGCGGCGCACTGCTCCTGGTCGAAGAAGCCGACGCACTCCGTGCACTTCGCGGGGACGATGTAGTACACGTCCTGCGCCAGAGCATCGTCCTTCTGCCCGTCCAGCTCGTACGCTGCGCCGCCCTCGTAGATGGCGGTGTTGGGGCACTCCGGCTCGCAGGCCCCGCAGTTGATGCATTCCTCGGTGATCATGGTCGACATGTCACGGCTCCCACGGCGGCGGTGCGCCCGCGACCCTATCGCGCCTTCCCGCCGATGACAAACGCCGTCACCGGCCGGCGCCCGCGAGCGGCGCGGCGGCGAGGCGGCCCGCCTCCGCGGCCACCCGCCGGGCGAGGTCGCGGAACGCCCGGCTCGCGGGATGGTCCGGCTCGGCGAGCACGACCGGCCGCCCGGCGTCGCCCGCGGCCCGCACGGCGGGCTCGAGCGGGATCCGCGCGAGCAACGGGACGCCGAAGCGCTCCGCGAGGCCACGCGCGCCGCCTTCGCCGAAGATCGCATCCACGGTGCCGCAGCGCGGGCAGACGTAGCCGCTCATGTTCTCCACCACGCCCGCCACCGGAGTGTGCACCTGGGCGAACATCGCCATCCCACGCGCGACGTCGAGGAGCGCCACGTCCTGCGGCGTGGTCACGATCACCCCCGCGCTGACCGGCACCTGCTGCACGAGCGTGAGCACGGCGTCGCCGGTCCCGGGCGGAAGGTCGACGACCAGGAAGCGCGTCGGGCCCCAGTCCACGTCGCGCAGGAACTGGCGCACGATGCCCATGACGATCGGGCCGCGCCAGATCACCGGCGACCGCTCGTCGAGGAAGAAGCCCATCGACATGAGCTTCACGCCGTGGCGCTCGACCGGCTGGATCCGCCGGCTCGCCGTCGCGCTCGGGCGCGCGCCCGTTCCGAACATCAGCGGCACGCTCGGGCCGTAGACGTCCGCGTCCAGCAGCCCCGCGCTGCCCGCCACCTCGGCGAGCGCCACCGCGAGGTTGGCCGCGACCGTCGACTTGCCCACGCCGCCCTTGGCGCTCGCCACCGCCACGACGTGCTCCACGCCCGGCAGCGCCGCGCGCTCGGCGAACGGATCGCGCCCGCGGCCTTCGGCCGCGGCCGCCACGTGCACCTCCACCGCCGCGACGCCGGGCTCGGCCGCCAGTGCCGCGCGCACGCGCTGCACGAGCTGCGCGACGACCTCCGCCCGGTCGGTCCCCGGGCGCAGGTGCACGTGCGCGGTGCCGCCCTCGACGCGCACGTCGGTCACCATGCCGAGCGTGACGACGTCGCGCCGGAAGTTCGGGAACAGCACGGCGCGCAGCGCCTCGCGCAGCCGCTCCGGCGACGGGGCGGTCATGGCGGCGAGATCTAGCCGCGCGCTCGGGAAAAGGCAACGCGCGGGCGCACGCGTCCTTGACAACACCGCCCCGGTTTGCGTTGTGTCCCGGCGTGGAGGCGCACGCCGCCCGCTCAGCCCCGCGCATCCCGGCGGCCGTGGCCGAGGACCTCGCCCGCGTCGAGGAGCGCCTCGCCGCCGAGCTGGCGTCGCGCGAGGAGCGGCTCTCCGCCGTGGCGGCCCACCTCGTCCGCGCCGGCGGCAAACGCGTGCGACCCACCGTCGTGCTGCTCGTCTTCCACGCCGCCGCCGAGCGCGGGCTCGCGCGTCGCGACGACGCCATCGAGGCGGCGGTCGCGCTCGAGCTGATTCACTCGGCGACGCTCCTGCACGACGACATCATCGACGGCGGCGAGACGCGCCGCGGGCGGCCCTCGGCGCTGCGCACGTTCGGCGTCGCCGACACGCTCGTCGCCGGCGACTTCCTCTTCAGCCGCGCCTTCGCGCTGTGCGCCCGCTTCGAGGCCGAGGTGATCCGCTGGGCCGCCGACGCGTGCGTGAGCCTCACCGAGGGCGAGGTCCTCCAGAGCCGCTTCCGCCGCAACCCGGCGGTGACGCTCGCCGACTACCTCGAGATCATCCGGCGCAAGACCGCCGCGCTCTTCGAGGCGGGCGCGCGCACCGCCGCACACCTCGCCGGCGCCCGCCCCGAGGTCGTCGCGGCGATGGCGGCCTGCGGGCACCACGTCGGCCTCGCCTTCCAGGTGAGCGACGACCTGCTCGACGTCGCCGGCAACCCGGCGGTCACCGGCAAGCCGCGCGGCATCGACCTGCGCGACGGGAACCCCTCGCTCCCGATCGTGCTCGCGCTGCGGGCCGACCCGAGCCTCGCGGAGTTCTTCGCCCGCGACGGTCTGGCGCCCGCCGAGATCGAGGCGGGCCTCGCGCGCATCGGGCACACGGGGGTGCTCGGCCCGGTCGCCGAGCGGGTCCGCGAGCACGTGCGGGCCGCGCTCGCCGAGATCGGGCACCTGCGGCCGTCGGGCCACCGCGACGCGCTCGAGACGCTCGCCACCGGCCTCGGCGTCCGCGCCGCCTGAACGCCGCGTCGTTGACTCGGGCGGCGGCGCGCCGCCAAGATCCGCGCGTGCCCCGCGACGGCTACGGTCGGGAGATCGACTACCTGCGCATCTCGCTCACCGACCGCTGCAACCTGCGCTGCGTCTACTGCATGCCGCTCACGGGGCTCACGTTCACGCCGCCGGCCGAGCTGCTCACCGCCGCCGAGGTGGAGACGGTGGCGCGCGCGGCGGTCGGCATCGGCTTTCGCAAGTTCCGCCTCACCGGCGGCGAGCCGACGCTGCGCGCCGACCTCGTCGAGATCGTCGAGCGCCTGGCCCGCGTGCCCGGCGTCGGCGACCTTGCCATGACCACCAACGGGGTGTTGCTGCCGCCGCTCGCGCAGCCCCTCGCGCGCGCCGGCCTCACCCGCGTCAACGTCCACCTCGACAGCCTCGACCCCGTGCGCCTCGCGCGCGTGATGCGCTGGGGATCGCTGGCGGAGATCTGGGCGGGCATCGAGGCCGCCGAGGCGGCCGGCCTGCGGCCGATGAAGCTCAACACGGTGGTTGCCCGCGGCTTCAACGAGGAGGACGTCGTGCCGCTCGCCGCCCTCACGCTCGGCCGTGACTGGCACGTGCGCTTCATCGAGACCATGCCGCTCGGCACCGACGAGGCCGCGGCCGTCGCCCGCGCGCGCCTGGTGCCGAACGCCGAGACGCAGGCGCGCATCGAGGGGGCCCTCGGTGCGCTCGCCGCGATGCCGGCCGCGCACCGCGCCGACGAGGCACGCAATTACCGTCTCCCGGGGGCGCGTGGGGTGGTCGGCTTCATCAGCCCGGTGAGCGTGCCGTACTGCGGAACGTGCAACCGCATGCGCCTCACCGCCGACGGCCGCTTCCACCTCTGCCTGCTGAACGACGACGAGTGCGACGTGCGCGCGGCGCTGCGCGGCGGCGGCGGACCCGAGGCCGTGGCGCGCATCCTGCTGCGCGCCGTGGCCCACAAGCCGACCGGCCACCACCTCGACCTCGGCCGCTCGACAAGGGAGCGTCAGATGTTCCAGATAGGCGGCTGACCATGGACATTCCCGGCCTCGCAGACGCCTCTCGGACCCTCGCCGGCGCGGTGCTCGGCCCGCGCGAGCTGGCCGCGGCGCTCGACTTCGACCCGCTCGCCGTCCTCACGCCGGCCGAGCGCCAAGGGGTCGCACGCCTCCCCTTCACCGCCGCCGACCTCGAGCGCGCGCGCGCGGACGGCGAGCTGCTCGTGCTCCGCCTGCCCCGCGATCCGCAGGGACCGCTCACCATGCTGCGTCTCGCAGCCCGGCTCCACGGCGGGCTCGAGCCGCGGGCGCACCGGGGCGTCGGCTACCTGCTGCGCGACGAATGGACGATCGACGGGCAGCCGTTCGCCGCCGAGGAGACCTGCGCGGCCGGGTGGTGGCTCGTCCGCCGCACGCCGCTGCCCGCCACTCTCAACCGCGGATACCGCGAGCAGGACCGGGCGCTCTCCGCGCTGGCGCCCGCGGCTCCCGCCCGCCCCCGCCGCCGCAGCGCCGTCGAGGCGGCCTTCGACGTGCTCTGCTGGCAGCGCGCCCATGGCGAGCGTCTGCTGGCGGACGCCTGGGACTGGTCGCGCAGCGCCAGCGCCGACGGCGGGTACGTCGCCGTCGGCGAGCTCGGTCCCGAGGGGCTGCACGTGGTCGCCTACTCGCCCGCGGTCAAGTTCGGGACGCTCGGCGCGTGCCCGCAGCGGTAGCGCGGCTCGAGGGCCTCTGGTAGGAGTCGCCTGCGGTGTACTTCGTGACCACCAAGCGCGCGGGCTATGCGCTCTTCTGCATGACGCCGAGCGAGCGCGCGGCGATCGGCGTCACCGACGACCAGCAGCGCGTGCATCTCCTCGAACGCGCCGGGAGCACGTGGCGGGTCCACCGGGACTGGCCGATGGCCGAGCGCTCGCACACGGAGGTCATGGCGCGGCTCGGCGCCGTGGACGAGCCTCCGACCGTCGACGAGCTGGCGCGCCTCGCGCTCGGAGCCTGAGCGGCCGATGGCCGGCGCGCTCGAGGGGCTCAAAGTCCTCGAGGTCGGCGACCTCGTGGGCGCGGCGTACGCGACCAAGCTGCTCGCCGACCTCGGCGCCGACGTCGTCAAGATCGAGCGTCCGGCGACGGGAGACCAGGCGCGCCGCCGCGGGCCCTTCCCGGGGGGGACGCCGCACCTCGAGACGAGCGGCCTGTTCCTCTACCTCAACGCGAACAAGCGGGGCATCACCCTCGACCTGCGCCGGCCGCGCGGGCAGGAGGTGCTCGCGCGCCTCGCCGCGGACGCCGACCTCCTGGTGCACGAGGTGCACCCGACCGAGATGGCGGCGCACGGGCTCGACTGGGACCGGCTCGCCGCCGCCAACCCGCGGCTGGTGATGACCTCGATCGCCCCCTTCGGGCTCAGCGGGCCGCACGCGAGCTACCGGGCCACGGAGGTCGTCGCCTGGAGCGCCGGCGGGCTCGCGGCGCTCAACGGCGACCCGGCCCGTCCCGATCTCCCCCCGCTCAAGGCCTTCGGCCAGCAGGCGGGTTTCCAGGCCGGGCTCAACGCGGCCATCGGCTCCCTCGGCGCGCTGTTCGCACGCCTCTCCACCGGGCGCGGCGACCATGTCGAGGTGTCGACGCAGGAGTGCGTGGCCTCGATCCTCGAGCTGACCTTCGCCTGGTGGCCCTACGCGGGGCTGGTCGCGTCGCGCCTCGGGGCGAAGCCGATCCAGCCGCTCTGCTTCATGGAGTGTCGCGACGGCTGGATCTTCGTCTGCTGCGTCGAAGAGCACCAGTGGCGACGGTTCGTTGAGCTGATGGGCAACCCCGAGTGGGCGGAGATGGAGCTCTTCGCCGATCGGCTCGCCCGCGGGCGCAACTTCGATGCGCTCCAGGCCCTCCTCCAGGAGTGGTGCGCGACGCAATCGGTGCACGAGCTATACGCCGCGGCCCAGGCGCGCCGCGTCCCGTTCGCGCCGGTGTCGACCATGGGTGACCTGCTCGCCGCTCCCCATCTCAAGGCCCGCGGCTTCTTCGTCACGCTCGCCCACCCGGTGGCCGGCGCGGTCACGATGCCCGGCGCGCCCTACGCGCTCTCCGCCACCCCCTGGGCGCTGCGCACGCCCGCGCCGTGCCTCGGCCAGCACACCGCCGAGGTGCTCGCGGAGGCCGGGCTCGACGCCGCGGCCCTCGCCCGGGAGGGCGTCGTCTAGGTGGCGCGTCCCCCGCTGGCCGGCGTCCGGGTCGCCGACTTCACCTGGGTGTGGGCAGGGCCGCACTGCACGTTGCAGCTCGCGCACCTCGGTGCGGAGGTGATCCGGGTGGAGACCGCCACGCGGCTGTGCGTCACGCGGCTCCTGCCCCCCTTTCCGCGCGGCACCCGGCCCACGCCCAACGCCAGCGGCTACTTCAACCAGTACAACCAGGGCAAGAAGAGCATCACGCTCGACTTGAAGCGCCCCGAGGCGCTCGAGGTCGCCCGGCGGCTGTGCGCGGCGAGCGACGTCGTGGTCGAGAACTTCGCCGCGGGCGTGATGGATCGCATGGGGCTCGGGTACGACGTGCTCCGGGCGCTACGCCCCGACGTCGTCATGATCGCGCTCTCCGGCTACGGCGCGACGGGCCCCGACGCCGACAAGGTCTCCTACGGTCCCGCCCAGGTGCCGCTCTCGGGGATGTCCTCGGTCACCGGCTACCGCGGACACCCGCCGATGCACGTCGGGGTCTCCTACGGCGACCCGACCGGCGGCCTCCACGGCGCCGTCGCGATCCTCGCGGCCCTGCTCCACCGGGCGCGCACGGGCCGCGGGCAGTTCATCGATCTCTCGCAGTGGGAGACGTCGATCGCCGTCCTGCCCGAGGCGGTCCTCGAGTGGACGATGTGCGGGCGGCAGCCGCCCCGCGACGGCAACCGCGACCCGTACTGCGCGCCGTGCGGCGTGTTCCGCGCCGCGGGCGACGACCGCTGGGTGGCGCTCGCCATCGAGGACGACGCCGCCTGGGCGCGCTGCGCCGCGCTCCTCGGCCGGCCCGAGCTCGCCGCCGATCCGCGCTTCGCCACGCTCGTCGCCCGCAAGCGGCACGAGGACGCGCTCGAGGCGATCGTCTCCGAATGGACGGCGCAGCGCCCGCCCGAGGAGGCGACGGCCCTCCTCCAGGCCGCCGGCATCCCGGCCTTCACCGCCGCCACCAACCGCGACCTCGCCGGCGATCCCCACCTCGCCGCCCGCGGCTTCCTCGTCGCGCTCGAGCACCCCGAGGTCGGCGCGCGCACGCACCTCGGCGTCCCCTGGCGCATGGGCGCGGGCGACTGCCGCGTGCGGGCGCCGGCGCCCTGCCTCGGCGCGCACACCGACGAGGTCCTGCGCGAGGTCTGCGGGTACGACGGGGCTGCCATCGCGCGCCTGCGCGCGGCGCAGGTGCTGGTGTAGCCGACCTTCGAGTCAGGCGCCCGTTCCCGGGAGCAGGTGGAGCACCCCGCGGCGGGTGTCGCGGCTCGAGAGCAGCATGCCGGCGGCGAGCGCCAGGTATCCGGCGGCGTACAGCCAGCGCGCCGCCGGCGAGGTGAATGCGAGCTGCACGGCGAAGAGGACCAGCAGCGTGAGGGCCTCGCTCACGCCGAAGCGGAAGTTCGCGATCACGAACAGCCCGAACACCGATTGCGCCGACGTGAGGAAGATCTCCTCCCGCTGGCGCGCGTCGAGGATCATCGGATGGAGGCTGCCGTGCGAGAGCGCGTACGCCGCCGGCAGCGCGCCCACGAGCAGCGTCCACTGGTTCACCTTCGAAGACACCATCGTCCCGATGCCCGCCGCCGCCGCGCCCTTGACGGCGAAGAGGACGGCCACCACGAACTCCGGGGACTCCGAGGCGAGCGGCGCGAGCCACTGCACGAGGAGGAACTCCTCGATGCCGAAGCGCCGCCCGGTGGCGATCAGCCCTTCGGCGAACGGCTCGGCGGCGGTGAATATCGCGGCCGCGGCGACTGCGAACAGCGCGGCGACCGCGAGGCGTCGGGCGGTCACCGGAAGGGCCGCCACCGCGGCCGCCGGGCCCTCGATGTCCGGCTCGGCATGATGCGAGCGGCTCGCCGCCCGCACGTAGAGCAGGAATATCCCGAACAGGATCGCCGTGTCGGTGATCGAGAGCGTCCCCTTGAGAGGGATCACGAACGAGTAGAGCGTCGCCAGAGCCAGGTAGTTGATCTCGATCGCCTGCTCGCGGGGCAGCACGACCTCGCGTCGGCCCGACCGCGCCCACGCGGCCAGCACCGGAACCGCCCAGCCGACGCCGAGGAGGAGCCGATTGCCGCCCGTCATGTTGGCGGTGGCGAACGCCGTGTAGGTGGGATCCCGACCCGCGCGCCACGCGAAGTACACGTCGACGGCGTACTCGGGGAGCACCGCGACCAGCGCCAGGAAGAGGAGGGCGAGCGCCTGAGGGACGTCGAGTTGCGCCACCTCCGACGCCCACGAGAGCAGGAAGGCGGCGCCGAGGATACCGGCCCCCGCGCTCAGCGCCACCCACTGCGGGCTCTCGATCAGCCCGCGGAAGTGGATCACGAACCAGGTCAGCGGCAGCACGAGGGCCGCGGCGATGGCGAGGAGCCGGCGGATCACGGGTGGCCCCGATAGCAGAGTCGCGAGCGGCTCAGAAGTCCGTCCAGCCGTGGTGGAGCGTCTTCACCAGCCGTGCCGGGGCTTCCGTGGTTCCGCCCGCCGGCATGAAGTCGAGGCGGTCGAGTGCCGCGCGATAGTCTGCGGCGGCGGGCGGCGGCTCGACGACCAGACGCGTGAGCCCGAGTCCGGCGGCGAGGTGCACCGCGTCGAGCAGCAGCCAAGTTCCGAGCCGCCGCCCGGCGTACGCCGGCTCGAGCACCACGGCCACCGCGACCGCGCCGGCGCCGGCGGGCGAGAGGCGGGCCGCACCCGCCGCCCGGTCGCCGTCCCAGGCGACCACGACGATGCCCCCGGGCACGGGCTCGATGCCCGCGGCACACGCGTGCAGCGCCGCCGCATCCGCGGACGTCCACGGCCGCAGCACGAGATGCGCCCCGTCGCGCAGCACCACGGTCTTCGGATACTCGCCCTCGGGGGGCGTCACGCGAGGTCCCGCACCAGCGCGAGCAGGTCGGCGGGCACGGGCCGCCGCCGCTCCCAGGCGTCGGCGAGCGGCACGCGCGCGAGCGCGCCGCCCACCTCCCCGACCATCACCCCGCCGCCGTCGAGCAGCGCGTCGACCGCGGCAGCGCCGAGCCGGCTACCGAGGATGCGGTCCCGCGCCGTGGGCGCACCGCCGCGCTGGATGTGCCCGAGCACGCACACGCGCGACTCGAGACCGCGCGCCTCCGAGAGCTCGCGCGCGACGCGGAACGCCTGCCCCTGCTCGGTCCCCTCCGTGACGATGACGATGCTCGACCGCTTGCCGCGCTCCCAGCTGCGCCGCAGCTCGGCCGCGAGCGCGAGCACGTCGTTCGCCTTGCTCGCGATCAGCACCTCCTCGGCGCCGCCGGCCACGCCCACCGCGAGCGCGATATCGGGGCACGTCCGCCCCATCACCTCGACGAGGAACAGACGCGCCTGCGAGTGGGCGGTGTCGCGGATGCGGTCGATCGCCTCGAGCGCGGTATTCACGGCGGTGTCGAAGCCGATGGTGAAATCCGTGCCGTAGACGTCGTTGTCGATCGTGCCGGGCACGCCCGCCGCCGGCAGGCCGTGCTCGGCCGCGAGCAGGGTCGCGCCGTGCATCGTCCCCTCGCCGCCGATCACGATCAGGCCGTCGACGCCCACCTGACGCACGATCTCCGCGGCGCGCGCCCGCGCGGCCGGCTCGAGGAACTCGCGGCAGCGGGAGGTGCCGAGCACCGTTCCCCCGCGCTGGATCACGTTCGCCACGCCGGCACGGGTGAGCGGCTCGATCTCGCCGTCGAGGAGGCCGGCGTAGCCCCGGCGAATCCCCATCACCTCGAGGCCGCGGCCGGCCGCGTGCCGCACGGCGGCACGGATGGCGGCGTTCATCCCGGGCGCGTCGCCGCCGCTCGTGAGAATCCCGATGCGGCGCATGCCGCTTCCATAGCATCCGAGAGCGCGCCGCTTCGCAAGCGCGGCGCCCTGGAAAGGTCCCGGGCCGTACGCTATCCAGGGCGCGTGCCACGGCGCGCCGATCGCCACCGTCCCGACCGCCCTCGCCCGCTCCCCCTGCGCGCCGCCGCGCCGGTGACGCGGGGGTGACGTTCGTCGAGCGCCTGGAGCCCGCGCGGATCGCCGTCGCGCCTTCGTGGACGACCTTCCCCGAGACCGTCGCCGGCCTCGTCGACCTCCTGATCGCCGACGGCGCCCTGCCACCGTCGCGCCGCGGGGATGCGGTGGCGGCCGTGACGGCGCGCGAGGCCGAGGCCTCGACCGCGCTGCTCGACATCGGCGTCGGCGTGCCGCACGCGCGCCTGCCGGGCCTCGACCGCGAGGTCGTGGCCCTCGCGGTCGGCCCGGCGGGCCTCTACGAGGCCGTCCCGACGGTCCCGATCCGCATCGTGGCGTTGGTGCTCTCGCCGCCGAGCGCCGCCGACGAGCACCTGCGCATCCTCGCCAGCATCGCCACTCGCCTGCGCTCGAGCGCGCTGCGCCGCGCGCTGCTGCGCGCCGCCGATCCCGCGCGAGTCCTCGCCGCGCTCCACGCCGACCTCCGCGGCGCCGTACCGTAGGCGCGCTCAGATCTCCCAGGCGACGTACTCGTCGAACCGCTGACCGTCGACGTCGACGGGGTAAGGCCCGGCGATGCGGTAGTCGGCGCCGTCGTCCAGCGGCGGCAGACGCAGCCGCTTACGGTCGGCGCCGAGCGCCTCGCGGACGCCGGTCGGCGGAGGCGGCGAGGCACCTCGCGGGACTCGCATGAGCACGAGGGCGCGGGGGGCAGCGTGCGGCACCGCGCGACAATTCCCAGCTTCGCGAGCTTTTGCAAGCCGTCGGACCTCTTGTCTGCCTCCGTCGCTTGCCCTACTGTGCCCATGCACGCATGTCGACCGTGGTAGTTGCGCTCGTGCTCCTGCCGCTGGCGCTCGTGCTGGTCGCGGGCCTGCTGCTCCTGCTCGTTCGCCCGCTCCTGCGCCCCGCCCTGGCGGCGCTCGAGCGCGGCCGCTTCCAGCGCTGCCTCGCGCGGGCGGCCCGCGGGGACGCGCACCTCCACGCCGGGCAGATCGAGGCGGCGCTGCGCGAGCTCGAAGGAGCGTTCTGCCTTCAGACCGTCCGCAGCGAGCCGCGGCTCGTCGAGCAGATCGCCCGCCACCACGTCGGTGTTCTCTCGCGCCTGCTCTCGGTCGCCGACGAGCTGCCCCAGCAGCGCGTCCGCCTGTTCGCGCTCGCCAAGGTGGATCGACTCCTCGATCGGCGGGGCGAGATGCAGCGCGCCCTCCTCCAGCTCCGCAGCCGTCCGCTGCGTGACTCGCGCCGCCTCCAGCTCGAGCGCGCGCTGCGGCGCAACGGCCACGAGACCCGCGCCGCGGTCCGCGAGCTGATCGCCGATCTGCAGGTTCTCAGCACCCGCAAGGTCGCCTACCAGTAGCCGACGCGCGCCCCCGCCCGGGCGTCCGACGCGCATGATTTTTTCTTGACCCAATGGTGATTTTTTCTTGCAATGGATCGATCCATCGTCTATGTGCTCGCCCGAGCTGTCGAGCCCAGTGGGGGGGAGCGCACGACTCGGATGCGGGCAGGATCGGTGCCGGCGGGATGCCCGGCGGTGACGGTGGGGCCCTCGACGCCGCGACGCCGCTTCCGGCCGGGCACCGCTGCTGTGCCGCAGCGGAAAAAACGGTGGCGATCGGCCGCGCTACCTCGATGCTCCACACCTGTGGACCCGCCGTGAGCCTGCCGGCGGTAGCCTTCGCCGCCGGCGGCCCGCCCGCCGGCCTGCCCGTGCGCGCGCTCCCGCCGCCGCCGGAGCACAGCTTCGCCTCGTTCGTCGTCGGCGAGAGCAACGCGCCCGCCCACCGCGCCGCAACGCTGCTGGCCCGCGGCGGCGACCGCGTACCGCTCGTGCTCCACGGGCCGAGCGGCGTCGGCAAGACGCATCTCCTGCACGCGACCCATGCCGCGCTCGCCGAGCGCGGCCGTGCCGTCGCCTGCCTGCCCGCCGCCGAACTCACGCAGGCGCTCCTCGCGGCCTACCGCGCCAACCGGCACCGGGAGCTCTGGCGCGACCTCGGCGTGCTGGACGCGATCCTGCTCGACGACGTGCACTCGCTCGCCGGCCACGAGCAGGTCCAAGGCCACCTCGCCGAGGGTCTCATCGCCTGGGTCGAGGGCGGCCGGGCGCTGGCGCTCACCGCCGACCGCGCGCCGGAGGACGTCCCCGAGCTCGCCGGTCGATGGCGCCAGCGCTTCGGCGAGGCGACGGTGGTCCACCTGCCGGCCCCGGAGCCCGCGCTGCGCACCGCCATTTTGCACCACAAGGCGAGGCGCCTGGGGCTCGATCTCGATGACGACCTCGCGTCCGTCATCGCGCAGCGGCTGGCGGGCAGCGTGCGCAGGCTCGAGGGCGCGCTCACCCGGCTGCTCGCCCACGTGCGCCTGTCCGGGCGGCCCATCGATCGCGCCCTCGTCGAGGAGGTCCTACCGGCGCCCGTCTTGCTTGCTCGCGGAGGCCCGTCGCTCGGCCGCATCGTCGGCGAGACCGCGGTCGCCTTCGGGCTCCCCGCCCGCCTCCTGCGCGGGCGCCGCCGCCGGAGCGAGCTGGTGGTGCCGCGGCGGGTCGCGATGTTCCTGAGCCACCGGCTCCTGCGGCGGCCGCTCGCGGAGATCGCGCGCGCCTTCCATCGCGACCGTACGACCGTGCATCACGCCTGCGCGGCGGTGGCCGCGCAGCTCGACAGCGACCCGCAGCTCGCGGGAACGATCCGGCGAATCGAGGAGCGGCTGATCACCTCGGCGTGATTCGGAGTGGGCGATGGGGCGACGGGGACGGGTCCTGGGGATCATCGTGGCCGGCGGCGACGACTCGCCGCTCGGGCCGATCGGCGGCCCGGGCGGACCGGCGCTGACGCCGTTCGCGGGCAAGTACCGCTTCATCGACTTCGCGCTGGCGACGCTGCGCAACTCGGGCGTCACCGAAGTGTGCGTGGTCGCCCCGGTCCCTGCGGCATGCCTGCGCGCGCACCTCGAGCGCGCGCTGCGCCTCCGCCGTCCGCGCGTCCTGCCCCTGCCCCCGGGCGCCCCGCGCCGTGCGGCGCGCCTCCTCCAGGCGCTGCGCGCGGCATCCCCCATCCTGCGAACCGTCGCTCCCGAGGCGGTCGTGGTCCTCCTCGCCGACCACATCCTCCTGCTCGACCTCCGTCCGCTGCTCGCCGCCCACGCGGCCCGTGCGGCCGACGTGACCCTGCCGGCGTTCCCGCTGCCGTCGAGCGAGGCCGACGGGCGGGTCACGCTGCGCGCCGACGCCGCTGGGCGCGTCGACCTCGGCACCGGGGCGACGGCGGTGCAGGCCCCCTTCGCGCTCACCTGGGCGGGCGACGTGGTCGTCCGCGGGGACGTCGCAGCGGTGGTGCTCGACGAGCGGCTGCCCGCGGAGGACGCCGCGCTCCGCGCGCGTGCCGCCGCGCTGCGCATCGATGCCTACGACGTCCTCGCGAGCCGTGCGCCCGACGCCGCCGCGATGGGTGCCTACTGGCACGAGCCGATGACGCTCGAGGCGTACTACGGCGCGCAGATGGAGCTGTGCACGCAGCGGCCGCCGCTCGACCTCTACAACCCGGCGTGGCCCCTGCCCGCCGCGGTGGGCGGCCTCGCCCCCGCGAAGGTCGTGACCGACGCCGCGGGACGCGCCGGGCAGGCGCTCGATTCGCTGGTCTCCGACGGCTCGGTGATCCGCGGCGGCGTCGTCATCAAGTCGGTCCTCGGCCACGGCGTCGTCGTCGAGAGCGGCGCCGAGGTCGAGGATTCGATCCTGCTCGACGGCTGCCGGATCGGCCGCGGCGCCCGCGTGCGGCGGGCGCTCATCGGCGCGGGCGCCGTCATCGACGACGACGAGGAGATCGGCTACGGCGGGGCCGCGATCGCGCCGCGGCGGGTGCTGCGCTCGGGCCTCACCGTCGTGCCGCCGGCCACGCGCTGATCGCGCGGGGCGCCCGGGTGCATCGGGGCGGCGGTCCGCCCCCTTTTTTTCGCGGGGACGGCGGTGTAGTCGTCGGCTTTTCCCCTCCGCCGCACATGGACATCGCCGCGATCTCGATCGTCGGAGCCCGCGAGCACAACCTCAAGGGGATCGACGTGCAGGTGCCGCTCGGCCGCCTCACGGTCGTCACCGGCGTCTCGGGCTCGGGCAAGTCGAGCCTCGCCTTCGACATCCTCTACGCCGAGGGGCAACGGCGCTACGTGGAGAGCTTCTCGACCTACGCGCGGCAGTTCCTCGACCGGATGGACCGGCCCCGCGTCGAGCGCATCGAGGGCATCCTGCCGGCGATCGCCATCGACCAGAGCCGGCCGGTCAAGACCTCCCGCTCGACGGTCGGCACGATGACCGAGCTGCACGATTACCTCAAGCTGCTCTTCGCCAAGGCCGCGGTGCCGCACTGCCGCTGCTGCGGCCGGCCGGTTCGCCGGGACTCCCCCGAGAGCGCCGCCGAGCGCCTGCTCGCGGCGCACCCCGAGGCGCGCGCGCTGATCACGTTCACCGCCGCGGTCCCCGCGGGGCTGCCGTGGCCGCAGGTGCGCGAGGGCCTGCTCGGCGCGGGCTTCGTGCGGGCGCTCACGCCCGCGGGCACGGTCGAGATCGCCGAGACCGCGGCGGCGCCCGAGGAGGGCGGCGTGACCGTGGTCCAGGACCGGCTGCGGCTGCGGGCGGCCGAGCGGGCACGGCTGGTCGAGTCGCTCGAGCAGGCACTGCGGCACGGGCGGGGCCGGGCGGCCGTCGTGCTCCCCGACGCGGGCGGACGCGTCGAGCGCCTCTCGACCGCGCTCGAGTGCGCCGACTGCGGCGTCGGCGTGCGCGACCCCGTCCCCAACCTGTTCTCGTTCAACAGCCCGCTCGGCGCCTGCGAGACGTGCCGCGGCTTCGGCCGCGTCATCGACCTCGACATCGACCTCGTGATCCCCGACCCCTCCCGCTCCATCGCCGACGGCGCCATCAAGCCGTGGACGACCAAGGCCACGTCGTGGGAGCGAGGCGAGCTGCTGAAGCTCTGCCGCCGCCGTACCATCCCCGTGGACGTCCCCTGGCGCGACCTCGACGAGACGCAGCGCCGCCTCGTCCTCGACGGGGACGGCCGAGGCCACTATCCCGGGGTGCGCGGCTGGTTCCGCTGGCTCGAGGGGCGCACCTACCGCATGCACGTGCGCGTGCTCCTCTCGCGCTACCGCAGCTACACGCTCTGCCCCGCCTGCGCGGGGGCGCGCGTGCGCCCCGAGGCGCTCGACTTCCGCCTGGGCGGCCTCACCATCGCCGACGTGAATCGGCTCGCGATCGGCGAGGCCGAACGCTTCTTCGCCGCGTTCGCCCCGGGCAGCGGGCCGGCCGAGGCCGTCGCCGCCCTCGTCCTCGAGGAGGTCCGCAGCCGGCTGCGCTACCTCGTCGAGGTGGGTCTCGAGTACCTCACGCTCGACCGCCAGTCGCGCACGCTCTCCGGCGGCGAGCTCGAGCGCGTCGACCTCACCACCGCGCTCGGCTCCTCGCTCGTGAACACGCTCTACGTGCTCGACGAGCCGTCGATCGGGCTGCACCCGCGCGACACGGAGCGGCTCGTGCGGCTGCTGCACCGCCTGCGCGACCAGGGCAACACGGTCGTCGTCGTCGAGCACGACCCGGCGATCATCCGCGCGGCCGATCACGTCGTCGACCTCGGCCCCGGGGCCGGCGAGCGCGGCGGCCAGGTCGTCTTCACGGGCCCGCCCGCGGCCCTCGCGCGCGCGCGCGGATCGCTCACCGCGGACTACCTCACCGGCCGGCGCGGTATCCCGCGGCCGGGGCGGCGGCGGCGGCCGATCCCCGGGCTTGCGCTGCACGTGCGCGGGGCCCGCGCCCACAACCTGCGCGACCTCGACGTCGACGTCCCGCTCGCCTGCTTCGTGGCGATCACCGGCGTGTCGGGCTCGGGAAAATCGACCCTCGTGGAGGACGTCCTCTACCGGACGCTCATGAAGCGGCGCGGCCGCCCCGTGGGCGTGCCCGGCGACTGCCGGGCGCTCGAGGGCGCGGACCGCATCAGCGAGGTCGTCCTCGTCGACCAGGCCCGCATCGGCTCGACCCCGCGCGCCAACGCCGCGACCTACCTGCGCGCCTTCGACGGCATCCGCCAGGCGTTCGCGCGGACCGAGGAGGCCCGGCTGCGCGGCTACACGGCCGCCACGTTCTCCTTCAACGTGCCCGGCGGGCGCTGCGAGACGTGCGCGGGCGAGGGCTTCGAGCACGTCGAGATGCAGTTCCTCTCCGACGTCTACGTGCCGTGCGCGGAGTGCGGCGGGGCGCGCTTCCAGCCCGAGGTGCTCCAGGTGCGCTGGCGCGGGCGGACGATCGGCGAGGTGCTCGACCTCACGGTCGCCGAGGCGATCGAGGTCTTCACCGACGTCCCCGAGGTGGTGGCGCGGCTGCGTCCGCTCGCCGACGTCGGCCTCGACTACCTCCGCCTGGGCCAGCCGCTCTCCACCCTCTCGGGCGGCGAGGCGCAGCGCGTGAAGCTGGCCGCCCAGCTCGGCCGCGAAGGCAAGGCGCACACGCTCTTCGTCTTCGACGAGCCGACGACGGGCCTGCACCTCGCCGACATCGAGCGGCTGCTCGCCTGCTTCGCCCGCCTGGTCGAGCGCGGGCACTCGCTGCTCGTCATCGAGCACAACCTCGAGGTCGTGAAGGCCGCCGATTGGGTGATCGACCTCGGCCCCGAGGGCGGCGAGGGCGGCGGGCGCCTGGTGGCCGCGGGCCCGCCGGAGGTGATCGCCGCGACGCCCGGCTCGCACACCGGCCGCTTCCTGCGCACGCTGCTCGGGGCGACCGCCGGCGCCGTCGCTGACGCCGACGTCGAGCCACACCGGCGGCCGGCGGCGGCGAGCCCCACGATCCGCATCGTCGGCGCCCGCGAGCACAACCTGCGCGACGTGACCGTCGAGCTGCCGCGCGACCGCCTGATCGTGCTCACCGGGCTCTCGGGCTCGGGCAAGTCGTCGCTCGCCTTCGACGTGCTCTATGCCGAGGGCCAGCGGCGCTACATCGACAGCCTCTCCACCTACGCGCGCCAGTTCCTCCACGTGATGGCCAAGCCCGACGTCGACGTGCTCACGGGCCTGCCGCCCACGGTCGCCATCGAGCAGCGCCTCTCCCGGGGTGGCCGCACGTCCACCGTGGCCACCGTGACGGAGGTCGCCCACTACCTGCGCCTCCTCTATGCCAAGCTCGGCGTGCAGCACTGCCCGCGGTGCGACGAGCCCATCCGGCCGCAGACCCGCCGGCAGATCCTCGAGCGCCTGCGCCGCGAGTGGCGCGGCGGCCGGCTCACGCTGCTCGCCCCGGTCGTCCGCGGCCGCAAGGGCTACCACAAGGAGGTGCTCGCCGCCGCGCGCAAGCTCAAGCTGCGCGAGGCGCGCATCGACGGGCGGCGGCTCGCGCTCGCCGACGTCCCTCTCCTCGACCGCTACCGCGAGCACGACGTCGACCTGGTGGTCGGAAGCGCGGCCGCCGGTTCGTCCGAGCTCGAGGATCTCCTCGCCCGCGCGCTCCGCCTCGGCGGCGGCGCCGTTGCCGTCCTCGCCGACGGCGTCGAGCGGCTCTACTCCGAGCGCCTCTTCTGCGCCGGCTGCGGCACCGGCTTCCCGCCGCTCGATCCGAAGCTCTTCTCGTTCAACAGCCGTCAGGGTGCCTGCCCCGCCTGCGCCGGCAGCGGCGTGCGCGTCGAGCCCGACCCCGCGGCCATCGTCGACCCGGAGCGCACGCTCGAGGGCGGGGCGCTGCGCCCGTGGGAGCGGCCCGAGCGCCGGCAGGAGAAGCGCCGGCTCCTGCGCGCGCTCGCCGCGGCCGGTGTGCCCGTCGACCGGCCGTTCGGGCGTCTCGGCGCCCGGCAGCGCCGCCTCGCCCTCGAGGGCGAGCACGGCGCGCTCGCCACGCTGCGCTCGGCGCTGGCCGCCGACCCGACGGACCTGGACGAGTTCGTCGCCGAGCGTCCGTGCGAAGCCTGCGGCGGCCGGCGGCTCAACGCCCGTGCCTGCGCGGTGCGCCTCCAGGGCGAGCCCATCACGACATTCACCGAGCTGGCGGTGCGCGAGGCCGAGCAGGCGCTCGGGCGGCTGCGCTTCGGCGCGCGCGAGGCGCCGGTGGCCGAGGGGCCGCTGCGCGAGATCGTGCCGCGGCTGCGCTTTCTCGAGCAGGTCGGGCTCGGCTACCTGGCGCTCGACCGCCGCGCGGACACGCTCTCGGGCGGCGAGGCGCAGCGCATCCGGCTGGCCGCCCAGCTCGGGTCGAACCTGCGCGGCGTGTGCTACGTCCTCGACGAGCCGACGATCGGGCTGCACCCGCGCGACAACGCGATGCTCCTCGACGCCCTGGAGGCGCTGCGCGCCCGCGGCAACACGGTGATCGTCGTCGAGCACGACGAGGCCACGATCCGCCGTGCCGACCTCGTGATCGATCTCGGCCCCGGGGCGGGCATCCACGGCGGCCGCGTCGTGGCCATCGGGTCGCCCGCCGCGCTCGCCGCCAATCCCGCCTCTCCCACCGGCCGGCACCTGGCGGGCCCTCGCCCGCGGCTCGGCCCCGCGCGACCGCTCGACGGGCGGCCGCGGCTCGTGGTCCGGGGCGCCACCGAGCACAACCTGTGCGCCGTCGACGTGGCGATCCCGCTCGGCGCGTGGACGTGCGTCACCGGGGTGTCCGGGTCGGGCAAGTCGACGCTCGTGCGCGACGTGCTCTACCGCGGCGTGCGGCGCGCGCTCGGCCTGCCCGCCGGGCGCGTCGGGGCACACCGCGGCATCGAGGGCGTCGAGCATCTCGCGCGCGCCGTCGAGGTCGACCAGACGCCGATCGGCCGCACGCCGCGGTCGACGCCGGCGTCGTACGTGGGATTCTTCGACGACGTCCGCCGCCTCTTCGCGCTCGTCCCCGACGCGCGTCTGCGCGGCTGGGACGCGAGCCGCTTCTCCTTCAACGTGCCGGGCGGGCGCTGCGAGACCTGCGGGGGGCAAGGCCGGCTGCGCATGGAGATGAGCTTCCTGCCCGACGTCTACGTCGACTGCGACGCCTGCGGCGGGCGGCGCTTCACCGACGAGACGCTCGGGATCCGCTGGAACGGACGCACGATCGCCGAGGTGCTCGCCATGACCGTCGAGGAGGCCGCGGGGTTCTTCGCCGCGCACGCGCCCGTGGCGCGCGCGCTCGCGGTGCTCGCCGACATCGGCCTCGGCTACCTCACCCTGGGTCAGCCGAGCAACACGCTCTCGGGCGGAGAGGCGCAGCGGATCAAGCTCGCCTACGAGCTCGCCAAGGAGTCGCGCGGGCGCACGCTCTACGTGCTCGACGAGCCGACCACGGGGCTCCACTTCGCCGACATCGAGCGGCTCATCGGCGTGCTCCATCGCCTCGTCGACCGCGGAAACACCGTGGTCACCATCGAGCACAACCTCGACATCGTGAAGGAGGCCGACTGGATCGTCGATCTCGGGCCCGAGGGCGGCGCCGCAGGCGGCCGGGTGGTCGCGTGCGGGCCGCCGGCCGCCCTCGCCGCCGCCAGCGGCTCGCACACCGCGCGCTGCCTGCGCGAGCACCTCGTGTCGCCCGCGGCGTGAGGGCGACCGGGCCGGTCGCTAGACGCGATCGGGCGATGGAGCGCCGAGCGGCAACCTCGGCACCCCCTCGGCCGCGGCCGGCGCCGCGTGCTGCGCCCGCAGCGCCTCGATCTCCTCGCGCAGGCGGCGGTTCTCCGCCCGCAGCGCCTCGAGCATGCGCCGCTCCGCCGCGGCGCCCCGGGGCGCCTTCCCGCCCGCCGGCTTCTTCGCCGCCCGAGATCGCGCCGGCTTGGTTTTCGCCCGCGCCCGCCCCGTCCGTGCCTTCCGCTGTGCCATCGATCCTCCCATCCGCGGCCTCGCCGACGCTTCTACGCCGCCGCCGCGGCGCGGGGCAAGCGCCGCGCCGCAGCCGAGCGCACGGCCGCTGCGGGGCGGCGCGGGCGCGCGCCTGCGTTTCCAGATGACGCGAGCGCCGGAATTTTGGTAGAGGACTCGCGACATGCGCCGTCTCCCGTGCTGCCTCGCGACCCTTCTGCTCGCCGTCCCGTTCGCCGCCGCGCAGCCGATCCCCCGCACCGTCGACGGCTACGCCGTCCTCGCCGATCACCTGCTGCGGACCAAGGGGCCGCTCACGGTCGACGGGGCGCCGATCGGGGTGAACGCCGGGAGCCTGCTGACCCACGGCCCGCTCGCTGCGGGCCACCTCGACGTAATCACCAACGCCGGGCCCGGCAACGCCGTGCGGCTGCGGCCGGGCTCCCAGTGCGCTCGCCTGTTCACGGACCCCGCGCGCGTGACCGGCGTCAACTGCTCGTCCTCGCCCGTCGCCGCCTTCACCGGCCCCATCCTCGAAGAGCCGCTCGCCGCCGCCTGCGGGTTCCCGAGCCCGCCGCCGCCGTGCTTCGGCAGCGGGGTGACCGTCGGCCATGGCGGGGTCGTGCACCTGGCGGGCGGGACCCCGGGCGCCCCGCGCGCCTACGGGACGGCGCTCGTCCTGGGCGCCCCCACGCCGGGTACGCTGGTGCTCGACGGCGGGAGCTACGTCTTCTGCGGGCTGCGGATCGCGAGCCGCGCGCAGCTCCTGGTCGGCAGCGCGGCCCAGGTGTTCGTCAGCGGCGACCTCGAGCTCAACCAGGACACGATCGTCGGGCCGGATCCGGCGAGCCCGCACCCGCCGGCCCCAGGCGACATCCGTTTCCTGGTCGCGGGCGGGCGCGCGCACCTCTCGCGCCGCACGCGCCTCACCGGGCACGTCTGCGCCCCGAACGGCGTCCTGTCGATGGCTGCCGGGGCGGAGGCTTTCGGCGGGCTCGCGGCGCTGGTCGTCAGCACGGACCGCGCCGTCGTACACGGCATCCCGGGGCCGCCGCCCACGACGACCACCACCACGTCCACCAGCTCGACGACCGTCACGACCACCACCGCGACGTCCTCCTCCACCACCTCGACGAGCATCACCGTGACGACCACCACCACGACCAGCACGACGCTGCCGAGCTGCGTCTGCGGCGACGGGATCGTCGATTCGGCCACCGGCTGCTTCGAGCAGTGCGACCTGGGCTCGCCCGGCGAGGGCATTCTCGGCGTCCCCTGCCCGGGCGGCGAGGCGTGCGTCGACTGCCGGTGCGTCCCATCCACCACGACCACGACCACGACGCCGTCCACCAGCACGACCTCGACGACGCTGCCGTGCCGCTGCGGCGACGGGATCGTCAACGCGAGCCCCGGCTGCGGCGAGCAGTGCGACTCGGCGAGCGGCAGCGTCGTCGACCAGTGCCCGTCGGGCGCGCGCTGCAACGCGTCCTGCACCTGCGAGCCGACGGAGCCCGTGATTCCGCCGCCGCCGCGCTGCGAGACCTGCGCCGATTTCCAAAACCCCGCCTGCTGCCTGCAGCAGGTCTCCATGACGATCCGCCGCGGCGCCATGGGTCGACGCGGCAAGGGCACGCGCCTCGACCTCCATTCGCTGCTCGTGCAGAGCGGCTTCCGCCCCACGCCGCACCACGACGACGTCCTGATCCAGCTCCGCCGCGGCGACGCCGAGCTGCTGTGCGCCGAGGTGCCGGCCGCCAAGCTCATGAAGATGCACCGCGGTCGCGTGATCGGCTTCTGGGACTACAAGCACCACGTGGCGAGCGCGAAGCACGTCGACGACGTCGCCTTCAGGCTGCGCAAGGCCGGCGGCGTCAAGCTGCACGTCTTCGGCCGCAAGGTGGAGTTTGCGACGCCGTCCGGCGGCGACCTCACGGTCGCGGTCGTGCTGCGCGACCCGAGCGCACCCAGTACGAGTCAGTGCTCCACGGTGACGCAGAGCTTCCGCACGACCCGGACCCAGGGGCTGCGGGCGCCCTGAGCTAGCTAGCCGCCCGCCGCGGCGCGGCCCGCGAGGACGGCGTCGGCCGGCGGCTCGCGCACGACCTCGACGTCGAGCACCCCGCGCACGCCGCCGGCGAGGTGGACGACCAGGGCGGCGGCCCCGTCGGGACCGGGGGCCAAGGGTTGCGCCGCCGGCGGACGGCCGTCCGAGGCCACCCGCAGCGCGTAGCCCGTCCCCGGGGGCAGGCGCGGAAGGCCGAAGGCGAAGAGCGCGAGGGTGTCGCCGCCCGGGCGCCAGAGCACGTGACCGCTCGGCTCGCGGAAGGGCGCCACGGGCGCGAGCGCGAGGAGCTGGAGGCCGGGGCGCGCCGCGAGAGCGCGGACGTCCTCCGCGACGTCGGCCCGGGCGAGGAGCCGTTGCACCTCGGCGTCGCGCCGCCGCACGCCGCGCGCGAGGGAGGCGACCCTCGCCTCGGCAATCGCGAGCTGGCGCGCGAGCGCCTCGCGCTCCTCGGCTCCGGCCGCGAGCGCGGCCTCGCTCCTGTCGAGCGCGGCCCGAACGGACTCGCGGGCCGCCTCCTGCGCAGCCAGCCGCGCGGCAAGCGTGGCGCGCTCGCCCTCGATCGCGGCGAGCCGCGTAGCGAGGACCGTCGCCTCGCCCCGGGCCGCCGCCACCCGCCGCCGCAGGTCGTAGGCGGCCGACGCCGCCACCGCCGCGAGCGCAAGCGCGCCGACGACCGCCAGCGCGCGCCACGGCAGCCGCGCGCGCGGCCTCGCCGCACGGGGCAGGCCCACCGGCCGCGCGTAGAGATCGCCGAGACAGTCGGAGCATCCGCTCGCCAGATGCACGCGCACCGTCTCGGCCGCCGGGCCTTCGAGCGTCCCGGCGGCGTAGCCGGCCACGAGCGTGCGGAGCTCGGCGTGCGTCACCAGCGGCGAGCATACCGCGGTCGCGGCGCGCAGCGGTATCGCCGGTGGCGCACTCGCCATGCGCTGTGCCGTCGTTCCCGCCCCGTACGTTTCGCTTGCACGGCGCGGCCCACCCCGGCTATGGGGCACGTATGCGGGAGACGACGGCCGCGCCGGGCGGACACAGCGCCGTGACGCGAGGCTTCGAGGCGATCGCTGACGCGATCATGTACCGCTGGGCCGTGGAGCGGGACACGTGGGTCAGCCCGACGGAGGTCGAGCAGACGCGCGTCTACCTGCAGCGCCTCGGCATCGCGACGCAGCTCCTGCCCGACGGGCGCTTCGTTGTGGAGGGCGAGCCCGCGCAGGTGTACGACGCGGCGCCGCTCGTCCTGCTCGGCCTGCGCCACCTGCATGCCGCGCGCCGGAGCGCGGGTCCCGGCGCGCGGCGTTAGCGCGCAGGATCAGCCGGCGCCCCGGTGCTCGGGTCGAGGACGAGCCCCCGGCTCGTAGTACGGGAATCAGGCGTAGTGCGGGATGTAGGCGACCTGGCTCCCGCCCGTCGAGCTCGGATGCGCGCGGCCGCAGCCCCGAACGCGCCCCAACCCGCTTCGCCGCCCGCGAAATCCCTTGGCAGATTCGGCCGGGCTGGGGTAGAAGTCGAGCGAGCGACGTCCGATCGGGTTTCCGAGCACCACCGGCGGGAGGCAGGTGACGACGCGCGCGCAGATACCGCTGACCGCCGTGCTCTACCTCGCCGCGGCCAAGCTCGGGCTGAGCATGGCGGTCGTCGCCCCGCAGGTGACGGCCGTCTGGCCACCGACCGGGATCGCCCTCGCCGCGGTCTTGCTCCTCGGGGACCATGTCTGGCCGGGCATCGCGCTCGGGGCGTTTCTCGCCAACGTGACGGCGCACGAGCCCGTCGCGACGGCGGTCGGCATCGCCTGCGGCAACACGCTCGAGGCGCTGGCCGGCGCGTGGCTCCTGCGGCGCGCGGGCTTCCAGACCTCGCTCGCCCGCGTGCGCGACGTGGTCGCGTTCGTCGGGCTCGCCGCGCTGGCGAGCACGACGGTCGCCGCCACGGTCGGCGTGACGAGCCTCGCGCTGGGGCACGTGCATCCGTGGAGGGCGTTCGGACCGCTGTGGGGGCTGTGGTGGGTCGGTGACGCCATGGGGGATCTCGTCGTCGGCTCCGCGATCCTCGTCTGGGCTTCGCCGCCGGGAGCCGGCCGGCGGGAGCGAATACCGCACGTCGCGCTCCTCTTCGGCACGGTTCTCCTCGTGAGCGCGCTCGTGTTCGGCGGGCGCCCGGCGGCGCCGCTGGCGAGGTATCCCCTGCACTACCTCGTGTTTCCGTGCGTGATCTGGGCGGCGCTCCGGCTCCGCCAGCGCGGGACGGCGACGACGACGCTGCTCGCCTCGGCCGTGGCGATCTGGGGCACGGCGAGCGGCCGCGGCCCGTTCGTGTCGTCCACCGCGGACGAGGGGCTCGTGCTGCTCCAGCTCTTCATGGCGGTGGTCGGCGTGACCGGCCTGCTCCTCGGGGCCGCGATGCTCGAGCGCGACGCCTCCGAGGAGCGGCGGGCGCGGGAGCTCGGGGATGCCGACCGCCGCAAAGACGAGTTCATCGCGATGCTCGCGCACGAGCTGCGCAACCCGCTCGCGGCGCTCGACATCGCGGTCCACCTCCTCGGCAAGCGCGGCGACGAGCGGAAGCGATTCGCCGATCAGGCGGAGCGACAGGTCAAGCTCCTCCTGCGCCTGGTCGACGATCTGCTCGACGTCTCGAGGATCACCGCGGGAAAGATGACGCTGCGGCGCCAGCCGATCCTCCTCGGCGAGGTGGTGGCACGCGCGCTCGAGACGGTGCGCCCGTTGATCGAGGCTCGCCGCCACACCTGCACCGTGTCGCTGCCGCCGGCGCCGCTGCGGCTCGAGGCGGATCCCGACCGGCTGGCGCAGGTCTTCGGTAACCTGCTGAGCAACGCCGCCAGGTACACCGCGCCGGGCGGCGTCATCTCCCTCGGGGCGGAGCAGCAGGACCACGACGTGGTGGTCCGGATCACGGACACGGGCATCGGCCTCGCGCCCGAGCTGCTCCCGCAGCTCTTCGATCCCTTCGTGCGCGGCGACGCGGCGCACGCGCTCGCACAGGGAGGCCTCGGCATCGGCCTCACGATCGTCCGACGCCTGGTGCAGATGCACGGCGGGCGCGTGGAGGCGGGCAGCTCGGGACCGCACGGCACCGAGTTCCGCGTCTATCTGCCCCTGACGGCGCCCACGGAAACCGACGGTGGACGCCGGCCGGCACCGGCAGGCGACTCTTAGGCCGTGCCGCCCGCGGGCGCGGAGGGCATCGTCGCCACGGCGCCGCACGCCGCCTGCGCGCTGCGCTCGAGCGCCGCGGCGAGGCGGTCCGAGCGCACCGGCTTCGCGATGTAGTCGTTCATACCGGCGGCCAGGCATGCCTCCCGGTCGCCCTGCATGGCGTTGGCCGTCATGGCGATGATCCACGGACGGGACGTGCCGGGGAACCGGACGCGGATCTCGCGACTGGCCTCGAGACCGTCCATCTCGGGCATCTGGACGTCCATCAGGATGACGTCGTACGCCTGCCGGTGCACCGCCTCGAGCACCTCGAGGCCGTTGCCGGCGACGTCGGCCCGGTAGCCGAGGCGTTCGAGCATGTGCACCGCCACCTTCTGATTGACCGCGTTGTCCTCGGCGAGCAGGATCCGCAGCGGGAGCCGCGCGGCCAGCCCCGTCGATCCGGCAGCGGGCCGAGCCGGCGGATCGGCGGGCCGTACGGTCCCGCAGACGCGACCGAGCGCGTCGAGGAGCTGGGCGGGCTTGACGGGCTTGGTGAGGACCGCGGCGAACAGGTCCCCGAGGGCGAGCCGCTGCTCGCCGACCATCGCCGACAGCTCCGCCCGGCCGATCGAGCTGAGCATGACGAGCGGAAGCGCGACGCCGGCGGGATGCCGGCGCATCTCGCCGGCGAGGCGCAGCCCGTCCATCTCCGGCATCTGCATGTCGAGGACGGCGGCGTCGTAGCGCTCTCCGCGATCGAGCGACGCCAGCGCCTCGGGCCCCGACGCGACCGCGGTGAACTCCACGCCCGCCGCGAGAAGCTGCAGCGCGAGGATGCGGCGGTTGGTGTCGTTGTCCTCGACGACCAGCACCCGCCTGCCCCGTAGCCGCGCCTCGCCTTCGCCGCGAGCTGCCCGTGCGTCGCCCTCCGCAGCCGGCGCGACGATCGTGAAGTGGAACGTCGAGCCCACGCCGGGCGTGCTCTCCACCCACATCCGCCCGCCCATCAGCTCCGTGAGCCGTTTCGAGATCGCGAGACCGAGGCCCGTGCCGCCGTACTTGCGGGTGGTCGAGGCATCCACCTGGCTGAAGGACCGGAAGAGGCGGCCCATCCGCTCCGGCGGGATCCCGACGCCGGTGTCGCGCACGGCCACGTGGAGCTCGTGGCGGCCGTCGCGCAGCGGCGCCGACTCGACGCTGACCACGACCTCGCCGCGCTCGGTGAACTTGACGGCGTTCGCCAGCAGGTTGACCAGCACCTGGCGCAGGCGGGTGACGTCGCCGACGAGCACGGCCGGGACGTCCCCGGCGCAGAAGTAGGTCAGCTCGAGCCCGCGCTCGGCGGCCCGCGGGGCGACGAGGTCGAGCGCCTCCTCGGTGCAGACCCGCACTTCGAAGGGCTGCTGCTCGAGCTCGAGGCGGCCGGACTCGACCTTGGAGAAGTCGAGGATGTCGTTGATCAGGGAGAGCAGCGCGTCGCCGCTCACGCGGATGGTCTCGACGAACTCCCGCTGCTCGTCCGTCAGCGTCGTGTCGAGCAGCAGGCCCGACATGCCGATCACGGCGTTCATGGGCGTGCGGATCTCGTGGCTCATGTTGGCCAGGAACTCGCTCTTGGCCGCGTTCGCCGACTCGGCCGCCCGGCGCGCCTCCTCGAGCTGCGCCGTTTTCACCTCGAGGAGAGCGTTGTCCCGCGCGGCCTCCCAGTACCATTGATGTTGCTTGGCACCCTGGACCAACTGCCACCCGAGGTCGCCGACGAGCAGGACGGCGAGCGCCACGCTCTGGGAACGGCCGTCGAGCAGGCACCACGCGATCGTCGGCCCCAGCAGCACCAGCTCGAACCGCCGTAGCAGCCGAAGGTCCGGAGCGAGCGAGGCGGTCGCGCCCGAGCCGACGGCGGACATGACCAGCAGGTAGAGCATCGCCGTCCACCGCCAGGCGTACACGGCGAGAGTGACGACCCCGAGCGCAGCGGCGAGCGTCACGGTCGACATCGTCCCGATGCGGATGTGCCGCTGCCAGAAGGCCGGGGCGCCGTCGTAGCGGGATTCCATACGCGCGAAGAACCACACCCGGTACGCGGCGGCGACGAGGAAGCCCGCGGCGAAGCCGCCGAACACCCGGGGATGCTCGTAGGGGAACGGCGTGCTCGACGCGAGCACGAGCAGGACGAGGAGATACACGGCGACCCCCGCCCTCGAGCGCCGCATGAGCTCGATCTCGCTGCGCTTGCGAAGCGGCGCGCGCATCTCGGCCGGCAGGTCGGCCAGCCAGGCCGCCGGCGTGCCGCGGCGCCCCACGCCGGGGCTCGCATTCTGCATGCATACGGAATGTCGGCATCCGGCCCATCGACTTGAGCCGGTCGAACCGGCCGCGACCGCCGACCGGCGAAATTTGACCCACCGTCAGGAAAGCGTCCGGGCTGCGGCCGTCCCGGCCCCGCGCGAACGCGTGCCCGGGGGCGTGGCGCGAAAGTTGCTCAGCGACGATCTCCATGTCCCCTACACCGGCCGGCGACACGCGTCCCAAGGCACGCATCCTCGTCGTGGACGACGAATTCGCGGTCCGTTGCAGCGTGCGCTGGCAGCTCGAGGGCGCGGGGTACGCCGTGCTCGAGGCGCCGGACGGCCGCGGCGTCGTCGAGACCGTCGAGCGCCAGGGGATCGCGCTCGTCGTCACCGACATCCTCATGCCGAACCACGAAGGCATGGAGACGATCCAAGACCTCCGGCGCGCCTGCCCCGGCGTGCCCGTGATCGCCATCAGCGCCCGCGGCCAGCAGTACCTCGACGCCGCGCGCGCGCTCGGCGCCGCGTACACGTTCGCCAAGCCCTTCGAGTCGGCGCTGTTCGTGCAGACGGTCGAAAAGCTGCTCTCGCCGCCGCGGGCGGCGTGACGCGGCGGCCAGGCACGCGACCCACACCTCACGCTCTGTACACGGCGACGGCGATGCCTCGCTCCTCCAGCCACGCGAGCTGGTCTCGCACGTACGTCACCGCTCGGTTCTCGATATCCGGTGCGTTCGCGGAAACGGCCACCTCCAGCCGAGCGCCGCGCCCGGCCCGCAGAGCGTCGTCCTCGATGCTCTGGATCGCGTATGGGGTGCAACCGTCGACGCGCACGAACTCGCCCGGCGCTCCATCCCGGCCCGAGGTGACGCGCGACCGCAGCTGGAGATCCCAGCGGCTCGCCAACCCGTCGCGCCCGGCGTCCAGCACGCACCCCATCACGACATCGACGACGTCCTTGTAGCTCCGCATCTCCGCAATCGCCGGCTCCGGCACGACGATCGCGAAGGCGGACTCGAGGGCGAGGACCAGCTCGAGCATGTCGAGCGAGTCGGCGGCAAGCTCGTCCGTGAGCGAGACCGCCGGCACCAGCTCGTCGGGACTCACGGCGAGCTGGTCGGCGACGAGATGCCGGATGCGCGGCTCGATTCGCGCGCGGACGGTCGTGTGCGACAGGGCGGCCGCGGCGGCGGCTGGAGAGTGCGGCGACGGGGAGCCGTGCGCGGAGTTGCGCGTACGTGGCGGACGAGTGCTCGCGCGAATGCTCGTCGGGGCTGGGGAGAAGAGGGAGCCGATCATGCCGAGCACCAGGATCATCCGGCCCAGCAGTGGGCCGTGTGACCGCGTCATGCGTGCTTCCACTCGTCGAGAGGTCCGATCAAACGCCCCATTGGACGACCACAGCCCGCGAATGTTCACCGCCCCCAGCCGAACGACGGCTCGGTGACGCCCTTGAGCTCAGCACATCCCCGGTGGGATCGTCGTCCCCGGCGCGTAGGCCGCCCCTGCGGCTTGGTCTGGTCGACGATGCCGCGAGCGGGCGAAAGCGGAGGGGGATTCGAATCGCGGCTCTTCCGCGTTTCGTGTGGGTAGCGTAAGGGGCTGAGCCCGGTCCCATGTTATCGTCCGGCCTCCCAAACGGCAGAGGAGGCGGGGAAAATGCGGGACCACGAGCTCTACGCGACGATCTTGGGGTGGAGGCGCCGTGGACGGTCGAGCGGCTGACCGAGACCCAGCGCGCGAAGATCGAGGCGATCGCGATGGGCATGTCGGATCCCTACGTCCAGGCGACGTGCGCCCAGGTACTGCCCGGCCGGCTTCGTCGCGGTGTCCCCCCCGCGGCGCCGCTCAGCGGTCGGTCCCCGCTCGTATCGCCGCGGCGATGTCTCCGCTCAGCTTCGCGAGCGCGCGGCTGTGGGCGGCCGCCAAGGCGTCGAACCCCGCACCCGACACGGCCTCATGGGCGACCGTTCGACCCGAACGGGTCACGCCTCGCGCGGCGCGTACGACCCACGCCGCCTCGACGACCGCAGCCTTGCCCGGGATCGAGTCGAACCGCTGCACGTCGATCACCACCCGGTACGCTCCCTCCACGTTCGCCAGCGGCGCGGTCGTCACGCGGGGGGTCCCAAGCAGCACAGCGAGGTCGCCGGCCACGGCACGCGCGATGGCGTCATCGAGCGGCGCAGCCCAGCGGTTGAACTCGTCGGGCTCCACGCGATTCGGTCCAACCTGCACCACGAACTCGGGCCGGTCGACCGACGCAGGGACGGAGACCGGCCCGACGACCACGGCGCAGGCTGCCGTGGGCATATCGTCCGACGTCGCCGTGGAGTCCAGCGTGTAGAACCGCGACGGCGCCGATCTCCCACAGCCCGTCGCAGCGGCCGCCACGAGCCCCATCGCCACGAGGGGCCCCAACTGGTTCCTCATCGCTGTGCCCCCCCGGTCTTGCCGCGAAGGAGCGCCTCGGGGTGGCGCTCGAGGTAGTCCGCCAGCCCGCGCAGCCCCTGAGCGGCGCGGCTGACCTCTTGCAGCGTCCTGCCGACCTCCGCGCCGAGCCCCGAGTTCGGCTCGATCATCCGGCTGGCGTCATCGAGCGTGCCCCGCGCGCTCACGAGCGTCCGGTCGAGCTCGGCGAGCGCCTTCTGCAGGTTGTCGCCGATCCCCTTGAACGGTACCTGATCGAGCTTCTTGATGATGTCGACGACGCTCGCCTCGACGGCCTCGAACTGCCCCCCCACGGTGGGCAGCTGCACGGGCGTCTGCGACCAGTCGACGGTCGCCGGCGGCGCATCGGGGAAGAAGTCAAATGCGACGTACAGCGCGCCCGTCACGAGGTTTCCCGAACGTAACTGCGCGCGGACGCCGTGGGACACCAGGGCGTCGATGAACTCCCGCCGGAGGGTGGCTAGGTCCGCGCCGGGTTCGAGATCGAGAATCTTGACGCCGAACCTGGTCGGATCGAGCCGAATGGTCACCGGCGCGGAGAACTCGAAGGTCTTCGCGTCGATCTGGGCGCCGATGGTCGCGACCTCGCCGACGGGAATGCCCCGGAACTCTACCGGAGCACCGGCGGTGAGCCCTCGGACGGACTGCTTGAATACAAGCAGATAGGTCTGGGGATTCTGGGCGGACAGGCGGAAGGCTTCGGCCCGGTCGCTGAACAGGGTGAACACGGTGTCGGCCTCGGCCGGCGAGAGGACCGGACCCGTGGCCGGCGTCTCGAACGCAATGCCGCCGACCAGGATGGACAGGAGCGACTGGGTCTCGACGTTCAGGCCGTTTGCAGAGAGGGACAGATCGATTCCGCTCGCGTGCCAGAAGCGCGTGTTCGGCGTGACGTACTGATCGTAGGGCGCGTTCACGAACACCTTCACCGTGATCGAGCGCCCATCGGGATCGAGCTGATACGACGAGACCTCGCCGACCTGGAGCCGCCGAAAGTAGATTGGTGTCCCGTTGTCGAGCGAACCCAGATCCGGAGTCTTCAACACGAAGTAGCGGCCGGGCACCTCTGCGGTTACGATCGGCGGGTTTTCCAGCCCGACGAAATCGCGCTTGTTCTCCTTCGACGCGCCGATATCCATGCCGATGTACGCCCCGGAGATGAGGGTACCCAGCCCTGTCACGGTGGCTCCCGAGACGCGCGGCCGCACGACCCAGAACCTGGTGTCCGCGACGAGAAAGCTCTCCGTCCTGGGAGCCATCTGCGCGGTGGTGATCACGTGTCGATGATCCTCCGCGAGGCGAATCGTGACGATGCTGCCGATGTCGACGCCGTTATACCGGATCTTGGTCTTGCCGGCTTCGAGCCCCTCCGCAGACCGAAAGACGATCGTAATCTTCGGCCCCTCGCTCCTGATCCTCGCGACACCGACCCAGACGCCGACGAGTCCGGCCGCGATTGGGACGAGCCAAACCAGGGAGGGCCGTGTCCGCTTTCTCGGAACGGCTCTCGATACGGCCACGTGCATGTCGTCGTGGTCAGGCATACTCGCCCCCTGTCGTGCTCACGGGATCCCAGATCAGCCGAGGGTCGAAGGACTCGACGGCGAGCATCGTGAGCACGACGACCGCGGCGAAGAAAAACAGACCCACCGCCGGCTCCACCGACATGAGCGGCTGAAGCTGCACGAGCGCGGCGGTAAAGGTGTCGACGAACACATCGACCATCGACCAGCGTCCGATGAGCTCGACCATCCGGTAGAGCTGGATGCGCTGGTCAGCACTCGCGACCGACCCACGTTGCACGGTAATGAGCAGGTAGGCCAGCGCGACGATCTTCGCGCTCGGAATCAGGATGCTCGCAACGAGCACGATGAGCGAGAGCGGCCACCCGGTGGGTGACCAGAGCAGCACGACACCTTGCATGATGGTGTCGGAATCGCGACCCGAGGCCGTGACCGTGGTCAGGACCGGCAGGACGTTCGCCGGAACGTAGCAAATGGCCGCCGCGATCAGGAACGCCCAGGTGCGCTGCAGGCTCGCGGCCTTGCGGAAGGACAGCTCGCCGTCGCAGCGTGGACAGCGCCCAGCCTCGGCACCGGGGGGCGGCCGCGAGAGAAGTCCGCAGGCTTCGCAGCTCTGCAGGCCCTGCTGCATCGCGGTTGGAAGAGCCAGGTTCACGCCGAGGCCTCGGCCCATTCGATCTTCTCCCACACCTCCCGGGGATCGAAACTGGCCTGGATCGCGGCGAGCACGAAGACGAGGGCCCCGAGCGTAAAAAGCGCCGTCCCCGGAACAACCGTCGCGTAATCCGCGATCTTGATGAGGGCGACCAGCACACCGAGCATCATCACCTCGATCATGCTCCACGTGCAGGTGGTCCGGTAGTGACGGATCAATGTTCCGACCCAACGGGGTGCCCGTTGGCGGCGGGCGCCGAGCACGATCGCCAGCATGAACCCGATCTGGAGGGCTGGGGCGACGACCGCGGTGAAGAGCACGAGGGCCGCGACCGACTCTCGGCCGTCGTTCCACAACTCCTCGGCCCCCCCGAGCACCGTGGTGGAGGCCGCACGCCCGACCACCGTAAGCCCGAGCATCGGAACGCTGTTCGCGATCACGTACAGCACCAGGGCGGCCAGCGTCAGCGCGAGCGTGCGATCGAGCGAATCCTCCCGACGGCGCCATAGCTCACGATCGCAGCGGGGGCAGCGCGCAGAAGCCCCCGGCGGGAGATCGGGCAGCCGCTGCAGCAGGTCGCAGTGGAGACACGCCACGATGGAGCGGTCCGGGAAGGGCTCGTTGGGCCTCATGAACGCGGCCCTATAGCGTGCTTCGGGCCGGACGGTAAGGCATACTCCGCAGGCCGCCGCGAGGCGGTCCCAGCCAGGGGGGCGACATGACCGAAGGATACCGGCGCCTCGGAAGCGAATATCAGCGCGACTGGAGCCTGACCATCCTGCTCGCCGTGCTCGTGGTTGACGCCTTCGTCCTCGGCACGCTCACCGAGGCGCTGCCGATGCTGGCGCCCTCTCGCACGGTGCTCTTCTTGCTGTTTCTTCTCTCGGGCATCAGCCTGGCGTTCCAACATCGCACCGCCGTTGTGCCCATTGCTGCGACAGCGATCGCCAACGTCGTCCTGCAGTGGGTCCATCACATCCACCCGAGCTTCACGGTTGCCTACGCGGAGGGTGCGGCGCTTCTGTTCTGCGTTTTGCTCATTCGCGTGGTCCTCGCCCAGGTGTTCCGCCAGGGACCGATCACGGCACACCGCATCCAGGGGGCAATCGCCGTCTACCTGCTGCTCGCGTTCACCTGGGGGTTCGCCTACGAGCTGGTCGCCCTGGCCGACTCCGCGGCTTTCAACATGCCGATCACGGGTCTGTATCCGCAACCGCTTCGCGCCCAGCTCCTGTACTTCAGCACGATCACGCTGACGACCACCGGCTATGGCGACATCACGCCCGTCAATCCCGTGGCGCGCTCGCTCGCCGGCCTCGAAGGGCTCACCGGCCAGCTCTTTCCGGCTATCCTGCTCGCGCGGCTCGTCTCCATGGAGCTGTACTCCCGACAGCAGTCCCGCTGATTGTCCCGCGGCTCGGATCACGAGCCGCTCAACCGCAGGCCCTCGGAGGATCTGCCCGTCCGATTGGGCATGCACAGGGCTTTACAGGACCTGGTTTTCGAAGTTGACCCGCAGGTCCGCACCGAGCTGCAGAACCTTCCCGACACTCGGCCCGAAGCGAAAACGTGGCACTGTTCAGTTCAGAACACGAACCCGAGTCCGGCAGCTGGACCCCGGAACTGCAGCCCGATGTTGCCGACACTGCCAGAGCGTTCGAAATCCACCACCCGGTAGCCAGCGGCAAGATAGGGGTGGGTCGCCATGGGGGTCCAGGGAATCCAGTATCGGACGCTCCCGACGATGCCCCAGATCAGATCCGAGCTCGCCCCGAAGCCGCCGATGTCACCGCGGAAGTCGAAAGACACCGAGTCGAGCACCGGCACCGACCACCGGATGCCGAGCAGCGGATCGGCCCAGTCGAAGCTTTCCGAGACGTCGGCGCTGTGCTGCGCCGCCCCGATCACCCCGGCGGTCGCGTGGAGCTCGTTGCGGAAGAACATGTAGCGCGTCCCGGCGTACACGCCGAGCGTGAGGGGCCGCTGCCTGCCCGGCAGCGACCACTGTCCCACCCGGTATCCGAGGCCGACGTCGGTGATCACGAACTTGACTTTGTCCCGGGCCCGGAGCGAGAGAGCGCACAGCTGGGTGGGAATCGTCTCGTTGACGCTCTCCTGGGCATAGCCGCCCGCGGAATCGGCGAAGAGACTGAAGCGATCGTAGCCGACCGAGAAATAGCCCGCGCCCGCGAACGCGTTCCCGTCCTCCAGGAGCTGGTAGAAGTCGATCGGCGAGACACTGAACTGTGCGCTGCGTCCCTTCACCGTCACGGACCCGTAGTTCCCGAACAGCCATCCGTAGGGCTCGGCCTCGAACTCCCAGGGTGACGGCTTCGCCGTCGCGGTGGCGGTCGCGGGCGGCTGCGGGAGCGGCGCCGTAGCGTCCTCGGCCCGGATCGGCGCCGCGCAGAAGATGGCGGCGACCAACACGCCGAGCCACAGCGACCATCGACCGGCCGATGGCCGTCCGGTCATGCGCCGTCCCCCTTCGCCGGCGGGCAGCTCCTGACGCACCGGAGGTACTGCTTCGCACAGTTTACCAGGTCTGGCTGTGCCACGGCACCCGCCGCATCGAGACACGCGGAGGCTTCCGCCTGCGCCGTGATGACGCACTGGTCGAATCCGGTGCCGCCACCCGGGTTGGTGGCCCGGCAGGCCGAGACGGCCGTCTTCGCCTGCGCGGTGCAGGCGGCGATGGCAGCGCCGAGCGTTGCCTGCGTCGGTGCGGCGCAGGCGCCGCGCGCATCGGTACAACCCTGCAGGCAGGTGAGGTTCTTGTCGAGGCACGCATTCGCCGTCACCGTGAAGGCGAGCGAGCAGCCCGCGACCACAGCCCGGAAGGCGGTCCTTCCATCTGCCCTGCACGACCCGACGCCGTTCGGCGGCGCGCCCGGGCCGCACGCGCTTGCGCACTGGATGAATCCCGTGCGGCAGGCGCGCAATACCCGTCGGGCGCGGCGGCGCGCGCGATTGTGACATTGGAAGCCGTTCACCTGAGCCTGGAAGAGGCACGCGACGCGTAGGATCGACAGGGGGCGGAACCTGTTTCGGCACCGTGCCTCGGCAGCGTCCTGCTCGATCCGGCACAGTGCGAGATGCTCGCCGAGCCCCGTCTCGTCGCGACATTCCTGCCGCACGAAGCGGCAGGAGGCGACGCACCCCTGATCGTGTGGGACACAGCCGGCAAGCGTATCGAGAAGGGCGCCCGTCGCACTGGAGTTGCACTCGTGGAAAGCATCCCGCGCGGCCTCGAGGCACGGATCGGTGCAGGGTCGGGCCGGTGTGCTCCCAGACACGACGGCTACGCCCGGAAGCACGCACGTCCTCGCCTCCGTGCTCCGAGCACCGCCAACAAGGACGAGCAACGGAAGCAGCAACGGCCACGCTCTCCGTTCGAGAATCATGGCGACACCCGGACGAACCATCGTCGATGCGTAGGGGATGCCGAAGACGACCGTCCGTCAGTCGGTGACCGGCACCCACCCCTGGCCAGGATCGTATGCTTGCATGCGCTCCACGATCGCGGCGGTGTCCGACCCGAGATCCTTCTGGTACAGCCGCCCATCGCGACTCACCTGAAACGTCATGATACCGGTCTCCCCGTACGTCACGGGGTAGGCGACGAGCGCGAACCCCCCCGTCATGAGGCCGTTGGCGAGATAGCTGCGCGCCCCGCCGGGAGCAGACGGCCCTTGCGCGGAGAGGATGCGGTAGTAGTACCCCCACCAGGAGCCGGCCGGCCGCCTTCCGTGGGCATAGTCGCTTGCGGCGGCGATCATGGGACCCAGCGGGCTCTCGTCCCCCGGCCCGCTGGATTGCCAGTAGAGGCCGTCCTTCCGTCCCGGGGTGCTGGCGATCTTCTGGGCGTACGCCTTCGTTCCCCCCTCGCGCGGCACCCGTGCGTACTCCTCCTGCGCATGAACATACGACCGGCATGCGGCGATGGCCTCCAACTCGTCGGCGCCGACCCGCCGCCGCAGTATCTCCTGCTTCCCCTGCGCGGTGTCGAAGTGCCAACCCGTATCGTCCCGTACGAGGGGGATGGGGAACGGCCAGTCGTCCAGACCGACCACGAGCTCGAGCCGGTCGGTGCCCTTCGGATCGAGCCGCATCATCTCGCCCGCCGCGGCGACGAACTTTCGGCATCGCTCGCGATCGGCGCCGGCGTCGCCCGTGCTGACGAGCGCGCGCGCCTCGTCGCCGAAGATGCCGATGAGCGCCGCAGCGTCGTCGTTCCGGCACGCCGCGAGGAACGCGTCGACCGCCGCTGTCGGATCGGAGAAGCGTCGCTCCGAGCTCGCCGGGCGCACGGGGGCGGACCTCGGGACGCGTGCGGCACAAGCGGCGAGGGGAAGCACCAGCGCACCGATGAGGAGCCGTTTATTGGGAAGCTGCTTCATCCGCCCATCTCTTCGCGCCTCGTCAACGGCGGAAGCGTCCACCCCAGCCACCGAAGCCCCCGTAACCTCCGTAATCACCGAAGCTGCGGGCGCCTCGCGCGCTCGCCTCGCGCGCACCCCAGCCGCCGCCGCCCAGACCGCGGAACGCCCCGCCATCGAAGCCGCCCGGATTGAACCCCTCGCCGTGCGAGCCCCAGCTGTTCCCTCCGCCCCCGGGATTCCCGTGGTAGGCCGAGCGGTAGGCGTCGGTCCAATGTTGAACGTCCGAGGGTGGCGGCGGGTGATAGGTGGTGGACCCTCCCTGCGATGACCAAGGATGGTACGCGCCCGACCGCTGGTACGTCCCGGTCGATCCGTTCTTGTTGTAGGCGCCCGTCGTGGGATTGTACGTGCCGTACTTTCCCGTCTGCGGGTTGTAGTAGCCGTACGTCCCCGTCTTGGCGTCGTAGCCGGTCTTGGGCTGCTGGTTCCGGCCGCTCGTCGGCGGACGCTCGTAGGTCCCCGTCGTGCCGTCCTTGTTGTAGGCCCCGGTGCTGGGATTGTAGGTCGCGTACTTCCCCGTGTTCGGATTGTACGCACCGTACGTGCCCGTGTTGGGGTTGTACCCGGTGTACGCACCCGAGCCACCAAAGCCGCTGTAGTGGGTCACCCGCGCAGGATTGTATGCGCCATAGTTGTTGGTCGCGCTGTAGTGGTAGTTGTTATTCACGGTGATGTTGCCGGAGCTTCCGGAACTGCCCCAGTTGCAGCCATAGGCGGTCGCCGCACCCGCGGCGAAGCCGATGCCGAACGTCACGAGCCCGTAGGAGGCCGGGGCCGCGGCACCGTATCCATAGTACGCGGGCGCCGGGGCGAGGATCAGCGACGGGTTGTACTGCGGCACGTAGATGACCTGCGGATTGGCGGGCTGGATGATGATGGTCGTCGAGTCGCCGCTCCCTTGCACCGTGACGGCCTGCTTGTCGTTCGATCGGAGGTTGCCCGCCGCCTGCGCCGCGGCGCGCACGCGCTGGATTGCGGCCATCACGTCCGATTGCGAGGTCGCGACCGCCTGCCCGAGCCGGGTCGTCCACTCCAGCTTGTCGTTCATCATCTTGAGGACCGTCGGGAAGGACAGCAGCGCCTGAACGCTCGGATCCCACTGCGATGCCTCCGCCTCGTCCGGCCGCCTTCCCGCCGCCACGGCCCGTGAGGCCTCGACGACCTGGAGCGGCCGGGTCGCCGCGGGAAGAATCTGCGCTACGAGCGGATCGGGGTACAGCGCGATGGGAGCGACGAGCTTGTCGAGATCCTCCGGCGACGGCTGCGGGCGCGCGAACGGTGGCACGCCAGCGAGAGCGATCCCTGCGATGAGGATCAGGACACGGGGCTTGAGCGTCATCGTGGAATTCCGTAGCCCGGATATCACCCGCCCGGCAGGAGCGGCTTCTGCACCTTGTCCGGCGATATCCACTCCTCCCGAACGAAGAACTCGGACAAGTACTGGGCCGCGCGGTCGGCGCTCCGTACCGCCATGCGATCGACCTGCGACCGGTATCCCTTGACACCGCTCGCGGCGACGTTGGCCGCCGCCAGGCCGATGGTGGCCCCCCCCTGCGCCGCGGCGCCGGCTCCCATGGTCACGGCCGCGCCGGGCATGGCGCCGCTGTCCGCGTGCGTCGTGAACTCGAGCACCGTGTGCCAAACCCCCGTCGACCGCTCGAGCACTCTCACCTGCGTGTCCACGGTGGACTGGCCCGCACCGAATCCGATCACGAGGCGCCGGAGACGGTTGCCCTCGTTGACGTCGATGAAATGGCCGGTGATCGCGAGCGCGTTCGGCGGGATGTAAATGTCTCGTGTGGCTCGCTGTGCCGGAAGGCCCATGTCGGTGATTCTGGCAACGAGCTCGTCGGCCATGCGATCCGCGACGGCATGCGCGATCTGCTCGCTGCGCTCCGTCTGCGTCGTGCCCTGCGACGCGTCGATGACCTTCTGGAAGATCGCCTGGTTCTCGACGACCTCGTTCAGGTTCACGCCGAACGGATAGACCAGCACGATCCCCGGCGGCGGCAGGTTCGTGCGGGCGGTCTCCTCTTCCGCCCGTATCGTGGTCTGCGCACAACCGAGCAACGAACAGAGGGCGATCGACGCGCCCACGCCGAGTGTTCGTACCAGGCTCATGGGCTCTCCCTTCACTGGACGGTCACCTCGACCCGGCGGTTCCGACCTCGACCGTGGGCCGTGGCATTGGGCGCGGCTGTCGACCGCGCTCCGTAGCCTTGGACGATCAGCCGTGACGAATCGATTCCTTGCGCCCTCAGGTAGCTCGCGACGGCCCCCGCACGGTCCTCGGACAGGGTCTGGTTCGCCCCCTCGGTTCCCGTGCTGTCCGCGAACCCCTGGATCAGGAAGACCGCCTTTGGGTATGGCTGCATCTGCTGGATGAACCAGCGGAGCTCACGCTGGCCCTCAGGCCCGATGTCGGCGCTCCCCACGTCGAAGTAGATCACGGCCGCATACCGGCTCGCCTGGGCATGCGCGGCCGCCTCCCGCTCATCTGCGGCATGCTGCTCCATCTGGAGGCGCTCGGTCGTCTGCTCGTAGGTCCGCTGGTACGCAGATGGACACCCCGCCGCGAGAAGGCAGGCCGCGAAAAGGGCGAACAGAGCCCTCATCGGGGCTTCCTCCCCTCGAATGCCGCAACGACCTCCTCGAGTGAGAGCACGCCGTCACCGTCGGTGTCTGCCACGTCGTAGTCGTGGAAGCGGACGCGAAGGAACTCCCGCAGGGACACGCGGCCGTCCCGGTCCTTGTCGTCCTGCGTGAAGTCGTCGGGAAACGTGAGCTGCTTCAGCTCTCGGGGATCGAGAAAGCCGTCCTTGTTGGTGTCCGCGGCGTAGAAGATCTCCACCATGCGGAGCTGAAACTCCTCGTGGTCGATCACGCCGTCGTGATTCATGTCGGCCTCCGCGAACGCCACGTAGGGATCGGGCTGCTTCGTCGCATCGCCCGCGCGGGCCGGAACGACGGCGAACCCGAGGGTCGCGACTAGAAGCAAGATACTCGTGCGCATCACGATCTCCTCAGGTCTGGATCTGCCAGGTGCCGTCGGATTGCCGGCACGCCGTTCCGTATGCCTGGCTCGGTTCGCCGCCGATTACGATCGTCTGCTTGTACTCGCGGCAGTACCGCCCGTTGGCGAGCTCGTAGGTGCGGGTCGGCGTCACCGAGCCGTAGTTGCCGCTGTCTGGATTCCGCCACACGGACGCCTGTCCCGCATGGTTCTGCTCGAACGCTTGCTGCGCGGCCTGGGCGGCGAGCCGCTTGTCGCGGTCGTCGAGACGGTTGCCGACGAAGCCGCCGATCAAGGCGCCGCCGAGTCCCGCCCCGACGATGGCGCCCGGACCGCCGCCGGCAACCGCCGCGATCCCGGCGCCCGCCGCCGTGCCGATCAACGCGCCGAGGACCGCCTTCGGATTGTTCTCGTACGTCTCCTGCATCGCCGCGCAGGACGAAAGCAGGAGCACTAGTCCCATCACCGGCACGACGCGTACAGCGATTGTCCGAAGCATCCGTGCTCTCCCGTTTCCAGTCATCGCGTCACTCGCTCGCCCGGTTGTTTCGCTGTCCATCCTCCATGAGGCGCTTCTCGTCCTCGGGGGTCAGCTTCGGCCGGTCGATGGCCAGCGTGAGCTTAATGAGCTTGCCGGTGAACTCGAACGGGACCTTGTAGTCCTTGTCGTCGACCGGGGTGCCGGTGTCGGCGCCGACGTCGAAGGTTTCGTCCCACTGGAGAATGATCGGGATCGTGTGCTCCATCTTCTGGGTGCTCACGACCTTGCCGTCGACCTTGAGCGTGCCGGTTCCCCCCTGCCCGATACCGCTCACGTTGTTGAAGGCGAGCGTCCCGATCCCGAGGCCGTTGTACTTGAAGTCGAACTCGAGCGTGTGCTTGCCGGGCGAGAGCTTTGGCCCTTCCCACCGGATCCGCTTCAGATTGAATAGGTTCCACACGAAGACCGGCTTCCCCTTGAGCAGGTAGAGCCCGTAGCCGCCGAAGCGCCCTCCGTTCGTGTTGATCATGCCGTGCGCATCACGCGGAACGTCGATGTCTGCCGTGATCGTGTAGGATGTATTGAGCAGGCTCGGCGCATCGCCCGGCGGAATGCCGGTGAGCTCGCCCGCATAGGTAAACGTGCTCCTCCCCGCTGCAAGGCTCGGCTTCGGGATCACGACACGGGGTCCGACCGACGCGTCCAGCGGCAACACCTGGTACTTCTGGGCCTCGGTCCAGAAGAGATCCTGCAGCTCCTTCAGCTTCGCGGGATTGGCGGCGGCCACGTCGTCGTGCTGGGTCCAGTCCTTGGTCAGGTCGTACAGCTCCCAGGTCACGTTGTTCGCCGGGTCGGAGTTGACGGCGCCGGCGACATCCCATGGCGGGCGGATGACCTTCGTGCTCGCGATCCAGCCGTCGTGGTAAATCGCCCGGTCCGCGAACATCTCGAAGTACTGCGTCGTGTGCTTCGAGGGCGCGGCGGCGTTCGCCTTGTCGAACGTGTAGGCGAAGCTCGTGCCTTCGATCGGCTTCTGCGGAATGCCGTCGACCGTCTCCGGGGCTGGGATGCCCGTCACCTCCAGGAGGGTCGGGACAACGTCGATGAAGTGGCAGAACTGGTTACGGATGCCGCCCGCATCCTTGATGTGGTGGGGCCAGGCGATGACCGTGCCCTGCCGCACACCGCCGAAGTGGGAGGCGATCTGCTTCGTCCACGAGAAGGGGGTGTCGAACGCCCACGTCCAGCCAATGGCCATATGCGGATAGGTCCGGTCGGAACCCCAGGCCTCGTAGAACTTGAGCGAGGCCAACAGCGGAAGTTGCACCCCGTTCAACGCCGCGACCTCGTTCGGGGTGCCCTCGGTCCCGCCCTCGGCGCTGCTGCCGTTGTCCCCGACGATGTAAATGATGAGCGTGTCGTCGAGCTTGCCCATGTCCTCGACGGCCTGGATCACGCGGCCGATCTCGTAATCGGTCTGGGCGAGGTATGCCGCGTAGACGTTCGCCTGACGGATGAACAGCTTCTTCTCGACGAAGCCGAGCTGGTCCCACTTCTTCAGGAGGTCGTCGGGCCAGGGCGTCATCTTGGCGTCCTGCGGGATCACCCCGAGCTTCTGTTGGTTCGCGAAGATCTCGTCGCGAAGCGCGTTCCAGCCCTTGTCGAAAAGATGCATGTCGCTGATCTTCTTGATCCAGTCCGGTGTAGGGTGATGCGGGGCGTGTGTCGCCCCGGGGACGTAGTACAGGAAGAATGGCTTGTCGGGCTCGATGGCGTTCATCTGGTTCAGCCAATGGATGGCGTCGTCGGCCATCGCGACGTTGAGGTTCCACCCCGGCTTGCCGACGTAGGGATAGATCGCGGTCGTGTTGCGGAAGAGGTTCGGCTGCCACTGGTTCGTATCGCCGCCGACGAAGCCGAAGAAGTACTCGAACCCCATCCCGATCGGCCACTGGTCGAAGGGTCCCGCCTGGCTCGCCGCGAAAGCCGGCGTGTTGTGGTCCTTGCCAAACCAGGAGGTCGCATAGCCATTGTCCCGCAGGATCGCCCCGATGGTCGCCTTGTCCTTCGGGATGATGCTGTCGTAGCCAGGGAAGCCCGTCGCCTGCTCGGAGATGACGCCGAACCCCATCGAGTGATGGTTGCGACCCGAGATGAGCGCGGCGCGGCTCGGCGAGCAGAGGGCGGTCGAGTTCATGTTCGTGTAGCGGAGCCCCATCTTCGCGAGCCGGTCGAGCGTCGGCGTCGGGATCACGCCGCCGAAGGTGCTCGCGGCGCCGAAGCCGGTGTCGTCGGTCATGATCAGCAGGATGTTCGGCGCGCCCTTGGGCGGTACGACCCGCGGTGGCCACCACGGCTTCGACTGGAGCGCGTTCCGCTCGATCGTGCCGCCGAACGGCAGATCGGGCGCCGGCAATTGCTTGCCCTCGATCGTCACCGTGGCGTCGGGCGAGCCCGGTTCGCCGTTGATCTGCTGCGCCGCCGCGGGAGCGGCGGCGCCGAGGAGGACCGCAATCGCCACGCACGTTCGAACCGTTCTCATGACTCCTCCCTGCGCCGACGTAGTCAAAAGACCGTGCCTTTGAAGAGCTTCGGGATCACCGGGGCCACGACGAGCTGGACGTTCCACTGCTGTCCGACGGTCGCCGGGCGTTCTGGCATGTACTGTCCGGCGAGCGCGATTCGCACGGGCAGCGGGCCGAGCTTCACCACCTTGCTGAGCGCGAGGCCGACGGGGACCGTCCACCGTTGGCTCCGCGGCGCCTCCCAGTTGGCCAGGATGTTGCCCGAGTAGCCGACGCTCCAGCCCTCGCCGAAAAAGTACGAGGCGAAGGGCTGTACGTTGAGCTGGCTCACGGCCGGGCGGCTCCCGCCCGAAACCGACCACCACTGCTGGGGGAAGACCCCGACGATGTACTGCTTCGTCAGGTAGCCCACGACCGCGGCGGGCCCGACCTGATACTTGCCCTGCCCGGTCCAGACGGACCCCGCCGTCGGGAAGATGAAGGTGGGCCCCAGGCCGAGCAGCCAAGGCCCGGCGTGAGCGGGCGAGAGCATTTCCACGTCGCCCAGGTCCCCGAACGTCGTCGTCTGGCGGAACTGCTGAAGCTGCGGCCCCACTGGGCGCGGGGCGCTCTGGTACAAGGGGATGACCGGGCGATTGATGAGGTTCCAGTCCTCGGTCAGGCTCACGGGCAGCACCGGCTGGAAGATCATGTTGCTGTTCAGCTGTCCCTGGTCCAGCACGTAGTTGTTGAACTGGAACGTCAGAGACCAGAAGCTCGTGACCGGGTTGGTGAGCTGCCGGTTGATCTCGGTGAGCGACGCCTTCTCCTGATCCTCCGGCACCACCGCGCCGGCGTCTGCCTCGGCCGCCGGCACCTTCGACGTGCTATCCGTCCCGGGCGGCAGGAGATCCGCAGTCACCGCCGGCAAGAGCGACCACCGCATCTCGGCTCCGCCGGCCGACGCATGGACCAGCGACAGGAGCAGCAGGCCCACACCACGAGCGAGCATCCCGACGTGCCGCATCGTCACTGCCCCCGGAACCGTGCGTCGGGATTGGCGGCGAAGCACGTGTCCGTCCCCTCCTGACAGATGACGATGTACGTGGTGCGCTTGTCGCACCCGACGACGCCGACGGTATACTCGACCCGCGTGAGCCCGCTCACCCACGGGCCGTTCATCGCCGGCTGGATGTAGTCCCGCGACAGGACGGTCGCCGTCGCCGAGGGGCAGTTGAGGTCGAACCGCGCCCGGCGCAGCGCCGTCTGCACCGCCCCCTCCTGTCTGCTGGCGAGCACCTGGCTCTGGTTGGGGCAGCCCGCCGTCGCAGCGGCGATCGCGAGAAGTGCCGCACAGGTCCATGCTCTCGTCATGTCTGCCTCCATGGCAGCGCCTCCGACTACCCCGCGCCAGGCACGGACATGCGCGCCGCCGTCTGCGCCCGCTCCAGCAGTCCCTTCCATGCGGGGAGCACGCGCACGCGAGCGAAGTCCTCGTTCTGCTCGAGCAGCGTCGGGATGCCGAACCCGAGGGCCACCGCGCGGTCGAGCGACGCGACGGCTTCCTGAAGATCGCCGCCCAGGGCCCGCAGACAGGCGAGATTGTAGAGGGGGATCCACGAATCCGGCCGAATGCGCCCAGCCTCCGCGTAGTACGCGGCCGCAGCCTCCGCGTCGCCGAGGAAGCGCGCGCTGTTGCCCGCCTGGACGAGCACCTCGAAGTGCTGCGGGAGCACCGCGAGCACGCGCCGGTAGTACGCGAGCGCGCGTGCGTGGTCTCCCCGGTCGTAGTAGAGGTCGGCGAGCCGCCGGTAGACGTGCGGATAGCTCGGGTCCAGGGCGATCGCTTGCTCGTACCACCCCTGCGCGGCTACCTCGTCGCCGCGCTGCACGTCCACGAACCCGAGGTTGCTCATGGCCTCCACGTAGGTGGGAGCGAGTGCGAGCGCCTCGCGGAAGCGTCGCTCCGCCTGGTCGAGATCACCGCGTTGGAGCGCCAGCGCGCCCAGCGCGCCGAGCACGCGGTGCTGCCGCGGTTGGAAGGCAAGGGACGCCTCGTACTGCCGCTCGGCCTCCGCGGCGTCCCCCCGCCGCAGGGCGGCGAGCGCGAGCACGTTGCGGGCGGTGACGTTCTCGGGCGCGACGGCGAGGAGCTGCCTGAGCAACGTCTCGGCACGGTCCCAGTGCCCCTCCTGCGCAAGCTGCCGCGCCTCCTGCAGCTCGGCGTACAGGGGCATGCCGTCCTTCGGATCCATCCCCGCCATCTCGGCGCGCTGCTCCGGGGCGGCGAGATAGCCGAGCGCGCGCAGCATGTCCTCGGTCTCGCGGTCGATCGGGCGCGTGGGCGCCGTCAGCTTCCGCCTGGCGCTGTCGGCGAGCACCGCGTCCTCTTCCTCCGCGAGCGCATGCGCCGCGGCGGGCTCGAGGGGGTAGCGGTTCGTGTGCTCGCCGGGATCGGCGCGGAGGTCGTACAGCTCCGGGCGCGGCGCGCGGATCCACTTGCGCCCGGCGTGCCGCACCCCGGAGAGCGGCGCCATCCCGAAGCCCTCCTCGGCGAGCCGAGCCTCCGAGTACTGCGCGAGGTCCGGCGGGCGGGTGAGTCCTTGCAGGGCGGGAAGGAGATTCACGCCCTGCGTCGTCCCGCCGCCCGGGAGGCCGAGCGCCGCGAGGATCGTCGGCACGATGTCGACGTGCCGCACCGGCCCGGGATAGGTGACCCCGCCCCGGAGGAGGCGTGGCAGCCGCCAGATCAGGGGCACGCGGATCGTCGAGTCGTAGATGAAGATACCGTGCGTCGGCTCCCCGTGCTCGCCGAGGCTCTCCCCGTGATCGGCGGTGAGCACCACCAGCGTGTCGTCGAGCACCCCGCGCTGGCGCAACCAGTCGATCAGCCGTCCCACCCCGCGGTCGGCTTCGGCGATTTCTGCGTCGTAGGGTGTCGGCGCGAGGGCCGCGAGGTCGACCGACCGCAGCTCGTAGGGCTCGTGGGGGTCGTAGAAGTGCACCCAGAGGAAGAACGGCTCCCGAGCATCCTTCTTCCAGCGATCGAGCCACGTCAGCGCACGCGCGGCCGTGCGCGCGGCCGGGCGCTTGCGGATCATGAACAGCGCCGGCTCGTCCTCGGCCCACAGATCGTCGTCGTACACTTCGAATCCCTGATCGAGGCCGTAGCGGCGTGCGAGCACGGCTGCCGACACGAATGCGGCCGTGCGATAGCCGGCTGCCTGCAGCCGCTCCGCGAGCGTGACCGCCTCCGGTCCCAGCGCATAGTTGCCGTTGTCGCGGACCCCATGGGCCGGCGGGTACAGGCCGGTCATGATCGAGCTGTGCGCGGGGAGCGTGATGGGCGCGGACGTGGCCACGTCGGCGCAGCGGACGCCCTCGCGCGCGAGCCCATCGACCGCTGGGGTGTGCGCGAGCCCGAATCCGTAGCAGCCGAGCCGGTCCGCCCGCAGGGTGTCGATCGTGACGAGGAGCACGTTGGGCCGCAGGCGGGCATGCCACGCGCCGCTCACCGCCCCGAAGACAACCAGGACAGCCAGCCCGAAGCCACTCGTGCGCAGGAGCCGCATCACCGACAAAGGTCCAGGCACTGCTCGTACGCGTCACTGCAGACGGCCAGACAGCCCTCGGCGGCGTGCGGGTCGAGGCAACTCGCCTCGCACTGCGCGAAGCCGACGTCGCACTCGACGCAAGTGACCTCGGCACCCGCCACCGCAGGGATGACCGCCGCCATGACCACCAGCGTCGACAGCACGAGCCGTATCGCCATCGGCTCACGTCTTCCCGGTGCCCGACTTTCCGGCCTTGGCCTTGTACGTGAAGGCCTGCGCGGCGCCGTAGACACCCGGCCCCGCCGTGAACGTCACCGGCAGCGAGACGGGGACGTTCTGGACGGTGGCGTCGACCATCCCGTAGGGCGCAAAGAGACTCTTGAAGTCCCCCTTGAGCTGGAACGAGAAGCCGACCGTGCCCTGCTTCGTCACCCCGTTCTTGAGGGTGGCGTTGAGGCTGAACTTGTTGCCGCCACCGTCGTTGCCCTTCCCGCTCTTGTTCAGGAGAAAGACTTGCGTTGCGCCCCCGACGTCGACGCTGACGGGCAAGCCCTGCAAAGAGATTCCGGCACCGATCGCGATCTTGCCTTTCCACTGCACGGTGTCGGCCGCCGCCTTTTTGAAGTTCAGCGTAACCGTCGCGCTTTTGAGCTGGGGCGGCGTGATCGGGGCGAAGTTCACGATTTCCTTGAGCTCGGCTTCGCTCAGACAGTTGAGGGCCGTGGAGGGCAGCGTCGCCACGTCCTCGACCGTCTTCTTGGCGTCCTTGTTGTTCCCCTGTACGGTGACGAACGTCATGACGATCGCCGTACCTCCCGCCGGGATCGTCGGCGCGTAGACCAGCACCGCCTGTCCGAGGGAGTTGATGCTGGCGGAGTGCGCCGGGACGCTCGCGCCGGCCCCTTGGACAACGAAGCCCAGCCGGGGCTGGTCCGACGGGGTCCCCTTCGCCACCGCTTGCGCGGTCGTAAACCAGAGGTCGCCAGCGGTGAGCGTCGAGTCCCCGCTCGACGTGGCGACGATCTTGGTCTGGGAGCCCGATCCGAGGAGCCCGCGCAGTCCGATGCCTACCTGCGTCGCCGCCGAGCCCGTGTTCGTCACGATGTTGAGCCAGCGCACGAAGGCGGCGTTGTCCGGCACGAACACCTTGCGCGTCACCTGCAGGTTGAGTTGGGGCAGCGTCTGCGTCGCGAACACGAGCTCGCGGTCCTTGCCGTTCATCGGGCAGTCCTGCCCGGCCAGCGCGGCCGCGGGATTGTAGATCACCGGGGCCGGCAGCTTCTGGCCGTTGAACCCGACGATGGCGAGCCCGTTGAACCCCGAGAAGGCGTTGCGAAGCGGGACGTTCACCTGGCGCTGCACGGTGTAGACCGTGCTGAACCCGAAGAACGTCGAGAAGCCGACGACCGTGCTGGTTACGGTCACCGGCTCGACATAGGTTGCGTTGGTCAGCGCCCCCGATGCCTCCGAGAGCTGAAGGAGCGGCGTGACCTGCGTGTTGACGTGATAGGTGGTGCCGTTCTGGTCCTTCAGCTCGATCGGAAGCGCGTGCGCCGCCGAGCCCATCGCCAGTGCGCACGCGACGCTCAGTGCCGTCCGATTCCACGCCATGGGAAAACTCCTTCTCTAGTTCAGGACGTTTCAGGGCGTCGCGTTGCCCGACGTCCACGACGCCAGCCTCGTGGCGGAGGCCGTGGCCCATTGCGTGATCGCGTTCTCCGCATCCCCCCACTGCCACTGCACCGCTGCCTGCGGCGATCCCCCACCGAGCCGCCGATCGGCCCACTCCCCGAGGATCGTGCCCGTCTGGGAGTCGGTCAGCTTCGCCTCGACCTGGGCCCCGCCGATGAACGGGTACGTTCCCACGGCCACGTACTTCAAGGTCGCGAGCACCCGTACCTGCGGCACCAACATGGAGACGGTTCGGAGAACTGGCGTGGCCGCCTCGGCGTCGATGAGCGCCACCTGCAGCCGCATCACGCCCGGCCCGGGCGCCGAGACGATCTCGAACTTCTGACTGAACTGCTGCTGGAGGGCCTGCGAGAAAAAGTCACACAGAGCCCGCTGATCCTGTGCCGAGATGTTCGTCGAGTTTTCGTCAGCCCAGTAGGTCACGGGCTCGATGATGAGCTTGTGGTACTGCGTCCACCGTGCGGCGGGATTGATGTAGCGAAGCTGCGCCTGGCCTTCGGCGCCGGGGCTGAGGATCGCGTAGTCCACCAACCCGGAGTGCGTCGACGGCGACTTGAGCGGCGCCTGTTGCGTTAGACTGCACGCGACCAACGCCACGGATAGACAACCAAGCAGGATGGCTCTCCTCTTCATGACATCCTCCTCTGCTCGATCGCCAGCACGCTCCGTGCCATGTCGCCACCCATGGGCGGCGGATTCGATGGCATGATAGGTGCACTCAGGAATCGCGAGGCGAGGGAATGTCCGTTCGAATCACAACGAAACGGACAGGAGTCATCACAGTGGTCGCAATCGAAGGGGCCCTTCGTCGCGAGGTCGTCCCCGAGCTGGACCGCGTCTGTAAGGCCATCACCGGCCCGATGTGTCTCGATCTCGCCAACGTGACGATCGCCGACGATGCGGGTCTCGCGGCCCTCCGCGTTCTGAGCGACATGGGTGCGGCCATTGCCGGCGCCTCGCCGTACCTGCGGATGCGCCTCGACGAGAAACCATGAATCGAAGGGCGACATGTCCTCCCCGGGGACGACATGTCGCCCCTGCCGAAGAGGTTTCGGTAGACGGGTGAAAACGGGGGCTTGTCCCACAAGGGGGGCTCGAGATGCTATCGGTAGACGACCTCGTTCTGGAAGCCGGCCTGGCGATGCTCCTCGTGGCCGCCCTACACGTTATCGCGCTCGTGAAGTTGGGCCTTGCACTGATTGCGTGGCCGCGTTCCGCCCTCCCGCCGCTCTATCCCCAGCTTCTTCATCCGCGAGCGCAGCGTGCTCGGCTTGAGCCCCAGCCGTTGCGCGGCGTTCCCCTCCCCCTTGAGCCGCCAGCCACAGCGATCGAGCACCCGGAAGATGTGTAGGCGGTCCACATCCGCCAATGCTTCCCCCTTGATCCGCGAGTTCTCGTTCCACCCGACCGGATCACCCAGCGCCAACGTTCCTTCGTCTGAAAGGATGACTGCCTGCTCGATCGTGTTCCCGAGCTCGCGCACGTTCCCGGGCCAGTCGTGCGCCTCCAGCGATTTCATCACGTCCGGCGGAACAGTGGTGACGAGTTTCCCAAGACGCCGCCGGCTGCGGGCGAGAAAGTACTGGATCAGCAGAGGGATGTCCTCGCGGCGCTCGCGCAGCGGCGGGATCTCGATCGGGAAGACCCTCAGCCGGTAGTAGAGGTCCGCACGGAATCGACCTTCCGCAACGGCCTGCCCCAGATCTCGGTTGGTGGCCGCCACGATCCGAACGTCGACCTGTTGGGTCTTCGACGAGCCGATCCGCTCGAACTCTCTCGTCTCCAGCACCCGCAGAAGCTTGGGCTGCAGTTCGGGCGGCAGATCACCGATCTCGTCGAGAAAGATCGTCCCACCATCGGCCAGCTCGAAGCGACCGACCCGCCGGCTGAGCGCCCCCGTGAACGCGCCCTTTTCATGGCCGAAGAGTTCGCTCTCGATGAGGGTCGATGCGAGCGCCGCGCAGTTCACCCGGATCAGTGGACGGTTCTGTCGCGGGCTGCTCGCCCAGAGGGCGGAAGCCACGAGTTCCTTCCCTGTGCCCGTCTCGCCGGTGATCAACACCGTGACATCGGTAGGACCGACCTGCGCGATGCGCCATAAGACCCGCTGGATGGGGCCGCTCGTCCCGACGAGCTCCTCCCCATCGCCCGGACGCCGGTCGGGGAGGTGGCCGCTCTCCGCCGCGAGGCAAGCCCTCAGTCTGGCGATCTCAGCCTGGGCGCGCTCCAGCTCGGCCCGCGTCCGCCTCAGTGCCTTCCGGAGCGCCTGCCCACCCTCGCCATCTCCCGCCTCCCCGCAGACGTCGCCGGCTGCAAGTTGCTCGGGTAATGGTGGCACGGCCGCAATAAGCACGTGCTGTGCCCTTGGGAGCAAGGCCGATCATGAGCGAAATCAACATGCCCTTCCCAAACTTGGCAATGCCGCTTCCCTATGTTCTCCCGAGCGTACGATCTCCGGTCCCTGGGCCTGGGGCACGACGGTTGCTCGCGATGGGTATGGTCTTCTTGCTCATGAGGCCGATCCTCCAATGTACCGCCGCCGCCGCTCTTCTGCTCGGGCTCGAGGGATGTTCGTTCTGGGCGTTGCACCGGGACGTCGCGCGCCTCGAGGAGCTGGCGTCGGTCGCGGGGCACGTGACGCGGACGGGCGGCGGGGACGCACCGATCGTGGTCGCGCTCCTGACGGGGACGCCCACGACGGTCGTGGATTCCTTCATGCTCGAGCAGCCCGGGGCCTACTTCTTCGTCTTGCCAGCCGGCACGTATCGCATCGCCGCGTTCGTCGACCTCGACCGCAACGCCGTCTACGACCCCGTCACGGAGCCCGCCGCCTACTACGGCGCGCCGACTGACGTCCGTGTCGGCCCCGGGCAGCGCATCACCAAGCTGGACATCGCGATCGACGCGGACTCGCATGCGCCGCTCGGAATCTCGATCGCCGCGACGGAGCTCGGGCGACGGGGTACGCGGGACCTTCCGCCGATCGACGTCGGCACGGTGGTGACCTTCGACGATCCGCGCTTCGCGGACGAGAACGGCAAACGCGGCCTGTGGCAACCCGTAGATTTTCTGTTCGAGGTCGGCGCCGGGATCTACTTCCTCGAGCCGTTTGATCCGAGGAAGATGCCCGTGCTGTTCGTCCACGGCGCCGGGGGCACGCCGGCGGACTGGCGCTACCTCGTCGGGCACATCGATCGAACGAAGCTCCAGCCCTGGCTCGGCTACTATCCTTCCGGGCTCGACCTCGACACCACCGCCCGCGGGCTCGAGCGCTGGCTGACGGTCCTCACCACGCACTACCACCTCACGCGGATCGCCTTCGTTGCCCACAGCATGGGCGGCCTTGTGACACGGGCCGCCATCAATCGGATGGCGGCGAACGGCAACGGGGCCCTACCCGCCATCCTCGTCACGCTCTCTTCGCCGTGGAACGGCTATGCGGCGGCGGCACAAGGGGTAGAACATGCGCCGGCGGTCATCCCGATGTGGCGAGACATGGCGCCGGGCAGCGACTTCCTCGGCAATCTCTTCCGCACGCCGCTCCCTGAATCGTGCCCGTACTATCTCCTCTTCAGCTACAACGGCCACTCGCTCTTCCTCGACGAGCCCAACGACGGCGTCGTCGCGCTCTCGAGCGAGCTTGCGCCGCCCGCGCAGTGGGCCGCGAGGAAGGTCTACGGCTTCGACACGAGCCACGTCGGGATCCTCGCCAGCGCCGAGGTGTCCCGGACGCTGAACACACTGCTCGCCGACGTCGTCCGGCGGTAGACGGTGGGGGCTGTGCCGGCCCGACACCGATCACGCCCGCGGCATCTTGCGTCACGGGCGGGCGGCACACTCCTCGTAGCTTTCGCCCTGACGGCCACCTGGATCGGGTGGCGGCTCGCGCGGGGGCCGCTCGGGATCCCCTTCGTCGCGCCGTATCTGCGAGCCGCCGTGAACACGCCCGGCGCCTCCCTGCGCGCCGAGTTCGACCGGGTCGAACTCGGCTGGAACGGCTTCGGGCGCGGCATCGACCTCCGCCTGCGCGACCTGCGTCTGCTCGCGCCGAGCGGCGAGGAGGTCGCGACGGTTCCGGTACTTTCCGTGCGACTCAGCTTGCGCGCCCTGCTGCGCGGAGCGGTCGCACCGGTGGCCGTCGGACTCCGCAAACCGCGCCTCACACTCCGTCGCCACGCGGACGGCGGCTTCGACCTCGGCATCGGCGAGGGGAAGACCGTTGGGGGGCAGGCCGCGTTCATCCCGATGCTCGAAGGCCTGCGCGGCGCTGCACCACCGCACTCGCCATTCGCCGCGCTCCGCAGCGTCCGCGTGGAGGGCGGCGCTTTGAAATTCGTCGACGAGTCGCGCGGAACACATGTCGCCGCGATCATCGACGAGTTCGCACTGGGGCGCAGGCCGGACGACATTCGGGGTGAGCTCACAGTTACGGTCACTCTAGGGACCACTCCGGTTCCCCTGATCGGTACCCTGCACGCTTTTCCAACGGGTGCCCTCGACGGCACCATGACCTTCGGTGCCGTCGCGCCGATCGACATCGCAGATCTTTTCGCATCCGGGAGCAGCACTGCGGACGCCTTGCGTCGGCTGCGCGTACCGCTCCGGGGCTCCGTCGGCTTCGCGCTCGACCCTGCCCTGCGGTTGACCCACGCTCGCGGCTTCCTGCGCGGCACTGCCGGCACCGTGGCGCTGCCCGAGCTTTCCGCCGGTGCACTATCCGTCGAGCACGGCCGTCTGGCCGCCCGCTTCGACCGCGCCGCCGACGCCGTCGACCTGAAGCTCGCGCTCGACGCCCCCGGCTTCGACCGGCTGCGAATGCATGGCCGAGCCTCTGGTCTGTCGGGTCCGGGGACGCTACGCGCGGAAGTGATCGTCTCCGGGCTGACAACCGACGCGTTCGCAGGCTACTGGCCGCCACACCTTGCTGCCAACGTCCGCCAGTGGATCACGACCCACGTCGCCGGCGGACGAATTCCCGAGGCGCACGTCGCGCTGTCGGCCGGGCTCGGCGGACTCGACGCTCGAACCCTTGCACTCCGAGCGCTCCATGGCGCCATGACGTTCGAGACCTCGGAGGTACGATACCTCGATTCCATGCCCCCTGCGCGCGCCGCGACGGGGCGCGCACACTTCTCGATCGGGCAATGGACCCTCACCGTGACACACGGCCGCGTCGACGGCCTGACGATCGCCCACACGACCGTCGCACCAACGGACGGTGAGGCGGGGGGACCGACAAGGCTCGCCGTCACCGGGCACGTGCGTGGATCGCTCGCGGAAGCACTGCGGGTGCTCGGCCAGCTACCGCTCGGCTATGCGAAGGCGCTCGGCACGACGCCGAACCAGGTCGCCGGGACGATGGCCGCCCGCTTCACGCTCGCGCTGCCGTTGAGCGACCCGACGCGCCTCGAAATCACCTCGTCCGCCGAGCTGACGGACGTGGCCGTCCCGACTCCACTGCGGGGCGCACGGTTCGAGGGCGGAGCGCTCACGGTCGTCCAGGATGCGTCGTCCGTGCGCGTCACGGGGCACGGCCGCCTGGCAGGTACCCCGGTCGTGCTCGACTGGACGGAGTGGACGGAACCGACGGCGGGCGCGCGCCGCAGCGTCCGGGTCAGCGGACAGCTCGACGACGCGAGCCGCGCCGCGCTCGGGCTCGATCTCCGGCCCTGGGTGCAGGGGCCAACCGACGTGCGTGTCCAGCTCACGCAGGACGAGCGGGGCCGGGTTTGCGCGAGCATCAGCGGCGATCTGCGCCCGGCACTCGTCGCCCTCCCGCTCCTTCCGCAGAAGTCGCCGGGACAACCCGGCCGAATCCAGGCAGAGCTCGTCCTCGACGGTGATTCCGTGAGGCGCGTGGAGGAGTTCGACCTCGGTCTCGACGACACCCGCGTCCGAGGGCACGCGACGCTGGCGGCGGACGGTCGAACCCCGACGACGCTCGACGCGGACGCCGCGCTGCCGCCGCGCGCCGCGGGCGCGAGGCCCGCGCACCTGGCGCTCACGCTGCGCCCGGCCGCTCGTGGCCAGACCGCCACGCTCAGCAGTAACGACGTCGGGGCCGTGCTGCGGGCGACCGGCTCGTACGCCGACGCGATCGGCGGCAGAATGCGCTACGCCGCGACAGCGGATCTCGTGGCGCCGGGTACGCCGTTCGACGGTCGACTCGCGATCCACGGCGTGACGATCACGCGCATGCCGTGGCTCGCGCAGGCGGCGACGCTCGCGTCGCTGTCCGGAACCGCGAGCGCGCTGGCGGGCGGTGGCATCCGGTTCGACCGGGTGACGGGCCGCGTCGCGTACCGCGACGGCTCCGTCACGATCATCGACGGCGTGATGAGTGGACCGTCGCTGCGGGTTCTCGTCGAGGGCAGCGTCGACACGAACCGAAGGACGCTTGCGCTCGCGGGAACGCTCATCCCGGCGTACTACGGTCTCAACGAGCTGCCCAGCCGAATCCCGATGGTCGGTGGTCTCGTGACCGGCGGTCAGGGGCTGCAGGCCTTCGACTTTGCCGTGAGCGGAACGCCGACGGCCCCGACCGTCTCGGTCAAGCTCTCGTCGCTCGCTCCAGGGGCGCTCCGGAACCTACTGCGGCGCCTTGGCCTCTGACCTTCACAACGGGCGAAGGCTACGGAGAGGGCGCACGCAGGTTCTCCTGGACCTCGATCAGGCTCCGCTCGCTCACGCGGATGAATCCGCGCTGCGGCCGGTCGAGGTCGAGAATGACCATCACCACCAGGGTGATCGCTACGGCCAGCGTGAGGATCGCGAAGACGTGCCGGCCCTCGCCGATCCCGTAGCCGTACCCGATCGCCCCGAGGGTGATCATCGCGACAACGCCGATCATCAGCATCACGGTCACGGGAACGTGGTTTCGCAGCGCCGCCCGCCGTGCACCATGAACGTCGATCATCTCGTTGAGCGCCTGGAGCAGAAGACCGCTCGTCACGGCCCGTGGGTCCTGCTGAGCGGCGGCGCTGGCCTGCGACCAGAGCCCCGCCTGCAGCTCCTCGGTCCTGCGCCGTGCCATCGTCGGGTCCGCTGAATCCTCCGTGGAGGACTCGGCGCGCGCGTCCGCATAATCGCGAAGCAGGCCGACGATCGCCGCCCCCGCGGCGCCGGGAACGAGCCGGGCGCGGAGTGCGGCGGTTCCGATGGCGTTCGCCTCCTCCACGACGAGACGCTGGCGCGTCTCGAAGCGAGAGACAGCCATCGCGGTCGTGAACCCCAGCAAAAGGGCGAGCAGCCCCAACAACGCCGCCTGGATGCTCGGGAGCTGCGACTTCCCCATGGCGTCCATCTCCTGCCCCGTCGCGCGCCCGAGCTGGAAGCCGACCTCCCCAGCCACGAGCAGCATGCAGACGAAGCCGAGGGCAATGAGCCCCTCGCTCCCTTGGTAGAGCGCTTCCAGGTTCACGTCGGACTCACCCGTGGCGTCCTCATGTCATCTCGTGCTGCCGGGCCGCAACCGGGAGCGCAGCTCGTGCAATGTGCGATCGCCCGGCGCGTGCCGGAGCCCCGCGTCGATCACGGCCAACGCCTCCTCTTCCCGTCCGGCGCTCTCCAGGGCAACGGCATAGACGTAGGTGAAACGCGCGTCGTCGGGAGCGAGGTCCACCGCCCGCTTGAGCGACACGAGCGCCGCCGTCAGATTCTTCTGTCGGATCTGCAGCAGGCCGAGGCTGTGGTACAGCGCGGCCGCCTCGGGCAGACGCGCCAGGCCCGCGCGCAGGAGCCGTCCCCCTTTGTCGTCCCGACCCGTCTGCCGCAGAACGTCGGCCAGGTTGACATAGGCCGACACGCAGTCGGGGGCGATCTCGAGGGCGGTACGATACGCCCGCTCGGCGTCCAGCACCTGGCCGCGTTTCGCGGCGAGGTTGCCGAGATTCACCTGACTCTCCGGCTGGTCGGCATTCAGCCGTTGCGCGGCGATGTCCTCCTCGGTTGCATGGTCGAGGGCCGCCCGCTGGTCGCCCTGAATGTCGCTGACCGGCACATCGGCGACGAGACTCGCCACGGCGATCCGGACGGCGCGGACGGGATCTCCGAGGAGCGCACTGGCAAGCCGCCATCGCGCCTCGGCCGGCAGCGGTTCGAGCCCGCTCACCGCACCGTACCGGACGAGCGGATCCCGGTCGCCGAGAGCCTCAGCAAGCACTGCGACGGACGTCGGGCTCGGCCAGCGCGCGAGCTCCGAGGCCGCCGTCGCCCGTGCAATCCCCGGCTGCTCCACGTCACGCACCAGCGCGGCGAGCAGCGCCTCGGCGTCGGCGGCCTGGGTGCGCGCCGCCGAGAGTGCATCGGCGTAGCGCTGGTATCCGTGCGGTTCGTGACCGTACCAGTCGCGTATCCGGCTCGCCGCCCATTGGGCCGACTCGTCGCGGTGACAACCGGTGCAGGCGTTCGGCGTGCCGAGCCTCGCCGAGAGGTCGGGCCGGGGTATCCGGAAGCTGTGGTCGCGGCGCGGATCGACGATCATGTACGTCGTGGCCGGCATGTGACAGTCGACGCAGGCCGAGCCCGCCGATCCGGGACGGTGAAAATGGTGCTGCGCCGTCGCGTATTTGATCGAGAGGTGACACTGCAGGCAGACGCCGTCCCCCGGCGCGCGGAGCGTCAGGCCATGGGGCTCGTGGCAGTCGCTGCAGGTGACCCCCCGCTGCTGCATCCGGCTCTGCAGAAACGAGCCATACTCGTAGACTTCCCCCTCGATCTGGCCGTCGGCGTGATACAGGCCCTCCTCGAGCAGGGCGGGCAAATGCGTGTCCATCAGCGGCCGCCCCCAGCGATAGTCCTCGAAGAGCTCGGTGCGGCGCGAGTGACAGCGGGCACAGGTCTCGATCTCCTTGTCCGTGGTACGAGCGATGCTACGCCGAGCATTTCCCGACAGTCCGTCGATCGGCCAGCGGACCCCCCTGCGTTCGTCGAACAGGACCGCGAGGCCCTTGCTCGAATCGCCGCCGGCATGCCGCTCCGCCCACGTCACGTGGCGCGACCCGGGGCCATGGCAGGCTTCGCAGGAGACGTCGATCTCCTTCCACGTCGTGTGGTAGCTGCGGGCCGCCGGATTGTAGTTCTTCTCGACCCCCGTCGAGTGGCACTCTGCGCACATGTGGTTCCAGTTCTGCAGCCGCCCCGTCCAGTGAAGAGGATCGCCCGGACGAAACCGTTCATCCGGGTAGAGGTCGAACCATCGTCGACCACCGGCCGCGCGCGGCCGGGCGTCCCACGCGATGCCGAGCGCCTGGTAACGCCCATCTGGAAATCCGATGAGGTACTGCTGGAGCGGCGCGACCCCGAAGGTGTACGCCACCGTGTAATCGTGCAACTGTCCGTCGGAGCCATCCGTACGGACGATCAACGCCTCGCCATTCCGGAAGAACGTCGATGTGACGCCGTCATGCATAAACGTTGCGCCATCGAAGGCTCCAAGGACGGTCTTCGGGTCAGGTAGCCGCATGGCAAGGGCGTGGTGTGAGCCGCGCCACTGTTGGTCCTGTGCAGCATGACACCGAGCACACGTCGCTCGGCCGACGAATGCCATGGCCTCAGCCGCCTGTAAAGCATTGGGGGCAGCGAGGAGAACGACCAGCCCTATCGGCAGCGCTGCGCCCAGAATCCGCATCAGGCGTGGCATCCGTTTTGCTCCGCCGTCGCGTCGGGAAGCACCGGATGCGTCGAATGAACTTCGCGCTGCTGACGTTGCTGCTCGCCGCGGTGAGCCCAGCGTCGGCCGCCGACGGGACGATCGAAGGGCAGCCGAACCTCGTCAAGCAGGCCAACGCCCCGATATCGAGCATCCTGCAGGTGCGATTCCAAGACTCTTATCTTCCGGAATTCGAAGACCTTCACGGACGCGGCAACACGGTCGCACTCAACGTCACGATGCCCCTTCCCGCCTACCGTCTTCTTCCCCTTCCGCAGCTCTCGCTCCTGTCGGTACCGGCTGCCGTCACGCTTCCGGATGGCTCGACCGGGTTCGGCGACGTGCGATTCCTCGACGTGATCGTGCTCAACGCCGGTCACAGTATCCTCTGGGGGATCGGACCGACGTTCGTATTCCCTACCGCGGATCGGCCCACGACCGGTCAGGGCAAGTGGCAGGCCGGACCTGCTGCAGCGGTCGCCTTCTCGCCCGACCGGTGGTTGCTCGGCGTCCTCGCCCAGAACCCCATCTCCTTCTCTGGACTCTCCAAGCGCGCAGACGCCAATGCCCTCTTCCTGCAACCCTTCGTCACGTATCAATTCGGCGACGGCTGGTTCGTCCGGTCCCAGCCGCAGATGATCTTCGACTGGCAAACCAGCATGCAGCAAGTGCCCCTCGATGTGGGAGTTGGACGCGTCTTCCGGATCGGGCGGCAAATCGTCAGCGCTTTCGTCGAGCCGTTCTGGAACGTCTCGCGCGACGGGCCGGCACCCCTCTATGGGATCACTTTCGGCCTGACACTGCTGTATCCCGATTTCTGGCGCAATCGATAGCACATGGGCCCGATGACATGATGCCAGTGCTGATCATCCTCGCCTCCGTCTCGGGAGGCACGCCCGAGAGGGTCGGACCGTGAGTGCGCAGGCGATCGGATGGCTCGTCTTCGCGTGCGTCTTCGGTGGCGCGTTGCTCGGAATGGTGCTGCGCGCCGTCCTGCCTGAGCACCATCAGAGCCCGGACTCGAGGGACGTCGTGAAGCTCGGCATGGGGCTTCTCGGGACCATGGCCGCGCTCGTCCTCGGCCTGCTGATCGCGTCGGCCAAAAGCTCGTACGACACCCAGAACACCGAGGTCAAGCAAGCCGCCGCGAACATCCTGCTGCTCGACCACGTGCTCGCCCAGTACGGGCCCGCAACGCGGGATATCCGGAACCAGATCCGGCGTGCGCTCGCCATTCGGCTGGCGATCATGTGGCCTGAGGAACCGGCGGTTTTAGCCCAGGTGGACGAAGCCGGGACGACGCCGACCATCGAGAGTATCGAGCGCGTCATCCGTGCCCTCGCTCCGCAGGACGACGTGCAGCGCGGGCTCCAGGCCCGGGCGGTCCAGATCGTTGGTGACCTGTTGCAGACGCGCTGGCTCCTCTTCGGAGGCGTGGGAGGGTCGCTTCCGATGCCCTTCCTGGTAGTCTTGGTGGGCTGGCTGGCCGTTCTCTTCGCGAGCTTCGGCCTCTTCGCCCCCCGGAACGCGACCGTGATCGCCGTCCTGCTCGTCTGCGCACTGTCGGTATCGGCCGCGATGTACCTGATCGTCGAGCTCGACCGCCCGTTCGAGGGGCTGTTGAAAATCCGGAGCGCCCCCTTGCGCTACACCCTCGCGCATCTCGAGCAATAGGGGCCGGAGCGTCGCGATGCCATGGAGCCGGACATTCCCCAGGTCGACCCGCGGCGCGCGGCACCGGGCGTGGGCCGCCGCCGTGCTCTGGCTCTCCGGCTGCAGCGGCCTCCTGGGGCCGAAGGCGACGCTCGGCCCCGGGGCGATCATCCGCGGGCGCGGACTCTACAACGAGGTGATCAGCGACACGAACAACGAGCAGACGCTCGCGCTCATCGTGCGCGCGCGGTACGGCGAGCCCTCGGGGTTGCTCTCCGTCGCGAGCGTGACGGCCAACCTGCACGTCACGGCGACGACGAACGCCCAGATCGGCATCGGCCCCTCCGCGAACTACCAGGGCAACATCGTACCCCTCGCCCTCGGCCTCGCCTACGAGGAGAACCCGACGATCTCCTACACGCCCGTGCAGGGAGAACGCTATGCCAAGAGTATCCTCTCGCCCGTCGGGCTCGACGTGCTCGTCCTCCTGTTCGGAATGGAGCGCGCTTCGGACCAGTTCATCTCGATTCTCGTCAAGCAGATGAACGGGCTGCAGAACCCGGTGTCCGGCCCGCCGGAAGTGGGCGCCGCCTTCCAGGACGCGATCGACCTCCTGGCGCGTCTGGAGAACGCCGGTCAGGCAACCTGGACGTCGACCTCGGCCAAGGACGGGTCTTTCGCCTTGGTGCTCCATGACTACGCGCCCGGGAGCCGCGACGCGGTCCGCGACCTCCTTCATCGATGGGGGCTGCCCGAGTCTCTGGCTCGGCAGGGTCGCGACATCGCGCTGCCGGTGAAGCTCGCGTTCGGCGAGCGGACGAAGCCGGAGCTCGACCTGCAGACCCGCTCGGTGTACGACCTCGTTCAGATCGCCGCGAGTTGCGTCGATGTGCCGGCAGAGCACGTCGCGCAGGGGCTGTCGGACCCGGCGCTGGACGGGCCGTCGCTGCTGCGTGGCGCGATGCGAATCCGGAGTTCCGCGAGCCGCCCGTCCGAGGACGTACTGGTCGCAGCACGCCATCGCGGCTACTGGTTCTACATCGCCGGGGAGGACGGACCGAGCAAACGTGCCTTCCGCCTTCTCCAGACGCTCATCAACATGCGGCTCGTCGAGGCCGCCCCGGAGACGATCCCGGCCCTCACGATCCCGGTCGCAAGGTGAGTCCCCAAGGGTCACTCAGGTGCGACGGAAGGCGACGCCATGACATCGGCAGCTCCGAGCGCGATGCTGATGGCCGAGTCCGTCGGCACCCGCGCGCTGCGAACCGGCGCCGAGCTGCGCGACCTCGTCGGCTCCGTCGGGTTTTTCTGGCTCGACATCTTTTCCACCGACGACGCCGTCCGGATGGAGCTGCTGGGCCAGCTGGGACTCGATGCCAGCGACATACCCTGGGCGCTGCGCTTCGGCCAGGCCCTCCGCCTGGTCATGGGCCAGCACGGGCTGCGCGCCGTGACGTGGCTGGCCGAGCCACCCGGGACGGTGACTGAGGTCCACCTCGTCGGCTCGCGACGATGCATCGTCACGGTCTGGGGCGGAGATCCCGCGGCGCTGGACGAGGCACGGCAGCATTTCGTCGATCGGGCCGCCGAACTCGGGAAGAGCCATTTCCGCGCAGCGGCGATCGTCCTCCAGTTGCTGCTCGCGAGCCTCGACCAGGCGATCAGCACCCTCGACGTGAGACTCCAGGCCGCACGCGAGCGACTGCAGGAGGCCGCCGGTGCCGACCTGCCCGCCCTCACGGGCCAGCTTCACAGACTCCAGTCCCGGTGGGCAGATTTCGATCGCTACAGCAGCGCGGTGCGGTTCGCGATCGTCGGGGTCGAGGCCGTACCCGGAATGGATCCACGGGGCGCCGTGGAGCTGAACGACTACGCGGAGCAAGTCGAGGACATCGAGCGCCGCCTTCACGACCGCAGCCAGTGGGCGTCGAACATCCTCCAAGATTACGCGGCTGCCATCGCCCAGCGCCAGGGCGATCAGATCAATCGGCTGACACTGGTCTCGCTGATCTTCCTTCCCCTCACGTTCATCACCGGCTTCTTCGGCATGAATTTCGGCTGGATGAACGAAACCCTCGGCAGCGCGGCCGCCTTCGCAGTTCTCGGGGTAGCTCTGCCTGCCGGCTGTGTGATCCTCACGGGATTGTGGCTCCGGCGGCGCAAATTGATCTGAGCGGTCAATGACGCTCGAGCTCCTCGACGGGACACTCGTCTCTCCGAACGTAGTCGAACGACCCCTTACGTAGGTTTACGAAGCCGAGCTCGGGCAGGCTGAATACCACGCCGCGCAACCCTGCCACCGCCATGTGCCCGCCGTCGACCGGGAGCAGCGCGAGGCCCAGGGCCCCCGCTCCGAGTCCGGCGATGAGATTCACCACCCCGAAGACAGGCCGCAGCGCGACCACATCATCCGTGAAGAGCAGGAAGAACGAATCGTCGGGGTTCCGCCTGTAAATCGTCGACGTGACGACGTTGCACTCCCTGAGCCAGGCACGAACGAAGCCTCCACCCCGGGACATCCCCTCGAGACGGGCCAACCGATACGACGGCACGCTCGTCCGCTCGGCAACGTTCCAGGCGCCGTTCACGGCACGCGCCGACACGAAGGGGATGAAGTCCAGCGACCATCCCAGGTCGACGTGCCTGCCGGGCTCGGCGCCCGCAGCGTCCACCGTGCGAAAGATCTCCGAGACGCAGTTTCGGCTCACGAGGTCGTAGCGGTAGTCCCGCTCCAACCGACGCACGAAGCCCCGCTCGGCGGCCCTTGCCCGCGACAGGGCGCGCACGAGCGTGTCCGTGGGGACATCGGGCACGATGACATCGGGCGCCGGGGCGACCCGGGACGGCACCAGCCGCGCGGACCACACACGCAGGTCCCGCCCCTGGGCAAGCGCCATTTGAAGCTCGAGCAGGCGATTGCCCGCGTCCTCGAGGTTCGTGAAGTCCACCTCGCCGATCCCGCCTGCCGCGCGGAGGCACGCGCGGGCGCGGGTGAACTCGTCGCGAGCGTCGGCGAGCAAATGCGACAGGGCGTCGCGATGCTGGCGGACGTAGGAGCGCGGAACGACGTCGGATGCCGGCGGAAACGCGTCGAGCAGGACGAGCCGGCCGACCCGCTGGCTCTCCCGCAACGTCGCCAGCCGCGCCAGCCCGACCAGCAGCGCGAAGCCCCAGTCGGGGCGGTCCGAGTGCAGCAGCCTCGGCAGCGCCTCGACGAGGCGATCCGCGAACGCCCCCAGGGTCCGTCGCTCGGCGTCGTCGAGCGCCGGCTCGCCGGCCGCCGCCGGCCAGCGGGATTCGGGCCGCAGCGGCAGCGCGTGCGCGACCGCGCGCAGCGCGACCAGTGCCGTCAGAAGGTCCCGATAGCGAGCCGAGAACGAGTACGTGAAGAGGCTTGCGGGCCCACTGACCTCGGGCAGCGCCGGCACGAGACGATCGAGCTCGTGGGACACCTCCGCGATCCGCGCCGGGATGGCGTCTCTCCCATACACCTCCTCGATGCGCCGGCGGACCTCGAGGGCGGAGGCGGACGGGGGAGACGCCCCATCGTCGGGCAGAAAGAACCCCGCGCCCCGCAGCGGCACCGAGCCGACGGGGTCGCCCCGCCGCCGAGCCACCAGCACCTCGAGCAGCGCGCGATCGTCGCGCAGCGCCTCCCGGTGCTCGAACGTCTCGCGCTCCACGAGGTACCGCTCGGCGAACGCGCCCCGGAGCCGGGAATACACGGCCTCCGACACGCCGATCCGGCTCACGTGCATCGGGCGATTCTCGAGCGCGCCGTAGGTGCAGCGGAAGTGCTGCGAGTCGTCGCGACGCAGCCGCAGCAGGCCGGGGGGCTCGTGCTGAAAATGGTAGGTCTCGTCCCCGAAGCGGATGGCGGCGTGCCCGCCGCTCGATCCCCCTTCATTGGCCTCGACGTAGATGTAGTCGACGAAGCGGGGCGAGGCGGCCCCCGCCGCCTGCGACACGAGCAGGGTGGCGAGCGCGAGGGACCGCCGCGTCATCACCGCGCGGCGTCGTACCCGCGCTGGATCGCCTCGGCCTTGTCCGGGTCCCCCCCGGCGAGGTTCCGCTTGTATGCCATCAGCGACGCGCCGGACACACCGGCGCTCTTCAGGCCTTCGCCGATGGCAGTATAGGTGGCCGCGTTCGCCTCCCAGTCGGTAATCCCGTGCTCCTCGGCGAGGCGGGCGACGTCGGATCGGAAGCCGCGGAAGTCGCTGCCACCCGACTTGACGAACGCGCGCGTGTAGTCGCTTACGTCCTCGCGATAGGCGCGCTCGGCGGCTCCAGGCGACGAGCTCGAGGACGAATCGGAGGAATGCGAGCTGCTGCGCACGGACTTCGACACGCTCCACGAACTCGCAGAGATCGAGCATCCGGCGAGTGCAAGGATCGCGAGGGTACCGAGCAACCACGACCCCAATGATCGCACGGCGCCCCTCATGGCGCATCGACCTCGCCGCTGTCAACCGAAGTCCTGCGATCTGAGCTCGCTTCCTGGGACGATCACTCGCCCCCTTCGGGCGACATATCGTCCCGAGTCTGAGGCCGCGTTGCATGGACACGAGAGCACGGAGCGCGAAAGCGCTGACTGGCACGTCCCATGCAGCATGGAGAGCCACGCCGAGGTCGACTAGAGCATGTGGGCTCCAAGAGCTAGTACGCGTTCCCTGTGCAGTGGAGTGCAAGCCACGTTGCTCGATGGCCGTCGATGGCGTGCGGCCGGAGATCGGTTGCCGCCGTGAGGGGCTCAAGAGAGAAGCTTCGGGGAGGAGTGAGATGCGATCCGTCACGATGGTTGTCGCCCTCTATGCCGGCACCCTGGTAGGTTGCACGACCACGAAGCCGCCGCCTCCACCGGCACTTGCACCGCCGGCGGCGCAGTCGCCGTCCACCGTCCTGTCGGGTCAGCTCGGCGACCAGACCCTGGTCGCCACGGCGACCGTGCTGCGGATCGACCGCAAGACGCGGCACGTCACGCTGAAGCGCCCCGACGGCACGAAGTTCACCATCGTCGCTGGTCCCGAGGTGCGCAATCTCCCCCAGGTCCAGAAGGGTGACGTCGTGCGCATCACGTATCGGGAATCCATCGCCTACGACGTGAAGAAGCCCGGCAGCACAGGCCCGGGGATCACCGCGAGCAGCGACGTGAGTCGAGCCCCGGAGGGCGAGAAGCCGGCGGGCAGCGCGACCGACACCGTGACCGTCAGGATGACGATCGCCGCCATCGACAAGGCGACATCCGAGGCCACGCTCCGAGGCCCGCGGGGGGACGTCGTCGTCGTCAAGGCCAAAGACCCGACGAAGCTCGACATGGTCTCGGTCGGCGACGTCGTGGAGATCACCTACACGGAAGCGCTCGCGGTCAGGGTCGAGAAGGCAGGTACGCTATAGGCTCAGCGAAGCCTCGCGTGGCCGAAGAAGAGGAGTGCGATCATGTATTTCACCGACGACTCGTTGTTCCCCGAGAACATGCAGCCGCTGATCATCACGGCCGCTCCGTACGGTCCGGAATGGCTCCCGGGCGACTGCGACATCCCGCTCACCTGGGACGAACAAGTCCAGCGCGCCGTGGACTGCTACAACGCCGGCGCCACGATGCTGCACGTGCACGTGCGCGATCCGAAGACCGGCCAGGGTTCAACCAACTTCAACGAGTACAACCACCTCATCGGGCGGCTCAAGCAGGCCGTGCCCAAGATGATCCTGCAGGTAGGCGGATCGATCTCCTTCGCTCCCCATACGGACGAGGCCAAGGCGAAGTGGCTCGATTACGACACCCGCCACATGCTCACGGAGCTGAACCCGAAGCCGGAGTTCGTCACGGTGACCACCGGCACGTCACTCTGGGACGTCACCATGGCGTTCGTGCCGGGCGACGTCAAAGGGACGCACTTGGACGACCCCAAGGTGCAGGCCGCCTGGAGCGGCATGGTCGTGGACTCGACGCCGGCGTTCTACATCGAGCACCTCAAGCGGCTGCGCGCGCATCGCATCCAGCCCTACTTCGTGCCGGGCCACGTCCACCAGCTGGAGATCATCGAGCGCCTTATCCGGACGGGAGTGTACATGGGCCCGCTGAACGTGGCTCTCTGCGGCTACGGGGGCGGGTCGATGGGCCGCAATCCGTTCGACTGGATGGAGATGCTCCGCCGCACGCCGCACGGATCGAGTAGCGTGACGTTCTGGAGCAGCATGCGCGGCAACATCGCGATCCAGAACCTGGCGCTCATCCTCGGCGCGCACGTGCGGGTCGGAAACGAGGACAACCTCTGGGACGCTAGGCGGCAGCGCTGGGACTCGGTGAAGCAGATCGAGTGGGCGGTGAAGCTCAGCGAGCAGTTCGGCCGCAAGGTGGCGACGGCCGACGAGGCGCGCCAGATCATGAAGGTCGGGGCCTGGTACGACACGGTGGAGGAGACGCTCTTCAACCTCGGGTTGCCGCCGAATCGTGCGGAAGGCCAGCGGGGGTTCCTCACCTATGACACCGACGGGCGGATTCCCAAGGCGGTAGCACCAGGACACTCGAACCCGACCAGCATCCTGTGAGGGCGGAGATGGCGGCCACCGATCGACCCACCGCGACCGGCCCTTGGGACGGAATACAGCCTGGGACCCCTTCTTCGCCCTCGACCCGACGTGGACTGACGAGTTCTTCGCGACTGTCATCCCGATCTACAAGAGCAGCGTACTGTCGACCAAGGAGCTCGAGCTCCTCAGCATAGCCTGCGATGCGTCCTTCACGCACATGTATGCGCCAGGCGTACGCCGCCACATCAAGGCCGCGCTGCGGGCCGGAGCCACGACTGAGGAGATCATGGAGGTCCTGAAGCTCTGCGTCGGCCAAGGCGTTCAGGCGTGCAATCTGGGCGTGCCGATTCTCCTCGAAGAGCTGGCGAGACGGTCCGGGGGTGCGGACGGGGCGCCGAAGGGTGCGTAGACGTGCCGAGCGTGCGCCGGCGGGCGGCGTCGATCCCGCCGGAAAGCCGACGCTGGCGAAGCGTCTGCGCAGCATCCCGGCCACGACCGGGCGAGTGGCGATGGCGCTGTGGCGGGACATCGCGCCGAAGATCGCGTTCTTCTTCGCGGCCTTCATGTTCCTATTCCTACTGTTCAAGCTGTTCGTGGCACAGTACGCGATCGAGTACTCGGCGTTTGCCAAGGCCGCCGTGGCCGCCCTGGTCCTCGGGAAGGTGATCCCGCTCCTCGACTGGGCGGACTCCGGGTACCGGTTCGAGGGCCAGCGACGCATCGTCGTGATCGGCGGCAAGACCCTTGTGTATGCGCTGGTCGTGGTCTTGCTTGGGATCGGCGAGCGCGTTTTCACGGCGTACCGCCGGGAAGGCAGTGTCACCGCGGCCATCGGTTACGTGACGGCGACCGCCGACGCGCATCGCTTTCTCGGACTGGTGCTGCTGCTCAGCCTGGTCGTCGGGACCTACCTGACGATGCAGGAGATCGACCGGGCGATGGGGAAGGGAACCGTCGTCGGGTTTCTGCTCGAGCGACCCGCGGATCGGCGCGGATGACCGAATGACCGGCGTTCAAGAGCACCTGGCTCGCGCCTGGGAGAATCTCTTGGCGCGCCCGTACGGGCCCATGAAGGTGCGGATCGCTCTCCAGCCGATCGCCGCCGTCGTCCTCGCCGTGCGCGCCGGCCTTCGCGATGCGCGCGCCTGCCGCCCTGCCTACTTCTGGGCCATGGTGCTCCACCCGCTGCGCCGCGGAACGCTCGCCCGGGAAGGCTGGGACGACATCGCCAAGGTCTTCGTGATCGCCCTCGGCATCGACGGCATCTACCAGCTCGCCGTCCTGCGCTGGCTCTATCCGGGTGAAGCGGTCGTCGTGGCCGTCACGCTCGCACTGCTCCCGTACGCGCTCATCCGCGGCCTGACGAACCGCGCGGTGCGTCCCTGGCTCGGTCGCTTTCCGGCGCGCCCCGGGGCGGACCTCGGCCGATGACGGAGCAGGCGCAGGGCGAAGCGACGGTGGACATCTCAACGTGGCTCGCCACCGAGCGCACGCGCCTCGCCTACGAGCGCACGACGATGTCCTGGGTGCGAACGGGAACGTCGCTGATCACGTTCGGCTTCACCATCTACAAGTTCTTCCAGCTGGAGAACCCGGCGCCCGGCCCTCCGGGCCGTCTGATCGGACCCCGCGAGTTCGCGCTGCTGCTGGTCCTGATCGGCCTCGGGTCCCTCGTTCTGGGGACGTGGGAGGAGCGGCAGGGAAGGCGGGCGCTGCGGCGACGCGGGCCGGACGTCCCGCGTTCGATGGCGTCGGTCGTCGCGGCGTGGGTCGCGATGCTCGGTATCCTCGCTCTGGTCGTGATGATCCTTCGGCGTTGACGCGAGGTGAGGAGCTCGAACATATGAGGCGCACCATGCGATGGCTGGTCCTGTTCGGAGTGACGCTGACGGTGGTCGGTGGAGCCGCAGCGGCCGGCCTCTTCGTGTATCCGCAGCGCGGGCAGTCAGCCGCGCAGCAGGACAAGGACTCCTACGAGTGCTATCGCTGGGCGAAGTCGCAGAGCGGCGTGGATCCAGGAGCACCGCCGCCGCCCGCGCGCGCCGGCCAGCACGCCGGAGGAGCCGTGGGTGGGGCGGCACGGGGGGCTGCGCTCGGCGCAGCCGTCGGCGCCATCGCCGGAAACGCCGGGAAGGGCGCCGCGGCGGGTGCAGTCGTCGGCGGTGTTCAGGGCCGACGGCGATCAGTGGCGGCGCAGCAGGCACATCAGCAGGCCACGCGGAGCGCCTACGACCGCGCCTTCGCCGCCTGCATGGAGGGGCGCGGCTACACCGTCCGCTGAGCATACCGGAAGGAGGCAGAGCGATGAGGCGATCGCCAAACGCAACGGCCGCTGCCATGGTGTTCACCCTCGGCATCACGGTAATGACGGGGTGCCCGACCACGCGCCAGACTCGGACGGTGGAGCCGAGCGGCTTTCTCGGCGACTACTCGCAGCTCCGCCCCGGCGGGCAGGGCGAAGCGCAGCTCGTCTACGTCAAGCCGGGCGTGGTCTGGGCGCGCTATACCGAGGTCCTGATCGACCCGGTGACGATCTGGACGTCGGGCGACGACTCGACCGTGGCCAAGGTGCCCGACGAGGACCGCCAGCTGCTCGCGGATTACCTCGACGCCTCCCTGCGCAACAGCCTGCGGCAGGACTACGCCCTCGTCGACCGGCCCGGGCCGAACACGCTCCGCCTGCGGGCGGCGATCACGGATGCGAAGGGAGCGAAGGTGGTACTCAACACCGTCTCGAAGGTCGTGCCGCAGCTCCGGGTGCTGACGACGGTCGGCGGGCTCGCGACCGACACCCAAGTGCTCGTCGGCCGGGCGGGCGTCGAGGGCGAACTCCTCGACGGGCTCACGGGAGAGCGCCTTGCCGCGGCCGTCGACCGCCGCGCCGGCACGAAGGCGCTGCGCGGCGGCGCCAGCACCTGGGCCGACGTGGAGAACGCCTTCGACTACTGGTCGGATCGCCTGCGAACGCGGCTCGCCGAACTGCGCCAGGCGACCTGACGGCACGGCCGGAGCCTCACGGCGGCGGGGGTGCCGGTCGAGGCGGCAGGTTCTCTCGGATGCGGTCCGAGAATCGCACGTCGGCGGCGGTGGCCCTGGCTCGCGCCGTGATGTCGCTGCGCGCCCGTACCTCGGCGAACGGCAGGCTCGTATCGATGTCCCCACGCTCGTAGAGCATCGCGTCTCCCCTGCCGTTCGCGAGGACGCGCCAGTCGAGGGTGTTGCGGATCCCCGCCTCCCACACATGGAGACGAATGCTCGTGGTGCAGTTGCGCGTAAACGCGTTGTACCACTGGGGCTGCGCGGCCAGGCGGTTCACCTCCTCGAGATAGGCGACCAGCAATGCTCGGGCGAGCGCGGGGGAGCCCCGAAGGCGATATAGGAACACCCGCTCGCCGCGGTGGTTCGTCCGCAGGCGGACGACGTCCCGCTCGTCGGCGACGACGTAGTAGAGCTCATACTGCCGGAAGAAGCCGCGCAGCGCAGAATACTCCTCGCCCCGCTCCTTGCGCGTCTCGATCGACACGGCAAGGTGCTGACCGTCGGTGAACTCCCAGCTCATGATGGTGTGCGCGACGAGGGTCGGCCCCCAGAAGCACAGGAACAAGTCGACCCCGCGGATCTGCGAGAGATCGTAGGTCCGCGTCTCCCAGCGCTGGCGGAAGTCCGCTTCGGAGCGATACGCGAAGTCGCGCACGTTGTGCACCGTGAGGAGGTCACCCCGGATCTCGGCGCTGGGAAGCCGCGCGACGTCCGGCTGCCAGTCGCGATCGGCGCGGGGGGGGATGCGCATCCACCACCCGAGCACGACCAACCACAGGACGACGAGCGCCGCGACCCCCCGACGCCTCGGCCGCAGCACCAAGGGTGCCCCCAGCGCGACGACCACGAAGCCGACGGCCAGCGCGCCGGCAAGCAGCCGCCACCGCGGGCCGTCGAACCAGAGCGCGAGGCCGGCCCACCCGACGGCACCCGCGCCGGCGAGCCCGATCGGAACGGCGAGCGTCATCCCTAGCCATCGTGCGACCGGTGAGCTCATCGAGGCTCGATCGTTGCTCACCGCGCGCCGGACACACAGTGCAGGCCCGCGGCCTCCAGCGCGTCCCCGTGGACGTGCAGGATCCGGCGCACCTCCTGGATCGTTGCGGGCTCGGCCTGGCACGAGTGCGAGGACCGGACCACCAGCTCCGAGGCGGCCCCGTCGAGATGCGCGCTCCGGTAGGCGACGACCCCGTCGTGGCCCTGGTCGGCGGGCCCGCTGCCCTGCACTGCGATGATCGAGTGATACGCCACGCCGGCGGCGACCGGAATGCCGGCCAGCCCCTCGAGGAACGGGTTGCCGGGGGTCATGTTCTCCGCCGCCGTCGGGAGCCTCGCGGTCGTCCGGGCAGCGTAGAAGACGCCCGTGCCCGCCGCTATCGTCTCGCGCGACATCTCGACCAAATTCACCGGCATCCGAAAGAGGAAGCGGACGAAGCCGTTCAGCCATGCCCCGGTTCGGAAGCTCCCGCGGTGCGGCGTCGCGATGAAGACCACCCGCCGCACGAATGGCAAGGGCTGGATGAACAGCGCCCGGCCGAGCTGGATCCGGAACTCCTCCGAGGCCGGAACATCGGCTAGGGGCACTCGGCTGATCGCGTTCCAGAGTCGGTCCCCCGTGTCGATCGCCGTGAGCTTCGCCAGTAGGCCGCCCTGGCTATGGCCGATGAGCACCATGTGCCGCAGACAAGAATCACGCGCATTTGGATCCAGACGCGCGACGACATCGGTCAGCTTGTCGCGCAACAAAAGGCCGGAATAGGCGATCGGGTTCCCGGTGTCGTACATGAAGAACCAGAGCTGGTAGTGCTCGCGGATCCAGGGATCCGCGAGCAGGTCGTTCGCCATGTCCGCCCACCGTCCCGGGCTCGACGCCGTCCCATGCACGAAGACGACCGGAATCCGACCGGGCTGGTACGGCATCGTGCTCGCCAAGATCGGCAGCGTGTCGCCCGTCGGGGCGCGACCCAAGAACCCCCACAGCTCGCGCTTCCACATCGGCGAGTCGGCGAGCTGCGCGGCGATCGTGGCCGTCTCCTCGATCTCCAGTGGAACGGTACGGCCTTCCACCGTGGCCGTCTCCGCGTTGCTCGCGCTGTAGATCTCGAGCGTGCCGCGCAACCGGCCCGACACGATGCCTTCGTGGACCTCGAAGAACCGGAGCAGCGCCGTAGTCGCCACCCTGGTACGGGGGCCGACAAGGCTCCAGGCGACGTCAACACCGGGGCGTGGCACGGTGCGGGCGGCCAGCGGCGCCCCGATCCCTGGGAGCCGGTAGCGGTTGCGCAGGCCGTGCACCGCGAGCTCTGCGACCGGCACGAAGTCGACCAGCTCGCGATCGCCCCAGGCGAGGCAGCTGGGATCCATCTCCACCTCGACCTCTCCGAACGGCAGCGGATACGTCCCCGGTGCCAGCCGCACCGTGCGCCCGCCGGCGGCGCGGAACGCCTTGATGATCGCCTCATTGTACACGTCCGCCGCGATCCGGGCGCGTGGATCGAATTCGCCCGGCTGCTCTTGGGGCTCTTTCGGAAAGAGAAATGCATACGCGAAGACGGCCGCGGCAAGGTAGTACGGCCGCATCCCCGTTCGCTCCCCTTGCAGGAAGGAGAGCTCGCCGAGTGCGAAAAGCTCGGCCCTGCCGCCGCGGCCGCTCGTGACGATGTCCCGAAGCTGGCGCAACACGCCTTCGGGATCGGCGTCGAAGCGCGTGAGAAGCCCCCAGGAGTTGGCCGTGTTGCGGGTCCACTCACTCGGTCGATCCGCCGAGAGCGCGTTCGCCGCGAACGAACGATACACGGCGCGGGTCCCGACGCGGGAGACACCGATCGGGGGAGCGCACGCCGACAGGCAGCACAGCGCGACCCCGGCGGACAGTGCAACCAGAGGCACTGGGCTCTCGGATCTCACCGATCGACACAGCACGACCATTCAAGACCTGCACACCGCGAATGTGGGACCCTGTCAACCACCGTTGCTGGACGCGGGCGGGCCCACCGACGACGCATTGGGCCTCCCGCGCCGGAACCGCCGGCGGCCCACTCGCGACCCCGTGTGGCGCTCTAAGACGGCAGCGGGCTCGGCGTGGAAAGAACGACCGGCGCGGGCCGAGAAGGCCCACCAACCCATCCACGTCCCGGCGTTCTTGAAGGGGCTGCCGAAGAGCTGGGGATCGTCGAGCGCACCGCCGCAGCGCGTCCGACTCTGAGCGTGGCGTCTCGTTGGCCAGGTAGGAGGTGGCGCGCCAGACCTCGACGATCTGCATGCGCTACACGACGACGGGCAGGAGCGCCCTCTTCTTCGTCACCAGCGACGGCTGCGCTCCACAGGATCACGCACGATTGCACCGCAGCCTCGAAAATGTCTCCTGCGCCCGAGAAAAGCCGCCGCCGAGGTCGCGCCGGACGTCGTCCGTCCGAACCGTTGTCGGTTGGAAGCCGACGTACGGCACCGCGATCACGCGAAGGACGCGAACGCAAAAGGCGTCCGAAAACGGAGAAGCGCAGAATAATACGGGCGGAACGTAGCGGAGGGGGGGAGATTCGAACTCCCGAGAGCCTTTGGGGCCCTGGCGGTTTTCAAGACCGCTGCCTTCAACCGGGCTCGGCCACCCCTCCCGTGCGAACCCCGGCGGCGCGTCCCCAGAGGCCGCCTATCCCTTCGTCGGCGCGCCGCCGTGCGCCAGCTCGTCGTCGATGACTTCCTTGAACTTCTCGATCGGCTGCGCGCCGGAGAGCA